>Ga0209800_10000073_pt1 | contig 233243 bp, 228 predicted proteins | sample Higcelweek8metaG_FD_187174 | JGI IMG/M metagenome (GOLD analysis project Ga0209800, IMG submission 187174) | Freshwater pond sediment microbial communities from the University of Edinburgh, under environmental carbon perturbations - High... | ecosystem: Environmental > Aquatic > Freshwater >... | reverse complement strand
ATTTTGCTCTGTTCAGGAGAAAAAAGTACCGTCATGAATGATCAATACCGATTGGCTGGGTGATTTGCTGCTTATGGGCGACATAATTGCCATTTTGACTAAGACGTCAATTCCGACAGACTGCTAGTGCTACAAACCAATTAATCTTCACTTCTCCTTTGAGACATTTGATCTGTACCACCTGCAAGGTGATGAAAAAATTTATTTAAGGTCGATGGGAAGTGGAGCGAATTGGCTCTACAGTCACGTAACGCTTTTCTTAGCCTTGCACAAATACTTTGCTGAACTAGGTGATAAGTGCGCAATACCGTCACTAATATTCTTCGATCAGCCCACACAAGTGTACTTCCCGAACTTCAATAGAGATAACTCTGCGACTTTTGAAGAGCAAAAGAGTCAGGAGGCTGAGCAGCGTAAAAAGTCTGAAATACAACAAGACGTCGATGAAGACGTTAAAGCTGTGGAAAACTTATTTAGCCGCCTTTCGATTTACTGCAATGAGCTAGAAAAGGGTAACGGATTTAGCCCACAAATTATCGTGACAGACCATGCTGACAATTTAACTTTGGCGAATGGGGTTTCGTTTGAGTCTTTGGTTAAAGGCAACAGGTGGCGAATGCGCGGCTTAATTCATCCTACAGAAGAATAAATACACGCTAACAAGCGTATGAGGCAATTAACGAGATTGGGATCATATTAAAATAATGTCCGATTTTGGCCGCATTCGAACTGTTAGGGGAAGACGAGGGTAGCGTATAACAAGGCGCTGCTGTCGGAAAAATTTTCCGCAGAGCGAGGTGTTATATTTCTAAATCAGACTATTACAAATGAGCATTAAAAAGAAAATTTTCATTTCCTACAATTTCAAAGACAATGCCAAAGTGAGTCTGTTGAGAGGACAACTGGCAAACTCATCGGAAATTGATGCTACATTTATCAGTGAAGCTACATCGAACTCCGAGAAGATTAAGGATTCAATAAAAAATCAAATTGATAAAGCAGCATTGATGCTTGTAATTCGTAGTGAAAACTGGAGCACTTGGCAAGAATATGAGCTAAAAACAGCGATTAACAAAGGTATTCCTGTTGTTGGGCTTCTTTCAAATAAAGACAACATTATTGAATCCCCAATCTGGTCAGCGGAGAATATCCCAATTGTAGATTGGAATTGGGCAGAAATATCAAAAATTCTATCTGGCGAAACACATTCGTTAGATTACCAGGCTCCAGATGTTGAAAAATTTGAAAGCCCAATTATTCGGTTTGACTTTTCAACCATTTCTGAAAAGTTAACCGCTTATTTATTGAGCAATCCAGATGCAATGCAGAATATTAGCCCGCGAAAATTCGAAGAACTAGTGGCCTATATAATGGAAAAACATGGATACGAAGTAACATTGACCCAGCAATCAAGAGATGGAGGTGTAGATATATTTGCCCTTAAGAATGAGGGTTTTGGAAACATTCTGACCATAGTAGATTGTAAAAAATATTCAGCAACTAATCCTGTTGGCATAGCTGCTGTACGAGGTATGTATGGTACTTTACAAATTGAAAGCGCATCACATGGTATAATTGCAACGACTTCCAGATTTACTCGTGACGCATACGATTTGGCTCAAGAATATAAATACCAACTTTCTCTTAAAGACCATGCAGACATATTAAATTGGATACAAAATACAAAAATATAACAATGCAAATTAACTCGGATGCAAATTCCGCTGCGCTACATTTGCACCGGTTATTTACAGCGTTCACTCGCCCTGCGGTCGAGTGAACGTTGCAGGGGATCGGGCATCCGCCTGTCCGCCCGCAGGCGGGCGAACAAACGGCTGGAGCAGACACTATGCGTCGTCAAATAAATTTTCCACCGCGGAGCGCTGCTCATCCGCGGCCACGTTAGCGGTCAAAGGAGTCCTATGGCGGAACAACGCGAATTTGATATTGCCCTCTCGTTTGCTAGCGAGAATCGGGAGTATGTAGATCAGGTAGCAAATCTCCTGAGGGACTCAGGCGTGAAGGTCTTTTATGACCTTTTCGAAGAAGCGAATCTTTGGGGCAAAAACCTTTACGACTACCTATCTGATATATACATGAACAAGGCGTTGTACACAATCATGTTCATATCGGAGTACTACGCGAAAAAATTGTGGCCAACCCACGAGCGGCAGTCCATGCAGGGTCGGGCATTCCAAGAAAGTCAGGAATATATCCTCCCTGCCAGATTCGATGACACGGCTATACCTGGGGTTCTACCTACGGTTGGATATATCTCCCTTATTGATCGCGCTCCGGACAAGTTTGTGGAGGTCATTCACAAGAAACTCATCAATAGCGGTAGAACTATCCCGTCTTACGCAGTCCGCAAAGCGCTGTTCTCAACGGCAACGATCCCACGTGTTGACCCAAAAACGCCTCGCATATCGGTAATGTCCACGTCAGGAGCTGCCGTGTCTGCAGCGACAGTCATCGCCATTGCAGATAACGACACAACTAAAACAGGAAAGACCGACTCCAGTGGTGTCGCAACTCTCACGATTCCAACTCGCCGAAGCTATCAATTGCTTGTCGCGCACGCAGATTTTCCGGGAGCCGTGATTCCGTCGTGGGACCCAGCTGAGGATATTCAGGTATCGTTGGCGCCAACTGAGAACACAGGGTCAGTGCTGTGTCACAGCACCGGTTACATACCCGGTCTTGAGGGGCGCCTAAATCCGATTCTGGATACCAGCAACAGAACGTATTTATACGCCGACAATATCGCTATCAACGGAGGAGAGAACCAGCCAGCCACATTTAAAGTTAATCATCCCTTTGAGCTAGAGGATTGCAACGGGGTGGTAATGGAGGTTCGCGTGTTGCACATTCAAGGACGCACGTCACTAATCCAGTTCGTGCGGCCTCGATATGACCGCTAACCATCGGTTCCACCCGACGTCCCTGCCGCAGCTTCGGGTCGTCAGTGCCAAAGGTGAACCGGGACGTTCACTCGCCCTGCGGTCGAGTGAACGTGGCCGCGGATGGAGCAGACACTCCGCGTCGTCAAATAAATTTTCCGCCGCGGAGCGCTGCTCATCCGCGGCCACGTTATGCAAGGGGAAAAAATGCCCTCATGGGTTAAAGGATACAATCCAGAACTCATCGCCCAGCGAATGGAGAAAGTAAAATCTGTTTCAGATGATGGGCAGGTGTCATTCCGCGGCTTCGAACACTCAGAGCATGTCGTTCTTCTGAATAGTATGGTCGTACTTAACGCAGAAGTGCCAGAGGTAGAAAAGAGGAGAATAATTAATCAAGCCACATTCAAGGCAGGAGCAAAAGGGGCCATTTCGGCCAGTTCTATTCTTGGTGAAATAAGATCGCTGGAGTCGAGCTACTTGTTAACAGAAAAGAAGAAATATCGATTACTTACCGACGTTTCCATTTCATGCCTATGCAAAATGCCAATAGTTAATTTTGAAGGTTCGCGAATTGTTGTGCACACTCGCATGGGAAAAGCATCAATTTCTAACAGACTGAAATTGTTATCAGATGCAAAGTACTCTATTACTAATGATCTGCCTATAAATTACTCTGCCGTTAGTGTGAGTGTAACAGCGCGTTCCACAGCAGAAGCTGCTGATAAGGCTCTTGACAGACTGGATTTTGTTCGAGGCATATGGAATCTTTGGAAGAATAGGGGACAAGCTTTTAGAATCTCGTCAGGGAGCCGGGAACCTGTAAATAAAATTATTCTAGGCCCAATTCATACACTTCATAATATTGATGGTTCTCTAGCTACAGACGCATGGTGGTACGAGCCGCAATACCAAGGACCTATCTCTTTGTATAACGAGAATGCGAAAATCGAAAGTATGTATAAGTATATGAGCAATTTTCGAAGGATGTTGCGAAAATCAGAATATCGGCAGGATATGGTCAATGCAGTATTGAGGTATGTTCGCGCATTGGATACGAGAAATTGGGATGAAGCATTTCTTGGATTATGGGGGGTACTTGAATATCTTACAGGGACACTTTTAGATAGTTACAAGGTCACTATTCGTAGGGCTTCCTATATATTTTCGGATAGAGATTACACGCAACAAGTCCTTTCTCATCTTAGAGATTATCGTAATAAATCTATTCATACCGGCTCTGAATCTGGTGATATAGAAGCGTTGATGTATCAACTAAAAAGGTATGTGGAGAGACTCATTGAGTTTCATATCGGGAATAAATTCCATTTTTCCTCAATAGCTGATATGGCAGAATTTTTGGATTATCCTAATGATAGGTTTACCATAGATAGAAAGATTGAGAAATTACGCTACGCCAGAAAATTTATCTCGGGATCATAAACGCATAATAATCCGAAATAAAGGTGGTGTTTCCTTTGATTTCTTATGGGAAATGAGTATAGGTTCAGCCCTGGAAGGATGGTCATGTCAGCTGTGGGGAGTGACTAAAATGAATGTCGAGCCTTAATTTCATAATTCAAAAATCCGCAGTTTAGGCGGATCAATCTAATAATTGTTAGGTTTCAGGGAAAAGTATATGTCAAATCATGCTTTTCAATGTACAGTCTTGTCTTTTCCTCCATCAGAAAATATTCAGAACTATACGTTGGAACCCATCAGTGCTAGCCTTAAGGCAAAATTACGGAAATATATTTCATCAGTGCAGCATTCAAAAAAACATCGCTTACTTTATAGGGGTGACTCTGTTCCTGACAAACTTTATAGCCAGTTCCTTGCTAAAAATCTTGGGCGCTTTTTCATCGTAGGTGAGAAGGCAAAATCCAATGCTATGGAGGGAGATAATATTTTCCTGCATTATGGTAATGACGATGATAAAATACTGACAGAAATATCTGAGTTAATAGCTATCTGTAATTCTGAGCTTGAAAAACATCAATTAAGACGAGGAGCTGGATTAATTAATGGTTTGATAGATAATGATATTACAGAGGAATTGAAGGGCAAAGGTGATGAAGAATTACAGAAATATAAGCTTTTATTATTATCGTTTCTTCATAATAAAGGTGAGGATAATTACTATAAAGATCACTCGCCTTTTATCTCCCTTACTACAAATTTTAATACGGCAATCAGATTTTCAAATAAAGGTGAGAATGGAATAGTATTTTTATATATTTTGAATGATGGTAACAGGTTGCACTACACTGCACGAAAACTAAGAAACGAGTTAAAAACAAAATTCAACATATCATGGTATAAAGACATACATAGTGAATATTTAGTTTTGGGGGCATTGTATCCTGATAAGCTGATCGGTTTCTATGAAATCAATGATGGCAATCCTGAAAAATTCATATTAAACCCATGGTTTAAAAAACATCTTGAAAGCAATAATTATGACAATATTGATGATGTAGAAGTTGCTCAGGGTTCGTTTTTAGAGTGCACAAAGGATCTTGGGATAACTTCTTTTGTTCAAAGACCTGATGAAGAAGGGACTAAACAATGGGTGGTCAAGGTCATTGACCACCAAACCAAAGTACTTTCATATAGATTTTGATGCTTAAGAACTAAAGAATTTGAATGCGGTGTTTGCATTGAATTACTTATCTGGAATGAAGAGTGCTAAAGCCCATGTGACGATGGCCCAGACAGTTGGGAATATTAACGTTAGGATTTTCGGAAATCCGTGACATGTCGGGGTGAAGAGTGTTTGAAGCGACAATAAATATTATTAGCAGGGCAACTATGGCAAAGGATATTAGTAGTCATGAAAAAAATAAAGAAGCTCAAATCCTTCTAATAGATAAGTTACAACAACTTGGTGCGCAGAGCGTTAGCGCGGAAATCAAGAATCATAGAAGATTTATTGAGGTTTCAATACAAGAAAAAAAAAGTCATATACTACAATTCTAAAACAAAGGGTGATTGGCAATTAAATTTAAATCATTCAGAGGATTGCGATCCGTTAATAAGAGACGATAGGTTCTGGATTCTTGTTGATATGACGAAAAACAGGTTTTTTGTAACACCTGAAAGGTGGTTAGCAAAAAATATATTTGATGCATTTGCGTTATATAAAAAAAATCATGGAGGTAAAAGGCCAGTAAATAATGACTCTAAACATCATAAGATATCTGAACATGAAATCGAGCGATGGGAAGAAGCATGGGAGATTATCTTTGAAAGACCTATTAGTTATATATATGATGATGAGGTTCAGCCAGATACGGAATATATTGAGGGCTCCGTTACTTCTGTTAAGGTGAATATATATGAGCGTAATCAAGCGGCAAGAAAAGAATGTCTAGACTTAATGGGATATGATTGTGTTGTGTGTGGTATTAATTTTAAAGATGTCTATGGTGATATCGGAGAAAGTTTTATTCATGTACATCACAAGGTTGAATTAAGTTGTATTAAGGAGTCATATTCTATCGATCCTCGAAATGATCTGGTTCCGGTATGTCCGAATTGTCATGCAATGCTCCATAAACGAAAGCCAGCATTTGCTATTGAAGAGCTTAAAATGAGAATTATTAATAGAAGGTAGAGTGACTAATCCCGCTTGTATTCGGAACTGATCGAGCGGATTCCCCCGGAAAGAATTCGCGTATTGCTTATTTTTTCTATGTAGCTTAATTTATTGAGGATACGGATCAATATCATGTCAATAGGAGGTTAAAAATGCGAATTTTCAAAATCATCTTAACGCTTTCCTTTTTGTCTGTTTTGCGCCAAGTCTTCGGGACGTTGATCCGTTCCCTCAAATGCAGGATGAATGGCTGATGGTGTGATGGTGGAGATCGTTTGCAACTCCGCAAACCTACAGAAAGGAAATATCGGGGTGGATCAGGAGTGGTTCTTTAAATGACTGAAATATTCTGTACCTTTTTCGTAATACAGTAATCGACCGGTTTTCCCTTGCTACTATACGGAAATTCGCTATGAGCAATCAGGATATCCGCTGGATTCAGCGTTACAGACATTACGTTCAGGCGTTCGGGCAACTCGACAGGGCCGTTGAACTTGCACGGCAGCGTCCGTTGACCGAACTTGTGATGAGGCCGGAATGCACATTGACTGGTCAAACATTTCGGCAGAACCTCCTCGCCCCAAGGCAGTGCTGAACATGCGTGTTGACTATGAGGTTCTGGAGTTTTTCCGAAGCCAGGGCAAAGGCTACCAGAAAAAAATCAACGCAGTTTTGCGCTCATACGTCGAACAGAAGCAACGTCATTGAGGTGCATGCGGCGATGGGCCAGTCAGTCGGGTATTTAGACGTCGGGAGTTGTCGGAAATCCGTGTTCTGCCGAAACGGAAAGTGACTGAAACTAATGTTCGCCCCTAATTCCGGATACCGTTAACTCTTTTATAAATAATTAATTGGTCGTTCTGTGTATATGATATTGAAGTTATCCTATACAGAAAGAAGGCATTCTGCTTTTCCTGAATTTGGCAGATTAGCCTAAACAATGTTAGTCGTCTTCCATGCAGCAACTGCTTTTTTTTCTCAAGTCCGTACCTGACGTCATTTGGTCGGGCTTGTTGGCTTCATTCCTCACACTTGGAGGCGTACTCCTGTCGAATCGTGGGTATACGCAGCGGCTCAGGATGCAACTTGATCACGATGCAGCGGAAAAGGCCAAAGAACGAACGGCAACCCTCCGCAGGGAAACGTATCTCCGCGCTGCAGAGGAACTTGTCAGGGTGAATGCCTACTTGGCCAGCCCTTCAATTTGAACGTTACCACATGCAAAAACAAGTTGTGTGCCATTGCCAAACTGCACACATTGTGATACATTAACGAGATGAAAAGAATCAATTGGAACACGGAAAAAAGCCTGGTACTCAAAGCATCACGGGGAATCTGTTTCGAGGATGTAATTTTCTTTGTTGAAAGGGGTGAGATATTGGACGACTATCTACATCCCAACCAGGAGGTATACCCTGGACAACGAATCATGGTCATCGGTATGACCAATTACGCATATCTCGTACCTTATGTTGAGAATGAGGAAGAGTTGTTTCTGAAAACCATTATCCCGAGCAGGAAGGCTACTCAGCAATATTTTGGAGAAAAACATGAAAGCTAAACTAACCAAAGAAGAGAAGGAAATACTGGATAGCTTTGAAAAAGGTGAATGGGTTCCTGTTGCCGACCTTTCAAAAAGAAGAAAAGAGTTGGCCGAGTACGCTGGTAATTCATTGAAAAAGGATAAGAGGCTGAATATTCGGATTTCTGAAAGAGACCTCACTGAGTTACAAAGAAAGGCCATCAAAGAAGGTTTGCCGTACCAGACTTATGTAGCAAGTATTATTCACAAGTTCATTAACGGAACACTGGTTGATGGAGCCGCAAAAGATGGATAAACCAGATGTTGACGATTTACCCGGAGAATGAATTTTCAGTACTTCGGGCCGCTGTTTGGGATCCTGAAAGTCAAGTCTCATTCTGCAGATGTCCACTCTGAGACTGTTTCATAGGCTTCGGATCGCTGAATCGTATCCGAAAAAGAAAGCCTGCTCTGTCTGAGACGATACGATCAGAAAATAGCATTCGGAACTGATCGAGAGCATTCACCCGGAAAGAATTCGCGTATTGCTTATTTTGTATTGATCGATACGGGCCAATGTTTAGGAGTCGTTTGCACACCTACCTGCAGGCGACAGAACAAGCGGATGCAGCAGATACGCCCGCCGTCAAATACATTTTTCACCAAGGAGCACTGCTCATCCGCGGCCACGTTAGTCTTTTTGGGAGATTAGCCCTCATTCCAGAAGCCGAAAAAATTGAGCTCATTATAAAGCTCGTTTATTGCCTGTACTATCTCAAGTCTGAAATGCCTATCAAGTGCTTGGGCGCTTTGATTGCCAAAAGGACTAAACAAGGGGGTTTGGCGATTATGCGGTGGCAGTGACCGATGCTCCTGAGTTTGTTACTGGAGTCAAGAAAGCGGCCATCGATAAAGGAGTAGCGAGTAGAGGGAGGTTACTCCCCATATACTTGGCGCCTTTTTTGTATAAAATAATTTTGTATATTACTTTTCTTATTACTCCGATCATCGTTGACCCCTTAGCAGTTCAAGCAGTACATATTGTGTTCTTATTAGTAGATGTAATTCCAGGTTTTCAAAGAACAAGATTTGCCTTTAGCGCCAGGATCTATTTGATGCCTATTCTAATGATAATTGATGCTTGCATGCTTTTTGATACTATAAAGCAAAAAAACCGCTCTATTTAGTAGTGCCAATAGCAGTACATACCGTATCTGCTGAATTGATTAATTATATTGCTTTATAACGTTCCTAATAGAGATAACGTATGAGTATGATAGATATAGTAATACAAGGGTTGGGCTATTCTGTCCAACTATTCGTTCTTTTTAGAAAAATTTTCAATGAAATACTTTATTGGAAAAAAGGATTTCATGTTTTTGTTATTGTGTTTTTTACGCTATTCTTGCCTCAGGTATTTATTCTCTATCTTGTAATGCCCCTTATAATTCAGATAATATCAAATTCGACTTGGTATCAGAATGAGTTGAAATGGGGCATCGCTTTGTCTTCATATGCAATGGGCTCAGTACTGCCATTTTTATGGGCTATCTATATGCTTCCATTTATTGTAAAATACTCTCAGGATAAATAAGGTTTTTTAGTCTAATAATAACAAGCTGGAGTAGAAATGAAAATATCTCAAATTGTGAATGTCTTATTTTTTGGGCTGTTTTTACTTTTTTCGTTATCAGGTTGTGAAAGAAGTTCTAGAGAAGTTGATTTTTCAGTTCCTCTTGGCGCAAAGATTCACATATTTGCGTCTCCTGATTCTCCTGCTAACGCAGGGCTTCCTGGAGATGCAAAGAGCATTATTATTAACTCAGGGATGGGGCTTTCTAAACCCGTAAATATTGATTTGGGTCAAGGCGTACAAATTATCAGTCAATTAAAGGTCAGGGTAACCTGTGAATATCATGCTGATACGGCAAATAATCCTGCAACACTTGAGTTTATAATCAAGGATAAAAATGGGAAACAAATCGGCGGCACACTTTCACATGATTTTAGACCTGAAAATCTGAATAAAACTTTTAATGAAGAGTTTTCTTTCGATATTAATCAGCCTTTTGATCAGCGAGAAGTGATTATTGAGGTTAATCCAATAAGTGCAGGGGATTTTGGATTCTATATTTATTCTATGAGTGGTACAATGATAGTTCATTAGATGTTCTTTGGGGTGAGGTGATGTTTAGAAAATACTTTATTGAAAGCAGTCGAATACTTCCAGTAAGTCTCCGGGACGTTGATCCGTTCCCTCAAATGCAGGATGAATGGCTGATGGAGTGATGGGGGAGATCGTTCGCAACTACGTAAACAAAACGGAAAAGAGATATAACGATCGTTTCTTGACCGGTTTTTCAATTGAGATGGCAAAAACTGTTGGTGCACGACTGGCAGAAATCAAGCGGATGGAGAGCGCTTTTGAGCATGACGACCTGTCCCGTGCGTTACCCTTGTGAGCCGCGAAGACGCTGTTCCCTCCTTATTCCTGAAATAGCCTGGGCTGACCCGGTATTTTTTATGACCTGGAAAATTCTTGGGGACGTAAGTAAACGGGGTAAGTAAAGACTCATTTCCTTTTTAGCAAAAAGACAAGCTATTGGCCAAGAGCCCATAATGGAGAGCGTACATGCCAAAGGGAGAGAGGCTGGATGGGAAAATTCTTGGGGACGTAAGTAAACGGGGTAAGTAAAGACTCATTTCCTTTTTAGCAAAAAGACAAGCTATTGGCCAAGAGCCCATAATGGAGAGCGTACATGCCAAAGGGAGAGAGGCTGGATGTGCATGAAGAGTTTCATCCTGTGATAGTTCGTGGGATTGAGCGGACGGCGATTTACCTCAATGGCACAGATCAGCTGAATTTTGTGAACCAGATCGGCAAAGGATACCAAATGGAAAAGTGATTCTCGGGATTTCAGCGGCTGCGACAGACTATGTCGTGAAGCGATGAACGTTGTAAGTTAACGTCGTTGTGACCGTTTCCGTTCTTCCCGATGAAAAATTGTTGAAACGTATCTGCATTGTCTATACAAATTGTGTAGAATTGTTGTTAGGTTTGAATGGGACGAAAATAAACGGGTCAGGAATCTTGAAAAGCACAGGCTCGATTTTGTAGCAACGAGGTTGCTTTTCGATTGAAGGCCAACGGTTACAGCCACGGCAAATAATCCCGATGAGACTCGCTGCGTGACCACGTCCACAATCGGCGAGAAATTTTACACTGTAGTCAGAACTTGGCGGGGTAACCTGAATTCCCGGAGAATTATAACGATGCGGGGTCAAGGACGGGAGTATCGTGCCTCAGGGAGGTTGATCCGTAGCAGAAAATACTCTGATGAAGAGGGGAAGTTGCCCACGAATTACACGAATTTGCACGAAAGGAAATTGGCAGTTGGTTTTCTCTGGCTTCGCCGATAAAAACAACTGCCGGGGTTTCGATTAAGAGACAAATTGGTATGTCCTGCTATAGAAAAGCCATGGGCGCCTCCTTTTTTTGTCGTTACTGATGTGACTATGTTTAAGGCAAAAAAAGAGGGTTATTTGCACATAACCCTCTTTTTTTCATTGATTTGTGGCGACCATGGTTACATTTTCTCCGGGAATTCAGGTTACTCCCACTCGATCGTTGTCTTCGGCTCTACGGCAGATCAAAATCAGGTCAGGCTTGATCTGGTAATCACGGCAATCGTTCAACGTGCCGATCAAGGGGTGATCGACTGTATTGGGCCCATTCCTTACAGCTGAAGGCTGGATGAGCATGCAGGCGGTAACAGCAATGCCGGAGAGGTGGGCAGCACAAGTAGCGAAGAGGGGGGACGGTTTAGACTTTGGTTGTTTCCTCTCGAATTCCTTGAAGAAGCTTTTTCAGGAGTTTCAGGGAATTCTCAAATTGTTTTGTCTGGAAAGAACCAGCACTTCCCATTTGGCTGAGCATCTTGACTTCCCCATTTTCTTCAGATTCACGGTCAAGGATTATCACGATTGTTTCTTTTGTAATTTTACTGCACAACTGTGCTATTTTTCTTCCGAGCAATCGAACGGAAGCTAAGCAAAGATCGAATGCTTCTTCTTCGAGCAAGACGGCAGGAGGTTCGTAGAGGTATTCTGAGACAATAACGTGATAGTTTTCCAAAATGAAGAGAATGTCACGGGCATCCCGATTTCGATTTGGATATGCGTCGTTCCAGGAGATTATTTTCATGACAGTGAGCGCAGGAACGGAAGGTACCAGTATTTCCAACAGAGGCTCGGTCTCAAGACATACCGCCATTGCTGATTGAAAAGCTTCTTCAAATCCGAGCATGCTCATGATGATCCTGTGATCAGGAGGCCAACTGATTTTTTTCAGTTCATTGCTAATCCCTCCATAGGGTATGATATCTACAACAATAGCAGGTGAGTTGCCTGTGAAGCGGTGAGCTGATTTCGTAGGCTTTAGAATATCACGATCAATCAGGGAATCAGTTAAATACCGGAATGTTTCCCAATCAGCTACCTCGACGCCAATATCGATGTCTTCTGTCACTCGAGGGGCAGGGATGTGATGAATGTGTTCAAAGTTCAGGTCGCGAGCAAAAGCGCCCACTACGAAGAAATGTATAGCAAGCCCATCGGCAACTTCCTTGATATCCCTGAGAAGCGTTACTCTCTCTGGATCAATCCTGCCGGAAATATTGATCGAGATATTTTTCATAGATCATTTTTGCAGTTTCCATGGTTCTTTGGTCTCCTATCGCAAGAAGATCAGCGTAGATGATGATCGGATGCGTCGTGTCAAGATCGCCGAACCCATAGTCCATTGGCCAGAATCGTTCGAAAATTTCAACATTTCCCTGAGGATCTTTTTTCAGCCTGTTAGTAATAACCAAATCCGTCAGGAATTTTTTGTCGGTATATAGTGTCGCGCTGCCAGGCTTAAGGTAGCCGGTGAGTTTCGAAGCGGCTATCTCTCCGCCCCATTGGGCGGAGGCAGGATCGAGATTAGTGTTTTTCCACCAGTACTCATCACCACGGAACCGACCCAAAAACAGTTTTGGTTTCAGGTAATCAGGATATGCCTCAACCCACCGTTCAAAGAGCTTTTTCCTGTTCAGGATTTTTTTCCCTCTTTTGCCCATGTCGAGGATGAAGTCTTTCATGAGCAGTTCGGTCATGGTCGTGTTCACCGTTCCCAAAGCGACACCGGTCATTTCTGAAAGATCACGATAAGGACTGTTGACAAGATCCGGTCTGCATAAAAGGAGATAGACAATCTTCAGTCCAACTCCCTTGAAAAGACGGGTGCCGGGCATGGTGTTTTTTTCTTTTTCAGGTTTATTGCCTTTAACGAAAATCAACAGCGGGGGTTGGTTAATGAACATGTTTCCTGCCTTGTCGATAAACTCGATACCTATGCTCCGCAATCTATCAGCGGCCTCGGGCGGAACGTATCCGGTCACAAGCAACAACGGATGTAGCGCTTTATCTTTTCCGATCAGAAGCTGCATTTCACCTGTCCTGGTGAGACGGGTTTTAATGTTGACGCACCAGACAAATTTTTTTCCAAAAACCATTCCTTTTACAAGATAGTCGTATTCGTGGTCTCGGAGACCTGTTGCGGGTTCGACCACATAATCCAGTGGTGCTATTACTGCCAAGGCTTCCATAGCCTGATGAAGGATTATTCCTTCATTGTCGGCGAATTTATGTTCGATATTTTCTTTGTACATAATTATTGAACATACAAATAAAATGAACACAAATCAAAACAGGCAGCATTGCGCGCGTTGTTGAATACTTGCGGACGCTGTTTGGTCTCCTGAAAGTCATGCTCTCATTCTGCAGATGCCCACTCTGAGAATGGTTCATAGGCTTCGGGTCGCTGATCTGTTCCCTCAAAAGCAGGATGAATGGCTGATGGTGTGATGGTGGAGATCGTTTGTAACTCCGCAAACCTACAGAAAGGAAATATCGCGGTGGATCAGGAGTGGTTCTTTAAATGACTGAAATATTCTGTACCTTTTTCGTAATACAGTAATCGACCGGTTTTCCTTGGCTACTATACGGAAATTCGCTATGAGCAATCAGGACATCCGCTGGATTCAGCGTTACAGACATTACGTTCAGGCGTTCGGGCAACTCGACAGGGCCGTTGAACTTGCACGGCAGCGTTCGTTGACCGAACTTGAACAGCAGGGCCTGATCCAGTCTTTCGAGTACACTCACGAGCTGGCCTGGAATACCTTGAAGGATTTTCTGGAAAACAAGGGCGTTCAGCCGCTTTATGGATCGAAAGATACGACCAGAGAGGCCTTCAAGCGGGGATTGATCGAAGATGGTGAAATATGGATGCAGATGATCAACAGCCGGAATCTGACATCACATACCTATAATCAGGAAATTGCCGATGAAATCGCACAGGCAATCCGCAATCATTATCATGCCGCCTACCGCACGCTTGTTGATACGCTTGAACCGCTTACAAGTGAGAGGCAGGAATGAAATATGGACTCGATGATACGACCATTGCGCGCATTTATGGCGTGATTGCACGCTACGGGCAGGTTGACAAAGCCATACTTTACGGTTCCAGAGCCAAAGGAAATTACAGGGCAGGATCGGATATCGATCTGACTCTCGTTGGTAGCCATGATCTGAACCTGACCGTTCTGTATCGGATAATGGATGATATTGATGATCTGCTACTGCCTTATACATTCGATATTTCACTATTGCACTCCATTTCCGATCCGGATGTGCTCGATCACATAAAAAGGGGCGGCAAGGTGTTTTACGAGAAAACACAGACAAACCAGTTCGTCTGACTTCCCGTCAGACCGGGAGATGTTCTCCGGGTGGGGCAATGAGTGCGACCCGGTTAACTCCGGCAATGAAGCATTCATACCTGTAACTGATCACAGTTGTATTCGGAACTGACCCGGGAGGATTTACCCGGAAAGGATTCGCGTATTGCTTATTTTGTACTGACAGATGCGGGCCAATGTCCCTGAGTCTTTTTCGCTCCGCAACGTCAAATACATTTTTCTCTGCGGAACACAGCTCATTCGCGGCCACATGAGCCACCTCAATTTGTTAGCCCTCGGTACTGTGTGCTTGTGATCATAGGTCGATGTGCATTCCGGATTTTTGTAATATGTAAATATGGTGTTACATTATATCTGATTAAGGATATACCAATATTACAAATGCCGACACCTCATCTGCCAAATTCTGCTGTGCGCAAGGCGCTGCGCAAGCTTGGAGCCAATATTCATGAGGCGCGGATGCGCCGCAGGCTGCCTATGAGTGTTGTGGCTGAGCGGGCTTCGACATCGCGCCCAACCCTTTCCCGCCTTGAGAAGGGCGATTCTTCGGTGAGTATCGGTATTTATGCTGCTGTGCTTCAGGCCCTTGGTTTGCTGGACGATCTGGCCTTGCTTGCCGATCCTGCCCGAGACAGCGTTGGTCAGCAGCTTTCGACGGCAGCATTGCCCAGGCGTGCCCGTATAAGCGGAAGAAAAAGGAGTGACGGTGATGCCTGAGGTCGAGGTTTATATCGATTGGCAAGGCTCCTGCCGATTGATCGGCAGGCTTTACCGTCAGTCGGGCAGGGGCCGGGAGACCGTTTCATTCCGGTATGATGACCGATGGATTGCTGCGGTCGATCATTTTCCAATAGATGTTTCACTCAAGGTGGGGCGTGGTATTTTCGTTCCTCCGGCCGGCAGGGAGATGTTCGGTACGTTGGGGGATTCCGCTCCGGACCAATGGGGGCGTCGTCTTATGCGTCGTGCCGAGCGTCGAAGAGCCGAAAAAGAGCTTCGGGCTCCAAGAACGCTGTTTGAAACCGATTTTCTGCTGGGGGTTGCCGATGAGACCCGTTTGGGCGCCTTTCGCTTCAGATATCCGGGAGATGCGGGTTTTCTGTCATCGACAGAGAGCGGGGTTCCAAAGTTGGTCGAGCTTGGGAAGTTATTGGGAGTGACCGAGCGGATACTGCGAGACGAAGAGAGTGATGAAGACCTCCTGATGATTTTCGCTCCCGGTTCATCACTTGGAGGGGCGCGTCCGAAAGCATCGGTTATTGATCAGTATGGACAGCTTTCGATAGCCAAGTCTTCGAAGGAAAACGATGAATAGCAGTAGGTCATCTCTATTTATTTATTCCGAAACCCGATTACTGCGTTGGGCGGTGCTCAAAATCCTCATGTACTATGTGTACACTCCGTTTTTTGCGCTCCGTCCGTCTTGTCTTCGGGCTTCTCATGACAATTAATAGAGGTGCCCAGCATTGAAACCTGGGAAGAGATTGCGCTGAGACTTGCTGCAAAAGCAGGGATAAGGACACCCGTCCATGATCTGAAGAGGATTGCCGGAAAAGCCATTCTGCTTTCGTGCCGTTTTGACCGCAAGGATGGCGGGCGTATTCCTTTCATGTCGGCAATGTCCATGACCGGATCTCTTGATGGCGAGGGGGGGAGTTATCTGGATATTGTCGATGCGCTCGGAGAGTTTGGTGCCCAGGCGCGGACGGATCGTGCCGAGTTGTTTCGGCGCATGGTTTTCAATGTGCTGATCTCAAATGTTGACGATCATTTGCGGAACCATGGCTTTTTGATGACGAGCAGGCACGGATGGGTGTTGTCTCCGGTGTTCGATCTCAACCCGACACCTCAGGATGTGAACCCGAGGGTTCTGTCAACAGCTATCGATCTGGAAGACGGAACCTGCTCGATCGGACTGGTTCGTGATGTCGCCCATTTTTTCGGATTGCAGAAGGCTGAGGCGGATCGAATGATTTCTGAGGTTGCCCATGTTACAGAGAGATGGGATGAGGTGGCAAAAACAGTTGGCGCACGGCCGGCAGAAATCAAGCGGATGGAGAGCGCTTTTGAGCATGACGACCTGTACCGTGCGTTACGCTTGTGAGCCTCGGAGACGTTGTTTCCTCCTTACTTCCGCAACAGCCAGGGATGTGCCCTTTGTTTAACAGGTTACTTTTTCCTGGCAATAATCCTGTTGATTAATCGCAAACCAGCCCGCCATTAATAATTTTCTGATTGGAACAGCACAGTCCCCATTGGCGGAATTCATGGTACCTGAATTCCCGGAGAATTATAACGATGCGTGGTCAAGGACGGGAGTATCGTGCCTCGGGGAGGTTGATCCGTAGCAGAAAATACTCTGATGAAGAGGGGGAGTTGCCCACGAATTACACGAATTTGCACGAAAGGAAATTGGCAGTTGGTTTTCTCTGGCTTCGCCGATAAAAACAACTGCCGGGGTTTCGATTAAGAGATAAATTGGTATGTCCTACTATAGAAAAGCCATGGGCGCCTCCTTTTGTTATCGTTACTAATGAGACTATGTTTAAGGCAAAAAAAGAGGGTTATTTGCACATAACCCTCTTTTTTTCATTGGTTTGTGGCGACCATGGTTACATTTTCTCCGGGAATTCAGGATGGTAGGGCAATCGCCTTGTGCATAAATTTCACTGTGCAAGCAGTTAAAAATACAGATAGTAATAGGTTGACGAACGAGCATGGATTCAAGGCAAAACCTCATCATCATCAAAGGCAAGGATCGTACGGATCAGATTTTGCGAATCGAGGAAGCGGACGAACGTATGGTCGTGACTTTCAGGAACGGAAAGCCGTATTTCTATGCCAGAGAAAATGTTGCATGGCTTTCGAATCCCGATCGGATATCAACCGGGCATTGCCGGATCATGGTTGAAGGTGATCTGCTGTTCGATGTCGAGGAGGCGCTGCGTTTCGAAACCCGGGTGAAAATTTTTCGCAGGAACGGAGAAAGCCGGTGCTGCCTGTTTTCGGATTTTTCAGTGCAGCGCATGACTTCATCCGATGGGCGCAGCACCGATATACTTGCCTGTTTCCGGGAACTCGCTGAAACCATCGGGCTCAGGACGGATGATAACAAGTCGATGATGGCGATGAAATATCGGGACCTGGATATTGTTTCGGGTCGAAGTATCCTTTCGAGCTTTCTGCTGGCTCGTTCTCCCGGTTCGGGTACGGTTCCGTCGGATCTTATCTTTCCGTTCGGTTGCAATATGAGCCAGAAAACAGCCGTACAAAGTGCGATCGAGCATCCCATCTCCCTGATTCAGGGTCCTCCGGGTACCGGCAAGACCCAAACCATCCTGAATCTGATAGGCAACATGCTGCTCCGGAGGAAACGGGTCGCTATGGTCTCCAGCAACAACTCGGCTACAGCCAATGTGCTGGAAAAGCTTCAGAAATATGAACTGGATTTCGTGGCGGCATCTCTCGGAAGCACCAGGAACAAACGGGTGTTTATCGAGGGGCAGTCATCCGATGCCGTTTCGATGCCGATACTCCAGGCAGATCATGAAGCTTCTGTTCTTCAGGAGATCTCCCTTCTGAATAAAGAGCTTGATAAGGCGTTTGAAAAGAAGAACGAATTAGCCGCCATAATTCAGCAGATCGATGCTCTTCGGCTTGAAATGGATCACTTTGAAACCTTCTGTGAGGAAACAAAGGGCGGCGACTTGACTGTTATGGATCGGTCGATTCAGGCAAAATTATCCGCACGGAAGCTGTTGCAGGCCTGGCTGGCATCTGAAAAGGAATTGAAGCGTCATGCAAAAGCGGGTTTACCATTGCCCTCGAAACGGCGTGTCGGTTTTCTGAAGAAGATCGGGTTTCTGCTCCGGTTTGGAACGGAAGGGAGAGCCTTTTTCGAGTTGAGCGTAGAGGCGCGTATTCCCCTGTTGCAGAAGGCCTATTACCTGCGAAAGCTGACGGATATGGAAAACAGGCGGAAAACGCTTGAGGAATTGCTTGGCGGATTCCGTTTTGACGAGCGCCTGGAACGGCTGAGGGAGCTTTCGATGCAACTGCTGAAGCACCGGCTTGCGAAGCACTATAACAAAAGGGAACGGAGGATATTCGCTCAAGATGAACTCTGGCAGGAGCCAGAACAATTTCTTGAGGAATATCCTGTTATACTCAGTACAACGTTTTCCATCATTACTTCGCTCAAGTCCGGCTATCTGTTCGATTGCGTTATCGTTGACGAAGCGAGTCAGGTCGATCTGCTCAGTGGCGTTCTTGCGATGGGTTGCGCAGAGAAGCTCGTTATCGTGGGTGATCCTATGCAACTGCCCAATGTCTTGACGAAGCAGGATGAACAGCAGGCAAAAGAGGTCGCGTTGCAATACGATCTTCCGGATTATGCCAGATTCGAGCGACATAACATGCTTTCTTCCGTGCGAACTGCGTTCCCTGATATTCCGGAGACGCTGTTACAGGAGCATTATCGGTGTCATCCGAAGATCATTCAGTTCTGCAACCAGAAGTTCTATGGTGGCGAACTGCTTGTAATGACTCGCGATCAGGGCGAGGCGGACGTGCTCAAGGCCTATCTGACCGTCGAAGGCCGCCATGCGCGCGGTACGTTCAATCAGCGCCAGGTTGACGAAGTTACCCAGAATGTTTTGCCGGAACTTGCCTCAATCCAGCCCGCCGACATAGGCATCGTTTCGCCGTTCAGAGCGCAGGCGGCCCGGATGCAGTCTTCTGTTGGCTCGAATGAGATCGAGATCGATACGGTGCATAAGTATCAGGGCAGAGAAAAGCGGGCAATAATTATCACGACCGTATCGAACGAGGCCAACGAATTCGTCGATGACCCGAATCTGCTGAACGTTGCTGTATCCCGCGCGCAGGAGAGGCTTCGGCTGGTCGTTTCCAGGGAGATGGCTGAGGGGAATGGCAATGTCGCGGATCTTGTCCGTTATATCAGGTACAACAATTGCGAGGTTATACCTGGCAGGGTTCGTTCTGTTTTTGATCTTCTCTATCATGACTACACGGAAGCTCGTCTGGCGCTGCTGAAAAAGCGGATACGGGTTTCGAAATACGATTCCGAGAATCTTGTCCACAGCGAAATAGAGATGGTACTTCAGGAGAGAGCTTATCGGGCTTTCGGTGTCGTTTTTCAATTTCCGCTGTCGATGCTCGTTCGGGATACCGGGAACCTGACCGCCGAAGAATCTGCCTTTGCTAACCATCCATGGACCAAAACCGATTTTGTGGTTTTCCGTAAGGTCGATAAAAGTCCGGTGCTTGTCATCGAGGTCGATGGATACGCATTCCATCGCGAAGGCACACGACAGGCTGAACGTGATGCCCTCAAAGACGCCGTGCTGAAGAAATGCGACCTGCCGATCCTGCGCCTGTCAACCGTCGGCAGCAACGAGCGGAACCGGATCAGCAAAAAGCTGGAGGAAGTGACGACGGGCAAGAACCGCCATGTTTGACGAACTGCGAATGTTGTTTACATTTTGGGATGTCGCAGGTTTTCAATAAAGGGACTTGACCAATGAGAATTGCAGAAGTTCATCCACAACAGGATTGGGTGTTGTCGATTATCGCATTTGTCTGACGAATCATTAAACATCTTGAATTAATTCAACAAAAGTCTCGGGACAGCTTATAGTTCAGTTACTGAAGAAGAGTTCATTTCTTTTGTTCTTCGAGGAGGATGTGCTGAGTCTATTCACTCGATTATCTCTGAAGAACAAAAGAAATGAACCCTTCCTGCACAGATAATGAAAGACACATCAGATGTAACGGTCATGGAAAAAATTACCTCATGGCATTGTTAGCCGTTGGGCAATAAAGGGAGAAACACTATGGAATCTGTAGAGGAATTGGCGAAGAAAGCGATTGTTCTTGATCCGAACGAAAGAGTCCGGCTGGTGGAGGCTATTTTACACAGCCTCGATAAGCCCGATCCTGAAATTGAGAAAAACTGGATAGCCGAATCAGAGGCTCGTTTTGATGCTTTCAAGCGAGGTGAGCTTCAGGCTGAAGATTGGGATGAAATCAAAAAAAGGTACGAACGTTGAAAGCCCGGTTCATAGCTCCAGCTTCTCTTGAACCGGATGAAGCCGTGACGTACTACGAGCATCAGTTGCCGGGATTGGGTTATCGCTTTTTCAGGGAAACCTCGATTTCCATAGAGCGGATATTGTTTATGCCCGATGCATGGCCGAAAGTAGGTGAACGAACAAGACGATGCATGTTGAAAGGCTTTCCCTATGCTCTGTTCTACGTGCAGGAACAGCAGGAAATCCTTGTTACGGCAGTTGCTCATCTTCACAGGGATCCCGAGCACTACCGTAATCGGATCGAATAGCTCGCCAACCTGTAGCTTTCCTTACTCCCACTCGATCGTTGCCGGAGGTTTCGAGGAGATATCGTAGGCCACCCGGTTGATGCCCCTGACTTCGTTGATGATGCGGTTCGAGACGCGGGCGAGGAAGTCGTGGGGAAGCTGCGCCCAGTCGGCGGTCATGCCGTCCGAGGACTCAACGGCCCGGAGCGCGAGCACGTTTTCGTAGGTGCGTTTATCGCCCATCACGCCGACCGATTGTACAGGCAGCAGCACGGAGAACGCCTGCCAGACCTTCTGGTAGAGGCCGCTCGATTTCAGCTCTTCGAGAAAGATTTCGTCGGCATCGCGCAGAATATCGAGCCGTTCCTTGCTGACCGAACCAAGCACCCTTACGGCAAGGCCGGGACCGGGGAAGGGGTGGCGCATGAGAATATCCTCGGCTATGCCGAGCTCGCGACCGACCGCCCGCACCTCGTCCTTGAAGAGTTCCCTGAGCGGCTCGATGAGCTTCAGCTTCATGCGTTTGGGCAGTCCGCCGACATTATGATGCGACTTGATGGTTTCGGAGGGCCCTTTTACGCTGACGCTTTCAATGACGTCGGGGTAGAGGGTGCCCTGTACCAGGAATTTTTCTTTATCCAGCTGTTCTTCGAACACCTGAATGAAGGTTCTGCCGATAATCTTGCGTTTCTTTTCGGGCGAAGCCACGTTTTTCAATCGCTTGAGAAAAAGCTCCGAAGCATTGACCAGCGTGAGCCGGAGCCCGAGATGCTTGAGAAATTGCATTACCTTGTCGGCCTCGTTTTTGCGCAGGAGGCCGTTATCGACGAAGACGCAGTGCAGGTTTTTTCCGATGGCCCTGCTGACGAGGACGGCTGCGACAGATGAGTCCACGCCTCCGCTTATGCCGCAGATAACGGTTTCTTCTCCGGCTGTTCTGCGGATTTCCTCGATCTGATGATCGATAAAGTGTTTCGGCGACCAGTCGGGTGTAATGCCGGCGATATCGATAAGGAAGTTCGAGAGCAGTTGTTTTCCGTACAGGGTATGCTGTACTTCAGGGTGGAACTGCAGACCGAACACCTTCAGCGCTGCCTTGCTTCCGTAACTTTCAAGCGCGCACATTTCGGAATTCGCGCTGCTTGCCGTGATTCTGAACCCATCGGGAAGATTGACCACCTTGTCGCCGTGGCTCATCCAGACATCCGAGTCCGGAATGTTGCGGAAGAGCATGCTTTCCGGCTCGCCGTTACGGCTGACCAGCATTTTCGCCCGCCCGAACTCCTGCTTGGCCGAAGAGGCCACCTCTCCGCCGAAGTGTTTGGCTATGGCCTGCAGGCCGTAACAGATTCCGAGAATCGGCAGCCCGAGCGAAAAGATGCCTTCGTGGGGAAGAATGGCTGACTCTCCATAGACGCTGGTAGGGCCTCCCGAAAGGATGATCGCTTTTGGGGCGTGTTCCCTGATTGTCTCGGGCGTGGTGTTATAGGGCAGAATTTCGGAATAGATACCGAGTTCCCTTATACGGCGTGCGATAAGCTGAGTGTATTGTGAACCGAAGTCCAGTACGAGAACTGATTGCATGGTTATTACCGCTGTTGGTTGAATTGGTTACTGCTCAGAAAATCCCTTCTCCTGCAGATTCTTCTGAAGGAGGCGGCTGAGGTTCCATCGATTCTCCGCTGCCGGAAGCATCATCCGATTCTTCCGTGGTTGACTGATAAGAACGTACCGGTTGTGATTTATAATAATTAAATCCTTTCGGCGTATAGTATTCAATATAAACGTCGCGGCCCATCAAATCTGACGGCGTATTGGTATTCCCGGCAATCGGGACGGCTATCACGTTATCAGGAATGTGGAAGTAGCGGTTCTCAAGCTTCAGCGTTGGATCGCTGTAAGCGCTTTTCATGAACAGCGCCCATATCGGAAGGGCAGCTCTTGCTCCCTGGCCGTACTCCATCGAGGTGAACTTGACCCGTTCATCGTCAAATCCTGTCCAGACGACGGCGGCGAGCTGGGGGGTAAATCCGGCGAACCATGCGTCACGCATGCTCTGGGTTGTGCCGGTTTTTCCTGCAGCTTCGTAATCGAAACCGTAACGGGCTCTGAGCGCAATACCGGTACCTTTGTTGACGACATCCTTGAGCATGGAAACCATGACAAAGTTCGATGTTGAGTCGATGGCAAAGCGACTGTTCGGACGGTATTCAGAAATAACCCGGTTATGTTTGTCTTCAACCTTCAGAATCGAGACCGGTTCGTTCCAGATGCCGTTATTGGCATAGGTTGCAAAAGCGCCGGCAAGTTCAAGCGGCGTAACTTCCGCGGTGCCGAGCACAATGGAAAGGTTTGAGGGAATCGGTGACGAGATTCCCATCCTTCTTGCGTAACTGATGATTTCCGGCACTTTGAGCTGTTCGTAAGCAAGACGTACCGTAACCTGGTTCATCGAGCGGCTCAATGCCGAACGAAGGGTAGTCAGTCCGCCGGAAGAGCCGTCGGAGTTTCTCGGCGACCAGATTCCGCTGCCGCTTCTCAGGGCCACAGGCTGGTTGAGCACCCTGAAATTGGCCGGAATGCCTTTATCGATGGCCGCAGTATAGACAAACGGCTTGAAGGTCGAGCCGGGCTGTCGTTTTGCCTGCCATACATGGTCGAACTGATATCGGTAATCGTCGGGAGAGAAATTATTGCCGCCCACCCAGGCTTTGACGTGTCCGTTGGATGGGTCTATGACGACAAATCCTACCTGTATCCTTGTTTTTTCCTTCAGCAAATTGTTCAGCCATACCCTGTCGGCTTTCAGTTTCGCCATGGCCGACTGTTCGGTAAGCCCGTCTTCACGGAGTTCCTTGAACCGGGCGCTCTCTTTAATGATCTGATTTTTAAGCGATTCGGGCCATCTCCATGAACGATCGAATGCCGCCTGCAGTGACGACAGGTGTTCTCTGACAGCCTGCTCGGCATATTTCTGCATACGGCTGTCCAGTGTCGTCTGAATGCTGAGTCCGTCTCGGTAAACGTTGATGTCGCCCAGCATCGATGCCGGTTTGATGGTCTGGCGGATATACTCGGTAAAATAGGGAGCGAGTCCGTGATGGTTTACCGGAGTGAATTTCAGGATCAGGCGGGTTTTTTTAGCTGCGGCAGCCTGTGCGGGGGTAATGAATTTTTCCTTTTCCATCAGCGAAAGAATAAGATTTCTTCTGCCGATCGAGCTGGAAGGATTTTTGACCGGGTTGTATCCGGTAGGGTTTTTCAGGGTTGCAATGAGCGTCGCGCTTTCCGGAAGCGTCAGCTGGCTTGCCGGCTTGCCGAAATAGGTTCTCGATGCCGCCTCGATGCCGTATGCTCCGGAACCGAAATAAACCGTATTGAGGTAGAGGGCGAGAATTTCGTCCTTGGTATAGGTTTTCTCCAGCTCGATAGCGGTGATGAACTCTTTGGCTTTTCTGCTGATCGTCCGTTCCTGGGTCAGATAGAGGTTTTTTGCGAGCTGCTGGGTAATGGTGCTCGCGCCGTGCCATCTTTTGCGTCCCTTGATCAGATTTTCACCCATCACCAGAGCGAGTCTTCTGAGATCGATACCCCAGTGACTGTAGAACGAGACGTCCTCTGTGGCGATCAGGGCGTGCTGTGCCGATTTCGGGATGGATTTTAGCGGAATGAACGTGCGGTTTTTAAGAAAAAACTTGTGCAGCAGGATGCCGTCTTCGGAATAGACAAGCGAAGCGAGTTCCGGATTTGGATTTTCAAGTTCCTCAAGGCTCGGAAGGCCCTTGAACGGATTGAGCGCGTAGGCCGACATCGCTGTCGTAAGCGAGATGAACAACAACGCGATAAGGGAAAAAAAGAGTTTTTTCAGAAATAGGTTCTTCACGGTAACGTTTCAATCTTTTGGTTTTCACATACAGACTCGAAGTAATACACAGGAATCATGGTATCAGATATTGTTCGCAGGGTTCAATTTCCCCGGGGGTCTTTTTATAAAATTGTTCGGCAAAATCAAAATGTTTTTTCAGAATGCCCCCATATCCGGGCGTATCTTCCAGCATGGGCAGGTGTCCGAGACTCATGAACCTGGCCAGCGATGTCGGCGCAGAAGATACCGACTTCCGTTTTTCAAACAGAGATATGGTGCCTTCAGGCGGAATGGTATGGTCTTCCATTCCTACGCAGCAGAGCACCGGCGAAGCAATTGCGATAACATGGCGCGTATATGCCCGTAACGCTTCGGGGTCTATAGAGAATTTACCGACCGCGTTGGTTGCGTCCCGGTCCGACCTGGTGAAATCCTCGATAATGATATCGCTGTACTTTTTGCCAATCTCTTTAGCCGCTGCCCGTTTGATAAAAAGGCTTCTGAGCGGTTCGACCTGAAAAATGTTTCGCAGCTGCATGGATACGTCGATCAGTCCGCCGAGAAAAAGCAGGCCGAGTGAAGTCAACGCGGTTTCTTCAAAAATTCCGCAGGCTGTAATGGTTGCGGAAAGAAGGGCTTCCCGGTATTGTATGCAGAGCTCCGTGGCAACCATGCCACCCATCGAGTGTCCGACAATGTGCAGGTTTCTTGATCGGTGGAGGCCGAGATGCTCGATCAGCTCACCGGCCTCGGCTGCAAATCCTTCAATGGTAAAAGAGGGTTTGTGACCCTTGATGAGGGTTCTGCCGGTACCGCTCTGGTCGTAGGCGATGCAGCGGAAATCGGGTGTCAGCAGATCGACCAGCGGTTTCCAGTAACGCGACGATATAGCCCATCCGTTTACGAACAGAACTGCAGGTTTTTCCTGCAATGCGGGGTTATGTTCTGCACTATCCTCATAGAAGAGTCTGCAGCGTGAAGATGCCAGGTAGCTCATTGTCGATTGCTTTGTTAACCGGTAGAAAAATATCAATATATAATAAATATGACTTTTCTTCAGTCACGCACGATGAACATGCTTTTGTGAGGAATTCCGCTAATAACTACATTACGCATGCCCCGAGAAGCCCGTTTCCCCTTACTTTAATTATGAGCGCCATGGATAACTCTTTCACCGATGTTCTCTTTACACTTGCCGATTTTATCATCCATATCGACAAACATCTGCTGGTACTCGCTTCGGAATACGGGCTATGGCTTTACGGCATTCTGTTCGTGATTATTTTCTGCGAGACCGGTCTGGTCGTGACTCCCTTTCTTCCAGGCGACTCCCTGCTTTTTGCCGCCGGTTCGCTGGCCTCGGTACCCGGATCAACGCTCGATGAGCATCTGCTCTTCATTGTTTTTTTCGTTGCAGCGGTGCTTGGAGACAGCGTGAACTACAGTATCGGGCACAAGCTCGGTCCGAAGGTATTCGATTTTCGTAAGTCCCGGTTTTTCAACCCTGAACACCTGGAAAAAACCAGGGCTTTTTTTGAAAAATACGGAGGAAAGACCATCATTATCGCCCGGTTCATACCAATCATCAGAACCTTTGCCCCCTTTGTCGCCGGCATCGGGGCTATGGCCTATCCGAAATTCATTCTTTTCAATATTCTTGGCGCGTTGCTTTGGGTCGGACTTTTCAGCTACAGCGGTTATTTTTTCGGTCAGCTTCCCTTTGTCCAGGAAAATTTCAAGCTGCTGATTCTGGGTATCATCGTTTTTTCGCTTCTTCCCCCTGTGCTCGAGTACTTCAAACACAAGCGCGGAAAGGCAGAAGCATAAGGCGATGAATGAGTCCCGGATGGTCGGGAATCAGCAGCGGCGGGCTTTTTCAGATGTTGTTGATATAATGTTGATAACTTGTTGATGTTGTCCGAGCCTTGCCTGAACTCTGCCGGACAACGGTTGGACTTAACGGGGTGAATTTGTCTTATCGTGTTTTATAAATGTATTTTAATCGGATGTTACATGCGGTTGTTCTTTTTGTCGTCACCGCTTTCCGATTATCGCTTATCCACATGACAAGTGTTGATAACCTTTGGAAGTGTAGATAAAACAAGCGAAAAGGGGCATAACGCTATGGAGATGAGGCGGTTGCGTCGAGTTCAATTCGCGTGCCAGTGAAATTCATAAAAAAGTATTAACATTAATCGGCAGAATTTCTTATTATTGCTGCTTCTCCTGATATTCAAGCATCGGCGTATAGCGCAGCCTGGTAGCGCACTTCCTTGGGGTGGAAGGGGTCGTGGGTTCAAATCCCGCTACGCCGACTCTTCTTTTTTTCTCCCGCGACCTTTTTCTCTTCAACGTTTCTTCCCTGTTTGTTTCCGGCTGGCGTTTGTGCCGCTTTTTGGAGCGATTATGAACTACCGGAACCCTTTTACGGTTTATCGTAGAGAAAATTGCTTTTCCGGACGTGCACGCCTATGGATTATCGTGAACTCAACATCATTGTCATCGGATCGGGCATCGGCGGTCTGGCGGCAGGAGCGATTCTTGCCGCAAAGGGTGCTGCCGTAACCGTTCTTGAAGCGCAGGACTATCCCGGGGGATGCGCCGCGACTTTTTTCAGAAACGGTTATCGTTTCGATGCCGGCGCGACTGTGGGGTGCGGATTTCATCCCGGCGGACCGATGCATGAACTGGGGCGAGAACTTGGCATCAACTGGCCCATAGAAGAAGAACCTGTTGCCTGGCAGTATCGTCATAAGGAACTGCGCCTCGATCTGACCCGTTCAGGAGATGCCGTTCTTCAGCGTTTTCCGCATTCCGTATCGTTCTGGAAGGAACAGAAGCAGCTTGCCGGGTTGCTTTGGCAGCTTGCTTCAGGCGGTCTGTCATGGCCTCCCGAAACTCTCCGTGATCTTGCAGGGCTTCTTCGAAAAGGAGTTTCCGGTTTTTCCGGAGCAGGGCGTCTGCTCAAGTTTGCTCCCAGAACGGCTTTGGCATGGCTTGCCGCGCATCAGCTCGATGCCGATCCGGAATTTGTGCGTTTTATCGATGCCCAGTTGCTTATTTCTGTGCAGACCACCTCAGCCTGTGCCGGCGCCATCAATGCTGCAATCGCTCTCGATCTTCCCTTTTCAGGGGCCTGGCATGTCAAAGGCGGGATAGGCACTATAGCCGAGTTGCTTGCAAAGAGCATTACAGATAACGGAGGAGCTGTGCTCTACAGGAAAAAGGTGATCCGTATAGATTCCGTTCGAAAGCAGGTGGCAGGTGTGGAAACCGGAGACGGAAGCGCTTTCGCAGCTGATATCGTGCTTGCCAACCTTACGCCGGAATCGCTTGGGGAGCTTCTTGACAGTCATTCGGCAGATACTGCGATGAAACAGGGCCAATCAGCGGAGTGGAGCGCCTTCATGCTCTATCTCGGGATGGACCCGTCCGTTTTCGAGGCTTCAGGATCCCACCATCTGCAGATTATCGGCAGCAGCGGAGAGCTTGGTGAAGGTAACAGTATTTTCGTTTCATTTTCTCCTCCGGCAGAAAGCGGCCGGGCTCCTGAAGGCCTTTGCGCCGTGACGGTATCAACGCACAGCAGACCCGCGCCCTGGTTTGAGGCTCTCAATCGGGGACGCGGGGAGTATCTGGAACTGAAGAGAGCATATACTGAAAACGTGCTCGATCTCATGTCGTCGCAGTTTCCCGGCGTACGTGAAGCGGTGCGTTTTATAGAAGCCGGAACGCCGGTTACCTGGCAGCGATACACGGGAAGAGGCCATGGCTATGTCGGCGGATACCCGCAAATCTCGCTTTTCGACGTCATAAGCCCTTCGACAGCATTCGATAACATGTTTCTTGCAGGCGACTCCGTTTTTCCCGGTCAATCTCTGCCAGGAGTGGTTACCGGTGCAAGGAGGGTGGTCGAGATGGTTGTAAAAAGTGCGGGAAGAATGTGAGAAGAGTGTGGGCGGTGGGCCGTGGGCCGTGGGCCGTGGGCCGGTGGGCGGTGGGCCGGTAGTCGGTAGTCGGTAGTCGGTAGTCGGAAGTCGGTAGTCGGAAGTCGGTAGCCGGAAGTCGGAAGTCGGAAGTCGGTAGCCGGTAGCCGGTAGCCGGAAGTCGGTAGTCGGAAGTCGGTGGGCCGGTAGCCGGAAGTCGGTAGTCGGAAGTCGGTGGGCCGGAAGTCGGAAGTCGGTAGTCGGAAGTCGGTAGTCGGTAGTCGGAAGTCGGTAGCCGGAAGTCGGTAGCCGGAAGTCGGAAGTCGGAAGTCGGAAGTCGGTAGCCGGAAGTCGGAAGCCGGTAGCCGGAAGTCGGAAGCCGGTAGCCGGAAGTCGGTAGCCGGTATTAGGTGAAGAGCTGAAGAGTGTGGGCGGTGGGCGGGTTTATTTGTCCATGTCCGTCCGTGTCAGTCCTTTCAGTGCATTGCGGGAAGATGGGAGTGGTCGAGGAAAACCCGGATTCTTCGCTATATTTTCTCGTATGGAAATTCTCGATAAATTACAGATACTTTCAGGCGCTGCGCGTTACGATGCTTCGTGCGCTTCAAGCGGCAGCAGGCGTGAAGGTTCATCGAGCGGTATAGGCAATACCTCTCAGGGCGGCATCTGCCACTCCTGGGCGGATGACGGCCGCTGCATTTCTCTGCTGAAAATCCTGCTCTCCAACGATTGTATCTACGACTGTGCCTACTGCGTGAACCGCGCCACCAACCCCGTTCCAAGAGCCTCTTTCAGTGCCCGCGAAGTGGTGGAGCTGACCATGGAGTTCTACCGGCGAAACTATATCGAAGGGCTTTTTCTCAGCTCGGCGGTGATGCAGAGTCCAGACCAGACCATGGAGCGGATGGTCGGCGTGGCTGAACTGCTGAGAACCGAAGAGCGGTTCGGAGGGTATATCCATCTGAAAATCATTCCCGGCAGCAGCAGCGAACTGGTGCGCAAAGCCGGACTCTATGCCGATCGCATCAGCGTGAACATCGAATTGCCTTCATCGGAGTCGCTCAAAAGGCTTGCTCCTCAGAAGCAGAAACAGGCTATTCTTGAACCGATGTCCCTGATCGGCCGCCAGATACAGGAGAGCCTTGTCGAACGCAAAACCAGCCGCCGTGCGCCGAGGTTCGCACCGGCGGGCCAGAGCACCCAGATGATCATAGGCGCAAGTCCCGAAAGCGATTTCCAGATTCTCAAGCTAACGCAGGGGCTCTACCGGAAAATGAACCTCAAACGGGTATATTATTCGGCTTTCGTTCCGGTCAATGAGGATAACCGGCTGCCGGTACTCGCCTCTCCGCCGCTGCTCCGAGAGCATCGCCTCTACCAGGCCGACTGGCTGATGCGCTTTTACGGTTTTTCTGCAGAAGAGATTCTTTCTGACGATGCTCCAAACCTCGACGAAACGTTCGATCCCAAAACATCCTGGGCGCTTCGTCATCCGGAATTCTTTCCTGTCGAGATCAATCGAGCCGATTATGCAGTTCTGCTTCGCGTTCCGGGTATCGGAGTCACCTCCGCCCGTCGCATTGTCGCTGCGCGCCGCTTTTCCGTCATCACGCCCGAGGGGCTCAAAAAGATCGGGGTGGTCATGAAACGGGCGAAATATTTTATTACCTGCTCCGGCAGGCCTTTTGAAAAGATCGACCGTCAGCCAGCCATGCTTAAAAGCAGTCTTCTGCTTGGCGACGGCGGAGATACAGCCGTTAAAAAACCCCCGAAGCAGCTTGTCCTGCCCGGCATTTTTACCTGATATCATGAGCCGTTATCTCTACGATGGAACCGCTGAAGGTCTGCTCTCTGCGGCATCCCGGATTATTGCCGAAGTGAGCGACCCCGAAAATGCCACACTCGTCGAACGGGAGAACACGCTGTTCGAGGATGGGGTGTTTATCGGTACCGACGCCGTAGCCGCCGAAACGCTTTTCAACCGGCTCAGGCAGGAGGCTCCCGATGCGGCACATACCTTCTATTACTTTATTCTGGCCGAAAAGGAGGGCATGGAAACCTCTCTTCTGCGCTATCTTTCGCAGGCTCTTCGTTACGGCAACAGGGTGAACGGCAATCTTGCCGATTCCGCAGTCAGGGATGTCGTTACCGTTTCGCGAAAAGCCCAGCGCGAACTGCACCGCATGAAAGGGCTGGTGCGCTTCGAGAAGCTTCGCGATGGCGCCTATCTGGCCAGAATGGAGCCCGACCACAACATTCTGCAGCCGCTTGCAGGGCACTTCAGCCGGAGGCTCAGGGCGGAGGACTGGTTTATCTACGACGTTCGGCGCCGCACTGCCGCACGCTGGCACAGCGGCACTCTGCAGCTTGGCACTATCGAGCAGTTTACCGCTCCCGCGCTTTCGGAAGAGGAAATGCGGATACAGGCCCTCTGGCAAGCCTTTTTTAAAACCATCGCCATCCCCGACCGGAAAAACCCCCGTCTGCAGAAGTCGAATATGCCGATGAAGTACTGGAAGTACCTTACCGAGAAGCAGGGGGAGTGAGGGAGAGGGGGCTGGAAATATTGTTGGCAACACATCAAGAATCGTCGTAACTTGTTTCGCTTGGATATGATTCTATTGGCTAATACGGGGTTTCTGTTTCTATTGTTGTGCCTCTATTCATAAGTTTTCAGGCTGTTTTATGTTGAGACCTGCCAATAAAAGAAGGAGCACTCATTATATGATTTGTGATTTTCGTGATGCTCATAATCGCCATTGGGAGGACGCTGAACTCCTGAAAGGGGAAAGTAGATTACCCAATGCTGACCATTTATACGGGGTTTCTGCGGAATGCGGACTCAAATCATTGATGGTTTCATTTGGCATGCCAATGTCCGCTGATAAACCGTCAAATCGTGAAGATAGAATTCACGCTGATGGAATATGGATTCGTTTCGATGCTTATCGTGCAGGTTATCCGCAAGGCACAAACTTTACTCTTTTATCACAAAACCCTTTTTCTGATTGGAGTGTAAATGATCGCTATGCTCATCGTGCTGATTTTGACAGTATGCGACTTGAACGTCATCGAGCAGGCGCTGAAGAAGTGAGAGCATTGATCAGAAAAGCTGAAATGGATGGTGTATTATGAGTACATTTGACGAGGTTCTTCCTAAGCTGACGGAGTTATTCCTTGCTTACCAGGAGGACATCACAAAAATGAAACCCATTATAATTAATCGTGACCTGAAGGGTCGGGTACGTCTTATTGTGGATGATAAGTGGGAAGGGACTGAGCATCAGCAAGGTGTTCTTAATAAAATTGTCTCGAAAATTAATGAAGAACTTGGTCCTCATGCTTACCCTGTAAAGCAGGCATTGTTGTTCGAGCCTGACTGTCAAGATTTCCTTGAAAGAGAGAGCTCCTTTTTGCTTGAAGGCCTTGATGGCGTCTCTGTCATTGATCGTCTTGCTGTAGAGGGGAATTGGTCTCGCATCTCCAATTTAACCTCCTCCGTTCCGCGAACAGTTTTTTTTTCAATCAAGGGTGGCGTCGGGCGATCAACCGCACTTGCCGCCACGGCATGGGCATTGGCTGAGCAAGGCAAAAAAGTGCTGGTACTTGATCTGGATTTAGAGTCTCCAGGCCTCTCTTCCGCATTGCTTCCAGAAGATCGACGCCCATTTTATGGTATTACCGATTGGCTTGTCGAAGATTTGGTCGATAATGGTGATGTAGTTCTGGAAAATATGGTTGCTACAAGTGCATTATCGCATAATGGTGAAATATGGGTGGTTCCAGCTCATGGGGCGAATCCCGGAGAGTATATCGCCAAACTTGGTCGTGTATGGATGCCTAAAATTGATGCGGATGGCAATCGCCAGTCGTGGTCAGACCGTTTGTGCCGTTTGCTTAATGCAATTGAGGATCGTTGGAAACCTGATGTGACCTTGATTGATTCACGTGCAGGTATAGACGAAGTTGCCTCAGCATGTACCACCGAGCTTTCGGCATCCACAATTCTGCTTTTTGCTATCGATGGTGACCAAACATGGTCAGGTTATCGTGTGCTTTTTAATCATTGGCATAAAACGGGTGTTGTGCGTGAAATTCGTGAGCGTCTTCAGGTCGTTGGTGCTATGATTCCTGAGACTGGAACAGAGGAGTATTATGATGGTTTGCTGGAACGGGCCTGGGATGTTTTCTCTGAAGAACTCTACGATGAAGTGCCTGCGGGCAAGATCTCGGGTGAAGTTAGTGTGTGGAGCTATGACCAAGCTGATGAGAGTGCACCCCACTACCCATGGGTGGTGAGATGGCATCGAAGCTTTGCTGTATTAAAAAGTTTGCATGGTCGCTTGACGGATATCGATTCTGAAGTGGTGAGGGCTATTTTTGGTTCGTTGATTGCTGGGGTTGAACTTTCAATTGAAACTGAAGGAGGTTCAAAATGACAGCATCATATAATCAAGCGATTCGACAAGCGATTATTGAAACGTTACCAAGCGACACCTCCCTGCATGGTAGAGGACCCGATAAACGATCGGTCTACATTCCCCCATCTCATTTCAAGGCTCTGCGCCTGGAATGCAGCCTTGTAATCGGGGCTCGGGGTGTGGGTAAAACATTTTGGAATGCAGCGCTTAATTCCAATGAAATAAGAAATATGCTGGGAGAATCTGTACCTGATCTTTCCCGAGTTGAAGTACGGACAGGATTTGGTGAGCGCCCCGCTCTTGATGCTTATCCGGATTCTGATGTTTTTGATACTCTTCTGAAAAAAGATATTTCAGCGTATCATGTATGGCGGGCTGTACTTGGGCGTTGGGCGGCTACTATGGTTTCTGAAGAAATACCTTGTAATACATGGGAGGCATCGGTCGAGTGGGTTAAAAATGAGCCTGAAAGTTTCGGCAGGATGCTGGAGCGTGCCAATGATTTTTTTTGTGAGCAAAACAAACATGCATTGATTGTATTTGATGCGCTTGATCGTTCAAGTGTCGAATGGCGAACAATGGATAAAATCGTCAAAGATTTATTGCGTGTGGTATTGACGCTCAAGCGATTTCCTTTTTTGCACGGTAAAATTTTTTTACGTGAGGATCAGTTTGCTGGTCGCCAGATTGCCGATTTTCCTGATGCATCTAAATTACTTTCAACAAGGGTTGAACTGACTTGGACGCTTCACGATCTGCATGGATTACTTTGGCAATTATTTTGTAATGGAACAGAGACTCATGGACTGACATTGCGAAGTATTTATAAGGATGTAGCAGGATACCTACCTGATTTTAATGCAGATGTATGGTCAATCAGGGAGAGTGTGAAAAGAGATGAAAAAGTTCAACGATCTCTTTTTGCAAAAATTGCTGGTGAATGGATGGGGCGAGATCGGCGTCGTGGTGTGCCATATTTATGGTCGGTTGGGCATCTTGCCGATGGACGAGGGCGAACTTCACCGCGATCTTTTTTAGCTGCCATTCGCGCAGCCGCGGAAGATACCGAAGAGCGTTATTCATTTCATCTTTTGCCATTACATTACGAGAGTATTAAATGCGGCGTGCAATACGCATCAGGGATCAGGGTGTCGGAAATGGCAGAGGATTATCCTTGGGTTAAGACGTTGATGCAGCCATTGCAGGGGTTGACTGTCCCCTGTACATTTGAAATTATTCAAGAACGATGGTGTAACTTGCTTGCTGGCGATCCTGATAAAATAGATTTCAATGGATTGCCTCCAGAGCATTATGAGGCAGGATGGAATGGTATTCGTCAAGATTTTGAGTCTCTCGGTATTTTTGAGTCTATGAAAGATGGACGGGTCAATATGCCTGACCTGTACCGTGTCGGTTTTGGTTTGGGGCGTCGTGGAGGCGTTAAGCTAGCAGCAAAAAAAGAGTATTAGGTATAGGTCGTGCCGTTTTCTTTTTGCGACAGGGAGTGCGTGCCTTCAAAGTTGAATTCATTTCCTCATACTACACAAAGGGAGTCTCGGCTCTCATCAAAATCAACAGTCAGCTCGAAGATGTCTGTTGGCTTTTTTTTGCAGCGGTGAAGCTTTCGACCAATATAAACCCGGTAACCAGTACCCCAATCAAGCTTGTATTCTCCGATACCCCTGTTCCATTTTCAGCTTGACAGTTTGTAATCTTTGCTGCAGCAACAGAATCGAGCCTCAGTTTTTTTGCCCTTCGGGTATGTCCTGACAATACCGTTCAGAACAGACAACGCCGGGAGCCCTTACAGCGGGAACTCCAGGCGCATGCCTGCGTATCCCGGTTCGACGGGGCAGTGCAGGTTGCGGCGGAAACAGGTTGCCGCGATCTCCCCGGTGCAGTGGCAGGGAATGATTCGTCCGATGTCGAAGGTGTTGAGTTCATCGACGGTCTGCATGAGCCGTTCGGGGGAAGCCGTCGACAGGTGAAAGCCGCCGATGAGGGCTGCGATGCGTTCCGTTCCTGTCAGTTCGGTAACGTACCGGATGGTGTTGACGATGCCGGAATGGCAGCATCCGGCAATAAGCACAAGTCCTTCACGGGTTTCGAACCAGATCGAGAGGTCGTCATCGATCGCATCGGGTATGGAGCCTTCAGGGTCGAGAAAGAACGGTCCGCCGGTGTCTTCGTATGATGTTATGCGGGGTACCGGTCCGGTAATTCCGGATCGGCTGGTAAGTACGGAAGGCTGTTCGATCAGGTTTATCTGTTTTTCCGGAAGCGAATTGAGAGCGATCAGCGCGGGTTCGGGCATCGATATAGGTTTCGGAATACCGTTGCGGATGCTGAAGCGTTTCCGGAAAGCGCCGGGGTGCAGGTAGACGGTAGCGTCAGGGGCAAGGGAGAGTAGGTCGCCGATGCCTCCAGTATGGTCGTAATGGCCGTGGCTGAGTACGAGCTGCCTGACTGTGGAGAGATCGACGTCGAGTGCTTTTGCATTTGGCAGAAGCGCATTGTCCCTGCCGGTATCGAAGAGGATCACACAGGTTTCGGTTTCAATCAATGCTGAGAAGCCATGTTCGGCAGTGCAGCACTCCGCTGCGTTGTTGTCTGAAAGTATGGTCAGCGATAGATTGTTCGCGTTCATCCGGCTTGTAGCTTGCAGTTATCAAAAAAACAGCCCGTCATTACTGACGGGCCGGGGTATTGGCAAGAGGCGTCAGGCTTACAAGCCCAATCTGAGACCGAGCATTACATTGTGGCTGCCGATGGAGAGATCGGTGTCGCCGTCGAACTCTGCTTCGGTTGTCATAAGGTAACGGTACCTGGCATCGAGGGTCAATGCAGGCGCTACTGCAAATCCGATTCCTGCTCCCAACTGGCCGGCAAGCACAAGGCTGCTGTCGTCACCAAGGGAGAGTTCTTCAGCGTTGACATCGGCGACGCCGATACCTGCGGAAATGTATGGTTTTATTGGACTGGCCGGGAGTTCGAAGTCATAGTAGCCGTTCACCATGAATGTGGTGATGGCGACTTCGAGGTCGTCGCTCTCCTCGATTCCGTTTTCCTGGTATCCTACTTCACCTTCGATGCGCGTGTATCCCATATCGAGCCCCGCCGCAAGCGTTACTGCCATCCCGGTATCGTAGGGGATGCTTGCGTCATCGATGCCGGGAGATTGAAAATCAGAATCTTCCATCATGGCAATTCCTACCGAACCGCTGACGTAAGGTGTTGCCGCACAGGCTGTTGCTGTAGTGCCGATCATGAGCAGGGCTCCGGTAAGCGCTGATCTCCATATTTTCATCGTATAGTCCTCCATAAGGTTATCGTTCAAGGTTCAAAGGGCGTTATGCCCATCGTTAATGTACGTAGACGGAACGAGTCTTCAAATCCTTTTTTCTGTTTCACTTGCAGGCTTTACGGGAAGTTCTGATTTATTGCTGTCTCGATAAAACCGGGCGCAAGGCGGACGGTATGCCCGGGAAACCGGAGAGCACTCCAGGCAGATGAGGGTTTCGAACACCGACCGGCAACGGAATCGGGTTTCGCAACAAAATAAACAGAAGTCTCCTTATGCCGTTTTGCCGGATTGGTCGTGAAATGGTTATTTTACGGTCGATTTTATGAGACAGGGCATCGCACCATTAACAAAACGTACCATGCAGAAGGAATCGATCAGTATTCTCGGATGCGGCTGGCTCGGCTTGCCGCTGGCCGTATCGCTCATTAAGGAAGGCTATTCCGTTAAAGGGAGCACCACGAGCGAGGGGAAGCTCGATCTGCTGCGCGAAGCCGGCATTGAACCTTTTCTCGTGACGCTCGATCCGGAAATCGACGGGGAGGAGTTCTGCGATTTTCTGCAGAGCGATATTCTCGTCGTCAACATCCCGCCGTCGCGACGTGAGGATATCGTGGAGTTCCATATCCAGCAGATATCGTCGCTTATCGACGCACTTGGGCAGTCGCCGGTTCGATCCGTACTCTTTGTAAGTTCAACATCGGTCTATCCGATGCTCAATCGGGAAGTAACAGAGGAGGATGCCGTCGATCCCGAATCGCCTTCCGGGCAGGCACTTCTGCATGTCGAGGAGATGCTCATGCAGGAAACCGGGTTTCAGACCACGGTTCTTCGATTTGGAGGACTTACCGGGTACGACCGCAGTCCGGAAAACTATCTCAGCCGCATGCAAGAGATGACGGCACCCGATCAGCCTATGAACCTGATTCATCGCGACGATTGCGTGAACATCATTCTGGAAATCATCCGGTTGCAGCAGTGGGGTGAAATTTTCAACGCCTGCAGTCCCATACATCCGCTCAAGCGTGATTTTTATGCAAGGGCGGCCGAAACGGCAGGCATTCCGCTGCCTCCAGCTGTTTCCGTGTCCGAGCCATCTCCCTTCAAGCTGGTCAGCAGCCGTAAGCTGGAGAGCGCGCTTTCCTATACCTTTACGCATTCCGGATCATAACAGGGCAGTTTTTCGAAGGTATTTCAAATCATGATGGCTGCAATGCATAAGGCCTTTCTTATTGCCGCTCCTTCGAGCGGGTCCGGCAAGACAACCCTGACGCTTGCCCTTTTGAGGATTCTGGCCCGGCGGGGTTTCAGGGTTCAGCCATTCAAATGCGGCCCCGACTATCTCGATACCCGCCTGCATACGCTGGCCGCGTCATATAAAGAGCGGAAAAGCAGCGGTATCAACCTCGATACCTTCATGGCTTCGGAAGCACATGCCCGGACGCTGTTCGGACGGTACGGAAGCAGCTCGGACGTTTCGGTGGTCGAGGGCGTGATGGGACTGTTCGACGGAGCGGAAAAGGCGCAGGGAAGCAGTGCGGAGATTGCAAAACTGCTCGAACTTCCCGTTATCATGGTGGTCAATGCTAAAAGTATGGCTTATTCTGCAGCTCCTCTCCTGCACGGATTCCGTACCTTCGATCCCGAGGTAAAGCTGGTCGGAGTTATTTTCAACCAGGTCAATACGCCAACGCATTATCGGTATCTTGAAGCCGCCGCTCTGGACGCCGGCGTGGAGCCGCTCGGGTATGTGCCGCGGAACGAGGGTATCGCCATCAGTGAGCGTCATCTGGGGCTCAACACCTCACCGGGATACGATCGCGAAGCGGTAATCGAAGCCATGGCCGATCATGTTGAAAAAACGGTATCCGTCAACCGGCTTCTCGACCTTTCGAGAGTCGTTTTGCCTCCTTCGGTTTCAGAACCATGCGGCAGAGCAGTCCCGGCAGCGGGCAGAAAGGTCATTGCCGTTGCAAGGGACGAGGCGTTCAACTTTCTTTATGAGGAGAATCTTGCGGTTCTCAAAGAGCACGGAGAGGTTGTTTTTTTCAGCCCCATGGAGGATGGGCATCTTCCGGAATCAGACCTGCTCTACCTTGCCGGAGGGTATCCGGAACTCTATGCCGACCGTCTTGCTGCGAATCAGGCCATGCGCAAGTCCATTGCGGCCTACTGTTTCAGGGGCGGCGCCGCTTATGCGGAGTGCGGCGGCATGATGTATCTCGGAAGGTCACTCTCTGCGGCTGATGGCACCCTACATCCGATGTGCGGCGTGCTGGATCTCGATACCACTATGCAGGAGGCTCGTTTGACTCTCGGCTACCGAAAGGTGTCGCTTGACGGATTGTATCCTCATGAGCTCCGGGGGCATGAATTCCACTACTCCCGGATCGACCGCCAGGGAACGCTGCAGAACATCGCTGTCGTCTCCAATGCCCGGGATGAGGGCTGTACAACTGCGCTGTTCCGCACCCGGAATACCTTTGCGTCCTATGTGCATCTCTATTGGGGAGAGAGACGGGATTTCCCTGAGTTTCTTATGGCTCGGGGCTGAAAGCTCATGACGGGGAGGTATATTATAACCGGAGGGCCGGGAAGCGGTAAAAGTACTCTGCTCGAAGCGTTGCACAATGAGGGGTATCGCTGTTACAGTGAGGTTTCGCGCGAGCTTATCAGGGAACAGTTGTCAAGGCCTGTTGGCGTTCTGCCCTGGAACAATCTTCCTGCGTTTGCCCGCCTTGCTTTCGATGCCATGAAACGGCAGCATGAGCATGCCATAGGCCGGAACGGTATTTGTTTTTTCGACCGGGGGATTCCCGATATTTTCGGTTACCTCGAAGCTTCCGGATACCCGGTGGAAAAGGAGTATCTCGAAGCTCATGCGAAATGCAGCTACAGCAAAACGGTTTTTGTGCTTCCTCCCTGGCCGGAAATTTTCGTGAACGATCGTGAGCGCCCCCAGACCTACCGGCAGTCCGTTGCTCTCTACCACGCGCTCAGCAGGGTTTATGAGCGATTGGGCTACGAGCGGTGCGAAGTGCCGAAAACTGCGGTTCGGGATCGGGCGGCTTTTCTGTTGTCATTTATAAAATGAACTCCAGATCGCAACCCTCGCGTTCGCTCTCTTGTATAAAAAGTAAAAGTCTTTCGAGAAAAGCGACGGTTCGTGCGGGATCGATGCTGCGAAGGTAGGCGACGGCTACCGGCTGGTCATGCCATCCGAGCAGGATTGTCTCGTTTTTTTGCCGATCGATGGTCGCGGAGGCATCTGCTATGAGGGTTGTCAGTTCGTTCAGTCGGCTGTTGTGCAGGAACGCTTCGTCCCAGCTGTCGAGTCCGTTGCCTGTCTGCGAGATAAACGGGAGAGCGTTGCATGCTTCGATGATGCGGTAATGAAAGAGTGCCGCATAATTATGGGCATCGATCTCCAGCGAGGCATAAACCTTGTAGATGCTGTCCTGAAGCCTTATCCTGTTAACAGATCCCGTGCGATAGATGGAGAGTTCCCGGTGTTCGGGGTTCAGGTCGTCGATAAGAATATGATGAACGTTCATTGCCATGCTCATTACGTCAGAAACCTTTAATGGAAGGAAGCTGTTTTGCACTTACGGTCATTGGTTTTAAGGCATGATATTTATATAATTAATTTTGGCTTACCTACGAGCATGAGTGTCGGGTTGCAACAAGGGAATTTCAGCGGGCTGTAAAACAATTTATACAGAGAGAAAAGAATGGAAGGAAATTTTTCAAATAGAGTACAGGATGTTATCCGGCTAAGCCGTGAAGAGGCGTTGCGGCTGGGTCACGATTATATCGGTACCGAGCATCTGCTTCTCGGTCTTATCCGGGAAGGGGAGGGTATTGCCGCCCGGATTCTCAGAAACCTTAAAATCGATCTGTTGCGCCTGAAACAGAAAATAGAGGAGAGTACGCATCCCAAGGTACCGGCAACGCAGATGGGCAACGTCCCGCTTACCAAGCAGGCCGAGAAGGTACTGAAGATAACCTATCTCGAAGCCAAGATCTGCAAATCCAACGTTATCGGCACTGAGCACCTACTGCTTTCGATTCTCAAGGGCGACGACAATATTGCGGCCCAGATTCTCGAACAGTTCGGGGTAACCTACGATCTTGTCAAGGACGAACTGATCAGCATCACTACCGGTAAAAGCGAGTCCGATGAGCCGCCGATGGAAGGATCCTATTCGTCGGGATCGGCTGAACGCCTGCCGAAAAAAGGCGATCCCAAACGTGGTGAGCGCACAAAAACGCCGGTACTTGACAATTTCGGCCGTGATATTACCCGGCTTGCCCTGGAGGACAAGCTCGATCCGATTATCGGGCGCGAAAAAGAGATCGAGAGGGTCGCGCAGGTACTCAGTCGTCGGAAAAAGAACAATCCGGTGCTGATCGGCGAGCCCGGCGTGGGAAAGACCGCAATTGCGGAAGGTCTGGCGCTGAAAATTGTGCAGCGCAAGGTTTCTCGCGTTCTGTACGACAAGCGGGTCGTGGCTCTCGATCTTGCTGCGCTTGTAGCCGGCACGAAGTATCGGGGCCAGTTCGAAGAACGCATGAAGGCGCTTATGAACGAGCTGGAGCGTTCGCGCGATGTCATTCTCTTTATCGATGAGCTGCACACCATCGTTGGAGCGGGCGGAGCTTCGGGTTCGCTCGATGCGAGCAATATATTCAAGCCGGCACTTGCCAGGGGTGAATTGCAATGCATCGGCGCCACTACTCTCGACGAGTATCGCCAGTACATCGAAAAGGACGGTGCGCTTGATCGCCGCTTTCAGAAAATTATGGTTGAGCCGGCTTCGGTTGACGAAACCATACAGATTCTCAACAACATCAAGTCGAAGTACGAGTCGCACCACCATGTGCAATATTCCGAAGACGCCATCGAAAAGGCTGTCAAGCTTTCTGAGCGCTACATTACCGATCGTTTCCTGCCTGACAAGGCCATCGATGTCATGGACGAGGCCGGAGCGAGGGTGCATCTGAGCAACATTCATGTGCCCATGGAGATACTTGACCTCGAAAAGTCGATCGAAGAGATCAAAGCAGAGAAGAACCAGGTGGTGAAGATGCAGAATTTCGAGGAGGCTGCAACGCTTCGCGACAAGGAGAAGCATCTGCTCGAAGCTCTCGATCAAGCCAAACAGGAGTGGGAGGAAAGGGCATCCGAAAGCGTTTATGACGTCACCGAGGAAGATATCACTTCCGTGATTGCCATGATGACCGGCATTCCGGTGGTCAAGGTTGCCCAGTCGGAATCCAGGAAACTGCTCTCGATGGAGGCCGATCTCATGAAAGAGGTGATCGGTCAGGACGAAGCCATCAAAAAAATCACCAAGGCGATTCAGCGTACCCGTGCCGGTTTGAAGGATCCTTCCCGTCCGATCGGTTCCTTTATCTTTCTCGGCCCGACCGGAGTCGGTAAAACCGAACTCGCCAAAGCGCTTACCCGGTATATTTTTGACAGCGAAGATGCCCTGATCAGGGCGGATATGAGCGAGTACATGGAAAAGTTCTCCGTCAGCCGTCTTGTCGGAGCGCCTCCCGGCTATGTCGGCTATGAAGAGGGCGGCCAGCTTACCGAAAAAGTCAGGCGCAAGCCATACTCGGTCGTGTTGATCGACGAGATCGAGAAAGCGCATCCGGATGTATTCAATATTCTCCTGCAGGTGCTTGACGAAGGGGTGCTGACCGATGGTCTGGGCCGCAAGGTCGATTTCCGTAATACCATCATCATCATGACCTCGAATATCGGAGCCAAGGATATCAAGAACATAGGAGCCGGTACGGGCATGGGATTTTCTCCGCCGGATGATATTGCCGGCACATACAAGAACATGAAATCCACCATCGAGGATGCTCTCAAGAGGGTGTTCAACCCCGAGTTCCTGAACCGTATCGACGATATCGTGGTTTTCCACCAGCTTGAAAAGCAGCATATTTTCAAAATCATAGATATTACGGCCGGAAAGCTGTTCAAGAGGCTTCGCGAGATGGGTATCGATGTTGAGATCGATGAAAAAGCCAAGGAGTTTCTTGTCGATAAGGGTTACGATCAGAAGTACGGAGCGCGTCCGCTCAAGAGAGCTCTGCAGAAGTATGTGGAAGATCCTCTCGCTGAAGAGATGCTCAGGGGACGGTTCACCGAGGGAAGTCTGATAAGGATAACATTCGACGAAGTTGAAAAGGAGCTGCATTTTGCCGAAGGCCATGAAAAGGAGCACTCCGGAACGGTCGAGATAACGCCTCCTGAAGACAAGTGACCGCCTGACGGCTGAAGAACAGAAGCGAAAGAGGCTGTCTCGGTTTTGATTCCGAGACAGCCTCTTTCGCTTTTTCTCATCGTTGCGGGGGCAGCGGATGATCCTTGATGGAGGCCAGCGACTGTTCAAGCAGTTCCTCCGGAAGCGCGTAATCGGAGAGTTTTCCCGACAGAAATGCGTCGTATCCCTGCAGATCCATCAGTCCGTGGCCTGACCAGTTCATGAGAATCACCTTCTCCTTTCCTTCTTCCTTCGCTTTTTTCGCTTCACGGATGGTCTGGGCAATGGCATGCGAAGTTTCAGGAGCCGGAATGAACCCTTCGGTATGGGCAAAAAGCAGTGCGGCTTCGTAGCACTCGCTCTGGGGCAGGGCCGTAGCTTCGATGAGTCCCAGCTGTTTGACATGACTTACCAGAGGAGCCATGCCGTGGTAGCGAAGTCCTCCTGCGTGAATTGCCGGAGGTATAAAGCGGTGCCCAAGGCTGTGCATGGGCAGCAGCGGAGTCATTTTGGCAACATCTCCGGTATCGTAAACATAGGGGCCTCTGGTCAGCGTCGGGCATGCTTCCGGCTCGGTAGCGATTACCTGTATCTCTTTGCCGTGTATTTTGTCGCAGATGAAGGGAAAACTGATACCTGCAAAATTTGATCCGCCTCCGGCACAGCCGATCACTACATCAGGGTAGAGGCCGATTTTATCGAACTGTTTTTTCGCTTCAAGTCCGATGATGGTCTGGTGCAGCATCACATGGTTCAGAACGCTGCCGAGCGCATAGCGGGTATCATCCCGCTCGACAGCCTGCTCGATGGCTTCGCTGATGGCAATACCGAGACTTCCCGGAGTATCGGGCATCTCTTCGAGAATGGCGCGTCCTGCCGCGGTTTGGGTACTCGGGCTGGCAATGCACTCGGCTCCCCATGTTTTCATCATGATTTTCCGGAACGGCTTCTGGTCGAAACTGATACGTACCATGAATACCTTGCACTCGATGCCGATCAGCTTGCAGCTCATGGCAAGGGCGCTTCCCCATTGACCCGCTCCGGTTTCCGTTGTAAGATATTTGATGCCGAATTCCCGGTTGTACCATGCCTGGGCTACGGCGGTGTTCGGTTTGTGGCTTCCTGCAGGCGATACCCCTTCGTTTTTGTAATAGATTTTGGCCGGAGTGCCGAGGGCTTTTTCAAGCCGTTTTGCCCGGTAAAGAGGCGAGGGACGCCAGAGCTTCAGAATGCCGAGAACCTCTTCGGGGATGTCGATCCATCGCTCGGTACTCATTTCCTGCTCGATCAGGTTCATCGGAAAAACTTTTGCAAGATCATCAGGCGAAATCGGCAGGCCGTTCATGCCGAGAGGCGGAGGCATGGGCGAAGGAAGATCTGCCTGGATGTTGTACCACTGCCTTGGTAATTCGTGTTCCTCGAGGATGACCTTGGTGGGATCTGCACTCATGACTGTTGTTTGTCTTGATTAAAAAAAGATTGTTCACCGGGATTGTGTGCGGAGGGATAACCAATTTTATCAGAAAGCTGTAATGGCTCGTTATCTGCGATGTCAGAAGCGCATCCTGTAGGCATCTTCTGAAAAATAAACCGCTTGTCGATTACAGCGGGGAAGGGCTGTTTCCGGGAAGGAATCCGGTAAAACGGCATTGCGAAAACCGGCTTCAAGCCGCTTCGGAAGTGCGGGAACAGCTGCGTTCCGAATTCGGAAAGATGAGACCGAAAGAAAAAATCGAAAAGGGCCGAAACAATAAAAGGAACCGCAAAAACCACGGCGAAGAACCGGGAAAGAAGAGTGACAGAAGAGTCCTCCGTCAGGAGCTGACGGAAAACTGACAGGCCTTTCCGCAAGAGTGTTTCATCGCTGTCAGGAAACTTCCGGATTTCTTTCATGGTCGTAACGAAGAGCCATTGCCGCTGCATTCAGTGAAAAAGCAAAATAGGCCTTTTGCGCTGTTTATTGCAATTGTTTTTATGTCTCGCGGAGTTGGCCGTACAGGAAGGGCTTTGAGCGGTAAAGATCGGGAAGAGAGTGAGGATGGGTGCCGAAGGCGGGAATCGAACCCGCACGTCCATTGCTGAACACGGGATTTTAAGTCCCGGGCGTCTACCAATTCCGCCACTTCGGCAGCAGGAAAAGCTAACAGGGAGGTTAATTTACCATCTTCCGCATTTTAAGCAAAAAAATGTTGCTATTTCATCAGCCCGGCCGCCGCAGGCGTCTGCATGAGCGTTCGAAAGCTTACCTTCTGAAATGATCAAAACCGGCTATATCTCCGAGGTTGATCGTCATCCCGTAGATATCGGTCAGCAGTATTCCTGATTTTTTTTCCGTTATCTCTCCGATTATGGATATATCTCTGTGTTTTTCGATTGTCTCTCTCTGTTCTTTCGGCAGGGTGAAGAGCAATTCGTAGTCTTCTCCCCCAGCCAAAGACCAGGTGATAACGTCTTCCTGCAGTTCATCGGCGATTTCCCGAGCCTGCGGATTGACCGGGATTTTGTTTTCAAAGATAACCGCGCCGGCATCCGAGCTGGTGCAGAGATGCCGCAGGTCGGAACTGATACCGTCAGAAAGATCGATCATCGCTGTTGGAGTGATGGCAGAAGCATGCAGAAATCTGACGATGTCAGGTCGTGCAGCAGGCAGCAGCTGATGCTGGATGGCAATACTGTACTCCTGCAGGTCTGCCATGAGGCTTTTACTGTATGGTTCGTTATTGGCAAGATGGTCGAGCATGATGTTTTTTTCGCGCATCAGCACTTTCAGACCGGCAGCGGCCCCGCCGAGCGTACCGGTCACGCAGATCAGATCTCCGGGTTTTGCCCCTTTTCGCATGGTTATGCGTTCGTCTGTCGTCTCACCGGTCATGGAGACCGTGATTACAAGGCCGGAACGGGATGAAGAGGTATCTCCTCCTGCAATGGCGAGTCCGTATTCTGTCGCGGCATGGCTCATTCCCCGGTAGAGTTCCTCTATCATTTCAACAGAAAAGGAGAGAGGTACGGCAAGGCTGATAAGCGCGAAACTCGGCAGGGCATTCATGGCACAGATATCCGAAACGTTGACACTGATGCACTTGCTGCCGAGATGGCGGAGCGGAGTGGTCAGGAGATCGAAATGCACCTGTTCGGCGAGCAGATCGGTCGTGGCTACCTGCAGGGCGGTTTCGGATATCCGGTAGACCGCACAATCGTCCCCGATACCTTTAAGAAGGGAGGGTGCTTCAGCCAGGGTCGGCTCGACAAGTTTTGAAAGGCGGTCGATCAGTCCGAATTCGCCAATATCTGAGATAGCTTTGTATGGCATATTTTTACGTACATTAAAGGGCACTTCTGAAAACTTGTTGCGAGAGGAAAATGTTGCTTTGTCCCGACGTTTCGGGATCGGAATTCTCATCCCGATTGTATCGGGACAATGGTTTATCCGGCTTTGTCCGCCTTGCTGTTATTCTCGGTCATGACATTTTTCAGAGTGGTTCAATATAAATCAGGCAGCAACGCAAAAGATCAGTTTTCAGCAAGGTTCGGCAATATTCGGAAATACCGCCGGAGCGGATGCTCCACTCACAGTAAGTATAACATAGACAATTTTCCGCTTATCATGGGTTTTTTCGACAAGTTCAAAATATCGCGGCTGAAAGAGGGGTTAAGCAAGACCAGAGAGACGTTTCGTGAAAAACTTTCCGTCATCACTCAGGGGAAGACCGAGATCGACGAGGAGTTTCTTGAAGAACTTGAAACCATTCTTGTTGCTGCCGATGTCGGGGTTGAAACCACGCTTGCTATCGTCGAGGCTATAACCGAACGGGCAAAAAAAGAGACCTATCGTTCTGGAGAGGAGCTTAACAGGATGCTGATGGAGGAGATTCAGCAACTGCTTCTCGATACCGATACGGCGCATCCGCTTGATTTTGATGCTCCGCTTCCTGAAACTCCCTATGTGATTCTTGTTGTCGGGGTCAACGGCGCAGGTAAAACCACAAGCGTCGCAAAGCTTGCACACAATTACGACAAGGCGGGTAAAAAGGTGATTATTGCCGCTGCCGATACGTTCAGGGCGGCTGCATACGAACAGTTGAAGATATGGGCCGACCGCGCAGGCGTTCCGCTTATCGGTCAGGGTCAGGGAGCCGATCCTGCTTCGGTGGTGTACGATGCCGTCAGTTCAGCCGTTTCCCGCAACGTTGACGTGGTACTTGTCGATACGGCGGGAAGGTTGCATAACAAAGCTCATCTGATGGAGGAGCTTGCCAAAATCATGAGGGTTGCCAAAAAGAAGGTGCCCACAGCGCCCCATGAAGTGCTTCTCGTCCTTGACGGTACAACCGGCCAGAACGCCGTTCAGCAGGCTCGGGAATTCACGAAATTTGTCAATGTGACCGGTTTGATACTTACCAAGCTTGACGGCACATCCAAAGGCGGGATTGTGCTCTCCATATCACGTGAGTTGAAACTTCCTGTTAAGTATATAGGGGTGGGAGAGAAAATCGACGATCTGCAGCTCTTCGACCGTGAAAAATTTGTAGAGGCTTTAGTCGGCCGTCAGCAGGAGTGATCGTCGTCGTCGGATACGATATCCGGCAGATCCATGAGGAGTTGTTCCAGCAGAGCGTTCGGATCGCTGCATTGCAGCAGGTGAGTACTGTTTTTCGTGTCCTGTGCTCCAAGTCGTTGAGCGAAAACAGATGTATTCGGATTGGTTTCAAGGTATCGGGAGAGGGCGGGTTCAAGTTTTTCGGCTTTTCTTATGATCACGATATGAAAAATACTTGATTCCGGGCATTGGAGCAGGTAGTCGATATGCCAGTGCAGTTTTTTTTGCTTTATGTTGAGAGCGTGCTCATCGGCGATCCGGTTTTTCAGCATCGCGATCCGCAGCGCTTTACCGATAGCATGGGGTTTTTCGTTTCCGCTTCTCGATGTGTGGCGGATGAGTCTCCGGGCAAGCGGAAAGGAGTTATCTCCTTTTCCGAGTGCAGAGCCAAGGTAGAGGTAATAACCGGCCGGAAGCGGCAGCTTTTTGCCTTTCATGAAGCTGCCGAAAGCCAGTCGTACCGGTTTCGAGAGCGAAATAAAGAGCAGGTAGGTGCCCTGGCGCTCATTCGAGCCTGAAAAGGTAAACTGCAGGCCTGTCATTGTTTTTTGTTGTTTTTGATGCAATATTAGCGGTGCCGGTTGCTGAAGTGATTGCATGGCCCTTAGCGGCAAGATAAGATTTTCATGGCGGGAGAGGATCGTCTTTTCCGGGAGATATGCTTTATTATGGATGCATCAGACAGATTAATGGCGATGAAGCGCATGGAGATGGTTCAGAGTCTCAGGCAGAAAGGTCTGGTCAATGAACAGGTACTCGATGCCATGCAGAGGGTAGAGCGGCATCGGTTCGTTAACAGGGAAAGTTCTGTTTCCGCCTATGAAGATTCGGCTTATCCGATAGGGTATGGGCAAACCATATCTCAGCCTTATACGGTGGCCTATATGACCACGCTGCTTCTGGAGCGTTGTCCTCCGCCCGGAAAGATACTTGAAATCGGTACGGGATCAGGCTACCAGGCGGCAATTCTCGATGCGCTGGGGTACCGGGTTTATTCCGTAGAGCGCATTCCGGAACTCCATGACCGGGTCGTCGGGTTGTTTAAACGTCTCGGGCTTGCGATTTCATGCAGGGTTGGCGACGGTTCTCTGGGTTGGGAGGAGGAGGCTCCATTTGACGGCATTATCGTAACTGCGGCAGCTCCGCGCTGTCCCGAGCATCTTTTAGAGCAGCTCGGAGATAACGGATGTCTTGTTATTCCTGTCGGGGAACAGAATATGCAGCAGATGACCGTTTACCGGCGCGTTGGGGAGAGGTTTGAAAAGGAACTGTTTCATCATTTCGCATTTGTGCCGCTGATCGGCAGGGAAGGCTGGAACTGAATTTTTTTATAAATATAAATAAGGGATGATTCGTTATGGCTGTAATGACCAGCTTGCGGGATAAGACGCACATTATTCTGTACGCTCTTCTGGCTGCATTTCTTGCATTGATCGTTTTCGAATGGGGTATGAATTTTTCCGGTTTTTCCGGTAAAAAAGGCAGTGCCGCCGGCACGGTTAACGGCAAAGAGGTGCCTTATGCCCGTTACGAAGAGATTTACAAAGAGTTTTCTGAAAATTTCCGCAGGAGCAATCCTGGCGCCGACATTTCTCCCGAAGCGGAGCTTGGACTTCAGGAGCAGGCATGGAATGTGCTTGTTGATCAGACATTGCTTGAAGAGCAGTTTGAAAAATACGGTATTTCCGTTCAGGACAGTGAGATTGTCGCTTCACTTGACGGCGACAACCCGCCTATGGTCATCAGGCAGAATTTTGTCGATCCCGCAACGGGAACGATCGATCGTACCAGGCTCGATGCAGCCCGCCGCGATCCTAAAAACAAGGATATGTGGCTGCAGATAGAGGATATCGTCCGCAGGGAGCTCAAGGTAAGCAAACTGATTCGTGCGTTGCAGACAATGGTGCATGTTTCCGATCGGGAACTCGATGCCGTCGTGAAACGAGAATACACGCGCTTTTCCGCATCGTTTATTTCTGTGCCTCTTGGTTTTGCCGGTCCCGACAGCAAATTTCCCGTGAAAGCGGATGAAATTCAGAAATACTACGATTCGCATAAGGAGCTGCTCAAACAGCCCGCTTCAAGAAAAGCCGATTATGTGTTTTTCCCGCTTGTACCCTCAGCCAAAGACAGCAGCGTGGTGCGTGCCGAGCTTGAAGCGCTCCGCACTGAATTCAGCACAACAAAGAACGACAGCGACTACGTAAAGGTGCAGAGCGACCGTCCATCGGGAGTCGATGTGCAGTACAGCCGCGCGGACTTCTCTCCTGCTGCCGGAGCGGTGGTTTTCAATTCCGCAAATGCAAAGCCGGGCAGCATTATCGGGCCGGTTGCAGATAACGGTTACTATCGCCTGCTGAAAGTCAGTAAAGTCGTTACCGGAGAGCCGGTTGCCAGAGCATCGCATATTCTGCTCCAGTTCAATCCTGCGAGCAGGGAAGATGTAGCTAAAGTCCGTGAACGGATGGTGGAGATTTATGGAAAGCTTCAGTCCGGCGAATCGTTTGAGGCACTCGCTAAAAAGTATTCCCAGGATTCCGGCAGTGCTGTAAAAGGCGGAGATATCGGCTGGTTCGGACGCAAGAGCGTTGTCCCTGAATTTGCCGAAGCCGTGTTCAGCTCCCGACCCGGCGCTTTGACCAGACCGGTACAGACGAAATTCGGCCTGCATATCATAAAGGTGACTGGTTTCGATCAGAACAATCTGGTCTGTTCGGAGGTTGTCCGCATGATCCGTCCGTCGACGGAGACCGTTGAGAGCGCAAGAAGGCTTGCCACGGCATTCCAGATGCAGGCAAAGGATCAGGGTTTTGAGAAGAGCGCCGCATCGGAAAAACTCCCTGTTGCAAAAACCGGAGAGTTCGGGAAACACACCCCGATTGCGGTTATCGGTTTTAATGATAAAATTAACGCCTTTGCCTTCAAGGCGGCAGAGGGGGATCTTTCAGATGTGATCGAGACCGAAAAAGGTTTTTATGTCATGAGACTGACCGGTAAAAACGATACCGGCTACCGATTGCTCGATGACGATCTGAAAAAACGGATTACAGCGGAACTTGTTCGTGAAAAGAAAGAGGTCGCTCTGGAAAAACAGCTTGCCTCGCTTTCCGCAAAACCCGGTGCGACACTTGAAACCATAGCCGCAGGGAATAAGGCATTCAGTATCGTCAAGGCTGACGATATCCGCTGGACTGACGGCTACATCCCTGGTTACGGCATAGATCGTCCGCTTGTCGAGGCAATTTCAGGCATGAAGAGCGGCATACTTTCCCGTCCGGTAAAGACGACCGGGGGATATGCTCTTGTCAGGCTCGACAAACGGGTGCTGGCAGCTGGAGTCGATCTGAAAGAGGCTAAAACCGGAATTTTACCGAATCTTCTCCGGGCGAAACAGGAGCAGTTTTTTGCCGAATATTTTGCGTCAGTGCGCAAAAGCGCTGCAATCGAAGATCTTCGTCCCTGAACAAATCCGGAACGGAGAGAGATATTTCATCGGGCTGCCTGGAAGTTTTCCAGGCAGCCTTTTATTTTTGCAGCCGAACCAAGCCGGAGACATTCCGAGGCAAGAGCTTCCGTTTCTTCAAGGGTAAACCGGGATACTGTTTTCTTGAGTTTTGCGATGTCTCCACTGACTACGCTGAATTTTCTCAGACCGCAGCCAAGCAGGAAAGGCAGGGCAAGACCGTCAGAACCCATATCTCCGCAGATTGAAACCATACATCGGTTTTTCTGGGCCGTGGAAATGACCCGGTGGAGCTGCCGGATAATTGCCGGATGAAACTTGTCGAACAGATCCTGAACAATGACATTGTTCCTGTCAACGGCAAGAGTGTACTGTGTCAGATCATTGGTTCCGATACTGATAAAGTCAACGGCGGATGTGATTTCTTCTATCATTTCAACTGCGGCAGGAACCTCGATCATCGCTCCGATAAAGGGTTTTTCGCAGGTAGTACCTGTTTCGGAGGTTATTTCGCCGCAGAGCTTTTCAAGAGAGTTTTTGATGAAGACGATTTCTTCAAGTGAAGAGATCATCGGCAGAAGGATGTGGATATTGCCTGAAGTATTCGCCCGCAAAACGGCTCTGAGCTGGCTTTCAAGAATTTCAGGCACATCGATGAGAATTCTGATGCCCCTCCATCCAAGATTGGGATTCGGTTCCCTGACCGGCGAATAGAGCAGCTTGTCGCCTCCTATGTCGAACAGTCTGACAACAAGAGGCAGCGGTTTCAGCGTTTCAGCCATCTCCCGGTAATAATTGTACTGTTCGGATTCACTCGGCACTTTTGTACCGTCTATGAAAAGATTTTCAGTTCTGAAAAGACCGACTCCTTCAGATCCGGACGCCTGAAGTCCTTCGAGTTCTTCCTTGAAATCGATATTGGAATAAAAAGATATGCGCACTCCGCATTTGGTATATGCCGGTTGTTCGGCAGTCCGGAATGCGTCGGCTTCGTATCGCAGTTCTTCATCCCGTTTTTTCAGGTATCTGAGAAGGGTCTTTTCTGCAGGGTTGATGACGACGATTCCCGTACTGCCGTCGATGATGATCTGTGAGCCTGTTTTTACCTGCTGTGATAAATTTCCGAGGCCGACGATCATGGGAATATTAAGCGACTTGCATATCAGGGAAATATGCGAGGTTTTCCCTCCGGTATCGGTTACGAAGCCCTTTACATTGCTTCGACTCAGCAGGATAACGTCGGCAGGTGAGAGATGTTCCGAAATAACTATCGTGCCTTCGGGAATCCATGAATGCAGTTTCCTGATATGGAGGTTCCGGATGATCCGCTCCTTGATATCCCTGAAATCGCAGGCCCGCTCCTGAAAGAACTGATCATCGGAATTTATGAATTGCTCGAGATAGCGTCCGAACTCTTCGTCGATAATAATCGATGCAGCTTTTCTTTCTTTGCGTATTCGGGCTGTAATGGTTTCGGTAAGTACAGGATCGTGGAGCAGCATGATCTGTGCTTCGAACAGGTTCGCGTAACTTTTTCCAAGTTTTCTTGTCGTTACCCGTTCAATTTTTTTCAGCTCTTTTTCAGAGCGGTGCAGTGCTCCCAGAAAACGTTCGATCTCGTTATCGATCTCCTTATCTTCGAGTGATTTGTTTTCATGCTCGAACTGCTCTTTTTCGAAAGCGTAGGATGTGCCGATAGCAATGCCCCTCGATGCTCCTATTCCGGTATAGGAGTCTTCAATCGATGTTATCGCGGCAACGGCTGCTTTTTTCCGTTTTTTTTCCGGTCTGTCCGGAACATCTGCAGAGATGTTCGTATTTTCACTCATACGGTATGCTTAAAATGGTGCATCGTCCTGATTGATGAAGGACGCTGAAGGAATATTGCGCGGTTCTGCCGGTTCCGGCACTCCCATCTGCGGTTCTTCCGTTAAACCGGGCTCATGCCCTGCTGAAATATACACATTGGCGGTTGACTGAAAACGTCCGTAATTTTTCATAAAGAGCAACCGGATATCTCCAATCGGGCCGTTTCTCTGTTTACCGATGACGATTTCAACAATATTTTTTGTCGATGAACCATCTTCGAAGGTTTCTTTTCCGAACATCTCCGGACGAGAAAGAAACATCACCACATCGGCGTCCTGTTCGATCGATCCCGATTCCCTCAGATCGCTCAGCTGCGGGCGCCTGTCGCCCGAGCGCTGCTCAACGGATCGGTTCAACTGGGCAAGGGCGATAACCGGAATGTTCAGCTCCTTTGCCAGAGCTTTCAGCGAACGTGAGATCTGGGCTATTTCCTGTTCCCGGTTTGTTTTTCCATCCCTTACCGGAGTAACCAGCTGAAGGTAGTCAACCACAACCATGCCGATATTCTGCTCCTGTTTCATTCTTCGGGTTTTTGCCGAAAGCTCCATGATGGAAATACCCGGAGTATCGTCGATAAACAGTTTGGCGTCATTGAGCTTGTCCATGCTGTTGATGATCTGGCCCATCATCTCGGGGGTTATCCTTCCGGTTCTGACAAGCTGCGACTCGACATAAGCTTCAGCGCACATGAGCCTGATGGCAAGCTGAACTTCAGCCATTTCAAGACTGAAAAACAGTACCGGAGTATCGAAATCCACAGCGGCATTCCGCGCCAGAGCGAGGGAAAAAGCGGTTTTACCTGCTGAGGGTCTTGCCGCGATAATGATCATATCCGAAGGTTGAAACCCGGCCGTAAGCTGGTCGAGTTCCGAAAATCCAGATCCGACTCCGGTAATGGACGATTGTGATGCTCTCAGAGTTTCAAGCATGCGAATGCCGTTCTTGACCAGATCCTTGATCGGAGAGGCTTTCTTTTTAATGCCGGCCTGAGAGATATCGAAAAACTGCTGGGAGGCATGTTCGACAAGATCGAATATGTCCATTGAAGAGTTGTACGCTGTAGCCGATATCTTTGCCGATATGGAAATCATGCGGCGGTAAAGATATTTTTCCTTGGCGAGTCGGGCATAATATTCGACATTTGCAGCACTGATAACTTTGCCCGAAAGCTCTGCAAGGTAGTGTCGCCCGCCCACATGTTCAAGCTCGTTCATTTTAAGCAGCTCTTCACTCACCGTGATGAGATCGATGGCCTGCCTTTTGTTGTAAAGCTGAAGCATGGCTTTGAAAATGATCTGGTGCCGGCGTTCGTAAAATACATGTTCGCTGCTCTCGCCGAAAATCTGGATTACCTGTTCAACAGGGTCGTCTTCGAGCAGGATGCAGGCAAGTACCTCCTGTTCGATTTCGGCCGAGTAAGGCGGAACCCTGCTCTCCCGGCTGAAATCAATATCCTTGCTGAAATCGATGGCTTCAGGTTTCGGTTTATTCATAGTTCTTATTCTGTTCAGGCATCAGGTGGCATTTCCTGCAGCGTTTCGTAATGATGGCGCATCATCTGGACGTCTTCCCAGCAGCCTCGTTTCCAGTTCGGATTTCTCAATAGCGCGGCCGGATGATATGTGGCCACGCAGTCGAACTGTTTCCATCGGATAATCTTTCCCCTCATGGCTCCCAAAGAGAGCGTGTTCTGCAAAATAGTATTGGCGGCAACCTTTCCGAGAAGCAACAGCATCGATGGATTGATCAGGTCAAGCTGGTCGAGAAGCCAGGGCATGCAGCAGGCAATTTCGTCCTGAAGTGGATTCCGGTTTTGCGGAGGCCTGCATTTTATGATGTTGCAGATGAAGACCTCTTCCCGACGGAACTGAACGGCCTGAAGTATTTTATCGAGAAGTTGGCCCGAACGCCCGACAAACGGACGTCCCAGGGCATCCTCGTCAGCTCCCGGAGCTTCTCCGATCACAACAAGCCGGGCATCAGGATTACCTTCGCCGAAAACGAAATTGGTACGGGTAGATGCCAGTCGGCATTTTGTGCAGGTTCTGGAGCGTTCGTACAATGAGTGCAGAGCGCTGGGGGTTTTCTCTTCCCCGGCAGCTTCTGACTGAAGTTCGTTTTCCTGAAATAACAACCCCTGCATAACGGTTCTGCTGTTTCTGTTTTATTGTTCCGAATCCATCAACCGTTCGATATAGTCAAGAAGCTGTCGGGCGGCTTCTGTTTTCCGCATCAGTGGCAGCGCGGTTTCTTCAAGGTTCCGATCGATCAGGGTAAGTACATTGGTATCGACTTCGAAGCCTGACGTTTTGCGGTCAAATGTATTGCAGGCAATGAGATCAAGATTTTTTTCCCGCAGTTTTTTTCGGGCATTTTCAACGCCGTCATCCGTTTCAAGCGCAAAACCTACGGCAAGTTGTCCTGATTGTTTAACTGCGCCGAACTCAGCAAGAATATCAGGATTCCTGACCATGCGCAACTGCATTTCAACGTTCTGTTTTTTCAGCTTGCCGTCATAGACGGTATCAGGACGGTAATCGGCAACTGCGGCCGCTGCGATGAAAACCGAACAGGAGTGGTAGATGCGTTTTGCCTCGGCATACATTTCACAAGCATTTTCAACGTCAAGTCGTTCCACGCCTTCGGGAGTCTGGAGATGAACCGGCCCGGTGATGAGCGTTACCTTCGCTCCCCGCTCCTTTGCGGCTTCAGCAAGGGCGAATCCCATTTTTCCGGATGAGTAGTTTGAAATGAACCGTACTCCATCGATTTTTTCCCGTGTCGGCCCGGCGGTGACGACCACATGCTTTCCTTTGAGAGGTGAGTCGTACTGGCTGTCAGGCAGCACGATTCCGATGCGTGAGGCAATGGTTTCAGGTTCCGGCATTCGTCCCGTTCCGCACTGTCCGGAGGCCAGATCACCGTTTTCCGGTTCGATGATGGTACAGCCCTGATTTTTCAGCATGGCGATATTGCGCTGAACAGAAGCCGACCGGTACATCTGTCCGTCCATGGCGGGATAAATCAGCACGGATTTTCCCGGACGCAGGGTAAGGAAACAGGCGGTGAGCATGTCGTCGCAAAGTCCGGCTGCGAGACGGGCAAGGGTATTTGCCGTAGCGGGCGCTATGACCAGGATATCCGCCCATTCGCCAAGCGATATGTGCCGGGTGAAGTCCATTCCGGGAATACCGGTTTCAGGGAATATTTCACGGTAAACCGGTTCACCGGAAACCGTGGCCAGAGAGAGTTCGCTGACAAACCGGCTTCCTCCGGCGCTCAGAGCTACCCGAACTTCGGCTCCGGCCTTTTTCAGAAGGCGAACAAGTTGCGGCGTTTTATAGGCGGCAATCCCCCCTGAAATGCCAAGAATGATTTTTTTCCCTTTCAAAATGCTTTTCGGTTCGTTACTGGATGGTAAACAGCAATGTATAAAAACAAAACGACTTATTTCTTCTCGGCCGATGAGGGTTTAACACGTTTCCAGAATTGATCCCAGGAGTGAAACCGTTCCCTGTAGGAAACGCTGGCACCCCAGGTTTCTGAAGGCTTCTGCAGGTTGGTATTCGACGCCGCACTGCCGTTCTGTCCGTAAGAGCGATATGCTTCCACGTAAACTTTGGGCGTGACGCGGTATTCGATTTTCTGGGATGTTCCGTAATAGTTGAACAGTGCCTTGTCCTTGATATCCGGACTGCTTCCCGTTCCTACAAAGCGAACTTTTCCGTTGGTTCCGGGTACGCTGAGGGCGAATGAAAGATCAAGTCCGCTGAGAGCCCCCTTATTGTCCACGCCGACATTGACATTGAAACTTTCGATACCTGCTATATTCTGTACGATGCGCGAAATCTGGGAGGATATCAGACCGGCGCCTGCCGAAAGCCCTGCGCTCGATACGGCTATGTTTCCATATTGGCCGCTGCTCCCCGGTGCCGCATACCACTGTTTCGAGAGCAGCATGGAAATAACGTTGAGCTCGGCATTGGGGTCGATCTGGCTTGGTTTTCCTCCCAGCATGCTTTGTGACGCGTATGGCTGCATCTGCTCGTTCAGGTAGTAACCCATGGCAACCCGCGGTTCATTCAGGGAGCCTGTTATGGCAAGCAGCAGGCGGACATTGTCGCGTTCGCCTGTCTGGGTATTGGTGGCGCTGATATACTTGCTTCCATAGAGGTTGTCCATTTGACCATCACGGATTTCAGAATTGTTCCAGGTGATTTTGCCTCCATCCTCCAGATCGAAATTCGTATTGGAAAAACGGTACTTTCCTCCGGTAATGTTGACGGAGCCATACAGCCGGTAGTTTTGATTGCTTTTATTGACGATAAGAGAGAGGTTGCTGATAGACGTTTCAAGCTGCTCGCCTCTGATGCGGTCAAAAATGACCGTATATTTCAATGGTTCGGCACCACTGAGCTTCAGTTCCCTGATTTGCAGAATATCGAGCAGCGAGTAGTAGAATTCGGCAGGCCTCTCCGAGCCCTCCTGAGACGAATCATCGCTGCTTTTAACGGGATAGCGCGGAACAAATTCGATGAACTTCTCCACCCCGATATATTTGGCGCTCTCATTGGCCCCTGCGCGATAAAGTGAAAAATCTGCATTGTCTATAAACATACCGCCCTCGACAACCGGAGAGGATAGATCTCCCTGCAGTGACATGTTGCGGCTCGAGCCTGTAATGGTGCCGAAAGACGTTTCGTCTTTGCTGTCCTTTTTATCGAACAGCAGCAGTTTCGAGCAGCTTGCTTCGAGTGCAAGCGTTTTCGGTTCAAGCTTCACCAGCCGGATTATCCCGTTTATCCGTCCGGTTCCGTTCCGCATATCCCTTATTCTGATGTTTTTGAGTTCGATCTGCCTTGGGTTGACCTCCACATCGCCATTGAGCAGGTAGCTTACCTGAGTCGGTGCAACGGTGACTTTTGTATCCTTCAGGCTTGATGTAAGGTAAATATCCGGTTTCGGGGTTTTTCCTCCTATGGTGAGGGTTGTAGGAATGATGCCTTCGGCATTTTCAAAAAAGGGCAGAACATATTCGAGAAACTGCGCGGAAAGATTGTCAGATCTGAACGATGCGCTTATGGATTGCTGCTCGGGAATTTCGACGTGCAGCGGGAAGTAAACCAGATGCAAAGGGACAGTTCCGCTGCCTTCAATGGTGTTTACCGAGAGGAGCGGAGAACGACCTGAGCCTGCGTCGGAAGCGGGGGGGATTGAACTGCGGAAATCAAACGTGAGCTTGCTTCCGCTGTGTCGCGCATCGCACTGCATGCTGCCGATCACCATGGAGTCATAACGGACTCTTTTGCCGGAAAGATTGAGGGTACTGGTTTTTGCGCCTGGGGAACCGCTTACAACAAGCGTACCGTTCATTGATCCCGAAAGTTTTGCCGATGAAGCGGATGACGTTTTGCCGTTGAATCCTGCCAGATCGATATTCGAAAGCGTACACTGGAAGGTTCCTGCTTTGCTGCTGCTCAACTCTCCGTCGAGAACGACCTGCTGCTTCCCTTTTGCAATTGCAAACCGGTTGAACAGCGCCGATGAACTGGTAATTACTACAGGAGATGCCGATACCGACTGCCACCGGCTCCCGCCATTTCCAGCCGAAAAGCGGTTCAGGGCGATGTTATAGCTGCTGCCGTTGCGTTTTGCCGAGAATGAAGCGGCAAGAATCCATCCCTGTTCAGGCAGTTCGCCATCCAGAGAGGCGGTAAGCTGTGCGGGTATATATGCCGCATCGAAAACAAGATTCCGGGATTTAACGCCTGCAATACTCAGCGTGGCCGCCTTGCCTTTGAGCACGGCTTTCGGTACGCCTGTGCTGCTGCATTCGGCAGCTGCAGTTGCCGTCACATTTCCGAGCGCACTTCCGTTACTGCCGGTGAATGAGCGGATATCGAACGAAGAGTTCAGGGAGCACATGCCATTTCTGTAAAGCAACTCTCCTTCCGATCGTCCCTGTAGCGTTATATCTTTTACAGGCAGGAGCACAGCAAGGGGAGCGACATCCTTTACATCTACCATATAAGATATCCTTACCGGCTGAGCGGCGCTCAATCCTTCAGGGGCTGGACCCGAAGTCAGTCCCGTGTTCCAGAGGCTCTGGGTTCGGATCTCCCTTGCAAAGCCGTTTCCGGTCATCTGTATGACCGCGACGAGCTGTTTGAGGGCATAGTCCCCGCTGAGAGTAATATCGAGAAAGTCACTTTTCAGGGAAACCAGTGACGAGTGTTCGCGCTGGGTAATGGCTGCGGTTATTTCGGCATTATCCCTGAACCGGAACCGATTGATCGTTGACGGCTTGAATCGGGCTGCAAGGGCGGCATTCAGAGTACGGGCATCGAATCCTTCGCCTTTAAGGGCAAAGGTTCCGTTCAGATCGGTTATAAAATCACGTGAAGCGAATGCTTTTGCCAGATTGAGTTTTTTCATGGAGCCATCCGCACGGTACCGTGGCACTTCGCTGCTGAAGTCGATATCGCCGGAAGCATCGAGCTGTTCTCCGTTGTTCATGAGGAGAACGGTCGTTTTCAGCAGGCTGCGCTTGTAATCGAGGGAAACCGTACCCTCCTTGATTTCCTGTTGTCGCCAGAAAGAGTTCTTCAGACGGGCTGAAAGAGAGACCGATTCGATGCTTTTGAATCCGTCGCTTACGCCGTCAACGTTTCCGGAAGCCGTGATCAGGCTTTTTCTGTTGTCTTTTTCGGATGCTTCGAAGAGACGGTATGGCTCGAGGTCATCGATTGCAAATGTCCCTTTCCACGCAATTCGTTTTTCAGGGTCGCCGGCAGCTTCGGCTTTAAGCGATGTCTTGCCGATACCTGTTATCAGGGTGAAATCGGTGTCGGCTTTTTTCAGCGTACCCTTTGCTTTACCGATAAACGTGATGGTTCCAACACGTTCGGCTAACTCTTCATGCGCTTTCTCGGTGAGTACGGCCTTTAAAAATTCCGTTTCGATTCTTGAACTGTCGCAGACGGCATTGAACGAAAGATCGTTTTTTTTCTGCAGATTCCGTATTTCTCCGCTGAGCGCAAGCCTGCTTTTGCCCCTCGACAGTTTCGAGTCGAGCAGGCTTATGGTTCCGTCCGCCGCTTTCGCATTGCCTTTGATCGTATAGAATCCTTCCGGCAATTTCAGTTCCGGATAAAAAATTTTCAGCTCATCGGTATGCAGGTTCAGGTCTGCGATATTGACGAACGAACGGCTTGCGGCAAGCCGTTCAAGCAGGAGCCGGATCGTATCGGGCCTGAAAATATTGAAATCATTCAGCGTAATCGATAATTCGGCATTGCTTTTTCCGCTTTTTGCCTTGAAGGCAAGCAGTTCACTGCGGCTGGTGGAAAAATGGAATTTGCCCGATCCTTCCCGCAGGCTGAAACGGTTATCCGGTAACGAAAACTCCGCTTTTTCAAGAACTCCGCTGAGCAGTTGCTCCTTGACTCTGAATCCTGTGAGTTTGAGCGTTATTTTTTTTGCATTGTAGCGCAGCGGCGCCTTTCCCGGAGATTCTTTTGTCCATGAGGCGCTGCCGTTCGCGATGTTGAGCTTTTTACAGAAAAAGCTCTCAAAAGGCGTTTTCGTCGAGTCGGGCTTGCGGGACGTAAAGATCACTTCGAGGTTTTTCTTTCCGTCTGCCCTTTCGATGACGGCTGCGGTCAGGCTGTCGGCACTGATTCTTCTGAATGAAAGCCGGGTTATTTCCGGTTGCAGCAGCATGAGAAAATTAAAGCGCAGGCGAATTTTTGCGGCAGAAAGAGCCGGCATTTCGGAACCCGGTTCGTAGATTTCCGGCTTGAGAAGAGTTACCCTGTTCGGAAAATGCAGTTGAACCTCCCGCAGTTCAAGCCGTCCGAGATATTCATCGTTGAAAAGCGTTGTTATCCGTTCTTTTGCAAATCGGTCAAGCATGCCGCTGTTCAGCACGACGGCTGCGATCGCCGAGAGCACCAGCACGACAGCCGAAACTCCTGTCAGGAGTGCAAGTATGTATCGTTTAGTCTTTTCCAAGTTCCGTCCCGTAGCCGTAACGTTGAAGAATAGTTTCAATAATGCCGGTCGTCGAGCGTTCTTCCAGGAGAGAAACCGTAAGTACGGCGCCTCCGTTTTCAAGCACGGCTTTTGCGCCGGCTATGCGTTCAACCGGCCAATCCGCGCCTTTTACCAGAATATCGGGAAGCAGCATGCCGATCAATGTTTCGGGGGTATCTTCTTCAAACAGCGTTATGGCGTCTACTGCCTCAAGAGCGGAGAGAACTGCCGCGCGATCACGTTCTCCGCACACCGGACGGAGGGGCCCTTTGATGCTTTTTACAGAACTGTCACTGTTCAGGCCGATTATCAATACGTCTCCGAGATTACGGGCGGCATCGAGATACTGTACATGCCCGGCATGCAGGATATCGAAACAGCCGTTGGAAAAAACGATCCGTTTTCCCGCTGTTTTCCAGTTTCGTACCTGTTCAACGGCTTCGTTCCGGTCAAGCAGTTTGTTTTTCATGCATCTCCTGATAGTCAATAGATAATCCTCCAGACAATTTCGGATATTTTTTTCAAATTACAGCTATATGCGGGGGCCGTTTGCAAATCAGGTTCCTGTTTCGATTTTCCGGTAACGTAACGCTTTTTATTTTGAGTCCATACAGTTATCGATCATCACAACATGTTCAAAGCGTCTGATACTCGAACAACAAGCCATCATCAAGGCCGTCGTTATACGCTTTTTCGGAAGTGGGGCATCTATCTCGTTGTTCGGTTTCCGACCGATGATTCTCGCAGGGTCGGGGCTATCGATCTCATAATACAACCATTGATCGGCGTTGCTGTTGCCGATCTGTTTTCCTTGAAAGCGAAAACGCTCGCTGTTCTGCAAAATAGAACCCGAAGAAAGGAAAACAGATCATGTTCTACTGCTGTAACACACGCCCTGCAATCCGGAGTGAAATTATAAGAACATGAAAGAAGAGTATGCCAGGTTGAGAATGATCCGCGATCGCCGTAACCGGCAGGTACAGAGACTTCTTGAAATAATCGGGGATATTTCATTTCGAATCCTCAAGAGAGGGCTTTGTTCAGATTTCGATGAAAAAAGGTCGTGGCGGTTGACGCGCTATTCATGAGTAAAAAAAAGAACCGTTTTCCGGATAATCTGTTCTACCGGCTTCTACTGCTGTCCGGCATGATTGTCAGGCGTCTGAATCGTTCTCATTCGGCTGCGATGGCCAGGATTTTAGGCGACATCGTTTTCGATCTGCTGAAAATCCGGCGCGATCTCGTGGAAACAAATCTTTCCCTGACTTTTCCGGAAAAATCCGGCGAGGAGATCAGCCGTATTGCCCGACAGGTTTACCGGAACCTTGCGGCGAACGCCGTCGAAGTCCTGTGCCTTCCGCTCATCAGGACACCTGAAGACGCAACACGGCTGGTTGACGTCGATGTTCGCGACTTTCTTGCAAAAACACGCGACAGGAACAATGGTGCGGTATGTGTTTCCGCCCATTTCGGTAATTGGGAGCTGCTTGCCGTTTCGCTCGGGCTTCTGATCTCGCCAGTGACCGTTGTCGTGAAGCGATTGAAAAACAGGGATCTCGACCGTCAGATCAACCGATGGAGAGGCATACGGGGCAATACGATAGTCTATAAACGCCAGGCTCTCCGCGAGGGACTAAGAACTCTGAGGAGGGGAGGCATCATGAGCTTTCTTGCCGATCAGTCAGACCCGGAAGGAGGGTTTTTCATGGACTTTCTCGGACGCCGGACATCGGTCTTTCTCGGACCGGCCTATCTTGCCCTGAAAACCGGAGTGCCGCTCTTTGTCGTCATGTGCCGCAGATCGGGAGGGGGGCGCTATATTGCTGAATTCGAAGAGGTCGATACAGCCGGTCTCGGCTCCGACAAGGGTGATGCAGAGGAACTTACCCGGCGCTATACCAGAGTCCTTGAGCGTTATATCAGGCAATATCCCGAAGAGTGGTTCTGGGTGCACAACCGGTGGAAGCGAACCGAAGAGTCACTTCCCTTCGAATCCGGCGAAGAGTGACGACGATTCCTTTCCGTTGCAGGGGACGCAGACGGCCAGGAAGTTATCCTTGAGAAAATTTGAGATATAGCGTACCTTATAACAATAACAATGCAGAACGCTTATGACAGTAATGCCGCTTATCAGATGAAATTGATTTTTCGAGTACTTGCCTATCTCGCCCCTTCCAAAGGCAAGGTTTTTCTTGTTTTTCTTGTCAGCATCCTCACCTCGATTTTCAGCGTCGTATCCATATACTCGGTACTTCCGCTGCTCAATGAAATATTCACTGCAGAAAAAGCCCCCTCCGTTCAGGTTCAGTCAGGTTCGATTTCAGCACATGCCAAACATGATGGGCTGACGGAGAAACCCGCCGCCGTTTCAAGAGAAAGCCTTATCGATACAGAGGCGCTTCAGCAGGGGGCAAAAGATATTATGGAACGGTTGTTCTATGCGGATACAAAGCAGCAGACACTGCTCAATATCTGTCTTTTTCTCATAGCAACGTTTGCTTTCAAGAACTTTTTCCTTTACCTCAACAAGCAGATAATTTTCAGGATTCAGACCAAGGCAACCAAGCAGCTTCGGGACGATGTCTTCCGCTCGATCATCGAGATGCATCTCGACTATTTCAACAACCAGCGGGTCGGAAATCTCATGAACAATGTTTACGGCGATGTTCAGACCGTACAGTCATCCATCAGCTCGACTTTCATCAATCTCATACAGAACCCGTTTACCATTTTCGTCTATCTCGGTGTTCTTGTCGTACTGAGCTGGAAGCTGACCCTGTTTGCTCTTGTCGTTTCGGGTATCGTCTTTATTATCATCAGGGTGATAGGCCGGAGGGTAAGAACGCTGTCGAGAATTTTCCGTAAACGTATGGGGGATATGAACTCCGTCCTCCAGGAACGTTTCAATGGCATCAAGGTCATCAAGTCAAGCGGTTTCGAGGATGTGGAGACCGAGCGCTTCAAGGTTTTTACGAGCGATTTCCGTCGGCTCGACCTCAAGATATACCGTCTTAAGAACATTATCGGGCCGCTCAACGAAACGCTGCTTGTTTTCGCCGTCGCCATGGTGCTCTGGTTCGGAGGTTTGCAGGTTTTCGACGGACGCATGACCGCTAATGAATTGATTGTATTCGCTTTCAGCCTCTATTCTGCCATGGGCCCTCTCAAGACGCTTGGGGAAGCCAATACAAACATCCAGAACGGCATGGCTTCTGCCGAAAGGCTGTTCGAGGTTATCGATGCCGAGCCGATCGTTATAAACGGAACCAGATCCATCAGCGAATTATCCGGTAGTATCAGGTTTGAAGATGTCTGCTTTAAATACCGCAAAGAGCCGGCAGCCCCAAATATCCTTGATCATGTAACCTTTGAAATCCGGAAGGGTGAAATGGTCGCACTCGTCGGACAGTCAGGTTCCGGCAAATCCACAGCGGTTGATCTGCTGCTGCGTTTCTATGATGTCGATTCAGGACGTATTACCATCGACGGCACAGATATCCGGGAGTTCGATTACAAGCAGCTTCGTCGCATGATCGGCGTGGTTAGCCAGGAAGTCATTCTTTTCAACGATACCATCGGGCAGAACATCGCATACGGCGTGCATAAAGAGGTCGCTCCCGAACAGGTCGAGGCAGCGGCAAAGCTTGCCAATGCTCACGCTTTCATTACAGAAAAACCGCTTCAGTACGATACCGTTATAGGCGACCGCGGCATCCAGCTATCCGGGGGACAGCGGCAGCGTATCGCTATAGCCAGGGCTATGGTGAAAAATCCCGATCTGCTCATTTTCGACGAAGCCACAAGCGCTCTCGACAACGAGTCAGAGAAGGTTGTGCAGGAGGCTATAGATTATTCACTAAAGAATAGGACAGCACTTGTTGTTGCGCATCGTTTATCTACGGTAAAAAACGCTGATAGGATTATCGTGTTTGATGAGGGGAAAATTGCTGAAAATGGTACTCATGATGAATTGATGATGCGTCAGGGATTGTATAGAATGTATTATGATATTCAGTTTAGAAACAAGGAATAATTCTTGAAGAGTGACGAGATGGACGTCATTATGTCTTTCGTTTTATTAAGAAAAGACTGATGCTTTTTTTGTGGTCAGTTTTTTTGAATAAGTTGCCGATAGTGTTTTATGTAAAGTAATTGAAAAGTCTTTTCCGATTTGTAAACGGCAAGGTATTTTATTGCTGATGTGAGAAGTCTTCTGATATAAAGCGCTATGATATTAGTAGTATTTTTTTTGTATTTAGATGATTTGGTTAATAATCAGGGAAGAAAAACTCAATATTTTTTTCTGTAAGTTTGCCTTTTTTGTAGTTTTTATTTTTCCAGTCAAGTCTAAAAGGTGCTTTCAGGTTTTTTAGAATATATTTTATATAGTTTTTGTTTTCTAAAGATTTGATGGCGCGTATTTTCTCTGCAGGGTTGAGTCTCGTGATTGTAAATTTATAAGTATCAATTGTGCTTCTTTGCATAAAGGCCGTATGAAGACATCTGAAACAGGCATTTTCCCAATTCACTTCTTTAAATAGTTCGAGAACGGGATAATCGATTAAATCATTTTTGTATTTTAGATTACCGGCATGTAGCCTTTGGGTACACTTATCCCATTTTTCGACGATTGAAAAATTATATAGTTTTGTCATAGATCTTGATGGAGGCGAGAGGTAGCCTTTCGCTTTCATATGTTCATAGTCTATGGAAATACAGTTGAAGACATTGCCTTTAATAAGCCAATATTTATCAAAATTTCCTTTATTTAAGAGTCGTTTCATTTTCTCTAAACCTTCTGGGTCATAAATCTCGTCTCCATCGACACCAAAAATCCATGTATTGGTACCTGCGTATTTTTCAATGGCTTCATGCGACTCCTTAGGGTCACGAATTCTTATATAAATAATTTTCTCATGGTGTTTTGCTAATGTCTGGATGATCTCGGAGGTTTTGTCCTTAGACTCATGATCGGTAATTATTATTTTATCGCAGAAATTATAAATATTTTTAATGACTCTTTCTATGAAAATATCTTCATCCTTGATAAGGATAATTCCTATTATTTGGTAGGTATGCATTTTTTAAATGTTGGCCGTTACTAAAAAAATTATTGTTTTGTTCCCCACTTGAACCATCCCGGAAAATCTGTTTCTCCGAGGTTTTTATTTTTATCACCTTTAACTGGTCGCCACGGGCCATACAATCCTACTTCGGATGCATTACTCAGAGTCGCAGCCCACCATGCAAGCGTCCCATGCTGAAACAGTATTTTGTCAAAAGATCTAATGTAATCGAAATCCTCTTTAATGCCATATCCAATTCTGAGAATCGGATTAAGTTTAGATAATTCAGAATATAGAGAATTGAAATATTGAACAGAGATTTCAGGGTTAATTCTTTTTTTATCAGGGACTTTATAATGGAATCGCATGTTGATGACATCTTCTGTTGTGATCGGTCTCCAGAAAGGCATGTCAGTTACTATATGAAGTTTTTTAAATGATGAAAATTTTTCAATGGCTTCACAGTATTCTTTTGGACTAACAAGCATTGACGGATCGTAAGTGCTTGCAAGTACAAGCCGATCGCCCAAGCGAAGATGGAAAACAAGATCTTCTGTGTTTGTTGTCGGTATAATATTAAACCAGGATTTTATTTCCTTAATATGGGGCTTATAAATAGTGTAGTCTTCAGCATATGTTTTAATGATGAAATTACAATCTGTTTTCTTTTCAGAAAAAAAAATATTCAAATTATATTCATCCTCATCTTCAATGGTTATTGTTTTAAATTTTTTATCCAAAGGATAATACGAGGCTTCGTTTTTAAGGACATCGATTGAGCCTGCGGATAGATTCATGTCGTGATGCTCTGCCAATAGTCGCCCAAAAACATATTGAAAAATATTGTTTCCAGCACCTTGGGTATAGCGAACTTCAACGGTTCCGTTTTTTTTTATATGACTATTCTTTAATTGAAATTTTTTTCGTTTAAAGTAAGTATTTATTTTTTTTAACACTTTCATTCTTTATTATTATGTTAAAGGTTTATATGTTGCATCTTCTTTATCACGTAAATAGAGATATAATCTGTTCACTTACAGCCAGATTTATCTATTTCAGACAATTAATGGTGCTATTTTGCCTGTTCGTATTCTGATCCGAAGTTCCCTGTAAAAAAACAATAACACATTACAGTACAAGCAAAAGACTGGAAAATCAACTTCCATCTACCGGGTACAAACGAATCAATTCCATTGCACGGATTTGACGTGGTGTTGGTTCAGTATCCTGGATAATCAGAGGATTTTCTGATGCGGATTTCAGTCTGCAGTGGTTCCGACTGCGAGTACCCGGCTTCATGACAAGCGATCGAAAACTGTGAACGGGTAATCCCTCTTTGTTTGTTTTTGTACTCTTTTTCTTTTTTGCCGATTTGGATGCTACCGCTGGCTTAATCGGATAGCCCTCTGACCTGTCCTCAGAAAGTTCTTCGTCTTCGAAGAGCAACGGCGCAAGAGCTTGACGCATGTGCCACTCAACATAATAAGCCAAAAGGGAAAGACAGATAAGGGCACGAACACGTTCAGTATAGCGATGGTATATGGGTCGTACCTGCGGCAGGTCAATACTTTTTATGGTGCGGAAAACCTGTTTGACTTTTGCTAAATTCTTATAGCTTCTTAAGGTATCCTCTTCCGACAGGTTCTGTCGGCTTTCACTGGTGTGAATAACATAGATACCATCAAGTTCCGCTTCCTGTGCAATCGATGCAGCTTTCCTTTTGAAGGAAAACGCCCCATCAGCAATATAGAGCTCAAAGTGTTTGGCCATTTTATGCCCATTGATAATCTTGCCAATCTTCTGGCCTATTTCTGATGCACACAACGGGGTTTTCGTGCGACGATGAACCTCGTCACCAATTTTCTGTAGTTTCTTTTCTGTTGCATCCAATAACTCTTGTTGCTTGCGTCTCCGTTCATCACAGAGCAGTGGATTGAAGCAGGCGATAAGTCGTTCATCTTGAAAATCTGCCGAAGCTATTTCTGCCAGATTTTTTTCATCAAGCAACGAAAACTGCAACTGGTTCTCTGCTGCCAAGTTGCGAATGTTCTCGCTGCGCAATGCTGAGATCCACCCAATCCCGGGATGAGTTTTCAGGACATTGATCTGTGTCTGGGTCAACGTGGCACGATTACCAAACAGAACCACTCGCTGCAATGCAAAACGCTTTTTCAGCTTCTCCACCTGGTCGGCTACCGTACCGGGATCGTCCGTGTTACATGGATACACTTCAACAGCTGTGGGATGCCCCTTGGCATCAGTCAGCACACCATAGACAATAATTGACTTACCTCGCTGATCTCCTTTATCCTAGCCAAAGCACGCCAGAGGATAACAATGGCCTTCATAAAAGCTGTTGATCGCATCATAAAACGCAAGCTCACTTTCTCCAGGATGACGGCTTGCAAATCTTTTTTCGATAACTTGTTGCCATTTCAGCAACCAGTCCATGGCTGCATACAATTCATCCTCATCAGCATCTTCGATATTGAGCAACTGCGCAAGAGCTGTACGGTGCCATAATCTCGTTGTGGCCAATTTCGAAAAAAGTGCAATCAGGCGTTCGACGATCAAAGCCAAAACGAGGTCACGCTCTCGAGTTCGGCGGGAAGCGATCATTTTGTCCAGACTGATATGACGAATCATATCAAGAATAGCTTCGACGTGACCATGAGGCAATGAACGTTCAATAGAGAATACCTCACCTGGAGCGACAAGCGGTTCATTTTTTAAAATTCGTCGTAACGCAGCCACCTTTTCCGGAGCCCAATCCGAAATATTTCCCAAGGTGCGTCTCATGACTTAGTCGTTCTCGCGCCAAGACTCACGGAGCAAAATGGCGGGACGAGAGTTTCTGTTTGGGACAATATCGATATGCATGGGTTTAATATATTATTAAAACAAAAATAAAATAAGCATTTCGATGAAATTTACATGGGTGCAAAATATGCAAAAAAAGCTTGCAAGTTTTTAAAAATAAATGTTTTATGCGATTTTGTGCCAAGGACCTTCGGTCAAATCATCTTTATACCTCTTATTAGGAATTGCTATAAAATGTTGTTTTAATTGATAAAAAGTTACTGGTAAATAGAAAAAACATATACTCCTTGTTTGCACACATTATCTTGGGTAATCAGTCCAGATATCCTAAAGAAGTAAAGAGCCTGATGGAGCAGTATTCTGATAGTTTAAGACTCAATAACCATGGTGATGCTTTTAGTCCTGAACATATTCGGGATATCTAGTAACTTCATCTTTTTATTGTCAATAATTTTGTTAAGCTCTTATTCCCGTATGGTGGAGTGTTTTTACATACTTCACGCATTCATTGATCAACATTCTTATATACGCTTTAATGAGTTAGTACATAAATGTTGTTCATTAAATGGTCGATGGAAATGATTGATCTGTGTTGGAAATAATTTTTATGAGCTGATATTCATTTTTTGCAATTATATCAAGGCTGTAATTATTGATAGCATAAGTCCTGGCAGAGGAACCAAGCTGTTCTCGTAATTTACTGTTATTCAAAAGATGTTTTATTGCTTGCAAAAGGTTTTCCGGGTCGTTTTTTGTGAGTAAGCCGGTTTTATTGTGTTCTATTACTTCTCTTATGCCTGGTGCATCAGATCCGATAATGGCGGAACCGCATGCCATGGCTTCAATCATAGTTTTAGGATGTCCCTCATAATAAGAAGGAAGTATAAAAATCTTGCTTCTGTTTATAAAATCAGGAAGATGACTATTTGGAATATTGCCATGCCATTCGACATTAAGATTTAGTTCACTGCTTTTATCTTTAAGTTCTTTTTCAAGAGAACCGCTTCCAATAATAGCAGTTTGGAGGTTTAATCCTTGCAGTGCATCTAAAAGAGAGTGAATATTCTTTTGCTGAGTCAGTCTTCCTATAAATAAAATATCAATTGTTTTGTTTATTGATTTAGGTTGAAAAATATCTGTATCAACAAAGTTTGGAATAACCGATATTTTGTTGGTTGTGGATGGGATTCTGGATATGATATTTTGACTCATCATCGGGGTTGTAACAACGATCCATGATGCAGCTTTAAAAATAACGGCCTCTTCTTTTAATGCTTTTTTTGCAGAATATGAATGAATTCCTTGCTGTTGTGCAATAAAATCAGAATACATATAACCGGAACGGGCAATAAAAGGTTTGTTAAATATTTTTGCTGCTTTCAACGCCTGAATGGCTCCTGTAGTCTGGTTTGACTTAATGATATTTGTTTTTTTGAGGGCGTTTCTGTGAAGAATAGGAATCATTCCTGTGTAGAGACGAAGCGGTAGTTTTCGCTCATTACAGCATATCTCAATGCCTTCAAGTTTTTTAGAGTAGATTTTTTTGTCTCTATGCCCATAGGTTATGAACGTAATTTTTGCGCCCATTTCCATAAATTTTCTATATAGTGAAATCTCGCGATTCAGCATTCCGACTCGATCCCAAGTACGAAGCGATGTGTTATAGGTGAAGAAAAGAGTTAGATGCATAATATTATTTTATTCGGAGCTACAAACAGCTTTGGTTTGTAGCGATTGAAAAAGCTCAACAAGCATGAAGCGATTATGATGATTATCTAATATCAGATTTCTTTTTTGAATTATAGACAAAAATAAATAAAGATGCTCATAAGTATAATTATTCCGAATATACAGCATAGATGATCAGTTAAGATGTATGTTTGTCATCAGGGCATTTCTGTTTATTTGTTTCGAAGCCCAATTTCTGTGCTTGGCGATGCTCGAAAATATGTGCCGCATGTACACTCAGAATTTTTCGCTCCGCTCGCCTTGCATTATTGCTTAACACGACAATAATTAGATTTAATAAACAGTTTCTGGACTATGTCGCTCAAATTTATCTTGCCTGATGATTTAGTTTTTTATGTGTTGTCAGGCATCGCAGCAAGAATTTCAGAAATTTCAGGGGTTTCGGTTGGTAAAAACGGTAAAGGTATGATGAGCGGTATACACGTAGTGTTATCCAGCCGTATTGAGTACTTTTTCGGCAGCAATGCCACCATTTTCTGGATATTTCCCTTTTGAATATTTCAGATTCAAATACCTTTTCAGTGTCATTAGTCTTAGCAATGTTTTCAAGCCAGTTTTTGGCTGCTTCAAGGTCGATATCATTCCTGTTTTCCGAGATTTCATTGTGAATTACTATCTCTTCAGGAGATACATCTTTCTTTAGTCGTTTCAGATACGCGGTCCTGATGATTCTTGCGTTGGAGATCTGTAAGTCCGCTTTTCTGCTGCTTGTCTGATTTTCATGCTCGCGGAAATATAGCAATATTTCGTCAAGATTGGCAAAGCGGGTCGCGGAGACAAGTCGTGTCCAGAAGTTGTAATCCTGCGTATAGATGAGATTATCAGGATAGGGATGTGCCTTGGCCAGAGGCGTTCTCATGATGACGGTTGGATGAAAAAAGCATGTGCTGAACAGGAGCTGGATTTTAAGTTCCTGATCGTTTGTCGGCTGCGTTCTGACGTTTTTTAATTTTCCTTTCTTGATGAGTCGCATTCCTGTTCCTGAAATGCCGATGTCGGGGTGGTTATCCATAAAAGAAACCTGTCGTTCAAGTCTGGTTGGCAGGCTGATATCGTCGGCGTCCATACGTACGATATACCTGCCCTTTGCAAGGGTTATTCCCTGGTTAAGCACATGTACCGTACCACGGTTTTCTTTGTTGATTACAAGAACGATTCTCGGGTCGTCATATGATTCGATGATATGACAGCTCCGGTCGTTAGAGCCGTCGTCGATGATGAGGAACTCGAAATCATTGAAGGTTTGCGCCAGGATGCTGTCGATGGCTTCCTTCAGGTAATTTTCTCCGTTGTGAACGGGCATGAGAATCGTTACTGCTGGGTGGTCCATTTACAGCTCCTTTTCAGCCATGTAGATTATTTTGGCGGTCATGCTTCTGTCGGAGAACTGTTCGAGCACGTACAGTCGTCCTTTTCTGCCCATTTCATGAGCTTTTTCCCTGTCGTCGAGAAGGGTGCGAATGCTCTGCTTGAGTGCTTCCTGATCGCCGTTTGGGACGACGAATCCGGTTTGATTGTCGATGACACCTTCCGGAAGTCCTCCCGTGGTGCTGACGATTACGGGGATTTCACAGGCGCTCGCTTCCGGAATGACTCTTGGCAAACCCTCTTCCTGGTAAAATGGGCAATAGACCGGTTCCGAGGTCAGCACGAAAATGTCTGCCGCCTGAAGAAGTTTTGGCAGCTTATGGTTGTCGAGCGGTGGATGGATGATGACCCGATTCTCGATATGCAACTCTTTGAGCAGTTTGTCGATCAGGAGGCATTCCGGTTCGTCGCGGTCGGCTACGATCATGTAGGTGAGATCGGGGAAGATGGTGCGCAGATCGGCAATAGCCATTAGTACATGTCGGAAGCCTTTAACAGCCATCATCCTTCCAACGGTGATGAGCAGCTTGCCGTCCGGGTTGATTCCGAGCTTTTTTCGCAAGGATTTTTTCTTTTCCGGATCGTGTTCCGGGATGAAAACGTCTGTCAGGACGTTGCAGCCGAGCACGAGGGTCGGACAAACGAGATTCTGGTACATCGATCTTGCGATCGTGTCGAGTGAACGACTTACTGGCATGAACAGATCCACCGAACTGAAGACTGTGTCAATTTTGGCTATAAGTTTCGGTTTTTTCGGATAAACATGTCTGGTGATATCCGTGCCGTGAGACGCGCAATAGATTTTGAACCGGAACAGTGGTTTGAGGCGGTGGATGACCTGAAGGTCGTCCCAGGTCGCGGCGACGATGATAAGCTCTTTTCGGGTAGCCATGTATTGCAACAGGGCAGGCAGTCGATAGAGCCAGTGGAATTTCTGCCAGTCATGTCCTTTGATGTAGCGCACCTGCCGGGTTGAGCGCACGCCATTTTTCTTATGGCTCCGTGTCAGGTGTGTCAGCACTATGGCTTCATAACCGATACCGGACAGTGTTTTCAGGAGGTTTTCCGCCCAGAGGGCAATGCCTCCCATGTAGGGCGGGTATTCCGAGCAGAGTATAATGAAGGTTTTTTTTTTCATCTGGCTTTTTTCGATGCCTTTGCTGATACCCATTTACCAGGGTTATCCTGTGTCTATCCGGTATTTTTCTGGAATCAATGACGTGCATTCCTTCTTTGTTCGATCCCTCAAACCAGCCAGGATGAGTGGCTGGCAGTAAGCTATTTTTACTTTAGGCTTCGACAACCTGCATGATAAAAGAGTTGTCAAATTCATTGCCTGTATAGTCACTACCGCTCGTATGAAGTCCATGGCAGGCAGGTATGTCTATTACAGTCGTCCGTCGATCATGCTGCGGTTGTATATGCCCTTGACATCGTAAACGATACCGTTCGGTGCAAGCCAGGGCCTCGGATCGATTGATGCGAACTCCTTGTGTCCTACGGCCGCAACGACCGCATGGTAACGGTTTGATTCAATCATTGTTATATCGTTGAGCACCGGGAGGTTGTATTCGTGTTCAACTTCCGAAGGCGATGCCCAAGGGTCGGCAATTTCCACCTCGCAACCAAAGTCCTGCAGTTCCCGGATGATATCGATTACCCGGCTGTTGCGGATATCGGGGCAGTTCTCCTTGAAGGTTATGCCAAGTACGAGTACTTGGGCGCCTTTGACGCTGCAGGTGCTGTTTATGAGCAGTTTGATCACTTCGCTTGCAACATATGCGCCCATGCCGTCGTTGAGACGGCGTCCGGCGAGGATGATTTCCGGGTGGTAGCCGACTTCCTGGGCTTTCTGTGCAAGATAGTAAGGGTCGACGCCGATGCAGTGCCCGCCAACCAGCCCAGGCTTGAACGGAAGGAAGTTCCATTTGGTGGAAGCTGCTTCAAGTACGTCGAGGGTGTCGATTCCCATGCGATTGAAAATACGTGCCAACTCGTTCACAAAAGCGATGTTGATGTCGCGCTGGGAGTTTTCGATCACCTTGGCAGCTTCGGCGACTTTTATGGAGGGGGCAAGATGGGTACCGGCCTCGATGACCGTTGCGTAGAGTGTGTCGATGATTTTTGCCGCATCAGGATTGGAACCTGAGGTGACTTTTTTGATTCTTGTGACGGAGTGAAGCTTGTCCCCGGGATTGATGCGTTCCGGCGAATATCCGACGGAAAAGTCTCTGTTCAATCGAAGGCCTGATACTTGTTCAAGAACCGGGACACAGTCTTCCTCGGTGGCCCCGGGATAGACGGTTGATTCATAAATGACGATATCTCCGCTTTTCAGTACCGAGCCTGCGCTTTCGCTTGCCTTGACAAGCGGAGTAAGGTCAGGCCTGTTATGCCTGTCTGTCGGGGTGGGAACAGTGATGATATAAATATTTGCTTCAGCCAGATCCTGCAGATCCGAGGTGACATAAAGGCCGGTTTTTCCTGATTTGAAGGGGTTGGCAGCCAACGATCTTTCGCGAAGAACGCTTTCTTCGGTTTCGAGGGTGGAATCGCATCCTCTTCGTAATTCGTCGATTCTCGGCTCTTTTATGTCGAAACCTGTTACTGGGAAGTGCTTTGCAAACTCAACGGCGAGAGGCAAGCCGACGTAGCCGAGCCCTATGATGGCAATTTTCGAATCCGACAAGGCATTTATTGTGGCCATGATCTGATTTCTTCACGGGTTAAAGTTGGGCGTTTATTCTGCCTTTGTGATAGTCCGATTTTCGAGTCCGTCAACGAAAGCGATCCATTTCCCATCAGAAATTTTGTGAGGATCAACCGTATGCATTCCCCTGTTGTTCCACGATTTGTTTCCTTCCTGGACAACCGGGGTATCGCCGACAGGTTCCTCACGGAAATCTGTCGGCGTGAGTCTGGTGATCCTGAAACCCCATGCTTTGCTGCCATATCGCGGGGTTCCATCCTGCGCGTAACGGTATAGTACTTCGCTGTCTTTTACAACTCGCCCCCCTGGTCTGGCGAAATGATCGCTACCTTGTACGATCGGGCTTTTGGGATGCTCTTTCCAGGGCCCGGTGATGTTTTCTGCGATAAAAAGGTGAAGGTTCCTGACTTTTCTCTTGTAGCTGAAAAGATACCAGTATCCATTATGGAAGACCATTGATGGGTCAAGAAGCGGAACCTTTTTTTTGTTTCCTTTCAGCAGTATGGCTGCCAGTTCCCAGCGCTCTGGAAATGCGACGGCTTTGTAAAGTCGTATTGCATTCGATTTTGCGCATTCCGGCAGCATGTAGGTTATTCCTTCATGCTCGAATACATAGGGATAGGAGAGATGGAATTTTTCCTTCAGGACAACGCCAGTGTATTTCCATGTTTTGAGGTCTTCGCTCAGGGCATGTCCTATCTCACCGACGTTTCTTATGCTGTTCATGAGTTCAAAAAAGAGATGATACCTGCCGTCATGAATGGTCATGAACGGGTCGGCAACAAAGCGCGCTTTTGTATCGGTGACGTCATCTGCCGTAAGAATCGGGTTAATAATACCTGTTGCGGGTGTGAGCGTTACGGGGTCAGGGCCCTCATAGAGGCCGATAGACCAGATTTCGTTTTCCGAACGTTTTTCTTTCAGACGTTGCCGTTTCAACCTGTGATTAACAAGCCATCCGAGAGGGAGCAGCAGCACGATAAGTGTGAGGATCATTTCAGGAACCATTGGCTGATGGCTTGTTTCGTCAGTATTAATTCAACGTTCAATGTAGCCGATTTCACGGTTGTTTTCCAAAAGAGGAGTCGGCAGTCTTTTCGATAGCACTGACTACCGTGTTGACGTCGATTCCCGCTACTTCACCGGTGCTGGAAATGGCAAGTTCGCTCTTAATGCGGAACGGGCCGAAACGGGAGATATCCTGCGGGGCTTCGCGATAGAGGCCGATCACAGGGGTTTTTGTTGCTGATGCGATGTGTACAAGCGAGGTATCGGGGGTGACGAGCAGATCGAGTTTTTCGACGATGCGCAGGACTTCGTAAAGGTTCCTGGTCGCAGGGGACGTGATGACGTTGGGAGAGCTGCTCTCGATGTTTTTTTTTACTTCGAGTTCGTTTTGGCCTGCGAGGACGATGAAATGCCTGTCGGGGAAACGTTTGAGGAGAGCGTTCCATTTCGTTTCCGGCCAGGTTCGGTTGGGTTCGCCGGCGCTTATATTGATTCCTGTCAACAGTTTTTCATCCAGCTGCCCGAGGAAATTATGCATATCTGCAGAAAGCGGCTGCGGGGCGAGTGATGGCCGGCACTCGTCCGCATTGTAAGCGATTTCGAGTAGATCGAGAAGCGCACAGTTTTTCAGGGCCATGTGAGCAGAGTAATCTATTGAGAGGAGATGGTCGAAGAGGCCTTCGTGGAACTTGTTTGCGTGGCCGACCTTATAACGGGCCCTGATCAGGACGGATTGCAGCAGGAAGTGGGCGGACGGATGGTCCTTTGTATTGAACAGTACGTCGAATGTCATGGATAGCACGTTCTTTCGGTATGTTCCGAGCCGTTTTTTGGCATAGTGGACAGCAGTGACATCGGGATCTGTTTCAAAAAAGCTTGCCGAGATGCGGCTGAAGGCGATAATGTGAATGTTAAGGTCCGGTCTGGTTTTTCTGAGGATGCGGATAAGTGGGGTGAGCAGTACGCAGTCGCCGAGTTTTTCCTGGGCGAGGATTGCGATCGAGTCGAGTCGTCCGGAAAATGCGGTTTTTCCGTTTCGTTTGGGAGCAAGATGCTGCAGCGTGCGGGCGAAAGCCTGGCGGAACTGCCGTTTCTTTTTCTTTTTTGGTTTCATTCCTGCTTTTTCTTTTCCTCGAGTTTATGAAGAAAGTATCGTTCGAGGTTGTCTACCATAGCATCGGTGGTGAACTCGTACTTTACTCGCTCATAGCCCGCATTTCCGAGGGTGGCGAGGGTTTTGGGGCTATCGATGACGGAACGGATAGCGTTTGCAATGGCCTGCGGATCTTTCGATGGGATGATGAGGCCGGTATTGCAAGTTGTACTGGATTCGGTTGCTCCCATGAGTTCGCGGGCACCGTTGACATCGGTCGCGATTACCGGTTTTTTCATGGCCATAGCCTCCATCACCACGTTGGGCATTCCTTCAAAGATGGAGGCAAGCAGGAAAAGGTCGCAGCCTTTGAGCATGGGATAAATATCAGCGCTGAAGCCCAGCAGCGAGACTGTCCCTTCGAGTCCCTTATGTCGAATCTGATTGTTGAGCTCGTCCTCAAGCTTGCCATCTCCTGAGATGGCAAAGAGCAGGTCGCTGCGTTCTTTTTTGAGGATGGCAGCTGCTTCGATCAGATAATTGAACCCTTTCTGCCCGGAGAGGCGTCCCGCGCTGTAAATGATTTTTTTCTCGGGGAAGCGGGCGGCAAAATTATACGGTTCGACCTTTTCGGGAATATCGAGGCCGTTGTAGATCACCTTGACGAAATCGGCGGGGAACCAGCCGTACTGTGAGTAGGTATCGCTGATGGTTCTGCTGTTGGTGATGATGCCGTCGGTAAGATTGGTGAGCGTCACCTTATGTTTCCATTTGCGACTGCATAGCAGCATACCGTGGCGGGCAAGTACAACCGGAGTTTTTGCTAATCGTGCGGCAAGGCCGGCGACGCGAACATCCTTGTTGAGGTTGCAGATCAGGATATCGATGTTGTGTTTTTTCAGGTAGTGAGCAATTCTCAGTGTGGTCAGCGGGCTCAGGTCTCCACGGATTTCGAATGCCTTCGTACTGACTCCTTTTGATCTGGCGTACTCGATTGTTCGGGAGTCCTTTTTGCTTGCTATAACAACGTTATGGTTTCTTGCTCCCAGCCCCCTGGCGGCATTGACCATCCATTTTTCGCCGCCTCCGAACTTGTTGCGGCCAATGGAGTTGATGAAGAGAATATTCATGTATCGGCAGTGATTTCCTGGCAAAACGCGTTCATTTCATGTCTTACCCTATCCAGAGCATATTTTTCCGCAACGCTTTCAGCTGCAGCGCTTCCGATTCTGCGACGGAGGTTCGGGTCAAGGTATAGCTTTTGCAGCAAGGAGGCAAGCGACTCGATATCGCCATGATTGTACAGAAATCCATTTTTTTCGTTGACGATGAGCTCAAGGACGCCTCCGCCGGAATACGTGCTGACGGGTGCGTTTCCCAGATACATGGCTTCAATCAGGGCCGTTGAGAGACCTTCACTTTCGGATGTCATGACAAAGATATCGCTCTGTACAAGAATCGGGTAGGGATTGTTGCTGAAACCAGGCATTTTTACCTGTCTGTCAAGATGAAGTTTGCGTATAAGGCTTTCGAGTGTGTTGCGTTCATCACCTTCGCCGAGAATGGTCAACTCTACATTGGCCTCCGGTTCCAGGGAGAGGAAGCGGGCCATGCCATGAAGAAGGATGTCATAGCTTTTGTTTGTATCGAGTCTTCCCATGGCTGTGATTTTTAAAGCAGCGCGTTCTTCTTTTTTGGTATGTCGCAGTATTTCGTCAAGTACTCTCGAGTCTATGCCTCTGTAGAGCACCTTGATACGCTGTCTGGAGAGCCATTCGTTTCCCTGAAGTGTTTCCTTTATCTGCCGGGCATTTACAATGATTCCGTCGGCGAGGCAGCTGTAAACCATTTTGTTGAGAAGATTATTCTTCAGCTTTCGCATGGCGCCGAGCCACAGGATGTTCTTGATGCCGCATATTCTGCAGACTATGCCTGCAATTGCATAATCTTTACGTTTTGATGAAATAATGAGGTCAATTTTGTGTTTGCGGACGATGGCGGCCAACCTGAAAAGTGTATAGATGTCCCCTTCAAAAAGAAATGGCAATCTGTATTTTTGTACCTGTGCATGTGAACCGATCTCCTCTTTCCGGTAAGCAAGAACTACCAGGTGTTCATTCGAGAGAAGGTTGGCAATAAGAAGAAGCGATCTTTCATTGCCGCCCAGACCTCGACTTGCTGAATTCATGCAAAGGATATTCATGCTGCAAGCGAGAACTTCATTGTGAGAAAATTTTTGTTACAAAATACCCATTTTATAGAACTGTGCGCTTTATCTGTTGCAGGATTGTTATGGTAGCGTAAATTCATTGGTGAATTTTGTCCTGCATGATTGAATCGTGCAATTCTTTTTTTAATAGATGGGTTTTATTTCTCTTGACAGGGCCAGGCTTATAGGGAAAGGCTCTTCCCGCTTTTGTTACCAGCACCCGGCAGATTACGGCAGATGTATAAAGGTGCAGAAGGATCCTTCCCGAAAAATTACCTCCGAGGAGCTGAAACATTACCGCAAGCTGATGCGGCGCGGGATTTCCTGGGAGATGGTCGCCCGGTACCATGAAACGGTATTGACCGACCAGGGGCCGGGAGCTGTTTTTGATATGCCAGTGGACTTTGATGGCACAGTTTCTCGAACGTTGCACCATTATCTGCTGTCGGATGGCAGCGCCGATGCAGCTGTCGTCATGGCTTCGGAACTCAGGGAGCTGAAACGATATCTCCTGTCACAGAACATTATCATAAGAGAGTTGAAAGCCGACAATCTTGTCTGGTTTCGAAGAGATGATGTTCACGGACGATTCATTCTGATCGACGGAATCGGCAATAACCAGTTGCTGCCTGTTGCAACATACCTCAAACGATTTGGCGGCAGGGTAATCGGGAGCAAGTGGGCGACTTTCGAGCGTGATCTTCGCGAACTCTATTCCGGCAGCTCGTTTGCGAGGAAAATATTGTCGCATTTTTGATGTGATTGCGGCAGGATTTCTGTTGTTTTTACGGCTGCATGTCGGAGATTTCCTTGCAGAAGGCCGCAATGCTTTCAGTCATCACAGGGATGGTGAATTGTCGGACGACGGTTTCTTTTGCCTTGCGGGAGATGATTTTCCTTTCGTTTTCATTGCGGTAGAGTCTTTCAATGAGTGATGCAAGATGTTCTTCGTCGCCGTACTCGACGAGAAAACCGTTGCTTCCTTCATCAATAACTTCTCGTACGCCGCCTGCAAATGTACTGACTGGGGCGCAGCCGAGGTACATTGCTTCGAGCAGGGCGTTCGAGAGTCCTTCGTTCGTTGACGTCATGGCAAAGATGTCGCATTTCTGCAGCATCGGGTAGGGATTTGCGACAAAGCCCGTGAACCGTACCCGTTCCGCTACGTCAAGTCTGCTTGCCAGAGACTCGAATTCCTGCTGATCGGCCCCTTCACCCATGATGGCAATTCCGGCATCGGCATGCGGATTATTTTTGAGGAAAATGGCAAAGGATCGGATAAGGTAGTCGAATCCTTTGTTCCTGGTGATGCGTCCGAGAGCCCCGATGGTAAAGGGGAACGGCTTGATGCAGGGTTCGTCCTTTCGACGATCGATTTCTTCTGTATCGAGCCCGTTGTATATGACCTTGATCCGTTCCTGTCGGAACCAACCTGTTTTGAGGAGGGTTTCTTTTATCTTTTCTGCATTTACGATGAGCCCGCCTGGGAGCGTGGCATACATGAGTCTTTGCCATGGCCAGCGCAGTCGGCGATCGGCGCCGAGCCGCACGATGACAGGCGTTCTGGTGATACGCCCGGCAATGCCAGCCAGGAGATAGTCTTTTCGTTTGGTCGGAATGATGACCTCGATTCCTTCTTTACGGATGATTTTGACCAGCAGGATAAGGGTATAAAGATCAATATGGCTGAGGCAGGGAAGCCGGTATTTTTGAATGCCGAACCGGCTGCCAACAATTTCCCGTCGATAGGCAAGAAATACCTGATGATCTGCGGCAAGCGTTTCTGCGGCCATCCGGGTCCATTTTTCGGTTCCTCCCCAGGTTCTTGCGGAGTTCATCAACAGAATGTTCATACTGCTATATGCGCGTAGTGTGATGGATGTCTTGATCAATTCGTCGCTATCCGGTACTATTTTGTATAATCGGCTTCATTTTTTCCTGTCGCGTCGAGAGAAATTAGATGAAATTTTTGTTATACCGGAGATTTCGATTCATTTGAATGATGAAAGAGCAATTTTTATTATCTGAATCCACTGTTTTCGTGCACAGGCCTTCTTTTGTGTTTACGACCGCCATGCTGCTTCTGGTAATGCTGCTTTATGCGGTCGCAGGATCATTATTTTTTATGCTGTTATCCGGCGGCGAGGTTCCGGCAGTTCAGAATGCGGCAATGTTTGACCGGAGCGCGATTGCTGCATTGCGAGTTTCGCAGGTTGCGGGCCAGGTTCTGGTTCTTGCACTTCCTGCAGGGCTGCTTGCCGGATTTCATGTTCGGGGAAAAAGGTTTTTTTCGCGGGAGCCTTTGGTATTTCTTGGAGTCAAAGGGGGTATTTCATGGCGGCAGGTTCTGTTTGCCGTACTTGGCATGATGTGCCTTCAGCCGCTGCTGCACTCCATAACCGAATTGCAGGATCTTTTTCTCTGGCCTGCGCTCGGGACTGCAGGCAAGGATGTTCTTGAAGGACGCCGGCAGATGGATGCATTGCTCGGAAAGCTTGCGGGCATGCATTCCCTTTCGGAAGCTATGGCGGTTGCCGGCGTGCTGGCGCTGACTCCGGCCTGCTGCGAGGAGATTTTTTTCAGAGGGTATCTTCAGCAGAATTATGCCCGATCGCTATCTCCACTTGCATCGGTGTTTTTTACCGGATTTGTGTTTGCTGTTTTTCATCTTAGCGCGGCCAATCTTGTTCCGCTTACGCTGCTTGGATGGTATATTGGTTATGTTTTTATGCAAAGCGGCAATCTTGCGGTCCCTTTTTCAGTCCATCTGCTTAATAATCTTGCCGCACTGCTGGTTCTTCATTTTTCGGGAGAATCATCCTCGGTTCCCGGTGAAAGTGTTGTATTTTCACTGTGGTGGTGGCTTACTGTAGCTGGCGCGTTGCTGCTGTTTCTGTTTTTTATGCAGCGATTCAGAGCTGCATGTGACTGACGGTGTCCTGTATGTTTACAATTCTCTCTTATGGGTAAGTTTCTGAGCGTCAATCTGCTGCAACGGGTGCTTGTCGCCCTTGCGGGAATACCGTTCCTGGTTTGGGTCATCAAACTCGGCGGGGTTCCTTTTTTTCTTCTTCTGCTTATTCTCGCTCTTGCTGCAACGTTCGAGTTTTACAGAATCGCGCGGCATAAAGCCGATCCCTCTCCGCTCTGGCTTGTGCTTGGCCTGACCGTACTGATTCAGCTGAATTTTTATTTTATGTATATCGATACATGGGAACTTCTGCTCGGTATCGTACTGCTGCTTTTCGTAATAGAGCTGTTTCGCGTCGACGGTTCGCCCCTGCTCAATCTTGGTTCGGTTATGACCATTCTTCTTTACGTCAATCTCTGTTTCGGGGCACTTCTGCAGCTTCGTCAGTATGGAAATAACGGAGAAGGAGAGGCTCTGGTGTTGCTGCTGTTTATTTGTGTATGGGCTGCCGATATTTCTGCATACTTCGGAGGCAGTCTGCTTGGAGGTAAACTGATCAGACGCAAGCTGTTTGAGCGGCTGAGTCCGCATAAAACATGGGAGGGATATTTTTCGGGTTTTGCCGGCAGTTGTTTTGCATCCGTTCTCTGTCTGCAGCTTATGCCTCAGCTTTCCTTTCAGCAGCTCTTACTGACAGGAGTGCTTGTCGGGGCAGTGAGCCCTGCAGGAGATCTTATCGAATCGATGTTTAAACGGGATGCCGGGGTGAAGGACTCTTCTGCGCTGATACCCGGTCATGGCGGAGTGCTCGACCGGTTTGATACCATTATGTTTGTTGCCCCGATTGTCTATCTTTTATTCTGCCGCCTTTAATTCCGGTTCCCGGTGAAAGGGTTGTAGAGTGCGGGATCAAATTTTTTTATATTACCGCTTATCTATCCATACGGATTATAAGCAGGCTCTTCGGTCACGGAGAGGGTTAACGCAAGGTTTTGTGCATAATGAAAATAGAAAGTCTTCTTTCAGATCGCTATATCGCCCTTAATCTCGAACTTGGAACCAAAAACCAGGTAATAGATGCCATGCTCTCGATTGTTGACGGTCATGCGGGCATCAGGGATAATGATTTGCTGCGGCATGACGTTCTCAGACGGGAGCAGGAAATGTCTACGGGAATCGGGAAAAACATAGCTCTTCCCCATGCAAAAACAGCTGCGGTGACTCAACCGGTACTTGCCATTGCCACGTTGAAGAAAGAGCTGAATTTCGATTCTATCGATAATGAGCCAGTACGGATCATCTTTTTGCTTGCCACTCCGGAAGAGATGCTTGCCGAGCACCTGAAGCTGCTTGGAAGAATAACCAGGCTTGCCGGCCGTGCGGATTTTCGTCAGCGGCTTATAGGAGCAACAGCAGCGACAGAGGTACTCGATCTTTTCCGGGAGGAAGAGAAGGACTTTCCCCAGATTTAACGGATAACAGAGAGGTTTACAGACAAGAATGCCGCACTATCAGGTAGTCAAAGGGGCAAGAGATATTTTCCCCGATGAAATATTGCAATGGAAACATATCGAAGGGGTTATTCATCGGCTTGCCGCACTATACGGTTTCAATGAAATCAGAACCCCGGTTTTTGAATACACCGAGCTTTTTCAGCGCAGTATCGGTTCCTCCACCGATATTGTCGGTAAGGAGATGTTCTCTTTTCTGCCCGACCCCGCGGGGCGCTCTATCACCCTTCGTCCTGAAATGACCGCAGGCGTTATGAGGGCGGCATTGCAGAAAAATCTGCTTGCGGCCGCTCCGGTGCAAAAGCTCTACTATATCAGCGAACTGTTCCGCAAGGAACGGCCTCAGGCCGGCCGGCAAAGACAGTTTTCCCAGTTCGGAGCGGAACTTCTCGGAGTCTCTTCTCCGGCAGCCGTAGCTGAAGTGATAACGTTCATGATGCATGTTTTCGAGGTTCTCGGTCTGCAGGGACTGACGCTCAGGATCAATACTCTCGGCAACATGGATGACCGCAAACGCTATCGGGAAGCTCTCCGGAATTATCTGGCGCCATTTTACGAGCAGCTCGACGATGCATCGAAAGAGCGGTTCGAGAAAAATCCGCTGAGGATACTCGATTCAAAAAATCCGGAAATGCAGGAAATCGTGACCGGCGCTCCGAAACTGCACGATTATCTGGGTCGCGAGTCTCTGGATGATTTTGAAAAAGTGCTTTTTTATCTTTCGGTCAGGGGGATACCCTTTCAGATCGACCACAGACTGGTCAGGGGGTTGGACTATTACAGTTATACGGCATTCGAAGTGACAAGTTCTGCGCTTGGAGCCCAGGACGCTCTCGGGGGCGGAGGGCGCTATGACTCGCTTGCCGTCGAGCTGGGGAGTTCCGGTGAAGTGCCTGCATCCGGGTTTGCCGTTGGAATGGAACGCCTTCTGATTGCCATGCAGAAACAGGGGCTGTTTTCAGATCTCGAAGCCGCAGCGCCATCTGTTTTTGTTATCGTTCAGCAGCAGGAGCTTTTTGACCAGGCACTTGAGATCGTCACCCGTCTGCGTCGTGCAGGTATCAGTACGGTGATCGATCTTGCCGGGCGCAGCATGAAAGCCCAACTGCGGGAAGCGAACAGGATGAACGCGGCGAACGCTCTTTTTGTAGGCAGCGATGAGCTTGCATCCGGAAAGTGTACGATGAAAGATCTACGATCGTCACAGCAGGAGGAGTATCTCCTTGAAGAGATAATCGAAAAGTTTCGGCAGCCTGAACCGCTCAATCCGCCCCGTTCATGAACAGACTTCATACGGTGACGCTCTACGGTAAAAAGGATTGCTGTCTCTGCGATCAGGCAATGACGGTGCTGTATAGAGTGCAGGCGTCGGTGCCTTTCGTGCTTGAGAAAGTTGATATCGCATCACAGCCGGATCTTTTTGAGAAATTCGGGGAACAAATTCCGGTTATTCTTGTTGATGGTGTTGCAGCTTTCCGTTACCGTGTGCGGGAAGATCGTCTTGCCGCCCTGCTGGCCGAACCTGCGCAATAATCAGGATCCGTGTGCCGGGTTCCCTAAAAAAGATGAATTCTGACGATGCTTAAATTCATTCTCCTTGCTCTGCTGTTTTTTCTGGCAGTGCGTTTTGTGCTGAAAATGTTCGGACGAGGGCTTTTTATCCGTACTATCGGCAGCAGAGACAATTCTGCAGCAGGAAGCTCTCCGTTTTTTATCAAAAGAAAAGTCGAGGAGGCCGATTATGAGGTTCTCGACAGTCAGCTGAAAGATAATGATGCGCCCGGCAGGTAAGAGTTCTTGACTATTGGGCGTTTTTTTTGTAGATTCAAAAACTGAGTTCGGGAGTGCAAAGGTTATCTGAAGTGAAAGTGGGGCGTTCCCCACTTTTTTGTTTTCTGAAAAAGGATTCGGATGGTATCAATGGAAGAGAAAATTAAGGCGTGTGTTTTTCAGGCACTTGAATCTGCCACAGGTACGAAAGGCGAGGGAGTTTATCTTGTCAGTGTACGGGTTAAAGGAGCTGGAAAACAGACAAAAATTGAAATTCTGCTCGACAGCGATACCGGTATTCGGATCGATCAGTGTTCCTTTTTCAGTCGCAGGATACGGGAGTTGCTTGAAAATGAAGGGGGCACTCCGGTTCTTGACGGTGAGGATTTCGATCTGATGGTTTCTTCTCCCGGTCTCGGGGAGTCGCTGCTTATGTCAAGGCAGTATCTTCGGCATATCGGACGGCTGCTGCGCGTTATCTACAAAGATGAACTGCAGTCGGAAAAAATAGTTACCGGACGTCTTCAGCAGGTATTGAAAACAGAAGGGGAGATAACCGCCGTGCGGCTGGTTCCGGTGAAAACCGGAAAAAAAGGTGCCGGAAATGTCCAGGAACCGATCGAGCTGACGCTTGATTGCATCGTCAGGGCTGTTCCGGAAGCGGAGCTATAGCGGGAGACGGCATGCAGGGAATTTTTCTTTTATTAAATGCACAATCAGCAAAGAAATGGCTAGAAAGCAGATAAAAGCGGAAGGGCAGGACAGGCGGGCGCAGATAGCGAGCGCTTTCGGGGAAATCGAGCAGTCGAAGATCTTTCTGGATAAACGAACGGAGAGTGCGGCTGTAAAGATGGATATAGCTGATCTTCTCAAGGATATTATTCAGAAACAGCTTCGCAAGGATTATGATCCGGAAGTCGAGTCAAATATTTTTATCAATCCGGAACGAGGTGATTTTGAGGTCTATATTCTCAGAAAAATCGTTCAGGAGGTTGATATTCCCGCAATTGAAATCAGTCTGGACGAGGTCAGAAAAATCGATGAATCTCTTGAGCTTGGCGACTTCTACGAAGAGGGTCCCATCCGTCTCGAAGATTATCTGACCAGAAAGTCTATCCAGATAATCAAACAGTCCGTACAAAAGAAAGTCCGCGATCTTGAACGGCTTGTTGTGTATGAAGAGTGTCTGGAAAAAGTCGGAGAGGTTGTTGCCGGAGAGGTTTACCAGATTCGTTCCAATGAGGTTATCTTTACCTATAATACCTCGAAAGACCATCGTGTTGAACTGGTGCTGCCGAAATCGGAGATGATGAAAAAAGATAATCCCCGCAGAACGCCCAGGATGAAACTCTACGTCAAACGGATCGAACGGGAGAAAGCCAAGGTGCGGCTTGATGATGGAGGCGTGGTTGAAAAGGAAAAACCCGATGGAGGCATGAAGGTTATCGTATCCCGGGTCGATGACCGTTTTCTCTACAAGTTGTTTGAACACGAAGTGCCTGAAATACTGGACGGCCTCATTGTTATCAAGGGTATTGCACGCGTTCCAGGTGAACGGGCGAAAGTTTCCGTTGAATCGACCAGTGCACGAATAGATCCTGTAGGAGCGAGTGTCGGCTATCGCGGTAAACGCATCCAGAGTATAGTCAAGGAGCTCAATAATGAGAATATCGACGTCATCTATTATACCGACGAACCGCAGATATACATTGCCAGAGCGCTGCAGCCGGCCAAGATAGATCCGCTGACGGTTCATGCCGATATAAAAACCCGCAAGGCAAGGGTTATGCTCAAGCCCGATCAGATCAAGTATGCGATCGGCAAGAACGGCAATAACATCCATCTTGCAGAAAAGCTTACCGGTTATGAAATCGATGTCTATCGTGATGTGATTGACAAATCATTGGAAGATCCGACCGATATCGACATCATCGAGTTCCGTGAAGAGTTTGGCGACGATATGCTTTACCAGCTCCTCGATGCCGGTTTCGATACAGCTAAAAAGGTTCTGAAGGCAGGCGTCGAAGAGATCGAACAAGCCCTTCTTGGTCCGGTAAAACCAGAAGAGGTTCTTATCTTCGGAAAAGGGCGAAAAGCTCCGTTCAAACCGAGAGAGCGCAAGGTAACGGATGAGGAAAAACGGTATTGGCGAAAGATTGCGGAGAACATTTACCGGACGGTCAAAGAGCAGTTCAGCGATTCGGATTTTCGTGACCTGATCGATGATGCCGGTGACCGGGAAACGGTCAGTCCGAGTGCTGATGAATGACCGTACCGTGTTCACGGCAGCTAACAGAGAAGGATAAAGAGTTTATAAAATCCACAGGAGGATGTAATGGCCATTGAGGAGATGGAAAAAAAATACCGTATCAGCGATATTGCAAGAGAACTTCAGGTCAGTCCGCAGGAGGTCCTGCAGTTTGTCAAACTGGAAGGGGGCAAGGTGGCCTCTACATCCTCCATGGTTGATCAGGGTATGCGCGAACTGATTTTCGGTCATTTCAGCAACGAAAAGAAAATGGTCGACGAGACCATGAAGATCAGGCAGGAAAAACAGCGCAGGTTGTCACGGCTTGAAGAGCAGTCGAGAAAAACGTATGAAAAGGAGCGCCAGCTCAAGGAAACGCTGCACAGCGCTTCAGTCGCTCCTGCGGTGCATGAAGAGAAAAAGGAGCTGTTTGTTCCGGAAGTGAAACCTGTCGTTCCAGAGACGGATGAATTGGTTCTGGCTAAACAGGTTGAAGAGATTGAACAGATTGAAGAGCCTGTTCAGCTTGAACAGCCTGTTTTGACGGATCAGACGGATCGGACGGATCAGACGGATCGGACGGATCAGGCGGATCGGACAGATCAGGCGGATCGGACAGATCAGGTGGATCAGGCGGATCAGCCTGTTCAGGAGGAGCCGCTTGTGGAGGCGCCTGTACCGAAGGAGTTGCCGGTGAAAGAGGAGCCGTCGGTGAACGAACAGCTGGTTTCATTTGAAACGCCTAAAAATATAGGTGGTCTCACTGTTATCGGAACGCTCGATATGCACTCTCCTTTCGATCGCAGCAGTGAGGCCGAGAGGAAAAAGAAAAACCGTAAAAAGAATTTCAAGGAGCAGGCTGATGCCTTGAAGAGCGAATTCGATACGACCGTCAAGGAAGAAGTTGCGGCCGATGAAAAAGGCGCAGTAAAGAAGAAGCCGGCCAAGCCGCCGGGAGAGACGAATGCTGCGGCTCCTGCCGGAACAGCTTCGACAGCCGGGGCTCAACCGGTCAAAAAGGGTAAAAAGAAGAAAAAACCTGATGTTAACGATAAGGTGATTTCGGCGAATATCCGTACCACTATCAGCGGTATGGACGACAGCGGAGGCACGGGATCTCGCCAGAAGTTCCGTAAACTTCGCAAGATAGAGCGGGAACGCGAGTCCGAGGCAGCCGAAGCATTTCGCGAATCCCAGCAGATGATCGTCAGGGTCACCGAATACGCATCACCCCACGAACTTGCCGATCTGATGGGGGTAACTGCAAAGGATATCATTCAGAAATGTTTTTCGCTTGGTAAATTTGTTACCATCAACCAGCGACTCGACAAGGAGTCCATTGAGCTTATCGCTCTGGAATTCGGTTTTGAAGCAGAATTCATTTCAGAAGTAGAGGCTACGGCGGTGCTCATTGAAGCCGACGAGCCGGAAGATATGCAGATTCGTCCTCCGGTCATCACAATCATGGGTCACGTCGATCACGGAAAAACCTCGCTGCTTGATTATATCCGTAACAGTAACGTTGTTGCCGGCGAATCCGGAGGTATTACCCAGCATATCGGAGCATATGAAGTAACGGTCGAAGCCGACAGGAAAATCACTTTCCTTGATACTCCTGGCCATGAGGCATTTACCGCCATGCGCGCCAGGGGAGCCCAGGTTACCGATATCGTTATCCTCGTTGTGGCGGCTGATGACAGCGTTATGCCCCAGACCATCGAAGCGATCAACCATGCAAAGGCGGCCGGAGTGCCGATTGTCGTGGCGATCAACAAGGTTGACAAGCCCGAAGCCAATCCGGAAAAGATCAAGACTCAGCTCTCGGAAGCCGGTGTGCTTGTCGAAGAGTGGGGCGGAGAGCATCAATGCCAGGAGATTTCCGCCAAAAAAGGTATTGGCATTGCTGAACTGATGGAAAAGGTGCTGGCCGAAGCCGAAATAAGGGAGTTGAAAGGTAATTTCTCGCGTGATATAAACGCCAGCGGTATTATTGTGGAATCCGAGCTTGATAAAGGCAAAGGTGTTATTTCTACAGTGCTGGTTCAGCGGGGATTTCTGAAAATCGGAGATCCGTTTGTTGCCGGTAACACGATGGGTAAAATTCGCGCTCTTATGGATGAACGGGGAAAGCGCATTTTGTTTGCAGGCCCGTCACAGCCGGTCAGGGTGCTTGGTTTCGAAGATCTTCCCCAGTCCGGCGATGTGCTTACGGTCATGTCGTCCGACAGGGATGCCCGGGATCTTGCCCAGAAGCGCCAGGTTATCCGCCGTGAGCATGAATTCCGCAGAAGCACGAGGGTCAAACTCGACAGTATTGCCCGTCAGATAAAGGAGGGCCTGATGAAAGAGTTGAGCATGATCATCAAGGCGGATACGGATGGTTCCATCCAGGCGCTTGCAGATGGACTTATGAAAATCCAGAATGAAGAGGTCAAAGTACAGATCATTCACCAGGGCGTCGGTCAGATTACCGAGACCGACGTACTGCTTGCGGCTGCTTCCGATGCCATTATTATCGGCTTCAGGGTTCGTCCTAATGTGAATGCCAAGAAACTTGCCGAAAAAGAAGATCTTGATGTCCGTTTCTACAGCGTCATCTATCATGTGCTCGAGGATGTCGAAAAGGCGCTTGAAGGTATGCTCTCTCCGGAGCTGCATGAAGAGAGCCTTGGCTCGCTTGAAGTCCGCCAGGTTTTTCGTGTCCCGAAAGTCGGCAATGTCGGCGGCTGTTATATGCTCGAAGGAAAAGTATTCCGGGATTCGAAGGTCCGTCTCCTGCGGGAAGGTGTTCAGATTTACGACGGGCAGCTCGATGCGCTCAGGCGTTTCAAGGATGATGTCAAAGAGGTCGATGCCGGTTATGAGTGCGGCGTCTCACTGAAAAATTATGATGACATCAAGGTTGGCGATATTGTGGAAGCTTATCGGATTGTCGAAAAGAAACGAAAACTCTGATTAACGAAAGCGGATATGTCGATACGTACTGAAAAGGTCGCTTCGCTGCTTCAGCAGGAACTTGGCGCGATTCTTGAAAAGGAGTTGCCGAGAAGCAGCGCGCTTTCGACCGTTGTCGATGTTAAGGTAACGGCTGATCTCGGTATTGCCCGTATCTATGTTTCCATTATAGGCACAGAAGAGCAGCGGACCGCTATAATGGCCTGGCTGCACGACGAGACAAAGTATCTCAGAAAACTCCTCTCTGCAAAAATCCGTCATCACTTCAGAAGGATTCCGGAGATAGAGTTTTTTGAAGATCGTATTTATGAAAGGGCCAGCCGTATCGAGCAGTTGCTCAGAGAGGTGAGAAAAGCTCCTGAACAACACGACTGACCGGCCTACGGTAAAGGGTTTAGAGGATGCAGGAACAGATTAATGAACAGGGCAGTCCGGAGGAGGGCGCTTTTTTGCTGGTGGATAAACCGCTGGACTGGACCTCGTTTGACGTTGTCGCTAAAATCAGGAATACCTATCGGAAAAGCGGCATAAAGTGCAAGGTTGGCCATTGCGGCACCCTTGATCCAAAGGCTACAGGCCTTCTGATTCTCGCCACCGGGCGGAAGACCCGTCAAATATCATCTCTTGAGGTGCTCGATAAGGTTTATGAGGGAACGATAAGGCTCGGAGCGGTCACTGACAGTCATGATACCGAAACCGGGGAGCAAGGGCATTGCGATACCGGCCATCTGACCCAATCGAGAATACGGGAAACGGCAGCCTCCTTTATAGGTTCATCTCTTCAGCAGCCGCCCATGCATTCGGCCGTCTGGCACAACGGAAAACGTCTTTATGAATTCGCCAGAAAGGGGGAGGTCGTCAGAGAACGAAAGGCTCGGCAAATTGTCATACGCCGGTTTGAGATTACAGCAGTCAAGCTTCCCATGGTTACGTTTGAACTTGAAGTTTCAAAAGGGGCCTATATCAGGGTGATTGCCCATGAGTTCGGCAATGCACTTGGCGTTGGCGGCTATCTGGCCTCACTCAGAAGAACGGCTATCGGTTCCTATCACATCGCGGCATCCAGAAGCGTATCCGAGACTGTCGAGGTTATTGCCTCCGGTTGTTCCGCGGTTTTCGACCAAAGGAGTTGATGGTCGAATGAACGTTGTCATGTATGATAATCGTCAGCTTTCCGTTTATGGCGATGGTTTGTTGAATTCGCTGGCGCCGGAAGAGTCTGCGGTTACTATAGGCTCATTTGATGGAGTACATCGGGGCCATCGGAAAATTATTTCGGGCATGCTCGATATTGCCCGTTTCCGCAAGCTCAGAAGCGTCGTCGTTACCTTTGATCCTCATCCGAGGCGGGTGTTGACCGCTCATGCAGATGTTCCGGTCGAGATACTTACGACGCTCGATGAAAAAATCGAGCAGATGGCCGGTCTTGGAGTCGATCTGCTCTTTGTAGTTCGTTTTACCTCTGAGCTGGCCGCATGGAGTTCCGGGTTCTTTATCGAGGAGGTTCTCGTCAGGATGCTTCACGCCAGAAACGTGGTTGTCGGTTACGATCACGGCTTTGGACGGAACAGGAGCGGCAGCGGAAAAACACTCTCTCAGCTTGGCGAGCTAAACGGTTTTCAAGTCGATGTGATTGATGAGTTACGTATCGGCAGTGAGCATATTTCCAGTACGAAAATCAGGGCGCTGCTCAAGAATGGTTCGATACGTGATGCCAACGCTTTTCTCGGGGTTCCTTACGTCGTGAGCGGCAGAGTGACAAGCGGTAAACAGCTGGGGCGTTTACTGGGATTTCCTACCGTTAATCTGATGCTTCCCGATCCGCAGAAATTGCTTCCCCGTTCCGGCGTTTACATGGCAACCACGGTGATCGACGGCGAGCCATACAGGGCCATGATGAATATCGGCTCTCGTCCAACCGTATCGGATGAGTCCGGCATTCGCGTTGAAGCACATATTCTCGGATATTCAGGCCTTCTTTACGGTCGCCGGATCAGGTTCAGCATTCTTGGATTTATCCGGGAAGAGAAGAAATTCAATTCACTGGATCTGTTGCGGGAACAGCTTGAAAAAGATAAAAAAACGGTGGAGTTGTTTTGTGAATAATATTATATTACAGGTCATTCGATTTAACATACTAAACGAACGGATATGAGTCTGACAAAAGAGAACAAGAGCAACATCATCACCCAGTTTGGAGGAGCCGTACAGAATACCGGAAAGGCAGAGGTACAGGTTGCCCTGTTCAGCGGCAGGATTACCGATCTGACCGGTCATCTGCAGAAGCACCCTAAAGACAAGCATTCTCGCCGCGGTCTGCTTATGCTGGTTGGTAAACGGAAGAAAGTGCTGAACTACCTCAAGAACGTCGATATCGATCGTTACCGTAAAGTGATTGCCGATCTTGACCTTCGCAAATAAGCCGGTTCTCCGGTGAATTTTTGCCTGATTTCTGCAGGTTTGTTACTCTGCAGGTATTCTTTTAAAAAAGATCGAAGCAGAAGGAGACGCAATGTTGGAAAGTATGACCGGATACGGAAGCGCAGAGCGTATCGAAAATGGAATAAGAGTGCTCGCTGAGCTTCGGTCGGTCAACAACCGGTTTGCAGAGATCAGCGTCAAGCTTCCCCGTCAGTTATCCAATTATGAGCTTGAGGCAAGAGAGCAGGTTCGTTCTCGCTTTCAGCGGGGTAAAATATCGGTTTTCATACAGGTTCAGGCCGACAGGGATATGCAGATCCCTGTCGTTGTCAATCCATCAAAGGTTCAGGCTTACAGGGAACTGCTTGAAACCGTAAGGAGTGAGGCAGGTATAGAATCACCTGTTTCTCTGGAGCATCTGTTGCGTTTTTCTGAAATATTCGATACGGAGAGCAGTGCCGCCGACAACAGTGAACTGCTGTGGTCGATCGTAAAACCGGCCCTGCTTGAAGCTGTAGAGGCCATGAAGGTCATGCGCCGCAAAGAGGGAGATGAACTGTCGCTGGATTTTGCCGGAAGAATCGCTGGCATCGAAACGACGCTTGCCGGCATAGCCCGTCTTGCGCTGGATAATCTCGAACAGATAAGAAAGCGTCTTGCAGCAAAGGTTGAGAGCGTCGCCGGCAAGGATATTGCATACAGCCGCGACCGTCTTGAAATAGAGCTGGTGCTTGCGGCAGACAAGCTGGATATCACCGAAGAACTTACCCGGTTTGCCAGTCACAACAAGTTTTTTCTTGAAGAGCTTCATAATGACGAAAGCGGAACAGGCAGAAAGTTGAATTTTCTGCTTCAGGAGCAGTTGAGGGAAGCAAACACTATAGCGTCTAAATCCCAGAACGCAGAAATATCGCAGCAGATTGTTCATGTAAAGGAAGAACTCGAGAAAATTCGAGAGCAACTGCAGAATATTGAATGATTCTATCATGGAACAGGGGGCTCCCAAAGGAAAACTGATTGTTTTTTCCGCACCTTCGGGTACCGGGAAATCAACCATTGCCAAAGCGGTGCTCGGGCAGATCGGAGAGCTTTCGTTTTCTGTTTCTGCGACAACGCGTTCGAAACGACCCGGCGAAGAAGAGGGCGTTCATTACTTTTTTCTTGATAAAAAAGAGTTTGAGGAGCTGATCGAAAAGGGCGGTTTTATCGAATTCGAATATTTTTTCGGTAATTATTATGGCACGCTGCTTGACAAGACCCGTGAGGCAATTGATTCCGGACGTCATCTTCTGCTCGATCTCGACGTCAAAGGGGCGCTGAACCTTAAAAAGCTTTTTCCGCTCGATTCACTGTTGCTGTTTATCCGGCCGCCCAGCATGGCGGTGCTGCAGGAACGATTGTTGCAACGAGACGGCAGAAACAGCCCCGGTCTTCAGGAGCGCCTTGAGCGGGCAGAGCTTGAACTTGGTTATGCTGAACAGTTTGATGAAGTGGTGGTCAATGATGATCTTGAACAGACGGTGACGGCCGTTACCGGGATAATCAGGAAGTATCTTACAACTCTCTAAAAAAAAGAGAAATGCCGGTTAAACCTGTTGATTTGAATAAACTCAGAAGTGCGCACGCCAATCTTTACGAAACGGTCGTTGCGATTTCAAAAAGAGCCAGACAGATACATGAGGAGGAGAGGTATGAGCTGGAGGAAAAGCTTCTGCCTTATAAGGAAATGATTCGTAATCCTGCCAGCGAGTCAGAATCGGACAGGATATTCCCTGAGCAGATTGCGATCAGCCTTGAATTCGAAGTTCGTGAAAAAGCCTCTCATAAGGCTGTCGCCGAATACCTGAAAGAGAAGTACAATTACACTCTGGAAAAAAGCGTCGAAACAAAACCGGTTCAGCCTGATGATGAAGATGAAACTGACGGGGATTAACCAGATTACCCTGAGGGTCAATGATCTGAGACTTGCTGAAGAGTTTTATGCAGGCATTCTCGGACTGAAAGTAGATCACAGGGTTGGAGCGAATATTACCTATCTGCGCTTGAGTTCCGATATTCTTGTTCTTGTCAAAGCGGAAACTCCGGGGACTCCGGAAGCCAGAGATATAAGGGTCGATCACTTCGGGTTCAGGCTTGCTACAGATGCCGAGGTTGATGAAGCTGCGTTGTACCTCGATGATCTGGGAGTTCATCTGGTAACTCGTCCTGCCCAAAGAAGGGAAGGACGGGCATTTTTCGTTATGGATCCCGATGGCAATCTCATCGAATTTTATTCAATGCGTCTGACCGGAATCCAGAATGAGGGCGAGCATACGCACGAAGCATCATCCGCGGTTATCGCTGCCGGCAGCCGACAGCAGATCGCGGACGATTCAGAAATGAGAAAACCGCGGCGATCGAGGAAATGACGTTCTCTTCCAGCGGTTCGATTCAGAGTTGTTCGAGAATTTTTTCGGCTTCCTTCAGTTGTTCCGGGGTATTGATCCCGCGGATCTCATCAGCATCAGCCACGCTCCACGCGCTGACTTTTTCCCCTTTTCCGAAGCAGATCCCGATCACATCGGTGAGATAATACTCCCGTTGCGCATTATCGGAACGGATCTCTTTGAGCGCTTTAAAAAGAGCATTCGCATCGATGACATAGACGCCGGAATTGGTTTCATTTACCAGGCGTTCTTCGGGTGAGGCGTCTTTTTCTTCAACAATCCTCAATACTTCTCCCGATACCCGGTCTCTGATGATTCTTCCATATCCTGCAGGATCATCGAGCATCGCAGTGAGAACAGTTGCAGCTGCACGCTGTTCCCGATGAAACGCTATAAGCTTCTCGAGCGTAGCCGTTCTGACAAGGGGAGCGTCTCCGGAAAGAATCAGTACGTCTCCGGAAAAAGCATGTAAAGGCGGTTCAGCCTGCATTACTGCATGTCCGGTACCAAGCTGGGGCTCCTGAAGTACGGAGACAACCTGGTAACTTCGCGTTGCGTCTATGACCTTTTCAGCCTGATGGCCGACGATAAGCACGGTTTTATCGGGACGGAGGCGGCTTGCCGTATCAAGTACATAGTTGATAACCGGCTTGCCGTTTGCTTTGTGCAGTACTTTTGGCAGGTCGGATTTCATGCGGGTCCCTTTTCCTGCTGCCATGATCAGGATTGCCAGTGCCATAGTGTTTCTCCGATAGGGGGTTTGTATGAGTTACGACAGCAGTTCGTCTTCTTCACCGACACGGTGACGACGTTTCGGATTGTTATTCCTGTCGACAATCAGTACCATCGGTTTGTGCGAGCCGGCTTCAATCTCGTCCATGACTGCGAACGTCATAATAATGATTTCATCGCCTGGCAGGGCGCAGCGAGCCGCAGCACCATTGAGCTGTATCACTCTGGAACCGTAATCTCCATTTATGATATAGGTTTCAAACCGCTCTCCGTTGTTGTTGTTGACAACAAGCACTTTTTCATTCGGTATCATCTGCGCCATCTCAAGCAGCTCACTGTCGATGGTGATGCTGCCTTCGTATTCAAGATCGCCGCTGGTAACGATCGCGTTGTGTATTTTAGATTTAAGTAAATGCAATTTCATGAAGACGTTACTGGTTTATTACCTGACTCGAGATTCACCGCTTCCACGGAATATTTTATACCGTTTCAGGGCTTGATCACTCTCAAAACCATAACCCTGAACAGTTCCATCCTGTCCGGTAATGGTCACATGGCTGTTTGAGCGGATCATCCTGTCTCTGTCAGTCCGTTTAAGATAGGCTGTTCTGATGACGTTCCCTTTACCTGACGAGACAACTACATTTCCGGAAGCTTCTATATCCTGGTTGTCGTGGATGACGGCTTTCCTGGCATCAAGTATTGTCGGAGGTTTTCCCGAATCATTGTATAAAACAACGTGAACGCCCTGATCAAGATAGATGGTGCTTTTTCCGTTGTTGCGATACTCTGCCGCATGCCCGGCATTGAGTGTCCCTTTCCGGATTGCGGCATCCGTGAGAAAAAAACTCATATTCCAGCTTTCCTGGAAAGGTGTTTTTTTCATGCCTGAGCCGGTTTCAAGAGAACGGCGCTCCTCGTGGGGAGCGCCGCAACCGCCTGAAGACAGCATAACTGTCAGAAGCAGAAAATGGAAAACTGGTTTCAAAGAGGTAACCGGGAACGGAATTACTTGATATTCAACTGGTTCATCACCTTGAAGGTAAGGTCCTGCTCCGCGGATCCGTAAACCAGAACCGATTTGTCGATCACCAGCGTAAACCCTTCCTTCTGTGCTATGGTCTGTACGGCTACAAGAGCTTTCTGACGAATCGGCGCAATCAGCTCCTGTTCCTTTTTTTCTACAAGGCCGCCGCGTCCGAATTTATCCTGCTGGTATTTCTGCACAGCCTGTCCTTTGAGATTCAGCTCTTTTTCCTTCTGATCCCTTGCGGTTTTTGTCATTGATGCCGCCTGCTGTTTGTAAGCCGCTACAGCTTTTTCGAAATCCACTTTCAGTCGTTCGAACTCTTTCTGCAGGGGGGTCACCGTTGCCTGAAGCGTTGTTTCAGCCTGTTTGGTTTCCGGCATCTGCTGCATGATTTTTCCGAAATCCACGACACCTGTTCTTTCAGCGTTCTGAGCTGCAAAAGCTGCCGGCGAGGCAAGGAGGATGCTCAGGATCATGGCCATAACGATCTGGCGGGAAAAGCTCATCACCCGTCCTGCACAATGCATCATTTTCATCATGTATCTTCTCTTTTTAGTTAATAATTACCGTTTATGCGAGGTATAACGGAATTTACACCCCTCAAAGGTAAGAATTCTCCGGTAAAATCCATAAAAAGCAGGGAAACGGAACAAGTCAGAGTCTTTAGTGGAATAGATGTCGTCAGCTCCGGTGATTCCACGGTGGAATATACGGCATAAGCTCCTGCTCGGTCGTATAGAGGCGATACCGTCCAGCAAGACGGCGAAGAACCTGCTTATCTGCAAAAACGTGATGCGGGAGATCGTTTTGCGCAGGATTATTTCCGTCATGATATTGCGCTCTGTTTTTTATGCCTATTCCTGCTACTACATATTCGGCGTCATTGCCATATTCATCTATTGCGAAAATCAGTGAAATAACTCCGGTAGATGGCCTGAAATATGCGCCACAATCCTTTTTCTTGTCGATAATTCTTTTTAAATAAGTACTGCATAGAGATCCGATATACCTGATTTTTTTTCCCACCGGCAACAGGAAGAACTCTTTCGTAATGATCGGGTCATAGCTGCCTGATATTCTTCCGACGAGCATCCGGCGTTCAACTCTTGACAAGCCAAGCACGGGAGCTTCAAATCCGGCATCCCTCAATGCCTCGGTTAACATCAATAAGCCATTATTTCTGAGCAGGATTACTTTATCGGGTCGCGAATGGACGATCGCGAGCCACTGTCTTTCATAAAATTCTTTAGTCGATGATCCATTTTTTCTTTTTTTGGGATGAATAAGATCGGGATTCAATATGCTTATGACCTTCCCGAACCGCTTTACGTTTTCTGCATAATAGCCAATTGCCCCGTTAGCGCAGTAAATAACATCCCCATCGGGGATATTTGCATTTGGTTTAGAGCCTATAATGACTATTCTTTTCATGTTTTATCTGTTTTTCCCAAAGAATTGGCCGGGCAGCTGGACGACCGCTTTCTTCAGTTCAAGCTCGAATAACAGAACGAGCAATTCAGAAATATCATGCCCGGCCTGCAGGGCAAGGGCGTCGATATGTATCGGCCCGGTATCCATGTGCGCCAGCAGATCCCGTTCTTCTTTCGACAAGGCGACGTTTACGGTATCGGTTTCCGCACGTGCATGCCCCGGTATGTTCAGGGAAGGACGGTTCAGTTCTTCAAGCACATCTTCTGTCGAAATAACCATTTTTGCCTGTCCGGACTGGATCAGGCGGTTCGTTCCCCTTGAATTGTGCGAGTATATGGTTCCCGGTACGGCGAAGACCTCCCGGTTTTGTTCAAGTGCGTACGATGCCGTGATGAGCGCTCCTCCTTTCAGATCGGATTCAACGACAACGGTGCCGAGCGACATTCCCGAGATGATCCTGTTTCGTTTAGGGAATTTTCCGGGGAGCAGTTCGGAGCCGAACAGTTCTTCGGAAATGAGAGCGCCCTGTTCGATGATTTTCGGCCAGATTTTCCCTCTGGGATCGGTATAGACATGGTCAACGCTGCCTGCAAGCACCGCAATGGTTTTTCCTCCTGCCCTGATGGAGGCTTCATGCGCCGCGGTATCGATTCCATATGCCAGGCCGCTGACAATCTGCAGGCCCCGGGAAGCAAGTTCGCCTGAAAGCAGGCCTGCCGCCTGTTTTCCATAAGCCGATGCCCGTCTGGTTCCTACTATGGCTATCGATGGTGGTTCCGGTTCGGAAAAAGAGCCGCGAACGAACAGAAATGGGGGCGGGTCATAAATTTCTTTGAGCAGGGCAGGAAAACAGGGGTCGAAGATCGTGACCAGCGAGGCGCGATGGCGATCAAGCTCCTCATACTGCCGAAGGGAAGCTTCTTCCGCTTCGCGTCGTTTACTGCCGCTGAGAAAACCGGAGATCTCTTCCGCAAGTGACCGGCCTATGCCGGGAACCTCCAGAAATACATCCGCAGATGCCCTGAGCAGATCGGGTTTATAGCCGAAGCGGGTTATGATGGCGTTTATTCTTGCAGGCCCGAGTCCGGGGACGCTGGCGAGCGTCAACAGGAAAAGTCCGGCATCTTTTCCTGCATATGGCTCATTCATTCCGGATCTGTCAGAAATCGCGTTTCATGAGAATACCGGCAAATCCGTTCAGGTATTCCCGGCCTTCGGCATAGGGCAGCGACTCGAGCGCTGCGAGAGCATCCTCCGTGTCCCGGTTTATCATCGCACGGGCTTCGTCGAGTACGCCGCACCGTTCGTATATCTCCTTTACCTCGACAACCCGGTCTGCGCCGATTCCGTTATTGTCGATGACGGACTGGAGCAGCTCTTTGTCGCTTGCCGATGTCAGCTCGATCGAACGAAGCAGCATGTAGGTTTTTTTTCCGTTGATGACATCTCCTCCGGGAATTTTACCGGATTTGCCGTCTTCAGCCATGATGTCGAGAAAATCATCCTGAATCTGGAATGCCCGTCCGATTTTTTCGCCGAAGGTCACAAGTGCGTTCAGCTGTTCCTGCGTTCCGTTTCCGGCAACGCCGCCGGCTTCAAGAGCGGCTGATATCAGTCGGCCTGTTTTTTTTGCAATCATGTCGAGATAGTCGGAAATCGTGGCGTTTTTTTTCAGCTCCAGTTCCATATCCAGAGCCTGGCCTTCGCAGATCGTGATGTTTGCGTGATTGAGGATATGGATAAGCTCTCTGTGCCGCTCGGTTTTAGACTGGAGCGCCAGCTCATAGGCGTAAGCGATCATCATGTCGCCCGAAAGAATGGCCACGTTGGTATTCCACTGCTTATGCACCGCCGGGCGACCATGTCTCAGGTCGGCAGCGTCCATGATATCGTCGTGCATCAGAGTGAAATTATGCAGAATTTCTACAGCGAGCGCTGCGTTAAGGGCGTTTTCAGAAGAGCCGCAGACAGATTCCGAAGCAAGCAGGGTGAGGAATGGCCTGATTCTTTTTCCTTTTCCCTCTATGATATACCGGGCCGGGGCATAGAGCGTTTCCGGCTTATCGGCACTGAAGCATCCGGCAAGCGCATCGTTGATTCGCTTATGATAGCGACGGTATTTCTCTTCGACGAGTTCCTGGGTGAGGGTTATAGTCATTACAAAATCGGTCGATGTTTAAGGATAAGATGCTGTTTCTGAAGCTTGTCGGGTGAAGTCGTTCCTGTCAGGAACAGGACGGCTCTGAGATCGTTGAGCCAGGTTTCTATCGTCTCTTCAAGCCTTTCTTCGTGTACCGCTTTGAGAAGCTGTCCGGCAGATGCTCCGATCCGGGCGCCAAGTGCCAGCGATTTGGCAATGTCCAGCCCGCTTCGGATTCCTCCTGAAGCGATGATTTCAAAATCCGTATGGATGGTATGTTTTTTGATGTCGGCAATCTCTGCTATACACCTGGCCGTCGGGATTCCCCAGTTCAGCAGTTCATCGAGAGCTTCGGGACTGAAACGGTTTTCCCGCTCTTTATGCCGCAAATACCGAATCTCTTCGACTTTCTGCCAGCTGATGCCGCCGGCTCCGGCCACATCGATAACCCTCACTCCCGCATCGAGCAACCTTTGCGCGCATGCGCCGGATATGCCGCAGCCGACCTCTTTTACAATAACCGGTACCGGAACGGTTGCGCACAACTGCGACAGTTGATCGAGTACATGACGGAAATCCGTGTTTCCCTCGGGCTGAAACAGTTCCTGTGCAGCATTCAGGTGTACGATGAGCGCGTCCGCCTCGATCAGTTCAAGCAGTATGCCGATATCAGATGCGCTCAAACCCCGGGCGACTTCAGGCGCTCCTATATTGGCAAAAACCTGTACGGACGGAGCATATTTTCTGACAATCGAGAAACTCTCTTTCTGGGAGCTGTTTTCAAGAGCCTGCCTCATGCTGCCGATGCCGAGCGGAATACCGAAATGTTCTGCCGCTTCGGCAAAGCGACGATTGAGCAAAGATGCTTTCTCGAAGCCTCCGGTCATGGAAGAGATCATGAGAGGCGCGCCGATTTTTCGACCCATAAAGGTCGTTGAAAGGTCGATATCGGAAAAACGGATTTCAGGAAGAGCGTTGTGTCTGAACTCGATTTCATCGAAGCCTGCACTTTTTCTGTCGAACCCGACAGCTTCATGCAGGCAGATCTCTACATGGTTATGCTTCCGTTCTATTGTTATATTGGAATCTAAGTCACTCATGCCGTCCGTAGCTGTTTCCTGCAGGATTTGGTAAACTTGAGCCTGAAAACATAACTTAATAAAAATATCCCAACTTTTTACCCTGTCAATGGTTCTGCGTTATGCTGAAAACGCTTCTTGATATCGCTCTGCGACACCTGCTCGGACGCCGCCGTCAGACCCTGACGACAATTACCGGAGTAGCGGTCAGTACCATGGTGCTGATTACGACAATTTCGCTGACGAGAGGTCTTCTGGATTCTTTTGTTGAAACAATCGTCAATGTAGCCCCGCATATCACCATCAAAGGAGAAAAAACGAACAGCGTTCCGGTTGATATTCTGTCCCGGCAGGGGAATGCTTCTGTCGTTCTTGTTGAAGATAATATCAGGAAACAGGAGCGGGAGGAGGTACAGAACTACCGTCAGATCCTGGAATTGTTCGCCTCGTCGCTTTATCGCGATGAGATCCGTGCGGTTTCTCCATATGTCGAAACGCAGGTTATGGCCGTCAAAGGGAACAGGAACGAACCGGTTCTTCTCAAGGGAGTCGATATACAGAAGGAGGATCTGATAAGCGGAATCGGCAGAAAACTGCAGAGTGGCAATCTTGCGGCATTCGAAAAAACCTCAAACGCTCTCTTGATAGGCAGGACGATTGCACGCGATATGAAGCTGAACCTTAACGACGAGGTAATTATAATTCCGGCATCAGGGAAAAGCCGGCAGTGCAAGGTTGCCGGCATTTTTTTTACCGGCGTCAATGCGGTCGATAACACTATTGTCGGTTCACTGAAGCTCGGCCAGATTATTGAAGGCCTTCCCTCGAACAAGGTTACCGGTATTGCGCTCAAGATAAGGGATCCATTTGATAACGCCCTGCTTTCAGCGGAGCTGCAAAGGGTAACCGGGTACCGTTCATTGACCTGGCAGGATCAGAACGCAAGCGTGCTCTCGCTCTTTACCCGTATCGGCTATATTGTATTTTCGCTTGTGGCCTTTGTCGGTGTCGTTTCGGGATTCGGAGTAGCCAACATTCTCGTTACAACGGTTTTCGAAAAGAGTCGGGATATTGCCATCATGAAATCATTCGGATTTTCAGCTCTTCAGCTTGTCGGCATGTTTGTTCTCGAAGGATTTCTTGTCGGTCTGGCCGGGGCGCTGGCCGGTGGGGTATTGGCGGTGGCCTCTATCAATATCTTTGCCGTCATACCGGTTGAGAACTCGCAGGGTCCGCTCACAAAAACAGGGTTCAGTATGTCCCAGAACCCGCTTTATTTCGTCTATGTCATCGGCGTAACGGTTTTCATCAGTACCGTTTCAGCTATTCTGCCCTCTGCAAAAGCGGCAAAACTCGAGCCGGTAAAAGTTCTGCGCGACAGCAATCTTTAGAAGAGATTGCAAGTAAGGGACTTTTTTACCTCCCGTCGGGATGCTGCAGAAGATAGAGTTTGTAGTAAAGTCCCCTTTCGGCAAGCAGTTCCTGGTGGGTGCCGGTTTCCCTGATAACGCCTTTGTGCATCACCATGATTCTGTCGGCTTTCTGAACCGTTGAGAGCCGGTGGGCGATCATGATCGATGTTCTGCCCTGCATGAGCTTTGCTGTGGCAGCTTCGATGAGCTGCTCGGTTTCGGTATCGACCGAACTGGTCGCTTCGTCGAGCACAAGAATCTGAGGGTTATAGAGCAGGGCCCGCACAAAGGCGATCAACTGTTTCTGCCCTGCGGACAGCCCGGTGCCGTTTTCCTTGACCCTGTAGCCGTATCCTCCGGGAAGCTGACTGATGAACCTGTCTGCCCCTACGATGCGCGCGGCCTCGACTATTTTTTCATCCGGAATTCCGGGATTGCTGAATGCGAGGTTTTCACGGAGCGTTCCTGAAAAAAGGATGACATCCTGCATCACCACACCGATCAGTTTGCGCAGTGAACTGCCGGGAATGTTTTTCAGTTCGGTTCCATCGATGGTTACCGAGCCCCGCGCATAGGGGTAGAGGCCGGAGAGAATATTGATGATGGTGGTTTTTCCGCTCCCGGTAGCGCCGACGATCGCTATTTTTTCGCCTTTTCGAATATCGAACGAAAGGTCTTTCAGCACCCAGTTTTTTTCATCGTAGGCAAACCAGACATTGCGCAGGGCAATGCACTCCCTGAACGTCAGCACCGGGCGGTCGCTTTCCGATTCTTCGCATTCGACGGGTTCTTCGAGCAGCTTGAAGATACGGTCCGAGCTGGTGATGGCGGTCTGCATGATGTTGAATTTATCGGAAAGATGCTGCAGAGGACGGAAGAACAGCCAGATATACTGGACGAAGGAGATGACCACTCCAATGGTGAGGTCGGCTTTCAGCACCCTTGCGCCGCTGTACCAGATCACCAGCCCGGCGGCTATCGAACTGAGCAGTTCGATTAGCGGGTAGTAGAGAGAAAAATAGAATACCGTTCTGATGTTGGCGTCGCGGTGATCGGCGTTGATGGTCGCATACCGGTCGAAGGCGATTTTCTGGTGGTTGAAAAGCTGCACGATGTTCATGCCGGCGATATGTTCCTGAAAAAAAGAGTTGAGCCGGGCCAGATGTGTACGCACATCCGTAAACGCCGAACGAACCTTGTTTTTAAAGGTGATTGTGACATAGAGCATGATCGGGAGTATGCCGAGCACGATCAGAGTGAGCTGCCAGTCCAGCAAGGTCATCATGACGACGATAAAAAGCAGTTGAGCTATGTCGCCGAGAATCGAAATGACGCCGCTCGAAAGCATTTCATTCAGGGACTCCACATCATTGGTGGTCCTTGTAATAAGTCGTCCTATCGGATTTCTGTCGAAAAAACGTACAGGCAGTTTCTGAAGGTGCCGGAAAACATCCATTCGAATATTGAAGACCGCTTTCTGCCCGATGATCTGGGTTATCCAGGTGGACGCATACTGTTTCAGGCCTTCGAGAAGAATAACCCCGGCAAGCAGAAGGCTTATGAAGGCAAGTCCCTGCAGATCCTGTTTCGCGATATGATCATCGATGGCAACTTTGGTGAGAAACGGTCTGAGCGGTCCGAAAACGGAACCGGCGAGGGTAATGACGACTGCTGCCGAAATAAGACCCTTGTATGGTTTGATATAGTCAAGAAGCCGGGAGACAATATAGAGGTCGATGGATCCCTTTCTGCGCTTTTTCAGGGTTTCATCCTGTTGCGGCCTGAAGCTTGACGCAGTACCTGAAGGATTGCTCATACGGATTCGCCGGGAAAAAACTGATTCATAACGATTTTACTGATCAAGGAACTGCCGTTCCGGCTGCGATTTTCTGCATCATTTCGCATGCCAGGCGTTCGGCTTGTTCTCTGGTTGGTGCTTCGGTGTAGATTCTGATGATTGGCTCGGTATTCGAAGGGCGTAAATGAGCCCAGCTATCGGCGAAATCCAGTTTCAGCCCGTCGAGCCGGTTAGCCTTCGCTTCGGGGTAGAGTTTTGCGATGTCAGAAAACAGGGTGTCGAGCATCTCCGGGGTCAACGCGCCAAGGCGGATCTTTTCTTTTGCCATGGCATAGTCCGGGAACCTGCTCCTGAACTCCGAGAGGGTTCCTCCCCTGTTGTCCGAGCGCCAATTGGTGAATGCCTGCACAAACAGGGCTATTCCGACAAGGGCATCCCGTCCGTAATGCAGCTCGGGCAGAATGATGCCGCCGTTTCCTTCGCCGCCAATTGTCGCGCCGACCTCTTTCATCATTGCGGTAACGTTGGCTTCGCCGACCTTTGCGCTATAGCAGGGCACTCCGTGCCGGTCTGCTGTGTCGGCAAGTGCCCGGCTGCTGGAAAGATTATTGACTACCGCACCTTTTTTGATGCCGAGGTAAAAGTCGGCACAGGCAACCAGGCTGTACTCTTCCCCAAAGAGCGAGCCGTCTTCGGAGATGAGCGCAAGACGATCGACATCAGGATCGACAATGATGCCGAAATCGCATCCGGAGCGCTTCATGAGGGCTATGGTTGCGGCAAGGTTCTCCTCAACCGGTTCCGGATTGCGGGGAAAGATACCGGTGCCTTCACATGCGGTGAGAGTCAGATTCCCGATGCCGAGACGTCGGCAGAGTTCCGGAACTATGGCAAAACCGGCTCCCTCCACGCAATCGACGAGTACCTTGAAGTCCTCTTGTTCAATAGAGGCAGGATCGATGAAGGGCATTTTCAGTATGCAGTCGATATGTTCGTTGTCGTAGCCGTTACTGAGGGTCAGTTTGCCGATTCCATTCCAGCGGGCTGAATGGAACGCCTCTTCTTCTGCAATTGCAAGCAGCTGCTCCACCTCTTCTGCGGACAGGAATTCACCGCGATGGTTCAGCATTTTGAGGGCATTCCATTCCACCGGATTGTGAGACGCCGTGATGATCAGTCCGCCGTCAGCCTTTGCGGCAGCGGTTGCCAGTTCAACGGTCGGCGTTGTCGCTATGCCGAGATCCACAACATCGCAGCCCGAGAGCGCAAGAACATTGCCGACAAGTCCGGCAATCTGTTTACCGGTCGGACGGGTATCTCTTCCGATGACAATACGCGGCAATCCATTTTCGCAACTCTTGTCGCGATTCTCTCGTGAACGGCGTACCCATGTCGCAAAAGCCGATGCGAATGCCGTGAGGTTTTTAGGGGTGAGGCTTTCGCCGACTACGCCTCTGATACCGGATACGCTGATCATCAAGCTCATAGGAAGTGCCTTGAAGTTGAAAAAAACTGATGCAATATAATAAAAACCGGTCATTCCTCCGTTTCCTCCTCGTCAGGCATCGCGCATCATCCGGCGCAACGGGTATAAAAGACGGGAGCGATTTTAGTTTTTGTATTTCTGCTCATTATTGTATATTACATGCCTTTTGTTATTGAAACGTGCAGACCAAATTATTTATACCTTAACAGCATTCGTTTATGCCTCTACACAAATCGGCTGAAAAAAGACTCCGTCAGTCAGAGAGAAAAAACGCCAGAAACCGGGCAAGAAAAAAAGAACTGAAAGTTCTTCTGAAGAATATGCAGAAGCTGATAGATGCTCGTGCAGACAAGAGCGAAGTCGAAGCGGCATACCGTTCGGCCGTCCAGAAGCTCGATCGTCTGGGTGTCAAGCGCTATATTCATGCCAACAAGGCTTCCCGCAAGAAATCACAGCTGACCAGGCTTTTTAATAATTACGGTAAAGCCGAGTAATCCGAACGGAATTTTTTTTCGGATATACTCCGGTTTTGATTGTTACGCTATTCGTCCGGTTCGTGCCGTTTACTTATTGGTGCGGTGCGTTTTCCGGACGTTTACAGATACTCCACTCATGTTTGCATATTTCCGGGGCAGGCTGACTTCGGCCATGCCGGATGAAGCGGTTGTCGATGTATCCGGTATCGGGTACCGCTTTCTCGTTTCGACGTTTACGTATCGGCAACTTCCGCAGCCGGGAGAAGAGGTGCTTTTATATGCGCACCTTTCGGTAAAAGAGGACGCTTTTCAGCTGTACGGTTTTTCAAGCGAATCCGAGCGGCAGCTGTTTCGTCTGCTGCTGCTTACGACCGGGGTGGGCCCGAAACTTGCTCTTGCCGTCCTTTCCGGACTTCAGGTTCATGAAGTACACGAAGCCATCATGGCTGACGCACCTGAACGGCTTTACGGCATCAGCGGCGTCGGCAAAAAAACAGCGGCCAGAATTATCCTCGAATTACGCGACAGAATTCTCAAAATGTCTCCTGATGCCGGGAAAACCATCGCTTCCGGTTCGGGAGGCAACCACGCTCTGCAGATAAAAGACGATGCTCTCAATGCGCTTATTACCCTTGGTTTTTCAAGACAATCGGCCCAGAAAACCGTAACGGGCATTCTGGAGGGTAATCCGTCACTCGGCGTCGAAGAGGTGGTGAAGTCCGCACTTGTTTCTATTCATAACAGTTAGTTTACCGGAGCGTTGAATTACCAGCAGGCACTTGACTTTCTTTTTCCGCTGCACCGGTTTGGCATGAAGCCCGGCCTCGAGCGGGTTGAGCGGCTGCTCGAAATATTTCAGTCGCCGCACAAACGTCTGGGAACCGTTGTGCATATTGCCGGAACCAACGGAAAAGGCACAACCGCATCGGCTCTCGCTGCGATTTTTCAGGCATCGGGAAGAAAGACAGCGCTCTATACATCGCCCCATCTTGTTGATTTTACCGAACGGATGCGTATTGACGGATTACCGATCTCCCCTGAAAAAGTGGCATCATACTGTTCCGTTATGAAGGATGCGGTAACTTCGCTTCAGGCGACGTTTTTTGAAGCGACGACAGCCCTTGCTTTCGCATGGTTTGCCGATGAACAGGTAGATGTCGCCGTTATTGAAACCGGAATGGGCGGCAGGCTTGACGCTACCAATACCGTTGTCTCCGATTATGCGGTCGTCACCTCGGTTGGGAGCGATCATACCGCCTGGCTCGGCACTGCTCCCGCAATGATAGCCCGCGAAAAAGCCGCAATCATGAACCGCGACTCCATGGCCTTTACAGCGGTAACCGATCCTGAAGCGCTGGCTGAAATTGAACGGACTGCCGGCATGTGCGGCATTCCTCTTTTCATATTGGGCAGGGATGCCCGATACCGGGTTGATCGGGAAGAGCCGGGTTTTCTGGAGTTTACGCTGATACACGGCAGCGTGCGGTACAGCCGCCTGCAGGCGCCCGTAACCGGAGGTTTTCATGCCTCGAACCTCTCGCTGGCCGTTATGGTTGCCGAAGCTGCCGGAGTCGGCGAAAATGCAGTGAGAACAGGGCTTGCAAATCTGCTGCAGACCGGTTACCGGGGAAGGCTCGAAAAAATTTCCTCCAGACCTGATCTGTTTCTCGATGTTTCGCACAATGCCGACGGGATGCGCCAGACGGCGGCAACGCTCGCGCTGTTCAGATCCCGTTACCGCAAGATGCACATTCTTGCAGGTCTTGCATCCGACAAGGACGCCGAAGCCGTGATCCGTCATCTGTTGCCCCTTTACGCAGACTTTACGGTTGTGACGATCCCTTCCGAAAGGAGTATTCCTGCCGCCGAACTCGCTGAACTCCTGAAAAGGGAGGGGAGTGAGCCGGCAGTTTTCGATACCCCTCTGGCAGGGCTCGAGCATATCCTGCGGCTTGCAGACCCTCAGGATATGATTCTTGTAACCGGTTCTTTTTTTCTTGCGGGAGAAATTCTTTCCCGTAAAGCGTTTCAGTTATCGCGAGGTTAAAGGATCGATGCAGTGTTGATACTTTTTTAAGAGAAAAAATTTATATATTTGTGATAACTACAGGAAAACTTCGAGTATCCGTAGGGAAAATCCCATTGGATAAATCCCGGTTTAATTCCTTTTCGCCATACGGCCGCTCTTCCTCTTTATTCTTCTGTTTATCGATATCATGTTGCATACAATGTTTTTTTCGGTAAACCCTTCGACCGGGGGCGATTCGTTTTACTTTTCACCGGCAGCCCGCCGCTTTTCCGGTGATTTTGCCGCAGCTTTTTTAACTACCATGATTTGAATACAATCACCAATACCATGTCGAACAATTCGGTTTCCAAGGGTCTGGATATCAATGTACTCCAGAAAAAGAAAGTGTATGAGTTGAATGCTCTTGCAAAAGAAATAGGGGTATCTGCGGCCGGCTTGCGGAAAGAAGAGCTGATATTCAAGATTATAGAGGCGCAGTCACAGAAAATTACGGATCCTGAAGGCGCCCAGGTTATGGTCAATACCGGAGTTCTGCAGGTTATTCCTGAAGGATACGGGTTTTTGCGTTCCGCCAATTACAACTATCTCTCCTCTCCTGACGATATCTATGTTTCTCCGTCCCAGATCAAGCGTTTCAATATGCGAACCGGCGATACCGTATCAGGCCAGGTGCGGGCACCGAAAGAGGGGGAGCGTTTTTTTGCCCTGCTGAAAATCAATACCATCGACGGAAACGATCCTGAAATCACCAGGGAGCGGCCGTTTTTTGAAAACCTCACCCCGCTGTTTCCCAATGAACGCCTGAAGCTTGAAACCCGCCAGACGGAATACTGCGGCAGGATCATGGATATTTTCACCCCGATCGGCAAGGGGCAGCGCGGGCTGATCGTCGCACAGCCTAAAACCGGTAAGACCATGCTGCTGCAGATGATCGCCAATGCAATCATTAAAAATCATCCCGAAGTTTTTCTGATCGTACTTCTGATAGATGAACGTCCCGAAGAGGTGACCGATATGGCGCGCAGCGTCGAGGCTGAAGTGGTGAGCTCCACCTTCGACGAGGACCCCGAGCGTCACGTCCAGGTTGCCGATATGGTGCTTGAAAAGGCGAAACGGCTTGTCGAAGTCGGCAGGGATGTGGTTATTCTGCTCGATTCCATCACCAGGCTCGCTCGTGCGCATAACACCATCATACCTCACTCCGGAAAGATTCTATCCGGCGGTATCGATGCCAACGCGCTCACCAAGCCCAAACGGTTCTTCGGCGCGGCTCGCAACATCGAGGAGGGAGGCAGCCTCACCATCATCGCTACGGCGCTTGTCGATACCGGCTCCCGAATGGATGACGTCATTTTTGAGGAGTTCAAAGGTACCGGCAACATGGAGCTTGTGCTCGATCGCAGGCTTTCCGAACGCAGAATTTTTCCGGCCATCGATATCCTCCGTTCCGGAACCCGCAAGGAGGAGCTGCTTTTCAGTCAGGAAGAGCTGTCGAGAACCTGGCTGCTGAGAAAATACCTTGCCGACAAGAATCCTGTCGAGTGCATGGAGTTCATGCGCGAGAAAATGAGCGACACAAAGGACAACAAGGATTTTTTCAAATACATGAACGCATGAAACGTAACGGTTTGCATCGATGCGGTTCAGGTTCGGAACGGGAAAATGAGAAGAAATATGAACAGGTGTTTGCAGATTTAAAAAATAATCCTATATTAACAGCCTTTAAAACAAGAGGAATTTTACTACATGCCCTGCGGAAAAAAGAGAAAACGCCATAAGATGGCTGTACACAAGCGCAAAAAAATGCGCCGGAAGAACAGGCATAAGAAGCGCCTGCGCTACCAGAACAAGTAAGTTCCGGATTGTTATCCGTACTGTTGTTTCAGGTCGAGAATATAGCTCAGTCGGTAGAGCATCTGCCTTTTAAGCAGAGGGTCGAAGGTTCGAGTCCTTCTATTCTCACTTTTCAGAACGTTCTTTTTTTTATCGATGCCCGAGTGGTGAAATTGGTAGACACACTATCTTGAGGGGGTAGCGCCGAAAGGTGTAGGAGTTCGAATCTCCTCTCGGGCACATATTTACCGTTAAAAGCCGCTTTCATGCGGCTTTTTTTTTTGCTGGGCAGTAAACAACGATTCTTCAGTAACATGCATATCGCCGTCTGTATCTGTCAGGTTCCGGATCTGCCCTCAGCCGTTGCTGTTGTCGATGGATCGCTCGATCTGTCGAGAGTGGCCTGGGTCATGAACCCCTACGATGAATATGCTCTCGAGGAAGCTCTTCGCCTGAAGGAACGGTTTCCGGGTTCAGCGGTTATTGCGCTGGCGGCAGCTCCTGAAGCCGGAAAAGAGCTGCTCCTGAAGGCGCTTGCCATGGGAGCGGACAGAGCGGTCGAGGTGTGCTCATCGCCATTACAGGACTCTTTTCAGACCGCATGGGTTCTGGCCGAAGCCATCGGGAACATTTATGGGCAGGAGCTTCCGGATCTTGTGCTTTGCGGCAGGGAATCTCTGGATCTGCAGAACGCTTCGGTGCCCGCCATGCTTGCCGGTATGCTTGGTATGCCGTTCGCCGGTTCGGTTACGGCGCTCAGGGCGGACGGAGAGAGCCTTGAAATGGAAAGAGAGGGCGATGACGGCCTGGAGACCCTTGAAGCCCGTTATCCTCTCGTAATCAGCGCCGAAAAGGGCTTGAACATTCCCAGAAAAACCGGAATCCGACAGGTTATGGAGGCCCGGAAAAAACCCCTTGAAATCGTGCAGGCTTCAGCGCCTCCCGATTCTCTGGTGCGTTTTGCCGGAGCGGAGCCTGTATCGCTGAAAAAGGCGTGCAGGTTTGTAGAAACGCCGTCAGAACTTGCCGGACTGCTGTATCGGGGCGGCTTTTTCAAAACAGCGCAGGAGTAGCGGAATGGCTCACTATCTGGTTTTTCTCGAACAGAGAGGCGGCTGTATCAGCAAGGTGTCCGTCGATGCCTGGAACAGGGTTCAGCAACAGGCCGCCCAGGAAGGGGAGAGTGTTTCCGGATTCGTCGGAGGCCCCCTCAAGCCCACAGCGCTCGGTGAGCTGTATGGCAACGGCACAATCTATCATGCCCAGGATGAGGCTCTCTCCTTGCCGTCCGAAACGCTGCTCTGCCGCATCCTTTCCGCATTGGTCGCGGAGGAAGGCTGTACCGGTATCGTTATCGGGGCAACAGCTGCAGGAAGAAGACTTGCTCCATACCTCGCAGAGACCCTTCACGCATCGCTGCTCGGCGGATGTGCCGGTGGTTCCCTGCATAGCGAACTGTGCAGGAGGTATATCTACTCCGGACTTGTTCTGGCGGCATACCGGCCTGAAGCGTCTATCAGGATTTTTCTGCAGGGTCGCGAACAGTCCCGGAGATCTTTTTTCAGCACGGATAGACCACATTGCGTATCTTTTGACGCCTCGCCATTTTTCGTTCCCCATGAAAACCTGCTTATCAGATCGGTTACCTCCGGAAATTCTCGCAAGAGTATCGCCGAATCTGCCATTATCGTAGCCGGAGGTCGAGGTATGGGCGGTAAGGATCAGTTCGTTCTGCTCGAAGAGCTGGCATCCCTGCTTGGCGGCAGCGTAGGAGCGAGCCGTTCTGCCGTTGATGAAGGATGGCGCCCGCACAGCGATCAGATCGGGCAGACCGGCAAGGCTGTCGCGCCCGATCTCTATATAGCCTGCGGCATTTCCGGCGCCGTGCAGCATCTTGCAGGATTGTCGTCAGCCCGTACCGTTGTTGCCGTAAACAGCGATCCTCACGCTCCGGTTTTTGACGCGGCCGATTATGGTATCGTCGGGGATGTGCGGGAGGTTATACCGGCCTTCATTGGAGCGGTGAAGGAAGTTTTGCAGAAGAAATGATTAAATGTACTTTGCTGTTATACAATATCACAGATTTCCCAAACCAGCATGAATGATTAATGTTGTTCAACAATGCGTAAACTTCAGGTAGATATACTCGGTCTTTCCACAAGTCCCCACACCAATGGCGCCTATGCGCTCATTCTCTACGAAATCGAGGGAAAGCGCAAGCTGCCCATTATCATCGGCGGCTTCGAAGCGCAGGCTATCGCTCTCAAGCTCGAGAACATCAAGCCTCCGAGGCCCTTCACGCACGACCTCTTCAAGAACATTTTCGACGTGTTCGGTTTGCACGTGAACGAGATCGTCATCGACGAGCTGCATAACGAAACCTTTTATGCCAAGGTCATCTGCGAGCTTGGCGGGGAAATTCATGAAATAGATGCACGGCCCAGCGATGCCATCGCTATCGCCGTGCGTTTCAACGCACCGGTGTTCGTAACCGAAGATATCATGGATGAGGCAGGTATAAAGGAGGATCAGAAGGAGGAGGGCGAAGATGAAGAGGCAGAATCAGAACAGGCAGAACCCGAAGAGGTTTCCGCAGAGGAGCGGTCACCTGCCGGAAAGCTCGAAGAGTTGCAGGGCAGGCTCGAAGATGCGGTACGCAACGAGCAGTACGAAGATGCAGCCAGGCTGCGCGATGAGATATCTCGGCTGAAAGGGATAGGGTAGGAATTCGTGAGCGGTGAGCGGTGAGCGGTGAGCGGTGAGCGGTGAGCGGTGAGCGGTGAGCGGTGAGCGGTGAGCGGTGAGCGGTGAGCGGTGAGCGGTGAGCGGTGAGCGGTGAGCGGTGAGCGGTGAGCGGTGAGCGGTGAGCGGTGAGCGGTGAGCGGTGAGTAAATAAAAAAGGAGGCAGTTGCCTCCTTTTTTATTGTCTGTAATCCGTTTGGATATCAGAGGTTGACTCTCAGGCCGAGCAGTGCGCTGTGGCTGGAGACATTGGTATCGATTACGCCGACAACGTCGAAATCGGTCGTTGCGAAGTAACGGTAACGAGCATCGATCATGACGCCATCGCTTACAGGAATTGCAACACCTGCACCAACCTGATAGGCAAGGGTGGTTTCGGTTACCTTAATTGCGACAGGGTCAACAGCATCAGGCAAGTAGGCCTTTACACCAGCAACGTCGTTGATTTCCATGTCAACCTGTGCAACGCCGACGCCGGCCATAGCGTAAAACTCAACGCCGCCGCCAAGTTCGATGTCATAGAAGCCGTTTGCCATAAGCGACAGGACGCTTGCGTCGCCATCCAGATCAACAGATCCGCCAGCAACTGTATAAGGCTGGTTAGCAGGTACAGTGATATCGCTGATGGAAATATCTTTGATATCTGCGCTCTGGTAGCCGATTTCTGCTTCAAGCCTCGTTGAACCGTAGTCGCAACCGATTGCGCCTGCAACGGTCAAGCCACTGCCGTAGCCCAGATTGACTTCGGTGTCAAAGACATCTTCGATATTGAAAAGGCCAATTTCAGAGTCCTGCATCCAGGAAATGCCTGCCATACCGCTGACGTAATGGTCTGCAGCCTGAACTGGTGCGCTCCACATGCCGGCAACAAGAAATGCTGCCAAAAGGGAAAGTGATTTTTTCATTGTTTTCTCCATAGGTTTTGTTCTTAGAAATGCAAAAAACAAATAGAAAGCAAGCTTGACGACAAGCTGTTCTATATTGGGTTAAAGATACACTATTTCCGCTATTTGTCAAAGCATTCCCTTTCAGTTCCTGACGGTTCTTTTTTTCCGGCAGGAACTGAAGTATTATTTTTTATTCGGCCATCGAACCGAAAGTGAACATGAACTTCCATCCCTGTTCGTCATCTCCCGGCACTTTGTCGAATCCGTAGCCGTAGTCGAGACCCACAAGGCCGATGATCGGCAGATAGAGGCGGAGGCCAAGTCCTGCCGATTTTTTCAGATCGCTGTAGTTGACCGACTCGAAATCCTTCCAGAGGTTGCCCGCTTCGAAAAATGCAAGCGCGTAAACGCTTACCGATGGCGAGAGCGTGAGCGGATAGCGCAGTTCCGTGCCGAATTTCGAGTAAACGGTGCCGCCGTAGAGTTCCGAATCGTCATCGAGCGGATCTTCATCGCCCAGGCTGCGGTCGTCGTATCCTCTGAGCGGAATGGTGGGCAGAGAAGAAAGCCCGCTGCCGCCCATATAGAAATATTCTGTATAGGGCAGGTAATCGTCCTCGTCAAAAGTCGAGAGGTAGCCGTGCTGGGTCGAGAGATTCAGAATCAGTTTGTTCGTGATCGGGAAATACCAGTTCGAGTTAAGGGTGAACTTGTAGAAGTTGATGGTTCCGGGCAGAGGACCTCCGGCAAGCTGGGCGGTCAATGTGTTTTTACTGCCTCTGCGCGGAAAGATCGGATTGTCGATGCTGTTGCGCGAAATGGTCTGGGTGATCGAGAATTCGTCGGCTTCATCGGGTGCGTTGTCCTCCTCTTCGATAAAGCTCACAAAACCGCCTTCACTGTGCAGATATTTCAGTCTCCAGTTTATGGAGAAGTAGTCGTCCGGCCAGGTCAGGCGCCTGCCGATACTGAGCGTGGCTCCGTACTGATCGATGGTTTTTTCGTTTTCTTCGTCGTCGGTGTCGGTGAAGTTGTAGGTCCGGTGAGTCTTGAACACCGAGAACCCGACCGCGGTAGGACCTCCGAATGCCCAGGGTTCGGTAAAGGAGAGGCCGAGAGTACTGTAGTTGTCGTTACCGAACTGCCACTGCAGCGAGAGCTTCTGTCCGTCGCCGTGCGGGAGCGGACGGTAGGCTTCGGTGTTGAAAATATCCTGCAGCGAGAAGTTGTTGAAGGTCACTCCAAGGGCGCCGGTAAAACCGCTCGAACCGCTGTAGCCGACCGATGCGTTGAACGTGTCGGACTGTTTTTCGGTGAGACCATAGGTGATATCGACCGTGTTGTTCTCTTCGTTCGGCTGAATGTCGGGTTTAAGCGATTCAGGGTCGAAGTAGCCGAGCATGTTGATTTCACGGATGCTGCGCACAACGTTTTTTCGGCTGAACATATCTCCGGGAATCGTGTAGAGTTCGCGGCGAATGACGTGGTCTTTGGTTTTGGTGTTTCCTTTGATGGCAATGGTGTTCAGCTGGTACTGCTCTCCTTCGCGAAGGTAGATGAGAAGATCGACCTGGTTCGGATCGACGACCTGCTCTTCTATTTTTGCCCTGAAACCAAGATAGCCCCTGTCGAGATAGAGCGAGCTGATGTCGGAGTTATCCTGTGAAAAGGTCAGTCGTTCCTGAATCAGTTTCGCGTTGTAGAGGTCTCCGTTTTTTATCCGGAAGGTTTTTTCAAGGATTTCAGTCGTTGCGAATTCCTTTGAATTACCTGTAAAGGTTATGTTTCTGATCGAATATTTCGGGCCTTCGTCAAGATAGATGTCGAGAAAAAGTCCTTTGTTGTCCTGCGTGTAGGAGATCGAGTCGCTGACAACCCGGGCGTCGCGGTATCCGTTTTCCCGATAAAAATCGACAAGCAGATTTTTGTCGTCGTTGTATTTGTCTTTATCAAGCTTCGGCGAACCGAAAATTTTTCTCCACCATGCGTTTTGCGAGGTTTCCTTGAAAACCCCCCTTAGTTTTCCCTGGCTGAAGGCGTTGTTGCCGTGAAAACGGATTTTCTCGATGGAGACCTTTTTTCCTTCCTGAATGGTGACAACGGCTTTAACCTTATTTTTTCCGGTTTCCTGCAGCCTGTATTCAGCTCCGGCGCTCAGGTATCCTTTCTCGGCATAATGTTTTTCGATTTTGTTGACAGCCGTCAGCAGCTCCTGTTCGTTGAGTTTTTTTCCGGTTCTGAGTTCAGCGGTTCTCTGCAACTCGTCCGCATCGAACTTGCTGTTGCCTTCGAAGGCGACCGATTCAAGCAGTGGAAGCTCACGTACAACGAAATTGAGCGTGATGGCGTTGTTGCCGCGATCCGTTTTTTCCACGCTGATATCTGAAAACAGCTGAAGCTGCCAGAGGTACTGCAGGGCAGCGGATACTTCCGGGCCGGGGACACTGACCTTGTCGTTGATCTTGATTGGCAGACTCGCAGAGAGTTCCTCCGCATTGAGCGACTCGAGTCCGCTGAACGTTATTCCTGTTACCGTGTAAAGCGTCTTTTTTTCGGCTGTGATTTTCTGCGGCCGGGTCGAATCGGTTTTTGAAACTGTTCTTGTTTGTGCTGCTGCAGAAGAGCCAGCGGCATCGAGGGCGAGAGCAACCAGAACCAGTGCTATCAGTTTGCGCATTTTTTTCATTGAACTTTCGTGTCGATCTGGGTTAAATCTTACTGTTTACTGTTTGTGAGATGTTTATCTGTTCGCTGGTCTGACCAAATCTTCGTTCCCTGCTTTGAAAATCTCTGATAGCATCGTAAAGATGGGCTCTTCGGAAGTCAGGCCAGTAGGTGTTCGTGAAATAGATTTCGGAATATGCGCTTTGCCAAAGCATGAAATTGCTGATTCTGAACTCTCCGCTGGTACGGATAAGCAGTTCGGGGTCAGGGAGTGAACGTGTTGAAAGATATGATTCGAAAAGCTGTTCGTCGATCTTCTGCGGATCGATGTTCCCGCTCTGTACGTCAATGGCGATCGATTGGCATGCCTGCAGTATATCCCATTTTCCGCTGTAACTGAGAGCAATGCTGAGAACCAGGCTGCTGTTGTTTTTGGTGAGCTCCATGGTTTCCCTGAGAACGTCGCCTACCTTTTCGGGCAGCATGTTGATGTTCCCGATCACGTTAAGCCGAATATTGTTGTCGTGCAGTTCCTTCGATTCCTTTCGCAGCACCCTGATGAGAAGCTGCATGAGAGCCGACACCTCTTTTTCCGGTCTTTTCCAGTTTTCCGTTGAAAAGGTGAAAAGTGTCAGGTAGTCGATGCCGAGCTGCGAGCATGCTTCGACAACGTCCCTGACAGAATCGACCCCCACAGCGTGTCCTTCTATTCTCGTTTTGCCTTTCAGTCTTGCCCAGCGTCCGTTACCGTCCATAATGATGGCGATATGGCGGGGAAGCTCGCAAGAGGCTTTAAGCTCTTCCTGAGCTTTTGCGTCGTCAGAGTCTATGTCCGCGGAAAACCAGTGAGGCTTGATGGCTGATGAAAGATTCATTGGTGCTAAACGAGCCATATGATAAGATCAGAAATCACTTGTTGTCGTCCCTGAATGATCGTCAATTAAATACACGGGGAAACCAGCCGTCACTCTCAGCCTCCAGAATTTTGAAAACACTTCAAATTGAATAATATGCAGTTATTTCTTATTATACAAACCTTACATGGCGAGGAAGTGCCTGCGTTGCAATGTTTATATCCCGGTACACGGGAATGCAGGTCCCGATTTCCGTATCCTTCTATTAAAATAATACAGTACAGACGTGCAACTCAGTAGTTATCAGGATCTGCGTTCAGAGCTGATCTCACGCAGAATAACCTGTGAAAAGGTTGTTCTCGATTATCTCGAACGTATAGACCGGCATCGCGACGATAATATCTATATAACGGTTTTTCATGAACAGGCAGTTGAAAAAGCCCGTGAGCTCGATAAAAAACTAAGCGAGGGCGGTAAGCCGGGAAAACTTTTCGGTATGCCGATGGCGATTAAAGATAATATTTCCATTAAAGGTGCCGGTCTGACCTGCGCATCCAGAATTCTTGAGAATTACGAGAGTGTCTATGATGCCACCGCAGTTCAGCGGCTTGAGTCGGAAGATGCTGTTTTTCTGGGTAAAACCAATATGGATGAGTTTGCCATGGGCAGTTCCAATGAAAATTCAGCATTTGGCGCCGTACCCAATCCTTTCGATAAAACCCGCGTTCCCGGCGGCAGTTCCGGCGGATCGGCAGCTGCCGTTGCCGCCGGTCTTGCGCTGACGGCTCTCGGTTCCGATACCGGCGGTTCAGTGCGCCAACCGGCCGGGTTCTGCGATATTGTCGGGCTGAAACCGACCTACGGCAGGATTTCCCGCTACGGTCTTGTGGCTTTCGCCTCTTCGTTCGATCAGATAGGGGTACTTGCACGTAACTGCGACGATGCCTCACTCGTGCTCGGTATCATGGCCGGAAAGGATGAGCATGATGCGACCTCTTCGCATCGTGATGTTCCTGATTACGCGGAAGACATGGCCGCCGTGAAGGTCGAAGGGTTGAAAATAGGGGTTCCGAAAGAATATTTTCATGAGAGTCTCAATCGGGAAGTCGGGGAAATAGTCAAGGCAAAACTCCATGAGCTCAGGGATAAAGGCGCGGAACTGGTCGATATAACCCTGCCGGAAAGCGATTATGCCATTGCGGCATATTATATTCTGGTTACGGCAGAGGCATCATCCAATCTCGCCCGGTTTGATGGCGCCCGTTATGGTTACCGTTCATCCCGGGCGGAGGATGTGCTGGCCATGTATGTCAATTCGAGAACCGAAGGGTTCGGCAAGGAGGTGAAGCGCCGTATCATGCTGGGTACCTACGTGCTTTCTGCGGGTTATTACGATACCTATTATAAAAAAGCGCAGCAGGTTCGCCGCGTTTTTCAGGACAGGTATCGTGAAGCGCTGGAGAAGGTTGATGTCATAGCCGGTCCTACTTCTCCTTTTCCGCCGTTCAGTATCGGCGAAAAAATGGACGATCCGCTTGAAATGTATCTCGCCGATGTTTTTACCGTTCCGGCAAGTATCGTCGGTATGCCTGCCGTTAGCGTACCGGTCGGCATGGACAGCAGGAATCTGCCGGTAGGGATGCATCTGATCTGTGATTTTTTTGAGGAAGGGAAGCTTATGGGAATTGCAAGGCATTTGCAGCGCCGATAGTGATCCTTGGCTGTTGTTTCATAACTCTTAAATACTACCAGTGCTATGAGTGTTTTAGTCAATAAGGATACTCGCCTGCTTGTGCAGGGAATAACCGGCGGAGAAGGTACCTTCCACACCTCCCAGATTCTCGAGTATGGTACCAACGTCGTTGCGGGTGTCACTCCGGGAAAAGGCGGGGTTTTGTACCATGGAAATGACAAGGACCGTTTCTGTCGTCCGGTTCCGGTGTTCAATACCGTCAAGGAGGCCGTTGAAAAAACCGAAGCCAATACCTCGGTTATTTTTGTTCCGGCGCCATTTGCCGGTGATGCTATCATGGAAGCCGCCGATGCCGGTCTGAAGGTGATCATCTGCATTACCGAGGGCGTTCCGGTCAACGATATGATGACGGCTTATGCTTTTGTGCAGGAAAAAGGAGCAGTACTTGTCGGCCCGAACTGTCCCGGCGTTATAACTCCCGGAGAGGCTAAAATCGGGATCATGCCCGGCTTTATTCATAAAAAAGGGTCGATCGGCGTTGTTTCCCGGAGCGGTACCCTGACCTATGAGGCGGTACATCAGCTCACGGCGGTTGGTCTTGGTCAGTCAACCTGTATCGGCATAGGAGGGGACCCGATTATCGGAACCCGGTTTATCGATGCGGTCAGGATGTTTGCAAAAGACGATGAAACCGAGGGATTGGTAATGATCGGCGAGATCGGCGGCAGTGCCGAAGAGGAAGCCGCGGAGTATATCAAAAAGTATTTCAATAAACCGGTTGTCGGTTTTATTGCCGGTCGTACGGCGCCTCCAGGCCGCAGGATGGGCCATGCAGGCGCGATCGTATCCGGCGGGAAAGGTACGGCTGAGGATAAAATCCGTGCAATGGAAGCCGCAGGCATCCATGTGGTGGACAACCCCGGAGATATCGGCGAAGCGATGATGAACGCGCTCGGCAGGTAAGGGTAAAGGCCGGGGTCGGCTGAGAGCGTAAGCAGCGAAAAAGGGGGTCCTGATTGGATACCCCTTTTTCTGTTTCTACAATCCCAGCGTTATCAGGTCGTGGACATGAATAATTCCGACGGGTCGGTTATCGTTGTCACAAACCATGAGCTGGGTTATTCTGAATGTTTCGAGTATGTCGAGGCACTCTTTCGCAAGGGTGTCGGGGGTAACGCTTTTCGGGTTTTCGGTCATGACGGATCGGGCGGAAAGCTGAAGAAAATTGCCGCCTTTCTGGACGATCCGCCGAAGATCGCCATCGGTAAAAATACCGGAGAGCATTCCTTTCCGGTCAACGATGGCGCTGACTCCGTAACGTTTCGAGGTCATTTCAAGAATGAGTTCGCCGAGAACTGCCTGATCGTCAACGATCGGGAGCGCATCACCGGACGCCATGATATCGGACGCTTTCATGGTCAGGCGTCTTCCGAGAGCTCCCTTGGGATGGGTCAGTGCGAAGTCGCGATGGGTGAACCGCTTTGCCTGCATGAGGGTAATGGCAAGCGCATCGCCCATGGCAAGCATTGCCGTGGTCGATGTCGTCGGGGCAAGGTCAAAAGGGCAGGCTTCCTGATCGATGCCCGTGTCAAGTACGATATCGGCATTCTGGGCGAGATAGGAGCGGGGATTGCCGGTCAGTGCGATGATGGTGACTCCTATTCTCCTGAGTGCCGGCAGAATGAAATTAAGCTCTTCGGTCGTGCCGCTTTTCGAAAGACAGATGACAACGTCGCCTTCGGAAACAATGCCGAGATCGCCGTGTGCCGCATCGGCCGGATGAAGAAACAGGGCGGTTGTTCCGGTCGATGCCATCGTAGCAGCAATTTTCTGGGCGATAATTCCTGATTTGCCCATACCGGAGATGATGATTTTTCCGTTGCATGCGTGCATAACCGTTACGGCGCGCGCAAAGGTGTCGTCAAGCCGTTCGGCTATCTGCCGGAGAGCGTCGGCTTCCTGCTCGAGAATTGTTTTTCCGCTTGATGTCAGATTTCGCATTGCATCTGTTTTGTTCATGGTGCCGGATTGTCGAACGGTTTCTGTTTGCAGTCTGAAAATAATAGTGTTTTTATAAAAAGGTATTATAAAGTAAATTGATAAACATTGCCGCATTTTTAATCCACGTTTAATCCCTTGGTTATGAGCTGGGTCGGGCTTTTCATTTTTTCTCTCGCATTTTTCTTTGTACTGCTGTTTCTGCTTTCACGGTTTGTAGGATACATGAAAAAAGAGCAGAACATCGAGATAGAGTCGTTCAGGGATACCTTGATTGACAAGGACAACCCTGTTGGCCTTACCGGAGAGGAGCTGCAGAAACTGAAGCAGCAGCAGGCCGAGGCGCAGCGTCATCTCAGGGAAGTCATCGCTAAAATTCCCGTCGTGCAGAAGGATGGTCGTTTTCAGATAGACCAGGAGGAGGTTCAGAGACGAAAGGAGGAGGCTGCCTCGCACAGAAACGGAAGTTCGGGAGCTGTCGGGAACGATCCCCGGTAATAACACCCCAACGGTTCATGCTCGCGAAACTAAAACTGCTTGCCAAAGATACGGTTATCTACGGCGCAAGTACCATCGTTGCCCGTAGCCTCAATTACCTGCTCGTTCCACTCTACGCCAACAAGCTCACTACCTTCGATAACGGGATTCAGACGGTTGTGTATGCCAATATCGCATTGGCAAACGTTCTGTTTTCCTATGGACTTGAGACCTCATACCTGAAATCCGCGTCCGACACCCTTCACCATTCCGGAGATGCGAGGGGGTATTTTTCGACGGCTTTTTTCAGCCTGCTCGTTACCTCCACCCTTTTTGCCTTGATTATGGTGCTCTTCTCGGCCGATATCGCAGCGATGATCGGTCTCGGGGCTGAGGAAGGGGAGTTTATCAACTATGCTGCAATCATTCTCTGGATCGATACCCTGCTTGTGATCCCGTTTGCCGAGCTGCGCCTGAAGCGGAAAGCTCTGCGGTTTGCCGTTGCGCGGATTATCGGCGTGGTTGCCGTAGTGTTCGCCGCTCTGGTTCTTCTGATCGTTTTCGACGCAGGCCTTCCCGGCGCTTTTTTTGCCAATATCATCGGTTCGCTGGTGAGTTTTGCCGCTGTACTTCCGCTTTTCAGGGAACTGAAACCGGTTTTTTCTTTCGATTACCTGCGCGAAATGCTTCGCATCGGTCTGCCGTACGTCCCTACCGGTATTGCCGGGCTGCTTATTCATCTGATTGACCGCAACCTGCTCATCAGAATTTCATCGTCCGATATCAGGAGAATATACGGTGATGGGTATATGGCTTCGGATATCGTAGGAATTTATGGCCGTGTAGCAGCCTTCGGCATTATTCTGCAGCTGGTGATTCAGGTTTTCCGCTTTGCATGGCAGCCTTTTTTTCTGCAGCATGCCAACGATCCCGATGCCAAAAGACTCTTTCGTTATGTGCTCAGTATTTCAACGTATATCACGATGTTCGGTGCGCTTGCCGCTACTTTTTTCGTGCCCGATCTCGTCAGATACCATTATGGGGGCAGTTTTTACATCCTGCCGCCTAAATATTGGATCGGCCTGTCTGTGCTGCCCTGGATTTTTCTCAGTTATGTTTTTGACATGATTTCCACCAATCTTTCATCAGGAATGCTTGTAACAGGCAATACCCGCTATCTGCCGGTCGTTACGTTTGCCGGAGCGGCGGTGACAGGCTTTGCCTGCTGGCTGCTCATTCCTCTGAGCGGTATGGATGGTGCGGCATACGCCATAGTAGCCGGAACGATTGTCATGTGCCTGGTAATGGCTTACTATTCGCTCAGGGTATTTCCGAACCGTTACGATTGGAAAAAACTTTTTATACTGTTTGTCGCTGGAATAGCAGCAGCCCTTTTTCAGGAATATATTTCACTGAGGTTTGAAGGTGCATTTGAGGATGTTGCTTCGAGGTTCGCTCTGTTGGCGCTTTATGCAGCTGCGGCTGCTCTGCTTTTTCGTGAGGAGAGCGTTCTTGCGCTTGCCAAAATACGCAGTAAATTCATTGGAAAATAAGCAGTCACTATTCTGCGTCCCTATTGACAAACAGGCGCTGATTCGTGCCAATCAGTGAAAATTCATGGGCAGAAAAGGAGCATCGCTTCGCGGGAGTATCGGTCGGGTACGCCCGGGAGTATCATTCGCTCCGCGAATGGGAGTATCGCGCTCCGAGCGGCATAAAATTATGTTCTTTTTTCAACTCCTGGCTGGATAGCTGGATGGCGAGTCAACAAAACAGCCAAAATCTTTTCCTGCTGATCAGCTGACAAGCCATCCAGCCTCTTCAACCTGACCCGTAACACTCAGCACTCAGCCCCTCCCGGATCTTCTACCGCGAAGCGATACTCCGGCAAAGCGAAGCGAGCTATACTCCGCGATGCGACAGCGAGCATACTCCCGTTCGCCCTGCGAACGATACTCGTGATCTCCGCCAACCAACTGCTCAATATCCACAATTCTCATCTCGGGTGGGGAATGCAGGCCTTTACCGTTCTTCCCTTATGATGTTCAATTCACGTACTTCATGGCGCTGAGGATCAAATCGTTCGTTTCTGAATCCCGCCTTCCGTGTGGTGATACGTTCGAGTATCTTCTGGAGTGAAGCCCGCTGAGGCGGCGTGCAGACCATTGCAAGTTCATGAAAGTGCATGGCGAGTTCTTTTTCTACGACGGCCTGTCTTTTTCCTATGCTGCCGGCAAGAGAATCGATTTTAGCGGTATCGGGTATTTCTTTTACCGATTCCGTTACAAGCTCTTTTTTCAGTCGGGCTATGGCCTGAATGTGCGGTTTTACCGTTCTGAAATGATTCTGCCGGAGATTGCTGAAACGGAGGCTCTGCTCTTCGGACAGGGCAAGCGGTCCCGTAAAGTAAATCTGCCGTTTGAACTCACGGGTTATTCTGATCTGCCGCTCTTCGGGTTTGTGGATATTCTGCCACCAGAGCAGACTGAGCAGCGCAACATTGAGTACGACCAGAATGGCGAGCGTTGCGGTAATAAATCGTTTTGAAGAAAAAAAATCCATAATTATTTACAATTCCTCCCCGACGTTTTGCCGGTATTTTTCATACAGAGAGAGAGGCAAGGGATGCGTGAATGAGCCCTTCTGCAGGGAGATATTCCGGATTGTGCCGGTCTGATCTCCCTGTCTGAAGGCACAGATTGCTACAGCATCATTTTTCTGCTCTTCCCCATCGGTCTGTTTTCCATGAATGTTTTCATTTTTTCTATCTGACCGGGGTTCAGTACGGTCGCCATTTCCTGAAAGTGATCGCTTCGGATGCGTGCCAGGGTTGCATGGGTACGGCCTATTTTTTCCGAAAGCATCGCGATTTTTCTGTTGTCGGGATGTTTTTTCAGCGATTCATTGCGGATCTCCTGCTGAAGGGAGAACAGATCGCGGCGCTCTGTTCTTATCGAGGCGAACTGTTTTTCGCGCAATTCCTGTAATTTTTTCTGCTGGCTGTCGCTCAGGCCGAGACCCTCTTTGATAAGCTGCGGACGGCACTGTTTTGTGTTTCCGGCAGGGCGGGAGCGTTCGCCGGCCGAGAGCGCTATGCCTCTTTTCATGCACTCATTGCGGTAGTCGGCACGTTCTTGCCTTGAGGCATTGCGCATGTTTCCGCGCATGCCGCCAAGTTCTTCGCTGGAATAGCGGCTGTAGTCTGCTGCAGAAGCCGTGCCTCCTGTCGCAAGGAGTACGGCGGTCATGATCATCGTCACTGTTTTTTTCATCGTTCTGTCAAGTTATCGTTTTAAGTCATTACTGCATGTCAACAAAAGGGACCAATCATTTCTGTTCATATCGTTACGGGCGGTTGTTTTCCTGCCGATTCTGTTCATCCGAATGCTGACTGCCTGCTGCATCGACGGTTTCTACGTAGTAGGCGAGTTCAGGCCCCGAATAGTCATCGGTGAGTTGTTCAACCGCATCTGCGGCATCAGCCAGCGTCAGTGGATCTGAAGAACTGAAAAAAAGGAACGCCGAACCGATATTTACAACAATCAGCAGGGCAGCGAAAGCCAGTTTCGCATTGAATCCTTCTGCGACTCTTATTGCTGCCGATCCGCCGATTCTGTTTCGTTCCGCATCTATTCTCTGCATCAGGTGCACCCTGAAAAGAGGCGATACCTGAAGTTTCGGTAGATCATCGTGAGCCGCCAGGGTTCTTCTGATCTGTTCCTCTATGTTCTCATCGGATCTTTTCATCTTGTTTATTTACTGGTTCAATTTTTTTGACGCCAGGCGGAGAAAAAACTTGCACGCCGATATTTCGTTTTCTGTTTTGTCAGTTGTTTTTGTAATGCTTGTAGAGTTTCTCGTGCAGATTTTTTTTCGCACGGTGAATCAGCGATTCAACTGCAGATACCGAGGTCTGAAGGATATCTGCAATTTCGCTGTTGCTGTATCCGTCCTGTTTGCTGAGCAGAAAAGCGGTTTTCTGGTTATCCGGCAGGGAGTTCAGGGCCGACTGCAGAACGCCGAGGCTCTCTTTGCCGGTAAGGGCGTGTTCCGGATTGTCCGCAGAGGGCGATGGCAGATTTTCTGCAGGGTCGTCGACACCGATGATTCTCTTGAGAGATGAAAAGCGTTTTTTTCTTTTCATCCGTCTGAGGTGGTCGAGCGATTTGGTGACCGCTATCCGGTATATCCATGTGGATAATTTGGATTCCGCCCGGAACTGGTCGAGCGACCGGTACACTTCGACAAATACATCCTGTGCAAGATCCTCGGCATCCTCCCTGTTCAGTACAAAACGATAACAGGTATTGATGACCATCTCCTGATGTTCCGCAACAAGAGCTTTGAACAGCTCTTCACCTGATGTATCGGCATGTTTCTGCAAGTTTCTGCTTTTTGCATCTCCACCCAGGGCCACTCGTACCGCGTCTTCCATGAAAAGTATAATAACCTGCAGGGCTGGTTAAGCGTTTATGAAGAGAATTTTCTCATCGCTTTAGACGCCGTGTTTTTGTTCTTCCTGCATCTTTCCGGCAAAAAAATAAAGAAAACCTTCCCAAAAAGTGAGGAAGGCGGTACAATCTCCTGCCCGATGCCGTCGGGCAGGAGATTCTTTTTTATGCGAGTTTTGCTGCAAATGCAAGGACGTTATCGACTTTTTCCTGCGAGTCGGCTTCGCAATAGAGGCGCAGAACAGGTTCGGTGCCCGATGCCCGAATGAGCAGCCATCCACCCTCGAAATGATATTTACAGCCGTCCAGATCGCTGAATTTCAAAACCTTGTATCCGGCAATCGAGGTGAGATCTCCGACAGCGGCACGGGTGATGATCGCCTGTTTTTTTTCTTCACTGACATGCAGGTCATTGCGTTTGTAGCAGAAGAACCCGTATTCGTCGTACAGTTCCTGAACAAGTTCCGAAAGGGTTTTTTCTTTTCTGGTCATGATTTCAAGAATCAGCAGACCAATGTAAACCCCGTCTCGTTCCGGGAGAAAGGAGGTGATGCCGATACCCCCGGACTCTTCGCCGCCTATCAGAATATCGTTGGTGGTCATGAGTTTGCTGACATGCTTGAAGCCTACCTGGAGTTCATGCATCACAAGGTCGTGTTTCCGGCAGATTCTGTCGATAATGTCGGTAAGCGCGAATGTTTTCGCTACCTCTCCACGCTGATGCTTATCTTCGACGAGGTATTTAAGGATAAGGGCGAAGAGCTTGTGCGAATCGACAAAGTCTCCATGTTCGTCAAGCATGCCGATTCTGTCTGCATCGCCGTCGTTGATGATGGCGACGTCGGTTTCGACTTCCCGGAAAAAATCGACGAATTCACCGATGTACTGAGGCATGGGTTCGGGATTGATACCACCGAAACCAGGGTTGACGGTGCAGTGATAGCAGCTTACCATGGATTCGTCGAAGAGTTTGGTAATGATATCCTGACCGGCGCCATACATGGCGTTATGCGCAATTTTAATGCGTGAGTCGCGAATCATCTGCAGATCGATACTCGCTTTGAGATGATTCATGTAGAATGTTTTCAGATCGGCAGATTCGATCAGCTTCCTGTCCGGTACGATCTGCTGGGCGGAATCGATTTCGGTAAGGTAGCTTTCTATTTCGGCGATCGCTTCGGGGTGGGCTGGTCCGCCATAGGCTGCCTTGACCTTGAACCCGTTATAGACGGGAGGGTTATGGGATGCCGTGATGACGATGCCGCCGGCAAGCTGTTTCGCTTTTGTAAAAAGAGATACTGCAGGCGTTGAAACAAAACTGTTTGCGAGATATACCTTGATGCCCTGTGACGAGATCACCTCTGCGGTAAATTCAGCAAACTCTTTCGACATGAACCGGGTATCGTATCCTATGCAGATGCCTTTTGCTTTTTCAGGGCGTGTCTTGATATACCTTGCGGTAGCAAGGGCCGCCAGTTTGAGGTTATCAAACGTATAATCCTTTGCGATTATCGCACGCCATCCGTCTGTACCGAATTTGACTTGCATTCTTTTCTGTTTTTGATATAATGGGATTTGAAGATCCGTATGACGTTTTTATTTGAACCCTAAAATACGGTTTCCCTTTCGTTCATCCAATTATCAGCAGCTTTTGATGTCGAGGACGCTTTTTGTTTTGGCCGGAGAGGTTTCCGGCGATATGCACGCGGCAGGAGTTGTTGCTGAACTTCTGAGACGGAAACCCGATGTAAGGGTATTCGGCATCGGGGGAGAGAAGCTGAGGGGGCTTGGCGCCGATCTTTCTTTCGACACTCGCCAGATGAGTATTATGGGGTTTGTCGATGTGCTTCGGCATGCCGGTTTTCTCCGGAAGGTAATCAGTGAACTGAAAGGGCTCATACGGGCGGAAAAACCCGATGCGGCCCTGCTTGTCGACTATCCCGGCATGAACCTGATTATGGCGCGCTTTCTGCACGATCTGGGTATTCCCGTCATTTTTTATATCTCTCCTCAGGTGTGGGCATGGAAGGAGGGGAGGGTCGGAAAGATAAGGGAAACGGTGGACAGACTGCTGGTGATTTTTGATTTTGAAGTTGATTTCTACCGTCGTCGCGGAGTGAAAGCCGAGTTTGTCGGAAATCCGGTTATCGAAGAACTTCGGGACGAGCAGTTTCCTCCAGCCGATCTCTTTCTGAGACAACATCATATCGAACGGGATGCCGTACTTGTTGGTCTTCTTCCCGGAAGCAGAAGGCAGGAAATTTCAAAGATACTGCCTGAAATGATCAAGGCGGCGGAGATGCTCGGCGAACAGTACAATGCAGTATTTCTTCTTGGGCGCGCACCGCACCTCGATTTCCGCTGGCAGGATCATGTGACGGGAGGCAGGGATATCCGGGTTGTGGAGTGCCGAAGCTATGAAGTAATGAAATACAGCAACCTTGCGTTTGTAACCTCCGGAACCGCAACTCTCGAAGCGCTCTGCTTCGGGCTTCCGATGATTGTGGTTTACCGGACGGGCTGGATCAATTATCAGATCGGAAAACGGCTCGTCAAGCTGAAGAGCATTTCGCTCGCCAATATCGTTGCCAGGGGACTTGGCGCAGCAGGGCAGGCTGTTCCGGAGCTGATTCAGCATGATGCCCGTGCCGAAGGGATGGTGAAAGCGGCAAGGCAGTTGCTTGACAATCCGGCTCTTGCTGCCGATATGCGCGCGGAATTGCTTGGCGCAAGGGATAAACTGGCCAGTGCTTTTCCTTCGAAGGCCGTTACTGCAATTATAGAAGAATATTTATAAAAGGACTATGGAACAGCTTGTCGAGCTTCTTTCCGGTAACCCTCTGGCGCTTGCCGTTGCGGTTATCGTTGCCGTCATGATTCTTCTCTCTTTTTTCAGAAAGGCGGTCCAGTTGTTGATCGTCGTCGTTGCGGCAGCAGTACTTTATGCCGCGTATCTGCAGGTGAGCGGGGGCGACGCTCCTGAAACATTCCGTCAGATTCAGGAGACGGTATCGTTATCGCTTGGGCGGCTCGGAGCGACGCTTAAACCCCTTTTCGAGCTGCTGAAATCCTGGAAATAGGGGTTTAAGAGCGATATCTAACGGGATTGCGCCGGTTCGCTCAGCGCTCCCGTCGGGCATGACGCCGCCAGTTTACGATAGTCCGCAGTCGGCTCTGTTCGGCACTCTTCAAGCGTTCTGACGCAGATGCCGCAGTCCACGCATTTTTCCCGTTCGAGAAGAATATAAGGAGTTGCCGTGATACTGAATTCCGGATGTTCCTGCTGATTGCAGGCGTAGTCGGGAAGGTAGCGTGCGGCGAGATTGCGAAGACGGCAGGTGTCGACGGCTTTGCAGCGGCATTGCAGGCATCTTGCTGCTTCTTTGACGGCATCGGTTTCACTGAATCCGGTAACAACCTCCATGAATCCTCCTGTTCTTGATTCCGGCGCTATTTCCGGGACAGGCACCCTGTTTGTTATTGCCCGTTCGTAAAATGATGCAGGAGCCAGATCTCTGGGACCATAGGAGGAGTTGAATGCGGCAACTTCCTCTTTAAGCGTTTTTCCAAGCAGAAAGCAGTCGATGAAATATGCCGCCCGTTTGCCCTGTTCCACTGCGCGGATGGCGATATCGGCGCCGGTAACGCAGTCTCCTCCGGCAAATATCGAGGCAACGCTGCTCTGCAGGGTTTGCGGATCGACAGCAAGCGTTCCGTTCCTGTTGATGGCCACTCCGTCATGATCCTCTTTCGGGCAGTCAACCTGCTGTCCGGTCGCCGAAATTACCGTGTCGCAGGTTATCGTGAATTCGGAACCGGAAACAGGAACCGGTTTTCTTCTTCCGCTTTCATCCGGTTCACCCTGCCGCATGACCAGGGCGGTCACGGTGACGGAACCTTCGGACGTGTTGATGGATGTCGGAGCGGCAAGCGGATGCAGAGTAATTCCTTCAGAAATCGCTTCTTCGATTTCAGCATGATTTGCCGGCATCTCACGGCGAGTTCTGCGATAGAGAATGGTGACCTGTTCGGCGCCGAGTCGTCTGGCTGTTCTTGCGGCATCGACTGCGGTATTGCCTCCGCCTATGACAAGCACTCTTTTTCCCGGATAGATGGCGTTTCCCGAAGCCGCATGGTGCAGAAAATCTATGCCGCTCGTAACGGAGGGGCCCTCTTCGCCGGGTATTCCCATGAGAGAGGCTTTCGATGCGCCAAGAGCGAGAAAGAGCGCGTCGTACTCCTTTTTCAACGATGCCGTGACGATATCTTTTCCGAAAACGGTGTTCATGCGGAATCGCGCTCCCATGAGTCGCAGAGGCTCGATTTCCTTGTCGAGAACGCCTTCCGGGAGACGGAAGCGGGGAATTCCGTAACGCATCATGCCGCCCGGAGCTTCGTTGGCGTCGAATATGGTGACGTCATGGCCAAGCGCGAGCAGGTAATAGGCCGCAGTCAACCCGGCAGGCCCTGAACCGATAACGGCAACTGTTTTTCCGGTTTTTTCCGGGATTTCCGGAATATAGCGGTCAGCCGATTCCATATCGTGATCGGCGGCATACCGTTTCAGGGCGCAGATGGAAACCGGTTCATCCACTCCGTGTCGCCGGCATTCGTCTTCGCATGGGGCGGGGCACACTCTGCCGAGAATACCCGGAAGGGGAATCGTCTCCTTGATTATTCTGATGGCTTCGCTGTAGTCCTTGCGAGCTATTTCCGCGATGAAGCCCGGAATGTTGCAGCCTGCAGGACATGACAGTTCGCATGGTCCCATACAGTCGCCGCAGTGCTGGTCGATGATGCGCTCCAGACTCTGACGGCGCATGGCGTGCAGTTCGCTGTTTTCCGTTTCGATAACCATGCCGCCGGATACTGCGGTGCTGCATGCCGGAACAAACCGGTTTTTTCCCTTGATCTCCACAATGCACATCCAGCAGGAGCCTGTGGATTCAAGCGTGTTGTCGAAGCAGAGCGTCGGTATGGCGATTCCCGCAGATGCGGCAGCCTGAAGAATCGACATATCCGGAGTTGCGGAAATTGTCTGGCCGTTTATGGTAAGCGTCAGTTCATTCATGGTCGGTGAAGCTTTTCGGGAGTGCGTTCAGGCATCTCGATGGTTAAAACGTCCGTCGATGAATTCGGCGACTTTTTCAAGAAGCCACATCGGCGTGGAGGTGGCTCCGCAGATACCGATACTTTCGACAGGAGCCCCTTCGCTGTTCTCAAACCAGGAGTCCCGGAGGTCTTCGATATCTTCGATAAAATAACTTCTGGGATTGGCCGAGCGGCAGATCCCGTAGAGCACCTGTCCGTTTGAGCTTTTTCTGCCGGCAACAAAAATGACGCAGCTGTTTGCCAGCGCGAACTCATGGAGTTTCCGGTTTCTGCTCGATACCTGACGGCAGATGGTGTCCTTGAAAACGGTGCGGGGCATCCTGTCGATACCGGTCATTGCGGCGGTTATGTCAATATCGCGAATTGCTGTCCAGGGTTTTCCGGCGGTTTCATCCGATTCGGCGAACCGTTTTTCAAGATTGGCTTTCAGTTCGTAAAAACCGGGTACATCCATGGTCGTCTGTGAGATAAGCGCGGTTTTTATGCCGGTATCGAGTGTTTTCAGCTCTTCAGGATCGGAAAGATCGGCGTGTTTGATGATGACCGCCCGGTTGTTGCAGTGACCGTTGATGCCGATGACTTCGGGATGGGTATTTTTGCCGTAAATGATGACCTGATAACCGAGCTGACAGAGAAGCCGTGCAGTCCTCTGCAGTTTTGAAACGACCGGGCAGGTGGTATCGGTAATATCGAGGTTGTTCCGCTTTGCCGTGGCATAGGTTTCCGGAGGTTCGCCGTGTGCCCTGATGAGGACGCTGGTGTTCTGAAGCTCTTTGAAGACGGCTTCGTCGATGGTGGTAAGTCCGAGGTTTTCAAGCCGTTTTACCTCCACTTCATTGTGGACGACATCACCGAGCGAGAACAGTATTTCCTTTGCAGCGAGTTTCTCTTCAGCTACGTGGATGGTTCCCTGTACGCCGATGCAGAACCCGGAAGACGTTCTGTCGAGGTTTATTTTCACGTTTATAACAGAGTAATAACAAATTCTAAGGAGCGTGCCGAATTGTCAAAGGTAACATCCCTGAGCATCATGTCAAAAAATCCCCGGTCAGACTTCAACCAGTTCTACGTCGGGCATTTCAGAACCCATGAAGAGACGGTAGAGCATGCTGAACTTCTGGGGAAGGTCGCTGACGAGAAGGTGCGGGTTTACGGTTTCTGACGATGTGTTCAGCATGCCGGTTTCCGTGAGCAGTTCTTTTGCCCTGCAGGCGACGGCTTCAGCCGAATCGATGATACGGATGTCCGGTCCGATGGTCTGCTCGATCATGCGGCGAAGGATCGGGTAGTGGGTACAGCCGAGCACCAGAGTGTCGATATCGTGTCCGTCAAATGCCCTGAGATATTCTTCTGCGATAAGGCGTGTTGCCGGATGATCGGTGAATCCCTCTTCGGCAAGCGGAACAAAGAGCGGACAGGCCTTTGAATGCACCGTAACCTCGGAGTCGAGCATGTTGATCGCACAGGCATAGGCATTCGAGCAGACGGTTGCCTGGGTTCCGATTACGCCGATGCGCCTGTGTTCGCTCCTGCTTACGGCAAGCTGGGCTCCCGCCTCGAGAACGCCTATAACCGGAATGTTTCCGCATGTTTTTTCAACCACATCGAGGGCGAGTGCCGAAACCGTATTGCAGGCGACAATAATCATTTTCGGCTGGTATCGCATCAGGATGGCCGTGTCGTCATGCGCGTATTTCCTGATGGTGACCTGTGATTTCGAGCCGTAAGGCACCCGGGCGGTGTCGCCGAAATAAATAAGACGTTCGGCAGGCAGGATCGCCTGCATAGCCCTGACGACGGTCAGGCCGCCGACACCCGAATCAAAAATACCTATCGGGCTTTCCGGAGCGGTTTTGTGTATGTGCGTCTGCAACAGAGAGTCGTTAACGGTTATACGTTGAACCTGAACACGATGACGTCACCGTCCCTGACAATATAGTCGCGTCCTTCCGAGCGCAGTTTTCCGGCCTCTTTTACTTTCTGCTCGGAACCAAGTTCGATGAGATCACGGTATGACATGACTTCAGCCCGGATAAACCCTTTTTCGAAATCGGAATGAATGGCTCCGGCGGCTTCAGGCGCTGCAGCCCCCTTGCGGATAGTCCATGCGTGAACCTCTTTTTCTCCCGCGGTAAAGTAGGTCTGGAGGCCGAGCAGATCATATGCGGTTTTTATGACCCGGTCAAGCCCGGACATATCGAGGCCGAGACTTTCAAGAAACTCCGGACGTTCTTCTACGGGAAGTTCGGCTATATCGGCTTCGCTTTTTGCGCTGATGATCAGCATCATCGAACCCGATTCCGCCGCGATTTCGGCTACCCGTCCTGTATATGCATTGCCATCCGGCAGATCGGCTTCCCCGACGTTGGCTGCGTAGAGAATGGGTTTTGAGGTGAGCAGGAAGAATTGCCGGGCAAGCTCTTTTTCTTCCGGGCTTTGTATGATGGCTCTCGCAGGAACGCCTTCGGAGAGTCCGGTAATGATTCTTTCGGCAAGTTCTACCTGCAGCAGCAGATCTTTTTCCTTCCGGGCATTTTTACGGAGTTTTTCTATTCTTCTTTCCATGCTGTCCAGATCGGCCAGCATCAGTTCGGTATCAATGGTGGCGATATCGTCGGCGGGATCAATTTTGCCCTCTACATGAATGATATTACTGTCGTCAAAGCAGCGGACTACATGTACGATGGCATCGACCTCCCTGATATGCGAGAGAAACTGGTTTCCGAGTCCTTCGCCTTTGCTTGCTCCTCTGACAAGGCCTGCAATATCGACGATTTCAAGTGTTGCCGGAACGAGCGTCGGCGTTTTAACGACATCGGCGATCAGTTGCATACGCTCGTCTGGCACCAGAACCGTCCCGACATTGGGCTCTATGGTACAGAAAGGATAGTTTGCCGCCTCGGCCTGTTTGGCGGTTATGGCATTGAACAGTGTTGATTTTCCGACGTTCGGCAGTCCGACAATCCCGCAGCGGAGAGACATATCGATAAAATGAAGAGGTGTTTGCAAAAGCGTGCCCTGTCGGGCACAGGTTGTTAACATGTAATCATTAAGTTTGGAAAAAGCAAATTTATTTTATAAAATTACAGGCTAAGTCAAAATGCTTGTGAAACAGAGTACAGGGAACAAACGCATCATTATCGCCATCGACGGACCGGCCGCATCCGGAAAGAGCACTACCGCCCGAAAAGTCGCGGAACAGCTTGGTTATACCTATATCGACACCGGTGCGATGTTCCGTTCCGTTACCCTGAAGACTCTTGAGCGCGGTATGATCGATACCGTCCGGTCGTCTCCCGAAACCATTGTGTCTTTGCTGCAGGATCTGACTATCACCTTCTCTGATGAACGGGTTATTCTCGATGGCCGTGATGTCACTTCAGCTATCAGAGAGAACCGTGTCAGCCGTGATGTCAGTTTTATCAGCTCTCTCGGGCCTGTTCGCGACAGGCTTCGTGAAATGCAGCAGGAGATGGGGCGTTCGAGAGGGGTCGTCATGGACGGCAGGGATATAGGAACGGTCGTATTTCCCGATGCCGAACTGAAAATATTTTTGATTGCCGATGCCCGTGAAAGGGCAAAACGGCGTTATGCCGAACTGGCGGCAAAAGGGGCTTCCGGTTCCGAACTGCCGGATATAGCCTCGCTAGAACAGGAGATCGTCGAAAGAGACAGGGCGGATGCCGGGAGGACACTGGCTCCCCTGAAAAAACATCCCGATGCTGTTGAAATAGATACTTCGGCACTGAGCATCGAAGAGCAGGTTGTCATGGTTCGCGATCTTGCGCTTGCAATTCTGCGGAATGAACGATAGACGGTGCTTATTAAGAACATTTTGTTGTTATTGTTTTATTAACCTAAAAACCGGGTGCTGAAATCTCTCGCGGCACCGAGGGTAAATCACAAGAGAGGAAGGAAAACATTTAATGCCAGAAACACTATCGCTGGAGAAGAAAGTCCAGGAAAGGCCCGCAAGAAAAAAGGTCAAAGTTTTCGCTCACTACGATTCCGCGGCACTTGCCGAGATGGAAAAGCTCTATACGAGCACGCTGAGTGAAATCAGGGAAGACGAGATCGTCAAAGGCCGTATCGTTTCCATTTCCAACAAGGATGTCACCATCGACGTCGGTTACAAGTCGGAGGGCATTGTCTCACTGCTCGAATTCCGTGACGAAGAAGAGGGCGAAGTCAAGGTCGGCGATGAAGTAGAGGTGTATCTCGAAAACATCGAAGACAAAATGGGACAGCTTATTCTTTCCAAGAAGAAAGCTGACGTCCTGAGAATCTGGGACAAGATCTACGATTCAATCGAAAACGACACGATTATCAACGGCAAGATCATCAACCGCGTCAAGGGCGGTATGACGGTTTCCCTGTCCGGCGTTGAAGCCTTCCTTCCCGGTTCGCAGATCGATGTCAAGCCTGTTCGCGATTTCGATGCCCTGGTCGGTCAGACTATGGATTTCAGGGTTGTCAAAATCAATCCCGTTACTCAGAATATCGTTGTCAGCCACAAGGTCATCCTCGAAGAGGAGTATGCGGCACGCCGTGAAGAGATGCTTGCCAATATCAAGGTTGGCATGGTGCTCGAAGGTACGGTCAAGAACATCACCGACTTCGGTATCTTTGTCGATCTTGGCGGTCTCGACGGTCTGGTGCATATCACCGACATTACGTGGGGCAGAATCAACCATCCTTCGGAAGTCGTGGAGCTTGATCAGCCGATCAAGGTTGTTGTTGTCGGCTTCGACGAGAACACCAAGCGCGTCTCTCTGGGTATGAAACAGCTCGAGGCCCATCCGTGGGAAAATATCGAACTTAAATATCCTGTCGGATCCAAAGCGAACGGTCGTGTGGTTTCCATTACCGATTACGGCGCATTTGTCGAGATCGAGAAAGGTATCGAGGGTCTCGTCCACATTTCCGAAATGAGCTGGACGCAGCACATCAAACATCCGGGTCAGTTCGTTACTCTCGGGCAGGAGGTTGAGTGTGTGATTCTCAATATCGATAAAGAGCACACCAAGCTTTCGCTCTCCATGAAACGGGTGAACGAAGACCCCTGGATCGCGCTTTCAGAAAAATATATCGAGAATTCATTGCATAAGGGCACGGTCAGCAACATCACCGATTTTGGTGTATTTGTTGAGCTTGAAGCCGGAGTTGACGGTCTAGTGCACATCTCCGACCTTTCATGGACGAAGAAAATCCGCCATCCGAGCGAACTGGTCAAGAAAAACCAGGAACTTGAAGTCAAGGTGCTCAAATTTGACGTCAACGCCCGACGTATCGCTCTCGGCCACAAGCAGATCAATCCTGACCCGTGGGATGAGTTCGAGCAGAAGTATGCCGTAGGCGCAGAAACTCCGGGAAATATCTCACAGATCATCGAGAAGGGCGTCATCGTCATTCTGCCCGGCGATGTCGACGGTTTTGTGCCGGTATCGCATCTGCTTCAGGGAGGCGTGAAGGATATTCACTCCTCGTTCGCTGTGGATAACGAACTTCCGCTTCGCGTGATCGAGTTCGACAAGGAGAATAAAAGGATCATCCTTTCAGCTCTCGAGTATTTCAAGGATAAGAGCAAGGAGGAGATCGAAGCGTACCTTCAGGCTCATCCGAACGAAAAGAAAGAGATCGAGGATGCTACCGCCGAGCTGGAGCCTCAGCCGAAAGGCGGCAAGTAATTGCCTCCCGTGGAGATACATAAATCCAACAAAAAAACCCTTTCACACGAAAGGGTTTTTTTGTTACCGGGAAATTGTCCGCCTGTTTCAGTAGCCGTAGCTTTTCAGCAGATTGTGTTTTTTCCTCCAGTCAGGACGGACTTTAATAAACAGTTCAAGAAATACCGGCCTGCCCAGCATTTCTTCAATATCGGCACGTGCGGCTTTTCCGAGTTTTTTCAGGGCGTTACCCTGGCTGCCTATCAGAATCTGCTTCTGTGTATCCCGTTCGACGATAACCGAACAACGGATAAGATCCTTTCTTGACGGATCGTTTTCATACTGCTCTTTGAATTCGTCAACAACAACCTCCGCTGCATAGGGCACCTCTTTTCCGTAAAGGAGGAAGATTTTTTCCCTGATGATTTCCGATACGAAAAACCGTTCCGGAGCGGTGCTCAGCATGTCTTCAGGATAGAGCGGTTCATCCATAGGCAGAAAGGGCGTGAGAATTTCGACAAGCTTTTCCAGTCCGGTTCCTTCCAGTGCGGAAACCGAGATTACGGCAGCAGGGGAGTAGAGCTGTGTCATAACGGATTCAGCTTTTTCCTGTACTGCCCGGTTTGCCAGATCCGACTTGTTAAGTACGGCGATAACCGGTTTGCCGGCAGGTTTCAGCCATGCATTGAAAAGCTCTGCAGTGAAATCAAGATCATAAGGTTCGGAGCCTTTCGTATAGGGAATCAAGGCAATAACTACGTCAGCCTCCTCAAGTGTCCTTCGGGTGATGGCCAGCATCGACTCATGAAGCTTCTGCTGCGGCTGCATGATGCCCGGCGTATCGAGAAAAATAATCTGGCGTCGGTTATCATGATAGATGCCGGTTATTTTTTTTCTTGTAGTTTGTGGTTTTGGTGTTACAATAGAAAGTTTATAGTCGAGCAATTTGTTCAGCAAGGTTGATTTGCCCGCATTAGGTTGCCCGGCAATAACGGCAAAGCCGCAAGAAAACAGTGGTGTATCCATGACAATAGTTAAAAACAGTGAAAAATGAGCCCGTTAAACCTGTCAATACTATACAGAATTCCCGGCGGATGGGGAAGAAAAAGATGTAAGGGCACCTGAGATGGAACAGCAGGTCAAGTTCGATTTCTGGCTTATGGTTCCGATGGCAGGTCTTATCATACTCGGACTTATGGCTATATACAGTGCAACCAATGGCGCTGGCGAGACCATCCTGTTTTACCGGCAGCTTGCATGGGGATGTATCGGGGTCTTCGTGATGTTATTCGTTTACTTCAATGATTATCGTTTTATACGCGATAATTCATACATATTCTACATTATAGGAGTCCTGCTGCTTGTTGCGGTGCTCATATTCGGCAGAAAAATTGCCGGTCAGACAAGCTGGGTTCGCATAGGTTTTTTCAGCTTTCAGCCGTCGGAAATAGCCAAAATGTCAACCATTCTTGCGCTTGCCCGATTTCTTTCGGAAGACGAAACCGATATCCGTTCTATTCCGCATCTTCTGATCGCGCTTGCCATTCCTCTTTTTCCGGCAATGCTGATCATGCTTCAGCCGGATATGGGTACGACGCTTACCTGTCTTTCCTTCATTGTTCCGATGATCGTTATGGCTGGTTTTGACCTCTATCTGCTTATGCTGCTTGTCATTCCGGTTATTCTTATGCTCAGCGGATTTTTTAACCCCTTTTTTATTATCGGATTGGCGCTGCTGCTTTTATTGGCGCTCGTGATGCAGAAAAAGAAGTTTCATATGCATCAGCTGGCGGTTACATCCGCAGGACTTCTCGCGGCTCTTTTCACGAACCGCTTTGCGGCGGAGATTCTCAAGCCGCATCAGATGAAAAGGATTCAGACCTTTCTTGATCCCATGTCGGATCCCCAGGGGGCAGGGTACAACGCACTGCAGGCTAAAATAGCGATCAGTTCAGGCGGATTTTTCGGGAAAGGGTTTCTTGAGGGGACACAAACACAACTCCGGTTCATTCCTGCGCAATGGACCGATTTTATTTTCTGTGTTATCGCCGAAGAACTCGGCTTTATCGGATCTGCTTTATTGCTCGGCTTTTTTCTCGTTCTCATTCTCCGTTTTATCCGGATTGTTTTTTCCATCAAAAACCGGTTTGTCGAGCTGACGTTTGCCGGTTATGCGGCCCTGCTGATGGTTCATGTCGTTATTAATGTGGGAATGACTCTCGGGCTTATTCCCGTTATCGGGGTTCCCCTTCCTTTTGTTTCTTACGGAGGTTCGTCCTTGCTTGGAAATATGATAATGGTTGCGCTCGGATTGAATTTCGTCAGGAACAGACGGACTATCGGTTATTGACAGAGCGGCTGATTGCGCATGGCAGTCACTATCCGGACAGTCGAAGAAAAGATGATACCGGAATACGAGGGGCCTGAAGATGCCCGATACAACAGAAAAAGCGCAATTATCAGCGCTTTTTCTGTTGTATCGGTGTTGCCCGAATAGCAGCGTTACGTGGCAAACAAAGCCTGTTCTCCTGCTTTATAAGGAATGTGTCAGGTATTTGTTCAGCAGGAGATTCGATTGTTCGTCCGTGTTTTCGGGATCGGGTAATCGGCAATTTTTAACAGTTCTGAGTCGTCGTTCGGGGATTCTTGATGAGAAGAGCCTCAGATAGATGGGCAACGGTCGGCCTCGTTCCTGTTAAGAGAACCTTTTTTCAGGAAAGGGTTGTTCAATTTTCATGAGATTGAGTATATCATTAATTCGTTTTTTTATTCAAAATGCTTGTTATGCGAACCGTTAAAAAGAATGGATGACGCTGTTTATGCAAAGAGAGCGCCGAGTGTTGCCGCCGTAACGTTGGGATGCAAGCTGAATTATTCCGAAACATCTGCAATACTCGATCAGCTTTCTTCCGAGGGATGGAAACTCTCCTCTCTCGATGCGGGTGCGGATATGATTATTATTCATACCTGTTCAGTGACAAGTCAGGCTGAACAGAAGTGTCGGCAGAAAATAAGGAGTATCATTCGCAGGTATCCTGAAAGCGTTGTCGTCGTTATTGGCTGTTATGCGCAGCTGCAGCCGGCGCTGCTTGCCGGTATCGAGGGCGTTGCTGCGGTTCTGGGCAGCAGCGAAAAGTTCATGACCGCTACCTATCGGGATCTTCTGGATCAAAAACCGACAGCCCCTCTCGTGCGAGTCTCGGATATCGGCAGTACAGAGACGGTTTTTCCGGGATATTCTCTTTCTGTATATGAGGGGGAAGCGCGGACAAGAGCTTTTTTGAAAATTCAGGACGGTTGCGACTACGGCTGCGCATATTGCACCATTCCGCATGCACGAGGTCGTTCCCGTTCACTCCCGTCCGAAGAGATTGTTGACCGTGCCCGCAGTCTGGCCTTTTCCGGGTATCGCGAAATCGTTCTGACCGGGGTGAACATCGGCGATTATCGCGGCCATGCTTTCGGACTCGTCGGCCTTTTACGGATGCTTGAAGATGTTTCTGTCGATCGTATCAGGATCAGCTCTCTTGAACCGGATATTCTCGATGACGAATTGATCGAAACCGTAGCGGCATCGAAAAAAATCACTCCGCATTTCCATGTGCCGCTCCAAAGCGGTTCCGATTCCATATTGAAGGCAATGCGTCGGCGGTACACGACAGAATCCTATTGGGAGAAGCTTTTTCGGGCTGTTGGCTCTATTGCAGATTGCGCAATCGGTGTGGATGTCATTGCCGGCTATCCCGGAGAGAGTGAAGAGGATTTCATGCAGATGTATCGATTTATCGAGGGGCTGCCGATAGCTTATCTGCATGTTTTCACCTGTTCGGTTCGTCCGGGTACCGCGTTGGCAGCACAACTTGCTGCCGATGAGCGCCGTTTAACATCGCCCGTGGAGCTTGACAGAAGAAGTCGCCTGCTTATCGAACTTGGAAAACGCAAAACTGAAGAGTATTCGGGAAAATTTATCGGGAGAGAGTGCGATATTCTCGTTGAATCGTCTCTTCGCGAAAAGAGCGGACGATTGGTTTGCAGCGGCTATACCGCTCATTATCTTCATGTCACGGCAGACGCATGCTGTTTTGATGGAAATATGGAGGATCTTAAGGGTCGCCTGTTGCCGGTTCACATCGCTCATATGGACGATGATTTGAATTTACATGGCAGACTGTTATTTTAAATCGTTCATCTCTTCTGTGGTTTCAACGCTTGCAACCTCAATCTAAAACCCACTTGTTCCATGCCTATTAAATCCCGAATCCGCTCAATTCCCGATTATCCGAAAAAAGGAATCATGTTTCGTGATATCACAACCCTTATCAAGGACCCGGTAGGTTTTCGTCTGGTGATAGACAGTCTGACCCAGCGCTATCTGGAAAATGGAGTTGATTTTGATATGATTGTCGGTATTGAAGCAAGGGGATTCATTATCGGCGGAGCGCTCTCCTATACACTGGGAAAAGGGTTCGTACCGGTCAGAAAACCGGGGAAACTGCCGGCGGATGTGGTTTCGCAGGAGTATGAGCTTGAGTATGGCAGCGACAAGATCGAAATTCACATGGACGCACTTGAAAAAGGTACCCGCGTACTGCTTGTCGACGACCTTCTCGCTACCGGCGGGACGGCTCTTGCCGCGGCGGCTCTGGTGGAAAAAGTAGGTGGAGTCGTAGCGGAAATGGCCTTTATCGTCAATCTGCCGGATGTTGGCGGCGAGCAGAAAATTCGTGATAAAGGGTACAGTATCTATTCATTGACCGATTTCGAAGGAGACTGATTTCCTGATGCTTTTACGTCCACGTACGGTTGATAAAAAGATTGTCGTTTTTTTTCTGTTTCTGTTTTCGGTATCCGGCAGCAGCATGCTATCTGCTGCCGGTACTCATGATGCGCCCGTCCTGCATACCATCCATCAACTTCCGCCATTATGGCTGGTTGTTCCGTTTATACTGCTCCTGATCATGATTGCAACCGGACCTCTTTTTTATCACCGGTTCTGGGAACGCCACTATCAAAAAGTCGCAACGGGGCTTGGGGGCGTTGTAGCGGTCTATTACGGGTTTCTGATGGAACACGGGCCTCATGCACTGGCGCATACGCTTGAAGAGTACCTTGCATTCATCGCTCTTATTTCCTCGCTTTTTGTGGTTTCAGGCGGTATTCTTATCAGAATCGAACGCAGGGGGCAACCGCTTGTAAACGGTCTTTTGCTTCTGTTCGGGGCTGTGCTTTCGAATCTCATCGGCACTACAGGCGCGTCGATGCTGCTGATTCGTCCCTTCATGCGTATCAATGAGGGGCGTCTTAAAGCGTTTCATATTGTGTTTTTTATTTTTATCGTCAGCAATATCGGAGGAGGGCTGACTCCCATTGGCGATCCCCCGCTTTTTCTGGGATTCCTGAAAGGAGTACCTTTTTTCTGGGTACTTTCGAAAGTATGGCTTCCCTGGACGGTTACGGTTGCGGGTCTCGTTGCCCTGTTTATGCTTCTTGACGCAAAAGCAGGCGATCCGGTCAAATCTTCCGGTGAACAGGGGGGGGGCATCATGATTACGGGGGGCAAGAATTTTCTGTATCTGGCGGTCATTATACTGGCGGTCTTTCTCGACCCGGCGGTCATTTCCGGTTTTCCAAGTCTTCAGAAGTTGTTTCACCTCCCTTTCGGCATCCGCGAACTGATTCTTTTCGCGGTATCCGTCGCAGCCTATAAAACGGCAGATCACCAGGCCTTGAAAGGCAATGAATTCAACTTCGAGCCGATCAAGGAGGTGGCGTTTCTTTTTATCGGCATTTTTGCCACCATGATTCCCGCTCTCGAACTGATCGGGGCCTATGCCTCAGTTCATGCCGGCGATTTTTCCGTAACGGTGTTTTACTGGATGACCGGCGCGCTTTCAGGAGTTCTGGATAATGCTCCAACCTATCTGAATTTTCTTGCCGGAGCGCTTGGAAAGTTCGGTCTTGATATAGGCTCGTCTGCCGATATCAGGTCGTTTGCCGAGGGAGTGGCTTCGCCTGTTCAGGGAGATGTTTCATCAGGAATTTATCTGATGGCGATCTCCATAGCTTCGGTCTTTTTCGGGGCGATGACCTATATCGGCAATGCGCCGAATTTTATGGTGAAAAATATTGCAGCGCAGGCAGAGGCCGATGTTCCGGATTTTCTCGAGTATATCTATAAATACTCGTTTCCTGTGCTGATTCCTTTTTTTGCTGTGATCTGGTTCATGTTTTTCAACCATTAACCGTTTCGGCTATGAACTCTTTTGTCGATGCAATCAGAAACGGGGCATCCGGATTCTATATCAGGAACTCGGTATTTTTCCCTTTTCATTTCGATCCTGTCAGCATCTGGATCGGAAAAGAGATGTCACTACTCTCATCGCCGGAGATCATTACGGATTTTACCGACCCGGAAATACTGGGTGTCAGGGAAGGAGAGTCGTTTACCAATCTGATTTTCAGAAAATGGAACGATCTCGGCAGGGAACTCGGCCATCATAAAGGGCACATAATTTTACATGCCGCCGAAAAAGGATCAGATATTTTCCGATCGGAAAATCTTTACTATATCCAGACCTGTTTTCTGGATAACATAAAAACCATCACCTTTAATCTCGTTGAGGACCCTTTCGATCTTTAGCGTAATCTGATCCTGTTTATTCAGGAACGCCAGGCTATGCCGTGCCATTTTTTAGGCTTTCACTTACAGCATGCTTGAACTCCTTGGAGATTTTAAAGGTAGGCACGTTTTTCGGGTCAACGGTTACTTTCTCACCCGTTCTTGGATTTCTTGCCTGACGCAGGTTTTTGTGGCGGATATTGAATGATCCGAATCCCCTGATCTCGATTCTTTTGCCGGCTTTCAGCGACTCGATTATGCTTTCAAAAAGGCAGTCAACGACTACTTCGGTCTCGTTTTTCGTCATGCCTGTTTTGTGTGCGATAACATTGACCAGATCGGCTTTTGTGGTGGTGTTTCCCATGGTGACGACGAGCTTAGGTTATTGTGGTGTATGAACTTATTTAAACCATAAACGAAGGGCAACAATTCCTGTAAAAAGGGCAAAAGCTTTTCGGAGAAGATCGCTCGAAAGCGATGATGCTATTCTGGCCCCGAAAAAAGCTCCGGCAAACAGTCCGGCGGCAAGTATCAGTCCCAGCCAGATGTTTTCGGTAGTGATTTTACCTGAACGGTAATACTCCATAACACCGAGAATGCCTACCGGAAGCAGCAGCGCAACAAGAGATGTCGCGTTGGCGCTGTGCTGACTCATGCCGAAAAGCAATACCAGTGCCGGAACGATGATAATACCTCCTCCGACTCCGAACATTCCCGACAGTAAGCCCGCCGCTATGCCGATAATGAGCAAGAAAACCGTTTGCATGACTTATATCCAGTATCTCGTTCAATGCGCTTGATAAAACATACGTTATGCCGTTCCGATTATTGCGTCGATCTCCCCGGCGTTCAGAGTCTCTTTCTCGATAAGGGTATCGGCAAGCCGGTGGAGCAGTTCTTTTTTCTCGCTGAGAATAGTTCTGGCATTGTCCATGCAGTCGATAATGATTTTACGTACTTCATTGTCGATCTGCATGGCGGTTTCTTCGCTGTACTCTCGAATGTGCGAATAGTCCTTGCCCAGAAAGACCTCTTTATGGCCGTCGCTGTAATTGATCGGTCCCAGTTTGTCGCTCATACCCCATTGTCTGACCATTCTTCGTGCAATATCCGTAGCCCGTTCAATATCATTGGCCGCACCGGTAGTTATTTCATCGAAAACAAGCTCCTCGGCAACCCTTCCGCCAAGCGCATAGGTAATCATGGCCAGCAGATACTGTCTGTCCTGCGTGTAACGGTCTTCGAGCGGGAGATAAGCCGTAAGGCCGAGACTTCTGCCCCGTGGAATGATGGTAACCTTGTGTATGGGATCCGACCCCTTTGTATTGGCCGCAACCAGCACATGACCTGCTTCGTGATAGGCGGTAAGCTTTTTCTGCTCATCGGAGAGAAACATGCTTTTTCTTTCGGGTCCCATCAGCACCTTGTCGCGAGCCTGTTCGAAATCTGCGGAATCGATGCGCTCCTTGTTTTTTCTTGATGCGAGAAGCGCAGCTTCATTGACCAGATTTGCCAGATCCGCTCCTGAAAAACCGGGAGTGCTTTTCGCCAGTACCGTGATGTCCACATCTTCGGCAAGCGGCGTTTTACGCGTGTGAATTGCAAGAATCGCCTCTCTGCCGCGTATATCGGGTTTGTCGATAGTGATCTGCCGATCGAACCTTCCCGGTCTGAGCAGGGCGGTGTCGAGTACGTCCGGACGGTTGGTCGCGGCAATGAGAATGACATTATCGCTTGTAGTAAATCCGTCCATTTCTACAAGCAGCTGGTTCAAAGTCTGTTCACGTTCGTCATGACCTCCGCCCAGACCAGCTCCGCGGCTTCTGCCTACGGCATCGATTTCATCGATAAAAACAATACAGGGAGCGTTTTTCTTTGCCTGTTCGAAGAGATCCCGAACCCGGGCCGCACCTACGCCGACAAACATTTCAACAAAATCGGCTCCGGAAATCGAAAAGAACGGAACCTTCGCTTCGCCGGCGATGGCTTTGGCGAGAAGGGTTTTGCCGGTTCCCGGAGAGCCCAGCAGCAGCACTCCTTTGGGAATCTTGCCTCCGATTTTCTGGAACTTTTCGGGATTGGTGAGAAATTCGACGGTCTCCTTCAACTCTTCAACCGCTTCATCGACTCCGGCCACATCCTTGAAGGTGATTTTCACATCGAATTCGGTGACCATCTTCGCCCGGCTTTTTCCAAAGTTGAACATGTTTTTGGTCGCTCCGCCGTTCTGCTGGGATATCCTTCTGAACATAAAGAAATAGACCAGTCCGAAAATAATCCACGGGGCGAAGAGCATCAGGATTGTTCCGATACCGTCACTCCCTTCCTCTACGGTAATCTGAACTCCTTTTGCGGCGAGCAGATCAGCCTGCTCGTTGGTAAATGCGGGTATGGTGACGCTGAACCGGTCAGTCTGAAGAAAGGAGTTGTTCTTGAGTTCAAGTTGCGATGGCGATTTCAGTTTGCCGTTCAGCATTGCGGATCTGTCGGCATAGGTTTTGACCGTTATATCGGTAACAAGATCTTTTTCCAGAACAGTCCTGTACTGGTTATAGGTGATTTCCGGGTTTTCAGGAGCCGAGAAAAAACGCTGGAACACAAAGATCGAGATAAGTCCAAGCATCATGATCACAAGGAATCCCGGAAATTTTCCCTTGCTTCCGCCTCCGCTTCCCTGCATCCAATCCTGTTGGGGTTGATCGTCACGTACCGGTTTGAAGACATTCTTTGCATTGGTCTTCCCCGTGTTTTTTTCCTTGAGTTCCGGCATAGATACCATTCAGTGGGTGAGAGAAAAGTAAGGCTCAGTTAACTTACGGCATTAAAAGTAATTAAAAGTAAACTGCAATAGAATGCAAAAAGTTTATTTTTCTCTATGACATATCGGCATATTGTTATGCCTGAGTGGGGATTTTTTCGGCAGTGTCAATCTGTTTTTTTGTACCTTCAAAAAACACCGACTTTTTTTAAATTCTGTGCTCCTGACACAGGCGTCGCCTTGTCAGTACTTCATTTAACTGTTTTTACGTCACATTATGGTTGCTCAAAGGGTCAGAACGAGGTTTGCGCCTTCTCCGACAGGTTATCTGCATGTAGGCGGTTTGCGGACAGCCTTGTATAATTACCTGTTCGCAAAAAAAATGAAAGGCGATTTCATTATCAGAATTGAAGACACCGACCAGAGCAGAAAAGTCGAAGATGCACAGCGGAATCTTATTAAAACCCTCGAGTGGGCCGGAATTGTGGCTGACGAAAGTCCGGTGCATGGAGGAGGTTTCGGGCCCTATGTACAGTCGGAAAGACTGCATATCTATCGCGGGTATTGCGAACGTCTGCTCGAAGACAAACATGCCTACTACTGTTTTTCGACATCCGAGGAGCTTGAGGAGAACCGCCAGCTTCAGTTGAAACAGGGGTTACAGCCCAAGTATAACCGTAAATGGCTGCCAGAGGAGATGGGCGGTGCGATGCCGTCGAGCGAGATCAGAAAGAAAATGGAAGAAGGTTCTCCTTATGTGGTACGGATGAAAGTTCCCGATTATATTTCGGTATGGTTTGAAGATATGATTCGTGGGCCGGTCGAGTTCGATTCTTCTACCATCGATGATCAGGTGCTGATGAAGTCCGATGGATTTCCTACCTACCACTTTGCCAGCGTTATCGACGACCATCTCATGGAGTTCACGCATATTATCCGTGGAGAGGAGTGGCTGCCATCCATGCCGAAACACCTGCTTCTTTATGAGTTTTTCGGATGGGAGCCTCCCAGATTTGCCCATCTTCCCCTGTTGCTCAATCCTGACCGTTCAAAGCTCAGCAAACGTCAGGGAGATGTAGCTGTTGAGGATTACATCCGCAAGGGTTACAGTTGCGATGCGATTGTGAATTTTGTGGCGATGCTTGGGTGGAATGAAGGAGAGGGAACCGAGCAGGAGGTTTATGCGCTTCAGGAACTGATAGATAAATTTTCACTTGAACGGGTCGGCAAAGCCGGAGCGGTGTTTAACGTGGAAAAACTCAACTGGCTTGAAAAGCAATACATCAAACATCGCCCGACAGCGGATATTATCAATACCATCAGGCCGGTACTTGCAGCCGAGCTTGCAAAACGTGAGACCCTTCTTTCCGTCGATGTGATTACAGGAGACCATTATCTTGAGCAGGTTATCGAACTTATGCGTGAGCGGGTGGGATTCGAACATGAATTCGTCACCTTCTCCTCATACTTTTTCTTTGAGCCGGAATCGTATGAAGAGGAGGCGGTGAAAAAACGCTGGATACCGGAAACCAACGATCTTCTTCGGGAATTTACCGCAGAACTGGAAGTTCTCGAACCGTTTACGGCTGAAACCATCGAGAGTGCGCTAAAGGCTTTCGTTGCGCCTAAAGGTCTTAAGGCGGCCGTACTGATTCATCCTCTCAGGATTCTCGCTTCGGGCGTAAGTTTCGGCCCGAGCCTTTACCATATGCTCGAAGTGCTGGGCAGGGAAGCGGTACTCCGCAGAATCACAAAAGGGATCGACCTGATTTCCGTCGCAGAGTAGTCTTCGTCAGCCGGGGCGAAATGTTTCGTTCCGGCTGTACGTTAAAAAACCGATTTTTCAATGTTTTTTTCTTTTTGAATTTTGATGCGCATTTCTTATTATGTGCCTCACAAACATGGACAGATAGCTCAGTTGGTAGAGCAAAGGACTGAAAATCCTTGTGTCGGGGGTTCGATTCCCTCTCTGTCCACCAGGTGTTTTTGCACACTTCTTCTTCCACTTCCTACTTGTTCCCTTTTTTCAGCTTCGAAACGGTCGGTACTGCGTACAGCGACCTTTCATGACAGAACAGCATTGTTTTCCGTATGAATATCACCACAGAACCTCATCAGGAAGTCTGGCACGACATGCGGGAGCCTGGCGCTTATGAGTGGTGGTACTTCGATGCCGAAGACAAGGAAAGCGGCGTTTCCGTCGTACTGATATGGTTTTCCGGTTTTCCTTTCTCCCCTTATTACATGCAGCGTTACGACGACTGGAAGCATAAGGCCGGTTCGGCGCTTCCGTTGCCGGAAGACCATACAGGCTTCAGTTTTCAGCTTTATGAACAGGGTTCCGAAACATTGAATTTTATAAAGGAAGGGGGAAACGGCCTTTTTGAAAGCAGTCGCGAGGGAATCGGTCTCCGGTTCGAAAAGAACCGTTTTTTCTATGATGCGCACAAAGACGAGTATCGCCTGCTTATCGATTTTGCCTTTCCTGCCCGAAACCGGCAGGTACAGGCCGAGTTGCTGTTCCAGGTAAGTCGTCGGGCGCATTACTCGAAAAATGATACCAACACTGCCGAGACCGGTTCGCAGCACCAGTGGCTGCTGAGCGTTCCGAAGGCAGTGGTCGGAGGCTACATCGAAATTACCGGCGAAAACGGAGGGGGAGTGCGTCGTATCGAGTTGCGCGCCCAAGGTTATCACGACCATAATCTGGGCACCATGCCCATGCAGGAATATATTGCCCGATGGTACTGGGGAAGGGCGTTTTCAGAGCGATACGATATTATATATTATGTTATTTTTTTTAAAAACAGCGACTTCCAGCCATTGAGCTTTCTGATGCTGCATGACAATCGCGACGAGAAGGTTTCTGTTATGGATTCGCTTCAATGCAGGGAAAGTGAATTTTCTTCCGGCTTGTTTTCTCCGCTTCACGGCAGAACGCTTGATATCTCTCATGAGCGGGCATCCGTCACTATTTCGCAGAAGAAAGTGCTCGACGCAGGTCCCTTTTATCTCAGGTTCGCCTCGAACATCTCTCTGCAGATCGACGGTCAGAATCTCAACGGCATCAGCGGTATATCGGAGTTTCTCAATCCGGTAAGATTGCAGTCGCGCTTTATGCGCTTCTTCACCAGGAGCCGGATCTGGCGGGAGAAGGAACCCTCATTCATGTATGACTATTATAATTTTTTTAAGAGCTGTACTGATTGGTTTAAACGGTAAAAAATTTTAACTTCAGAGTTTGTTTGTACTACCCTGTAGATGAGACGTGCAGGCCCCTGAAACGGCAGGTTCAATAAAAAAAACAGCGGCCGAACAGGCAGTTAATGCCTTTTGATTTCTTAACAATATCTTTAAAAAGGAGATAGATCGTAATGGCACAACAAGGTAATTTCAAGAGCCCGTCAAGAATGGGTGCACTTGAAGAGGGTGCTCCAGTCTCTTCCCCGGGAGCGGTTTCCGCCGGAAAACCAAGGGAAGAAGGACTCAAAGGAGTTAATTTCGAACGCCGCAGTTTTCTCGGCAAGGTTGTCGGCGGTGTTGGAGCGGCAGTAGCGGTATCGACGCTCTATCCGGTCGTCAAGTATATCATTCCTCCTGTCAAAGAAGTGAAAAACGTGAACGAAATGGTTGTCGGCAAAGCAGCGGAAGTCCCGGAAAACACCGGAAAGATCTACCCGTTCAACGAGGACAAGGTCATCGTTATCAACGATAACGGCAAGCTCACAGCCTGCAGCGCGGTCTGTACCCATCTTGGATGTCTCGTCCGCTGGGAGGATAAGGATAACCTCATTTTCTGTCCCTGTCACGGTGCGAAGTACCAGCAGACAGGCGAAATCATTTCCGGTCCGCAGCCGCTGCCTTTAGCCCCGTATGCCGTTCGGGTAGAGGGTGATGACCTTATTATTTCCAAAGCTTAATTTTAACGTTGTTGAAAACCAAGGGAGTTAGAAAATATGGCTGAGAACAATCAGAACGCTGCGGCAGGAAAAGCCCCTGCCAAGCCGAAACCCGCTGCTCCGGGTGCCGCCAAGCCGGCAGCTCCGGGTGCTGCAAAGCCTGCCGCAGGCGCCGCCAAACCGGCAGCTCCTGGTGCCGCAAAACCTGCCGCATCTGCTGGCGGCGGTGTCTATAAACCTCCGGTAGACCGTCCCGATTCGAATCCGTACAAGGATAGCAAACAAAGCGCTCTCGCGTCATGGTTTCAGGAGCGGTTTTATGTGATGATTCCGGTCATCGACTACCTGAAGAAAAAAGAGGTGCCTCAGCATCGTCTTTCGTTCTGGTACTATTTCGGCGGTCTTACCCTTTTCTTCTTTATCATTCAGGTCGTTACCGGTCTTCTTCTTCTGCAGTACTACAAGCCGACCGGCGCGGAAGCCTTTACTTCGTTTGTTTTTATTCAGAAAGAGGTTCCTTTCGGCTGGTTGATTCGTCAGGTTCATGCATGGTCGGCCAATCTCATGATCGGCATGGCGTTCATCCACATGTTCAGCACCTTTTTCATGAAGTCCTATCGTAAACCTCGCGAGCTTATGTGGGTCAGCGGTTTTGTGCTGCTCGTACTCTCTCTCGGTTTCGGGTTTACCGGTTACCTTCTTCCCTGGAACGAGCTTGCATTCTTCGCTACCCAGGTCGGTACCGAGGTTCCCAAGGTCATGCCTGGCGGAGCATTGCTTGTCGATATTCTTCGCGGCGGAAAAGACGTCAGCCCTGAAACCCTTACCCGTATGTTCTCGCTGCACGTGGTTCTGCTTCCCGGTCTGCTTCTCCTGATGCTTTCGGCTCACCTCATGCTGGTCCAGGTGCTCGGCACTTCTTCCCCGATCGGTTACAAAGAGGCTGGCCTTATCAAAGGCTACGAGAAGTTCTTCCCGACCTTTCTCGCCAAGGATGCTATCGGCTGGCTGATAGGTTTCGGTCTGCTTGTCTATCTGGCAGTCATGTTCCCATGGGAAATCGGCGTTCAGGCTGATCCCCTTGGCTCCGCTCCTGTAGGTATTAAACCTGAATGGTATTTCTGGGCACAGTTCCAGCTTCTCAAGGACTTTACCTTTGAAGGCGGCGAACTGCTTGCCATTGTGCTCTTCACTGTCGGCGCTATCCTCTGGATTCTTGTTCCTTTCCTTGACCGTCAGGCATCGAGAGAACAGCGGAGCCCGATATTCACCATTCTTGGTCTGCTTGTGATTGCATTCCTTGTGATCAATACCTATCGCGTTTATGCTGAATACAGCCAGCTGTAAACAGTCAGGTACCTGAATACAATAAAAAAGCCCGGAATTTCCGGGCTTTTTTATTGTCCGTCCATAAGGACGGAAAGGATGAGCGAGACTCAGATATGTTCCGGAAGCAATTCGCTGCTCGTTCTTGCGGCGTGTTCCGGTGCTCTGCTGAACAAAGATCCCATTTCATATCCGGAGAGGAAGGCTCGTAATTCGAGATGTTGCATCGTTTCCGTTTCCGTTGTTACAACGGAACTCGCAACATGTTCCTCTTCACCCCGAGCGTTTATCTCCCGCAGTCTGGAAGCCCTCCTGAGCCATGCGGCAAGTACGGTGAATCCCTGTTCGCGGAACCATGCTTTTTCGTACCGGTATTCGATCTGCAGCAGCCGGTCAACCGAGCCTCTGCATGTTCTGTAGAGCTTTTCGAGACTGTTTAGCACGACACGTTCAGCATCTTCGCCCTTCTGCTCTTTCGGCGTCGAGAGCAGGCAGCAGAGCAGATCCGCTGCCGCGCCGCCTGCAATGGCGGTCACTCCTTTGCTCCGGTAATGGGCCGCAAGCACATCGTGCATCAGCCAGTCGTCGATGAGGTTTGAGCCAGTAAGGGTGTTCGACAGGAGCATCTGCTGCAGTGACTCAAGAATGATCCAGTCCGTTGCGAGCATAAGATCTTGTGCCGTCTCATCGCTGTCCGTTGTTTTATCCAGGGATTCGAAATACTGTTCTGTCGATCTGTACAGAGATGCGGCTTCAGCTGCAAGGTTTTCGGGAATCATCAGCTTCTGATCGACCAGGTCGCCGAACACTGAGGCTACTTGTTCAAGAAGCTCACCGATTTCTTCGGCAAACAGAAGCACCTGTTTGTCATCCGAAGGCATTTCCCTCAGCGTGGTCATGAAAGGCGAATCGAGAAATCCGGTAATGATACCGTGCAGCGGAGCGAGGCTCATGGAAAGTACCGCATGTTCAACTGAAATCGTGCCTTGTCCGTTAAGTTCATTGCAGAGCGCATCATAGGGCCGAAGCCTGGATGGGCGAACCTCCCGGAAATCAAGAAACAGGTTGTAACGGTATCCGTCGATAGAAAGATAGAGCCCTTCTTCGGCAAGCTTTCTGCATGAGCGCACGAATTCAAGACCGCATGCATGCTCTCTGAATACCACATAGCTCTGTTCTTCCGCGTTCAGTCCCAGTCCTTCGACAAGCGATGACTGCCTGATTTCATCGTTCTGTTTATACCCTGAGGATATTTTGACCCATCCGTCGGAATGCGAGATACAGTTGTTATAGATAAAAAGAGCTCTCTCGCCGCCGATTCTGTTGGAATAGGCGAATACATTCTCGTTAACCGTCCCTTCGGGAGCATAGACGTCGTAGAGGAAAAAATGTTTTACATCGGCGAAGAGCGGACGTTTTTTCATTACCGGAAAAATTTCCCGGTAATGCCGTTCGACAAGGTGGTTGTCGGGTTGTTCATCGTAGTATGCCTTGGCATATTCCATGCCGTATTTCTCGTTAAACCCTTCGACCTGGCCATGGCCGAACATCGGCAGGCCTGGCAGGGTGATCATCATCAGACAGATGCCGAAATATTTATCGCCGTTTCCAAACTGGGCGATGGCGGTATCCTCATCCGGGTTGTTCATGAAATTCACATACCGTTTCAGGATCTCCGCATCGAATTCAAGCGTGTTTTTGATCAGGTAGCGATAGCCGGCATTATCCTCTTTTTTCAGCATGTGCATGAAGGCGCTGTTATACACCCGGTGCATCCCGAGCGTGCGCACAAAATACCCTTCAAGCATCCAGAAGGCTTCGGCAAGCAGCAGGGTATCGGGAACTTCGGTCTGAACGCGGTCAACCACCTCGCGCCAGAATTCCACGGGTATGGCGGCATCAAAATCAGCCATGCTCATCGCATAAGCGGAGCGTGAAGGTATTGCCGCCGTATGGCCGGCAAGCGGAAACCAGAGGCGCTGGATATGCCGTTTTGCAAGTACCATGGCCGCATCGAAACGGATGACCGGGAACATGCGGGCAACATGCAGTATCTGCTGGATCACCCCTTCCCGTACTTCGGGGCTGAGAAAATTCAGCTGTGCGGTATCGTTCCACGGCATATTGGTTCCGTCGTTGCCGTGATAGATATACCGGGTATCGCCATTCATGTGATCGACTCGCTTGAACGTTACTGCCGCATCCGATCGGTTCCAGTAACCGTCCTCGATATAGATTCCATAGCGATGATCGTTGCTGAGATTGGGGCCGTTATAGGTGTAGTTCACATAGGGCGGCCAGGGAGAAGAGAGAAACCAGTCGGGCTGATTTTTAACAAGATCCGAATCGAGACCCGTATGGTTGGGCACCATGTCGCTGGCGAGGCGGATTCCTCTGTGCATGGCCCGGTGCCGGAGATTCAGATACCCCTCATATCCGCCGAGATCGTCGGCAATGTCATACCGGTCAAGTGCATAGGCTGAAGCCTTGGCTTCAGGGTTTCCCTGAATCTGTTTGATCTGCTGCGATGCGGGGCTTCTTTGCCAGAGGCCGATAAGCCAGAGCGAGGTGAACCCTCGTTCTGCAAGGATATCGAGTTCCTCGTCCGGAATATCCTGAAGACGCACAATGTGTCGCCGGTACTGTTTGCTGAGCTGGTCGAGCCAGACATAGGTGCTTTTGGCGATCATTACCACCTCCGGCATCCATGAGGAGTCCGGCGAGTAGTTTGCCGGCGCATTGTCGAGCGAACTGAAATCCGGAGCTTGAGCATCCTTTTCAAACCAGCCGCTTTCTTTCCGGTTATCCTGATGCGACGCTGCGACATTTTCAAAAAAGAGGTAGCGATCTTCATCCTGAATATATGCAATGGCTTCGGTCAGGAGCGGCCAGAAGAGGGAGCCTTCAAGCAGTCCCGCCCAATTGAGGCGGATATAGCGCAACTGGTCGAGAATGGAGTTCGGGGCATGCCTGATAGGCATGGTGAGCAGTTCGGCAAGATCGATGTTATCCGGACCTGTCGGGCCCATAGCCTTCATGGCATCGAGCATTGTCCTGATAAGCTGCGGATAAGCGGTTTCCTCACGGAGATGCTTGTCGGAAATAAACGATGAAAAACGGTCGAGAGCCGGATTCTGGTTGTTGAGCCAGACCAGAAGAGATTCCTCGATGACCAGTTCGCGGTTTACGGGATTCTCCAGAAACTCGCCTGTTTTCAAAGAGCCGTTGTAAATCTGGATGGGAGGAAACGATTCGAGAAAACGGTGCAGGTACCTGCTGGTATTCTGTTCCGGCGTTGATTCCTCAAAGCTTTTTCTGACATTTGCCAGGAGAGCCGGATTTCGGAGCGCGACGGTTTTCGACAGCACGAAGTGCATCACCTCATGGAGCAGTTTCATACCGTGAAACTGTGCGGGAAGAATCGGTTCAACCTCTTCCTGCTGACGTTCAGATATAGAACGGGTCAGAATTTTTGATTGTTCATCGGCTTTCTGCTGACTTTCGTGCATATCGGCAGGAAGTTGCAGAAAGCCCGGATCGTGTTGATGAAAAAGTGCTCTGGTATGCCGGTTTACATAGAAATGCTCTTTACTGCCAAACTCAGCGTTGTTGTTATTGCTTATCTTCATTATGACTCGATGTGTGAAATACGTATTGCTTCAAAGCTTGAGGATATATCATACTCCTGTCAAGGTACGGAAAATCCTGCAAAAACATTCTTCATCAAGAGGCTCGAAACGGTTATCGGAAAGGAAAACAAATCTGAAGGGAATGTTTTCGGGAGGGAGACGGAGATAATTATTAACGTAATTTAAATCATTCATTTACCAGAGAATTAAGGTTCCGTTCACGGCTCGTCGGGATGAGGCAATCGTGAAAAGCCGGTACGCCTTCAGTCCACTCCTCGTGTATCGGACCTCTGATCTCCCCGAAAAGCGCGGCTCTGTCGCAGGCGTGTTGGTTTTGACGTAATTTGTGCTGCGTCTATCGAATTTTCCTGTCGAGATAGCGCTGCAGATAGGTAAAGCCGAGATCCTTGGCCGATCGCAGGATATCGATGCCGAGTGAACCTATTGCGATTTTTACTGCGGAACTCTGGTTAGAGGTAACGGGAATTTCGGCCTGGGTGCTGTTTTCGGCCCGGCGGGAAGGTCTCAGCGCCCTGCCGACAAAAAATCCGGCGGCGAGAACCGCTCCGGCAGTTTCAAAGGGGTGTTTTTTAATCACTTCGAGAGGGGAGAGTTCCGTTTTCAGATCCTCTTTAAACTGATAGGCTCTCGCTTTGATCTGTTCCTCCTTCTCGGAGATGGTGTTCTGCAGATCTTCTATACGGGCCTGAATGCCGTCCAATCGTTCGTTATTTGTAGTCATGGGATGAGAGAAGAATTTTCTGTATGAGGTTCGGCAGCAAGTCCGGTTTGAACTTCATGAAAAAGAAAAAACAGGAAAGGAAGGCGAGGCTTACCAGCAGGTACCCGGCAAACAGGTGACCCGTCAATTCTCCAAGCAGCAGTGCCACTGTAGTGATAAGGTAGGCTACCCCGATAAGGAGCACGACGACAAGGATAAGAATAGATGCGGCTACGGCAATCTTTTTCGTGAGATCTATTTTTACCAGTTCGGTTTTAGCTTCGATAATAGCCATAACATCCTCGTAAGTGGATGTGACGGTGTCGTCGAGCAACTCGGGTAAGCTTTTGTGTTTATGTTCCGGCAACTTTTTCCCGCTGTTTCGCAGAGACTGTGAAGTCATGGTGGTAAAGAAAAAATGGACGATACCGCTCAGTGCTTCTTTTTCAGAAGAAAACCAAGCACCGCACCGGCACCGAGCGTATAGAGCATGGCGGGTACGGGATTATCCCTGATATAGGTTTTAACCTTTGTCGCCGTTTGTTTCAATTGTTCATACTGTTCGCTCTCCATGAACGAAGATACTGCATCGGAAACGGTGCTGCCGAGTTCCCGAACAGGCTCGGGTATCGGATTGGCTGACGGTGTTTCCTGCTTCGGTTCTCCGCTGTTGTGGATCGTTACCGGCACTTCCTGTTCCATTGTGTGTTCAAATTAACGGTTATCGGAATTCGTAAAGGGGAATATAACGACATTATGCTAAAACAACAGCCTCCCTCCGTCCACATTGATCACTTCGCCGGTGATATAGTCGCTCTCCATGAGAAACAGGATAGTCCGGACAATGTCGAGCGGATCGCCGGGCCTGTGGAGCGGAATTTTCTCGACCAGTTTTTCTTCAGGTTCATTTTCCCGGCCGGGATACATGCTGATGGTTCCGGGCGCTACCGAATTCACAAGAATGTCCGGAGCGAACTCGCGGGCAAAGATTTTCGTGAGGTGCTGGATGCCTGATTTCGAAACCGTGTAAGGCGCGTAACTTTTCCATACAAGCCCGGCGGAAATATCGGTCATGGTGATGATGCGCGATATGAACGATTGTTTCCGCATAATTCTGACCGCCTCCTGCATGGTGAAAAAGGCTCCCTTCAGATTGGTGTCCACAAGATCGTCCCACTCCGTTTCCGTTACGTCGGGCAGCATGGTCGGATAGAAGTTCGACGCACTGACGATCAGCAGGTCAAGACGGTTATACAGCTCCCTGAAGAGGCTGAACGCTTCGGCGATTTCCGCCGGTTTTGCGATGTCGCACTGCACCATGTCCGATTCAGGGCTTACCCAGCGCAACCGTTCGAGCGTTTCCGCCGCTTTATCTTCAGATCGGTGGTAAGTGAAAAACACCGTATATCCCTGTCCGGCAACGGAAAGCGCGATCTCGCTGCCGAGCTTTCCTGAAGCGCCGGTCATAAAACAAACTTTTCTGCCGGATGATGTCATGACTGAAACCATTACATTTAATCTTTTCAAACACTTAACAGCACAGGCAGCTAAAAAGTTGAAAGCGAGCCGTCCGAATCAGGTATGGTTTTTTTCCGCTTCGCGGTTATTCGTGTCGCCAGACCTTGATAGCCGATATGAGAAGCAACAGGGCAAGCAAAGGAAGCAGCATAGCTTCGGGAACCAGTCCAAGCAATCGTCCTCCTGTCCATGTGCCGACAATCGATCCCGATGCCATAATCAGGACAAATGTTTTGTTTCTGCCAAGTACGACGAAACTGCTGTCGCGACTGTAACGAGCGAAGCTGACCAGCATGGTCGGCAGGCTTACGGCCAGCGAGAGACTGCCGGCCAGCTTGATATCGATACCGAAGAGCAGTACGATAGTCGGTATCAGCAATTCACCACCTGCGACACCAAGCAGTGCAGCTACGATGCCGATCAGAAATCCGGCGACAATTCCGGCGAGTGTCAGCAGAGGTATGGAGTCGAACAACGGTTTTCCCGAGGCGTCGAGAGCATGACCGCCGAGAAGCACCAGAGCGATCCCCGCAAGGAGTATGGCTATAATCCTGTAGAGCGTTCTTTACGCAAGTTTACTGCCCATCCGGCTCCGGCCCAGGCTCCGGCAAGGCTTCCTGCAAGCAGGTTGACAATGACCGGCCAGTTTGCCGCAACAGCAGACCACGGTACGGTACCGGTCCGGAACGGAAGCGCCGAACCGACCACGATCAGGCTCATGGCCTTATTGAGAATTACAGCATCGAGCGGAGAAAACATGAACATGCCGATCAGAAGCGGAAGCCGAAACTCCGCTCCGCCAAGTCCGATCAGACCGCCAGGTATTCCGATAGCTGTTCCGGCAAGAAACCCTTTGCCATACGATGATGTCATAATGTTATGTATCGGTCTGTTTCCGTTTACAAAAAAAAAATAAGTTTTCATTTCGCTGCAAATACCGAAATTTCTTCCCATTGACAAACAGACGCCAATTCGTGGGCAGAAAAAGGAGTATCGCTTCGCGGGAGTATCGGTCGGGTACGCCCGGGAGTATCATTCGCTCAGCGAACGGGAGTAACGCGCGCCGCGCGGCATAAAATTATGTTCTTTTTTCAACTCCAGCCTCTTCAACCTAACCCGTAACACTCAGCACGTTCTGCCAATCTCCAATCAGAACTCAGCCCCCAGAACTCAGAACTTAGAACCAAGAACTAATTCCCCCATCTTCTACCGCGAAGCTATACTCCGCGATGCGACAGCGAGCATACTCCCGTTCGCCTCGCGAACGATTCTCCTCATCTTCGCCAACCAATCGCTCACGGCCCACAATGCTCATCTTTAGCTGCCGTAAAGTCTTTTACGCAACGCCGATCAGAACGCTCGAAGCTTTGAAAATGGCGCAGGCATGCGAGCCTTCCTGCAGATCAAGCTTTCTGGCGCTCTCATGCGTGATAACTGCTGAGAGCAAGGTTCCGTTGCCGATTTCGATATCGATTTCGGCGCTTACCGGCCCGTCGATCACGCGCTGAACGGTGCCGCACATGAAGTTGCGGGCGCTGATTTTCGCTTCCTGCAGGTTCGTGCCGAGAATGATGGAGTTCGCCTTGATGATGGCATAGGCATCCATGCCTTCCTTAAGCCCGAGCTTTTCGACCGCTCCCATGGTAATGACGGAGCAGATAGAGGTGCCATCGGCAAGGGTAAGGTCGATTTCGGCATTGACCGCTCCCCTGATGACCGATGTAATGGTTCCCTTGAAAATATTTCTTGCACTGATGTTCATGGATTGTCTCCTGACGATTGAGATTGATTTATGATGGTTCCGCGAGATAATCTTTTGTGTTTCTTCCGATAAAAATATAGAGCTTTTTTCCGTTTTCCCTTAAAGGCGCGAATGGTTCCGCGACTGCCCTTTGCAGAAGCCTGGGGCCGCGGACCGGGCTTCAGGCAAATCAGTTGTTCAGATGACGACGGAAGATTTTATCGGGTTCGGTTGGGTTCTTGATTTATTTAGTTTAATAGCGCATTAATCCTTAATAAATAATATAATAAGCGTATAATTGTTTATTAATTTCGTTCATTTGTGTGCAGGTATAAAATATAATGTACGTATCCGTACAATTTATTTGTGCTATTCGGGCAGCGCTCGGGTTGTTCGGCTGAGGGGACGAGGCTGTATGGTTTTCTGTAAAGGCTGTGCCGTTATAGTAGTAAGTTATTTTAATGATTGTTATTAAGAGGTTCTGTCGCGCTTGCTGGCGTGTTGTTTCGCTTTGATGACCTGTTTTTCTGAAGTTATTGGCACGTTTCTTGTATATCGATATGTATCTCAGGGTATAACGAAATCGTTTTAAACCTGAGTCGATTCATGAAAACAAAACAACTTATAGCTATGAAAAAAATAGCCATTTACGGAAAAGGCGGTATTGGAAAATCGACTACCCAGCAGAATACCGCCGCAGCTATGGCGTATTTTCACGACCAGAAAGTATTCATTCATGGCTGTGACCCGAAAGCCGATTCGACGCGTATGATTCTTGGGGGCATGAACCAGGCAACTATCATGGACATGCTCAGGGATTCAGGAGCGGAAAAGATATCCGATAAAATGGTCATGGCCGGCTTCCAGGGGATCCGCTGCGTGGAATCGGGTGGCCCTGAACCGGGTGTTGGTTGTGCCGGGCGCGGTGTCATTACTGCCATCGATCTGATGGAACAGAGCGGAGCGTATACGGAAGATCTCGACTATGTGTTTTACGATGTGCTCGGCGATGTCGTCTGCGGCGGATTCGCAATGCCGATCAGGGATGGCAAGGCTCAGGAGGTCTATATCGTGGCTTCCGGAGAAATGATGGCGGTCTATGCAGCAAACAACATTTGCAAGGGGCTGGTGAAGTATGCGAAACAGAGCGGTGTGCGTCTGGGCGGTATCATCTGCAACAGCCGTAAAGTCGATAAGGAGAGAGAGTTCGTAGAAGAGTTCGCGGCAGCAATCGGCACGCAGATGATTCACTTCGTACCCCGCGACAATATTGTCCAGAAAGCCGAATTCAACAGGAAAACTGTCATCGAATTCGCTCCAGAATCGGAGCAGGCTAAAGAGTACGGTGAACTGGCGCGCAAGATCATCGAAAATAAAATGATGGTGATTCCCAGGCCGCTTGCCATGGATGAACTCGAAGAGATGGTCATCAAATACGGACTTGTCGATTAATCAAAAAAGGAGATACCGCAATGAAAATGGTTAGAGCAATGCTGCGCCCTGAAATAGCAGACGCAGTAGCTGACGCACTGGCTGAGGCCGGCTTTATTTCGATGACTAAAATGCATGTTTTCGGAAGAGGCAAGCAGAAGGGCATCAAGGTTGGTGACATGCATTACGATGAACTGCCGAAAGTCATGGTACTGCTGGTTGTCGACGATGAATCGGTCGAGGACGTTGTGGCTGTCATGAAATCGAAGGCTTATACGGGAAATTTCGGTGACGGCAAGATTTTCATAACACCTGTCGAAGGCGCATATACCGTGCGCACCGGCGAAGCAGGTTTATAAGGAGGGTATACAATGAAGGAAATATTGGCAATCATTCGCCCCAAACAGGTCAGCAGAACGAAAGATGTTCTCGAAAAGCTCGGGTTTCCGGGGTTTACTGCCGGGTATGTTCTTGGGCGCGGAAAACAGCGGGGTATAGCCGGCGAAATAACCTGCGAATTGCCTGCGGATCTGCACTGCGTTCCCGGCGGTTCGAAATATGTGCCAAAAAGGCTGGTTTCACTGGTGGTGGCGGATGAGGATGTTGAGCTTGTCGTCAAGGCGCTCATAAAGGTCAACCAGACGAAGCAGTTCGGAGATGGCAGGATATTTGTCTGCCCGGTCGACAATGTGGTGAGGGTAAGAACGAATGAAGAGGGCGATGCGGCTCTTTGTTAAGCATTACGTCAATAGTTAAAAAGAGAGGAAACAATCATGCCATATCATGAATTCGAGTGTAGCAAGTGTATTCCCGAGAGGAAAAAGCATGCAGTGACGAAGGGGCCGGGGGAAGATCTGACGCATGCACTTCCTCTTGGTTATCTGAATACGATTCCGGGTACGATTTCCGAACGCGGATGTGCCTACTGTGGTGCCAAGCATGTGATCGGCACCCCGATGAAAGACGTGATCCATATCAGCCACGGCCCGACGGGTTGTACCTACGATACGTGGCAGACAAAACGGTACATCAGCGACAACGACAACTTTCAGCTGAAAAGAACGTTCGCCACTGATGTGAAAGAGAAACATATCGTTTTCGGCGCCGAAAAAGTGCTCAAACAGAACATTATCGAGGCATTCAAGGCGTTTCCGGATATCAAGCGCATGACCATCTATCAGACCTGCGCTACCGCTCTGATCGGCGACGATATCGATGCCATTGCCGATGAGGTGATGGAAGAAATGCCGGATGTGGACATTTTCGTCTGCAACTCACCAGGTTTTGCCGGTCCGAGCCAGTCCGGCGGCCATCACAAGATCAATATCGCCTGGATCAACAAGAAGGTCGGTAACGTCGAGCCGAAAATCACCAGCGACTATGTCATCAACTATGTTGGCGAGTACAACATCCAGGGCGACCAGGAGATCATGCTCGATTTCTTCAGGCGGATGGGCATCCAGGTGCTTTCGACCTTTACCGGCAACGGTTCGTACGACGATCTGAGAGCCATGCACCGTGCCCACCTGAACGTGCTCGAATGCGCGCGTTCGGCCGAGTACATATGCAACGAGCTTCGTACCCGTTACGGCATTCCGCGTCTCGATATAGACGGGTTCGGCTTCGAGCCGCTTTCAGCGTCGCTTCTGAAGGTCGGCAGGTTTTTCGGTATTGAAGAGCGCGCGCAGAAGATCATCGACGAGGAGACAGCGCGCTGGAAACCGGAACTCGAATGGTACAGGGAGCGCCTGATGGGCAAGAAGGTATGCTTGTGGCCAGGGGGTTCGAAACTGTGGCACTGGGCTCATGTCATTCATGATGAAATGGGACTCGATGTTGTATCGGTCTACACGAAGTTCGGCCACCAGGGCGACATGGAAAAAGGCATCGCCCGCTGTGAAGTCGGTGCGCTCGCCATCGACGACCCGAACGAACTCGAGGGTCTGGAGGCGATGTATAAACTGAAGCCGGATATCATTTTCACCGGAAAGCGTCCTGGCGAGGTGGCAAAGAAGATCAGGGTTCCTTACCTCAATGCCCACGCATACCATAACGGCCCTTACAAGGGTTACGAAGGGTGGGTCAGGTTTGCCCGCGATATCTACAATGCGATCTATTCGCCGATCCATCAACTTTCGTTCCTCGACATCAGCAAGGAGGACATTACGGACGATGGTGGCTTCAGAACGCAGCGGATGCTGTCCGACATCAGCCTGAGCGAAGAGGTGCGCAAGTCGAATTACATGAGGGAGTACACCGGAAAGCTGGATATCATAACTCCTCTCAGAGAGAAGAGCTATCCTGAATTCAACAAGAAACCGTGAGGGAAGACGACAATGGCAGATATAAACGAAAAGATCGCTCAGCTCGAGAATTTCATCATGAAGAAGTGCCTCTGGCAGTTTCATTCCCGGGCCTGGGACAGAAAGAACCAGAACGAGAACATTCTGAGGATGACAGCCGAGCTGCTCTGCGGAGAATCCGTCAATACGGACGACCCGGCAGACCGGTGTTACTGGGTGGACGCAGTCTACCTTGCCGATTCGTACAGGGAGAGATTCGACTGGCTTGCTTCGATGGGCAAGGACGAGATCAGGGAGCTTTTTATGGCCCTGAGGGAGCGCCTGGACTACGTTCTGGTGGACGGCTCTCTCAACGAAGAACTCACCGACCCTCGCTATTAGACGGTGACGAATCGTAACAACATGGAAAATATGGATAATTATTAACCGACTACTTATGAACTGTGAGCTTAAAACCAAGGACCGTACCGGCGTTATCAACCCGATTTTCACCTGTCAGCCTGCCGGGGCGCAGTTTGCCAGCATCGGCATCAGGGAGTGCATAGGTATCGTGCACGGCGGCCAGGGCTGCGTCATGTTTGTCAGGCTGCTGATCTCCCAGCACTTCAAGGAAAGCTTCGAAATCGCATCTTCATCCGTGCATGAGGATGGCGCGGTGTTCGGCGCGCTCGACCGTGTGGAGCAAGCCGTCGATGTTCTGCTGATGCGCTATCCGGATGTCAAAGTCATTCCGATCATCACTACATGCTCGACCGAGGTGATCGGCGACGACGTGGATGGCGTCGTGATCAAGCTGCGGGAAGAGCTGCTCGATACCAAGTATGCCGGACGCGAGGTACACCTCATCCCGATCCACTGTCCAAGCTTCGTCGGCAGCATGATCAGCGGCTACGATACGGCGGTGAGGGACTTTGTCAGGTACTTCGCCGAAAAAGGAGAGCCGAACGGCAAGATCAACCTCATCACAGGGTGGGTTAACCCCGGCGACGTGACGGCCCTGAAGCATCTGCTTTCGGAAATGCAGATCGAAGCGACTGTGCTTTTCGAGATCGAGAGTTTCGATTCGCCGCTCATGCCGGAAGGCAACCATGTTTCGCATGGAAATACGACGATTGCCGATCTGAAAGATACGGCAAATGCCTTTGGAACGATCGCTCTGAACCGTTACGAGGGAACCAAAGCTGCGAAATATCTCGAAAAGGAGTTCGGGATTCCATCCATCATAGGGCCAACTCCGATCGGTATACGCAACACAGATACCTTCCTGAAAAATCTGGGCAGGATGACCGGCAAGCCGATTCCGGAGTCTCTTCTTTTTGAGCGGGGCAGGGCGATCGATGCGCTAACCGATCTTACCCATATGTTTCTTGCCGACAAGAAGGTCGCCATTTACGGTAACCCCGATCTGGTCATCGGTCTTGCCGAGTTTTGCCTCGATCTGGAAATGAAGCCGCAGTTGCTTCTTCTCGGCGACGACAACACCGCCTATGCGGAAGACCCCCGTATCAGGGCGCTGCAGGAAAACGTCGATTACGACATGGAAATCGTCATGAATGCCGACCTTTGGGATCTCGAGAACAGGATCATCAACGAAGGACTCGAACTCGATCTGATACTCGGCCATTCGAAAGGCAGGTTTGTGGCTATCGATCACAATATACCCATGGTTCGGGTAGGATTTCCGACCTACGACCGTGCCGGACTTTACCGTTATCCGGTTGTCGGGTATGCAGGTGCGACCTGGCTGGCCGAGCAGATGGCAAACACGCTCTTCGCCGACATGGAGCACAAGAAAAGCAGAGAGTGGATTCTCAATATGTGGTGAACCTCGGTCGGAAACTGCCGGATTTTTTCGGGAATCCGGCAGTTTCCGAAAGAGACATACAGGGAAAAAAGTTGAAGTATCAACAGAACGTACAACAACACTGCAACATGAGCAATACAACCAGGCCTCCCTTCGGAGCTATGAGACGCAAGGAGCGGGAGATAACCAGCAGGGAAGAGATCGACGAAATTCTCGGTTTATCGACCGTGATGAACCTTGCCTTGAGCGACAACAATGTTCCATTCCTTGTGCCGGTATTTTTCGCCTATGACGGTACGGCGCTCTACTACCATTCAGCCTGCAAGGGCACCAAAATGGAGATTCTCAGCCGTAACGACAGGGTCTGTTTCGAGGTCTCGGTGGAACAGGGAGTGATCGAGAGCGATACGGCCTGCGATTTCGAAGCGCGCCACCGCACGGTGATCGGTTTCGGCAATGCAGGCATCATCGAAGATATGCCTGAAAAAGTGAGAGTGCTCGACATGATCGTCGCGCGTTTCACAGACAGAAAGTTTTCCTATCCGCCGGGAAGCCTCGATAACACAGCGGTTGTCCGTATCGATATCCTGTCGATCAAGGGCAAGAAACACGGATTCTGATTAGTCCTTCGTAATAAGGAATTTCGTAAAAGTGTTTTGATCGCTTCGAGCGAAAGGCGGATCCTCATCCCGAAAGTTTTGGGGATGAGGATCCGGAGAGACGGCTGACAGAGCAATCAGGAAGCGCAATACGTTTTTTGCGGGGACCTGCAAGTGAACATGAAAAAGGAGCTACCATGAATATAGCAGCGATAGTCGATGGCAATGGCAATGCTGTCCTTTTTGGCGAACCGGGAACGGTGATCGTTTATGCTCGAACGCGAGATCAATGGAAAACCGTCGATGCTTTTGCTTTCGAATTCGGCGACCCACCCGGATTGGGTGCCCTCAAAGATGCGATCCAGACTCTTGCAGAAAGGCTGGGAGAGTGCCGGATTCTGCTCATCCGCGATGTTCGGGGCTTTCCCCGTACGATGCTGCTGGAGCTTGGATTTGCACTCTGGTCGGTCGAAGGAGCTCCTGTGGAGCAGCTTGACGATGTCATGCAGCTGACCGCTCAAGCGGCCGAAGCTGCAGCTGCGGCTATTGCGGCAAACCAGGTCTCTTCTTCGGATATGCCTGTGCCGGCATTTCTGGGCGGCAGCTGCTCGGGAATCTACACGATCGATATCAGCCAGGTGCAGGGCAGCGGAACAGGCCATAACTCGAAGGATATCCTGCTTCCCTTTTTCAGATCGACCCCTTTCAGCAGGCTTGATATTGTCTGCGATCACGTTCCGAAATGGTTTTCAGGAGAACTTGCCGCTATGAAGCTAAACTTCTCTACCGAACCTGTTAAAGATGGTCGATGGCTTGTATCCGTCCGATCCAACGGGCATCGATCGGGATGTTCATCATGCGGATGATGTTCCAAAGACTCATTTTCCAACAAACTATCGGGTATTTTTGTCACCATTACTGATTTATGAAAGGAGGAACCCATGTCACTGAAAATAGAAAACCACCCCTGTTTCAACGATGAATCGCGTCACAGGTTTGGGCGAATCCATCTGCCAGTCGCTCCAAAATGCAATATCCAATGCAACTACTGTAACAAGAAGTACGACTGCATAAACGAAAACCGTCCAGGCGTCACGAGCAAGGTGCTTTCACCGAAGCAGGCCTTGCGCTATCTGGATCAGGCTATGGAGATTTTGCCCAATATCGCCGTTGTTGGTATTGCCGGACCGGGAGATCCGTTCGCCAACCCCGCAGAAACCATGGAAACGCTCCGGCTGGTACGGGCAAAATATCCGGAAATGCTTCTTTGTATTGCAACCAACGGTCTCGATCTGATGCCTTGCATCGATGAGCTTGCAGAGCTGCAGGTCAGCCATGTCACCATTACCATCAACGCCGTCGATCCTGAAATCGGATCGGAGATCTATACATGGGTACGACACAAAAAGAAGTTTTTCAGAGATATCGAAGCCGCTAAACTTCTTGTCAACAGACAGCTTCAAGCTCTTGCAAAGCTCAAGGAGGCAGGCATTACCGCTAAAGTGAACTCCATCATCATCCCCGGCATAAACGATGTTCATATTATCGAGGTCGCCCGAACCGTAGCAGGTCTGGGTGCCGATATTCTTAACTGTATGCCCTATTACAGCACTACCGAAACCGTGTTTGAAAATATTCCGGAGCCATCTCAGGAAGTGGTTCTCGAAATACAGGATGCGACAGCCGAATATCTGCCGCAAATGAAGCATTGCGCCCGTTGCCGGGCCGATGCGGTCGGCATTATCGGTGAAATCAACAGCGATACCATGATGCGGGAGCTTGCAGCTGCAGCCCACATAGCGAATGATCCGAAAGTACCGGTCGGGATTCGTCCCTGTATAGCCGTCAGCACTCTGGACGGCGTGCGGATCGGTCAGCATCTGGGAGAAGCGGACCGCTTTCTTGTTTATACCATGGACACTGAAAGCGAAAGATGCGTGCTGGTCGATTCAAGGGTGACGCCTTTGCCCGGCGGCGGTCGAAAGCGCTGGGAGATATTGTCGGAGATTCTGAAAGACTGCAGGGCGCTTCTGGTAAGTGCCGCAGGTGAATCACCGATCAGCGTACTCAAGGAGAATGGTATAGAGGTCATGCTTATGGATGGGATAATCGAGGATGTCGTTTATGGGCTTTTAACAGGGAAAGATATGACTGCTTTTATAAAAAGCAATCCGATATACGCCTGCGGAAGCAGCTGCGGCGGAACCGGTGGCGGGTGCGCCTGAAGATGACGCTTTTGTAAAGCGTCGCGAGGAATGGTTTTTTTTGCACTACGTTATGTTTTTTATTACATAACGAATAGCTATGCGGCGCGACCATCTGTCGAGTGGTATCGCATCGCATCAACGCAGATGTTTTGTCGTTGATGCGATGCGATGTTCCTGTTATGGGTATCCTCGTTTATTGTTAAACGTAATCAGCACCTGCCGGCCCATCGGAATAGTGCTCATTCCTGAGGGCGGCCGTCATTTCATGTATTCTTGTCACCGGCAACACTTCATAAAACATTTTCCGTTTTATTGGTACAGGTTTTCATAGAGTGTCCCTGCAGCATTGGAGCGCTCTTATACTGAAGCCAGGGCGGCAGAACTGATATAAATCGAGGCAGAGATGCAAAATCCTGTATTTCTTTATACAACATTGCGGGATGGCGGGCAGATGCCCGGATTCAATTTCACTCATGAAGAAAACCTTCATATCGACAGAAGGTGCGATGCCGCAAAGATGCTGGATAAATATTTATTGTATCACGCGAAAAGGAAATGAATTTATGAGCGCAAAAAAACGGCCGCACTTCTGCATAACCAAAGGGTGTGAAAAATCCCTGCAGAACGACTGCTCGATTTGTCGTGCAAACATATTGTCCTCACTGTTTCGCATAAGCAAGGAAGTTGTTGAATCCTCGAGCCTTTCGGATACGCTCGCGGTTCTGCTGAAGATCATGAAAGAGGATATGGGGGTTATCAGGGGGATGGTCAATCTTCTGAACAGCAGAACGGGGAAAATCTTTATCCATGACAGCATAGGCCTCACCAGGGAAGAGGAAACCCGTGGAGTCTATTCCATCGGAGAAGGGATTACAGGAAAAGTTGTCGAGACTGGCGAAAAAATAATCGTTCCCGTTATCGGCAACGAGCCGAACTTTCTGAACAGGACGAAAAGTCTTCTCTCTCTGGAAGACAAGTCACTTTCATTTGTCTGTATTCCGATTATCCGGGGAAAAAAGGTGTTGGGAGCGATCAGCGTAGAACGTGTCTGCGAGGATCACAGGTTGCTGGCGTTCGATGTTGAGCTGCTCGGTATCGTTGCCGCCATGATTGCCCAGGCGGTTGAACTCTATCTGCTCGAGAATGAAGACAGGCACTTTTTAAGAATGGAAAACGAGCGTCTTCAGAACGCGCTCAAAGAGAGATTTCATCCTTCGAATATCATAGGCAATTCAAAGCCCATGCTCGAGGTTTATTCCCTGATCAATAAAATTTTAAAAACAAGGTCAACGGTATTGATCCTTGGTGAAAGCGGAGTCGGCAAGGAGCTTGTTGCCAGTGCTATACATTATAACAGCGTGGATGCCGAAAAACCCTTTGTTACCTTCAATTGCGCCGCACTGCCTGAAAGTGTCATAGAGAGCGAACTGTTCGGTCATGAGAAGGGCGCCTATACCGGGGCGGAAAGAGCAAGAAAGGGCCGGTTCGAGGAGGCTGACGGAGGCACAATTTTTCTCGACGAAATCGGAGAGTTGTCATTGCTTGTCCAGGCAAAACTCTTGCGGGTACTGCAGGAAAGGACGATCGAGCGTGTCGGCGGAAACCACACCATAAAAGTAAATATAAGGATCATAACCGCAACAAATCGCGATCTGCTCCAAATGGTTAAAGAGGGGCGTTTCCGGGAAGATTTGTACTACAGGCTTAACGTGTTTCCTATCGTCATTCCCCCTTTACGTGAAAGAAACAGCGATATCATTGCGCTTGCGGAATTTTTCGTTTCCCGTTTCTCGAAAAAATTCAACAAGTCGATAAACGGCATATCGATTCCAGTACAGGAGATGCTGCTCTCATATTCCTGGCCGGGAAATGTCAGGGAACTTGAAAATGTTATCGAAAGAGCGCTCATCATCGCCGAAGGTGATGTCATTCATGGCGACGACCTCCCGCTATCCCTTCAAAAAACAGCCATATCGGAAACCAGCGCACAGCAGGGGTTTGGGGCAAAAGTCAATTCCGTAGAGTACGAGATGATCATTGAGGCCTTGTGCGATCATAAGGGAAATATTTCTGCAGCGGCAGAGATGCTTGGTCTGACACGGAGAATGCTGAGCCTGAAGATGCAGAAGCTTGGTATCAATTATAAAAAATACAGGTAAAAACCACCCTCCGGAGTATGAATCTGCCCGATATATATATACTCTGGAGGGTTTAGAGAAAGCTGTTACTGCCATTGTATTGCGGCAAGGACAATAACCGCAAGAAAAACCGTTTCGATAACAATAATCGAAACAGGTTTCCAGCCGACCTGAAAAAGTGATTTCAGGGATGTTTTCATACCAAGAGCGCCGATTGCCGCAACCAGGCACCAGCGAGAGATATCTCCGATAATGGTGCGTACCGGCTCTGATACGATTCCTGTGCTGTTCAGACCTGTCAGCAGAATGAAAAGGATGATGAACGGAGGCAGGAAAAAACTCTTTGCCTCGCTTCCTTCTGTGTTTTTCCTGCTGTGAAATATCAGCGAGAGAGTGAAGACTACAGGAACAAGCATGGCTACCCTGAGCAGCTTGATAACCGTAGCGATATCTCCCGTCTCGTCCGACATGGAATATCCGGCACCGACAACCTGGGCGACATCATGAATGGTGCCCCCGAGGAAAATTCCGGATGCCTGTGGATCGAGCCCAAGCTGAACTGCAATTACCGGGTACAGGATCATTGCAAGAGTGCTCAGGGCGGTGACGCTGATGACCGTGAAAATAGTGTTGCGTTCGATGTATTCATCTTTGGGCAGTATGGCTGCAATTGCAAGTGCTGCCGAGGCTCCGCAGATACCGACGCTTCCCCCGGTAAGTACGCCGAACCGTTTGCCGCGACCCATGAATTTTGAGAGAAAAAGACCGAACAGGATGGTCAGCAGAACCGAACATATGACGATGGAGATCGGCTTGATACCAAGTTGCTGAATCTCTGCGAAAGTAATGCGCATGCCGAGAAGAGCTACTCCGATACGCAGAATGGTTTTTGAAGTGAACTGGATCCCTTCAAGAGCCTTTCCTTTATCTTCGGAAAGAAAACGAAAAGCCATGCCGATCAGGAGTGCGAAAAGCATGGTCGGTGCGCCGTAATGATCGGAAAGAAATGTTGCTGCAGCCGCTACGGTGATGGACGCCAGAACCCCCGGAAACAATGAATCAATGGTATGTTTCGCTGTTTTTGCCTGGCATCGGAATCCGCACCGTTCAGCTTCGCCGATCAGTTCCCCGGTTGGTAATTCCGTTTCGATACGATGGGTAGCATTGCCGGTAGCCATGTTTTCGTTGTTATCCATAAGGCTCCTTTTATGCGTTAATGATTCCCTGGGTCTTTCCATGTTCACAGGGTCTCATTGCATCTGTTTTGCGTTACTTGAGGTTATGGGTCAAGATTGCCGAAAAAATGTTATCAGGCCAATCGTATTACGTGATCCGGCATAACGGCAGGTTATGGGAGCCCTGTAAACACAGGACTGCAGTTCAGAATGGAGCGGGAAGCAGATCGCTGTAATGGTCGGAGGCAAATCGCATGAACACTTCCGGAAGTCCTCCGATCTGACCCTCCAGTGTGATGAAGAAGAACCTTCGGCGGATCGAGAATTTTCTGATGGTTACGACTTTCAGCAATCCATTTGCAACCTCATGCATGATGGCATGTCGTGAAATGAAAGCCATACATTGCGAATGCAGCAGATAGGATTTTATGGCTTCCGAACTTCCGAGATACATTTCCACGGCAAGATCCGCTATCCGCAGGTTCGAGCTTTTAAGGGCATGGGTAATGACCTCAAGCGTTCCGGAACCAGGCTCCCTTAACAGCAGGGGGATAGCGACAAGATCTTCGATCCTGATTTCCTCTTTTTTTGCGCGGGGATTTTTTGCTCCGCTTACCAGTACGATATCATCGTCGGCAAGCGGGGTATAGATGATGTCCTTTCGCTTCGAATCCCCCTCGATGATGCCCAGTTCGATTTTTTTGCCGATCAGAGCCTGTTCTACCTGCTCGGTATTGGCTGTAAGCATCTGCAAATTCACGTCATGGTAAACCCGGTGAAATTTTGCAAGCAGTGGCGGCAGTACGTACTGGGCAACTGTCGTGCTCGCTCCCAGTTTCAGCAGTCCCTGATGTGCGTCATGGAGCCTGTGAATCTCATACTCGAGTTGTCGGGTTATCTCCCGAAGCAATCCGGTATGTTTCAGTATCAGAAGACCTCCTTCGGTCAGGGCTACTCCGTTACCTTTGCGCTCGAAGAGTTGCGCCCTGAAATGTTTTTCAAGTTCCTTGATGTGTTTCGTGACGGCTGGCTGGGTGATACACAACTCTTCTGCGGCTTTTGTAAAGCTCAGTCGCCGGGCGACCGCGTCGAAAACCTTCAGACGATAGTCAAACATCGCTATAATTATTAATATTTAAGTATATATGCTTTTATTTATTTAATATATTAGACGTTATTGTAAATTTTTCTTTGAAAATCAGGTTTAGAGTGTGATCTTGATTTTTACAATCAGGGGGTTGTCTTTTTGATCGTTATTACCGTTATTATATAACGAAAAGCGTGGGTATTGAAAAAATGATCGATGAACTTGTCTTGTATCCTGTTTCCATTGTCGGTACCGGTCCGGGCGATCCGGATCTGTTGACCGTCAGGGCGGCCCGGATCATCAGGAATGCGGATGTCATTCTTTACGATTGCCATACTGCGGAATCGGCGCTTTCTGTCGCGTCGATAACAGCTACCATCCGGTTTGTGGAGCGAGCAAAAGAGAGTGTTCAGGCAGGAGTGTCTGCAAGGAACTCCCGGATGGTTGAGCTTATCGAAGCATATTATAACGAGGGGCTCCGGGTAGTGCGGTTGAGAGCAGGAGATCCCATGATGTTTGGCGGCGCCAATGACGATTGTCGGGCACTTGAGCGGCAGCATATACCTTACGAGGTCGTTCCCGGGGTTACTGCTGGAGCGGCAGCGGCATGCACCTATGCGCTGCCGCTGAGTGAAAAATACCAGAGCAATTCGGTTACCTGCCTTATCGCCGATGAAATTGTCGATAATTTCGCTCTTGTCCGTGATGCGGCCAAGCTGCTCAGGCATGGGTCTGCCATTGTTCTCTATATGGCGACAGGAAATCTTGAGGGCATAGTACACGCTTTCCTTCAAGAGGGAGTTTCAGCCGCAATGCCCATCGTTGCCGTGTCGAAATCGGGATGGCCCGACGAGGCATACGCAGTGGCGACTATTGGAGATACCAGTACACTCAGGGCATCGGGAAAGCTCAGGGAACCTGTCGTTTATTTTGTCGGTCAACATCTTGCCATCAGAAATCTGCCGCTTGAAAAATGGCCTCCGGCAGAAGTGTTGTCCAGGTGTTCTGGCGCCTGAGTTTTTTTTGTCAGCGTTATATTTTGTCTGTTATAACGAAAACCATGCTATCAATGAAAAAACATGTTGTACTGATCTGTTTCCTCGCTCTTGATTTCATCGTTTTTACGATATCCCCCATCACGTATCGCTGCGGCCATGGCTGCGACACGCGAGCGGCTTCATCACTCATGGCGCGTTCAGTAATTTCTTAACCTGTTTTTTCTTATGTGGTTAAGTGCGGGGACGACTCCGGGATTCCTGAACTTTTTTATGTGCAGTTTTTTCAGTACATCAACGACAACAATTTTACACCAAATGAAAAATAAGATTTTACGAATACCGGTACTGGCTGTTTGTATCGGCAGTTTTCTGATTCCTGCTTCCGCAACGGCAGAGCCGGGATATTACGAAACCGGAGAGGTCGTTGTAACGGCTACGCTCAGCGAAACGCAGGTATCACAGATTCCTGCAGCGATTGAAGTGATCAGCAAGGCAGAGATAGCCGAGAGTGGCGCGAAAACCGTTGCGGATGTGCTGACCGAGGTGCAGAGCGTGAGTCTCGAACCGGCCAGCGGCCGGCAGAGCGTTGCGCGGATGAGGGGGCTTGGCAGCAGGCATACGCTGGTACTCATCGACGGCATGCGCCTTACCTCCGGGTTTCAGGATTTTGTCGATCTCTCCGAAATTCCTGCCGGTATGATCGAGCGAGTCGAAGTGGTGCGCGGTTCAGCTTCCGCGCTGTATGGAAGTGACGCCGTTGCCGGCGTCATCAATATCATCACCAGAAAACCTTCGGAGACGTTTCGTGCAGGAGCGACTCTGCGCGGAGGAGAGAGCCGTCATGGCGATGCGGCAACGATCGTGACCGACGGCTGGATGAGCGGCAGGACCGGAAACCTCGGGTATGTGGTTTCAGGAGGCTATAACAACAAGGACAGGTATGACCGGGATGAGTCCGATCTGATGACCGACGGAGACGACCGGATTCTCGGTTCGGCGCTGACTGCACTGACCTATGATTTGTCACCCTCCGCATCACTCTCTTTCGGATTCAACTATGCCGACACCGAGCTTGAAGGGTACCGCACCCAGACAGGCGGCGACTTCGAGCGTTACGTCGATGCCGAAAGGGTTTCGGCCTATGTTGGCTTCGATGCTGCAACAGGGCAGGAGTCGTCATTGCATCTTCGTGCCTGGCAATCTTCGTATGACTGGACTTCTGACATGATTCCTGTTGCCGGCGGAACTGCATCCACGACAAAACTTGAGCAGACAAGCAGGCAGGCCGAAGCCCGCTGGACAGGTAAAACGGCCGGAATTCATCGCGTTACCGCGGGGATGGATTACCGGCATGACGAACGTGCCGACGGAGAGGTTGAGCATGATGCCCGGAATGTCGGGGCATTTATTCAGGACGAAGTGCAGATCGGCGAGCGGGCCGGTATCGTGCTTGGAGCAAGATACGACAACCACTCCGATTTCGGTTCGGCAATAAGCCCGAAGGCCGCTCTCTCGTACAGGGTCAGCGACCTGTTGCGTTTGAGAGCCTCTTATGGAGAGGGATTCCGTGCCCCGACCCTGTATGAACTGTACACCGGATCACTCTATACAAAAAAGAAGATCGTCTATGCCAGTGCCGATCTCGACGCTGAGCGTTCCCGGTCGTACGAAGTCGGTGCCGACCTTGCCTGGAAAGGATTCTCCTTAGGGGCCACGGTATTCCGCAACGATATGCGGGATATGATTCATGAAGTGTTCGTCGGCTATGTCAAGGAGGGAAAGAACAACATCCCTGCGTACGAATTACAGAATATATCCGAAGCAATGACCAGAGGTATCGAACTTACGGCAAGCCTGAAGTTGCCGTACGGGTTCACGGTTTCCGACGAGTTGAGCTTCATCGATACCGAGGACGGCAGCACCGGAGAGAGCCTGTTTTATGTTCCTGATGTCTCCAATACCTTCAAGCTTGCATACGGCAGCAGCCAATCGGGTTTCAGGGGAAATATCAGGGTTGTCACAGCCGGAAAACAGTGGATCGAGGGAGGAGAGCGAGCCGATGGATATACGCTGGTGCACGTTTACGCATCCAGACAGGTCAGCGACGTTGCAGGCCTCTTCCTCGGTGTGGACAATATTTTAGATGTGGAGCCAGATGTCTATGGCAATATCGGCGGATCGGGGGCGACAGGCACCTATCTGTACGGCGGTGTGACGTTCAATCTTTAATTGCCACCAATAACAGAACCATGCAATCAACGATCCGTTCCCGCATTACAAGAGCCGCAGTCATACTGTCCGCTCTGTTTTCAATACTGCTCATGCCCTTGCTGCTCCAGGCTGGGGAGGTACGGCTTTCCGAAACCGTTGAGGTTTTTGGCAGGGTCAGGCAGTCTCTGGTTCTTACTCTTGATTCTATCAGACAGTTGAAGGTTCAGGAAAAGGACAATACGTCGATTGTCTGCGATTCCGGGCAGACGAAAAAGGTGTTGAAGACTTTCAGGGGCGTTCTGCTTCGCGATGTGCTCGATGCTGCGGGGGTAGCCTTGGAGACTCCTCGTCAGCGCGGGGAATATTACGTGCTTGTTCGCTCGACGGATAACTACAACGTTCTTTTCGCTTACAACGAACTCTATTATTCGGTAACCGGCGACAACACCTGGCTTGTGTTCGAAGAGAACGGAAAGCCGGTCATGGACGATGGCCGGTTTGTGGTTTTTTCAGCCGGTGACCGGGTTAACGGACCGCGACACGTGAAGTGGGTAGATCGCATCGAGGTAGGGAAGGTCGAACCAGCAGGCAGATAACGACATTTCTGAAACAATACAGATCAAAAAAAACGTATGAAAAACAATATTATAAACGGCTTAACCCTTGTCACTCTTTTTTCAGGCATCTCGTCAACAGCTCATGCATCGCAGGCGAAAACCGGTGGAGAAGAGCTTTTCCAGCGCAACTGCAGTGTATGCCACTCCATGAAACCGCCTCCGAAAACAGCTCCTCCGGTGCTGGGCATTGCCCTGCACTATCGGGAGGCTTTTACCGATAAACAAAAAGCTGTCGAACACATGGTCAGGTTCATGCAGAAGCCGGATGCATCGTACTCGAAACTTGAACCTGCGGCCGTCAAACGATTCGGCCTCATGCCTGCCATGGCAATGAGTCCGGATGATCTGAAACTGGTTTCGGAATGGTTCTGGGATCAGTACGATCCTTCTTTCAGGACACCAGGCAACTGTAAATAAGCAATGGAGAAAATAACAGACATTCGATCATCCCTCCACAAAATATGATTTGTACAATCTGCGAGAAAGGGTGCGTGATTCCTGAATCGGAAACCGGTGCATGCGGTCGATATCGTAACGATAACGGCACGCTCGGAGAACTCTACCCCGACAGCTATCTTATCGTGTGCCCTATTTCTGCGGAAACAATGCCCATCATGAATTTCTACCCCCGGGCCAAATTTTTGCAGATAAGCACGACAGGATGCAATTTCGACTGTACCGGCTGCGTATCGACCGTGGTGGCCAGGGAGGTCTCCGCCGAAAGCACTGCCCTGAAAAAGCTGAACCCGCAGCAGGTAGTCGAAAAAGCGCTGCAGGAACAATGCATCGGCATAGCATTTCTTATGAACGATCCGCAGGCCTCTTTCAACACCTTCCTCAAGGTAGCTGAAACAGCCAAAGCAAAGGGGCTTCTGGTAGGCTGTTCATCAAACGGATATTTCACCCGGCACTCGGCAAGCGCTCTTCTTCCGTATCTCGATTTCATCAATATCGGCATCAAGGGTCTTGACGATGCCGACTATCGCAGCTGTGGTGCTGCCGCCGGATACCGGCCGGTACTGAGGAACATCGAATTTTTTCACCGGAACGGCGTCCATGTCGAAACTGCATGCATACACAAGAAAGGCGAGGACGAGAAAGCGCTTGAAATCGCCCGGACCATAGCCGGCATTTCTCCGGACATTCCTCTCCAGATCATGCGCTTCATTCCGCTCGAAGATGCCGATATCGCAAGCGAGCCCACCATACGGGAATCCGAAACGCTCCACCGTCAGGTAACGAAAATTCTGCGTTATGTCTACCTTTTCAACTCGCCGGGCACGGACTGCATCAACACCTGTTGCCCCGAGTGCGGGGAACTGATTTACGAACGCGACTTTTACGGTCCAATGGGCTCGAAACTCCGCAGATCGACCATTCCGGCCAACGAAAAGCGCTGTCCGAAATGCGGCTACGAACTTGCAATCAGAGGTGCTCTGTCGAGTACCTCATTCGACGAGCAGGACTTCGAGGGGGGCTATCCTTTCACCAGGGCGCTGGAAATCATCGAAGGGACGCTGGCGACTATCGGCGTCAGGGACCAGAAAACCATCGCAGGATGCTGGGAAGCGATGCTGAAGGATAACGGTCTGCAGAAACTGCACGGCAATATCCAGAACTTCGAAAAATATGCCGGCAGCATACGAAACTTCGGCTCAATGACCGGAAAAGAGCTCGAAGCCGAAAAGCTGGTAGCTAACATGCGCGAACGGCTGGCGCTTATCGAAAACAGAGCCGCTGCAATAACCGAAAGGCCCCGTGTGTACTATGTCATGGGAACCCCGCTCTTCTCGCTCGAATACGAACGGCTCGAAAATACGCTTGTGGAAATTGCCGGCGGCACAAGCCTCAACAGAACGCTTGCCTGCAAAGGCCGGCCGGGAATGAAGGTATCGGTCGAAACGCTTAACCGGTTCAATCCGGAAGTCATCTTCATCTCTTCGTTCATGCAGACTCCTCTCGACGACTTTTACGGCTACTGCAACGATCTCGGCATATCCGTCGATGCGGTGAACAACAGGCGGATTTACAGCCACCCGATTCCCTGCATCGACTTCGGGAGTCCGAGATGGATACTCGGTCTGATGCACATCGCCGTATGCCTCCATCCCGATCTGTTCAGTTTCGACATCGACGCCGAAGCCAAAGCATTTTACCGGGAGTTTTACGGACTGGATTTCAAGCGCGAAGATGTCAACCGCTCGTTCGCCAAGCCAAGCAGAGGGTGGCAGATCACCACGTAATTCCCGAAAAAAAGCGGGCCATGTCGGCCCGCTTCGTATTTCTGCAGCTCGCATCTTTTCAGTACACGAGGCAGAGTTCCACGCCGACGGTGCATCCGCGATCGGGATAGTAACCGGTCACATAACGCGACACATAGTGCTCGTCCGTGAGGTTTCTGCCGTAGAGCGTCGCGGTAAGCTTGCACGTATCGAACCCGAAATCGCGAGCGATATTGGCATCCAGCCTGGTATAATCGCCAAGATCGGCCGGGATAACGCCGGCAGGACTTGTTGAGGTATTCCATGCCCCAACCTGCTTGAGCGAGAAATTAAAGCGGTAATCAGCCCATGCATGACTGAGATATGCATTGACCAGGTTTTCGGGATTAAAAGAGCCGTTGTTATCGGTTGTTCCGCTCGTATTTGTTACCTCGTTTTCCACCAGATGGGTCCAGGAAACGCCATATGTCGTCTTTGGAGTAATATTTCCTCTGACGCCGAGTTCGATACCCCGACGCCGGGAATCGGACTGGGTATAGTAATAATAGGTCTCTCCTTCGATCTCGCAGGTTTCCTCCGAAGGTGTTTTCTGGTTCTTGATATCGACATCAAACCAGGTCAGCATCGGCCTGAAATATGTCGAAATGTTTCCTTCCAGCGCTATTTCGAAGCGGTGTTGTTCCTCGGGATCCAGCTTGACATCAGCCTTCGTTACGAAATCCAGTTCGCCCGAATTCCCCTGCCGGCCATCGTAGTATCTTGCGCTCAGGGCGAACATGTCGCTGATATTCCATTTTCCGCCGAATGCGATAATACGAGATGGCGGCATATCGATATTGTTGTTGATGTATTCTATGACATTGCTGGGTTTCCTGCTGGCGCTGGCATTTTCAACATGCTGGTTATCCTGCCGAAATCCGGCATCGAGCGTAATGCGGCCATCCAGCAGTTTCTGCTCTGCCGCGATTGACCACCCCCTGATCGACGACTCGTAATTGTTGTAGGCATTGAAAAGATTCGCTCCGAACCCTTCGCTTTTTACAAGCTGACCGCCAAGGCTGACAAGCGTCCCTCCAAACTGCGCGTTGTGGCGCAGACTGATGCCTCTGGTCTCTTCTTCGAACTGTCTGTACGTTTCAGTGCTGTTCAGAAACGATCCGTTATTCTCGTACTGTTCGTATTTCGTGCTGAACAGCGAAAGCATCGTTACCTGATTTTCCGACCAATTCATACTCATCTCGGATGAGAGTACGGTTGTTTTCAGCGGGTCATAAGCCCAGCGCTCGGGAGCCAGAGTCCCATCGAACCGAACGCCTCGCTGCAGTTCAAAGCGCCCTTCGTCTCGGTATCCCATAAACCCGACCGAGAATTTTCCTGTTTTGTACCCGACGGTTGCCATGCCCGACCGCCCATCCTGTCCGTCAAACCAGCTTGATTTGCCGGGTCTGTCATAGCGCGATCCCATCAGACCCACATAACCGTCGACGAATTCCCCCTTCCGGCCGAAGGTTGTTCCGGCATAAATGCTCTGGCCGTTTCCGACAGGGTGGCCTTCAGGGCTTTCGACGTACGCCGACAACCGGGCTTCGGTTTTAAGCGGTTTTTTCGTTCTGATGATCACATAGCCGGTTACAAGTCCGGACCCGCTGGAAGCGGATCCGACCGGAATGCCCGGAGCGAGATTGAGCGTCGTGGAACCTCGCACGATCTCGATCTGTTCGATTGCGGTTAACGGAATTTTCTGCAGGATTCTGCTGACCGATGCCGGCAGAACGGCTCCATCGAGAATGAACGTGAGTGTTCCGCCACCACGTTCTTCAAACATGTATGGACTCCGTCTGCCGGAATAGGTCACGTGCATACCCGCAACCTTGTCGATCAGATCTATCAGATCTTTCGGGGCATAAGCCTCGATCTCTTTTTCTGTCAGTATTTCTGTTCCGAAACTGGCCGTTGCGGGAACCCGGTATGGATTCCGGATACTTTTCGGATCGGTTTCCGGGCGTTTTGCTTGCCTCTCTTCTCCGCTTTCCTGAGAAGCAGTTACCCTGATGGGTTCGACAGACACGGTTTCAGCCCGAAGCTGAGGGCCGACGATGCCTGCGAGAAGTACGGCAAGCATTGCTTTGCCAAAGTGTTTTTTTGACAGGTGCATGTGTGGTTGTGGTTTTATTGAGTAGAAAACGGAGTGCGTACCAACTCGCATTGCCGACAGTTATTCCGGGACATACAGGAGTTCTCGCGTCGCTATCGTTATGTATGCAGCCACGTAAAGGATGCCGTAGAACTGATTGCATGAGCATTTCTTATTGCAGCTTGTAAATAACGGGTATTTCAACAGTCATCGGTGAAAGCCCGTACTTTCCGGGAGGCTCGAACGGAGTTGCTTTCAGTGCGGCATTGACTGCCGCATCGTCGATAGCCGGGTAACCGGATGAACGGACTACTGCAGGTCTTCCGATGTTCCCCTGGGCGTCGATCTGAATTCGCATCCTGACGGTTCCGTACATGTTCTGTCGGGTAGCGATCGTAGGATAGTACTTTTTCGATGCGATCCTGTTTCTTACCTTCGACAGGTACTTGCTCATCCTGTCGGGCGAACCCGTCGGATTCGACGGTTCAGGCACAGCCGCAACTTGTTTTTCCTCTGCGACCGGCTGAACAGGCAGCGGAGCCGGCAGATGACTTTCGCTGATCTGCCGGACGACCGGGTTTTCCTGCTGCTTCGTTTTTCGAACAGGTTGCAGGGATTTCTGAACCTGCTTCTTACTTGGCTTTTCCGGTTGCGGTTCAGGTTTTTGCACTGACGGCAGCGGAGTAGGAGCTTGCTCACTGATCGCAAACGTCATAACGGGCGTCGCGGCCTCCACTCGCACCATATCGGGCTTTGCGGCGTTCACGAAAACCATCAGGATGATATGCAGGAGGAACGACGCTCCGAGACTCGCCCACAGCATTCCCGATCTTGTCATGGATCGGGCGTTTTTTCTGTGACGACGGCAATCGATGACGCTCCTGCCTGTTTGACGTGGTCCATGATTTTGACTACTCTGCCGAAAAACAGGCGAGAATCCGCTCTGAGTTCGACCTTTTTCTCTTTTTTCTTCCGAAGAAGATCTTCCAGAACCTGCTTCAGACTGGCCTCGTCAACTTCCCGGTCGTTCAGCATTATCGTTCCGCTACGGTCGAGAGAGATCGATACCGCATCCCTGTCGTCCATCCTGCTGCTTGACGAATCAGGCAGGTCGATCGGCAGAATCGGATTGACAACCATAGAGGTCAGAAGAAAAAAAATCAGCAGCAGGAATACTACATCGATCATGGCAGTGAGATCCGGCGGCTTCATTCCTGAACGGCTGCGGTGCAACTTAATCATTGGGTGCTCCAAGATATTCCGACAGCTCCGATCCGTAGAGCTGCATCATCCAGGACAACGAGCGTATCTTTTTGTCGAAAACATGATGCACAACCATAACGGGAATGGCGACAGACATGCCGAAAACCGTTGTCAACAGGGCTTCCCAGATACCTCCTGCAAGCAGGGCCGGGTTGATCGGGCCTGTTGCTCCTGCTATGTTCCTGAACGCATCGACCAGCCCGAGCACCGTCCCGAGCAGCCCGAGCAGTGGAGCGATTCGTGCTATCAGTTCGAGGATATCGAGGTGACGCTCGAACGCGTTCAGTTCAGCCGATCCCCTGAGGGAAATTGCTTCTTCAATCGCATTCTTCGACTTCCCTTCGCGAGACAGCCCTTCGGCAAGAACCGAAATGACCGGTCCCCTGGTGGTTCTGGCCAGTTCAATCGCTTCGGCAGTATTGCTGCTTCGAATCAACTGGCTTATACGGTCAACAGTATCTGTTTCGTTGCGTGCCTTGAGCAGAAAGAAAACGCTTCGTTCAATAGTAATTCCCAAGCCTGCAACCGAACAGAGAAGCAGTGGATACATCAGTGGTCCGCCGATTTCAAAATAATGCCACATAAGTTGTTACGTCGTTTTAGAATCATTCAGATGGTTTCGATCCGCTCTCCGCTCCTGAGCCTCGAGCGCAGGGAGAGCAGCCTGTTGTCGAACTTCTCGAGTTCCAGCAGGTTCGCACGTTCGCAATCGGATGTGGTGATCACGGCGTGAATGCCTCCGTTTCTGATGATCAGCCGTTGCTCGGCCATCAGTGCGAGAATCGGGTCGTGCGTGGCGATCAGGACGATTTTCTCGTTTTTCACCAGGAGGGAGAGAGCTTTTTTTCTGTCGATGCCGGCGTTCTCGATTTCGTCGATCAGCACGACCGGCGAAGAACTAAGAAAAGCGGTATCGGCAATCATCAGTGCGCGAGACTGGCCACCCGAAAGGGCCGTAACGGGCGTCTCTACCGTAAACGGCTCTCCGGCAAGCAGGTTAGCCTGGTTGACGATCTCGTTCACACTGCCTTCTACGTCGCCTATCATGCGGCTTTCGGCATGCATCCTGACGAAGTCGCCGACGCTGGTATCCATTACGAAATTCATGTTCTGAGACAGTTGGGCGACAAGCTTGTATTCGAGCGAAAATCGCAGCGACTTGTTCGGCGGTGTTCCGTTGACGAGTATCGTTCGCCCGGTTGGCGTATCGTTCTGGGCCATCCATTCGATATCCGCAAGGAGCCGGCTTTTTCCCGAACCGGTAGGGCCGACGATGCTCGTTACCGAACCGGTAATAAGTGAAATACGGATGTTTTCCGGCTCATGGCTTTTATTTTGTCCTCCGATAATGGTGATCTCGGAAACGGCATGATCGGTTTTTTGCTTCAGGCTCTCCGCATGCCGAAGAATACCTTCGAGATTTTCGATGAGGCTGAGCCGGTCTATGCCGATATCTTCATAGCGCTCTTCAGTCAACTTGTCGAGATGGACTCTCAACGATTCATGATCCTTCGGAAAAAGTCCATAATCACGCAACGTTTCAGATAAAAACGGGATTTCGGCCTTGAGTTCGCCTGTCGGTCTGTCGAGAAATATTGTCATTGCTCTGCTGCTGGGTGTAATTTGATTCTTTTGACGTTGCCGAGCTGGAAGTCCATGCCGATCTTCGTTTCGCCGAGACAGTACGAACAGAGGGCGGCCGGCATGGAAAAACGTAACTGTCCGCCGTTAAGGGAGGGTGTCTTTTCGGCTTCGAGAAACAGGGTTGCGAGTTCGCTTGCTCCTTGCCCCGTAATGCCGTTGATGTGCATGATTTTAGCCTTTGCATTCGCCCGCCTTACCTGAAACGCGAACACTTCGCGCTCAGCCTGCGAGACGATATCGCCTTTGGTTATGACGATGATATCGGCGAACTTCAGCATCGGCCCGATTTTTTTCGGTGTGGCGATCCCCATCAGGTTATCGATAACGCAAATGGCAAGCACCCCCTTGATATGCGGCGAACACCGATTGCACAGGCCGGCGCTCTCCGAAACGAGAAAATCGAGCCCCTCTGCGATTCCCCATTTCAGGCAATCCTCAATATTAGACACGAAATAATGGTCGGGACAGAGGTTGCCCGACAGGCCTGTCTGTACAGGAATGCCGAGCGTCCTGAACACGGTATCGTCGTCGGTTGCGAGGCAGTCGTACTTCACGGCTCCGAACCGGTATCCCGACGACACGAGCGATTTGATGGCATGGACCAGCACTGCGGTTTTTCCGGAAGAGGGCGGCCCTGATACGGTAATTAGCTTCATGGATACAACGATACGACAGGTTGTTGGTTAATGATTGTCAACTGAAGAGAACGTCTGGAGATAGCCCGGCGCGAAGTTCTTCGTTGAGTTTCAGGTTCAGTTCCTCGTAATCGTGGTTGAGGAGATAATTCCACGAAGGGAACGAGAACGGCTTTTCCCACTCGACATCCTCGGCGAGATAAAAATCGCCGCGTTTTAACGCCTGTCGCATCGTATTGCTGCAGAAGAAATCCATAAGCGGACGGCACTGTTCGAGTTTCGACGTTTTTATGAACATCAGCATGGGCGCCAGCACCGGGCCATCCTCGAACTCGAGGATTCCGGCATCCTTGCGCGACGGCAGCTGAACCGTGGCGGCATTCGGCAGCAGATTGAACGGTGCCCGACGGGAGTCATTGGAATCGATCCGCTTGAGAATCTCGGCAAAATGCCAGATGTTGCTGATGTTCATCCCGAGACGGGTAGCCGCATCCTCACCAAGTCGCTCCTTGAGCACCATGAGCAATGCGGAGATGCTCGCCTTTCCGTGGTAGCCGTGAACCGTGATCAGCCCCTTGTAGATAGGATCGATAAGATCGGTCCACTTTCTGGGATAGGGGACGTCGAGCTTCATGGAAAGATCGCAGACGATGCTCCAGTATCCGGCGCCGAGAATGCCGATATTATGTTGACTGACAAGGGTGCGGTACTCGGTGCTCATCCGTTCCAGCGCCCTCGGGCAGGTCGCGCCGGTGTAGATACCGGTGTCGATGAAGCGCTCCCTGAACGGCTTCGATAATACGGTGTGCAGACCCGATGCCACCATAACCTCCGGAAGCTCGTCTTCGCTGGTAGCGGCTTTCAGCTCGCCCTCGATACCTTTCGAGTCGCCGTCATGCAGCATCGGAGAATAGATGGGAACGTCGTGTGACGAGTTGTACATCTCCACGAACTCGCTGATCACCATTTTGGCAACCACTTTCAGCGGACACGGCATGTTCATGTAAAGATTTATGGAACCCCGCTGCAGGAGCGGAATGCCCGTTCCGGTCTTCCGTGCGTGGAGTGGCTTGACACTGCATGCATCCAGCACTTTCTGGCCATCTTCCGATTTGGAAATCGATTTTATCATGATTCGTGCGTGTTAGAAGGATTTCGATTGTTTGCGAAGCTCGGTGGATTGCGGGTTCAGTACGTGTTGCAGTTCCACGTCGCTGAGTTCCCGATGGTAAAAGATTTTGAAAAAATCTTTTGTCGTTTCGGCAATGTCGAAGGGATAGAGGTCGGGATAGAGCGTTTCGGCAGCCCAGATTGCGCCTATGAGTCTGTTGATTCCCGGAGGACGATCAAACCATCCGAACGGAGTGAACGGTATCTGGTGGATATCGCCGTTCCTGACGGCACGCAGCCGCTGCCAGAGCGGATCCTTCAGGATATAGTCGGTGGTGGCCATGTTTCCGCCCATACCGGTCCAAACCAGAATCACGTCGGGATCCCACTGGTAAACCTGTTCCATCGACACCGGGCTCATGCCCTTGCCCTGCATGATCTGGACGTCGGCAACGTTTTTGCCTCCGACATAATCGATCACCACGCTGTGGAACGACCCGGATGGATCGGTATGGAGCCCCCGGTCGCCCTCGGCATAGTAAATCCTTTTTTTTATGGAATCGGGAATCGTGGCCGCAATGTGCTCGAGCGGTTTAAGATACTTGTCGAGGAACTGCTTCATAAGGTCTGCCTGCTCCTGCCGACCGAGAAGATTTCCGAGCGAGTTGAACGCCTCCGGATATTCCTTCATGTCGAGTGATACCATGAAGACCGGAATACCCGTCTTTTTCGAGAGCTTTTCGGCCTGATCGATTGTTGCAGGGTTTATCGTAAAGACTTCGATGATCACGTCGGGCTTCAGACGCATGATCTCTTCTGCGGAACCGTCGATATAGGGCAGCGCATTGTACGATTCGAGCATAAAGCGTTGCTCGGATTCCGTATGGCCAAACAGCCTGTTCACCATCAGGTCGGGGGCAATTGCATACATGAGCACGCTGCCGGGCTTGTTTACATATACTCTCGTAATTTTCTCCGGAACCTGCATGGCGCGTCCCGCCATGTCGGTAACGGTTCGCATCCCCGGTTTGGCGGCAGGCTGAGGCGCCTGATTGCAGGAAATAAGCAGCAGCAGAAGAAACAAAAAAGAGCCTGCCGTCATACCGGCATACCGCGTTCGAAAGGTCTGGAATGTTGTCATCGGGTTTCTCTTTCTTCTTTGTTGAAAATGATCCACATGCCTGCATCGCTTTTTTCCACTGCACCGGGAATCCCCAGTTCCTCGAGCAGATTTTCGTAATGGGCCGGGGGATACTTTTCGAGGCGTTCGCGGCGTTTCTCGTTCCACTCGGGATTATCGGCCATGGTCTCCTGGATTTCCCTGAGCAGTTCGACCGATCCGAACCCTCCGCCTATAACGGCATAGCCGCCCGGGCTGAGCACCCGGTACACCTCCCCGAGACCCTTTTTCTGATCCTCCCAGAAAAAAACAGAACCGCGGCTTACCACGAGATCCACGCTCTCATCGGCAAACGGAAGCTGTTCGGCGCAGCCAACGATCCCTTTTACCTGCGATGCTACTTCGTGCTCCATGGCGTTTTCAGCCGCCAGTTCGATGCATTCCGGCATGGGATCGCATACCGTCACCTGCATAGCGGTGATTCTGGCTATGGATATCCCCAACATGCCCGGTCCGCCGCCGAGATCGATGCACTGTCCATCGTTCTTTCCAGTTCTTTCGACGATCTGCAGCGCTATTACGGGATAGATTTTCCGGAAGCGTCCCTTCATAATTTTTTCGTTATACTCGACGGCGTTCATGGTATATGTTGCCATAGGTGTTTCGGTTTTTTTGGGCCTTTCGCTTTCCCCTTGGGCAGAAAACGGTTTGACCTGGTTGATCTGATAGTTCATACGACAGGAGCGCAAAGCTTTCGTCCCGCTTTTCCGTTGGACGGCATATCGATCACATCGACATCTACGCCATATATCGTTCTGAGCGTTCCGGATGTCAGTATCTCTTCCGGCTTGCCCGGCTTCAGCACCGAGCCGTTTTTCATGACGAGCACCGTCGAACCCAGCATGAATGCATGATCGGGCTGATGCGTCGAGAGCATGATCCCTATAGATTGCTGCTGCAGCTCCTTGATTTTCCGGATAACCCGCACCTGGTTTCCGTAATCGAGATTGGCCGTAGGTTCATCAAGAATGATGAAGCCGGCCTCCTGGGCAAGCGCCCGGGCGATAATGACCATCTGCCGCTCTCCTCCGCTGAGTTCCGTAAACGGTCTTTCTGCCAGATGTGTTACATCGAGCAGATCGAGGCATCGGTCTGCGACTTTCCTGTCCTCCTTTCCCGGTGAGGAAAAAAGACCGAGATGTACGGTTCTTCCGAACAGGACGATATCGCGCGCCTTGAAAGGAAACGGAGTTTTGTGCAACTGCGGCACATAAGCAACCAGTTTTCCAAGCTCGCGCGGCGGTATTTTCCGGATATCGGTACCCTGCACGGCAATCGTTCCGGCAACAGGCGGGATAAAGCCCATGATAGTTTTGAACAGTGTGGTCTTGCCCGCACCGTTCGGACCGAGCAGGGTAACGATCTCTGCACTGCCGACCGAGAGGTTCACATCCCGCAGAATCACGTTGTGGTTGTAGCCGAGATCGGCCTGTCTCAGTTCGAGAAACGGAGTCCTTTCTATTCCCATGATCGGGTAGATGAACGTTTGAGGAAATAGATGAAAAACGGCGTTCCGACAATCGCGGTAATGATCCCCACCGGGACTTCAAGTGACGAAATGGTGCGGGCCAAGTTATCGACCAGCAACATGAAAATGGCGCCGAAAAGAAACGATACCGGAAGCAGAACCTTGTGGTTCGGCCCTACGGTAAACCTCGCGATGTGCGGGATGACAAGCCCTACCCAGCCTATGATGCCGCTGATGGAGATGATGCTCGCATCGATGAGCGTCGCGCAGAGAATCACCATTATTCGGAGTTTGCCGCTATGTACGCCGAGCGAACGGGCCTCATCCTCGCCGAACGAAAGCACGTTCAGGCGCCAGCTTAACAACAGCAGAGGAATCGAACCCAGCGCAACCACCGGAAGCACGACTCCGAGATCTTCCATACGTACATTGGCAAGAGTTCCCATGAGCCAATACACGATAGTCGGCAGCTTCTCTTCCGGATCGGCAACATATTTCAGAATCGAGAGCATGGCACCGAAAAACGACGATATGATGATGCCTGCCAGAACGAGCACCAGCAAGGGGTCGTGTCCCTGACGGATCGAACGGCTGATGGCAACGGCGCTGAATACCGCGGAGAGTCCTCCGGCAAATGACATCAGCTGCACCCCTGTCGCCGGCAGCGAAAGCAGTATGGCCATTGCCGCACCGAAACCTGCTCCCGAACTTACCCCGAGAATACCGGGACTCACCATTGGATTGCGGAACATCCCTTGGTAAGCAGCGCCGGAAATCGCAAGCGCTCCTCCAACAGCGATTGCGGCAAGCATTCGTGGCAATCTGATGTTGTAGAGAATAATGCCAAGATTCTGGTCATCATGCCGTCCCGTCGTGATCAGCTGGAAAAGATCCCCGGAGTTGATGGGATAACGACCGATGAAAAGAGAGCCGAGAGCACCCACGACAAGAAGTACAATGCTTAAGGGGATATAGGTAAAACCGGAAACTTTCATGGTTGCTGTCCAGCAGAATACGTTATATATGTCGAGATATAACGATGTGCAATAAAAATAATTTTCAGACTTCAGTCAGTAAGGGGGTTTTAACCTCCATGCTGATCCGGAAACTCTGTAAGGAATCTTTCCTGCAACCCCGGATAGAGATCGGAACCTGCACAAAAACGCTATAGCTTGCAATATATAGCGATATGTTAGAAAAATACCCGAACAATTAAAATAATTATTCAAGTATTTTAAACAAGTAAGAAAAAATAGTTAAAAACCTGAAATTATTAGGATTTGTATTTGCCTTCTTAAGGTATTTTGTGTTTTTGGAGCTTTCTCTTGATGCAGTATGTCCCGGCATTGATGGCACGCATGAACCGGATTCACGCAACATCGGGGAACAGTGTACTCTTTCGGATCAGGAGCCGCTCAAGGTTTCAGCACGTTCTTCCAATCTCCACTCAGCCCCCGGCTCCCAGAACTTTCCCAACGTAACACAATCTTCTCCCGCTCATGGCTGATGCCTCAGATTGGCGGAATTTCATCTTCAGGTTCTGTCGCCTCTTTCAGTTTCATGACTATCGGGTTGAAGGCTTTCGAAGCTACGAGCACCTCGTCGCCCGGCTTCAGGTTTGCCGCGTCGCTTTCGCACAGTACAACCTCGACCAGCTCGTTGCCGGCACCTATTACCGCAAGGTAGATGCAGTCAACCTTGCGGATCGAGAGGATGGTACTGACGAACGAAAACTTGTTCGAGGTGATCCGGTCGAGAAAGACATCGTGAGGCGTGCCCGTTCTCGTGATGCATCCGTTTTTGATGACGGCGACGCTGTCCGAGAGCTTGAACACCTCCTGCTTGTCGTGTGAAACAAGCAGCGTCGAAAGCCCGAAGCGTTGGTGAACCTTGAGTATCTCATCCTGCAGCTGTCCTCTTGTGTTCTGGTCGAGTGCCGAAAGCGGTTCGTCGAGCAGGAGAATGTCGGGAGCGCGCAGAATTGCCCGAGCAAGCGCCACCCGCTGCTGCTGACCGCCTGAAAGCGTTCCGGGGTAGCGGTCGCGCAGTGCGAGAAGCCCGGTCAGTTCGAGCATCTCTTCCACCTTGCGGGGCTCTTTTTTCTCCTGGGCGAAGAGCAGGTTCTGCCGTACCGTCATGGTGGGGAAGAGCGCGTAGTCCTGAAATACCATGCCTACCCGACGTTTCTGAGGCGGCAGGCATACTCCGTTACTGCTATCGAACCAGATTTCGCCGTTGACCTCTATACGCCCGCTGTCTGGCTTTACCAGACCTGCCAGCATGCGAAGCAGCGTTGTTTTGCCGGTGCCAGACTTGCCGTAGAGCGTCAGGATCGATTGCGGCTTCATCTGCAGGTCAATCGAGAGCGTGAATGGTCCTTCAGCCCCGGAAAGTTTTTTCTCTACGGTAATACGGATCATTCGTACATCAGTTTTCCGTGATCATCCGGGGAGTTTCAAGGGATATCTGGCTTGCGTGAAGCAGTACGGTCACGGAATCACCGATGTCGAGTTTCATACGCTGGACGCTCCGGATTGTAACGATGACCGTGCACTCACCGGCAGGAGAGGCAAGTGTGATATCGGCAAGGATGTTGCCTGATCGTATGGCGGTTACTGTGGCTGAAAACTGGTTGCTGAAGCTGATTTCTCCAGTGAGATTCCTGGCGATAGCCATTCCGGTTTCTTTAAAAAGCAGGTTTACAGACGAGCCTTCAGTGAATGCCGGTTTGAGATCGAAGAGCAGCATGGAAAGCTGAAGACCTGATGCATCGAGTTCAAGCAGAAATAGTGAGCCGGATTCATCGGTTTCAATGCCGGTGATTATTGCTGAAAAGCAGTTCATGGTTCAGTCGAGTCTTCTGAACGATGAAGCCTTGATGGCGGCAAAAATGGTTGACCCTTCGGTGATATCGAGTTCGTCTGCAGCTGAACGTACGATTTCGGCAATGAGTTTTTCTCCGAAAGTCGAGAGAACGACTCCGACGCGTCCATCAGAGCGGAACAGTTCCATAACGGTGCATTCAAGCAGATTGCGGGCGCTGATGGCTTCCGGGTGCTGTTTGAAGAGAATAATGTCGCGCGACGAGAGTTCGAACAGCGATGTTTTTTCTGCAATTCCATCCGAAACGAGCAGGCTCCCTGTGCCCCAGGGATAAGAGTAGAGTCCGTTTTGCATGGAAGGGCGATGCAGGTGGAGCAGGTTGAGGTATCCGGTCTGGCTTGCTGCCATCCTGTTTCGGGCAAGCTGATCGGGAGTGGTCTCTTCGGTGACTTTTCCCTCTTTCATGACGAGAATCCGGTCGGTCATCAGCTGCATTTCAAGCACCGAGTGCGAAATGAAGAGATAGGGTATGCCGAACTCCGCGCTCACGCTTTTCAGATAAGGAATGATCTGGAAGCGCAGGGCGTCGTCGAGTGCCGAGAGCGGTTCATCCATCAGGAGCAGGCGCGGGTTAGAAAGCACTGCCCGCCCCAACGCCACGCGCTGTTTTTCGCCGCCGGAAAGACGGTTAACCCCCCGCTTCAGCAGCGGTTCGAGCTGCAGCACCTCTATGATGGCTGTCGGGTCGATACGCCTGTTAGCCGTGCGGCACCGTTTGTAGCCGTACAGAAGGTTCGCTTTTACGCCAAGATGCGGAAAGAGCATGGCCTGCTGGAACACGATGGCGATGCGGCGCTGTTCGGGAGGAAGCGAAATGTTTTTCGCGCTGCTGAACAGTGTCTCGCCGTCAATGGTGATTTCGCCTCTGTCGGGTTGCAACAGTCCGGAAACCAGATGTACCAGCGTTGATTTGCCGCAACCCGATTGGCCAAAAATGCCGATTCGCTGCCCTTCCACCGCAGCAGCGGCCTGAAGGGTAAAGTTTCCCTGGGTTTTTATGACATCGATCTGCAGTTTCACAGCGACTCCTTCCTTTCGAGGTTGCGTCCCAGCATCTCATGCATGAAAAGTACTGAAACTGAAATCACAACGGAAACGATGCAGAGCGAAAGCGCCATCATGGTGCTCGACGGAGAGCTTGCATAGTCGTAAATAGCGAGAGGAATGGTCTGGGTCAGGCCGGGAATGTTACCTGCAACGATAATGGTTGCCCCGAACTCCCCCAGGCTTCGGGCGAACATCAGCGAAGAACCTGCAAGAATTCCCCGTACAGAGAGCGGCAGCACGACCGTCAGGAGCGTATCGAGCCAGCTGGCTCCAAGGCTGCGCGATGCCTGGATGAGCTGTCGGTCGATCGACTCCATGCCGAGCCTGATCGAGCGAACGAGAAGAGGGAATCCAACGGTGGCCGAGGCGATCACGGCGGCTTTCCAGGTAAAGACAAGATGCATGCCCCATGCATCGAGGAACTTTCCTGCCCATCCGTTCCTGCCGAGCAGCAGCAGCAGAAAGTAGCCGATAACGACAGGAGGGAGGGTGAGCGGAAGGTTCACGAGTACTTCCAGCAGCATCTTTCCCCTGAACGGGCGGAACACCATAAGCCACGCCGTTGCGAACCCCAGCGGCAGCGACAGAAGCGTTGCCGTAAGCGCCACCTTCAGCGAGAGCAGGATGGCCTGTATGTCTTCGGGTGTGAGCGACAGCATGGCTGATTGGTATTTAGCCGGTTGTTACAGGATGAAACCGTATTTTTTCAATACCGATTTCGCTTCACGACCTTTAAGATAGGTGAAGAACCCTTTCGCATCGCTGTTCTTTGCAGCTGATGCCGTCAGGGCAATCGGATAAACCACTTCAGGATAGAGTTTCTGCGGTACGGTGAAGAGCAGTTTCGTTTTATTGCCCTGAAGCGCGTCGGTACGATAGACGAAGGAGCCGTCAACTTCGCCCAGTTCCGCATACATCAGGCACTCCCGGACATCCTTGGCCATCACCAGCTTTCCCTGGAGTTGCTGTTCCATACCTGCATTTTTGATGGCGGTTTGTGCGTATTCCCCGGCAGGAACGCTTTTCGGGCTTCCTATGCCGATCTTGTCGAGCTTTGCAAGATCTTTCATGCCAGTTACCTTTTTTCCGGTCGAGCCGGTAAAAACCAGGGTGTTTTTCGCAAAGGTACCGATACTCGTTTCCTCGACGAGCTTTTTTCCTTTCAGGTGGTCCATCCATTTGGTGTTTGCCGAAATGAACAGGTCTGCGGGAGCGCCATTCTCGATCTGACCGGCGAGAGCACCTGACGCGCCGTAATTTTTCACAAATACGCTGCCTGGATGAGTTTTTTCATACTTGGCCGTGAGCTCGTTGATCACCTCTTTAAGGCTTGCGGCCACGGAGAGGTTCACCTCCCCGGCCATTGCCGGAATGGCTCCGAGCAACAGGAGCATGAGCAGGATTGCTGAACGTCTGATGGGTTGTAACATGGCAGTAAGGGTTTTTATTTTGTTAGGGTTGTATGACGACACCGATATCCGCAGGTTTGCCGAAATAGACAGACGAGAGCACCAGTATATCCACTCCTGTGCCTGCGTAGAGGGCGGCATTGTCGGCATTGATGCCGCCGGCGGCCGAGACCCTGACACCCGGGAACTTGCGATGAATTTCGCTGGCCAATACTGTGAGCTGATCGGGCGGCATCTTGTCCACCTGCACGACATCGGCTCCCGCAGAGGCGATTATCATGGCTTCTTCGGTCGTATCGGCCTCGACGATGACCTTGTTTTCCGGTGCACGAGCTTTCAGCGGAACAAGCTGATCGAGAAACTGTTCCAGTCCGCCGAGGAAGGCGGTATGCTGACGGAAGACGAGGATGGTTTCAGAAATGCCGAGCCGGTGGGGCAGCGCGCCTCCGGCCATGATGGACTTGATGGCCACCTTCTTCGTTCCCGGAAATGATTTTCTGGTGGTTACGATCGAGATGCCCGGATTGGCCGAGCGTGCGGCCCGAACCACATTTGCGGTTCGGGTGGCGATGCCCGAAGCGTACTCCAGAAGGTTCATGGCGACTTTCCATCCTGCATGCAGACTCATCGCGCTCCCGCTCGCAGCAAGGAAAGCCGTACCTGCCTCCACCTCCGTACCGCTCGGCAGGCGGGAGATTACCGTGGCTCCGCATTTTTCCAGCACCCGGCCAGCCTCTTCGGTACACGAAAGCACGGTATGGTGTCGGCTTGTAAAGGTAATGGTTCCCTGCTGCTCACCGATGCCGAGCAGCGAGGTGGTGAGGTCGCCGTATGGCACATCTTCCTCGATGAAGCGTTCGATATCCGAATCCGGCAATTGGTACAGTATCATGGTTTTTTTATTCGTTATAACATCGACTCTATTCCGATCAGTAAAAAAAGAGAGCATTCTTCTGCTGAAAGACGAAATATGACAGTTATTTCTTCTGATAACAGAGAGGCGCTTCTTTGGCCTCCTCATCAGCATCTCTTCGAGTCAACCGCTTTAATTTCGTTATTTATGGGTTAAATGTGATGATTTTTAGTTAAAAAAACAAATAATCCTAATAATTTAAGATTTATTCTTTTTTACTATCAGTAAATTCTTACATCTTTGTTGAAACGGCTTTACATCCGTCACCTGAAGGAGAGTTGTGCAGAGGTCGTTTGCGTTAGGTATAATAGAATATAACGAATAGTCGCGGAATGCGGAAATTTCCGCTGGTCCGGTTTTTCCGAGCTGTCGTCTTTTTGAGGCAGGTTTTGAAATTTCTCATTTAACTGTTCCGTAACCACTCCGAAACAATTCCTCAATACTTCAGCACGTATCTTGGACGACAACTATGATTATACGCATGATACCTGTTCCGTTGGCCTGTTCCTGCGCTTACGTAAACCATTAGGCAATCATGGCACTCTGCATCTCCTCGAAACCGCCGTCGCGGGTTATAGCTTCACCGGAGCGGGTTGCAACCTGAAGCTCTTGAGCTGTCAGGATTTTCCGCTGGAGAAAAATCAGGGATGTGATAATGAGGCAGGGAAGTGCAGGCTTTTTCGTTTTGAATAACCATTTTAATGTTTGCAATCATGGCTGAACGTCCTGTTCACGAACACATCAGGGAGCTGTCTGATTCACTTACGGCGTTATCCGAAGCCGTACTCCGGAATTTTCTGCTTGCCATCGATGTTCTTCAGTCGCTCGATAACGATAAGGCCTGGCAGGTGAAGAACTCCGACCGGGAGATAGACGAAGCCGAAATTCAGCTTGAATCGCAATGTCTCTCCTTTCTTGCCCTGCAGCAGCCGGTGGCTAAAGATTTCAGGACGATTGTGGCCATCATGAAAATCAACGACAATCTCGAACGTATCGGCGATCTGTCGGTCCATATCGTCGAACGGCTTCCGGAAATCGGTTCCGGATTGCAACGGGCGTACGATTTCGATTCCATGGGTATAAAGGTCGGCGAAATGGTTAAAAAAGCCGTCGATGCATTTGCTTACAAAGATGAGGCTCTCGCCAGGCAGATCAACCAACTTGAAGAGGAGATCGACCTCATGCACAGGTTGATATTCAAAAAAGCAATGGCATCCATGAAGGAGCCCTCTGCGGATATCGATCAGCTTATTGCCGTTCTGAGCATATCCCGTTATCTGGAGCGCATAGCCGACCATGCCACGAAAATAGCCCGCGAGGTTGTATATCTGGTAACCGGAGAGAAAGGCCGTGAAAAGGATAGCGCCTACGACAAGCTGCTGAATTCACTCGTAAATTGAATTTCTCGAATTCGATAACCCGCTAATTCACTATTATTTTTGAGGATTATGGAAAGGAAAAAGAACGTGCTCTTTCTCTGTACCGGCAATTCGGCCCGCAGCCAGATGGCAGAAGGGTTGCTTCGCAAGATGGCTGACGACCGCTTCGATGTGATGAGCGCCGGACTCGAACCCAAAGACGAGGTGCATCCCCTTGCCGTCGAGGTCATGCGCGAAATCGGGATCGATATCGGAGCACAGAAGCCGAAAACGGTTGATGTCTATCTCGGCAGGGTGCCCGTTAACTATCTCATCGTGGTATGCAACAGGGCGCAGGCGACCTGCCCCCGCATCTGGCCCGGCCTGATGGACGGCAACCGGTATTACTGGCCGATCGACGATCCTGCTGCGGTATCCGGCGGCTTTGAAAAACAGCTTGCGGTATTCCGGTCAGTCAGGGACGAGTTGCAGGAGAAGCTTCGGGAGTGGGTGAACGCGCTATAGTTGTAGCATGGTTGGAACTCCGGGGATATTGCAAACACAGAAACGGCGCCAGGCCTCAATTACACAAGGTCTGCGCCGTTTTTGGCTGAAGAGGCGATCAGAACATTTTACATACTCACATCATTATTCGCCAACAGGCTTGCCGTTTTGATGGCTTCGTCCGGCTTGCCGGTGTACTTTCTCACGCCGACCTTCGTTCCCTTGTACCAGGGAATGGTGGTTTTAGGATCGGTGTACGATGAGATCAGCGGATTCATCGAACCTTTCGCATGGTACATGATGCCGAAAACAAGACCAGGCTTTGATGCGTCGCTGACGTACACAAGGGCCGTGCTCGATCCCTCCTCGTTGAAAACATCCACCATGTCCCCGCTCTTGACGCCAAGTTTGCCTGCATCCTCGGGATGGATTTCCACATAGGGAAGCGGAAGCGTCAGGTATTTTTCGGGAATCCTGCGGTCATGATACATGGTCTGCCACACCTGCTGCGAGCGTCCGGTGGTGAACCAGAAGGGATATTTCGGATTGTTCTGGTATTTGGCCACCTCGGCGGGATACCCGGTCCACTGATCGGTGCCGTACCATTTGAAGAGCCCGTCCTTCGATGCGAAACTGTGGGCGTAGCGGCGTTTCGTCCCCACAAGCTTTCCTGTGGAAGGGTCGCGGCGTACCGGCGTCTGGATGCCTTCGTTGCCGAGTTTTTTGAGCATGTCATGGGTTACACCAACATAGCATTCCGGCGACAGTTTCGCTTCGTCGGTTTCGGCAGCCTTGTTGTCGCCGAACTCTTTAGAGCCTGCATCGAACACTTCGGAGTCGCTTTTCCAATCCATGCCGCCGAACCGTTCAGCCATCTCTTTTTTGCCGTCGGCTTCATAGAGGGCCTTGATACGGTTTCCGACCCGGGCGAGGATCTGCCAGTCGGGCAGGGCATCGCCGGGAGCATCCATAAACTTGTCGTATATGCGCAGAAGGCGGCTGTGGCAGTTTATAGAGGTATCGGCAGCTTCACCCCACCCTGCTGCGGGCAGAATCATCATGGCGTCCGCTGCGGTATGCGTCATGTACATATCCTGCACGATCATGAAAAGGCCGCCGGTTTTCTCGAACGCCTCGAGCACTTTATCCGCATACGCTTTCGCTTCCGTCGGCACGCCGCCGTTGTCGATATAGTCGAGCAGAGCGTCGGCGCGCTTTTTGATCGTTTTCCTGAAGAACTGGCTGTTCGGCGTCGAGAGGTAGGGATCGGTAGCGCCTACCCAGTAGATTTTTCCGCCGCCGCCGGTGATGTATTTATCGACGTTTTTCGGAGGTCCGCCCGCATAGATGGAACCCGGCGTCGGCGCAGGCGGGCGGACATAGCCTTCCTGATGGCCGCCGAGCCTGCCGCATCCGGTGCCGACTCTTCCCACGTTGTGCCCCAGCACGTTGAGCTGGGCGATTGCGGCAACCTGATCGTAGTTTTTCATGTTCCAGATGATCCCCTTCTCGTAGAGAGTCAGGGTGCGACGCTTGAACCCCCCTTCCTTGGGTTTGGCCATCCACTCGGCGGCCTGCTGCATCATGGCTTTCGGAACGCCGGTGATGCGTTCGGCCTCGGCCAGCACCGTGGCAAGCGGTTTTCCGGCCTGCAAAGACTTCTGCTTGTACTCCCCGAAGGTTTTCATATCGGTGCGCTTGTCGAGGAACTCCTGGTCATACCAACTGTTTTCCCAGATAATCCGGGCTATGGCGTTGGCCAGAATCCAGTCAGTGCCGAGATTGGGCTGGATGTGCAGCACCCGATCGGCGGCGATGTCCTGGCTGACGGTTACCGTGGCACTCTTGCGGGGATCGATGATGACGATAAAACCCTCGCCTGCCGGTTCGCCGGATTCATACGCTTTATTTTTGTCCTCGACGGAACCGCCCTGCAGGTTCGGCATGATGTGCTCGGTGTAGAGAATGGTGGCGGTTTCATAAGCATTCGCGCCCCAGAGTACTACCGTGTCTGCGAGCCGGGCGTCATCGACGTCGTAGTTCAGCTCGTGCATGCCCCGTTCACGCGTTCCCCATGTTTCGGAATTGTATGCCGGACGGTTGTGGATCGAGAGGTAGCTGGTTTTCACGCCGCTGAGAAAGAATTTTCCCGCAGCCCAGTTATCCTCGAAGCCGAGGCCTGAGCTGCCGTGGTCGTAGAACTTCATGGCGATGCTGTCCGCTCCGTATTTGTCGATGGAGCTTTTCGTAAGGGTTGCGATGATTTCCACGGCGTCATCCCATGAGATGGGCACGAACCCGTTCTCCCTTCGTATCAGGGGATCTTTCAACCGTTTTTTCGTGTAGTTGTCAGGACTGTAAGCCGTCAGGGCGTTGGTGCCTCCCCGGATTGAGTAGTCGCCCTTGTTGATTCTCGACTCCTTTGCAGGAATGATGGCGAGATTGTACTTTTTGCCGTTCTTGCGGGTTATGACGTTGTGCATGGTCTCAGTATAGGAGAAGCCCGACATAAGCTTTCCCTGTTTCGACAGATCGATTCCGAATGCGTTCGAAGTTGCCGACCCGCTTTTGCCCTCTGGCCACACGTAAACGTTGTAGCCGCATCCCGCGCTGCAGTACTGGCAGACAGTGGTGTACATTTCAGCATCGTTAGGCGGAATGGGAAGTTCATCCTTTCTCTTGAAGAGTGCCATATAGAGTTCTCCTTAACTTACTTTGAGGTTGCCGATTCTGCCGTAAATGAGTCCCTGAACGCCTTCTGCGAAGATGTCTCCGGAAGCCGGGTCTTCGCGCAGCACGATCTGCGGAATCCACTGCGAGGCGAGTCCCTGGTAGGACTGGCCGTTGCGGTTCACGTCGAACATCGAGTAGTGGCACTTGCATACCAGGCGGCCCTTGCTATAGGTGGTCGGGCACCCCATGTGCGTGCAGAGGGAGGAGAACGCCACGATATCTTTCTGCGAACCGATGCCGTCGATTGCTTCGCTGCCGGTTTTCACCAGCACGCAGGGCGACTGCTCATCGGGAAAGTTGAAGGTGACCGGCTGATTCGGCTTGAGGGTTTTGCTGTTGCCGATTTTCTGCGATGGATACGATACGGCTTCGCTTTTCTGGTTCGGGTTCCTGCACCCGGCCATGAACAGCAGCGCAGTGGCCGTGGATGATTGAAGAAACTTTCTGCGGGACAGAGCTTTCATGAATGCCTCCTTTATTTGATAACAATTGTGAATTGCCGGTGACAGAGAAAAAAACTGCAACGCAGGGAAGAGTCAACCCTATAAGGCTGAAAAACCGTTAAAATGATATGAACTAATAGAAAAAAAACTCTGCAAGGATGCAGGTAAGGTGGTTTAACAGAGGAGATTTGCTAAACCATTGTATAACTCAATAGATATATAGTGGTTTTTCGTGAATTCTGCAAGAGCGCAGAAACCAGAAAAGCCGGGTTCTTCCGGCTTTTCTGGTTTCTGCGATATGAGGAACTGTATGCCTCAGACCTCCATGATCTCTTTTTCTTTGTGTGCGATCAGGTCGGAGAGCTGTTTTTCGAATTTGTGCAGGAGGTCGTCTGCCTCTTTTTTGCCGCGGTTTTTATCGTCCTCGCTGATTGCTTTGTCCTTTTCGAGTTTCTCGATGTCGTGAATCATGTCGCGACGCAGGTTTCGAAGCGATACTTTCGAATCCTCTCCGAATTTTTTTGTAAGCTTCACGAACTCTTTTCTTCTCTCTTCGGTAAGCGGCGGAATGGAGACCCTGATGTTCTGACCGTCAGCCGAAGGGTTCAGGCCGAGGTTGGCGTCGCGGATAGCCCTTTCGGTTGCCGATACCATCGATTTATCCCAGACCTGCACGATAAGGGTGTGCACATCCATGACTCCGATGTTTCCGACCTGCTTGAGCGGCATCAACTGACCGTATGCTTCAACCTTTACCCGGTCGAGCAGGGTTGTCGTGGCTTTACCCGTACGGATCGAAGCGATTTCGTGCTGAAACGCCTCGATGGTTTTTTTCATTTTCGGCTCGATCTTCTGTGCGACCTCTTTTACTTTCATAGCGTTTTCCGATAGGTTGATACAGATTGCTTGAAGAGCGGATACCGTTATTGAGCTTTCGCCTGAGATGCGGTTGATTTTGCGAACCGTTTGTTGAAGCGTTCAACGCGGCCGGCGGTATCGACGAGCATCTGCTTGCCGGTGTAGAACGGATGGCAGTTGTTGCAGATGTCAACCTTGATGGTGTTGCGGGTTGAGCGTGTTTCAAAAGCGTTGCCGCAGTTGGCGCAGTTGACGGTAACTTTCGTATACTTTGGGTGAATATCCTGTTTCATGTGATTTCTGTGCTTTCTCGTGCAGAAAATTGATTTGACCTGCAATAAAATAATAAGGTTGCTAATATACAAGAAATACTATCGATATACAACTGCTTTCCTATGGCCGCATTGTCGTCATTAACCACGCTGAAAGGGGTCGGGCCGAAGCGGGCGGCCATTCTCGAACAGGCCGGCATTGCAACGCCAGAGAATCTGTTCGATTATTTTCCCCGCCGCTATATTGATCGCAGAACGATCAGGAGTATCGGGGAACTCCGCGCCGGCGAAGCGGTGACGGTGGTGGGAACGGTTCTGCAGGCACGTCTTGAAGGAACCCAGCCGGGCCGGATGCGCTTCAAGGCCGTTCTTGCCGACGGTACCGGATCGATTGAGCTGACATGGTTCAAGGGAGTACGGTATTTCGCTTCGAGCGTTGCGCCGGGTGATGCGCTTGCGGTGAATGGTAAGGTCGGGGTTTTCGGACGTCAGATGCAGATGCGGCATCCGGATTTCGAGCATCTCGGCAGAACCTCGGTGCATGAAAACCAGGAGGGGGGTTCTGATTACGAACTGTTTCATACCGGCCGGATCATACCGCTTTATACTACCAGTGCGGCCATGAAACAGGGCGGTTTGCACTCTCGCCAGTTGCGCACTATCATTGCCGGAGCTTTCGAGCGGTTTCCGCCTGGACGGGAGGAGAATCTCACTCCGGGGATCATCAGGGAGTACGGGCTGCTTCCGCTTGCCGAGGCCTATCGCGAAATGCATTTTCCCTCGTCTCCTGAAAAGCTCGAGGAGGCAAGAACCCGTATGAAATGGACGGAGCTGTTTTACACGCAGCTGCTTTTTGCGCTGAAGCACGCGCATCTTGAAAGGAATCGTACCGCGCCATCCTTTACCCATTCAGGTGAGGTTACCCGGCGGTTTTATGCCGGATTGCCGTTTGAGTTGACGGATGCACAAAAACAGGTGATCAGGGAGATCTATCGCGATCTGAAACGTTCCCGGCCCATGAACCGCTTGCTGCAGGGAGATGTGGGATCGGGCAAAACGATGGTGGCGATGTTTTCCATGGCTCTTGCCGCCGATAACGGACTGCAGTCGGCATTCATGGCGCCGACGGAAATCCTTGCGGTACAGCACTTTCTTTCTCTGAAACGCTCTCTGCATCCGCTCGGCATCGATGTGGCTCTGCTTGCGGGACGTCAGAGAAAAAAAGAACGTGACGTTACGCTTGCCGGCCTTGCAGACGGTTCGGTGACGGTCGCCGTGGGTACGCATGCCATGATCGAGAAGGGGGTTTCGTTTTCCAGGCTTGGTCTGGTAATTATCGATGAACAGCACCGGTTCGGCGTTTTGCAGCGTAAAGCCCTGCAGGATAAGGCTGCGAGTCCGCATGTGCTGCTTATGACGGCCACGCCGATCCCGAGAACCCTCACCATGGCCGGATTCGGAGATCTCGATGTTTCCATTATCGATGCGATGCCGGCGGGAAGAGTGCCGATAAGGACGCAGCTTGTTCCGGAAAATTCGAAAAACCGGGTTTATGAACTGCTTCGTCGTGAGGTTGCATCGGGAAGGCAGGCTTATATTGTTTATCCTCTTGTGGAGGAGTCTGAAAAAATCGATCTTCGTGCGGCGGTCGAGAGCTATGCGGAGCTTGCAGCTACGACGCTCGGCGATCTGCGTCTTGGCCTCATTCACGGTCAGATGACTCCGGAAGAGAAAGAGTCTGCCATGGATCGGTTCAGGGCCGGAGAAATTGACGTGCTTGTCGGCACGACGGTCATCGAGGTTGGTGTCGATGTGCCAAATGCAACGGTGATGGTGATCGAGCATGCCGAACGGTTCGGGCTTGCGCAGCTTCATCAGTTGAGGGGGCGGGTCGGGCGCGGTCGGCACGCTTCGAGCTGTTTTCTGGTTCATGCTCCCTTTTCCGGCGATGCGGGTGAGCGGCTTCGGGCTATGGAGTCCACTCCCGACGGGTTCAGGATTTCGGAGATCGACGCGGCTATAAGGGGGGCAGGCAACGTGCTCGGCCGGGAGCAGGCCGGTATGGTGAGCGGCTTGAAGCTTGCCGATCCGCTTCTCGACGCTCCGCTCATGCAGTCGGCCCGCAAGGCAGCCTTTGCGCTTGCCGCAGAGGATGCCGAACTGAGAGGGCGGGAACACGCTATGATCAGAAGTTGTTATTTACGCTATTATCATGACCGTTCGACACTTGCCGATATAGGGTGAGTTGCGGTTGAAGCAGAGTTAACACGGTATTCAGGAATGAAAGAAAAAAAAACAAATGAAGTATATTATGAAGGTCGGATAACCGGAGCTTTCGGTGCGGGGTATATGGTGACGACGGATGACGGCAGGGTGTTTCGCTGCAGAACCTTTCCGGGGACACAGAGCGGAAATCCGGAATCTTCGCTCGCAGCCGTCGGCGATCAGGTGGAGGTACAGGTTACCCTGAGCGGAACCGACGCGCTCGAGGGGATTATCATGCAGGTGCAGCCGAGGCGCAGTGCGCTTATCCGTAAAAGAGATCCCCGCCGTAACCGAAGTCGTGAAAAACAGCAGGTGATCGCAGCCAATATAGAACTGCTTGTGCCTGTCGTTTCGGCGTACGAGCCGCCGCTGACGACCCGTCTTATCGACCGTTATCTGGTTTTTGCCGAATCGGAACAACTTCCGGTGCTGCTGGTGGTCAACAAAATGGATCTCGACGACGGAGTCGAAGTACGCAAACTCATGCAGGTCTATCATGATCTCGGTTACCGAATCTGTTATGTGAGTATCTACAGGCAGAGCGGCATCGATGAACTTATCGAAGCTCTTGGCGGCAGGATTTCGGCATTCAGCGGACATTCGGGAGTAGGGAAGTCCACCATTATCAACCTGCTGACCGGCGTAAGGCTGAAAACCTCCAGAACCAGCTGGAAGAGCGGCAAAGGCGTGCATACGACGAGCAATGCGACGATGCTTCCGCTTCCGGCAGGAGGTTATGTTATCGATACTCCCGGTATCAGGGAGTTCAGTCTGGCAGATATCACAAGGGAGAATCTCAGGTTTTATTTCAGGGAGTTTCTGCAGGTTATGCCGGAGTGCGGTTTTTCATCGTGCACGCATACCGTTGAACCGGATTGCGCCGTCAGGAAGGCTGTCGGGAATGGCGTGATCGACGCCGGACGGTATGAGAGCTATCTGGCTCTGTTTTACGCTCTCGACGATGAACGCTGAGAACGGCTGTTTTACAGAATTTCATAATGACGTTACAGAAAAATTTATGATCGTAACCATCAATCCGGCTACCGAAGAGGTGTTAGCCGAATATCCGGCAATGTCGCATGGCGACATCAATGCGGCTCTCAACGCGGCATACCTTGATTTTACCCGTTGGCGCCATGTTTCAATGCCCGAACGTGCGCGGCTCATGCGGCGTGTCGCCGAACTGCTGCGCGAGCGGAAATCGGAGTATGGAGCTCTCGCTACCCGTGAAATGGGCAAACCTTTTGCACAGGCTGCTGCTGAAGTTGAAAAATCCGCATGGGTGTGCGATTTTTATGCCGCTCATGCCGAAGAGTATCTGAAGCCGGAGGCTATCGACATGGACGGAGGAAAAGGCATGGTGGTGTTCGAGCCGCTCGGTCTTGTTCTCGGGGTGATGCCCTGGAATTTTCCGTATTGGCAGGTTTTCCGTTTTGCCGTTCCGGCTTTGATGGCCGGAAACGGAGTGATTGTCAAACATGCCCCCAATGTTACCGGCTGTGCTGCCGCAATCGAACAGGTGTTTCGTGACGCAGGTTTTCCCGACAATCTTTATCGTACGCTGCATATCGAGCCGCAGGATGTCGATCGTTTGACCGGTGTCGTTATCGAGCATCAGTTTGTAAAAGCCGTTTCGGTGACGGGAAGTACCGCCGCAGGGCGTGCCGTTGCCGCAAGGGCCGGCCGGGCGCTGAAGCGAAGCGTTATGGAGCTTGGCGGCAATGATCCCTATATCGTGCTTGATGACGCCGATCTCGAAAAAGCGGTGACGGTCTGTGCGGCTTCGCGTCTTCTGAACAGCGGGCAGAGCTGCATTGCCGCAAAACGTTTTATTGTGCATCGTTCGATCAGGAGCCGTTTTGAAGAGATGCTTCTGGAGAGGATGCTCGGCGCAAAAACCGGAGACCCTTTCGATCCTGCTACCGAAGTCGGCCCGATAGCCCGTGCGGATCTCCGCGAAGGAGTGCATCATCAGGTCGAAGAGAGCGTACGCGCCGGAGCGAAGCTTCTTTGCGGTGGAGCAATTCCTGACGGCAAGGGGTACTTTTATCCGCCTACCATACTTGCCGATGTAAAGAAAGGCATGGTCGCTTACGGCGAAGAGATTTTCGGTCCTGTAGCCACGGTGATCGAAGCCGCCGACGACGATGAAGCCGTTGCAATAGCCAACGACAGCGAGTACGGCCTCGGCTCCGCGGTTTTCTCTGCCGATCCCGTCCGCGCCGCATCGATTGCCTCACGTCTCGAAACCGGCAACTGTTTCATCAACGCAATGGTAAAATCCGACCCCCGTTTGCCCTTCGGCGGCGTCAAACAGTCCGGATATGGGCGTGAACTTTCAAGCTACGGCATAAAGGAATTCACCAATATCAAGAGCCTCTGTTTCAGCTGAAACAGAGGGTTATTACATGGAGGGCGGACGTTCCTGTCCGCCTTTGAATTGCCGGTTCGAAAATCGTTCCTCCGCAGTAACTCCAATTCTGTTTCAATGATGCGTTTATAATCCAGGGCCAGGCGATGAGGGAGTGGTGAGAGGTGATGAAGAAAGGAGGAAAAGATTGAATAGGGGGAGGTTTGCCCACGAATTTCCACGGATTTACACGAATTGGCGCCTGTTTGTTAATGGGAAGGTATTTCAGGATTGTCGCGGTGACTATAATAGCATGGTTGTATTGAACTCCCTGAAACTCATAACGATCGATACTGGTTAGGGTTCTTTCATGGCTCAGAATGAAGAGGAGTTTGCCTGAACCGGAATAATTGTATCCCCAACAAGACAGATATGGATATCATCAACGAATTTCTCGGCGCTGTGACCAATACGGTGTCAGCACTATGGCCAACGCCTGAAGAAACACCCCGACTGGTAGATGGCAGGCTGCGGCCATGCCCCGGTACTCCGAACTGCCTGTGCAGCGAGGAGGGAAGCGGCGGCGACCATGTAGAACCGCTGGCGTGCCTTGATGATCCTGAGGCGGCGTGGCATCGTTTGCAGCAGGTTGTTTCTTCAATGGGCGGGAAAATCGAACGAACCGAAGGCGATTACGTATGGGCGACCTTTATGGTGCCGGTTTTCGGGTTTGTCGATGACGTGGAGTTCCGTCTCGACCGTAAATCCGGATGCATTCACGTGCGTTCGGCTTCAAGGCTTGGTTTTTCCGACCTCGGGGTGAATCGCATTCGTATAGAGGATATTCGCAGAAAGTTTAACCTTTAAGGTATTATAATCATGATGCAGGAGAAGAATTTTGATCTTGTTTTCTTGATATGTTGCATACAACGAACGCTGTTCCGGTAGCACATCCGTCATGTCTGGACGGATGTGATCGGAAAACAGGATCCGGCCTCTCTATTCCCCGAACCATCACATGATGCAGCAATTCCGCTGTTTCGGGTTTCGCTCCTCCCTGCATATGGCATTATCGGCTTCAGCTGTTCAAAAGCTTATACCGCGCGCTCCAACTTTTTACATGCGATAGAACACTCTTCTACTCAATTGCACTGCGTCCGTATGCCGTATTAATTACAGTAATAAGGAGCGTCCCGTCATATCGCTGGTCGGTTCAGACTCGCTGGAATGAACCCCTCATTCGACAATGCCATGATGATGCCGCGCATAAGCATGCTGTTACTGAACCCGATGGCATATTGTCTCGCGCTCTCCTTGATAGGCTGCAACATCCTGCGTTCCACAAGTTTTTTGATCAGATAGGTGCGTTGACCCGAACTTAAATCAGTTAACGTGCCAGTCAAATCACCGGTTTTGGCAATACCCGATGTAACGGCACGTTGTAATACCATAGCCTCCTGGCGGGTGATGACCCGTCGCTCTTCGGCATAGGAAAGCGCTGGAATCAGAATATTTTTCTGCAGGTAAGAAAAATCAGCCAATCGGTCAACTTTTCTCAACTCATCGAGTATCCCCTGCAGAACATAGACGCACCAGGACTCCATACCGTCCATAGTGCCGCTGTCGGCCAACGCAAGCATCTGGTAATACCGGTCACGGTCATTGCAGAACACCGCTGTGGGATTGAGCACACGACCGCCTGCTTGCACATTGAAGCCGTATTTAATGAGCAGAAGATAGGTGAGCAGACGAACCACGCGCCCGTTTCCGTTTCGGAATGGATGTATCCAGCCGAACCGGTGATGGGCAAGAGCAACCTTGATGAGATCGTACTTTGGCGGATCATCCCGATTAATGAAATCGACCAGTTCAGCCATGTAATTGGGAACCAGGAAAAAGTCCGGTGGAAGATGGCTGGCTCCGGCAATACTGACCGGAACCTGCCGATAAGCTCCCGGTGTGGAATCGCCTTCTCGCTGCAGGTTCGAAACGGTATGATCGTGCAGTTCCCGGATAAACATCTCCGATAGAACCGATCCCGGGTGGATATGCTCATCGATGTAACTCATCGCCCGTTCGATGTTCTCCATCTCCCGCAACTGATCGGATACATCCGGGTGTTGTCCCTTCAGCCTGCTCTCGACCAGATCAGCCAGGGTGGTGTGATTACCTTCGATGCGAGCCGAACCAAGGCTTTCAAGCATGTGGAATATCTGCTTGAGCTGAAAGAACAGCGGAGCCGGAGTAGTACCCGATAGGCGTAAGCGGCGCAGGTGCTCCAGTTCGGTAAGAATATCGACAAGAGGCGAATCGAAGGGAGGGTTGATCAGCCTCAGATCATAGTGGACGAATGCAGACATAGTTATCGACAATTCAAAACGGTTAAAGTAAACATCTTGAATTAATCATGCTTTCTTCTTTATTATCATGGTATTACAATACTGAATGTAACGCAATTATCTCAAAATAGCTGAAACAACAACTCAAAAAAAGTTTATTCCTTATTCTCGATGGCTCAAATCACAATAATGAGTTCCTGGAATAGTAACGATGGATGCACCATTTTGTCCGGCATTTGGCTCGCTTAGGCATGATCAGCCCTGATTGTATTATTATCGTGCTCGATCATCTTCATTTTCTTCTTCCGAGATCAAATGCCGGAACGTCGTTTTCTTATCATGCGTCATCGGTATCCTCTTCAAACCGAGCTTTGCTCCGGTACGGTCGGCACATAGTGTCCCGGTATGATTGGCACACTATTTCCCGGTGTGTTAGTGCCCGCGAGGGGCACGACCAATTATACGTAGTAGTGAACCTCCCCTCAAGCTTCTCTTTTTGTGCAGCATAAAATCTTTTCGCATATTGAAACAAAAAACATGATAGCCGTGTTATCATGATACAATCATTCAAGGATAACGAGACGGAAGCCGTTTTCAACGGCAAACAAACAAAGGCCGCACTGAAAACATGTCCGGTTGAGCTGTGGAGAACAGCTCAGAGAAAGTTTGATCAACTCGACTCCGTCATCGAGTTTGAAGAATTGCGAATTCCGCCGGGCAACCATCTCGAAGCACTTGCAGGTGATCGGGTTGGTCAGTACAGTATCAGGATCAACCGTCAGTACAGAATTTGTTTTATCTGGACTCCATCAGGTCCTGCCAATCTGGAAATCGTGGACTATCATTGATTTATGATAAAGAAAATATGATACGCATACCGACACATCGCGCGCCGACGCATCCCGGTGAGATGCTGCTTGAAGAGTTCCTCATGCCCATGAACATCACGCAACGACAACTTGCCGATGCAGTCCATGTCCCCTATCAGAGGATCAACGAAATCATTAACGGCAAACGAGGCATCACCACATCCACGGCGCTTCGTCTGGCCCGCTATTTTGGCAATTCTGCAGATTTCTGGATGAATCTCCAGCTAAGACGGGATCTCTACGAAGCCACCCAAAAGGAGGAATCTGTTCTGCAGCGCATCAAACCGTTCACCGTGAACCGGAATCAGGCTGAAGCTGTCTGAATTGCCGAATCTCGCATTCGACCGGTCAAATCATAGACAAATCTTTGGATCTTCGGTGCATGCCAGCGAAAAACATTCATCTTTTCTTGACGCAAGTGGGCGTTCGGGTCAGATCATAACCGGATCGTCGCTGTACCCGCTCTTGATGACAGCTATCACCACTACGTGCTTCTCTGTTCATTTAGCCCACCGAGTCGATCAGCAAATCGGCAAACGGTAACTGCCTGATTGCCCGAACCAACTCATGATGCAGCAATCCCTGCCGTTTCCGGTCTCGCTCCTCCCTGCATATGGCATTATCGGCTTCAGGATTTCAAGAGCTTATACCGTGCGCTCCAACTTTTTACATGCGATACAACATTTTTCTACTCTATTGCACTGTGTTCGTGTGCCTCATTAATTACAGTAATAAGGAGCGTCCCGTTATACCCGTTATATGGGCAGGAAAGCCAAGAACCGTCAATCTGACGAAAGATGGCTTCACCTTCCTCGCAGCAAAATTCCTGGATCAAACCCTGCAGTACTTCGAAAAAGAGATCCTGATGCCAAATACTCCTTGTCACGGTTCCAGAAATGAAGTCGTCAGGAAAATAGCTACGGTACACCTCGAGCTGCTATTCATTCATCCATACAGAGAAGGTAACGGCCGAACAGCAAGACTTCTTGCCACTCTCATGGCCTTACAGGCGGGATTTAACGGGTTCGACTGGGAAGTACTTGAAAGGAAGTTTGTGGACTATGTCAGATCTATTCAGAAATTAGACCTTGAGCTTATGGAGAGCCTTCTTGACGAGGCGCTTCTTGAGAGTTCGCATTCCGGCTGACTTTTCAACTTCGTACCGCTCGTTCAACACGCGCTCCGCACAAGAAATCCCTTCGACTTTCGATGAAGAAATCACCTCACGAAAGAGGATAACCTCTCGCCCCGCTTTGGTTTTCAACACGGCATGCGTTTGAGCCAATGATGATTTCATATCTCACAGACAATTATAGTTATACTTCAATATACATTTCATTGAACAACACTACAAAAAGGAGCGGTGGGCGGTATCAGAAACACAAAAAACAAAAAAAAAGCAGTCAACCCTGGAACTGCAGCAACAAAAAAGTGCTGAACTGAGCAGGCAGAGCGGAGCACTTGAGCACCATAGCGCCAAATGCGAAGCACCAGCCTCATTGAGCCCTGAACGGATGGTCGCGGAATGAATGACCGCTGGCGTGATGTTGTGCGTTGTCGTTCCGGCAAAACCCATGATCGCGGCAGCAGGGAGCACAGTACGTTCAGGTCGAAGCCGATAACACTACCAGAGAAGAGACCTCATGCTGGCATGATTTCGTAAAACCATGCCAGCATGAGGACAGGGCAACATCTCTGCATGCCATCAGGTAAACATAACAACATGCAGAGATGCAAAAACCCTGGATCAACCGGGGTCCATCGTTGTGGTGGCAGAAGTTGTAAACGGCTGCCTTCTGTACTTTCGAGCCAGCCTCCGATGTACGCCGCCAAGTTCGGCATTGTTTTCTGGCCGATACCAGCAAATTCGCAGAGGAATGACAGGATCATTTCGGTGATGAGTGCCTCTGAGGAATACTTGTGTAAATCGAATGCGCAATTCGTGGTTTACTATTCCCCGGTGTGTTCGTGCCCGCGAGGGGTGCGACGCCGGAAAACTGCATCGAGCAGTTTGACTGCGTGCTGTTTCAATCCACGCGCCCGCAGGGGGCGCGACCGGCGATGATCCGTCGCCTGGGTTGCCGATCAAAGGTTTCAATCCACGCGCCCGCAGGGGGCGCGACCTCAACCAGGTGAGTATAGGGCTCGGTAAGGATGATGTTTCAATCCACGCGCCCGCATGGGGCGCGACAGGCAAGGCAGGATCTTTTTAAGAGGCAAAAGACAGTTTCAATCCACGCGCCCGCATGGGGCGCGACTCGGCTATGGGCGATGGCGTACAAGACCGTAAAGGTTTCAATCCACGCGCCCGCATGGGGCGCGACATGTTGACTACCTGTTTAATTCTGGCCCGTGCGCTGTTTCAATCCACGCGCCCGCATGGGGCGCGACGAACGGCTTCGTTTATCTGTGTCTCTGTCGTACCGGTTTCAATCCACGCGCCCGCATGGGGCGCGACTATGATATGATAAAGAGGTCGTTAGACGAGTACGTGTTTCAATCCACGCGCCCGCATGGGGCGCGACACATTTCTCATTGCTTATCATTTTTTTTTGTTTACGTTTCAATCCACGCGCCCGCATGGGGCGCGACTGGCAAACCCGCCATCCGGCAACTCCTCGCCCTGTTTCAATCCACGCGCCCGCATGGGGCGCGACCCACTCGCCGAATCCGACATTGTCCTTGATAATGTTTCAATCCACGCGCCCGCATGGGGCGCGACCAGCAGCGCTTGCAATCGCAGGAGGCTTAATATGTTTCAATCCACGCGCCCGCATGGGGCGCGACGCTGGAACGGGCACGTTGGAGCGATCCGCGTTTAGTTTCAATCCACGCGCCCGCATGGGGCGCGACCTCAGGAGGGACATGGACAAACGATAGTTATATCGGTTTCAATCCACGCGCCCGCATGGGGCGCGACCGAGCACGCCGGCCGCGTCGCCGGTTCCGGAAGAGTTTCAATCCACGCGCCCGCATGGGGCGCGACTGATATGGCTTTAACGGCTGGAAGTAACTGGGGGGTTTCAATCCACGCGCCCGCATGGGGCGCGACTGACCTATACGGATGTGGTGTCGGGCGAGTCGGATGTTTCAATCCACGCGCCCGCATGGGGCGCGACGTAACTCTCCGGAGGAACCTCCTTAAGGCGCAGCGTTTCAATCCACGCGCCCGCATGGGGCGCGACAGCAAGTCCACCCCGTTGGCGCGGTGGATGTTGTTGTTTCAATCCACGCGCCCGCATGGGGCGCGACTTGATGCCCGTCAACGCTGCAATAGCCTTGGTGTTGTTTCAATCCACGCGCCCGCATGGGGCGCGACAAAAAGCACTTCTTGATGCTCAAATTGGTGTACAGGTTTCAATCCACGCGCCCGCATGGGGCGCGACCTATTTCATCAATCGATACAAGCGGATAAACAGGTTTCAATCCACGCGCCCGCATGGGGCGCGACAAAACTCTGTAAGTGACCGGCGAGGTCTCGCTGTTTCAATCCACGCGCCCGCATGGGGCGCGACGTGTTTTCTGATTCATAAGCTTGCCGTTATTCTCCCTGTTTCAATCCACGCGCCCGCATGGGGCGCGACCATGCATTAAAAAGTTCAAGGTCAGGACGGAAGTGTTTCAATCCACGCGCCCGCATGGGGCGCGACATACCGGCAAGCGTATACACTGGAGTACTTTTCATTGTTTCAATCCACGCGCCCGCATGGGGCGCGACTGCTGCTGCAATTGCTGCCGCCACCCCTGCAGGATGTTTCAATCCACGCGCCCGCATGGGGCGCGACGCTGGCTGCCGGGATTGAGATCCTGGTGCATGTGTTTCAATCCACGCGCCCGCATGGGGCGCGACTACCAACGGGTATCGCCTTGGCTACGTTTGTACGGGTTTCAATCCACGCGCCCGCATGGGGCGCGACGGCCAGACGACCAAGGGCAATGGCTATCCGAAGCCGTTTCAATCCACGCGCCCGCATGGGGCGCGACCGGAAACGATTCAAATTCTATCAGTATTTCTGCAGTTTCAATCCACGCGCCCGCATGGGGCGCGACACCGAGCATTTTTTCAGTCATGTTGCCGTTCTGGTTTCAATCCACGCGCCCGCATGGGGCGCGACGCACCGGCTGCGCCAGCAATAAGCGATATGCAGCGTTTCAATCCACGCGCCCGCATGGGGCGCGACTTTACAGTGGCGAGCAAGTTGCTGAGCTGCTAAATGTTTCAATCCACGCGCCCGCATGGGGCGCGACCGTTACACCATGAAAACTGCTCTCCGGTTTTCCATGTTTCAATCCACGCGCCCGCATGGGGCGCGACCTGGTATTCCATAAGCAATTACATTCTCCTGACCTGTTTCAATCCACGCGCCCGCATGGGGCGCGACGCGAGCGTTTGCAGGGGTTCCCGGACAGCTACACGTTTCAATCCACGCGCCCGCATGGGGCGCGACTCTCTCTTGACTCTCCGTTATCAATTCCTCGCTGTTTCAATCCACGCGCCCGCATGGGGCGCGACGGGAGTTCATCATTCAAGGCCGCGCTCGACAGTGGTTTCAATCCACGCGCCCGCATGGGGCGCGACCGCCGGTGAACTCTTTCTGGATGTCCGCTTCGTTGTTTCAATCCACGCGCCCGCATGGGGCGCGACCGCATCAAAATCAGCAACCGACATACTGCACCCATTGTTTCAATCCACGCGCCCGCATGGGGCGCGACTCTCAATAAAAGACTTACCGCTTCCGGATGGCCCGTTTCAATCCACGCGCCCGCATGGGGCGCGACGGACAAAATCCCGATACTCATTCTGAGGGTGATAATGTTTCAATCCACGCGCCCGCATGGGGCGCGACCTCTGCCGATCCTTGCGGATTTCGGGGACTGTGCGTTTCAATCCACGCGCCCGCATGGGGCGCGACAGGATGCCAACGACGATCACCCGTATCTGATCAGTTTCAATCCACGCGCCCGCATGGGGCGCGACGTGCGAGCGTTTGCAGGGGTTCCCGGACAGCTACACGTTTCAATCCACGCGCCCGCATGGGGCGCGACGAACCGTGCGCACGAGCCATTACCGGCATGTCGTGTTTCAATCCACGCGCCCGCATGGGGCGCGACTTCGTCGCGGTCGCAGTCCATGAAGGATTTGTTGAGTTTCAATCCACGCGCCCGCATGGGGCGCGACCGAGCGTTTGCAGGGGTTCCCGGACAGCTACACGTTTCAATCCACGCGCCCGCATGGGGCGCGACTTGCAGGGTACAGAGTGATCCAGCAGATCAATGCGGTTTCAATCCACGCGCCCGCATGGGGCGCGACTTTGTTCTGTCAATGCTTGTTGGACCAAACGTCTGTTTCAATCCACGCGCCCGCATGGGGCGCGACTTCGATGGCCGTTCCGGTGATGCGGTGGATTGGAGTTTCAATCCACGCGCCCGCATGGGGCGCGACGGCGGCACTAAAGTCTTTCCGGTTCTCTTTCAGGTTTCAATCCACGCGCCCGCATGGGGCGCGACGCTATGCGGTCAATAGATGCGTTATGCTCTGCCGTTTCAATCCACGCGCCCGCATGGGGCGCGACCTAATGGCGTCGGGTAAAAATCCTTGTTGTCGGTGTTTCAATCCACGCGCCCGCATGGGGCGCGACCTTTGGGCTCATGAGTACAATCTGCGGGAACAAGGGTTTCAATCCACGCGCCCGCATGGGGCGCGACTGTCAATCTATGATGTCAGGTATTCCATGGCTTGCGGAGCATTATCCGCGAACCATTTCGTATGCCAAATAACAGTTTACGCAAACCTGACTATGAAAAAAATAAGTTCTTATAAATATTGCAGTTAGCTTTCCCGCGAACATCCCTGAATTTCAGGTACAGCTTTACGTTCGCGCGTCATAAAATCAGGGGCCCTTCGAGGTCGCGGGGTTCTTTCGCTCCTTCGTGTTCAATGCGGTTCTGCCAGTTGGAGCCGAGGAAATAAAACCTCAGGCTGTCATGGGCATGATCCATTTCGTGCATCAGCTTTGCCCGTAATTTTACCCATTGAGCAGGATCGACATTACATTCGAATACCGAAAACTGAACTCGCTGTCCGTAGTTCTGGCAGGTCTTTGCAATCCTGCGCAATCTGCGCCTGCCGGCAGGCGTTTCTGTGTTGACATCGTAAGTTACCAGTACCAGCATCGGTTACCTCCAGACAAAAGGCGGGTACATATCGATATCCCCCCTGATATACCGGGCAAGCAGCATCGCCTGCATATGCCAGATGAGACCCACAGCCATTTTTTCCCTGACATACGGATGTTCTATTTCTTCCTGTTTTCTTTTCTGGTAAGCCGTTAGCAAGGTTTTTCTTGCATCGTCTTTCATCAGCACAGCGCCAGTATCGGATACCGTGAAATCATTTGCCTGAATCTGACCCCGATTGATTAACGACAATGCCATTCTGTCGGCGATATAGGAACGGAACTCTTCGAGCATATCGAGAGCGAGGCTCGGACGACCCGGGCGATCCTTGTGCAGAAAACCCGCTGCTGGATCGAGCCCACACGACTCAAGGGCGGAGCGGATATCGTGCGTCACAAGGGTATAGAGAAACGAAAGCAGACAATTTACCCGGTCAACCGGCGGTCGACGGTTTCGGCCATTAAACCGGAACAACGGGTCGGAAGTTGTGATGCACTGGTCGAATACCTCGAAATAAATTCTTCCTGCTTCACCCTCGATTCCTCTGATTCGCTCCTGATCGGTTTCATCGCCAAGCTTTTTTATGCAACCGGCAAGCAGTTGCTGTGCATAATGCAGTTTTTCGCCATCGACCTTCTCGGGGTGGTCCCGCATGGCCCTTGCAAGGGTAACCCTGCTGTTGCCGATTTTTCCTATGACGAACGCCCGGGCAAGCATGGCCGACTGCTGATAGTTGTCTGCTTGCCGGTATTGTGCGCGCCTGAGAAGAATGTTGCCTTTCGTTGGCCCCTGCACCTGACAGAGGAATTTGCCGTATTCGGTAAGGAACGTCACCGTCACACCCTTTTCTGCACAGTGACCCATGAGAAAAGGGCTGCAGGTGATCTGTCCGAAACAGATAATGCCGTCAAGCATATGAAGAGGCAATCGAACCTTTTCAACCTTATCGATTTTTATGACCGCACACTCTCCTTCTTTCGACAAATATGCTCCCTGTGTGGTTACGAACAGCGTATTGAGCAGCTTTTTCAAATTTCATCCTCCGAGAGTTCACGAAGCAGTTTGTGCACGTAGTTTTTAGAGGAGCGACTATGCACCACGACCTCAGGCAGACAGAGCTCCTGCAACGAGCACTGTTTGCATTTCGGGCCAGGCTCCGGCAGGGGAGTGATGCCATTCCGGAAGAGTTCATGAACGCATTCAGCCGTTGCAGCGGTTTTCTCCCTAAGAGCTTTATCGAAAACAACATCGAACCGGCGTTTCGTCTGGCCATAGAACAACGCACCAGAAGGAATGGCTATGCCCAGCATCTCCTCAAGACAGATGGCCTGGGCACAGAGCTGAACCTTGTCGGCATCATGCTTTTTCTGCCTGCCCCGCTTGTACTCTATCGGGAACGGTTCCTCGCAGCCATTTCGCTTATGCCATTCCACAACGTCAGCTATTCCAGAAGCGCCAAGCATAGCACTCCGTAGAGGGACGCTCCTTGTGGTTCGAACACCCGGACGGTAAGACGTTTCTCCATCGTCAACCCGTTCATGCATCTCCCTGCCCTCGGCAGTGTAGCTGTTTTCAGCCCATACCTGTTCGATATGGATCAGCGCACACTGCCGGGGGCAATAGACAAAATGCTGCAATGTCGACAAGGCGACGAAGTCGGATTCTGGGTACATAAAACCTTCCTTTTAAAACCCGTCAATTTTTTCAGGGATCAACCCGTCCAAATCAGTTAGTTCGAAACTTCCATCTGTTTTAACGTTCAACGAACGATGGACTTTAGCAGATGAGTATTGACCTGATTTACAGTTATGCTTCCACCATATAACTTTTAGCACTTCCATGCTGCCTGCCGGGCGAGCAGATGATTCGTCGTTTTCGAACAGTCGTGGTAAAATCTCTTTTATCACTTCAGCATCTTGATCGGAAAAGAGTGTTCTCTCTGCCAACTGTGGATTCATGCTTCCGTAGAAAACATAGACACCTTTATCAATACGATGTTTCATTCCCATCGTATCAGAGCCACGTTTTGTTCCATCTCCTTCACTATTGACACTTTTTGTAATTTGAGTACTTGTGATATCAACAGGTTCAATACTGAATGCGGATTGGATTGTCACAGGGCCACGAATTCCAATGGATATAGCGGCATCCCCTTCGTTTTCACCTTCTACTGCCTTTTTATTCGTTTTTTTTGTGCTTTTAAGGGCAAACAATTGCCCAAAGGAGCGCACATCAACCCATTTTTCACAAGCAAGTTTGACAGTTTCATTAGATCCAAGCTTACTCCCCAGAATTGACTCGGCTCGTGAACGTAGGCTTTTAGCCTCATCTGCTTTCCTGTCATCAGACTGAACAAAAATCATGTCTCCGTCATCCTTTTTACCATTTACAACCCAACGTTCAAGTAAGCGATCACGTATCTTTCTTTTTATACAAACATCCGAAATTTCACCGAAATTTGAGTAATTAGTACGCGGACGATTACCATTGAGAGGATCCCCGTTAGGATTAGCGTTTTGAACACTCAAGATGACAGCAAAATCAACTTTTTTTTGAAGGGTGCCCATTTTTATTCTCCTTTATTTAAATCAGTTATAGAATCAATAACTTTGTTGACAGAATTTATATTAGCTCCTTCAATTGATTTTGACGCAAACAATGCGCTACGTTGACAGTGATATCCCAATAAAAATTCACCAGTTAATGGACGATCTTTCTCCTTGCTAAAATCACCTTCATGAAAAGAGCAAATTACTTCATCAAGTAATCGCTTTCGATTCCTCAAAAAACCAATTGTTTTTTCGGAAGAGTGAAGACGTGCCATATAGGGAATTAATGCCAATTCAATGGTTCTCCATGTAGAAAAAGGCCGATCAGCAAAACGCTGCATCAACTTTGCTGCGGTTGTATCGCGATTGCTTTCTGCCCCCATTTCAAGTGCATAGTATTCAATATTATCAGCTATAGCCAAAAGTCGTCCATAGAGATAATCCAAAGTATTTCTTTCGGTTTCCAGTTTCATTTTATACTCCTTTTCTTTAAAAAATCCCTTAAATAAAGCACAAGCAATTCCCAATATTTTTTCCCATTCATATTTCTCATGACCTTGACGATTGCTTGTATTCCTTATTGTAGATTCAACAAGATCACGAGGTATGCGTTGATCATCAATTATACAAGGAAGTAATCGTTCAACAATTGATTTACTTAGTTTTTCATCAATTCGAGAGCCATATGCAGCTTCAGCTATTTCTCGAGGTGATGGTGCACCAATAAAAGTGAGTGATTTTTTGGTTTTATTATCCATTCCATAGTTCTGAAGCCAAGCATAATTTTTGTGCCAAGATTCTATACGATCCAGATACTCTGAACCTTTCAACTCACGATAATAGGTAATAGCCATCCGGCCTTTTGTCGCCGCATCAAGCCCCAAAATTATGATGTCGTTAGCTGATCCAAGCTTGGATTGATATCCTCGAATAGCTTTATTCAGCCTAAGAGCAAATGCTTGCCCGAATTCTTTTGTATCTGATACAGAATACTCTTGCTTCGATGGCATTTTCGCTAATTCTTCAGCAGATAGAAAAAGTGCATTAGTATTTTCTGACCAATCCGGAATATCTTCACCATTAACAGCCCAAGCAACTATTACCTGATCACCATTTTTAAAGCCCTGGCGCTCAATCAACCACCGAAGAGCACTATGAGCTTTTTGTGTCACTGAGCTACCAACACCAACAACTTGATTCGCAAAAGTAAATCGACCAAGGTAAATAAAGTCTGATTCATTCTCTTTTTTATATGAAATCAACTTTGCTCCATCCTTCCCATTCCTTAAACCTTTCGGATGTTTATCGGCTAATATTTGTTCAATGCCAGTTACCATGCAAATTCCCGATCTTGAACCCATCGAATTACAATAGTCAATCCACGAATCCCTAAGTGCTTTATCTTTCCATGTTTCAGAAGGCAGATCATCCTCTACAATCCAGCGAATTAATGCATTCTGTGTCTTATAATTTCCACTTTCAGCATTTAATTGCTTAAAAAGAGCCGGTTTATTTTCATTGGAATTCCATTTAAATAGCAGGTCTCCATTTTCTGACATAGGTAATACACCCTGCGATTTCAAATCAGCAACAACTTGTTCTTTTTCTATGTATTTAAGGACAGATACTGCTTTTGGATTCGAATATGCTGAGGTACACCACAATTTTAACTGTTGATGATAAGCATTGTAATACTTGTTCGATATGCAACCTTCCTCTCGGTAATCCGCAGCACAATATTTGATATGATCAGACAATGGATGTGGGACAACAGCACTTGTTCTGGTGGTCGCTGATTGTTCCGTTGCTGGAATTACAGTATTTTCTTTATCAATTACTCTGGCCCTTCGAAAATTACCTTCCCTATCCAGTACAATTTCAATATGCGCTTGCTGAATCACATGAAATTCTGGAGCAAGAGGGACTATAGACTGTAAGTTGGTCGATACCGAACAGATTTCATACGTGTCATACAATTTTTGCATCCAACTCATTTTAACCTCCTATTTCCGTGAGTTCTTCGTCAACACTGCGCCACTGATCTTTACCAAACTCTTTTGCATACATTGGACGGACAAACTTTGATATGGTGCACTCTTCAGGTCGTGCGAATCGAATACAGCCATCATTCATTACTGGCCGGAAAAACCTTGCATGTAATTCAGCTATCCCGGTTTCATCAGGATAATCAAAACTGTGGAACATTAAGCTGTAAGTCACTTGCCCTTCTCCATCATAAGGGCTGCTTCCGTGACCAAATTCGCAAGGCTCAACATATCCCTGACAATCGCGTGTGCCAAGAAAGATGTCCTGCCGACCACCAAGCACCAACATGCGCTGGGCAATAGCGTAATGTTTACCAGCTATCCGGTCATTTGCCAATTCTGGTCGGTGCAAATTCCATTCAAAGTGAGCTCTGACTTGGTACTCTACATCAGCAAGAAACGTGTAGATGGAAAGATCATTTCCTCCAGTGCTGAATTTTAACGGTTTTGTTCCTTTGGTCTGTGTTCGGATTCGTTTCATTATTCTCACCTCGTCAATAATCCATATAAGGGTCGGCTTCCAATAGATGGACTTGACAATTCCTTTCAACGATTCATAGGTTGGAATATGATACGAACATTTTTCCCCACCGATCCGGGTTATCGGATCCGTAAACATGGCATAGCGTCCCCAAACTTTGAATTCGATGCTATTTTTTTCAGACATCCAATACCTCCATTATCTCTTCAGGTTGTTCACTTAATCCAAATTTTGAACTGTAATACCGTTTATCGGCCAGGTACAGAATTCCTGTGCCATCCTGCGTTTCCCGAACCACTCCTGTAAGCACCATCTCATTCAATAGTTTTGGAAACACATTGACACTGAACTGTTGTGCCCTGCGCAAAACATTGAATCCGATTCCAGCGGGATGAATGGAACACAATTCATTTACTATTGATTGACCTTCATCACCAAAAGGCACGACAATACCCTGAGTCGGTGCATCAATTGCTTTAAAATTCTTTGCAGCCGTCATAAACGATTGGCGCAAATAGATCTCCGGGGCAATGCGGTGAGTTCTTTTGTATTCTTCAACTGAAAGACTGTTGACCGAAAGAAGGTTGAGCAGTGTATCCTCATGGCCAATTTCTTTTGAAGAAACCATATAATCCATCTCGTTCGCTCGGGAAAAGAAGTAATTTTCGTAAAACCATTCCATTGCTTCAGGTCCAATACAGTTGTTACCAAACCTTTCTGGATCCTGTTTATAGTCGTCCAGTACACGTTCAGCCTTGTCGCGACCAATCTTAATGTCTGGAAGCATACCCAGATTCTCTCCTTTGATATTGACGATATGAACACGCCCGAACTCCTTTCTTCTGTTATGTCGGTTACATCTTCCCGCTGCCTGGGCAATAGAATCCAAGCCTGCGATGACGCGGATAACCGAGCCAAAATCAACGTCTACTCCAGCTTCGATGAGTTGAGTACTTATGCAGATTGTCGGTTTTTGTCCATCAAGCCGACTTCTGACCTCGCCCAAGATCGACTTTCGGTGAGCTGGGCACATATTGGTGCTCAGATGATAGACGTTAAAGCCTTCTTGTATTGTGCATAACCGATAAAGCTCTTGAGCTGTTTTTTTATTGTTAACGATAACCAGACAACTTCCCGCATTCAAGGTTTCCCCTTGAGCCAATTCAGCTACTTCGTCAAGTAGCCAACCTCCTGGTTTGCTGTCGTTCAAGACTTCAACTCTTTTCAAATCATCGAAAAGTTGCCGCACATCCGGGATAATTTCACTTCCTTCAGGCAATCTGATTGAGCCTTTGTGGGTGTCAACCCGGTTTAACAATGGCTGTGTCGCGGTACATAAAACGACTGAGCTTCCACACTGCTCAACCAGAAAATTGATGGCATTGTTGAAAAGGTGAATACAATTAACAGGCAAGGTTTGAATTTCATCGAAGATCAAAACACTATTCGCCAATTGGTGCATACGACGAGCACCACGGGTGCCGCTTCCGAAGAGTGTTTCCAGAAACTGAACATTTGTGGTAAAAACGACTGGTGCATCCCAGTTCTCGGAAATGACTTTACTCCGCCATGTCTGCTGTTCGGGAGTCAGATTCGAATGATGTTCAAGTACTACACTTCCGAGTTCCACTCCTTCAGGCTCTAAAATCTGCCGGGCAACCTGAGCGTTTTGGTCAATGATGGAAGTAAAAGGAATTATGTATATCACGCGATCCATCTCGTTGATTTTAGCATGATGCAATGCGAAACGCAGGCTGGCAAGTGTTTTACCCCCACCCGTTGGAACTGTCAAGGTAAAGGTACCTTGATTGCTTTTGGCAGCATTAAGACAGTGTGCTGCAATCTCTCGGCGTAGTTTATCAATCGGATATTTCTGTTCAAATCGACCAAGATGATCTTCAAAACGGGAAGTCAAGCAATCCCATTGAGAGTTTCGTTTGCCAGTCATGAACTTGGCCCTTGCTGGATTTTCAAAACAGGCAGAATCAATACGATCAGCATCGATAATACAACTGAACAAAAATCGAACCAACAACCCTATCTGGTTTTGTATTATCATCTCGCTTTTGTCATGGGAAGAGAGCATAATGCTCCGAACAATTAGCTTGAATCCATTGAAAAATTCTGGATCAGCAACGATCTTTTGGGCATGATTCATAATATCCTTATCGACCTTTTCAAGTACTTCACTATGATGGGTACATTGATCCGCCTTTTTCATTCTTTTCGTAAACGTATCCTCAATCGGGCTATTTGACACTGAATTCAGGCAATCGATCAAGCCTGAGTGGTGAGAAGCAATACATAACGCAAGAATTTGACCGACAATAGTCCCTAATTGACCCTGCTTCGATAGTTCTTGCCAAACGAACTGCGATGCTGCGCTGGAATGATCTATTTTCCCTTTAAGACCTTTGGCATCAACAAAATCCTCATCATCATCTGGATTTAATAGCCCGGTTGCGGACTTAAGATAGTTCTGGAAGTCAGTGCTGTATTTTCCGAGATCGTGAAGTAATCCAATCAATTCCCCATGTAAGGGCAATCCGATCTTGTTTGCATGAGATCGTGACAGTTTTGCAACATTGCTCAAGTGCGCAAACAACAACTGCTTCCGATCATCCGAGACATGCGCATATGCTATTGCTGTATTTAACTCTTTCATAAAGGCAATGTTTTTTCTCCATAAACTTCACCCATAACCCGAACCTCCTCCCTGATCATATCCCTCAACTCTTCAGGTTCAACCACTTCAGCTTCTTTGCCGTAGCGCATGACCCAGCGTTTGACCGCATCGAGTGCGCTGACCTTCATATGCAGGGTGATCGATCCATCCTCGCGTTCCTCTATCTGTTGCGTCGGGTGCCAGCGGTGTTCCTTTATCCACTGCGACTGATATGGGGTAAAACGTATGACGATTGCTTGCTCTTCGACGCCGGCACATTGATCGAAGGTCTGTTCGAGATACTTTTCGATTGAAAAGGACTCCGGAATGGTGAACCCGGTTGCGCATGGGGTGATGGATCTGATTCTGTTGACGGCGAAGGTTCTTGTGGCTTGCCGCAGTTCGCAGAAGGCAATCAGATACCAGGTGCTTTTAGATTGATCGTAATGCAACCGGTACGGGTGAACCGTTCGACTGGTTTCCGCCTGTTTTGATGGGGCACGATAGGCTATGGCGATTTTCCTGTTGTTTCGGATAGCCTCATCGAGCAGGGTAAAACTTTTTGTGTCGATTTCCGAAGATGGCGGTTGTTCAAACGAATAGATGTCGAGAATGCCGTTTTCGGAGCACGTAGCCGGCAGATATTGCAGAACCTTGTCGAGCGCGCTGCTGATTTCCTGATAATAGGGGGTTCCCTGATACCGGGAGAGGACTTTCTTTGTGGCTTTCAGCGCTTCGGCTTCCTGCCGGTCAATGAATGCGGAGGTCAGAAAGGCCCAGTCTTTTTTATAGAAATAGCCTTTTTTCTTTTTGTCGTAATCAATCGGGGCGTTCAGCATGTCGCGCATGTACTCGATGTCGCGCTGGATGCTTTTGCTGCTCACTTCGAAGTGACAGGCAACTCTGGTACAGTTAGGATAACAGTTGTTGCGGAGTTCCCGGTCGATATGCTGCATGCGAGCCAGTGGTGGTCTGGATTGTCTCATGACGCGATTGCTTCAGATTAATGATATGGCATCACAAAAATGGTATTGCGCATTCCGGTTTTTCTGGCTCCATCTCACGCCCGGCGCCCGATAGTAACATAGAGCCAAACATAAGACAAAGGGTGTCCGACAATAAATTTTTCGAAAATATGAGGTTTTGTTCTGATAAGGGCGTTTTGAAAAGTGGTCGCTTCCATGGTTGCGATGCAGATCTATGCCTGGCTATACGCAGGTGTTGAGAAAGAATTTCATAAACCGATCATTCTTTAGTTACGAAATAAGCACATCAGATAAAAACAATCACCGAATTCTTTTATCGCAGGTTTGCAAACGCAAAGGTTTGTTGTTTTAAAAAAATCGGGGATGATTCGGATTTGTTGGTTTACGGTTTCGAGTGCTATTGCGCCGGCAACTATTTCCATTGGAACAGCTTGCAGCAGATTATGCAGGAGGTGTCCTTAAGTCAGGAGCCGAAAGATCTGGAGCGGTCGTTCGAGATCGAACTGATGGAGAGTGTGCGGGAATCGGTAATAGACGTACAGGTGAGACGAAATCGTTCACTAAAAGAAGTGATGAAAGATCTCTGATACACAAATTCTGAACGTTCCGTCAAAACAGGTGCGTTGATAAAAGCCACTGTTTCAGCGGAAGCACAGGTTCTTTACGTGTTGCGGTTCTCCTTCCGGGCGGGGAATTCGGAAGGAGAGTTCGCGCTTAAAATATGACCGCCAGATCGGAAAGATAGGTTTTGATGGACTGATGCTTTCCGAGGTTGAGTTTTTTATGCATTCTGTAACGAATGCTTTCCATGCCTCTGGTTGAAATACCTACCGAGCGGGCAATTTCTTTTGTGTCGTAATTCAGTTTGACCAGCAGACTGATACGCAGTTCGCGCTGGTTCAGGTTAGGATGCTTTTTCTGCAGCTTTGAGAGAAAAACGGAATCAGATTCGGTCAGTTCGATATTGAGCCGTTTTTCAATGGTTTCGGTTTCAATAAGGCTCAGGCAGGAATCCGTCATCTGCCGTTTGACATCCTGATCGATATCGAGAGCATAGATCTGGTCGAGGAGATTACGCAGCGCAGTTGTTTTTTCTGCAATTGCCGTAGAGACCCGGGTCAGCTCCATATCCTGATTCGCAATTCGCGATTTCAGTTCAGCCACTTCCTTTTCATATTCTCGTGTCTGCTTTTTGTTGAGTTCGATCTGAGCATTCAGTTTGATAACCGCATCGGTTATTTTCTGCTCATTGTCCTGTTTCATTTGTTCCAGTTCCATTGCTTTTTCTTTTTCTTTTTCACGCAGGTCAGCCTGCATGGCTTCAATTGCTTTAAAAAACGTGTAATAATTATCATTGAACTCAGGTACGGCAATATGTTCATCGAACATATCGAACCACGACATTCTTGCCAGATAGGCCAGAAATCTTTTTTTCATCGTTTCGGCATGGCTCGGCGGTTCTGTTTCCGGAGCATTGCCTTTATTGTATTCAAGAACTGCGTCGATCGCTTGTCGATAACTGTCGGTAATAAGAACAACTATGCTTTCCGGTACTACTGCGGCAAAGGATTCGACTATGATACGTACTGAATCTTTTACATTGTAGAAAACAATCAAACGGAACTGAGGGTTCCACTTATAGAGTAATGCCGTGATGGATTTTTTGTAGATATATGATATGTCGGCAACGTGAGTGAAGTCCCAGAAGCAGTGAACAGGAGTTTCGATAAGGCCGGTTTCTTCCAGAACGGTTTTGAACAGCTCGCTATCCATACTGTCCAGCGTAATATCATGACGGGCTTCTACGGAACTGTGTATGATGTTCTGACCGATCAACTTGATATGCTTGGTGTATTCTGCCTGTTTATGCTCGTTTTTCCAGTGTTTTTTTTCGGTAACAGGTAGTTCCACGCTGATCTCTTTACTCATTAATCATGTCTCTTTCACGGGTTCTCGATGCTGTGACGTGATATAAAAAGTAATATGGCGAATTATTTTCAGGTAGTCAAAGTTTTTTGTCGTTTTTTTAAAAAATACTTTTGTCATTTGTATTTTTCTTAAAAACCGCAGAGATACGCCTTAATTGACTGATTTTTTTGCAGTCCGAGTTTTTTATGCAACCTGTACCGGATGCTTTCCATGCCTCTGGTTGACGTTTCGCTGAGGCGGGCAATCACTTTTGTGCTGTATTTTTTTCTGACCAGCAGACATATTTTTACATCGTTGTTGGTCAGAAAGGGGTGTTTTATTTTCAGTTGGTCGATAAAAAGGGCTTCGCCTGCGGTCAGATTCAGATCGCAGAGTTCGGCGATCTGAATGTTATCTGCCATATCCGGGCACAGGTTTTCAAAATGGTTGTTTTTGTCAATTGAGCGCAGTTGCGTGCATAACAGCTCGGTTATTGTTTTTTTTTCTGTATCGACAGCATGCAGTCGATACAGTTTTTCATTGCGGACGGCTATTTCGGAGTTAAGGGCGGTCAGTGTGTTTTTGTAATTATGTACCTGTTTTTTGTGCAGGTCGATTTCCTGCTGCAGGTCGGAAAGCTGTTTCTTATACTGCAGCTCATATTTCTGCCGGAGTTCGTTTTTATGTTGACGATCGAACATTCGCTTGCTTATCATGTCTTTACGGAACTCCTCTACGGCCAAAAAATAAGGATAAAACTCATTTTCGGCAGGTGAGGGGTGAACGGGTTGGTCAAGCAGATTGAGGAGAGAAATTCTTGTGATGGCAGCGAGCAGTCTGTTTTTCAACTGCTCCGATTCGTTTTTTTCAAGGGGTTCCGGTTTTTCGACAGAGGAGTGTTCGTGCAGCTTCAGGATAAAGTCAAGTCCATCGTTATAGCTGCTTGCAAACGTCATATGGATTTTTTCAGGTGCTATCGCGCTGAAACATTCAAGGCGGTTTCGGATCTCGTCGCGTACATTGTACAAAACAAGCATCGTTATGTTTTTACCCCAGTTAAAGGCAAAATTCAGAAAATCGGTTCTGTATTGGTATCCAATGTCGGTTACGTTTTCCAAATCGATGAGCAGATAAATCGGCCTGTTAAGCAGGTTCAGATTTTCGAGAATGGAGAGGAATTTTTTTGAATCGATGCGTGAGAGAACGATGTTTCCGTTATCTGATCGATGTTTACAATGAATGATATCGCTGCCGATAAGCCTGAAAATGGTTTCATATCCACCGTCGTTGTGGATTGCCCTCCATTCAGGTTCTTCTCTTATCGGGAGATGTGATGCCGGGCATCGTTTCATGGCGGTTTTCCGGATTAATAGAAATCCTTTGTGAGGGATGCACTTTTTTACCTGTTTTTAACAGTGAATTGGCGTGTTTCCTGTATTAAAATGACTTTTGATAGATAAAAATAATCATTTTTTATCAGGTATAAGTAGTATTGTGCTGATAAATGTAAATAAAACACCATTGGTTATCAGGATTTTATTTGTCTGTTATGAAAATATCTGCCGTTCTCCGATGGCTGAGGGTATTTTTTACAGTCACGCGGAAAGGCATGGCTTTGGCCATTTATTTTCTGTCGAGTCAGCGGGTACCCGCTCTTATCAGCAGGGTTCATCGCCCGATTCACGATCTGCTGCTGCAGCGGCTCGTGTCGGCGTTGATATATCGTCGATTTGTGCTCGTGGTATCGATGAACTCGATCTGTTTGATTACGACTGGATTTTTGTGATGGACTGCGAGAATTATGAGGAGGTAAGCAGGTTGACCGGGTTTTGCGAAAAACCGAGAGTTCGACTCGTAATGTCGTTCGTACCGGGGCGGGCGGATGAAGAAATTCAGGATCCGTATTATGGTACCTACAGGGATTTCGAACAGGTTCGGGATGATCTTTTTCTTGCTTCCGATCATATTCTTCGAAATCTGGCAGCCTTTTGTGATGAGGAGGCTCCCGTTTATACCCGAAATGCTTTTCAGAAGGTGAAGTGATGGATACGTTGCGTTATACCTTTATTTTTAACCCGGCTGCCGATAAAGGGCGCGCTGCGGTGCGCGAGCCCTGGCTCAGGAATATGGTTTCGGGCATGCACGACGCCGTCGTGAAACGTACCGCCTATGCGGGGCATGCGGGTGATATTGCGCGAGAGGCTTGTCAGGAGAGCGACTGTCTGGTTGCCTGCGGTGGAGACGGAACACTTCATGAAGTGGTTAATGCATCGTTTGGCAGTGATTTGCCGATAGGAGTCATTCCCATTGGGTCCGCTAACGATTTTATCAAGACGTTGCAGCATGGCGGCAGTGTCGTGAAGAACATGCCGGCGTGTTTTTCCGGACAAAGCAGAACGGTTGATCTGGGAAGCGTTCTGTTTAACGGAGACAAGCACCGTTATTTTGTGAATTCTCTCGGTATCGGTTTTACCGGAAGAATCGCAGGAACGGTCAGGCGGACAACCTGGGCGAAAGGAGAGCTTGGTTATATACATGCCCTTTTCAGCGTTCTCATTGGTTATGCTCCGTTAAAAATGCATATTAAAATCACTTCTCCGGATTCTGTTTATGAAATGCATGAACCTGTTTTTGCTTTTTCCGTCTCGAACGGAAGAGTCGAAGGCGGGAAGTTTCGTATTGCGCCTGAAGCCGATCCTGCAGATGGGCTCCTTGATGTATGTATTCTGAAATCCATTCCGAATGTTTTGTTTTTGGGTTATGTCATAAAGTATCTCCGGGGTAGTCAGATTTTTGATTCGAGGGTTATCTACTGCAAGGCCAGCTCGGTCGAAGTTACGATCCCGGATTCGGAAATGATGCACATGGACGGAGAGGTTTTTGAGCATATCAAGGGAAAAATCCGGATTTCGGTTGTTCCCGGCGCTCTCAGGGTTTTCTCCTGACTGATGAAAAAAAGAAAAATCTGATAGGTGATTTATGCAGTATCTGGTTTTTGAAGATGAAAAGGTTTCCAGGTTGAAACCACTGGTGAACTTCAAGCCCGCTTACGGTCTCTTTACCGGTTTTCGCTCTCTGGCGCAGAAGCTTGAAGATTCGATTGCTGAAAGGGTCAGGCTGACCTGGCACCTCAGAACGTATCTTGCGCCGTTTTACCGTGAACGGTTTCCGGAGAGTATTGTTAACAGCATAGAAGAGGATGAACTTTTTCTTGTCAATGGCAGACTGCTTTGCGATAAAAATGTGACGGAGATCATCGTGCATGGGGCTCTGGATCCGGGAAATGCGTTGATGCAGGGTGACGATCTGCTTTTTGCCCGTCTGCACCGCAGCAGGTTATCGGATCTGCCGGATGGAAAACTGCCTGATCTTCTTGACTCGGCTTTTCTGGCGGCAGGACTCGCCGTTCAGCAGGTCAGCGGCTTTCGACTTATCGGGAATGTCTGGGATGTTATGGCTTATCATACCGAAGAGATGGAGCGGGATGCCGAACAGCTTGAATCCGGTCGAATTGACGGCGATATCCACCCATCAGCGGCTATTGTCAATCGTTCCAATATATTTATTGCTCCCGGAGCCATCGTAAAGGCAGGAGCGGTGCTCGATGCGGAGGATGGTTTTATCGCTGTCGGCCCGGGTGCTGTCGTTGAACCGCAGGCGGTGCTGATGCAGAATGTTTTTCTCTCTCCCTGCTCGCGCGTTAAAGCCGGATCGAGAGTTTACAGCAATGTGTTTGTGGGGACTGCCTCAAAAGTCGGAGGGGAGGTTGAGGACTCGTTGATAGAACCGTTTGCCAATAAACAGCATGATGGTTTTCTCGGGCATTCCTATATTTCTTCATGGTGTAATCTTGGAGCGGGTACCAATACTTCCGATCTTAAAAATAATTACAGTAACGTCAAGCTTGTCATAGACGGGCGTGAAGTTACCACCGGATTGCAGTTTCTGGGGCTTCTCATGGGGGATCACGCGAAATGTTCGATTAATTCGATGTTCAATACCGGGACGATTGTCGGTACAGGCGCAAATATTTTCGGCGGGGGGTTCCCTCCCAAAGAGGTTTCGTCGTTTACCTGGGGAAGCGCGGCAGAAGGGTTTGAGACCTATATGATAGAAAAAGCGGTGGAAACGGCCCGAAAGGTTATGGGACGTCGGCAGGTAGCCATGAGCAGCGCCTATGAAACCATGTTTCGTTTTGTCGCTGCCAGAGAGCATGGCCGGAAGTGTTTTATTTAATAATTAACTGTTGTTCCGTATGGTTCTCGTTATAGATAATTATGATTCGTTTACCTATAACCTTGTTCAATATATAGGGGAGTCCGGTGCGTCCGTTGAGGTTTTCAGGAACGACGAGATAACCGTTGAAGAGATTTTTCGGCGTGCTCCCGATAAAATCGTGATTTCTCCCGGTCCGGGGACTCCCGATGACGCGGGCATATCGGTACCGCTTATCAAAGCTCTGGATGGCAGAATTCCTCTCCTTGGCGTTTGTCTGGGACATCAGTCAATCGGCGCGGCGCTTGGCGGCAAAGTTGTCAGGGCTAAACAGATCATGCATGGAAAAACCTCGATGGTGTACCATGATAATACCGGTATTTTCCATGGCATTGACAATCCATTTATCGCAACACGCTATCACTCTCTCATCGTCGAGAGAGAGACGCTTCCTGATACTCTTGTCGTCAGAGCGTGGACGGAAGACGGAACCATAATGGGTATGGATTGTATCGCGTTGCGGCTTTATGGCGTTCAGTTCCATCCTGAATCGATCATGACCGAAGAGGGAAAAAAGATTATTGGAAATTTTCTGGAACTGCCGTCATGAACAGCCGCTTACCGTCAGAGCGCGGTCATGAAAAAACGAATCGTGATCCGCTGATCGGTTTTCCCGGAACCGGAAAGGAAAACGATTTCATGGTTGACGGGTGGCGGGTTTTTAAAATTATGGCTGAATTCGTAAGCGGTTTCGAGATAATGTCCGATACCGGCCCCGCCGTTACGGTTTTCGGTTCCACCAGGGTCGATGCCTCGAGCGTCGAGTATCTGCTTGCCGAAGAGATCGGTGCGGGTCTTGCCCGTGAAGGATTTGCCGTCATTACCGGAGGGGGACCTGGAGTTATGGAAGCGGCCAACAAGGGGGCCCGGCAAGCCGGCGGGATTTCCATAGGGTTCAATATCCGGCTTCCAAATCAGCAGCAGCCCAACAGTTTTATCGATAACGGCCGTCTGGTTACGTTTCAGTATTTTTTTGTCCGGAAGGTCATGTTTCTGAAATATTCCCAGGCGTTTGTGGTTTTGCCCGGCGGTTTTGGTACGCTCGATGAGTTTTCGGAGGCGATCACCCTGATACAGACTGGAAAAAGTGCAAGGTTTCCGGTTATTCTTATGGGCAGGGAGTATTGGAACGGTTTTTACCAATGGGTATGCACTACCATGCTTGGGGAGCGAGGCTATATTCATGCATCCGATCTTGATTTTATTTATCTTGAAGACGATCCGGAAAAAGTGGTCTCCATTATCAAAAGCTTTTATCCTGAAGGGTATTCCCTGAATTTTTAAATCCGGTTTGCTGTTCTCTACCGTAATTATCAACCCATTTCAGCAATACGATTCGCTCTTCCTCAGTAAGCCGTGATGCCGGTTTCCATCTGTAGTACAATTGTTCATGAATGGTGCCGTCAAGAACCGTTTTCCTGATTGCGTGCATCCGGAGTGCTGCTGTTTCTGAGTCGATGTCTCTCCATCGGGAAAAATTCAAGGCTCTGCGTCCGGCGGCAACCTTTGCATTTGCTGCCCATGATACCGGTGCGATATAGGCCGGAGCAGGCCATCGTGTCTGATGGGAGTGACAGTCGTAACAGGATTTTTTCAGAATGGTGACGATTTCCGCAGGGGCTGTCAGCGGGTTGTTTTCCGGAGGATTGATGCGGTTAAGCGGAATGAACTGCATGATAATGAGGGTCAGGATAAGCCAGCTTGCCGCTGTTTTGAGAGAATGCTCATTCATGAATTGAAGATGTTGATGGAATTTCTTTTTTTTAAACGTTAAACCGATAACTATAGTGATATTTCCCTGTGAAAAAGCGGTTTGGTATTATCTTCCTCAGATTCGGGCAGATCTTGCTATCGAGTTGGTTAAGACCGGTATGACGCAGTCTCAGGCGGCCAAAAAACTTGGTGTGACACCTGCTGCCGTTTCCCAGTATATTCATAAAAAGCGTGGCCTGCAATTACCGAGAACAAGAATGTACCGTCAGGAAATCAAGGCTGCGGTGAGAAAAATCTGTGAGGACGCCTCAGTCGATGAACTGCATTTTATTGTCTGCAAATGCTGTCAATTGCTGAAAAAGGAGGGGGAAACCGCTTCTGCGGCGGAAGAGGGTCAGTGTTCATAAAGAAGATGTTATGAGTAAAGTCATGAATGGATGGTCAGGGGATATTCGGAGTTATCGTTTATCGTCGCTCGTTACGGTTTGTATCGCGGCCGCAGGGTTCGTCCTGCAGTATATCGCACAAGGGCAGGGAGTCGGGATGCTTTCCTGGCCTTTCAATGCCCTGTTTCTTGCTGTTTTTGCGGCATTTATCGTGCTGCTTGGAGCAGGATTCAGGACTAATGGCTTCGTTCTGTGGCTGGGCGGCATACCGTTCGGGCTTTCTCTTATTTTTGCAATCGCGTTTCTCTCCCTGCTTGGCGGCGTCATTCCCCAGGGAATTTCGTCCGGCAGCATTCTGTCCGAAAGGCTCGGATTGAGCCGGATATTTTCAGGTTGGCCTTTTTCTCTGGTTGTGTTTTTCTTTCTCTGCAATCTCGGCTTGTCTGTCGTCTGGAAAATTATTCCGTTCAGGCTTGCGAATCTTCAGTTCATGCTCTTTCACGGCGGATTCTGGATCGCACTGGCGTCCGGACTTGCCGGCGCTTCGGATCTGCAACGGGTCATTATCCCTGTTTATGAAGGTCATGAGAACAGCAGGGCTTATATCCCTCAGGAGAATCGTATTGTGCAGCTCCCTTTTTCGGTTTATCTCGATGATTTTTCCATTGAAGAGTATGCCCCTCAGATTGTGCTTTATGATCCGGACAACGACCGCGTTATGCAGGGAGAGGTAACCGGTGGTACCGAGGTGAGCAAGGGGTACAGGGCGGTCTGGCCTGGCTTTGCCGTTACCGTGCAGGATTACCTGCCGCACGCCCTTCCTGACAGCAGCGGCATTCCTCGTCCTGCAGAAGGGGAAAAAGGTATTCCATATGCAAAAATAAGGATCACCTCGGGCGGAAAAAGTATCGAACGATGGCTGAACACCGGCAGCCCTTTTATCAAGCCGGGAGTCGTGCAGCTCGACCGTTTTTATCTCGTGATGTTTCCGGGCTCTCCGAAAGTTTTCCGTTCCGGCGTTGTGCTCAGCGGCAGCAGCGGCAGGAGAATCGCAGAGCTTGAAGTCAACAAGCCGGTTACCTATGAAGGGTGGAAACTCTATCAGATGGGTTATGACGAGAAAGCCGGACGGTGGTCGCAATTGAGTTTGATCGAAGCGGTAAGCGACCCATGGCTTCCTGCGGTTTACTGTGGTTTTTTCATGATTATGGCCGGTAACGCAATGTTTTTCTGGAAAGGAATGAAACGGGAGAGAGTATGACGCTTACGGATTTTCCGGTTTTCGCGTTTTCTGCAATTGCATGCTGGGCGACAGGTTCCCTGCTGCAGATTCTCGTTCGCCGTTATCCCGCAGTGCGGTACCCGTCGTATGCCGTTATGCTGGCTGGAACAGCGTTTATCGTATGGTTTATCGTTTCTTACTGGATTACTCTCGAGCGTCCGCCCCTGAGAACCCTTGGAGAGACAAGATTATGGTATGCCGCACTTATTCCTGCAGTCGGTTTTCTTGTCGAGTACCGCTGGAAGATAGGCTGGCTGAAATATTATTGTATGGTGCTGGCGGCTTTTTTTCTCGGTATCAACCTCGCCCACCCCGATGTGTTCGACAAGGCTCTCATGCCGGCCCTGCAGAGCGTCTGGTTTATTCCTCATGTGGTTGTCTATCTTGTCGGATACGTGCTGCTCGCTGCCTCTTCAGCTGCTGCCTGGCACAACATCTATTCCGGCTTCCGTTCAAAGACTGAGCTGCTTGGCTACTCGTTGTCGCACTATCTTGCGCTTCTTGGGTTCGTTTTGCTGACGTTCGGGCTGGTGTTCGGTGCGCTCTGGGCAAAGGAGGCGTGGGGTCATTACTGGACCTGGGATCCCAAGGAGACCTGGGCATTTATTTCATGGCTTGCCTATCTCGGTTATTTGCATCTTTCGGCAAACGGAACCGGCCGCAATAAACTGCAGTGGTATCTTGCCCTCTCTTTTCTGGTGCTTCTGGTCTGCTGGTTCGGAGTAAATTACATGCCTTCGGCGCAGAACAGCGTACATAGTTATCAGCCTGATTGACGTGGGTTTGGCATTCTAGCAGTCTGTCGGAATTGACGTCTTAGTCAAAATGGCAATTATGTCGCCCATAAGCAGCAAATCACCCAGCCAATCGGTATTGATCATTCATGACGGTACTTTTTTCTCCTGAACAGAGCAAAAT
>Ga0209800_10000072_pt1 | contig 236546 bp, 238 predicted proteins | sample Higcelweek8metaG_FD_187174 | JGI IMG/M metagenome (GOLD analysis project Ga0209800, IMG submission 187174) | Freshwater pond sediment microbial communities from the University of Edinburgh, under environmental carbon perturbations - High... | ecosystem: Environmental > Aquatic > Freshwater >... | reverse complement strand
AGCATAGCCCCAAACCGTTTAACCTACTTAGTTTTCAATGATCGCAAACTCAAACTCCAAACCTTAACGCAAGGCTCATCAGCGTTTGTGGACGGGAATTATAGGGGAAAAGATGAAAGAAGTCAAGAGGATTTTAGGCAAATAAGCAAAATATAGCAAAAAGTTTTTCGTTTTTATTTCACTCTTCTAAAATTGTAACATTTCTACCCATTTTTCCTCTCTAAAAAGCTTTTTTTATATCTAATTTCAAATGAACGGTTAATCAAACTCTTGTATAATCACTTTCATAAAATCCCTTATAAGGAAAAAGCTATGGCTTTATATGATCGCGAATACGCACGAGAAGGTGCTTTTGGTTACGAGAGCGCGCACAAAAGTGAAGCGCAGATCGTTTCGTTTGTTAAAGATACCTATAAATTGTTTGCCGCTTCAATGTTGGCAGGTGGGGTAGGTGCTTATGTCGGTATGCCGTTCGCCGGTATCGTTGCAGCAAATTACTGGTGGATCGCTATCCCTTGGATGCTCTTTGGAATGTTCGGTCTTCAAATGATCAAAAACAAACCGGGCGTTAATATGATCGGATTGTTTGCGTTTACATTTGCAAGCGGTGTTATCATCACTCCGTTGCTTAGTCATATCCTCGGAATGGCAGGCGGAGCAACCATCGTCGGAAATGCGTTTTTCATGACGGCAGCGTTGTTCGGCGGTCTTAGTTTCTTTGCGATTAAAAGTTCTAAAGACTTTACAACGTGGACGAAACCGATTATGATCGCTTTCTTTATTATTTTGGCAGTCTCACTGATCAATGTATTTTTCTTGAAAAGCCCAATCCTTTATGTAGCGATTCAAGCAATCTTCTTGCTCGTTATCAGTGTAATGGTTTTGATCGATACGCAAAACGTTATCAACGGTGCCTATGAAACACCGATGGACGGCGCAATCGCTTTGTACCTCGATTTCTTTAATCTTTTCGTTACGATGCTCCAACTCTTCGGTATTTTTGGAAACAATGACGAATAACTCTCTTCCGCCCGAACTCTTTCGGGTGGTCGACGCCAATCTCAACCGTCTTAAAGAGGGTATCCGTGTGATTGAGGATATAGCGCGCTATGTTCACAATGACAAGGAACTTGCCACTTCACTTAAAAATCTCCGCCATCTTTGTCGCATTGAACCGCTCGAGGCACTCCTTGCCTCACGTGACAGCGTCAATGATGTACTCCGTCCGAGTATGCAAAGTGAAATGAACCGTACGGATCTGCGCTCCATCTTAATAGCAAACTACAAAAGAGCTCAGGAGTCTTCCAGAGTATTGGAAGAACTCTACAAGATAATAGACTCCGCATTGAGTGAACAATTCAAACATATCCGTTACGAACTCTATACATTAGAAAAGAAAAATCTTTTAGACTCCAATGAGAGTCGTTGAAATTTCAAAAGATCGCTATTGTCGGAGCAGGCCCTGCCGGATTAATGGCCGCGAATATTTTGTCGGCAGCAGGAATAGGTGTCGATATTTTCGAGGCGAAACCTTCCGTAGGTCGAAAATTTCTCATGGCAGGTAAAGGGGGATTAAATATTACCCACAGTGAACCTATGGACGATTTTATCCGCCGTTATGATCAAAATGAGTGGCTAAAACCTATGATAGAGGCCTTTGATCCTAATGCCATTAGGGGGTGGATGGAAGATTTAGGTGTTTCTTCATTCATCGGATCATCCGGAAGAGTTTTCCCCACCGAGATGAAAGCCGCTCCACTATTACGCCGTTGGCTCTCTTCTTTAAAAAAGCGAGGGGTTCACGTTTATTGCCACCATTATTGGAAAGGTTTTAGTGATGAGGGCGATTTACGCTTTGCAACAGCAGAGGGTGAAAAAAAAATGACTTTTGATGCAACGATTTTAGCTCTAGGGGGCGGAAGCTGGGCAAGTCTCGGCTCAGACGGTGCCTGGGTGAGTGTTTTGGAGGAGAAGGGGGTGAAAATCAACCCTTTGCTACCCTCAAACTGCGGATTTAAAGCGATATGGTCTGCGTTTATGCAACCCCATTTAGGGAAACCGTTAAAAAATATATCGGGCTGGGTGGGAAATCACAAAGATCACATCAGTTCCTCCGAAGCCGTTTTGACCGCCTACGGGATCGAGGGGGGATTGGTCTATGCCCTCTCCCGTCCGCTTCGAGAGGAGATCATGGCACAGGGATCGGCAACACTTTATTTAGACCTTTTACCCCATATCAATGAAAATACCTTAATATCACGGCTTACCTCATCAGGAAAACAATCACGTGACAACCTCTGGCGTAAAGCGGGTTTAGAGGGTGTTAAATCCGCGCTCATTCGAGAGACATTGCCGAAAGAGAAATGGGATGACCCCATTGCTGTTGCTCGATACGTAAAGAGCTACCCTATCCTAATTACCGCCATGCAGCCAATCGATGAAGCGATCAGTACTGCCGGCGGAGTAATGCGTGAAGCGATGGATGAGAATCTTATGCTGCACGCCCTGCCAAATGTATTTTGTGCAGGGGAGATGCTCGATTGGGATGCGCCAACGGGGGGATATTTATTAACCGCCTCTTTGGCAAGCGGAGTATTTGCGGCAAACGGGGTCTTGAAAAAAGTTAGAGCAAGTAGAATGGACTAGATCAATGCCGACATTCGTCACCGACACACTGATGCTCATGTTCAACGTAATCATGTGAAAGATGAAGATTGGTACACGCCCCAAGGAGTCCGTAGAGTTCCATTTCCGCTCCGGTAACATGACGCACTACATTCCCTTCTGCGTCAATAAAAACAAACATTTCGTATTTATGCTCATTCTTTTTAATATGCTGTGAAAAAATAACGTAGTCCGCTTTTTTGAGTTCAGGAAAATGTTCGCATGTGGCGATAAACTTCTGACATTTTTTATCTATTTTTTTGATTTCCAGAAACTCTGACTGAATTGCATCACGAAGTACCGGCATAAGGTTCGGCATAACCTCTTTTAGATTATCATACTTTTCGATCCCTAACATAAGACGCTCCTCATTTGGAATTCTACTATTATGGATAGTATACCGCTTAGTGATCAAAATACTTCCTATAATAAATTACGAAGTAATAAACACAACCTCAAATTCAAGATACTCTAGCGGATAAGTTTCCATCAGCCGTTTCGTCTGCGAAAAATCGAGAACTCTACGTCCACCGCTTACCCCGCTACGTTTGATATAGCGGAACATCTCCCGTACCGAATCAAACTCTAATGTGGTGTGAAGCACTTCAAACCGTGCATCCAAATGTTTCTCTGCGATAGCCATCACCTCATCACTGCTACGTAACAATGGTGTAACTCCCGCGCACTCGTGCAAAGTTTTAAAGGTGCCTGCGGTGAAGATCGCCAATGACATTGGGGTATTGAGCGAGGCGAGAGACTCTATAACGCGATCCAAATCCTCCGCCCACTGTAATGCCGAAGCAGAGTAGATGCGATCAAATTGCTCCTCTTTCAAGCTCTCAAATAAGAATGGATCGTTGAAATTTCCCCATAATAATTCGACATTGGAATCTTTAGGGTGGTGTTCTAACATTTGCTCTGAAAAGTCGACCCCGACGAAACGCTCAACATCCCAATCGATCAATGAATAGAGAGTTCCGCTTCCGCACCCTAAATCAAGCATTCGCTTTGGGCGCGCAGAAGTAGTAACTAATTGTTTAGCGACAAGTCGTTGAATAACATTACGACTGCCGTACTCCGCCGCGTAGCGTGAAAACTCATGGCGTGCACTGCTCATCGGCGGTTAATGACCAATGCGATAATAAAGATAACCAAAAGACACAAGACAATCGCCGCACCGCTAGGAAGAGAGAAAAGATACGAAGCGCTTAGTCCGATCACCACAGAGATAAGGGCGATAGCGATGGAGAGAAGCGTTGTCGGATAAAATCCCATTCCGAATCGGATTGCAGCAACGGGAGGGATCACCATTAGCGCCCCGATAAGAAGTGTTCCGACCACTCGAATGGAGAGGGCGATAATAACGGCAATGACGCTGACGAGCATATAGTTAAGAATCGTAACACGAATTCCACCGGCACGGGCGACATCCTCATCAAACGCTATAAAATAGAGTTCTTTGAAAAACGCGAGCAAGAGTGCCATCGCTAACGAGCCGAAAATCCCCATCACCCATAAATCCTGAACACTTACCGAGAGGATCGAGCCGAAAAGATAGCTAAAGAGAGAAGCATTAAATGATCCCGCCATAGAGACAATAACAATCGCCAGCGCGAGGGAACCTGAGAGAAAAATAGCGAGTACCGAATCGGAATACATCCCGTGAGCACTGCGCAAATATTCAATCATCCATGAAGCTAATAATGAAGCCAAGACCGCCATCCATAACGGACTCATCCCAAACAAAAGTCCCACCGAAACCCCGACCAGCGAGACGTGAGCCAATGTCTCACTAAGAAGCGAATAACGCCGAAGGACAATAAATGACCCACCGAGCGATGCAAGGACCGCAATTATTAATCCCGCGGCGAAAGCGCGCTGCATAAAGGGGTAGTCAAACATCTCTAGCATAACAGGGGCCCTTTCAATGGTTATGACACACGACGTGTGCAGGTGTGCCGTAGAGTCGACTCATCTCGTCGCATCGAGTCATTTCGGCAGGATTTTGAGAAACCAGCAGCGTTTGATTGACAAACAAGACGCGGGTGATATCCTCCGCAATCACCCCGATATCATGGGTAATAAAAAGGATAGACATTTTTTTAGTGCGGTTGAGAGTACGAAGAAGCTCATAAAAACGGTGTTGGGATTCAACATCGACCCCAGTGTTGGGCTCATCGACAATCAAAACATCAGGATTAGAGGCAAGAGCGCGGGCGATCATCACCCTCTGACGCTGCCCGCCGGAGAGGTTTCCGATAAGACGATTTGATAAATCAGCAACTCCCATCAACTCTAGCGCTTCATTGATGGCGGCTTTATCTTCGTGAGATTCAAATTTTAAAACACCCCGTTTAGCGTAGCGTCCCATACCGACGACTTCACGCACAGTCGCGGGAAATGACCCATCTACAAGAGCGGAGCGTTGAGGAACATAACCGATACGGTTCCAATCGCGAAACCGCTGTTGAGGAATACCAAAAAGTTTGATTGTACCTGAAGTCGGTTTTTCAAGACCGAGCAAAAGACGAACAAGGGTCGTTTTTCCTCCGCCGTTGGGACCGATAATAGCACAATACTCACCCGGTAAAATTTTAAACGCTGCGTTTTTGAGAACCAAGTTCCCCTGCCGCTCAAAGTTGAGATTGTTCACTTCAAAAAGGCTGGGGGAAAACTTCAACGGCACTCCATCGCTTCTCGTAATTTTTTCAGATTCTCTCGCATTATTGTGAGATACGTTTGTTGTGATTTTAACTCATCTTCACTGATATTTTCCAGCGGTTGCAATGCTACCGCTTTCGCCCCTGTTTCACGCGCAATCGTTTGAGAAACGTTATCGTTAATCATCTCTTCAAAAAAGATCGTTTTAATTCCGTGTTCTTTTATAATCTCAACGATATGAGCCACCGTTTGAGCGCTCGGCTGCTCATCGCTTGAGAGACCGATAACCGAGACATTTTCGAGTTTGTTCGAATGTGCCAAATATCCAAAAGCATCATGGTTCGAGACAAGTGTACGGTTTTTACACTCCGCTAATCCCGCTGCGTACTCTGATTTGAGTTTTTGAAGTTCAGCAATATACGCCGCACTGTTTTTATGAAATTGTTCCGCTTTTACAGGAACTAATTTAGAGAACTCTGCATCTATCGTTTGAGTCATTTTAATCATGTTATCAATATCAAGCCAGTAATGAGGATCATACGCTCCATGGTTGTGTTCCTCGTGGGCATGTTCATCATGGTGCTCCGCCTCATCGGCATGTTCCTCGTGATGTTCCTCTTCACTTTTTTGCAAAGCTACATACCGGCTCATATCTATAATCTGTGTCGTTTTTGGGAGAACATTTTTCAAATTTTCTGCCCATGTCTCAAACCCTGCACCGTTATAGATAAACAATGCCGCACCTGAAATTTCGGCAACCTGAGTAGGATTAGGTGAAAACATATGGGCATCGCTTCCTAACGGGACGATTGAACGAATATCAATCTCGTTTCCGCCAACGGCATTAGCCGATTCCAAAAGTGCGAAAGTACTTACGGAAACGATTGGTTTCGCTTCTGCTTTGTTTTCATTATCCTCAGACTGAGGTGCAAAAAAGGCAATTCCCGCAATCACCGCTATAATAATAGTTCCGAAAAGTAATAACCGCTTTGTATCCATAATTCAGCTTCCTTATATAAAGTTTGGATACCATTCTAATGCAACTAAGTTGCAATAAACCTTAAATTTTAAGAAGTCTTATCAAAATGACCTTTGAAGAAAAAATTACCCTGAACGGATTCCGTCTAACGGCTCCTCGAAAAAAAATCCTCTCTATTCTTACAAACCAAAAACAGCCGATCAGTTTCGAAGAATACAGCGCCCTTGATCCACTTATCGACAAAAGTACCTTTTACCGAACGATGCAGTCATTTGAGCAAGCTCATATCATTAACGGCATTGAGTCCGATGAGGGAAAACGGTATTTTGAGTTGAATGAAACCATTCATCCCCATTTTATCTGCCAACACTGTCACGCTATTACGTGTCTTAATCCATTACCGCTTATTTCACTGGAAGGCTATCATGTCGAATCGATCATTTTCAAAGGAAAATGCCCTTTATGCTCCGATTCTTAATCCTTCTTTCTACATGGTTCTCACTCAGTTACGGCTGTTTAGCCTGCAGTTACGGAGACATTAAAGTCCTCACCCATCTCTATCTTAATGTCGAAAAAAATACTCTCACCTCAGTCGATGTGGAATGGACGCTTGACCCGATGTTTTCACAGATGGTACTGGGTGATTTCGATCTGAATCGTAATCGAAAGTTTGAAAACTCAGAAAGGTATGAAGTTTATAAAGCCATAGAACAAATGAAGGAAGTAGGCTTTTTTATCCGTCCCACGCTCAATAACCGTAAAGTTTGGCTCAAAGAGCTCAAGGACTTTAGCGTTAGACTGGAAAAAGGGCTAATCATCTACCGATTCAATATCCCTCTCAATGAACCGATCAAGCAATCGTTGCATCTGCGAATCGCCTACGATGCCAAAGCAGCTTATAACAACGGAATCATTTATCATTTAAACAATAAAAACGTTTATGTAACACCTGAAAAATCGGTACGTTTGAGGACAAAGCTGACCGTACCGAAACCATCTAAAGGGTCTGACGCTCTTTTGGATATTTATCTCACTCCCCGTACCCTAGCCCTCGGCTCTGCACTCGGAGGAATAAACCAAAATGACAGAAACGGAGATTTCAGCCAAAGCCTCCGTACCCTCACCGAAAAAATACACGGTGCTCTGTTCGCAGCTCAAGAACATCCCAGTTTCCATACTGTCGGTGCAATATTACTCTTTTCCCTCCTCTATGGAATTCTTCACGCCGCGGGGCCGGGCCATGGCAAAACGTTAGTCGCGAGTTATTTCACTGCCAATGAGCGGAGCTATTCACGCGGTATTGCTATCGCACTGCTGATAGCGTTAACCCACGTTATCAGTGCATTCACGCTAACCCTCATCCTCTATTGGTTTATTCACACGATGTTCTCGCAAACCATCAGTGACGTATCGCTTTATGCCACTAAAGCCAGTGGAGCTATTATCCTCTTCATCGCCCTTTATTTAATCCGCCAAAAATGGCTCTACTACCGCCCTAAACCTAAAACGATGACATTCAGCATAACAGTGCCTCATGTAAGCAGCTGCGGATGTCACAGTTGTAAAACTACCGCCAACTCTACTGATCTCTTATTGATTCTCGGAGCGGGAATCGTCCCTTGTCCCGGGACAATCGTCGTCTTTTTATTTGCCATCTCGATGGGGATGTTAACACTCGGTGCACTCAGCGCACTTATTATGAGTTTGGGGATGGGATTTACGATTGCTATTACTGCGGCATTGGGGACGGCTTTACGGAAAAAAAGCACTACTTATGGCGAAAAAGCTCTCAAAATTATCGATATTCTAGGGGTAGCAATAATGTTTTCAGTCGGTATACTCTTACTCCTAGCAGCTTAACTATCCCTCACGAAAAAAGATAATAATACGCTACCGATGAAACAACAATAGCAAAGACAAAAGCAATTTTTCTTTTTTGGGTACATTTAGAACACACACGCTCTCCCTCTATTTTTGAATGACGTATTTTAACTCTAATCTCTTTAAAAGCCGGCTTCATTCGCCTATTAACTACACTATGCTATAATCGCGAACTTTTTTAAAAATCAAGGATTAACATGACAGGTATACTGCTCATCGTGCAGATCGTTTTGGTCGTTATGATCACCATCGCGGTACTGCTCCAAAAAAGCTCAAGCATCGGCTTGGGAGCCTACAGCGGTTCAAATGAATCGGTATTCGGGGCTAAAGGGCCGGGAAGCTTTTTAGCTAAAGTAACTTTTTTCCTCGGATTTGTTTTTGTCGTTAATACTATTGCACTGGGTTATTTTTACGCTCAACAAAAAAATGCATCGGTTGTCGATTCTATGGTTGAGACGACCGAAGTTACGGCACCGACGATCAATATCGTAAACGATACCAACACTACCAAATAAGACGAAGGGGAATTTCATGTTAAACGAAGTGTACCAATTTTGTGAAGAAAAAATGCAAGGAAGCTGTGATCATTTGCTTAGCAACTTCCGCACACTCCGCACCGGACGTGTTACCACTAAAATTTTAGATAATGTTCGGGTAGACAGCTACGGCTCAATGGTTCCACTCGATCAAGCGGCCAGCGTTCTTGCTACCGATGCAACCACCATCACCATCTCTCCATGGGATAAATCAATGCTCTCTCTCATCGAAAAAGCGATCCAAAAAGCCGATATCGGTGTTAATCCGAATAATAACGGAACCGATATCAAACTTTTCTTCCCTCCGATGACGGTAGAACAACGTCAAGAAACGGCGAAAAAAGCAAAAGGGATGGCCGAAGATGCAAAAGTCGGTGTCCGCAATGACCGTAAAAAAGCGAATGATAAGATCAAAGTGCTCGAAAAAGACAAACTTGTAACTGCCGATGAATCCAAAGTTGCGCAAGAGAAAGTTCAAAAAATTACCGATAAATATATTTCAAAAGTCGAAGAGTTGCTCAAAAGTAAAGAGCAAGATATCCTTACGGTATAACCATGGATATCAAATCAATTTATATGAACGCTAATGCCATGTTAGAGGGGCATTTCAAACTCAGTTCAGGAAACCACTCTCAGTACTATCTTCAATCGGCAAAAGTGCTCGAAGATCCTAAAACGGCAAAACTCCTTGCCGATGCGTTAGCGCTTAAAATCCAAGAAAACGGAATCAAAATCGATACCGTATGTGCTCCGGCGCTGGGTGGTTTGATTGCAGGATTCGCCCTCGCGACTGCACTCGATAAGCGTTCGATTTTTGCAGAGCGTGTCAACGGTGAGATGCAGATTCGTCGGGGATTTGAGATCACTCCGGGCGAACGTGTCCTCATCTGTGAAGATATCATTACTACCGGCGGCTCAGCGATGGAAGCGGCAAAGGCGATCGAAGCCCTCGGCGGTGTCGTCGTCGGATTTGCCGCTCTTGCCAATCGCGGTTTTTGTAAACGCGACGGCAGTGCGTTGGAGCGTAAAGCTAACTGTGCACTCCCTAGCGACAAACCTCTCTTTGCACTCGCTGATTTCGACTTTGAGATGTATACACCGGAGAGTTGTCCGTTGTGTGCTGACGGATCTGAGGCTATTAAACCGGGGTCACGAGGAAATTAATGTCTGCGAATCCTGATAATTTCAAACTCTCTATGGAACACCTTCAAAGGGTGCAACGAACCCTTCGTAAAGCGGGAAATATTTTCCCTAACGAAAAAGAGCTCGTCGCAACACTCGAAGATTTGATTATCAAAGCCCAAGACGATACCGCACTTAATACCTACTACCATATGGCGCAGTATCTCAAACAGCGTCTTAAAGAGCTGAAAAGCAACCTTTCACAACCTCTTGAAGCGGTCGATATGGCACTCGAAGATTTAGAGTGGTCAATCCGCTATCTTCAGTGGCTTGTAACTGAACAACCTAAAAAATCATAGCTCACAGCTAAGCGCTTCGGAAACGAGGCGTGATGCGACCTCTTTTTTCCCATCAATCGTAATTGAGATAGGAAGTCCGCGCAATTCTCGTTTTTCTTCCAAACTTACTACTTTGACGACCAATTTGACCTCCGGAGCGTAGCGGAGTATCGCTTCACAAATCAATCTCTTTTTCTCTAAGTTGTCCAAAGTAATGATGACGCTCACCGAATCTTTCGCGCAAAGCTTATCCAAAATGGCTGTTTTCGACATATCGCCGAAATAGATCTCTTGTCCATCCTTTAACGCCTCTTCAACATGCTTATAGCTGTTGTCGGCAACGACATAGTCCACCCCCTCGGCGCGTAAAGCTTTTGCCACAAACTTACCGACGATACCGTATCCGCACACAATAATATGATTTTTACGCCCTGGAAGCATCGCAAATGTCTCGGTCACACTGACATCCTTGAAAAAATAGCTGCTGATTTTCGTCAAAGAGCTCAGAATAAACGGTGTTATCACAATGGAAAGAACGACAACCAACACCAAAATTTGGGAAATTTGTTCAGGAATCAGATTATGATTTCCGGCTAAAGCAAAAATAGCAAATGAAAATTCCCCCACCTGTGCCAGTGCAATAGCCGTTTTAAAAGCAATTTTTGCTTGCGAATAGATTCGGATAACACCGAAAATAACGATAGCTTTAACCAATAAAACCGTGCTAAGAATTGCCAAAATATCGAAAATATGGGTGACGAAAAGTCCCAAATCGATTTTCATACCGACGGTGACAAAAAACGTTCCCAGCAATAAATCTTTAAACGGCGCAATATCCGATTCTACTTTATGATGATAACGGGTCTCTGCGATAATCATCCCCGCAACAAATGCCCCAAGCGAATAGGTAAATCCCATGTAAGATGCCAACAGCGAAGAGGCAACGACAATCACCAAAACCGATCCCATGAAAAGTTCATCCACTTCACTCGAAGAGGAGAAATGGAGCATCCACGTCATTACCCGCTTACCGATAATGAATAAAAGACCGATAATGACCACGGCACTTATCGCCGTTTGCACAAGAACTTCACTGATATTTTCACCATCAGAACTCAAAAATCCGATCAAAAGCAAAATTGGAATGACGGCGATATCTTGGAAAATCAAAATTCCGGTCGATTTTTGACCGTAAGGGCGGGCAATCTCTTTGGTCGATTTAAGAAAACTCAAAACAACCGCCGTCGAAGAGAGCGATAACGCCATAGCAATAATCAAAGCCGTTTCTAATGAAATCGCGAGAACTCCGTACGCAATGTAAAAAAAGATAATCGCCGACAGGATAACTTGAAGCGAGCCGTTGAAAAAGACATCGGTTTTCATCGTTGAGAGGCGTTGCAGCGAGACTTCAAGCCCTATTGTGAACATTAAGAATACGACTCCAAATTCGGCAATCATCTCTAACGTATGCGAATCGGCCATGTGACGTAAATCGAAAGCATACGCTACGGTGACGCCGGTGAGGATGTACCCGATAATTTGGGAAATTCCAAATCGCTTTAAAATTAGATTAACAACGATAGAGAATCCCAGAGCTATCGTAACGTAATATAGAGCAGATTCCATTAATTTCCATTTTTCAAACGTTTTTATAAGTCTTAAAAGTATATAATACGTTCCTTAAGAAGAGCGGCAATTTGTCGACGTTTTGGATCATCACGACCCATTTAACCCCATCGTAAAAACGCTAAGAGCTAAGGAATGATTCAATGACCAAATATATTTTTGTAACCGGCGGAGTTCTGAGTTCACTCGGAAAAGGGATTACGGCAGCCAGCATCGGTGCACTCCTCAAACACTCCGGCAAACAAGTCGGTATGCTCAAAATCGATCCCTACATCAACGTCGATCCGGGAACCATGAGTCCTCTGGAGCACGGTGAAGTTTTTGTCACCAAAGACGGAGCGGAGACCGATCTCGATATCGGAAACTACGAGCGCTTTTTAGATGCCTCCTTTTTGCGTACCAGCAACTTTACAACCGGTCAAGTCTACAGCAGCGTTATCGAACGTGAACGCAGCGGCGGCTATTTGGGTCAAACGATTCAAGTCGTTCCTCACATCGTCGGCGAAATCGTCGATCGGATCAAAAAAGCGGGTGAAGGGCATGAGATTCTCGTGGTCGAACTCGGCGGTACGGTCGGAGATATCGAAGGGCTCCCGTTTATGGAGGCGATCCGTACAATGAAACACGATGACGAGGTAGAGGGGACATTTTTTATCCACGTAACCCTCATCCCTTTTATCAAAGCCGCCGGTGAGCACAAAAGTAAACCGACCCAACACTCGGTCCAAGAGCTTCGCCGTATCGGTATCACTCCACAAATGATTATCGCCCGTAGTGAAGAAAAACTCCCGAAAACCTTTAAAAAGAAACTCGCATTAGCGTGTGACGTCAGCTCAGATAGTATCATCGAGGCGATGGATGAACAAACTATTTACGCCGTGCCACTCAGCTTTTTACAGCAAAATATCCTTGCTCCAATTAGCAAAGAGCTGGGGTTGGGTGAGCTCAAACCCGATATGGAACAATGGGATTCCTTGGTCAAAAAAATCGTCTCTCCAAAATACCATGTCACCATCGGCTTTGTCGGTAAATATCTAGAACTCAAAGAGTCGTACAAATCACTGATTGAAGCACTCATCCACTCGGGAGCACATCTCGATACCCGTGTTGCTATCCACTGGGTTGACTCTGAGAAGATCGAAACACAAGGCGCGGAAGTGCTCTTACGTGATTGTGATTCGGTTCTTGTTGCAGGCGGATTCGGTAATCGCGGCGTTGAGGGGAAAATTCAGGCAATCCGCTATGCCCGTGAAAACAAAATCCCGTATTTGGGAATTTGTTTGGGAATGCAGCTCTCCATCGTCGAGTATGCCCGTAATGTCCTCGGTTATGAGGATGCCAACTCGATCGAGTTTAACCCGACGACAACCCATCCTATGATCTATTTGATCGATAATTTTATCGACCAATCAGGTGAAACGCAGCTGCGTACCCATCACTCACCGATGGGCGGGACGCTCCGTTTGGGTGAATATCCGTGTGAAACCAAAGAGGGTTCAAACCTCCGCGTGGCCTATAACAACGAAGCCCTTATCCATGAGCGCCATCGTCATCGATACGAAGCCAATCCAACCTATCGTGAGGCGCTTGAAGCTGCGGGAATGGTCGTAACCGGAGAATCACACGGTCTTATCGAAGCGGTAGAAATTCCAGCGCATCCGTGGTTTTTAGGGGTACAGTTCCACCCTGAATTCACCTCACGTCTCCAAAGCCCGAATGCTTCGATCCTCGGATTTGTAAAGGCAACTTTCGCGCATGCAAACCCTGCCTGAGGTTCCCCTACTCGATCATAGTGCTCTGGGGAGTTTTTTAGCGCGCCGATTTGAGGCGCAGAGTGAAAAGCTCTCCGATATCCCCCACCCCAGTCTTCTCAAAGATGCCCAAAAAGGTGTCGAACGGCTCGCGCGTGCTATCCGTAACGGTGAGCGTATCTCACTGGTGGGTGATTATGATGTCGACGGCGTCACCTCGACCGCGATCGTCAAACGTTTTTTCGACCTCATCCCCTACCCTCTCATCACCACGATACCCAACCGATTTACCGACGGATACGGTGTCTCTAAAAATGTACTGGAACGGCTTGATGCCGATGTTATTTTTACCGTCGATAATGGTATCAATGCCCTCGAAGCGGCAGAGGTATGTAAAGCAAGAGGGATTGATCTGATCATCACCGATCACCATACCCCGGGTGATAGCCTCCCTAATGCCTATGCCATCATCAACCCGAAACAGTCTGATTGTCCCTATCCGTTCAAAGAGATTTGCGGTGCGCAGGTAGGATGGCTCCTTATGGGACTGCTTAAACAAGAGCTTGGTCTGTCAATCGACATGCGCCAATTTTTCCCTTTTCTCTCCCTTGCGATTATCGCTGACGTTATGCCGCTCGTGGGGGTCAATCGTGCCATTGTCAAAACGGGTTTGGAGATGATGCAAACATCAACCCTCTCCCCTTTTGTGATGATACGCGATTTTCTAAACCGCTCCGCTATCTCCTCAGAAGATGTCGCTTTTCAAATTGCTCCGCGCATTAATTCGGCAGGAAGACTCGAAGACGCCTCCATCGCCCTCGATTTTCTGCTGGCCGATACCACCGAGAGGGCATACCATCAGTTTGAGCTTCTCACTTCTCTCAATACACTGCGCAAAGAGACCGAAGCGCAAACGACATCAGAGGCGATGATGCATGTTAGCCCCGATGATGCCATCCTTGTCGTTTCCGGAGAGCACTGGAACGAGGGTGTCGTCGGAATCGTCGCCTCGCGCCTCGTCAACCATTTTCAAAAGCCTGCCATTGTCCTAAGCCTCCATAACGGCATTGCAAAAGGGAGCGGTCGCAGTATCGGCAACGTCGATCTCTACACCCTTATCAAATCCCAAGAGCACCTCCTCGCCAAATTCGGCGGACACAAAATGGCGGCAGGACTATCCATGGAGGGTGACGCCGTAGAGTCGTTTCGACGCGGAATCAATGACGCGGCCAAAAATGTTAATCCAAAAGACTTTATCCCCCATAACGACATTGTCGGAGAGTTGGAGCACGAGATGATCAATTTTCAACTCCTTGAACTTCTCGAGCGATTCGAGCCTTACGGTGAGGGGAATCCCCGCCCGCGATTTTTGATCCGTGAGGCCGATGTCGTTACGGTAAAACTCTTCGGAAGCGATCAATCTCACAGCCGTGTTGAACTGCGTCCCTCACGGCTCAGCCCCAAGACACTTGAACTGATTGCGTTTCGGCGGACACTCGAATGCCCCCAGAGCAAAAAAATGTCGTGCAGTTATACGGTGAATAAAAACGAGTGGAACGGACGGGTCTCCCTTCAGCTCATGGTGGAGCGGATATTTTGATCCTCCGTATCCTTATCACCGCTCTCGTTCTTATCGGGTGCAGTACCCCAAGCGATACCCTCCCCTACCCACTGCTCATCAGCGAAGAGGGGCTGGGTACCATCCATCCTAACACCCCCTTTAATCAAGTAAAAACAGCTCTTAGCGGCTTTGAATTTGAAAAGCTAAGCCAAATTTCACCACAGCAGAGCGAAATAATGTTTCAAATGAAACGGGGCAATACCGTAATGGCTCAAATTATCTCTGATTCTTCCGGAAAAAAGATTGCTTCTATTCATATCCTCTCACCTCTCATTAAAAACAAGAATAACCAAGGACTCGGAGATCTATTACTGCAAACAAAAGCACTAGAGTGCAATGATGATCTCTGTTACTACCGTGAGGAGCCCTCCCTGCTCTACCGAATCGATTCAAAAAGCAGAACGATTCGCGAAATCACGTATCAAAAGCTATAATACGACATGGACACATTTTTTATTGAATTTCGCGATCCCCTTTTCGGCATCGTTGTCTTTTTTATCCTCCTTTTCATCCTCTCTTTTTTAAGTTATTGGTGGGGGCGGTATAAAAGTGCACGTGAACATCGCGATCTCGAATCTTTTTTAGGAAAATTCGAATCGATCGGTGAGGGTGAAAAACTGACCGAGCAGGTACAAACGAATTCCCTAAGCAGCGAATCGTGGCTGTTATTAGCACAAAGTTTCGAGCATCAGGGAAATTACGAAAAGAGTGTAGAAATTTATCACGCTCTCCTCGCCAAAAATCGTGATCCCATTTTTCAAAAAGATGCTCTATTGCTGCTCGGGAAAAGTTTTTTCAAAGCCGGCTTTTTAGAGCGTTCCCGCCAAACATTCCTACAGATTTTGCACAATGCACCCCGAACGCCTCAGGCATTACACTTTTTAGTGCTTATATATGAGCAACTTCAGCAATACGATAAAGCACTTGAAGTGATGGAATCGCTCCAAGAACTCTCCCCCGATACGCTCAGCGAAAAACTCTATCTTGAATGTCGTATCCTCATAGGAGACCATCAAATCGACATGGATGAAAAAGCCGATCGGTTGATAAAAATTTATCAGACCCAGCGTCGCCTCGGATACATGATTTATGAGTGGCTTTTCACTTACCGCCCGATGCTTGCATGGAAACATTACGATCAATCTCTAAGTACGCGCCTAAGTGATATTTTATGGCGACTCAGAGATGAAAATCTCGATTTGGCTATAATTTCAAGTAACACCTACCTGCGCGAACTCTTTAGCGCAAAAGGGTCACTTGACTTGGCGGAGGGGAGTTTGGTTTTCGAACTCGATACCCTGATAGCTCTGCGTCGTTGCGGCGCGGCAAAGGCTACATTGCAGTTTGAATATACGTGTCATGAGTGTAAACAAATCTCGTTTTTGTCGTTTCACCGTTGTCCGCACTGCCATGCGATCGATTCTGTGCACAGTATTATGAATCTCTCAAAGGAACGGTTTGAAGAAAATAACTCTCTTCAGTGACGGTTCGGCACTGGGCAATCCCGGGCCGGGCGGATTCGGAGCGATTCTACGCTACGGAGATAAAGAGCGGATCATCCGCGGCGGGGAAGCGCATACGACCAACAATCGGATGGAACTTCTCGGAGTCATCGAAGGGCTAAGAGCGATCAAAGAGCCCTGTGAAGTAACCGTTATCTCCGATTCGAGCTATGTGATTCGAGGGATCAACGAATGGTTGGAGGGGTGGATTAAACGTAACTTCGCCAAAGTCAAAAATCCCGATCTCTGGCAAGAATACATCCGAGTATCCGCACCCCACCGGATTGAAGGGGTTTGGGTGCGGGGACATAACGGTCACATCGAAAATGAACAGTGTGACCAGATTGCCCGCGAAGAGGCAGAAAAATTTAAAGAAGGACTAAATAACAAATGAATGACTTAGAAGCCCTGCAAGAACGTTTAGGGTACACCTTTCAAAACAAAGAGCTCCTTATTGAAGCGCTGACGCATAAAAGCTACAAACAGCCCTACAATAATGAGCGACTTGAGTTTTTGGGAGATGCGGTACTCGATTTGATCGTCGGAGAATACCTTTATAAAAAATTTCGCGGCTTTGATGAGGGAAAACTCTCTAAAATGCGCGCCTCGCTCGTCAATGAAGGGGGATTTACCTCTTTAGCCACCTATCTGAACTTAGGAGAATATATCTATCTCTCCAATGCAGAAGAGAACAACAGCGGCCGTACTAAAAGCTCGCTCCTCTCCAATGCTTTTGAAGCCCTGATGGGGGCAATGTATCTCGAAACCGGCTTGGGTAAAGTGCAAGATATCACAATCGGGTTACTTGAACATGTTCATCCCGATATTTCTCTCGATTCCCTCTTTAAAGACTATAAAACCTCTCTCCAAGAACTGACCCAAGCCCACTACGGCACAACCCCCGAATATCAACTCATCGCCGCACACGGACCGGATCATAAAAAAGAGTTTGAAGTCGCCGTCATCATTGACGGTAAACGGTATGCCTCCGCTCAGGGAAAAAGTAAAAAACAAGCACAGCAAGAAGCGGCACAAATTGCACTTGGAATGTTATCAAAGGAGCTTAAATGAACCGCTTCGGTGAACGTTTTCGTATAACAACCTTCGGTGAATCCCACGGTAAAGCAATCGGCTGTGTTCTCGACGGTGTCCCTGCCGGATTGGTGATCGATGAAGCGTATATCCAAAGCGAACTGGATCGCCGTAAACCGGGACAAAATGAGTTTGCCACCGCCCGCAAAGAAGAGGATAAAGTCGAAATTCTCAGCGGTACCTTCGAGGGACTTAGCACCGGAACCCCGATAACCTTAGTCATTTACAACACCGACCAAAAAAGCGGTGATTACTCTAATGTCAAAGATATCTTCCGACCGGGTCATGCCGATTTTACTTATTTTCACAAATACGGTCTTCGCGACTATCGCGGCGGCGGGAGATCAAGTGCACGTGAAACGGCGGCGCGCGTTGCGGGGGGTGCGGTAGCGAAACTGATGCTTGCGCAACTCGGCATTAGTGTTCAAAGCGGCATCAGTGCTATTCATGGTATCGAAGCTCAAACCCTCGATTTTAATTATCCGAAAAGCAGCCCCATTTATGCTCTCGATAAAAACGTTGAAGAGGCTCAAAAAGCGGCTATCTTGAACGCTAAAAATGCTCATGATTCCGTCGGCGGTGTCGCAACACTCAAAATAAACGGTCTCCCTATCGGATTGGGTGAAGGGCTCTATTACAAACTCGACGCGGTACTCGCTGAAGCGATGATGGGAATCAATGCCGTTAAAGCGGTAGAGATCGGCGAGGGAGTTCATAGTGCCTCACTGCTCGCCAGCCAAAACAACGACCCCATCACCCCTGAGGGATTTAAATCCAATCATGCCGGAGGAATCCTCGGCGGAATGAGTAATGGAGATGACGTAGTGTTACGTATCCATTTCAAACCGACCCCCTCAATCTTTATCGATCAGGAGAGTGTCAACACGGAGAATGAGCGCGTCCATGTCTCCCTGAAAGGGCGACATGATCCTTGTGTCGCCGTACGCGGCTCTGTCGTTGCTGAATCGATGGCGGCACTCGTTATTGCCGATATGGTGCTCCTTAATATGGGAAGTACGATGAACGGCATTAAGAACTACTACACTTAAGATTACTTTTGCTACCATAGAGAATTCCTATAAAAAGGGTTCTTTGTGATGAGTCCAGCTCAAAACTGCTACCTCCTCGATACTTCCGTTATCCTAGATGATCCCACCAACATTTTACGAATCAGTGACGAGAACCAAAACGGTATCGTTATCACTAATATCGTTTTAGCCGAGCTTAACAGCAAAAAAGATGATATGCGCTCTGAAGCAGGGTTTCAGGCACGTGAGTTTTTCCGTCTCGCCGATGCGGCATGGGGGGAGCCTATCAGCTTTATAGAGCTTCCCGAATGTGTCCGAAAACATGTTGATGTAGATGCGTGTAAAAATGACCGTTACTACCGACTGGCCCTCAATTATGATCGCTCCCTGCATGGGGGAGAGGCAAATCTTATCGATCTCTTTATCGTTCATCGTGAAAACTATCGGGTTTCTCACAATTTCTCCGAGCCCAAAGGGATCAATGATGCCAAAATCGCTGAGATCGCCGATGACTATGATTTAACGCTACTCAGTAACGATATGTCGTTTCGTATCGCCGCAGAGATTCGGGGGATTCAAACCCAAAGCATTCGCAACAGCAGTGTTGAGGCACCGGAACAAATCGATTTCTCTTACAGCTATGAGTACGAAGAGACCCCTTCGATTCCTACCGAAGCACAGCATCATAATTTTGATCAAATCACTTTTATCCAAAAAGCGCTCAGTACCTCATCGGAGATGTATGAAACGGGTATACAGCGCCATGCATTTTGCTTTAACAATCAGATCGAATGGTGTGACTTTGACCGTCGTTTCGGAGAACACTTTAACGAAGAACTCGTACGGCCTCTCAATTTGGAGCAAAAATTCTATTATGCAATGATGACTCACCCGCAGAACTACGTTACCGTCGTCTCAGGCTCTACCGGATCGGGAAAAACCCTCGTCGCACTCCAAGCGGGATTGGAACTGGTGGATGAGGGGATTGTTGAGGGGATTGTTTATGCCCGTAATACCGTTACTTCTAATGATCAACAGGCTGAACTCGGATTTCGAAAAGGGGATGAGGAACAAAAACTCGGCTTTTTTATGTATCCACTCTACTCGGCCGTCAACTTCACGATTGAGCACCAAAGTAAACGCTCTATTGATGCACGGGTCGAATACACCGGAAATACCAACTCGGTCAAAAGAGAAAATGCAACCGAAGTGTTTATGAAAAAATACAATATCGAAGTAATGGACATTGCCCATATGCGTGGAACAACGATTTCCCGCAAATTCGTCATTATTGATGAAGCCCAAAATATGACCAATGCCACCCTAAAGCTCATCGGAACCCGTATGGGAGATGAGACACGCCTTGTCGTCATGGGTGACCCCGGACAGATCGATCATCCGTTCCTCTCCAAACGGCGTAATGCCCTTGTGAGCTTGCTGAACAAAGCACAGCATAATAACTTTATTGCGGGGATTCAACTGCGCCATACGATTCGCTCTCAGGTTGCGGATTGGTTTGATAAAAATTTCTAAAAAATAATGCCCTCACACCACACTAAGAGCAAGGTCGCTTGCCGTAGGGCAAAAGCGTACCGCCAGCGTCCTGGTTTGAGGGCGATTTTCTTTTGGTACTTTTCTTATGAAAAAGAAAAGTACAGAGAAGATATTAGATAGGAAGAACGCGGATTTTTTGTGAAAGTTTTTCTTTTAGTGTCGCCTCAATAGCGTACAGCGTCCCCGTACTTGAACTCGCACAGCCGTTACACGCACCCAAATAACGGATATAGACATCAATATAATCAGGGGAATCCTTGATATCGATAACCTCCATATTTCCACCGTCCATAATCAAGAACTGACGAATTGATTCATCCACAACACTGTCAATCGCTTTGATTTTCTGAACCAACGTCATCGCTTCGAAATCACCGTGACTTCCCGCATCTGCCGCATTACGCATTTTCTCTTGATCCATCTCCGCACGAACATCCGCCAAAATATCGACAAGATAGTACTCACGCGCTTCATGCCCGCCGGGCTTGATACAGGATTTACAGAAACCGCCTGCTTTAGTGTAATCGGTCACTTGTTCGATGGTTTTAAGATCATTGAGCTTGATCACTTCACGAAGTGTCCCAAGGCTGACGCGGGCACATTCGCACACGATAATCTCATCTTCAAAGCTCGATTCATCAACACCGAGATAAAGACCCGCTGCTTTTTTGATAACGTCATACGCCATAACAGAACAGTGCATCTTTTGCGGCGGAACGGCTGGAGTTTCAGGATCATCGCGGAGTGATTTTTCAACATCGATATTAGTAATCTTAACCGCTTCTTGAACCGTTTTACCGATACAAAGTTCCGCCATCATATCCGAACTCGCAATCGCCGTACCGCATCCGAAACTTTTAAATTTTGATTTGACGATCGTATCGCTTATGGGATCGACTTCCCAATACAAACGGACTGCGTCTCCACAACTCTCAGCCCCGAAATCGGCAACAATCAGTTTGTGTCCTGCCGCATCGCACTCCTCTTGAGTGATCTCCCCCTGATTGTTAGGGTTATTCATCAATGTCGTTACTTTGTTGGAATACTGATCCCAAAGAGATCCGCCCAATAAATCATTTTTTGCCATAATAGAATCCTTTAGTGATGTATTCCACACTCAGCAGCTTCGCCGCCGGGAGTGGGTTGTACGATTGCGTATGAGCTTGAAATAGCACGTAATCTTGAAACAGCGCTACTAAAACGTTCAATGACGTAATCAACCTCTTCGTCTGTCGTAAAACGGCTGAGGCTCAAACGAATTCCCGTATGAGCTAACTCATTGTCGGCACCGATGGCTAACATAACCGTGTTAGCTTCAAGATCTTCCGACGCACAGGCTGAACCGGTAGAGGCGCCGATAAGGGCATTGTTCAAATCCCACAACATCCCCTCACCCTCAACGCCGCGAATCGAGATCAAAATGGTATTCGGTGTACGGTTATCACGATTTCCGACGACCATGACATCACTAAGCTGTGAGAGTAGAGCATCTTCCAATCGGTCACGTTTAGCTCGGATAGAGGCTATCTTTTCAGCGATATTCTCGGTTGCGAGCTCAATTGCTTTTCCCATCCCTACAATGTAAGGGACATTGAGGGTACCGGATCGGCGCCCCCCCATATGTTCTCCCCCGTGCAATAGCGGCGTAAGCTCTTCAGAATTGCGGATATAGAGGGCTCCGATCCCTTTAGGCCCGTGGAACTTATGCGCGGACATTGATAAAAAATCAACATGAACCTCTTGCATATTCACAGGAATCTTACCGACCGCCTGAACACCGTCACTGTGAAAAAGAACCCCTTTCTCTTTACAGATTTCACCGATCTCTTTGATCGGGAAAATCATTCCCGTTTCGTTGTTCGCCCACATTACGGAAACAAGTGCCGTTTTTTCGGTGATGAAACTACGGAGGGTATGCGCTTCTACTATCCCTTGATCATTCACCGGAAGGTAGGTTACTTTGACCCCTTGCTCTTCGAGAAATTTACAGGTTGAGAGGACGGAGGGGTGTTCGATTTCGGTCGTAACGATATGGTTTTTATCGCCATTAAGAATTTTATCTACCCACACCGATTTAAGTACCCAGTTGTTTGACTCCGTAGCACATGAAGTGAAGATGATATCGTCTTTATCACTCGCATTGATCGCTTTATACATTTGATTGATTGCTTTCGTAATCGCAGGATGAGAAGCAGTTCCAAAACGGTGCAAAGAGTTCGGGTTACCGTAAATCTCACTAAAAAACGGAATCATCGCTTCGGTAACGGCAGGATCAACCATCGTTGTTGCGTTGTTGTCCAAATAGACTTGCATTGTAAGCTCCTGTCATAGGTTTCTAATAAAAGACTAATTTAGTCTTGTTTAACTTTTGGGATAATAGTGCAAACGATGTTATAGTAACCTTAAGTATTTTTTATGTTTAGAAACTCTTAAGCTGATGATAGAAAATACCCTCTCGCTGATACTAAACGTATTTATAAAATCGGGGTTATTTCTAATAATAGAGAAAAAGAGATAAAAAGGGGGTAAAAAGAGAATATCTCTCCCGCCGTTGCGGGAGGAGGATGAGAAGTCTACTGAGTTAAAGAATTACCATTTCAATTCGGTAGTAAGCATATAAACATCTTTTGAGTTACCGTTATCGATACCAGCTGAGTTTTCTTCATCAACAAATTTAGCAGTTCCGATGAAACTTACGTTTTTGTTATATTTGTACGCAAGTGCCGCGATTTTTTTAGTCCCTTCATATGAAACTGTTTTTACACCGGCAGCTGTTTTGTTCTCTTTTTTGTAATCATCATAACGCCCGATGATAGTCCAATCCGTAAACGGACGGATTTCAGCATTGATTGAAAACAAATCGTACTCAGAATCGGTACCCGTTGCGAGACGAACATCATCTTCCGCTTGTACGTATTGTGCCGCGATCAAGAATTCAGGTTGGTTATAAACGGCATGTACCCCGTAAAATGTACGATCGTATTCTGCTGAATCACCAATAGAGATGTTGTCATCTTTATGGTTATGTGATACCAATCCCATCGTTGAGATATTCAAGTATGTATCTTTTGTACGGTCGTTTTTACCGATTTTTTCACCGCTGCCGATCAAGTGACCCGTCAAACGCCATTCAACTGAGAGACGTGAATCATTTTGTTGGTTCCCTGCTCTTTTGTCTGCGTGGTACCCTTCACCGTTGAAAATACCGATTTCAGAACTGAACATATCTGTTTTGGTTTTGAAATTTACCCCGAAATCTGCAGAGTTGATAAGGTCAACTCCCGCTTCCGTAGGTGTTGCTTTTTCTTCTAACGCAACTTTGTTAAATGAGCGGTAATGCCATGCATTGTGCTCTTCATAATCGATCCATGGACGGTGAACGATACCCATCTCGACACCGGTATACGGAAGAACTTTATCCAAATAGAGGTACGCGTATTTTACGAAAACATCCGCATAACCGCCCCCTTGAGATGTTTTCAAACTTGTATCGTCATCCGCGGATGTCCCTACAGAACTTCCCAATTCTTTTGTCGTATCCAATGTTACACGCGCATAGTCTTTATCGTTGAAATACGCTTTAACTTGAACATAGTTACGGCGCATTTCAAAACCGGATGAACGCCCGTATGTAGAACTTTTAGTTTCCGGCTCAGCCGTTGTAAATCCGAGGTAGTGCGTACCGCTAAACTCAAGCGTTTTTGCTTTGGATTTCACGTTTACGTATTTAGACATTTTATCTTGATATTCAGAACCTTTTGATTCGATATCACGAAGCTGCATATCAACTTCTTTTGCACTTACGAAGTCACCCATCTCCACACGGCCTTCGCCCGGAGTCGTATAAACCTGTCCTGTTTTAGGATCACTATAGAGGGTCAACGCATCGGCTGATGCAACGCCACTGATCATCGCCGCAGCAAGGGCAGATAATGCAACTTTTTTCATAAGAATCACTCCTGTTTTTTAATGGTGTCATTGTAGAGAAGTTTGATTACGTGATTGTTACATTACACAGGGGTTACAAGAGGGTTAACTAGAGGTAAATCAGGGTGATTAAACACGAGTCCGAACGCATACGCAAGGACGAACCCGTAAAAAACTTAAGGAATTGAAGGAGAAGAGAGAATACGTGCCACAAGGGCACCTCTAAACACACCGTATATGCTTAAAGGTACCCACCCAAAAAGGGTGGAAAGAGAAAGTTATTTATTCTCAGCCCAGTATTCGCGAACAAGGTTCGTTGTTTCAACCGGAAGAGGGATGTAGCCGAGTTTTTCAGCCGCTTTGTCACCGTTTTTGAACGCGTAATCAAAGAATTTGATAACTTGTGCGTTAGTTTCAGCCGTCTCTTTCGGTAAAAGGATATAAGTAGCCGCTACGATCGGGTAAGCAGTATCCCCTTTTTGTGAGACCAATGAACCGTAGAAGTGTTCAGACTTTTTCCATGATGCCTGTTTAACCGCTGACATAAAATTTGCTTTAGTTGCGGTTACCCATTTACCGCTAGCGGTTTGAAGCGTTGCCGCAGAGAGATTGTTTTTCTCTTTGTAAGCATTTTCGATGTATCCGATAGAATACGGAGTTTGTTTGATAAGATTAGTTACCCCCTCATTCCCTTTTCCGCCGACACCGACTGCCCAACCGATAGCTTTACCGATACCGAATTTGCTTTTCCACTCTTTAGAAGAGTCACTCAAAAAGTCTGTAAATACATAGGTCGTACCAGACCCGTCAGAACGGTGTGCCACGATAATTTTTTGTGCCGGAAGATTGAGACCTGCATTATCCGCTACGATAGCCGGATCATTCCACATTGTAATACGCCCAGCAAAAATGTCCGCAACAACACTATTTTTAAGTTTTAGTTTTTCATCCGCAACACCCGGAAGGTTGTGTGCTACAACGATAGACCCGATGACTGCAGGAAATTGTGTCAATTTTGCAGCAGCTAGCTCTTTCGGAGTCATCGGAGCATCCGTTGCACCAAAGTTTACAACACGCTCAGAGATTTGTTTAATACCGCCGCCTGAACCGATAGCTTGATAGTTAACACGTGTTTGTGTCGCTTTTTGGTAGTTATATGCCCAGTCATAATAACAAGGAGCCGGGAATGTTGCCCCCGCACCGTTAATTTTATCCGCAGCGATCATAGAGGTTGCCGCAATTGCCGCGATCACCAAACCTTTTGTAGCTTTCTTTAGCATAATGGAATCCTTTTGGAATTTTTGATGGCGGTATTGTAGAATCGCCGGGTAACGAAACGATTACAAAGCTAGATATCGCTTTGTAATCTCACGGTTATAAACCATTGTTATAATCGCGCACCATCATTTATATCAAAGGCACATCCATGCTACCACGCTATGAAAACAAACTCAACGAAATCCGTGACATGATCTCGCTTATGCTCTCTCAGATTATCCACTCCAGCGAAGAGACGCTCAGAGCATTTGAAACGGACAATCATGAATTGTACGAGACCTCTCGTATCCACATTAAAAACATCCAAGTCGATGCCAATAGAATCGATAACGAAATTATCAAAACATTTGCCCTCTTCGGCCCCGAAGCGGATGAACTGCGCTTGTTAGTAGCGTACCTTAAAATGACCAATGAGATCGACCGCATCGGAGACGGTCTCAAAAAATACAGCAAACGTCTTCATGATCACTGCATGGGGGGATGCGATATGTCTGTTTTGACCAATGCAATCGTTCAATTGCATAAAACGACGATCAATGCGTTACAATACATTGCAGAATGTTTGAAAAATATCGATTCATGTGATGCAGACGATGTTTACCGAAAAGTAATGGTTGAAGAGTCTAAAAATGACGACCTTTTTTCAATCATGGAAAAAGAGCTCTTAAATTTGATCATTGACGCCAATGAACTCGCAGTCGAATACGTCAGAGTTTTAGGTACATTACGTAAATTAGAACGGATCGGTGATCGCACGGTCAATATCGCCTCTTTAATGCTTTACGCTCAAAAAGGTGGAGAGTTAAATTTACACAATTAGTACGAAAACGTACTTAGAACTACGGAAAAAGGAATCAAACGTGGAGTCGTTGATACTGATTGTCGAAGATGAACAGGATATTTTAGAACTAATGGAGTATCACCTCTCTAAAGAGGGATTTGAAACCATCGGATTTCTCAATACCAAACACGTCGTCGATGCCCTTGAAGAAGAGAAAGTAGACCTTATCCTCATGGATCGCAACCTTCCCGGTGCGGAGGGGAGCGAGTTTGTCGATTCTCTTCGCAAGCGGGGGATTCAGACTCCCGTTATTTTCGTCAGTGCAAAACATAAAGATGAAGAGATTGAACAGGGATTCGAGCGCGGTGGTGACGATTATATCACCAAACCTTTCAGCATGAAAGAGCTAATTTTACGAGTAAAAGCCGTATTGCGCCGTACTAAAAAACTCTCTTCAGAAGGGAATTTAACCTACCGCGATATTGCACTTAACCTTGCCGCACGAACCGTTACCATCGATGGAAATCCCATTGAACTAACCAAACTCGAATTTGATCTCCTCCACGCCCTCATCGTCAATGAAAACGTCGTATTAGAACGCGATTATCTCCTCGAAAACGTCTGGGGAAGCGATGAAGTTTATCAAGATCGCACCGTCAACGTCGCTATCAACCGCCTCAAAGAAAAAATCGACCCCGATAAAAATAAAGAGTATATAAAAACGGTACGGGGAGTCGGTTACACACTGTGCTAAGGATCCATCAGCTTTTCTTCCTCAATGTTTTAGGGCTCTTTATCGCCGCCCTTTTGATTGCATCTTTGATGAGTTATTTCACCCTCAAATCGATGATTATTCACGACAGTGAAGAGCGGCTCATAGAGAATATCAACCTACTTGAACCGCTTATCACTTCAACCAACGATTTTGACCGTTTCGTCGCTCAGGCATCCGGAAAAACTTTTCTTCGCGTCACTATCATCGCTGAAAACGGAGAAGTTATCGCTGAAAGTGATGCCGATAAAGAGACGATGGAGAACCATTCCGGGCGTATTGAAGTGATGCATGCCATGACGGAACCTTATGGGGTAGCCGTCCGTTATTCGAAGACGGTAAAAACCGATTTTATCTACGTAGCGCATAAAGTCACTACCCCGGAGCGGGTATTTTTTATCCGTTTGGCGATGAGTCTTGATAGCGTAATGGACCATTTTTATATCTTATGGGTCCAGCTTGTGGGGGCTTTTAGCATCTTGATCGTTATTGCGCTCGCTATTGCTTATAATATCTCCAAAAAAGCACGTTACGACATCCTACAGATTACCCATTATCTCGATCAAGTATCCGCAAAAAATTACCGTGCCGTTCTCAAACCCGAATACTTTCGCGAATTTTTGCAAATCTCGATCATGCTGAAAAATCTCGTCAAAAAACTCCATAACCGCGACAAACAAAAACGCAAACATACCGCAAAACTCCGCCTCATCAACAAGCAACAAAACGATATTCTCTCCGCCATCAGCCACGAATTTAAAAATCCGATTGCCGCGATCATGGGGTATGCCGAAACTCTCCATGATGATCTAAATCTAAACCCGAAAATTCGTGAAAAATTTTTGGATAAAATCCTCTCGAATACCCATCGCGTTACTATGATGCTCGATCGTCTCGCCCTTTCGGTAAAACTGGAAAATAATGATCTCTCTATTAAACCCTCCTCCTTTGATCTCTCTGAAGTGTGTCACGATTCTATCTCTATTTTACAAGCAAAATACCCTGAACGCTCGATTCGCTATAACGGCACTTCTAGAACCGTATTTGCCGATAAAACAATGATCGAACTTATCCTCACCAATCTCATCGATAATGCCCTCAAATACTCAGAAGAAGAGGTGAGCGTTACCTTAACCGAGCATAGTTTGCGTGTTAGCGATAAAGGGATCGGGATCGCCCCGACCGAACTCGATAAGATCACCTCTAAATTTTACCGCGTCCAAAAAAATCGCTGGGACAATTCAATGGGACTCGGACTCTCCATCGTCAGTTATATTCTGAAACTTCATGACACTTTGCTGCAGATTGAAAGTACGCCGGGAGTCGGTTCCACATTTAGCTTTACCCTTGATAACCTTATCGAAAAAAAGGGTACCGGAAAAAAATGATCCCCCTCCCTTCTTCTTTGATGCACCTGATAGAACATCTTTCTCATCACGGTATCAAACCCATACTCGTAGGGGGATTTGTACGCGATAGTTTCACCGCTCACGATACCCACGATATCGACATTGAGCTCTACGGTGTCACCTCTTTGGAGACCCTTGAAGCTCTTCTTCGCCCTTTCGGAAAATTGGGGCTTTACGGAAAAAATTTCGGTGTTTTCAAACTCTCTTATGCAGGATATTCGATCGATTTTGCCCCTCCACGCAGTGAATCCAAATCGGGTGCAGGACATAAGGGGTTTGAAACCCTATGGCTCAGTTCGCTTGATTTTGCTACCGCGGCACGCCGTCGTGATTTTACAATCAATGCTATCGGTTATGACCCTATCGAAAAAAAAATCTTAGATCCTTATCACGGCATCGAAGATTTAGAGGCCAAACGGCTGGCGTGTGTCGATCCGCTTACCTTTATCGATGATCCCCTTAGGGTATTGCGTGCCATACAATTTGCTGCCCGATTTGAACTAACATGCGATAATACGCTCTTAGCCCTTTGCCGCGATATGATTGCAAAAGGGGCCCTTGGCGAACTCCCCAAAGAGCGGATTTTCGAGGAACTTAAAAAACTTCTTTTACTGAGTAAATCCCCCTCGATAGGGATGGCGTTATTGCGAGAAATGGGAGGGCTTTCTTTTTTCACTCCGCTTGATAAACTTGAAACCACTCCTCAGGAGCGTTCATCCCATCCGGAAGGATCAGTTTGGAACCATACCCTGATCGCGCTGGATACGATGGCCTCAATGCGTCACGGCAAATGGCGGGATGATCTGGTATTGATGCTCGCGACGTTATTGCATGACATCGGCAAACCCGATACCACGGTTACCGTAGACGGTGTTTTAAATGCTCCGAAACATGGTGAAAGAGGATTTGAAATTGCCCGACACTGGTTAGGGCAAATAACGGAAGATAAAGATCTAATCGAGCGCATCCTCCCCCTAATCCGTTACCATGGCTGGCCTCGAAAACTGTACCGTTCTCATGCTAGGGATAGTGAAATTTTACACTTAAGCACCCGTGTCTGCCTCCATGATCTTATTGCTCTGGCAAAAGCCGATTTTTTCGGACGTCAATTTAACGTATCTTCCCCTGAAGTTTTTGAAGCGGGAGAGTGGCTTTATGAACGTGCCGCCTCTTTAGGGGTATTGTTTGAGCCGCCGCCGCCCTTGGTGCAGGGTAGAGATTTGATCGCATTAGGATTAACCCCCTCCGAGTCGTTTAAAGTTATCTTGGAAAAAGCGTATAACGCCCAGCTCGATCAACGGTTTACCACGTATGAAGAGGGACGAAAGTGGCTCGTAACTCATCTGTAATGATCGTGTAATAAAATTGCCCCACTATTTTAAGGCAAGGCTTGGCATGATTGATAAAATCTTCTTAAACATGACCCGTACCAGCGCTCTGCTGATTCTTTTCATCGTAGCATGGATATTTGTGGTACTCTTTAATGAGTCCACCGAAGCGATGCAGACGTTTGGACTCGATTTCATCACTAAAGATGAATGGGCACCGAATCTCGATAAATTCGGTGCATATGCAGCGATTTTCGGTTCAGTCGCATCCACCTTTTTGGCGATGCTTTTAGCAATCCCCATTGCCATAGGTGTTGCCATTTTCCTCAGTGAAATCGCCCACGATAAAATCAAAGGGTTCTTCGGCGTCAGTATTGAACTTCTTGCCGCAATCCCTTCGGTTATTTACGGTATGTGGGGTCTATTTTTCTTTGTCCCCATCTTGCGTGACATTTTCGGCGGTATGGGAATCGGTCTTTTAGCGGCGGGAATCGTTTTGGCGATCATGATTCTCCCTTTTATGGCAGCCGTAACCCGCGATGCGATGAATACAACTCCCGATATCCTCAAAGAATCGGCCTATGCGCTGGGGGGAACACAATGGGATGTTATTAAAGATGTCATTATCCCTTACGCAAAGGCGGGTATCATCGGTTCGCTCATCCTCGCACTCGGACGGGCTATCGGTGAGACAATGGCGGTAACATTTGTTATGGGAAATGTCCATCACACCCCAAATTCAATTATGGATCCGACTACCTCGATCCCCGTAACGCTTGCAAATGAGTTTACCGAAGCAGACAGTTCGCTTTATTTCTCTAGTCTTTTTGGATTGGCACTCACCTTGCTCATCATGAGCTTTGTGGTCATCGCCATTGCAAAGTTTTACTTTTTACGTAAAGTGAGGAAAGGACTATGACCGCTGTACAAAAACGGATTGTTATCAATAAAATTGCACTCGCTTTCTCAACATTGAGTGCTATTATCGCGTTAAGTTTTTTGTTTTGGATTCTCGGTGTACTAGTGATGAAAGGGGTTGATGCCCTAAGCTGGAATATCTTTATCTATGAGGGTTCACCTCCGGGTTATGAGGACAGCGGTCTCAGACATGCCCTTGTGGGTCAACTCATCCTTGTCGGATTGGCAACGGTTATCGGAGTCCCCCTAGGCATTATGGCAGGAACTTACCTAAGTGAATATGGCAAAAACTCTAAGCTTGCCCATACAATCCGTGATATTTCCGATATTATGATGTCGGCTCCCTCCATCGTCATCGGGGCATTCGTTTACGCCGTTGTCGTTATGCCAATGGGTCATTTCAGTGCATGGGCAGGGGCAATTGCCTTAGCCATCATGATGATTCCGATTATTTTACGTACGACCGATGATATGCTTCAACTGGTCCCCGGAACGCTCCGCGAAGCAGCCTTTGCCCTCGGTGCACCCAAATACAAAGTAATCATTGATGTTGTTTATCGCGGTGCGAAAGCAGGGATTTTGACCGGTGTACTCCTCGGAATTGCCCGTGTAGCAGGGGAGACGGCACCCCTACTCTTTACCTCTTTTAACGACAACTTTTTCACAACCGATCTGAATGAAGCAATGCCTTCATTAACGGTAACGATGTTTAATTATGCGATCAGTCCCTACGATGATTGGCAACAACTCGGATGGGCAGCGGCTTTCATCCTCTCAATGTTTATTTTAGGTCTCAATATCCTGGGACGACTTATTTTATTAGCCGGGAAAAGGAAATAACAATATGGCAAGTATTATCGATATTAAAGAAGAGTGCGCGCTTCAAGTTCGCAATTTTGACTTTACCTACAAAGGTGCGAGCGCACCGAGTTTGAAAAAAGTGACCATGCCGATCGCCAAAAATGCAGTTACTGCGTTAATCGGACCATCAGGTTGCGGTAAAACGACATTGCTCCGTGCATTCAATCGTATGCATGACCTTTATCCGGGTAATAAATACGAAGGTGAAATCGAATTTGAAGGGCGTAATATCCTTGATCCGAAAGAGGATTTGATCCATCTTCGTACCAAAATCGGGATGATTTTCCAAAAACCGACCGCATTCCCGATGTCCATTTACGACAATGTCGCTTACGGAATGCGTCTTCAAGGGATTAAAAATAAAAGCGAATTGGATGGACGTGTTGAAAAAGCGCTTCAAGACGCCGCTATCTGGAAAGAGGTAAGTGATCGCCTTAAACATGACGCTAACGGCCTTTCAGGAGGTCAGCAACAACGTCTTTGTATTGCACGAGCGATTGCGGTAGAACCCGAAGTATTGCTCTTTGACGAACCTACCTCAGCACTCGATCCGATCTCGACTCAAGGGATCGAAAAACTGGTTATCGAGCTTAAAGAACGTGTATCGATCATCATCGTTACCCACAACATGCAGCAAGCGGCACGGGTAAGCGACTACACCGGATTTATGTATTTAGGAGATTTGGTTGAACTCGGTCATACCGAAGAGCTCTTCGTTACCCCGAAAGAAAAACTCACCCAAGAGTATATTACGGGGAAATTCGGTTGATACAAAAAGGGCTTTGCCCATTTGTATCTCTCTTACTTCTCTTTCACCATTTTCTCACTATCGATTTCAACCACCGTATGGACATTCCCTCTCGGATAATAATCAGCAACCACTTTTAAGCGCTTAGGAGCGATTTTTTTCTCGAAAGTGCTGTAGATCTCGTTTGCACTGTTTTCGTGTGATATATGGCGGTTTCTGAACGAATTAATGTACAGTTTGATAGCTTTGAGTTCAGCCACCCATTTATCCGGAGTGTACTCGACATAAATCGTTGCAAAATCGGGATACCCGCTGCGAGGACAGAGGCATGTAAATTCCGGCAATGTCACTTTAATGGCGTAATCGCGCTCATGTGCATTCGGCCAAATTTCAAAATCTTTCTCAATATCAAAATTTTCTACGATTTGTTCCCCGTATTTCATACTTTTCCTTGTAGTTGTTCTTCAGATAAAATTTTACCCAGATAATTTCCCTGACGATAATTAATATTAAAAGAAAGGGCTAGCTGATCCGCCTCACTCTCTTCAATCATCGACATCCATGTTTTTGCTCCGCATAAATGAGCACTTAGGTTAAGCCCTTGGATTATATTCTGATACCCTGTATGTTTAATATTACGGCTGTAGAGAGGATCAAAACGGACGATGTCCACTTCCAACTCTTTTAAATACAAAAGAGTTGTATGATACCCTCCCAAACGATCCAGTCCTATTTTATAGCCTGCTTGGCGATAATGATGTATTTGATGTTCAAAACGTTCGAGTTGATGACAATACTCTTTCTCTTCAAAGAGTAATGTTATTTTGTGCCGTGCATTCGGGTGACGTTCAAATAACGTCACCGCATTTTCAAAAAAATGGGGACTCCGCAATGTAACCGGTGAGATAGTCAACACAAAGTTTCGATTTTCTTCATCGCACAGCATTCCAATTTCTTCTAAAGCTGCACCCTCGAGGATACGCATTTTGTTCAATCGGTTTAGAACGGGTACGTATCGGCTTTGATGGATAAATCTCCCTTGAGAATCGATTAATTTAACCGATGTGTCGTAAATTTCACTCTCATCACCGTATACCGGTCGAAATCCGATTGAGAATCGTTTTTTGTTCAACGCTTCAACGATCTCATCTTCGAGTTCGTTGATCGAATAATATTCTTCTTTCTCTACACTTTTGCGGTCATTGCGTAATTCATACAAGCGGCTAATGAGTAAATCGACTTCATTGGACAATCGTGAATCAATAATAACAGCTTCGAGACGAATTTCGATTTCATGACTGAGATGATTTTGATATTTGCTCATAAACAGCTCTATCAACGGTAGATACTGCTCTTTTTCACCCGATAGAAAAAGTAAAAACTCTCCCCCTTTATAACGCCCTATCGGCAGTTTATCAAACCCTTTTTCACGAAAAAACCGATCTATTTTTTTGACGGTGCTTTGTAATGATTTGTCTCCGTTTTTTATCCCGTAGCGCTCATTAATCGACCACAAATTTTCGACACTGATCATTATAATGGTTTGGGTGTTTTTAGAAAGTCCCTTTTTTACCAAATTATAAAAATAATCGGCTGTAAAGGTATGAGTGATCGAATCGGTAATATTTTCACGAGTGCTTTGATAAATAAGGAAAAAAATAAAATAGACGGTTATTCCTAACAATACAATGGAGAGAATAATTAGCGAGGATACAGACGCGTAAGGTTGGGAAAAGAGGGCAAAAAGGGTTACCGAACTTAAAAAAAAGATGGGTAATCCCATCCGCAATGCTAAAGCAAAGCGGTGTTCTCTCTCTTTTTGTTCAGTATAGGTCATAAAAGACTAGATATCCAAATGTTTAACATCTTTAGCATGTGTTTCGATGTAATTACGACGCGGTTCAACATCATCACCCATAAAGAGATTAAATGAATCTCCCGCAGATTCAGAATCTTCGATTGTAATACGAAGCAAAACACGATTTTCAGGTGTCATTGTTGTTTCCCAAAGTTGCTCAGGATTCATCTCCCCAAGACCTTTATAACGTTGGATGTAAGAACCTTTCTTCGCAAAATCGGTAATTTGCGTCAAGAGATCGAGTAAATCTCCCTCTAACGGTAAATTCCACTCTTGAATTTTTTGGTAAATATAATTGGCTTCAGCAAAATGAGGTGAAGCAAAAAGTTCATCATTGATATGCAACTCTTCAAGCCCCTCTTTGGTCTGAACAAATAAATGCATGTCCTCATCACTTACACTTTTAGAGAGGATATTATTTCCCTGAGCTGTTAGAAACGCTTCAACTTTCGGATACATCTCTTTGAGTGGCAATGCTATCAAATCCGGATTTTCAATGAAATAACGGATCAGTTCAACGAGGGCATAACGACGCTCTAACGCATCGAGTGTACTCCGGTAATGATCCACCATTTTGAAAAATGAGACAAGATCATTTGCACCGACATTAAGATTTTCCAACTCTAACGCTTCGATACCGTTTTCGATCAAGAAGGCATTCATAACGCGATCATCTTTAAAGTAAATCTCTTTTTTCCCTTTTTTATAGCGATACAATGGTGGTTGTGCCAAATAAAGGTAGCCGTTTTCGACAATCTTCGGAAGATATCGGAAGAAGAACGTCAATAACAACGTTTGGATATGGCTACCGTCGACGTCGGCATCGGTCATGATAATGATTTTGTGGTAACGGAGTTTATCTTCGTTGAACTCTTCACCGATTCCGCAGCCAAGTGCAGTGATCATGTTCGTGATCTCTTCAGATTTTAGGATTTTATCGAGACGTGCTTTTTCGACGTTGAGAATTTTACCTTTGAGAGGCAAAATCGCTTGGAAAACACGGTCACGTCCCTGTTTTGCCGAACCGCCCGCAGAGTCCCCTTCCACCAGATAAAGTTCGCTGATTGCTGGGTCTTTGCTTTGGCAGTCTGCCAATTTACCCGGTAATGTTCCCACGGTCATCGCATCTTTACGACGAGTGAGTTCACGTGCTTTTTTCGCCGCTTCACGACCGCGTGCCGCCATAAGAGCTTTTTGGATAATGGCTTTGGCTTGGATCGGGTTCTCTTCGAAATATTTAGTCAATTTTTCATAGGTAACTTTTTGAACCAATGGTCTTACGTAGGTATTTCCCAATTTCCCTTTCGTTTGCCCTTCAAACTGTGGTTCCGGTACACGAACGGAAACAACACAGATAAGACCCTCAGAGACATCTTCACCTGATAATGGGATATCTTTCTCTTTAGCGTTACCGTTTTGTTTGTTGTAGTTGGAGATAACACGGGTGAGTCCCGCACGGAAACCCGCTTCATGAGTACCACCGTTTGGAGTATTAATGTTATTGACGAACGTAAACATTTTTTCGTCGTAACTGTCGTTATACATCACAGCGATATCCATCTCGATATCTTCGATTTTTTCACTGAATGCAAACGGAGTAGCCACAACCACTTTTTTATTCACATCAGTAACAAATTGGCTGATACCCCCTTCGAAATGGTAAGTATTACTCGCTCCGTTACGCTCATCTTTAAAAATAATGGTAATGCGAGGATTAAGATAAGCAAGTTCACGAAAACGTTTTGCCAAATAGTCATAATCAAAAATGATAGTTTCGGTAAAGATAGAAGGATCCGGGAAAAACTCGATGGTTGTTCCACGTTTTCGTGTTGTTCCGGTAACCGCTAACGGTTCTTGAGGGATACCGCATTTAAAATCTTGCTCAAAACTTTGACCTTCACGGAAAATGGTCATTTTAAGATCACTTGAGAGAGCATTAACAACCGATACCCCTACCCCGTGCAAACCGCCCGAAACTTTATAGGTATCTTTATCAAATTTTCCCCCTGCATGGAGTACGGTTAAAACAACCGTTGCCGCAGAAATTCCTTCCGTAGGATGCATATCAGTCGGAATACCACGGCCGTTATCGCTCACCATTGCCGTACCGTTTTTAGTTAAGGTTACGGTAATCGTATCACAATGACCTGCCATCGCTTCATCGATCGAGTTATCAACAACTTCGTAGATTAGATGGTGAAGGCCGCGATGACCGGTATCACCGATATACATACCCGGTCGTTTTCGAACGGCTTCGAGGCCTTTAAGGACTTTAATATTACTAGCACCGTAATTTTCCATAGTTGCTCCAGCTTTTAAGCGTGTTTAATGCTTTATTTTACCGTAGTGAAACTAAAAAGAAGGTTTTATAAAAAGTTTGTGAAAATAGAAGTAAGTGCGGTTTACTGCACGCGGGCTTCCTGTCGAAGGAAACATAGCGTTAGCGTAGCCAAAGGGATGAATTCCTTTGGCGTTTAATTTAAATGACTATCGGCATTACGATCGTTTTAAAATTTTGATCTTTTAAAACGAAGGGTTGATTCGATTCATTAGCTTCGAGGGTAAATTCAGTTCCGTTAACTTGAGATAAAAAATCTAAAATATAACGGCTATTAATTGCTAGAATAAAAGGGGAGTCAAACCCATTTTCAATTTCAACGGTAGTTTTTGCTTCGATGTTATCATCACTTAAACTTTCAAACAAAATAGAGTCATTTTGGAAAGTGAGTTTAAGATCATTGGAAATTGTCGTGATCTGCTTAATCGCAGTAACAATTATCCCTTTAGGTAATGTAATGATTCGTTGGGCTTCTTTAGGAATGATCCGACTGTAATCAGGAAATTTACCGTTAATCAGTTTTGTATAAAAAAGAGAATCTTCTGATTTTATGATGAGATGGGTATTGTCGTAATAAATTTCGATGTTATCGGTAAAAAGTTTTTGAATTTCAATAATTGCTTTTTTAGGAACAATGATTGAAAGTTCAGCATCATTTTGGCTTTCGATATGAACCAAAGCAAGACGACGGGTATCGGTAGCAACAAAGTTGATTTGATTGCTTTTGATATCAATGAGAGCACCGTTGAGTTCAAATTTTGGGTTGTTTGTATCTGCGGCCGGAGTAATTTTTTTCAATGACTCGATTAAAGTATGAGAATTAATTACGATATTAGGTTTTCCTTCTGTTGTGGGGAAAGAGGGAAATTCTGAACTTTTATAAGTCGGAAGTTTAAAGTTTGATCGCTTTTGACGAATATGAAGGGTATCTTTATCTAGTGAAAGTTCAACTTCTTCATCTTTTAAGATACGGATAATATCAAGTAATTTTTTACCGTTAGCCGTAAGAGAACCGGGTTCTTCAACACTGAGTGAATTGGTTTGAATAGAGAGACCAATTTCATAATCAGTAGCTTTAGCGGTTAGTGTTCTACCGTCTGTTGAGAGTAAAATATGTGAGGTAATTTGAGACGTATCTTTTTTTTCTAAAAAGGGTTGGAGATGAAGAAGGATATTTTCCAAAACCGATTTATCAACGGTGATTTTCATAAAAGACTCCTTTTATTATATATAAGCATTAATTGTAATAGTTAGTAATAAGGGGGTGTGAATGGGTGAAAACACACCATTTACTCCCATCTCTCCTGCTTTGGTGATGTGATGAAGCGATTGGCTTTCATTCACATCTATTCACTTGTGTACGAATTATAGCTTTTTTAAAAGGGCTTTACAAACACAAAACATTATTCAGGTGTAGCGACGGAAACTTTATTAGAGAGTTCTTCGATTTTAACTCGGAAATCTTCATCATTTTTCATTAATTCTTGAATTTTTTTCATGGTATGACTGACGGCGGTATGATCTTTCATTCCGAAATATTGAGCGAGTTGCGGCATTGAATTGGGAGTGAGTGAACGTGAAAGATAAATAGCAATGCGGCGAGCGTAAACAATGTTGCTATTACGGCTTTTAGAGCGGATTTCACTCGGTTTGATATTAAGCTCTTTGGCAACGGTCTCCATAATAAGGTCAGTGGTAATGTTGCTCCGTTTTTCAGCCATTTGTTCTTTGAGGACGTTTCGGGCAAATTCGATGGTGATATCAACCCCCATGAGTTGTGAATAGGCATTGAGTTTGGAGAGAATTCCTTCGATTTCACGGGTATTATTTTCGATAATGGTGGCGACATAGTTGATTACTTCGCGGTCGAGTTTGACACGATTGATTTCACATTTTTTCTTAATAATTTCAATCTTCGTTTCGAGTTCAGGGGGTTGAATATCGGCAACAAGGCCCGATTCAAAACGGCTTTTAAGACGTTCTTCGAGCCCTCCGATTTTTTTTGGAGGTTTATCGGAGGTGATAATGATCTGTTTGTTCTCATTTCGCAGAGCATCAAAGGTGTGGAAAAACTCTTCTTGGATTTGATTTTTGTTGCTTAAAAACTGGATATCGTCGATGAGAAGCAAATCACATTTGCGGTATTTGTCTTTGAAGCGATCCATGGTCCGATTACTGAGATGGCGGGTAAAATCGTTAAGAAACTGTTCTACTGAAGTATAAATAACGGTTTTTCCCTGAGAAAGCATTACGTTTCCGACCGATTGCATCAAATGGGTTTTTCCTAAACCTACACCGCCGTAGATAAAAAGGGGATTATAAACAACACCCGGTTTTTCACTCACATTTTTAGCGGCGATAAAAGCAAAATTATTGGAATCTCCCACAACGAAATTTTGGAAGGTGTAGGATGGGTTGAGTAAAGATCCGCTTGGACGTTCCATATTTAGTGGAGTAACATTTTGTGCTGATGTCGGAACAGACGAAGCTTGAATTAAAATAGATACCGTAGGTTTGATATTGGTTTTAATTTCAAAAAGATGGGCGATTTTATCGGCGAATTTAGTTCGTACCCAATTGGCAATTAAAGCATTAGGGACACGAAAAACGGCTAAATTGCTTTTGGATTCGGCCTCATCGTAGGTGAGCTGTTTAATGTAACGTTGGTAGTCGATCTCATTGATCTCCCCTTTGAGGGCATTTAAAACCTGTTTACCGATCGAATTCATCTTTTACCTTGCATGTGAATAGTGTGAGTAATAATACCGATATTTGCCTATAATTAGGATCAAATAAGAGGTGAATAGAAGATATTCACTCATGTGAATAAGGAAAATCATGAATATTTTGGGGATTGATCCGGGAACTCGAAATTGTGGATATGCGATCGTAGCGATCGATGGCCAAAAACTGCGATTGGTAGAAGCGGGGTTAATCAAAATAAAAGCGGAAGAACTTCAATACCAAATTCCTCAAGTAGCAGAAGCGATTGAACAACTTTTTAAAATTCATACTATTGATGAAGTGGCGATGGAAGATATTTTTTATGCGCATAATCCGAAGACCGTATTAAAGCTTGCGCAGTTTCGGGGAGCTATTACGTTGAAGCTTTTACAAGAATATGGAATGTTTGCTGAATACACACCATTGCAGGTTAAAAAGTCGTTGACGGGAAAAGCGAAAGCGGCAAAAGAACAAGTGGCATTTATGGTAAAACAAATTTTAGGGATTACGAAAGAGATAAAGCCGCTCGATATTACCGATGCTATGGCAGTAGCAATTACACATGCACAAAGGGTAAAATTGGATTTGAATAAAAAAGCGCAAGAAATACGAAAAAGCGGTACTAAAATAATAGGATAGAAAAAGGATAAGCGACCAACACACCAGGAGGGTCGCTAAGTCAGAAGTGTATCGAAAGAGTCTTAGACTCCCTTAATAATTTTTGATTGGTAAACGACTTAAGTGTTACTCTCTGTTACCCCCCTAAAAAATTTCTGAATTTCAATAAAATAGTTAATTTTTTTCCTAAGTGTGTAATATTCACACTGTGAGTGTATTGTGAATAAGTAAGCCCCTTATTTAGGGGAATGGGTATAAAATCATTCTCTTATTCAGAATATTTTTATATAAATCTACCCTGAAATCACCTACCTTTGAATAGTATTAAACCCCTGTTTTTAGGGGTTTAAACGAAATTTATCACTTTAATAATCAATTAAGCTAATGTTATAAAAAGTTATTCACATTTTATGATGACTTTTTCTTTTTGTTTGGGGGTAATCCCCCGGTAATCAAAACGTAATCGCGCTGAAACTAACATGATCTACCGTTTCAAAAAATAAGGGACAAAAGATTCTTTGTTCCTTTTAAAAAGGTTATCCAATGGTCAGTGCAGAATTTATTTTACGAAAAGAACATCCGAAAGTATTTCAATATCCTCCATTTGTTAATAAAACGATTGTGGGATTAACCCGATTACTTTTGCATGAAAAATCGATTAATCGATTTATGGAGACTCATCAGGAAAAAACTGGTTTAGAATTTATCGATGCCGTTTTGGAATATTTAAATGTTTCGTATAAAACGGTTCATAAACAAATTGAGAATATTCCTACGATGGGTAAAGTCATTATTGTTGCAAATCATCCATTGGGAGCATTGGATGCTCTTTGTCTAATACAAATGGTATGTTCGGTGCGTCAAGACAAAAAAGTGAAAATTGTTGCCAATCGTATGCTGAGTGAAATTACGCAACTCAAAGAGTATATGATCGGTGTAGATAATTTTAACGATAGAGTTTCTAAACACGCTTTACAACAAATTGATAAAGCATTACAAGCTGAAGAGGTTGTGATCTTTTTTCCGTCAGGTGAAGTTTCTCGCGCCGGATTGTTTGGAATAAAAGAGGGGACTTGGAAAGGGGGATTTATTAAGTTTGCCAAACGCAATACCACCCCGATTCTCCCTATCCATATAAAAGGGAAAAACAGTCCGTTGTTTTATGCGCTCTCTTGGATTTATAAACCCTTAGGTGCTTTATTGTTAAGTCATGAAGTTTTTGCGGCACGCAATAGAGTATTTGATTTTACGATCGGAGAGATAGTAAGTGAAAAAGCACTCAGTGATTTTAACCTTACCGAAAAGCGACATGCAAAATTATTTCGTAAACATCTTCTTCGTATCGCCAATGGAAAAAAAGGGATCTATCCGACGGAGTGTTCGATCGCCCATCCGGTATCGCGACAGGAGCTCCGAAACGAACTGCGTAAAGGGGAGCTGTTAGGTTTAACCAGTGATCAAAAACAGATTTATCTTATCGAGCATGAAAATGCTCCGAATATTATTAATGAGATTGGAAGACTTAGAGAGTACTCTTTTCGTAAAGTAGGAGAAGGTAGCGGTCACGCACGCGATATCGATGCATATGATCGTTATTACCACCATTTGGTATTATGGGATGATGAAGCATTAGAAATTGCAGGAGCGTATCGTATCGGCGAATGTGAGTGGATTCTTTCGTGGCTGGGGAAAGAGGGTTTGTATATGAGTGACTTATGCAGCATGAGTGAACCGTTTGATGCGGTGTTGGAAGATGCGATTGAGTTGGGGCGAAGTTTTGTTCAACCGAAATATTGGGGGAGCCGTGCTTTGGATTATTTATGGCAAGGGATCGGTGCGTATCTGAGTCATAACCCACAGGTTAAATACATGATGGGTCCGGTAAGTATTTCGGGAAGTTTTCCCAAACATGCACAAGAGGCATTGGTCTATTTCTATACCCTTTATTTTGGGAGTGAGCACACAATTGTGAAAGCCAAATCACCGTTTCGTTTATCGGATTATGTTCAGGAGGAGTTTAAAATATTGTTCAGCGGTGAGAACTATGCCGAGGATTTTAAAGTGTTGAAAGATTATCTTAAAGCCTTAGATGTATCCGTTCCGACTCTCTATAAACAATACAGTGAATTGTGTGAAGAGGGTGGAGTACAGTTTATGGATTTCGGAATCGATACCGAGTTTAACAACTGTATCGACGGTTACATCCTCGTTGATATTCGTAAGATTAAAGAGGCAAAGCGTCAACGCTACATTCGAGGCGGGGAGTAATCCCCATGGCCTCAAAGCACTCTTTGAGAAAATCTTTTTCGGAGACGATGTGATAGTGTTCTTCTTCATAATCAAATTCTAGAGAGTGGGCGTGAAGCAACAACCGTGTTGATCCTCCCCTCTCAAATCTCTCTTCTTTGCTCAACTCTTTTTTTATAAACCGATGGACATCGTCTTCATTAGGGCCGTATACGGGGTCGCCGATGATCGGATGTTCCACGTGGAACAAATGAACCCGTATCTGATGGGTACGTCCGGTAAGCGGTGATGCCTCTATAAGGGTCATATCGTGTTCAGGAAAGTAACGAAGCGGCTTAATAAGCGTATGTGCTTTCTTACCCTCCGGATGAACTTTCACTACCATGCTTATCAAAAGGTTAGGGTGATCGATTCGCAGTAAGGGTTCCTGAATATCAAGAGGATGTTCTAGATGACCTTTTACCATAGCAAGATATCGTTTCGTAATAAGCCGTTCGGAGAATAACTTTTTTAAAACCGTCTCGCTTTTTTTGTTTCGAGAAACTAAAACCAGACCGCTCGTCTCTTGATCGATGCGGTGGGTTGCGTTAGCATCATCCCCAAACTGATGTTTGATTTCATCATTCAGTGTATAAGGGGATAGTCGGCTATGGGGATGGACACTCAAACCGCTGGGTTTGTCATAGATAGCAAAATCGTTAGTAACAAACATCGGTTTGAACCCGAGCGATAACGGCTCAAAACAGATGAACTCACAAGCGCCTTCTATAAAGCCGAATTGATCATCCATAACTATACCGTTTTGAGTTAATCTTCCTCTAGCGATTAGACGTTGTCCTTCACTTCGAGTGATTCCTAATTCATCCATTAAAAAGGGTAATGCCATTTGTCTAGTAGATGAATGCAATTTTTTGGTAATGAACGGCATAGGTTTATTTCGCTTTCATAGCATCGAAACACTGTTGGACGAAATCTTCTTTGGAAACAACATGGTAGGCAGTTTTATTGTAAGTGAATTCGAGTGAATGGGCGTGGAGTAAAAGACGTGATGCACCGGTATTGACAAATCGTTCTTCCGATGACATCTCTCGATCCAAAAATCGAACCGCATCTTTTTCATCTTGCCCATAAATCGGATCACCGACGATTGGATGTTTCACGTGGAACAAATGAACCCGTATTTGATGTTGACGTCCCGTATAGGGCGAAGCCTCGATCAGAGTGGTATCGGTGTCAGGGAAATAGATCAGAGGCTTGATAAAGGTACGAGAGGGTTTTCCCTCAGGATGAACGCGCACAATCATACGGATAATAGAACTAGCATCTTCACGACGTAATAGAGGCTCCTCTATATCGAGTGGATCCTTGAGATGTCCCTTAACCATAGCGATATATTTCTTGGTGATTTGACGCTCTTCAAACAGCATCTTTAAAACACGTTCGCTGATTTTGTTGCGTGCCGCTAAAACCAAACCGCTGGTTTCTTGGTCGATACGATGGGTGATGTTCGCTTCATGACCGAAACGGTGTTTGATCTCATCATTGAGACTGTAGGGGGTATGACGATTTTGGGGATGGACGAGGAGACCGCTGGGTTTGTCATAAACGGCAAACTCCTCTTCCACAAACGTAGGTTCCAACCCCAATGTCAAAGGTTCAAAACAGATGAAATCAAAATCCCCCTTTTCGATAAACCCTGCGTTGTTTGCCATCACTTCACCGTTTTGAGAAAGGCGACCTTTAGCGATAAGACGTTGTGCTTCGCTTTGGGTAATTCCCAACTCCTGCATCAAAAAGCGAAATGCTTTTTGACGAATAGGAGCGTGAAGTTGTTTGGTGACGAAGGGCAATTTAATTCCTTTTTAGGGAGGCTAGGATAGACTATATAATTAAGTATTTGACCCATTAAATTCTCAAAAACTTGTTTTTTGTAGCTTTAGGGGGTTGTAGGGACATTTGTCCCTGCCATGAAAGCGGATGTATTCGCTTTCATGTGTAATATAAATATAATGCGCATTTTAGCATACTAAGGAAGCAGATATGGTAGATCGTTACGCCAGAGAAGAGATGAAATCCAAATGGAGTATTCAAGCAAAATATCAAGCATGGCTTGATGTTGAAAAGGCGGTAGTGGTTGCCTGGAACAAACTGGGTCTCATCCCCGATGAAGATGCGGACAAAATCGTTAAGAATGCGGGATTCAGTGTTGAGCGGATTGATGAGATCGAAGCGATTACTAAACATGATTTGATTGCGTTTACGACCTCGGTATCTGAGACACTCGGAGAAGAGAGCCGATGGTTCCATTACGGTATGACCTCTTCGGATACCGTTGATACGGCTGTTGCACTGCAAATGCGTGATTCATTGGCATTGATTATCGAAGATGTGAAAATGGTTATGGAATCGATAAAAAAACGGGCCATCGAGCATAAAACTACATTAATGGTCGGACGTTCTCATGGTATTCACGGCGAACCGATTACGTTTGGCTTAGTGTTAGCGGTTTGGTACGATGAAATGGCACGTCATTTGACAAACTTGGAACAAACGATGGAAGTGATTTGTGTGGGTCAAGTTTCGGGAGCGATGGGTAACTTTGCTCACGCACCGTTAGAACTCGAAGAGTATACGTGTGAAGCGTTAGGGCTTAAATCGGCTCCTGCATCTAACCAAGTTATTCAACGTGACCGTTATGCCCGCCTTGCTTCGGCGCTTGCTTTGATGGCCAGCTCGATCGAAAAATTTGCGGTTCAGGTTCGTCATTGGCAGCGTACCGAGGTCTATGAGTGTGAAGAATTTTTCTCTAAAGGGCAAAAGGGCTCTAGCGCAATGCCGCATAAGCGTAATCCGATTTTGACCGAAAACATAACAGGGTTAGCCCGTATGGTTCGTGCCTATGTTATCCCTGCGATGGAAAATGTGGCGTTATGGCATGAGCGTGATATCTCTCACAGCTCGACTGAGCGTTTCTGGTTACCGGACAGTTTTGTCACCTCTGATTTCATGCTTCACCGTTTTAACAGTGTTATCGCTAACCTCGTGGTTTATCCTGAGAATATGATGCGTAATCTCAATCTTACCGGCGGTTTGGTGTTCTCGCAGCGTGTATTGCTTGAACTTCCGCTCAAAGGGGTAAGCCGTGAAGATGCGTACCGTATCGTTCAACGTAATGCGATGAAAGTGTGGGAAGGGCTGCAGCAGGGTAAAAGTGCAATCAATGAAAAAGGGGAGAGTCTTTATCTTCAATATCTATTGGATGATGAAGAACTTCGTCAAAGTTTGAGTGAAGAGGCAATCCGTGATTGTTTCGATTACGGTTATTACACTAAAAATGTGGATAAGATTTTTGCACGGGTGTTCAAATAATTATCATTAAAATAGTTTCTTTTGGTATAAGAAACAATACAATATTGAGTGATTATAATACAGCTTTTAGAGAGTTTGAGGGAGAGAGATGTTAACTATTGTTAAACGTAACGGACGCCGTGAGCCGTTAGATATTACCAAGATTCAAAAATATACGTCTGCAGCCGTTAAAGGGCTGATTAATGTGTCGCAGAGCGAGTTAGAAGTGGATGCGCAAATACAGTTTCGAGACGGTATTAACAGCAATGAGATTCAACAAACCCTCATAAAGACAGCGGTGGACAAGATCGATATTGATTCTCCCAACTGGACGTTTGTTGCATCACGACTTTTTTTGTATGACCTTTATCACCGTGTAAACGGCTTTACCGGATACGGAAGCCTTGAGAGCTACTTTGAACGTGGTGAGGCGGAAGGGCGAATTCTGCTCGGTCTGAGAGATAAATACAATCTAGCAGACTTGGATGCTTACATCGTCCCTGATCGCGATTTAGAGTTTAATTACCTCGGCGTTAAAACATTGTATGACCGTTATTTAATCAAAGATCGTCAAGGTGACCCGATCGAGCTTCCTCAGCATATGTTTATGGCCGTTGCGATGTTCTTGGCACAAAACGAGACCGATCGTCAGGGTTGGGCGAAAAAGTTCTACGATATGATGTCTAAATTCGAAGTGATGATGGCGACCCCAACCCTCTCTAACGCTCGTACAAACCGTCATCAGCTTAGCTCATGCTATATCGGCTCTGCCCCTGATAATATCGAAGGGATTTTTGACGCCTATAAAGAGATGGCACTCCTCTCTAAATTCGGCGGAGGAATCGGCTGGGATTGGACGCAGGTACGTGCTATGGGTTCATTTATTGACGGACATAAAAATGCCGCCGGCGGTACGGTACCGTTTTTGAAAATCACCAACGACATCGCTATCGCGGTCGATCAGCTCGGAACCCGTAAAGGGGCTATCGCCGTCTATCTTGAGCCATGGCACATGGATGTCAAAGATTTCCTTGACGTGAAGAAAAACTCGGGAGAAGAGCGTCGACGTGCCCATGACTTGTTCCCTGCTTTGTGGATCAATGATATGTTTATGAAACGTGTCATTGAAGACGGAATCTGGACGATGTTCGATCCGTTTGACGTCAAAGAGCTTAGTGAGCTGTACGGAGCAGAATTTGAAGCACGCTACAGTGAGCTTGAGCAAGATCCGAGCATCATCAAAGAGCACACGAAAGCAAAAGATTTATGGAAAAAGATCCTCACGTCGTACTTTGAGACGGGGAGCCCGTTCTTGTGCTTTAAAGACAGTGCCAATCGTGCCAATCCAAATGACCATTTCGGTATTATCCGCAGCTCAAATCTGTGTACTGAGATTTTCCAAAACACGCAGCCGAACCATTATTTGATCAAAATCAAATACGAAGACGGATCGTTTGTCACTTACGAAGAAGATGAGATCGTTAAAGTTGACAGCGGTATCGAAAAAACGGCAAACAAAATTACGGCTCTTGATTCACTTGGCGGACGCCCGATCTACATCGTCGAAAAAGAGAAAGTGGATGGGGCAACGGCCGTATGTAATCTCGCTTCGGTCAACCTGTCGCGCGTAAATACCAAAGAGGATATCGATCGTATCGTTCCGGTTGCGATTCGTGCCCTCGATAACGTTATCGATTTGAACTTCTACCCGTTAGAAAAAGTAAAACGGACTAACCTTCGCAGTCGTGCAATCGGTTTGGGTGTTATGGGTGAAGCACAGATGCTTGCGGAGAACAAAATCGTCTGGGGTAGCCAAGAGCATTTTGATAAGATCGATGAAGTGATGGAATCGGTGAGCTATAACGCGATTAAAGCTTCTAGTGATCTTGCCGTTGAAAAAGGGTCTTACGCAGAGTATCAGGGCTCTAAATGGAGCCGTGGTGTCCTTCCGATGGATCATGCGACGGCAGAAGTGCAGAACCTCGTGGATCGCGGCGGATTGTTCGCTCCGAACTATGAGTGGGATGAGCTACGTGAAACGATCAAAAAACAAGGGATGCGTAACGGCTATTTGATGGCGATTGCACCGACGAGTTCGATTTCGATCCTCACGGGGACGACACAAACGATTGAACCGATCTACAAACGCAAATGGTTTGAAGAGAATCTCTCAGGATTGATTCCGGTAGTGGCACCGCAGCTCAGCCCCGAGACGTGGAGCTATTATACTCCGGCGTATGATCTCGATCAAACGATCCTCGTCAAAGCGGCGGCAATCCGTCAAAAATGGATCGATCAGGGGCAAAGTCTCAATATCTTTATCACCTTAGACCGTGCCAGCGGTAAATATCTCAACGATATCTATATGCTTGCATGGAAACTGGGTCTTAAATCGACCTATTATCTCCGCTCTCAATCCCCGGAGCAAAAACAAGATACGGCGGATCGCTCGATGGAGTGTGAAGGGTGCCAATAAAGCCCCTGAGCGCTTCAACGCTCAAAAACCTATTAGAGCGTATCGATTATGCCTGTTCGGGTGAAATCCGCTCTCTAACCCCTCTCTCCCCTACTTCTATCGAAATTCGTTTCAGTGTTCAGGATATTGCGCGCGGATATGATTGGATCGATGTGCTGTTTCGAATGGAGGGTGTGAATGATGCCAAACTCGTGAGCGACAATGTTCTACGTTCTTTGGATATGTCCGAGGGGATAACGGTGGATATAACACCAAACAGCGCCGCGTTAGCAATCGGTAGTTACAGCGGACGCTGTGATGAAGCACCGTTTTATATCCTAGGTACCTCGATCGGCTATGAAGAACTCCCCTTCAGCGCTTAAGCAACTCTTTTACACACGATTCGATCATCGTGTAAACGTGCTCAAATCCCTCAAACCCCTCAAAAAAATATGGATCGGGAACATCGGCTCCGTTATACCCGTAATCCCCTAATTTGACGAGATTTCGGCATCCTAATACTTCGAGGTCGCGGTAGTTGCTTTGATCCAATGCAACGACCAGATCAAAGACTCTAAAATCATCTTTTTTTACTTGGCGGGCACGAAGTCCTGAAATATCGACATCGTGGTTTTTAGCTACCGTTACGGAGTGTTTACACGGTGCTTCTCCGATGTGCCAATGACCGGTTCCCGCAGAATCGACAGAGATGTTATACGCCCCCTCTTCAATCATCTTTCTCGCAATTCCCTCCGCGATAGGTGAGCGGCAAATATTGCCAAGGCAGACAAAGAGAATCGACTTCATAAGAAGTTAGCTTCGTTTCTTGCGGGTGTATCTATTTGAGTCGCTATTTTCAAGTGCAACAATTTTCCATAATTTCGGGAGATTGGACGATAAATCTTGTCCATGATAGAGTTCGGGTTCGGTGAGTTCATAATACATGGCATCACGATTAACGCGAGCCCATTCATTCCCTTGCGCCGCGACGTAATTCCATAGGGCATACGCGAGGGTGTTGTTCGATTTCACCCCTACTCCGTTTTTGTAGAGCCAACCGAGGATAAGCTGGGCATCGTGGTTTCCGTTTTTTGCCGCTTTTTTAAATATACGGGAGGCCTCTTTATGATTTTGTGGAATGCCGATCCCGTCAATCATCAAGACCCCCAAGGCAACTTGTGAATCGGAATGGTTTTTTTGTGCACCGCTTTTAAAAATACGGATAGCCTCTTTGTAGTTTGCGGGGGTTCCTAATCCGTGAAGACTCATTACGCCGAGATAATAGAGAGATTGGAGGTTTCCCTGCTCGGATGCGGGGATAAGGTATTTTCGCGCTTCAATATAATTTTCGTGATAAAAAGCGATTTCCCCCTCTTTGGCCAACTGTTCGACAGATAAGGCGTAAAGAGGTGAGAGGGTAATGAGGATTGACAAAAATGCTAGAACCATCTTTCGATTTAACATAATTTACACTCATTTTTAGTGGATATATTATTTTAGCATAAATAGGTTGAGTAATAATAGATAATTTTAAATAATAGCTATTTTTTTTCCAGCAAGCATAAAAAGAACCCATCGATCGTATCGGTCGGCAAAATGCGTACACCGTTTTGGATACGCGGGTCAAATATCTCTTTCCCCCACTGCTTCAGAGGCTTTTGAAGGTTATCGAAGGGCAATGTAAGGGGCAAGGTATTTAAATGCTCTCCATGCCGCTCTAAAAGATGCTGAAGGGGTATTTCATTCTCTTCGGGTGAAAAAGAACAGGTACAATAGAGAAGTTTACCTCCTGGTTTGAGGGCATCGTATGCGGAGAGAAGCAAACGGCGTTGTATTTTCGAGGTCTCTTTGACTTTATGAATCGACCAAAATGACATGGATTTGGGTTCATGCGTTTTAAAGCGTGCTTCAGAGGAACAGGGTGCATCGAGTAAGATACGATCAAACATCTCAGGACACTTTTTACCGATACTTCGACCGTCTGCCATGTAGGTATGGGCGTTCGTGACTCCTTGAGCGTCAAGATTGGCTTTGAGACGGAAGAAACGCTCTCGTGAAGGCTCTACGGCGGAGAGCCACCCGCTGTTTTGCATCATTCCTGCCAGCATTAGTGTTTTCCCTCCGGGAGCGGCAGCGAGATCAAGTACCGTCTCTTCCGGCTGTGGTGCAAGGAGCATAGGTGCGACCATAGAGGCGAGATTTTGAATGTAGAGACGCCCGCCGTAGAACGGGTCGCTTTGGGTGAGGTGAAGTTTCGCTTCGGGGGCAATACGATAGACCCCCTCCATCCACGCTACTTTCTCAAAGGCAATGTCGGCAGATGTCAGTTCCGCTTCAAGCTCTTGAGGGGTAGATTTGAGGGTGTTGACGCGAAACGTTACTTGTTTCGGGGCATCAAAGGTTTTGAGGATCGATTCGAGCTGTTCACGCGGAACAATTTTCTCTAAGCGCTCAACAAACGCTTCGGGGAGGCTCATCGCACGACACCGTCAAGTACAGGGACGAAATCGCATACTTCAAGAGCATCCTCATGAATTTTTCCCCCCTGTTTTGTGTAGCGGGTAATAATCTGTTCTCGCCCTTTTTCGACGGGAGCGAGCAATATTCCCCCTTCTCGGAGCTGATCGAACAGTTTTTGGGGGACAGCGCGTGCCGAAGCGGAGAACAAAATACGGTCAAACGGGGCATACTGTTCCCAGCCGTTTTGTCCATCATCGGTGCGGGTATGGATATTGCCCAGATGGAGGTGGCGGAAGCGCTCTTTTGCTTCTAAGAGCAACGATTCGATCCTCTCAATCGTAAAGACACGGCGGAAGATTTTTGAGAGGACGGCTGCTTGATAACCGCTTCCGCAACCAACCTCCAATACGCTGTCGCACCCCTCAGGACTTAGATATTGTGTCATTTTTGCAACCGTTAGCGGTGAGGAGATGTACTGCTGTGCGCCGATAGGGAGAGCATCGAGCCGATAGGCGTTGTGACGCATCGCAAGGGGGACGAAAGCCTCACGATTGGTATGGATGATTGCATTTTTAACGAGTGGGCGAAGGGGAAATTTCTTGGCAATTTCATCCGCCATCCGAGTGGTTTTAATAATGGTGATTTTATCGATGTTCATTCTATTCCTACGTTGAGGTATCGGCGCATAGACTCTACCGTGCGCTTTTCATAGTGGGAGGTTAAGGTATCGATTCCGCTGTTGCGTATTTCACCGCCGAAAGGGGTAATAATACCGCTTAGAGCCGTGGTATCGGCATTGGCGGCATCAGAGGCGACAACGTAGCACTGATTCATAATCGCTAATGCGGACGTTAGAGTTTGGAAATGATCGGCACGAAGTTTTCCCCATTGTGCGGGAACGGCGATGATGTCGCACCCTTCTAGCACCTGCCAGAGCTGTTTAAAACGAAGTTCAAAACAGATTAAAATTCCGATTTTAATCCCCTCGAAGTTAAAAGATTTGATCTCCCCCTCTTCTCCCGCATTAAAGTGTTCGTGTTCCGAGCCGAGGGTAAAAAGTTTTGTTTTGGCTTGGGTGTGGAGAGTGGAACCCTTATGAAGCGCATACGCGATGTTATAGATATGTCCGTTTTTTTCCGTAATCGCGGTGAAGATCAAGAGACGATTTTTAACAGATTCAAGGAGTTTTTCAAGAGCGATAGGGGTAAATGCCGCCGCTGCTTCAAATCGATCATAGGCAAAGCCGCTCAAAACGACTTCAGGCGCGACGATGATGGCATCCTCGGGCGCTTGAGCGATGAGGGTAAGAAGTCGGTCAAGATTGTGATTGAAATCCGGATCGGTCTCAAAGCACAGCGAGACAAGTGGGCGGGTTTTAGAAGTCGTCAAAGCTGAGGCTTCCTTTGGAATAGTTGGTGACGGTTCCTTCAAAGAAGTTGGTTTTTTGGTCGTTGAATTTAGAGAAATCATCGACCCACTTGATTGGGTTAGAGACATTATAGAGCGGTTTCATCCCTACAGCGGTGAGACGATTATCGGCGAGATGTTGGATGTATTGTTCCACGATTTCATTCGTAAGTCCCAAAATTTGTCCTTGGGTGATGTACTGACCCCATGCCACTTCGAGTTCTACCGCTTTGCGGAACATGTCGTAAACCTCTTCAAGCAACTCTTCGGTAAAGAGGTCGCTTCGCTCGCGGCGGAGGGTGTTGATGATGTTTTGGAACAACACGAGGTGCGTCACTTCATCACGCTGAATGAAACGGATCATCTGAGCAGAGCCTAACATTTTACCCGAACGGGCAAGGGTGTAGATGTAGGTAAATCCGCTGTAGAAGTAGATCCCCTCCAAAATTTGGTTGGCAAAACACGCCTTGACGAAAGCGCTCTCGCTCGGATCGTTGGCGAGATCGTTATAGCGCGCCGCAATTGAGTCATTTTTGGTTTTAAGCATCATGTCGCGACGCCATAGATCGTAAATCTCTTCAGAGTTTTGACTGATCGAGTCAACCATGACGGCGTAACTTTGAGAGTGAAGAGCCTCCTCGAAACTTTGACGTACCAAAATGAGGTTTACCTCGGGAGCGGTAACGTAAGGATTGACGTTATCCATGAGGTTATTGGTTTGGAGCGAGTCCATGAAAATGAGCTGGGAGAGGGCTTTGTCGTACGCCGTTTTTTCCATCTCGGTGAGATATTTATAGTCAACCGCGTCACGGGTCATGTCGACCTCTTTGGGAAACCATGTATTGTTGAGCATCATCTCCCAGAGGTTATAGGCCCATTGATATTTGATGTTATTGAGTTCAAAAATACCGGTAGGATTACCGCCGAAAATCTGACGGTCGTTTACATGTTCATTGGAGGTTGGATTGTAAATTTGTTTACGCTTCATTTCGGCTATCCCTGTGTGCAGATAAAGTAGATGATTATGTCGAAATATAGATTTAACTATGATAAAATGAAAAGAGTTTTTGACAGGGGAATAACATGAAGAGAAGTATAATCCTCAAATCATTGACGGCAGCTGCCGTCTTATACGCTATAGCAGGGTTTTTCGGAGTCCCGTATCTCATTCAAAATATTCTCCCCGGAAAGGTTTTCGAAGCTACGAAGGGGGGACAGTTTTTAGTAGAGAAAGCTTCTTTTAACCCCTTCACATTTCAGCTAACCCTTAAAAATGTATCGTTTAAAACACCGCAAAATGCCGATTTTGTCGCATTGCACCGTTTTTCAATCAATATCGATCCGCTTGCGTACATGTGGCGGGGAGGATTGGTAATCGCAGAGATAACGTTGAGTGAGCCGAATATTACGATAAAACGGGATACAGAGGGAAATTTTAACTTTAAATGGCTCACTGAACTCGGAAGTGATACACCCGATGAGACATCTTCCGAACCGCTTAATCTCATCATTAATCATTTTGCTCTTAAAAGCGGGAAAATGGGGTACAGCGATTATTCCGAAGGGAAAGTGTATACGGTGAACTTAGGTCCCGTAGGATTTAATTTTGACAACATCGATTTGCGAGATCTCTCTACGTCCAAGGGGAAAATGCGTCTTTACGCAACGATCAATGAGGGAGGTTTTATCGATCTCAACGCAAAGATAGGCGCACTTTCTCCCCTCATTATGGAGGGTGGCATCGCATTTGATTCAGGCAAACTGTACACTCCGTGGCGTTATTTCAAAGATAAGTTTCCGATTGAAGTGGCGGACGGTTCCGCGGCATTCGGGTTTAATTACCGTTTTAACAGCAATGATGTGAATGCGACGGAACTCTCGAATCTCCATTTTGAGATGGATAGATTACGAATTATCCCTAAAGGGGAAGAACGTAATTTGTTGACGTTAAATACGCTTCGTCTTAAAGAGGGCAACGTTCAGCCTATGCGAAAAGTATTTAATGCAAAATCGCTCAGCGTCAATGGAATCACCCTTGCGGCAGAGCGCTCTAAAGAGGGGAAAATCGATTGGATCACCTATATTGAAGAGCTCCAAAAAGCATTTCCGGAAGATGAAAATGAGACGAAAGAACCTTGGACTTTTACGCTTGGAAGTGTAGGGGTGGAGAATGTCGGTATTGAGTGGAGTGATAATGCCCCTCGTGAGCCGTATCGGGCGAGTCTCAGCAATCTCCGTCTTCATACGGGAAGTGTTTCGAGTGATGAGCAATTGCCGCTAACCCTCTCTTTGCAAACAGGTACTTTTCATATGACTCGTCAGCATGACAACGGTTTTGTTACAGGATTGGAAGGGATCAGCGTTGAGGGGGTTGAGATTGACCGTGCAGGAAAATTCGCACAAGTAGAAAAACTCTCATTGCTTCAGCCGAAGATAGAGTTCAAGCGGTTAAATGACGGTACAATCGACCTGTCTCGATATGCGTATGCTTCTGCGAAAAAAACGGAGGATACTACTGAAACACCGTGGGGATACTCACTTAAAGAACTTGATGTGAGTAACGCTGCCGTAGCCTTTCGCGATGAGATTCCCAAACGAAAGGTAGCAATCAATCTCGATCAGTTAAATCTCAATCTCAAAGGTTTAGAGAGTAATCCGTCGGTTAAAAATTATCTCATTCTCTCTTCACGACTCAACACCGGAAGCCGTATCGAACTTATGAGCGATATTGTTCGCTCTCCGCTGAGTAGCAAGGGGATGTTAACGATCCAAGGGTTGGATGTTTCGCTTGTCGATCCATACATCGAACCGAGTACGTATGCATCCTTACGTCGCGGTAATCTCTCATTGTCGGCCGAATATGATTATAAACCCTCAAGAACGGCATTAAAAGGGAGAGTGGCTCTTAGCGATTGGGTTGTCAACGATACGCGGGACAATTCCGTATTACTTGGATGGGATAAGATCGGGGTGACCCCTTTTGTGTATGCCTATCCCGATAATCGGCTCAAAATCAACCAATTGGCGATTGATGGGCTGTACACCAATGCCCTTATTGATGCCAAAAAAGTTTTGAATTATTCGACGTTAAGCAAAAGCCAAACAGGTGAGTCCAATACGACAAAATCAAGCGGCAACTCGTTTGGACTGGAGATTGTTAAACTCCTCTTGCGCGGTAGCAGTGCCACCTTTAGCGATTTATCCCTTCCGTTACCGTTTAAGAGCTACATTCATGATTTGGAAGGTTCGGTATTAGGTATTTCAACGACAAAAGATGTAAAAACATTCGTGAAGTTGCGCGGAGGTGTTGATCAGTACGGATTGGCAAAGATTGACGGATCACTCAACACGAAAGACCCTAAAAAATTCACCGATATGAAGGTGGCATTTGAGAATCTTGAGCTAAAACACTATACCCCTTATTCTCTCCAATTCTTGGGGTACAAGATTGAGGGCGGGAAACTCTTTTTGAATCTGGGGTATAAGATTGATCAAGGCCAGCTCAACGGAGCAAATCAAGTGGTGATTAAACAAATCGAGCTGGGTGCTGAAAAAGAGGGGGGATCGCCGTGGCCGCTGAATTTTGTCATCGCACTGCTTGAAGACAGCGATGGGGTGATTGACATTGATCTTCCGATAGTGGGAGATGTGAATAAACCGGATTTCAAATACGGAAAAGTGGTGTGGCAGGTGATCGGGAACCTCTTTACTAAAGCGGTTACCTCCCCGTTTCGTCTCCTTGGCTCAATGATGGGGATTGAAAGCGATGAGCTCTCATCCGTCGATTTTGAGGGAGGTTCTTCAACCCTTTTGCCGCCTCAGATTGAAAAGTTAGATTTGATAACGAAAATGTTAATAAAGCGTCCGAAGCTTGCATTGAATATCTACGGCGGATGGGATGAATCGAGAGATACTTATGCACTCAAAGGGGCTAAGCTCGTTCAAGCTGCACTGAAGCGCAACAAAAATTTAAAAATCGATTCGCCGCAGGCTATGAGCGTAGAGCTATTAGAAGAGATGGCAGAGGAGTCTTTATCGCGAAAAGAGCTTAAAGCAATCAAAGTATCGCTCGAGGAGAAATATTCGGAAGAAGCGGCATTCGTCCGCCACTATTCTACCGCCCTGATCGATAAACTGATCCCCCTTCAGCCGCTTGAGCCGCGAGAGCTACAAATGTTGGCACAGCAGCGTGCGGAGATGGTACAAAAGTATCTGCTTAAAACTCCGGGATACGATAAACGGGTGATGATTAAAGGGATTGAAGCGGATAAAGAGGTAAAAAATGAAGCGATTTCGACACGGCTGGAGATTGTAGTCCCTTAGCGGACTACACTTTAAAGGTTCTCATTTCACCTAAAATATTTGCATTGATGCTGTTTAAATGAATGATTGCCTCCACAATTTCCTCTACACTTTTAGAATTTAAGAGGGAGACCTCCTCAACCCGCTGTATTTTGTGTACCACTTCGCCAATTTGAGACGAGATAAAAAGAGCTTTTTCTGCGGCAACTTTAGAGGTATTTACACTGCGGGAAATAACTAAACTAACCTCCTTGATAGCTTTTTCGGTAATGGGCGCTTCGTTAAGTACCTCTTGTTCCGATTCGGTATTTTTTTGCATTTCATCACACAGTTCATTGATCGATTGGGTAATGATATTGATAGTGGCGTTTGTCTCGGTAAGACTTGTTTGTGTTCTTTCCGCAAGTTTTCTCACTTCATCGGCAACAACCGCGAAGCCTCTGCCGTGCTCACCCGCTCGTGCCGCTTCAATAGCAGCATTCAGGGCAAGAAGATTGGTTTGATTGGCGATATCGTTGATCGTACCTAAAATATTTTGAACTTGGGATGCCTCTTCATTAAGTCTTAGGAGCTTGGCTGTAAATTCCAATTCCGCTTGTGAGTTTTGTTGGACTTTACTCAGTGTTTTCGTAATGGATATTTGTGCTGAGTCTAGGGTGTCTGCCGCTTGCTGAATTTCGATGCTAGCATGTTCGAGCTCATTCGCACTCTCCTGCGCCGTTTGTTTTATGGGTGTGATATCGCTCGAAGTTTGAATGACGGCTTGAGAGGTTTCTTCAACCCTAACCCCTATCGCATGGCTTGTCGTGAGGAGTTTTTCAGAGGTGGATGCTCCATCTATGGCTAGAGATTGTGCTTTAGAAATTATTTCTCTTGTTTTGTCCGTAAATTTATCAATCAAATCCCCTACGCTTTTAATTTCATCTTGCCCGTCAATATTGAGACGTTTGGTAAGGTCACCGTCGCCGCTTTCGAGATCTTTTACGGAATTTTCAATGCGTTTTAATTTTCCTACGATCCCTTTTGAGACTAAAAGTAAAAGAATGATGGTAATGGACAAGCCGCCCACTCCGACGAGCGTCATAGTAACCGTTCCGTTTTGCAACATTGTGTTGGCTTCTTTCTCATCTACCACAACGTAATCACTGGCAAGTACAACAAGGTCGTCAATAGCTTTTCTATGTGCCTCATACAGCGGCTTTAATTTTTCTATCGATATTTCGGTTGCTTTTTGTTTGTCACCCGCATCAATCGCTGCTAAAAACTCACCGTTGGTTACACTAAAGAATTGTTCGGCAGGCTCTTTGGAGCTTCGAAGCAATAGTTCTTTCGCCTTTTTTTCCAAAGGGCTCTTTTGCCAATACTCTTGCCGTGCATCATAGTCTTTCTGTAATACTTTTAGCTTCTCTTTGAGTGCAGGGAGTTCGGCAGGGGTGGCCTCTATCATCAAATGGGTCACAAGCTTTGCCTCAATAATATATTCGGGAGGGGGTAATATATCGGCTATTAAATCTTTTGAGAGAATGATTGCGTCGTATTTTTCCCCTTTTATTTTGATACTGTTAGTGACAAAATAGGAGGTTACTAATATAGCGGACATGACAGCGGCAACAAATAAAGAGCTATAGAGTAATTTGCTCTTAATGGATATAGAGTTTAACATTTATACTCTCCTGCATAGATGGATTCAAATGAGAAATTGAAATATTTATATTATATCGAGTAGTTTAAAATTAATACAGAAAATTGTTTGTTTATTGACATGATAATTGTTCTAAAATAGTACAAAATGTGTCGAAAGAGTCTATTTCGTTTATAAAATTAGTATCTTTTTGTCGTTCAAAGAGGAAATTTCTGATAGGTAAGAGGGTGCCGTTTCCTGAGTAATTTACTATTAATTTGCTCTAGCAAGAACTCTATTGATTAAAACAGCCTATAATTACACTTTCATTTTTCAAAATATAGGGGGCGTTTATATGCCATTTTCACCTCAAAAGCGCGCGGGAACTTTAAATGGTATCCTTTTTGTTGCTATATTCGCCGCAGCCGCAACTATGATCGCCGATCTGTCATTTATTAAAAATCTAGGTATTTCACCGCTTGTCGTGGGGATTGTTCTGGGGATTTTTTATGCCAATACGCTTCATAACAAATTTCCTTCGGCATGGGAGAGCGGGATTACTTTTTCGGGTAAGAAAATTCTCCGATTCGCCATTGTCTTTTACGGTTTTCGTATTACTTTCCAACAGATTGCCGAAGTGGGAATGGAGGGATTTATGGTCTCTTTGATCATGCTCTCTACGACGTTTATTCTCGGTACTTATTTGGGGCAAAAAATATTTAAAATGGACCGCGACACCTCAATGCTTACCGCTTCTGGTGCAGCAGTATGCGGTGCAGCAGCGGTTTTGGCAACCGAACCGGTACTCAAATCCGAAGAGCATAAAGCGGCAATTGCCGTATCCATGGTAGTTTTATTCGGAACGATTGCTATGTTTTTATACCCTGCTCTTTACAGTGCGGGAGTATTCGTCGGCATGGATGATAAAACTTTCGGTATTTTTGTCGGCGGAACGATTCATGAGGTCGCACAAGTGGTTGCCGTCGGCGGAGCCTACGGTAAAGAGGCAGCTGATGCCGCGGTTATCGTTAAAATGACCCGCGTTATTATGATTGCGCCGATGTTGATCGTTTTAGGGATGTATTTATCTTATTTGGGAAACAAGCATGGGACCGCCGGAGGCGGGGTAAAATTGGTTATCCCGTGGTTTGCCGTCTATTTTATCGGTATGGCCGGGGTGAACTCGCTATTGCAACAGTACGGTGCACACCATGCGGGTGAGAGCATTGCTGTGTTGATTGCTTCGGCCGTTGAGAATATCAATCTCATCGATACTTTTTTACTTACAATGGCGATGACGGCTCTAGGGATGGGGACACGTTTTGCGAAATTCAAAGGGTTGGGTATGGCTCCGCTTTATACGGCGGGTGCAATGTTTGCTTGGTTACTTATCGGCGGATACTTTATTACAACGTGGGTAGTGGCAACGCTCTGATTAGTGTTTTAAGAGAATTGGACTTCAACCTCTCTGCTTGAGAGGTATTTCATTCTCATGATTTTCTCATGTAGGATGCATAAGATGTCAACATAATATTTAAATTATGGGGTCGCATCATGAAAACACTTCCGCTTATCTCACTAGCACTCGTCTCTCTTTCACTCTATGGTACATCAATAGATTCCTCTGTCAATATACCGACGCAAGAACATCTTAAATACACTTTTGGTAATCATAAAAATCATCCTGTGCAAAAACTCCAAGAACGTCAATATTTACGCTCACTTGCTCCTATGGACGAGATACAAATTAAAAATAAACTCTCTTTACAAGGTTATGCTATTAGCAAAATCAAACTTCGTGATATTGCTTCGGAATTAGTGTATCAAGTATATGCTACCGATACGAGTGCAAAAATGTTATGTCTTTATGTTGATCCTACTAACGGTTCGATTTTAAAAATGGAACCGCTCTAATGAAGTATATGTGTAGGTACAGTCTCCTTTTCATACCGTTTTTGGGATATGGGATCAGTTTTAACGATCTCTCAGAACGTGCTTATTCTACATCAGGGGAGATGATTCAGTCCAACGGACGTATGAATACTATAGGTTTTGAAAAAGTTTCCAGTATGGCTTCTGATCCTATAAGTATCGAAACATCGGCACGAAAAATTCGTGCCGATGATAGTGCTGATAGCGGTAGAGAATATGGGATTATGGTGGACTACTCGCTTAAAAATCCAGTACTTCGCTCGGCACAAGAACATGAGTTTGAACTATTAAAAAAAGAGATACAGCATGAGATAGCCGCCCAGAAGGGGCAGATACAAATTAGCTTAAAGCGTGATTGGCTTTTGTACGGGTTGGAGCGAGAACGCAGTTCAATTCTTACTCAAAAACGGGATTTTTCCCATGAAGCTTACCTTGCAGGAGAGAAAAAATTTAAAGCAGGACGATTGTCACAGATGGAGCTGTTACGTTTGGATAGCGAGTATCGCGCTACACTCCAAGAAGTCGCAGCAGCTCTTATGGAAGCCGAGCATGCTCAATACCGCCTCAAAGAAGCGGTATTGATGAAGGATGAAGTAATCATCGACGATATGGAATTCACGTTTATAGAATCTAGTGCTTTAGACGATCGTCTCAAAGAGGCTCCATTACTAAAATCATTGGATGACCGTATTGAAGCATTGAATGGATCAATTGCATCTGTTAGACATTCAACCGTTGAATCGGTATCGATTGGGATTGGAGTAACGCAAGAACCAACACAAAACAGTGTTGATTTTCGTCTCACGATTCCCTTGGCATTTAGTAGCAAAAATGAGAACAAAATTGCTGCTTTAATGAGTGAACGCAGTGCTTTAGTCCATTTGCGGGAAGTAAGTAAGCAAAAGCTTCAACTTAGTGTCGCTGGATTAGTAGAGCACTTAGGCGAGCGTGAAGAGAGAATCAAAGTGTTGCGTGAAAATGAAAAACAGTATGAGACCCTTTTTGCAATGGCACAAAAAGGGTATGAAGGGGGAGTAATGGGGCAGTTTGAATACTTAGCCACCAAAAATGCGTATTATGATGCACGTTTGCACACCCTTGAGTTGAAACAAAGCTACATTCAAGAGATGGCTGAAATCGAAGAAAAAATAGGGAGAATTTGGTAATGAAGCGAAGTTTACTACTGCTTATGGCAGCAACAGCAGTAATGGCGCAAATTACGATTAGCGAAGCACAAATGAAAAAAATGGGTGTTGTGGTTGAACCAGTACGAATGATACAGTCTGAAGCTATGGGACCTTTTATTGGAACGTTTGATTATAGTGACAAGGGAGCAAAAAATTATAGTTTAAGTTCTGAAGCCACTGTGTCCGAACTAATGAAACAAACGGGTGATAGTGTCAAAAAAGGGGAGGTAATTTGTACGATAGCTTCTTCTGAGCTACTTGCAAGCAGTTACGAACTCAACGATCTTAGGAATCGTCTAAAATTAGCTCAAGAATATGCACAAAAAGATCATGCTCTTTACAAAGACGGAGTAATATCATTACGAGAATCACAAAAGAGTACTCTGGAAGTAATGAGCTTAAAATATAAAGTAGCTGAAATCGAGAACCGCTTTATCTTTTCAGGTGCGGATATTCGTCCAAAAAATGGAATGATGTTCACAATACGCTCGCGTCAAAATGGAATTTTGGCGCATGCTCCTCTCAAAGCCGGAGAAAAGATTGAACCTTTTGTCCCTTATCTAAAGACAGCCAGTGGAAATGCACTTAGTGCATACATTAAAATTCCACCTAAAATGATCGGAAGTATTCATAAAGGAGCATTGGTAACCGATAAAACAGGCTCGCAAGCGGGGAAAATCACGGCGATATCCTCTGCTGTTGACGTGATGAACAATTCAGCTATCGCAATAGCCGTTTTACATTCAAACAATACTTATCGGGCGGGGACATCGGGAGAATTTTATATCGCTTCAACCCAAACAGATAAATGGATGTTATTGCCACGATCTTCTGTTACAAAATATAAGAAAAATGATATCTGTTTTGTCAAAACAGCAGGCGGTTTTAAGGCGCAAGTAATTCAGGTTCAGAAAATTTACAAAGAACACATAGCTGTCAAACCGGAGGGCTTTAGCGTAACATCAGAAGTTGCAAGCGATGGAATCATTACTCTCAAAGGCGCATTAAGCGGACTGGGATTTGAATAATGCTTAATTCTATTATTGAATTTTCACTCAAACAACGACTCATTGTTATTCTCCTCTCTTTTGCGTTATTCGGGTATGGGGTTTACTCTTTTTATAAAATACCGATTGATGCGTTTCCTGATATTTCATCGACTCAGGTCAAAATCATTTTAAAAGCGCCGGGGATGACACCTGAAGAGGTTGAAAATCGTGTTGTTAAGCTACTTGAAGCTGAGTTATTAGGACTTGAAAATCAAAAGCTTCTTAAAAGTACTTCAAAATATGCCATTGCAGATATCACGATTGACTTTAATGATGGTACCGATATCTACCGTGCACGTGCACAGGTCTCTGAAAAACTTGCATCACTTTTGCCTACACTCCCTAAAGGGGTTAATGGTGGTATGGCACCTATTACTACGCCTTTAGGCGAAGCTTTTATGTTTACCATTGAAGGAAGTTTGAGTCAAAAAGAGAAACGTGAACTTCTTGATTTTGTTATTCGTCCAGTATTACGAGGAGCAAAGGGTGTCGCTGATGTAAATGCTCTTGGTGGTGAATCACGTGCCATCGTAGTTCAGCCCGATTATACGGCAATGCAAAATTTGGGGATACCGCTGAGCGTGCTTCAAGAGACATTGGAAAAAAATCTTAAGAATGACGGTGCGGGACGGGTCGATGCAAACGAAGAGAGCTATTTAGTTAAAGTTCAAAGTGGTGTTAAAGATGCGAGTGAAATTGCCAATATCACGATTCATTCCCATAACGGACCGATTCGTGTAGGTGATTTTTGTGAAGTCAGAGATGATTCGCGAACACGGCTGGGATTTGTGACGAAAGATGGTGTGGGTGAAGCAACGGAGGGGCTTATTCTAACGCTTAAAGGGGCAAACGCTCAAGAAACGATTACACAAATTAAAGAAAGACTTGAGCAACTAAAACCAATGCTTCCCTCTGGTGTAACTATCGTCCCTTTTTATGACCGTAGTAATTTGATCGAGAAGGCCGTAGGGACTGTCTCTAAAGCCTTGATTGAAGCTATCATCTTAGTGATTATTCTTTTGATGGTATTTTTAGGTGATGTACGTGCAGCGATTGCCGTGAGTGTAATTTTGCCTTTTTCCATTGCAATTGCTTTTTTACTCATGAAATATTTTGGGTTAAGTGCAAATCTCATGAGTTTGGGAGGGTTGGCTATAGCCATTGGGATGTTGGTCGATTCAGCTGTTGTTGTCGTTGAAAATTCCTTTGCAAAACTGAGTGAGAATGATACGTCACTTCCAAAACTACATCAGGTTTATCGTGCTACCAAAGAAGTAAGTACCGCAGTTTTTAGCGGTATCTTGATTATTGCGGTTGTGTTTTTACCGTTATTGACATTGGAAGGGCTGGAGGGAAAATTATTTGCACCGGTTGCAATGACCATTGTTTTTGCACTTTTCGGTTCACTTTTCCTCTCTTTAACGCTCATTCCGGTTGTATGCTCTATAATTTTAAAAAGTACCCCGCATAAAGAGACTTTCATTGGGAGTTTTTTTACTCGTCTTTATGCACCAATGTTGAATTTTGCAATGACACGCACAAAAGTACTTTTTACTGGTGCTATTGTGTTTTTAATTCTGAGTTTTACATTATTTGCCTTTGTGGGAAAAAGCTTTATGCCGACTTTGGATGAAGGTGATATTATTTTAGGAATTGAAACCCCTCCTTCCATTTCACTTGAAAAATCTAAAGAGCTTAATCTTGCAATACAACGTACTATATTAGAACATGTCCCAGAGATTCAAACGATTGTTGCAAGAACCGGTTCAGATGAACTCGGGCTTGACCCTATGGGATTAAATCAAACGGATACGTTTATTACTTTAAAACCCCAAGAAGAGTGGGAAGCTAAAAATAAAGAAGAAATAAAAAGCAAAATTAAAGAATCACTTAAAAATTTCCCTGGTATTAGTTTCAGTTTTACGCAACCGATTGAAATGAGGATATCCGAGATGTTAACGGGCTCTCGAGGTGATTTGGCTGTCAAGATTTATGGAAGTGATATTGATAAGCTGAACGAACTCAGTCAAAATATTGCGGATACTCTTGGTGAAATCAAAGGCTCATCTGAAGTGTTTACGACACTGAATGAAGGGGTAAATTATCTTAGTGTAAAGCCGAATCGAACAGAATCGGCCAAAACAGGTGTCGATACCGCTGAGCTTGAACTTTTTTTGAAAACAGCATTGGAAGGAGTCACTATTGATGAGCTTTCAGTCGACAATACAAGAATTCCGGTATTAATGCGATTTGACAGTGAAGTTTCACAGGATATGGAACTTTTTAAATCTCTAGAAATTCCGCTAAGTGACGGTTTTTCGGTTCCTATCTCGAGTGTTGCACAAATTGAAACGAGTGAAGGCGCTTTGAAAGTAGATCGTGAAAACGGACAAAGATACAGTACGATACGTGCCAATGTTGAAGGGCGTGATTTGGTTGGTTTCGTAGAAGAAGCCAAGCAAAAAATCGATGTCAATATCAAACTTCCTCAAGGGTATAGTATTGTATACGGCGGACAATTTGAGAATCAGCAGCGTGCAGCCGCTAAGTTAATGACCGTTATTCCGATCAGTATAGGGGTCATTTTTCTAATTCTTTTCTTTACCTTCCGCTCTGTAAGTGCCACTGTACTTATTTTGCTTAATATTCCGTTCGCAGTAACGGGAGGTATTATCTCATTGTATTTTAGTGGAGAGTATCTTTCTGTTCCGGCATCCGTCGGATTTATCGCTCTTTTTGGAATTGCCGTACTTAACGGAGTTGTGATGGTCAGCTACTTCAATACACTTTTAGGAAATGGTTATTCGATTGATGATGCAGTTTCTGAAGGGGCGCGTAGACGGCTTCGACCAGTCCTTATGACGGCATTTATTGCCGCTTTAGGTCTTTTGCCATTGTTATTTGCCTCAGGCATTGGGAGTGAAATCCAAAAGCCACTGGCGATTGTTGTATTAGGAGGATTGGTGACATCCACTATTTTAACGCTTCTTATTTTGCCACCGGCCTTTAAAATGATCTATACTCGGGGGCAAAAATGAATTTGGATGGCATGGATATCTATTTTGAAATAAGTAATAAAGACATCTTAGTCGATTTTTTGTTGGCAGAGGGGTATAATGATTTTTATTATTTTCCCTGTAAACGCTATGGTGCAGGAGCATTTTTGGTCAGTGCACAGGAACAAGTGAGTGCTAGAGCAGAGTTTGGTATGTTCAGGCTCTTTTTAGAGCGAGAACAAGTGATAGTACTGGCGGAGTCAATAAAAAACCAACTTATGGGTAAAACGATCAGAATGTATACTTATGGGGTCAGTGAGCTATAAATGCGATTATTAATTGCTGATGATGAACCTGAACTTCTTGAGTTGCTAAATATTTCTTTGCAAAATAGTGAATGGATTATCGATACGGCGAGCGAAATCGATGAAGTAAAATCGTATTTAGATGCGTATAGCTATAGTATGTTCATTGTTGATCGAACATTTCACGGTACGGATCATATACAAGAACTGATCAGGTATAGTAAAAATAAAAATGCATCAATGGGTATCTTAGTCCTGAGTGCGATGGGAAGTATTGATGATAAAGTGCAGGGCCTTGAATACGGTGCTGATGATTATCTCGAAAAACCGTTTGACATCAAAGAGCTTAGGGCAAGATTGTTGGCTCTTAAACGACGTTATGCGCCAAACGTAAAATTTTTTGAAGGGATTGAAGTCGATTTACAGAATAAAACGATTAAAAAAGATGGGATTTCTATTATCCTCAGTGCTACTGAACAAAGCGTATTTTTTTATCTTATCGAGAGAGGCAGAATTTCATCTCGGGAGGAAATTATGGATGCAATCTATGACAATCCGCAAAATATTACTTCGAATGCAATTGATGAGTTGATAGGTCGTATCCGTCGAAAAGTTCATCCCAGTATTATAAAAACGATCAAAACACGAGGGTATCTCATTGAATTTTAAATGGAGCCATTCACTAAAATTTAAAATCACCCTTGTTTTTTCGATAGGGCTTGCAATTGCATTCAGTGTCAATTGGGTTATCGCTATTAAAACAATTCACACGGAAAAAACAGAAGATGCTGAAAAAATACTTCAACATCTTCTCATTGAAAGCATTGATGAATATATCACTTCGCCCTTGTCTCCTTCTAGTAATATGAGTTTCCTTTATACAATTCCCCATAATGAAATGATTCTATCTGACTCAGAAGTAAGTGGATTGAACTTTATTGTTTCTGTTAATCCGTATAGGACTCATGCAAAACAGATTGCAGCTTCTGTAAAACTCTCTAACGGGTATTATCTCAATGCCACCAGTAATCATCTTAAAATTGACAAGTCTACCCGTAAATATGGTGAAAAGTTACTGTTGCGTTATATTATTTCGTTGGTGATCATTTTAATTATTGTGATTTTAATACTAGATTTTTATATGAAACCTTTGGTATTGTTAGCACTCAAGACTCGTGAATGGAAACGAGAAAATCCATTTGATTTAACTATTAATGATGCTTCATCTGAGATCAAAGAAGTCTCTGTCGCATTTGCAACATTGGTACGGCGAATAGAGGGGTATCGGCTGAAAGAAACAGAATTGTTTAAAGAAGCAGCCCATGAGCTAAAAACTCCTTTAGCCCTGATGCAGTCTAGGCTCGATGTCTATCAAAGCAATAATGACTATAGTAAAGATAAATTTGTGGATGATTTAGGTCATGATATCGAGCGGCTGACCAGTGAACTTAAAAATGTACTTTTTTTAGAGAGTTCGGATTTCGAAGAAGCGAGAAGGGTTGATATTGTTAACACATTTCAGATGCTAAAAACTAAAATGGAAATATTGATTCAACGCAAACAATTAACACTTCAATTGCCGGAGGACTCTTTTTCAGTTATAGCTCCTAAAAAACTTTTGCTTAAAGTTTTAAGTGCTCTGCTCGAAAATGCTATTACGTATGCACAAGAAAATACTACTGTAGAAATTGGTTGTGATCCGATAGGCCGAACAGTAATGATCATCAATACGGTTGGCGCTGAAAAATACTTGTTCAGTTCAAAGATTGGAGAGAAGATGTTAAGACGGCTAAGTAACGAATTAGGGTTTAATTACACTATCCAAAGCAATGAGCAGCATTTTCGGATTGATTTAATTTTTAAAACAGATATTTAATTGAGTACATTAGCGTTTCCGATAACTCAGTGCTTCTAGCAGATGGGCTTTGCCTATATCTGTTTCTCCTTCGATATCGGCAATCGTTCGAGCTACTTTGAGGACACGACTCACTGCCCGAAACGATAATCCGAATCTCCCTATCGCTTGATCGATGACGTGCTGTGTTTCAGGGGTTAAAGGGCAATAATGTGCGATTTCGGCATCGCTTAATGCGCCGTTTAAGCGTTCTTGCCCCCGCATCTTTTGGCGTAAAAATGCTTCTCGCACTTTTGTATGAAGCTGATGGGAACTAATGCTCGGTTTATCCTCGGCGCTCACCGCGTGCATTTGTACATAGAGATCAATCCGATCCAAAAATGGATCCGAGAGGCGTGATTTATAGCGATTGATCTCCAAATCACTGCATCGGCACGCTATGGTAGTGCTGAATAAATTTCCGCAAGGGCAGGGGTTCATTGCTGCTACAAAAAGAAAATTGGCATTATAGGTGACTTTGGTATTTACCCTCGAAATTCGGATATGACGATCTTCTAACGGCTCTCTGAGCGCTTCGAGTACCGTTTTAGAGAAATGGGGGAGTTCATCGAAAAAGAGTATCCCCCCATGTGCCAATCCAACTTCACCGATTTGTGCTTTATGGGTCCCGCCTCCGAAGATACTCGCCCCCGTACTGGAGTGGTGAGGGGAACGAAAAGGGCGAAGCGGTGCAAACGAGGGCTCTTTCCCCTCTAAAATTTCGAGTTTGGCACACTCGAGCATCTCATCATTATGAAGCGGCGGCATAATGTGAACCAAGCGTTTGGCTATCATCGATTTCCCCGATCCCGGAGAGCCCTCAAGCAATAAATTATGCATTCCGGCAGCGGCAATCAATGCGGAGCGTTTGGCGTGCTCTTGCCCTTTTATATCGATAAAATCGAGGGGATAGTGTTCATGGTAATAGTAGCTTTTTTCGTTATGAACGATATGATTGAAATCAAACGTGCTGAGATGCGCTTTCTCCTCAGGCAGTTTTTGAGCACGTAAGAGCTCAAGTGCGTCGGAGAGAGAGTCTACGCCGTAAAAAGTAATATTAGGGATTTTAGAGAGCTTTGAGAGGCTTATGTTGGGTACTATGGCACGAGAAATAGCCCCTTGATTGGTAAGTGAGAGGATAATAGGGTAGAGGAGAGTATTTTCGGTGACGCTTCCATCCAACCCTAGCTCTCCGAATACATACCAATCGCCTATATCTCCTTCATAATTTCCCAGTGCGATCAGGGCGGCAATGGGTAGATCAAAATGGCTCCCCTCTTTGCGCAAATCACTCGGGGCAAGGTTAACGGTAAGCCGTTTGGGAGGAAACGTAAAGCCGTTACTTAAGAGGGCTGATTTAACACGCTCTTTGGATTCGGTGATGGCGGTATTGGCCATTCCGACGATGGTAAAGGCGGGTAGCCCTTTGGTCGCGGTGAATTGTACTTCGACCGATGCGGCATCGATCCCTTCAAAGGTAGCACAGAGTAACTGTTTCATGGGAATATCCAAAATATTATTTAACAGTTATAGTATCAAAATGGTTTTAACAAGGGGTTAATATTGCAGTTTGCAATATTAAAAAGAAGATTACTTTTTCTCTTTGAGTGCTTTTTTGTACTCTTTTTCGAATTTCTTGCGACGGTTATAGGTAAGTTTTTCGATAAAAAGTTTGCCTTCAAGATGGTCGATTTCATGTTGAATCGCAATCGCTAAGAGTTCATCAGCTTCGAGCGTGCAGGCTTCGCCGTGACGGTTTTGATAATGGAGGGTAAGCTTTTCATAGCGTTCTACATCTTCATAAAATCCGGGTACGCTTAGACACCCCTCCTGATAGAGTACATTCCCTTTCGGAGCATGTATAACGGGATTCATAATTTCTAAAAGATTTTCTTGGGTTTGGTTTCCCTCATCATCTGGTATACAGAGTATTAGGGCACGGATAGGGTTGGCGACTTGAATTGCGGCGAGACCTATACCGTTGGAGGTGATCATCGTCTCGTACATATCGTCTAAAAAACGGTGGAGCAGCTCGTCAAAATTGACGACCTCTTTCGAACGTATCTTGAGCTGTTTGTTTGGGTAAGTAATAACAGGGAGAATCATAGGGATACTATTCGTCGTTTCCGTTGCAAACCATGTATCGAAGCTTAGGATTATTATCGGCAGCATCCATTGCGCTGAGGGTGCATACGAGGGTTTTTTCTACACTGAGCGTTGAGTTTAATTCAACAACGCCGATGGCGATTCGCAATTGAATCTCTTGTTCGGCAAGGAAAAAGTTACTGGAGGAGACAAGATCAAAGAGCCGTTCCGATGCCCGTTTTGCACTCTCAATATCGGTATGTTTTAATACCATAGCAAAAACACCCTCTCCGTAATGGGCGACGATATCACTCCGTCTTGAGGTTTTAAGCAACAATCTTGCGACGGTACGTGCCATAAGATGCTGTGCTTTTTCGCTTTGGATTTTTTCACCGGTTGATTTAGAGAGGCGAACGGTGATAAGAGAGCTTTTGTGTTTAAACTCATCGATGAGATGGCGTTCTTGCTCAAGTTTGGTGATAAGGAAACGTTTGTTGTAGACACCGAATTGGTTGTCGAAGATCGTTTCATTTTCAACTTGTTTGACAATGGTCGCCGTCTCATCATAGATCACTTTCATGTGCGTGACCTGTTTATTCAAAATTGAGCCCAATTTTCCGATGTCTGTTTCGAGAGAGGTAATGAGATCGTTAGCTCCGTTCATAGAAGGGATGTTTTTCATCTCCTCCTTCCGTTTCTCCAAAATTTTCTCCATCAAAGAGATATTTTTATAGAGTGTGGCACTTACTTGTAAGATACTTTTTACGGATGAGAACCCTTGTTTGAGGGTTTTTTCAAGCTCAATGCTGGTCTCATCGTGATTGTCTTCTTCAAGCTCTAAGATAGAGCCGATTTGACGGCGAAGACTTTCGCTTTTGTCTTCGAGAATACGATCAAAATAGAGGGCAAAATTGTTGGGGGTAGGGGGAAGGTTGTCTGAAATAAGGGCGGTAAGAACCTCTTTGGCAAAAATCTCAAGATCACTGGTGGGATCATTTAGTGAAGCGGCAGGATTGAACATAGCCTCTTCATTACTTTTTTGGGAAGATTGTCGTTGAGCACGTTTGAGATCACTGAGAGCTGCCATGGGTTACCTCTTACTTCTCTTCTTTTTCTTTTTGAACCAATACTTCGTCAATGATACCATAAGTTACCGCTTCAGCGGCTGACATAAAGTTATCACGATCGGTATCTTTTTCGAGCTTTTTGACACTTTGTCCGCAGTTTTTAGCCAAAATTTCATTGAGCTCGGCTTTCATACGCAAAATTTCTTTTGCTTGAATCTCGATGTCGGTAGCCTGTCCTTGCGCTCCGCCGAGGGGTTGATGGATCATAATTCGAGCATGCGGGAGCGCATAGCGTTTCCCTTTTGCCCCTGAACTGAGCAAGAATGCACCCATAGATGCCGCTTGACCGATACAGATAGTACAGACATCGGGGCGGATATAGTTCATCGTATCGTAAATTGCCATCCCAGAGGTGATAACTCCGCCGGGAGAGTTGATATAGAAATAGATATCTTTAGCCGGATCTTCCGCTTCCAAAAACAAAAGCTGCGCTACGATGGAAGAGGCAACGGGATCGTTGACTTCGCCGCTGAGCATAATGATACGATCTTTGAGAAGACGTGAATAGATATCATACGATCTCTCACCGCGTCCCGTTTTTTCAATAACGTAAGGGATATAGCTCATCGTGATTACTTGATTTTATCGTTAAGTAATTTACTCAACACGCGATCTTCAATCATTGCCATTTGAATCGCAGGCAAGTAACCTGATTCTTGGTAATGTTTGTAGACTGCCGCAGGATCTTGACCCATTTGCATCGCTTCGTAGTAGATGGTTTGCATCAACTCTTGTTCGTTAACGATGATGTTTTCCGCTTTTGCCAATGCATCCACAATAAAGGTTGCTTTTACGGCGCGGCAAGCATCTTCACGGAAGGTTTCTCGCATCGCTTTTACTTGTTCCGCATCATTGCGGAGCTCTTCGAGTTGTGCTTCGCTCAAATCACGGGCTTTTTTGTTGAGTGCCATATCCATCTCTTGCTCTACGATAAAGTCAGGAAGATCGATAGTGAAAGAAGTTACAAATGTTTCCATGAGATTCGGTTTGAGTTCATCGTTGTAGAGAACGCTCATCGCTTCACTTTCCAGTTGCTCTTTTACTTTTTCTTTGAGCATATCGACGCTGGCATCTTCGTAGCCTGGAAGCATTTTTTTAGCCAGTTCTTCATCGATACTAACCGGTGCTTTTTCTTGGATCGCATGGATTTTTACTTTGAATTCGGCAGGTTTTCCGGCAAGTTTTGCTCCGCCGTAGTTTTCAGGGAACGTTACCGCGATGGTTTTTTCATCCCCTTTTTTCATCCCGATGACTTGATCTTCAAATCCCGGGATAAATTGACCGCTTCCAAGACGAAGTGAAAAACCTTCCGCTTTCCCCCCCTCGAACGGTTCGCCGTCTACAAATCCTTCGAAATCAAGGAGCGCCGTATCGCCGCTTACTAATGCGCGATCTTCTTCAACATTCACCAAAGGGGCTTGTGCTGAGGCGAGTTCTTCAATACGTGCGGTGATAGCCGCATCATCGATTGCGGGTTTAGCAACATCCGGAACCATTGCCGCGTAATCGCCAAGCTCGATTGCCGGACGGGTTGCGATAACCACTTCGACATCGATACCGTTGTCGTTTTTCTCAAATTTAACGATTTGAGGTTCACCGATTAGGGTGTCTGCCGCGATTGCCATCTCTTTAAGACCGGCACTTAAAAGATCACGCAATGCTTGTGCTTCAGCATCTTGAACCAAACGGTCTCCGTATTGTTTTTTTACGGCGCTAAGAGGTACTTTCCCTTTACGGAAACCGGCAATTTTTGCCTCTTTAGAGAGCTGATTAGCGATTTTTTCGACGTTGGTATCGATCGTAGCACGGGTGATGGCTGCGTTGATTTTGGCATTAGCTGAGTCGATTTTTTTCGTGGTTATTTGCATTAAAATCCCTTTTGTGACATGTCTTAGTAGACTAAATGGTGGCAATAATATCCAAAAAGGGTTAATGCTACGCTGAATTAAAATAAAAGCAAAGACGTGATAGAGTAATAGCAATATTTAATACGGATGAGTGAGTATGGAATTGGATAACAGCGAGCAATTTATAAAAGCGGTCAAAACGATGATCTCCCACGTCGGTGAAGATGTGGAGCGGGAAGGATTGCTTAAAACTCCTGAGCGTGTTTTAAAGGCATATGAGTTCATTTTCGGCGGGTACAAAGAAGACCCTCAAGCCATTTTGAATTCGGCTATGTTTCAAAGCTCTAACGATGAGATGGTCTTGATTAAAGATATCGAGTTTTATTCCACGTGCGAGCATCATCTCCTCCCGATTATCGGTCGAGCGCATGTCGCCTATATTCCTGATGGCAAAGTGGTGGGGCTCTCTAAAATCCCCCGTGTCGTCGATGTCTTTTCACGTCGGATGCAGATTCAAGAACAGCTCACCGAGCAGATTGCCGACGCATTGATGGAAGCCATCAGTCCCAAAGGGGTCGCGGTCGTTATCCAAGCGCGTCACATGTGTATGGAGATGCGCGGTGTAGAGAAAATCAGTTCGACAACCACGTCGAGCGCATTGCGAGGGCTATTCAAACGTGATGAAAAGACGCGGATGGAATTTTTTAGCCTGATTAACTCTTCAACCGGGAATCGTTACTAAATCATGCCGCTTAAAGCATTACGCAGTCGTTTGGGGATTGAAAAGCTCACTACCGTATTCGGTACGGTGAGTAAAATTAGCCCTACCGTGATTATGGCCGAGGGGTTGCATGTCAGTATCGGCGATACCGTACTGATGGTTTCTGAGGTAAACGGCGCGGAGGCGCTGGGGATGGTGAGCGAAGTAGAGCGTAACCGCTTTTTTATCACCCCCTTTCGTTTTGTGGAAGGGTTTCGTGCCGGAGATAAAGTCTATCCGAATCAAAGCGGAATGATGATTGAAGTGGGTGAGGCATTGCTTGGACGGGTAGTCGATCCGTTTATGAATCCCATTGACGGAAAAGGCCCTATTGGCGGTACCCATCTTGAATCGATCATAAAAGCACCGATTGCCGCGATGAAGCGGGGGATGATTGATGAGCCTTTCAGTGTCGGAGTCAAAACGATTGACGGATTACTCACCTGCGGAAAAGGGCAGAAACTCGGAATATTTGCCGGAAGCGGTGTCGGAAAATCGACGTTGATGGGGATGATTGTCCGCGGAGCGGATGCCCCGATTAAGGTGGTCGCTCTTATCGGTGAACGGGGGCGTGAGGTTCCCGAATTTATCGAAAAATCGCTCGGCGGAAATCTCGAAAATACCGTCCTTGTCGTCGCTACCAGTGATGATTCTCCCCTGATGCGTAAATACGGGGCATTCAGTGCGATGAGTGTGGCGGAGTATTTTAAAGCTCAAGGGCACGATGTCCTTTTTATGATGGACTCGGTGACCCGTTTCGCAATGGCACAGAGGGAGATTGGACTTGCCCTCGGAGAGCCGCCGACTTCAAAAGGGTATCCCCCTTCGTCGTTAACCCTGTTGCCTCAGCTGATGGAACGTGCGGGGAAAGAGGAGGGGAACGGTTCGATTACCGCTTTTTTTACCGTTTTGGTCGAAGGGGATGATTTGAGCGATCCGATTGCCGATCAGTCCCGTTCGATTCTCGATGGGCATATCGTCCTCTCACGCGAATTGACCGATTTCGGGATTTATCCTCCGATCCATATCCTAAACTCTGCATCACGGGTTATGAATGATATTATTACCCCTGAGCATCTTGCGGCTGTGAGACGGTTCCGCCGTCTTTATACGCTGCTCAAAGAGAATGAGATGTTGATTCGTATCGGTGCGTATGTACGAGGAAGTGATAAAGAGTTGGATGAAGCGATCGCGAAAAAAGAGAAAATGGAATCCTTTCTCTCTCAAGAGGCGATGAGTATCTCCGGCTATCAAGAATCGATTGATCAAATGATCGAGTTGATGGCTTAAAAAGTCGATTATCCGAAGCGTTTGCCGTGTATAAGAGTATCGCGATAGAGGCGAAGTGCGTGAATGAGATTAAGTAACAATAATCCAAACATTCCCCCCCCTACAATCGCACCAATAAGAAGCGATTCGAGACAAAATACCCCTCCAATCATTGTGACGGAAGTAATAGCAAAAAGGGCAAATACCCCTTTTGCACGCTTCGCGGGGATAATATTGGACATAATCGGGGCATCCATATACCCTGCAGAACTCAGATGAAACCAGACTAAAAAAGGGACGATTTTCCCCATCATCCCTAGAATAACGGCCAAGGCAAAGAGGGCGAATGCAATGAGTGCGACACTTTGCAAAGCGTCATAACCGCTGCCTATAAACGCGCCGTAGGTAAGAATAGCCAAAGACAACAATACCATCCCTGATTGCCAAAACCAAATACTCACATCACTAACACGCCGTTTGCGCTGATTTAGCCGTTTGGAGGTGGTGAAAATAAATCCGGACAATAACGCCCCCACAATCAGGTCAAACATCCAGCTATAAGGGAGATGTGTAAACATCCAAAGCACTTTAAGCAGCAAGGAAGCTGCAATAATTCGGAAAGCATTGCGTTTACACCATGAGCTGTAAGGGGTTGTAACGTAAAACATCTCAATAACTTGAAAAGCTACGGCGATGATTAACGCGGCAATCCACCCTATCAACCCAAACGAATAGTGTGAGGTACGAACGGCCTCATGTACAGAACTGAATGAGCTGTTTGCGTATTCACTCGCCATAACAATACCTAAAACAGCCGTGAGTGCAAGAGCAATAAGGGCTAAACGCATTCCCCTCAGAGTATCATGGGGTGTGCCGCCGAAAAGCAAAGGGAGAATGAGATTGGCACAATAGAGAATCGAAGCACCTAAAAAGATTGAAGCGATGATAAACAGCTCAGGAAGGGAAAAAATAAACGCTCCGCAAAGGGACAATATCCCGATAACTAAAAACAGATGGATTAGAAACGCATTTCCGAGTGCCGAGGGGATAGGACGTCCTCCCAAAACGCTTTGCATCTGAAACAGCGCACCGAACATACTCATCGTGATAACCCCTAAAAACATCAAATGAATCGATGCAAGGGAGATCGGATGGGTAGGGATTAAAACTTCATGGGGATTAAAAAAAATTATCAGCGAGAGGAGTATTCCGAATACGGGTACCGTGATAAAAAAACGGATAACCACCGATAGAGGAGGCGCTTGATCCAAAGAGAGTCCGTTAAACATAAGGGTGCTCCAGTTTCACGTTTTCACTTCGAGTGATGTAAATATGCCAGAGATTCTCATCTTCCCTAATACTCAGGTACCGACCGCCGTTTTTGGAAATGATTTCAAACAGCGGGAGCGGTTCACGTCGGTGAATCATATGAAGTACCTCATCCTCTGAGAGGTTTTTGAAGCGCTTTATCGCCATCTCAAGCGGCAGAGGGTGATCAAATTCCCGAGTATCGAGGAGAATCATTTTACCATATCCTTTAAGGTCTGAATCATCAGCTCGGCGTCATCACCTAACGCACGATCGATCATCGGATAGAGCATTTGTTCCTCTTTCATGTTGTGTTGCTGGAGCATGATCATCATCGATTCGCCGATACCGAAAAAATCGTCGGTGCGATTTTCACTCAAAGCTAAACGCATCGATTCGAGGAGACTTCGGAGCTGTTGATGCTCATAACGCATCATTTGCGTCGGCCCTCCCATCATCCCCGTCCGTTTTTCAAACGTAATAAAGAGCTCACGCTCTTCCATATCAAAATGGTGATTGGTAGCTTGATAAAAGATATCGAAAAGCTCTTTCGCTTCTTCTGTTTTTTTTGCCGCTAACGCATTTTCAGCATCCGTATAAAAATGGTCGCATGCACGATGATCGTCTCGCATAAATTCTAAAATCATGGCAGTTCCTTTGGTTTTTTAAATGTGACAGTATAAAAAGTTCAAAGGGGATATTTCTTGACTAAAATCAAGATTTATCTCTTTTTCGGCAGGTTATGGGGGAGAAAATCGCGAAAGTCTTTGATATAGATAGCATTAATCCCCTGACCCAACTCATGAATATCGGCATCCAATCTCAGCCATCGGTTGAGTGAGTATTGGATAAGGACGCTGGAGACGGTATCGTTTTTATACAGAACTCTCAAATCTTTGTTCAACCGAGCCCCCACCTCAAACCCCATTCCCCCCTCTGCGGTGGTGAGAATGTTCATAGTATCGATTTGAAGTTTGGTTGCTCCGTTAATCAGCCCTTTTAGCCCCGCCCCCAGCATAAAATTGGTAGCATCGGCACGTACGGTTGAGGTAGAACTGTCTCCTCCCGAGGTGGTGTTTGCAGGAGAGCCGAAGAGGATATAACTCATGATGTCGTTTTGGCTCATGACCGGATCGGAACTAAAGAGGAAAATCGGGGAATCGAGCGTATGGGTGACGTAGATGAGAATCTTTTTATAGTCGACTTCATGTCCGATGGTGAGATTGAGATAAGGGTTGATGGGGACATCGCCGCCGAAATAGATCTCTGAGGGCTTGATCGTAAACGCTTTTCCTGCCGTTGTCGCACTGCCTGAGGGGATAGTGACCATTCCCAGAATCTCCATTGCCTCGGTAGGCTCTTTCCAGAGGGTGATATCGGGAATAAGCTGCAGGCTAAGCTCTTTGGTTTTAAAACGGATCGGTTCACTGGCGGTAATGCGGAGATTCACGGAGAGTTTTGCGTTGCTTGGCGGACGAACGTCTTGGATGATGATAATGTCATCGTCCATGACCTTGAACTCTTGAAGCGGCAGGTAGGTGATCGTCGCGTCAAGAATATTTAACACACCGTAAAGATTTTGGTTTGCCTCGGCATCACGTTCGAAAGTAATATCGGCAGAGGCATGGGCATCCCCTTCGGGCCCTTTATAACTAAAACGATCCGAACGCAGCCGCAGCGAAGTACGAAGATCGGGGGCAATAATTCCGCTGAGGTGCAGAGTGTCAAATATCCACCATTCGTCGATGATAAGCTCTCCTTCAGAGCTTAGATGGAGGTAAGAGGTTTTATCGGTAGTAATGATATGATCGGCGATTTCAAAGCGGTAGTTTGCTACGGTAATGTTACCATCACGATACTCCATGCTCATAGTGCCGTCCGTTCCCCCATATGCCCGTTTTGAATCGAGAACGGCGGCGTACCACGGAATTTTGATATCACTTTTAACCCTCAGAGTACTGCCCAGAGTGATATGGGTTTTGGCACGAATTTCGCCATCGTAGTATTCCCCCGCGTGCAACTCCATCGGATGTACTTTCGAGAGGGTGGCAAATGCGGAGGGGATCAGGGTTTCGATATCGAAACTGTTTTGGGTTGCTCCGAGGGAACCGGTTATGTCAAAATAGGCACCGAGATAGTTGCCTGACGCGGTAACTTTAGTACCTGAAATAAGGGCAGAAAGGGAGAGTGAATCTCCTGAAAGATGAAGATGCGTGGCATTATGCTCATCATCCAAAGAGAGGTTAAGATGCTCCGGCGGTTTATGTGCCCAGTTTTTCCACATCGCTGCATCGCTCGGGAGGGTGAGATTTCCATCCAGTGAGTGGTGTCCGTTTCGGGTAGAAAACGATCCGTTAAAGAGGGCATGGCTATGTGCGGCATTAACTTTTCCGTTGAGGGTATCGGTGCTAAGGAGATAGTCCCCTTCTCCGTTGAAACGGAGCGGCGAGGAACGGAGCGTCTTAGGGAGCGTTTTAACGAAGGCCAAATTTTGGTGGTTGCTTTGGAGTTTCCAACTAAAACGGTCGTAATCACGGCTTGAGAGGTTGAGTATAGTTCCATCGAGCGTGAGGGTACCGATAATCCCATCGGCATCATCGGTGAATTTCCCGTGAAGTCGGTTGGCAGGTAGCGGCTGTGATGCGTTTATAAACCCGTCAAATTCGGTGGTTGTTTTACCGCTAAGATCATAACGAAGATGATGTTTACTCTGCATGGAATCGTTCCCGCGTATCAGCTGATAGAGGGCATTGATATCGAAATAACCGTTTTCATAGGAATAGCGGAAATCGAGGGTAATCCCTTTGGCGTGGAGGGCAGGGTCTTGTTTGGAGTCCAACGCCGTGATAACGGTATGCAAGAGTGCTTTTTCATCGGAAAGCTCATTTATTTTTACCCGTACTACTCGCGGAAGAGTTGTGAAACGTCCGCTGTAAGGGGCAAGTTCGGCAGCATTGGGATAGATATCGCTTATCCCCGTCAGGGCATTATTGTGCAGGGTTCCGTGAATGGAGCCGCTGGCATAACGGGATTTGAGGGTTGCGTTCAACGAAGCGAAGCTCAGGTTGTCTCCATCGTAGATTCCGTTTTTTCCATAGATATCGAGTTCAATCGGGTAAGAACTGATAAGCTGAAGGTTTGTGATCGTAACTTCACGAAGTTTGAAAGTAGGAAAGGGCCAGATGGAGTCTTCTTCGCTTAGAAAATCATCCAGATGGAGGCGTAAGCCGTCGATTTTTACTGAATCGATCGTATGCTCCCCCTCTAACATCTTAACAAGGTTGTATTTGAGAATGAATGTTTTTGTCTCCGTATTCTCAGTGCGGAGGTTATGGAGGGTAAACCCTTCGAGTAATGACCCTTCCGCATGGGAATAGTGAATCCCGAGCGGTTTTAAAAAGTAGGCATTGACGAGGTGCAAACCATCGGGACGAAAGGCGATATAGAGTATTGCTGAGAAGATGAGGACGGCGCTGTAGAGGAGAAAATGGGCGGTTACGAACAGGTGTTTAAACCATTTGCGCCACGGGAGAGAAAGCCATCGTTTCAAAACAGCTCTCCTATCCGAAAATGGATGGCGTATTGCCCCATGTCTTCGGGATCAAATCCTACGTCAAGAGCGACCGGACCGACGGGAGTGACATAACGAAGCCCCATCCCTACCCCTAAATAGCCGTCATTTGCATAATCGGGAAACGTCTCTTGTGAAGCGAAGGTGAGATCGGTGAATAAGACCCCCCGAAACTCCTGATAGATCGGAAAACGGTATTCTAGCGATCCCTCTGTGAGAGAGGAAAAACCGATAGGGTCACCGCTGCTGTTTTTAGGCCCCAAATCACGATAGGTATAAGCACGGTTGGAGTTCATCCCCCCTGCATAGAAATGGTACGAAGAGGGGAGTTCTCCGTTGTATAATCGGAGGGTTCCCCATTTGAGTTTCGCCCCGAAGACATGTTCGTCGATACTGGTAATGTACGCTCCGGAGAGGAGGCTTTTAAAGTAGGTGGCGTCTGAAACAACAACCGATTGAAGTGATCCGCTCACTTTTGCATTAAGCCAATACCCTCTGGTCGGTTCCAGCGGTTTGTCACGGGTATCAAAATTGATCTCTCCCAGCGGTGAAGTGATGAAGAGTTTGGAGTTGGGAAAAGTGGCAGGATCTTTTGATTCATAGGTATTGACCTCATCGAATAATACACCGACCATCGCAGAAGCGGGGGTATCTTGGTATTTTGCGGTTAACTTCTCGTAAATACTTTCGGTTTTATACCCATCATATATTTCGTTACTGTAACCGATCTCTCCCCCTAATGTTCCGCGATTGCGCAGAGGGAGGGCAATGTTTCCCGAGGCCTCTTGTTTAATTTCAGAATAGCGTGCATCAAGAGAGAGGGTTTTGAGATCACCGAAAAAATTACGGTGCTTGAGTCCTGTTTGTGCCGCGAAACCTTGATCGCTGCTGTACCCCAAGCCGGCAGTAAAGCGAATCGGACGCTCCGCCTCTTCGATACTGAGAGATATCGGAACGATACTGCCGTTGCGTTCATTGTCGTTAATAACAACACGCGTAATCCCCTCTTGGGCGTAAAGAGCCTCATAACTTAAACGGATCGATTCGACGCTGTAGGGATCTCCTTCGTTAAATTTGAGCATCGATGCCGTCAATTGACCGTTGATATTCGGAGTGGATTCGGTACTGATCGCTCCAAAGGTACACGGCTCTCCCGGAGTGGCCTCGAAGAGGAGATAGGCACGGTCGGTTTCGATATCGACCCATGCTTTGGTGTTGAATTGGGCATTGCAATAACCCGCATCCCCGTAACGTTTCTTAATCGCCGATTTGGATTCGGAAAAGGCTTCTTGATCAAAAAGTGCGTCCATTTTGAGCGCAATTACCGGCTCGATATCTAGCAAGCTGTTGATTTTAATATCTCCGATACGGATCGGATTGTTTTCTTGGATTTTAAAAACAACGGCCTCTTCGGTTGCTTCGGAGGTGACACGGGCATGGTAAAAACCTTTGGAGCGATAAAAGCTAACGAGGGCAGAAACACTTTGGGAGACCGCGATGGGCTCGATGGCGGGTTGATCTTCCCATACTTCGATTCCGTAGGGTTTTCGTAACCCTAATACGCCGTAGAGTTGATCGGAGGATATTTTTTCATTCCCGCTGAAAGAGATCGGAAGGGGTGCACTTAAAAGCGTTGCGACGACGAATACTATCCCTACCGCAAACCGCATGTGCCCCCCTTATTATGATTGACTCTATTTTACCGTAACAATCGTATACTCTAGGTAACCCAGACTTTTAGGTTCACTTTTTAAGAGAGAAAGAATCTCCCGAATCGTCCCTCCGTGAGAACAGACTAAAATATTTTTATGGAGGGGGAGTTCTCCTAAAAATGTTTCGATCCGTCGGCGAAAATGCTCACGACTCTCTTCGCATAGAAAAGTGTGCCAACGCTCCTGCGATTCCAAAAAAGAGGGGTGATATTGTTCCATCTTCTCAATTTCATCAAACTTTTTCCCCTCACATTGCTCTTTAAAACGGACTTCCCGTAACCGAGGGTCGGTGATGATATCGGTATACCCCAGATGTTCGAGTGTTTGAGTGCATCGGATCAAATCAGAAGAGTAGATCGCATCGTATGAATACGGAAGTGCTACAGAGCAAAACAGCTCAGGATCGATGGGAATATCGGTGTGACCTATAGTGCGTCCGTGATACTCTACAGGGGGAGCCGCATGGCGTAACAGGGTTAGCGGCATGTTAGTAATAGAGTGATGATTAGAATCAGTTCAGAGCCTTCCAGCGACATCCCCAGAACGTCACCGTTGATGAATCCGAGCGATTTTTTCGCGAGGGATGAGAGGAGAAGCGCGGTGAGAACCCCCACGACAAAGAGGAGTAAAACGTTCCACGAGAGGAGATAAAATCCTAGCGCACCGAACAAACCGATCACTAACACGAGGGGAAATATACGGAGATTCGCATGAAGCTGTGAGACGAACGACGAGCGAAAATCGTAGGTACGGATCAGCACTAGCAATAAAAGGCGGCTGATAACGGCAATCGCGATAAAGGGGAGAAACAGATGGTGCATCAGCAGTGTAGCGAGGGCAGCGATTTTGAGTAGGGTAAAACTCACCCCATACAGAACCCCCATCGCCCCGACGGTGGGATCTTTGATAATGGCATAGGGATCTTTTCCGCTGTGGGCGGCGTATAGCGCATCGGCGACATCGATCACCGCTTCGGTGTGGATAAATCCATACAGCGCCATATACGCCACGGCGGCGATCAGCGCCCCCAACCACCCCAACGACTCCAACCCCATAAACAGAGCGATAGAGAGCCCAGAGAGCAGTGCCCCGACAAAAGGGAGACTCAACAGCATCGTTTTCAAGACACGCGGATGGGAGAGATCATCATCAGTGCGAAAACGGATAGGGAGGATTGTAAAATAGCTCAGGGCAAATTTGATCCCCAAATAGATCTTATTCACACGGTACCTCTTTCATGATGGTGAGCCAGTCACGGTTGAACACTTTACGGATATAGCTCTCACGGTGGGGGACGATACACCCCGCACAGTTTTGGTGGATCGCCGTCTCGTTCATAAAACGATCTCCGTCGGGACTTTCGATGGAACAGGTACTAAAGAGGGTTCGTTCCCCCTCACGCGCGAATCCCCCCTCATTAAAACGAAAATTAGGACAGGCGCAGAGGTAGCAGTTGAGCTCTTCGGTGTCGTGGCACTTTTTATTCTCCGCATAAAGGGGGCAAAAATCGCTCTCGTGTTGAACCATGTTTTCAAACCGAAAGTATTCGATCACCTCCTCATCGCTGAGGTGGATGAGGCGGTTCATAATCTCTTGATGCTTTTGGGCGTGGGCGTCGAACCATTTTTTATAGGACATGTTTCAAAATCCTCTCCATATCGATCTCGTCTCTCATCGTAGCGATAAAATCATCGATCGTTTTTTTCTTATAGGCTTCAAACGTTTCATCCTCAAAAATGCCGTGGACAAACGTCCCTTTGATGTGAGCTTTTTCATAGGAGAGCGGATATTTCACGCTCACCCCGTGATGGATTTCAAAACCGTTTATCGTTTTCCCGAAGATCGAATATTCCCCTTTTGTAAGCACTTTTTCTTTTTGGAATACGATAACATCATCGATAAATCCGAGGGCTTCTTCGCGACTCGGTTCTGAGGTTTCGACACATCCCTCATCGATGATGGCTTCAAACATCATCTGATACCCGCCGCAAATCCCAAGTATCTCTTTGTGCCGCTCTTTGAGTGCCTCAAACAGCCCCGTTTTTTTGAGCCATCGCAAATCCTCGATCGAGCGTTTGCTACCGGGGAGGATGATGAGATCATAGTTTTCCAACGAAACATTGGAAGTGATAAACTCGACAAAAATGGTCTCATCGGCGATAAGGGGTTCGAAATCGTTGTAGTTACTCATCGTAGGGTAGTTGATGATCCCGATTTTTTTCGCAGGATGGGGTTTGTTCTGGACGAAGTTTTTCAGGCTTTGGCTATCTTCGAATCCAAGGTTGAGGCTAAGGTAGGGGAGGACGCCGAGAACGGGGATACCGAAACGCTCTTCGATAATCTTCACCCCCTCATCAAACAGGCTTCTGTCTCCCCGAAATTTGTTGACGATCACCCCGATGACGTTGGCACGTAACGCTTCGGGGAGGAGATTATAAACCCCCCAGATCGAGGCAAACACCCCCCCCTTTTCGATATCGGCAACGAGGATGATCTTCGTGTTGTATTTTTCGGCGATGTAAATATTGGAGAGGTCTTTGTCCATCAGGTTCAGCTCCACGGGACTCCCCGCCCCCTCGCAGACGAGACACTCGTACTGAGCGCTCAGATACTCGAAACACTCATCGACGGCGGGTTTTAGGGTGTCGAGGTCGCGGTAATAGTCGCGCACCTCTTTATCGGTTACCACTTGCCCTTTAACGATGAGTGAGGCGCTGTTGCCGTGCCCCGATTTAAGGAGGATCGGATTGAGGTGGTAGCTCGTCGGAAGTCCCAGCACCTCCGCTTGAAAATACTGGGCGATAGCGATTTCGCTTCCGTCGTCGCACACGCGGGAGTTGTTAGAGACATTTTGGGCTTTGAACACCCCGACGTTGATCCCCCGCTCTTGGAGGAGTCGTCCGATCACAAACGTAAGGGTCGATTTCCCCGCATCGGACGAGGTGCCGAAAATAGAGATTGATCTCATGCCATAACTCCCGCCGCTAATAGTAGTATCACAAGGGTATCGAGTTTCCACTGAAGAGCCAATGCTCTTCTGATATCCGTCGTCGTAATCTCCCGCTTTCCTTCGCCGAAATAGGGCTTGTTTTTGATCACTCCGAAATACGGTGTCGCCCCTCCGAGAGAGAGACCCAGCGAGAGTGCCATTGCCGCAATCGGGTATCCCGCGTTGGGACTCTCATGCAATACGCCGTAACGCCATGTTTGTCTGAGTTGGCTGAGTTTGCCGAAAAGGGTCAATATCAGCACCGCCGTAATGCGGGAGGGGATATAATTAACAACATCGTCCAACCGTGCACTCACTTTGCCGAATTTTTCATATTTTTCACTCCGATACCCTACCATCGAATCGAGGGTATTGATCGCTTTGTAGAGAAACAGCCCCACCAAACCGAACACTAACAGATAAAACAGCGGAGCGATCACTCCGTCGCTCAGATTTTCAGCATAGGTCTCGATGGCGGCTTTGTTAATATCGCTCTCGCTTAGGTTTTCGGTGTCGCGGCTGACGAGGTAGCGGATTGATGAGGGGTCGCTTAGTACCCCTTTCACGCTCGTATAGAGCATTTTACCTGCGATCCCCGTCGAGGCAATAATCCCCAGTATCCACGGGTTCCCGATCAACGAGATCGGAGTGACGAGTGCTAACACGCTCGCTAACAACCAAAACACGAGCCAAAATCCACGCAAAATACTGTCGCGATAAAACCGCTTTTCAAAAGCGGTGATAAAATCGCCCATGAGGACAACGGGGTGACGGATAAATGGGAACTCACCGAAGATGCGGTCGGTGATGTAGGCGATGAGGGCGATGTCAAAATACATGGGTAGTCTTCAAATATATATTCATTTTAATTCAACTTTACTCTGTAAATTCCATTTCGCACTATTGATAGCATCAATAGAAGAAACACTACAAATATCCCGCATATCGCCAATATTTAAAGAATATGGGCTGTCGTTACCTAATTTATTATCGATCATTATGCGATATTCATTTTGATATGAGAACTTATCATATTTATGAAAAATAGCATCTATTCCATTAAATGAACCGCTAAATGAATCAAGGTCATAATAATTGACAAAATTAGCTTTCATAGAAAAATTCTTTTTTAAAACAGCTTCTTTTATTCTTTCTAAAAACGATTCTACGTTATGGATTAAAACACAAAACTTACCAAATTCTTTATTTTTTTCATGGATTTGATGAGAATTTATAAATTCACTGTAATTGTCATTGTGAAGTTCTTGAAAGTTTCCATTATTGATAGCATATAAGCAAAAGATATTGCAAAAGTTGAATTCTTTTGTTTGAACTATTACAGCTCCAGCAAGTTCATTAGATTCAATAGTTATCTCATTGAATTGGATTTTTACAGTATCAGGTTGAAAACAATGTGAAACTGCTTCTTTCGAATCACTTCTTGCCGTATCATTTTCAAGATCTTGAAAATATTTCAAAGAATTCATATAAAGATTGCCATTTAAGAAGTCATCCATATACTCTTGTTTTTCAAAAAATTTTACGAGTCCAAATATATATTTCATTTTATATTTTTTCCACAATCGCAATTTCAAACCGTTTTAACTCCGAAATACTTTTCACCGCGATCCGAACAGTCCGCTCATCCAAAAAATCGAAATTGGAACAATCGCGTACCATAATGCTGTACGGAATAAGCTTCTCCTGAAACTCTCGTGCAGTCATGTGAGCAAGACGGACAAGGAAAAAGTTCGCATCGCTTTCATATACCCGTTCAAATATAAGAGAGTTGTCGAGAATAGTTTTCAGATACCTTTTCGCTTCATCATTGAGCGCATGGGAGCGTGTACGAAACGCTTCATCGTTGAGTGCGGTGATGAGAAAATGGCTATCAAGTGCCGAGATTTTCCACAGCGGCTCTTTTTCTCTGAGGGCGCGAATATTCTCACGCGAAGAGAGGACGATCCCGACCCTCACCCCCGCGCATCCGTAAAATTTCGTTTGCGATTTTAAAACATAGAGTTTGTCATAGGTTGGGAGGTAGCGGGTTGCCGACTCTCCCCCGCAAAACTCCAAGAACGATTCGTCGATGAGGATCGTGCAGTTTTTGGCACGCCATTTCTCCATCAGCGTCTCGATTTCGTAGTAATGCCCATCAGGGGTGGAGGGGTTAACGAAGATGACGAGGGAGTTCTCCTCAACCTCCGCATCCATCGCCTCAAAGCGGTTGATGAGGAGAACTTTTTTACCGTGAAGCAATGATGCTTTTTTGTACTCCAGATAGGCGGGGGAGTAGATCGTGCAAGTGGGGTTGTCGAAAAATCGGAGCAATGCAAAAATCGCCGAAGAGCCTCCGTTGAAAAGCTCCAGTTCGTCAGAATGCGCACTGTAATGAGAGGCTAACGTCTCCGTTAGTTTCTCATAGCTCGGATAGGCGTTGAGGCTCACGCCGCTAAAATCGACCCTAGGGGTGATGAAGTTAATGTTAGAGGAGAGATCAATCACCTCTTCGGCAGTACAGGCGCACTGCGCCGCAAACGCATTGACATCTCCTCCATGGGCGTATGTACTCATTTGAGGCGTATTCCCATCCCTAGTTTGACTTCATAGACTTCATCACAGATGCTTGCCAGTTCTTGACCGATCACTCCGCTGTAATCGACAAAACGGCGGCTGAGCGTATCTCTGGGTATTACTCCCGTCCCGACGTCGTTGAGGACAAACACGATGTTAGCATCGATCTCTTTTAGCGCTTCGATCTCCGCGATTAAAACCTCTTCCTCCTCTTCTAGGCGGTTGAGTATCCACATGGAGACGCAATCGATGAGGTAGGTGTGGTTTGGTTCCATTACACCCGCTAAATGATGGCTCTCTTCGAGAGTAATGAAATCTTCACCACGGCTAAAACGGTGTTTACCGATCCTCTTTGTCATTTCATCATCACCGAATGAGGTATCATAGGTCGCTAGATAATAAGGTTTTTGGGTTGCTATCGAGAGCGCTTTTGCTTCGGCTAGAGTGCTTTTCCCCGATTTTTGTCCCCCGAAATAAAGTATTTTCATTTTAACAAACTCTCCACTTTTTTAGTAATTTTTTCTTTTGTAATACCGTTAATGAGGGCATACATCAAAGCACCTCCTGCGCCGACCCCCTCTTTTGCTTCCCCTTCGTCATAGAGTTTGAGGGCGGGATGAGAGGTCAAGGAAAAATCGAAATCGGCGTAATACGCACTCACCTGAAAATCATTCATTTCCAAGAGAGCTTTGATATCGCTGTTGGTGTCTTCAGCCACCCATTTGGTGGTACATAGAGCAATTTTGGAGCTGTCGAGTTCCCCTTCCATCATCTGCAAGATACGGTTGATAATGAGTAAAACACATGCCATCTGCGTCCCCCCCGCGAGGACTACTTTGATGTCGCGGTTTTGAAGCCCGAGAACCAATCCGGCATTAAAGATCAGCATATTATCCCCCACATGAGAGAGAATCTCGAAAAGGTCATCACGCTCATTAACATGAGCAAGGGCTTGATCTATAACACTTTGTCGGATATTGTTAGGGGTGTTTTTAAAGCTGCTACTAAATTTCTCTCTCGCATCGTACCCTAATGCCAGTGCGGTTGCGAGCGCCGTGGTGGTTCCTGCGGGAACCGATTCGCCCAAAATGATATACTCCCCTTTGCAGAGGAGTTCTTGGGCAAATTGAATCCCTTTTTCAAACACCTCTGCCGCAGGGATGGAGGCACCCTCGCTAATAGAGTTACTGGGGGTGATTCCAAACGTATGCATTGTGAAGTGTTCTAATTGCGGAGCAATCTCAAGTCCCAACTCTATCAGCTCAATCTCGCAAAAAGGGTGGAGAAGATGGACGGCTCGGGTGATAAGGGCGGGTGTAGGAACCCCTTTTGGGGTTTCGGCGATAGAACCCAAACTCCGCACCTCTCCGATAGAAATAAATTCCGCATCGAGGGTCGGGGTGAGATGGAGAAGGCCCGGAATCCCCGCTTGGGTAATTCCCTCTATGTTTGCCGTTTTGGTGTTGCTCATGCAAAGGAGAAAGCTAGCTCGCTTCCCTCGCAAACTCTCGATGAAATCTCTTTTCCCGGTAATAGGATGTATCATAGTAGCCTCTCCAATAGTTCTTGATAGTTTCCGCCGTTTAAAAAGCGGTTGACGCAGTAAAAAAGGGTTGCATACTCACGGTAAGCTTGAAACTCCTCTGTACTAAGCGTTGCACCGTAGCTCTTGAGTAGAGCTTTTGTTTTTTCGCCATTGTCGCACCACGAGAGATCGACGACGGCAAGATCGAAGAGAAAATCGCCGTTACACGCTTGGGTAAAATCGATGACGCACGAGAGACTCCCCTCGTTAAAAAGGGCATTGTCTAAAAAAAGATCGCCGTGAATGATCCCATCATCACGTAAGGTGAGATCGATTTTTTTGAACAGTGTCTCGAAAAGAGCCATATCGGACTCATGGATCATCTCTTCCAGTCGAGATTTCTCGAAGAGCTTGGTATTCGTGCTTTGCAAGGTTGTTGTATGGGTATGCAATGCCTTTAAAAACAGTCCGATCTGTCGTATTTGATCGATTTCTGCACTCTTGAGACTTTTTCCGTGACATCGATGATAGATGAGTGCGGGTTTGTTCCGGATACGCAACGCTCCCCCCTCAGGTCTAGCGATGGGGAGTGTTGCGCAGTGTGCGAGAAGCTTTAACTCCTCGGTCACGATATCCTCGTTTGCGTTTTCAAATATTTTCAGCACCTGTGCATCATCTAAAAAATAGACGCTGTCCATTACCCCGTCCGTGCTCGCTTTGAGAGAGGTGATTCCCAGTGATTGCGGTAAATCCTCTAGGGTAATCACTGTTTTCACACCCATTCGACTACCTCATCCACTGTTTTTTTCTCTTCCCATCCCAGTTTTAGCAGTTCAGGTTCGTCCAAAAACTCACTCACATACCCCATCGTCAAATAGCCGATCAGTTTGTATTCATCACCGATTCCCAAAATCTTTTTCACCTTTTTGGGACGTAAAATACTCACCCACCCCACCCCGATATTGTGGGCGCGTGCCATCAGCCAGAGGTTTTGGATGGCGCAGACGACGCTGTACTCTCCCATCTTTTTCTGGGTTGTTTGTCCCAAAACGGTTTTGGTCGGTTTTTGGTAGAAGACGGCGATATTGAGAGGGGACTCTTTGATCCCTTCGAGTTTGAGGGTCGGATAGAGGGAATTGTCTTTGAACTTTTTGGACGCTTTGGCGTTTTCAGAGACAAACTCCTTATAAATTTCTTCCCGTTTGGCGGCATCTTTTACGATGACAAACTTCCACGGCTGTGAAAAACCGACTGAAGGGGCGGAGATCGCCGCTTCTAAAATCTTTTTCAATACCTCATCTTCGATGGGGATATCCTGAAAACGGTTTCCCCTCACATCGCGGCGTGATGAGAAGATCGATTGGAGCAGTGTCTGTGCATGGAGATCGAATGTCCTCACATTAGCCTCTTTTTTACAAGAGTAGGATGACTTCGAAAGAGGGTGTGCAGATAGGTGCCGAATACTTTGGTGTTAGCACTTTGCCAGCTTCCGACACTTCCCCCCTCACCCTTGGCGAGAATATCAAAGCCTCCCGTATCATCGAGGGGTTTCGTATAGTGGAATGCGTGACCTTTGACTCCCGTTTCGTTGGTATAGTACCCCAAACGCTGAAACCGTTTTTCGAGAGTAAAGTAGACATCTAAAATTCCACTCATCGCTTTCTCATCGACACACTTTCCGAGGTAAAGGAGTCCCGCACATTCGGCATAGATCTTTTTCGTTCGGGCATGACGGATGAGGGAGGCTTTAAAATTTTCGGCTTTGCGGATCAAACCGTACGCTTTGGGTGTTTCGACGTATCCGCCGCAGATATAGACGCTGTCGTACTCTTCGGGGATTGCTTCGTCGTGTGAGGGGCGGACGATAATGACGTTGGCGAACACCTCTTGCAAAAATCGGAGGTTGTCGTGGTACAAAAACGAAAAATTCTCATCGCACACGACCGCTATTTTTTTATCGCTTTTTGGGAGCACTCTAAACGGATACGAGGTGTTCTCTTTGGTTTCACACTTCCCTAGGGCTGTGAGCGATTCGATATCGATATGTTCCAACACCGCTTTGGAGATCGCTTCGAGTTTATCCATCTCATTTAAATCAAGCCCCAGATGGGTATCCCTCAGTGCAGTAAGCCGATCGGGTATCCATCCCAAAACGGCAACATCGTCGAAATCTTTTTCGATCCGCTCTTTGATCAGTTCATAGTGGCTCTGTGAGCCGATACGGTTTAGGATGACCCCACGTATCGTATTTCCTTTTTTATAGGTTTTTAGCCCTTTTAAAACGGCGGATACGGTGATGTAGCTTCCACTCCCATCGAGGAGGAGAATCGTCGGGACGTTGAGAAGTTTGGAGATATCATAGGCACTGCTTTTTTTGTCCATCCCGTCATAAAACCCCATCACCCCCTCGATAATGGAGACCTCTTTATCGCTATAGCGGTTGTAGAGCCATTTCACCTGCGCGGGACTCATCATAAAGGGGTCGAGATTGATACTCTGGGTTGCGCAAATTTTCGTATGAAACTGCGGATCGATAAAATCGGGCCCCGCTTTGAAAGGGCGGACGGAGTCTTTGAAATAATACAGCAGTGCCGAGGTGAGGATCGTTTTCCCTTGATTGGAGGAGATGGCGCTAATGCAGAGATTAACCATGATGTCTCTTTCGTCGTAGAATGATGTAGATAAAAAACGGTCCCCCGATAAACGAAGTGACTACCCCGATCGGTACTTCCGAAACGGCTCCAAGATTACGTCCAATGAGATCGCATAATACCAAAAATATTCCGCCGTAGTAGAAGACGCTAAGAATGAGTTTTTCACTGCTTTGTTTGTAGACGAGTCGGATAATGTGAGGAATTACCAGCCCGATAAATCCGATAGGACCGACGACGCTGACGCACACCCCCACACTCAGGGAGACGAAAAGCAAAAGAATTAGATTAATTTTTTTGATCTCAATCCCTTTTAAAAAGGCATTTTCATGCGAGGTAAGGATCAGCTTTAGCTCTTTTTTGTAGCTTGACACCACGGCTAGAAGGATAAGTGCGGCGGCGATAACGGGATAGAGACTTTTAAATCCGACGATGTTGAGACTCCCCATCGTAAAGCGGATGATTGAGTAGCTTTGCTCCAAATCGCTGAGATAATAGACCACCATTAGCGCGGCGGAGTAGAAAAACGACAATGCGATACCGATGAGGAGGAGAGAATTGGTTTGTGTCGCACTCAGGGTTCGGGCAAAAAGAAATAGCAGAAGAATCGTTGAGAATGCCCCCGCAAAGCTAAATAGATACGAGAGCGCCGCAAGGGAGGCGGGGAGAAAGACAATCCCGATAGCGGTAGCCAGAGTCGCTCCGCTGGAGACTCCGAGGGTAAAGGGGGTGGTGAGGGAGTTACGAAACACCGCTTGAAACACCATTCCCCCCAGCGCTAAAATCGCTCCGCTGAAAAAGGCTACCAGCACGCGCGGCACTCTCAGATCCCAAAAGAGGAGATACTCCATCGCGTTAGGATCGAAAAGTTTACCGATCTCTAGCGGGGTCTCACCGATAAACGGAGCAATACTCAAAACGATCAAGGAGATGAGAAAGATTAGGAGTTTCATCGATAATTCACCATAAAATAGTCTTCTAAGCGTTTGATCGAGTTTCCGAATAACCGTTCCAGATTCGCCGCAGTGAAAAATACATCGCTAGATCCATCAAAGATAAGTTTTCCGTGTTCCAGATAGATAATGCGGTAACCGAGTTTATAGGCGATATTCAAATCGTGTGTTATGACGATTTTCCATCCCGCGTACTTTTTTAATGCCTCGTAAACTTTAATCTTTTTATCGCTGTCGAGATTGGCGGTCGGTTCGTCAAAAATCGTTAGCTCGGCATTGTGCAGAAGTCCTGAAGCAAACAGCACCAGCTGGCTCTCTCCGCTACTGATACATTTACACGGGCTGCTTTTGAGATGCTCAATTTCTAATTGCTTCAAAATAGTATCCATCTCGCGCAGGGTACTTCCGTTGAGCAAACTCAGTTGTAAGAACTCTTCCACATCAAGGTAGTCGTCAAATACTTCGAGTTTCGAGGGGACAAAGTTTACTATTTCACAACGTCGTTTTGCCCCCAGCGAAGAGATCTTCTCTCCCTCATAATAGACATTAGTATTTTCCTCCAGCCCGACGATAATTTTGGAGAGGGTTGTTTTACCTGCACCGTTTGAACCTAAAATGACGACATTCTCATTTTCAACCCTAAAAGAGATGTTTTGCAAATAGGAGGTGGTAACGGTATCAACGTGCAGTTTCAATTAAAAATCCTCTAAAATCATTGATAAAATAGGTGATTCGCTCACTCGGAACTCCCGAATAGGCGCCCTCTTCAACAAAGACCGATTTTGTTGCAGCCGCATTGATGGGAAGCTTCAGCCACGGTGCGATTAAAGCCTCTTTGGTAAACTTCTTTTCCCTCATCAGCGGAGCGAGAATGATGACAATATCAGGGTTGAGTTTAAGTATCTTTTCCAGATTGAGAACCGGTTGCCCTTTTTGAGAACGTTGCAGGGCATTGGTATTGCCGCTCGCTTCGATGATGTCATCAAAATAGAGATTTTGCCCTGCTACAAAAATCTCTTTGGAAAAGTCTGTATGGTACCCGATCGGGATTAAAATCTTTTTCTCCTTGACGATTCCCTTCAAACTTGTGAGTGATAAATCTATCTTTTTTATAATGAGGGCACTCTTCTCTTTTTTACCTACTAAGCTGCCTAAATTTGCGATTGCTTTTTTGATCGAATCGATAGTATCGATCTTAATGACCATCGTTTTGATTCCCAGCTTTTGGAGTTTGTCGGACATCGCCAAATTATTCTCTTGCATAATGACGATATCGGGTTTCAGTGCCAAAATTTTTTCCAGTGAAGGGGAAAAATATCCCCCCACTTTGGTAATCGTATTCGATTCAATCGGGTAGCGGCAGTAGTCGGTATTGCCGATAATTTTCTCTCCCGCATCGAGGGCAAAAATGATCTCATTGATAGCAGGGCTGAGGGCTATGATCCGCTCATACGCATTGAGCTGAAGTGCTAACAGTATTACTAACCACAGTTTTAATAACATGCTTCTACTTTATAGACCCATGTCATCGTTTTGGCATCTTTGAGTAGATAATTTTGCGCCATTTTATGCACCGATTCTCCGTTTATAAGATAAAACCAACCGAACTTCCCGACGACGGATTGGACGCCGTCAACCGATCTTACAAAAATAAACTTCCCTTTTTGAGTTGTTTCGACACGACTCACTTTTTTGAGCAGTTCGAGGGCGGTTGTCCCCTCGGTATACTCCGTCATGACAACTTTATCGGGCGTATCATTAGCGTAAATAATTGTTACCTCGATAGGATCGGCCCAAAGCGTTACCAGTCCGAAAAGCAGTATGAATGTAAAATATTTCATTAGTACGTGACCTCCAATCCGGCATAGTATGCTCGCGGGCTTGATGCGTAATTAGTGACACTTTGATAATATTTGTCGGTAATATTATCGATTTTACCGTATATCTTGATATTTTTCGTGAGGTCATAATTGGCAACCGCATTCGTAACCGTATATCTCCCCGTTTGCGCCCCGAGTTGATTGTCACTGTCGTAGCGGCTTCCGACATATTCACCGTTTAATCCCAAATGGAGTTTTGACATCCCGTAATAGTCGATTCCGAATTTCAGGTTCTCTTTTGCACGACGACGCAAATCTTCTCCATTTTTATTTTTAGCGCTGAGATGGGTATACCCGAACGATACAAGCACTCCCTCAAAGACTTCATTTTTATAACCGATTTCAAACCCTTTAAACGTTGAGGTACCGTCGATATTATTGTATTTTGAAGTGGCAAAATCATAATCGATCATCTCTTGTACACGGCTGGAGAAATAAGTTAATATAGCCCCGTGATAGCCAAAGGTCACATCATAACTTTTCGTATCTTCAGGTTTTAGGGTACCGTTGCCATAGGTAGCATCATAGAGCTGATAGAGGGTAGGAACATTATACGCGGTACCATAATTGGATGATAGATAGGTATCGGAGCCGAAATTGTATCTCACTCCGATTTTTCCGGTAGTTTTATCATTAAAGGCATCGTAGTTATCGGTTCGAATCGATTCTGTTAGTATCAGGTTTTGCCAAAAACGGTTGTTATTGGTAAGAAACAACCCTTTTGCCGTGTAGTTTTTATTGAGTTGATTAAGATGCTCAAACGATTTATAATCTCCCCCTACAAGGAGAAAGTCATCTTGAGCATAAGGGATTTCGGTACTTATCCCGTATTCATTTACTTTACCGTCAAACTCAGAGCCGGTTGAATAGTCCCTCTCAAACGTTGAACGGTTTGTATAGAATTTGGTGAGGGCAAAATGGTTTTTATTTTCAAAAGAGATTTGAGAGAGTTTCTCTTTTTTGTCATAACTCGCCTCTGAGTCTTTAGTCGTACTGTCGTACTCGGTGTAAAGATTAATATCGGTGTGGGAGATACGTAGAGTGTTATAATCGTCGAAACGGTATCCTCCGTTGAGATTGATCGTCGTATTTTTATATCCGTCATCTTCATAATTGTTGATATCGGCGTAGCGTCTGGCATACGAAGTAAATCCGTCTGTATTGATCCGATTGACTCCGAGTCGGAAATCATAGGTATCGTTTTTGTGTGCGAGCGAAGCCCCGTATTTTCGGGTATCAAAACTTCCGTATCCCAAAGAAGCAGTGAGGGTTGTCCCCGTTTGGGCTTTTTTGGTGATAATATTGATGACACCGGCACTTGCTTCGCTTCCCCAAACACCGCTTTGTGCCCCTTTAATCACTTCGATCTGTTCTACATCACTCAGCATTAAGTGTTCAAAAGATGCTCCGTCTTGTGAGTTGGAAACATCGTTATACCGTACCCCGTCGATGAGAACCAAAGCTCTTTTGGAGTCAAATCCTCGTAGAAAGACGGAAGTAGATTTTCCGAATCCCCCGTTTGAGGTGACACTGATTCCTGAGAGTGAGTTAAGGGCTTCGGCAATGGTGGTGTAGTGTTTGTCTTCGATCTCTTTGGCGGTAATAACTTCGATGTTTGCGGTAGTATTTTGGAGAGATTGTTCTGTTTTCGTTGCACTTACGACGATGGGATTCAGCGTAAGTGTATTAGCCTCTAATGAGGCAATGAGCGTTGCGGATGCAACGAGGGATAAGGTGTGTTTGAGCATGTGTGTCCTTGATTAATAATCGTAATAATGGATGAGAGTAGGACACTCTTAGGGGGAGAAACAGCTGAATAGATATAGATAGGACAAACGGGAGCAACTAGTTCTATACGGGTGATATTTTGGAGGAGGCGCACTTGTGAGGCATACGCTTGGATAGCGACAAGAGAAAAGTATGTTTTACCGAATCCGCGTGGTGAACGCATCGCTATCCTCCCCAAAAGTTTTGGGAATTATAGCTAGATTTTGTTTAGGACTTAAATTGTCCCAATTGTGTATTCAAGTTTGTGGCGGCATTGTAAAGTTCTGCTGCAATATTAGAAATTTGCTTGATCTCTTCTTGATTGCTTTGAGAAAGGCTCGACATTTCAGAAACTTTTTGGATGATATCGTGAATTTTTTGTGCCATGTTTTCAGCTTGTTGAACACTTTGATGGCTGGCATCGACATTCGACCGCAAGGCACTTGAAGCGGAATCGATTTTTACATCGATCTCTTCGCTTCGTTCGGCAAGCCGTTCGATGTTTTCACTGTTGGAGTTCATCATGTCGGAAGAATCGGAGATCGATTGGATGACGATAGAGATTGTCGAGTTAATTTCGGTCAAACTTTTTTGGGTACGCTCGGCGAGTTTTCGTACCTCATCCGCGACAACGGCGAATCCGCGACCGTGTTCTCCGGCGCGTGCCGCTTCGATAGCGGCATTAAGGGCGAGTAGATTGGTTTGATCGGCGATATCGGAAATAATACTAAGTACTCCGCTGACACTTGCCGCATCGCTTGAGAGTTGCGCAAAGCGCTCACCTAACTCATTACTCATTTGAGTGGTTTTATGAACTTCATTGGTGATAGCGGTAGCGATATCACGAACATGATTCAGTTCTGTTTCGGTCGAACGGCTGTTTTCTAGTGTCATTTTAGCCATATTGACACTTTGTTCCAGCGTGACACCGATTTCTGCAGCCGTGATATTGGTGTTTTGAGCAATAGAGTTTGTTTTTTCAGACTGGGTCGAGAGGTTTGCTGCCGCGCTGTTTAACGTTGCAGTCGAGCCTACTGCTGCCGAGGTGATTTGTTTGGTATCATTAATCGTGCTTTGGATCTTACCGATAAATTGGTTGAGATAATTGCTTGCTATCCCGATCTCATCATTTTTGTTGAGGATAGGAAGACGCTTCGTCAAATCGCCGTTACCGTGTGCAAGATCACCTGATACTTTGTCAAGCTCTTCGATCGGATGAAGAATACTGGTCCCTGAAAAGTAGTTAATCGCGATTAGCATAGCGGTTAGAATAGAGCCCAGAAGTAAAAACCATTTGAAAAAGCTGGCTTGCAGTTCATCGAAATAATCGGCTTTATTGATCCCGGGAATAACCCACATATCCCATGCGGGAATGTAGCGGTATGCGGCAATTTTCTCTTGGCCGGTAGTCGCCGAAGTATACTCATACACCCCTCCGGCTTTATCCGAGCGAATATGGTCGATGTAGTCATGTCCCGATTTATTTTTCCCCTCATCCGCAGGTTTCGGGTGAATCGTCATAACCCCTTCGGCATTGATAAAATAGACATAACCGCTTTTACCGATTTTGATCTCTTTGATCTCGCTTTTAAACCCTTCTTCTTCATACGCTTTAGGCTCAATTTTCGAGATATAGTTAACGTTTTTTTCTAACGCATCGGCAACGGTATTGAGGTCACTGATCATAATAGTTTTGATCGAACCGGTGGCGATGAAGTATGCTACAATCACACTGATTAAGATGGCCCCTACGGCGGCGATCAAATTGACGATGAATTTGGCTTTGATGGTATTGAATAGATTCATAAATGCTACCTAATGTGTTAACTCTGACCACTTTGTGACCATTTCGATCTTATTGTAGTTCTCTTTTTCTAAAGGCAAGGTAAAATTATGAGATTTTCTTATCTAAAACAGATCGTTGAGTATATGCAGCAGTTGACCCAGATTACTGCGGCTTATCGAATTAACGACACCTCTGTTAAATTGGTTTTTAACCGTGAAAACAGCTGGAATTTCGAGATGGCTCGGGGGAATTCGGCTATTACGGTCGGTGAAATCCCCAATCGGGGGAAAATGTATCAAGCCCCGTTTGATGTTTTGCTTGCCAAGAGATTAAACCGTTCCACTATCCACTCCGTTACCCTACATAATAACGATAAAATTATCCGCCTTAGCGTAAGTACGAGCGGTTCGTATAAATCTGAAACCACCGTTATACAATTTGAATTTACGGGAAAACACACCAATGTGATTCTTTTGGATAAAGAGGGGATTGTTTTAGAAGCATTGCGCCATATTGATGAAGAGATTTCGACTCGAAGCGTTCGGGTAGGGCAAAAACTCGGGGAGCTTCCTAAACCTCCGTACGAGCCTCAAGAGTATCCGCTAGAGAGTGTCTATGACTATTTAAGAGATGAGTTTTCCCGCCGTAGTAATGAGCGGCTTGATCGACTTAAAAACGAGAAAAAAGCCCTATTACACAAACGCTTAGCCCAACTCAAAAAACATTTGGATGCCCTTGATGAAGAATCAACATTGATTCAAGAGGCAAAAGAGGCTCAAGATGCAGGACATTTGGTATTGGCCCATTTGGATCGTATAAAACCGTACGACAAAACGGTCGAACTGCCAAATTTTGACGGAGACAGTGTTCTTTTAGAACTTCCTGATGGATGCTCAACGGCGGCCGGATGCGCGGAGAGTTTTTTCAAACGTTCCAAAAAATCGAAACAAAAGGCACACGGACTCTATCAAGAACGTAGCAATCTTGAGGCTAAAATCCGTCACCTTGAGCTCTTTATCCAGACTGTATCAGAGGCTTCAACCCCCGAAGAAATTGCCCTTTTGTTCCCCACAAAAGCACAAGGTAACAAACAAAAAAATGGCGATTCGATTGCCGAATTTTGGATTGAGGGGATAAAGGTTTCCCTCGGGAAAAGTGAAAAAGGGAATATTGAACTCCTCCGAAATGCTAAAGCACGCGATATTTGGATGCATCTAAAAGATCGCCCATCCGCACACGTCATTATTTCGACCGACAAGCAACAGCTTCCCGAAAAACTCCTTGAAGCGGCGGCAAAATTGTGTGTCGATTTCTCCGTATTTGAAAAAGGGCGCTATTTGGTCGATTATACTCCACGAAGAGAAGTAAAGGTACAAGAGGGTGCAAATGTCCTCTACACCAATTATAAGACGCTGAATATCCAAAAAGGGTGACACTATGGCACTGGGTCCGATCGGTAATGCTATCTATGTTAATCAACAAATGGCGACGGTTGCAAGTGAGAAAAATGCCATTCTAAACCGATTTGAATTGCAAGCACTTGCGGCGGCCACTGCAGCGCAAGAAGAGAAACAAGAGATCGAAGAGGTACGCCCGCCGGAGGAAAATCACGGTGTTGATCCGGATCGGGAACATACCAAAGAGCAAGCGGAGCAGGAGGAGAGACGTCCTTCGCACGAAGAGAAAAAAGAGGAGAGCGAAATACCGTTAAAACCTCTCCATATTTTGGATGTTAAAGTTTAGTCGCTTCTTCAGTATACACGCCGATTTGCATCTGTCTTATAATAAAATAAATGGTATAATCGCGTAATTTTAAAACCATTGGTTAATCATACTATGCAAACTGCAAAAAATTCAATTCAAGAACGCATTGTTACCGCACTCTTTCTTGTTGTCGGTGTCCTTATTGTCGGACTTATCAATAACTTTTGGCTCATGTGGGCAGTAATGGGGGTTATTTACCTTCTTGCTTTTCATGAAGCGACCCGTTTGTTTGGGATAAACAACAGCTCTTTATATGCTTATGCCGCTATTTTATGGCTTGCCGCAGCACTTTATCCTTACGGTGAAGATTTGTTTGTGATTGCGGGACTTATTTTTGCCGCCGCAGTAGCGTATACCCAAAATATCCCCCCTAAAAATTTCCTTCCGTTTATCTATCCGACGGCGGGGATGCTTTTTATGCTCAGCATGTATCAAGAGTACGGTATGGGTGCAATGCTATGGTTGCTCGTTGTCGTAGCTTCCGCGGATGTGGGAGCCTATGTGGTAGGTCGCAGTATCGGAAAAACCCCTTTTAGCGTCTCTAGTCCGAGTAAAACCCGAGAAGGCGTTTATGGCGGTATTGCCGTAGCGACGGGTGCCGGATTTTTTATCGGTATCACCATTGTGGATATTACTCAAGCGGTTATTATTTCGATGGCGGCGGCTGTCGGTGCGGTATTCGGTGATTTGTTTGAGAGTTACCTCAAACGTCAAGCCGGAGTCAAAGACAGCGGCTCTATCCTGCCGGGTCACGGTGGGGTATTAGACCGAATTGACGGTTATCTTTTTGCTTCCGTTATCATGCTTGTTCTCCTTCGGGGACTTGTTTGATCCTACTGGGCTCTACGGGCTCCATCGGGGTCAACGCCCTCAACATCGCCGAACAATTTAATCTGAGCGTCGATACTCTCGTTGCGGGACGCAACATCACCCTTTTAAACGAACAAATCAAACGTCATAATCCTAAGCGTGTTGTCGTGATGGATGAATCCGATTGTCTTTCGGTTCATCACCAAAATGTCCAAAGCGGTGAAGCGGCGATCCTGGAAGCGATTGAACACTCTTCTTCACAGCATGTTGTCAACGCATTGGTGGGATTTGCTGGATTTAAGCCTACGCTAAAAGCACTTGAATGCGGTAAAAAACTAGCCCTTGCCAATAAAGAGTCATTGGTAGTCGGGGGTGCTTTTGTCGATACTTCCGCTATTATCCCTATTGATTCGGAACATTTCGGTTTGTGGTATCTTAATCAAACGCCGCGCCCACTCAGTCGTATGGTCATTACCGCTAGCGGTGGAGCCTTTCGCGATTGGCCGCTAGAAAAACTCTCCACCGCAACCCTATCCGATGCACTCAAACACCCCAACTGGTCGATGGGGCAAAAGATCACCATTGACAGTGCCTCTATGGTCAATAAACTCTTTGAGCTTCTCGAAGCCCGTTGGCTTTTCGGCGAGGGGGAATACGATGCCCTTATCGAGACCAAATCGCTGATTCATGCCCTCATTGATTATAAAGACGGCTCAACAACCGCCCATTTTGCCCACGCCGATATGCGCCTCCCTATCGCGTATGCTCTCATGGGAAAAGTGGATACCCCTATTGTGGATCGAATCGATTTGACCCGTGTAGGTGCCCTCGAATTTAGAGAGATCGAGAAAGAGCGTTACCCGATTTGGCAAATCAAAGAGGATCTTCTCTCGCATCCTGAGCGTGGGGTTATCGTAAATGCTGCAAACGAGGCGGCGATTGAACGTTTTGTTGCCGGCGAGATCCGCTTTATTGATATTTCAACGATGATATTGCGTGCATATGAGCATTTTAGTGGCGCACCGGAATCAATTGATGCCATTTTTGCTCTGGATGATGAGGTGCGCCGTTACATTCGAGGTTTATCGTGCTAAAAGTATTGATATTGCACGGTTGGGGCGGAAGTGATGATCCACATTGGCAAGCATGGCTTTCCGGTGAGATAGCTAAAAACTATGGGACGGTCTCTTTCCCCCTTTTGGATAATCCCCATTTTCCGAGTAAAAATCGATGGATTAAGCAAATTAAAGGGCTTTTAGAAGATTTCAAGCCGGATGTCGTTATTTGTCACTCTTTAGCGAATATTGCGTGGTTTCATTTATGCCATGAGGGGGAAATTTCCTCGGTAAAACGGCTATTACTCGTCGCTCCTCCTCATTTGAATTGTGAGATCGAAACCCTAAAAACCTTTTTTCCTCTTGAAGCACCTAAACATTTATACGCTGAAGAGGTATTATTGGTAACATCCGACACGGATCAGTATATGACCTCCGAAGAGGCACTGAAGCTACAACGTGAGTTGGGTGTTGAGATGAAAGTGATTGAAAACGGCGGACACATCAATACTGCTTCAGGATTTGGTGAATGGCCGTGGGTCAAAGAGTGGGTAATGCAATGATCCTCAGCATCGAAAGTTCATGTGACGACAGTTCCATTGCCATCACCGAAATCGTTACCAAGAAACTCATCTATCACAAGAAGATTTCTCAGGAGTTAGCACACTCGGTCTACGGCGGTGTTGTTCCTGAACTTGCCAGCCGTCTTCATGCGGAGGCATTGCCGCGTATTTTGGGTGAATGTGAGCCTTGGTTTAGTCAATTAAAAGCAATCGCTGTGACCAATGAGCCCGGATTAGGGGTAACTTTGATCGAAGGGGTTACGATGGCTAAAGCACTGAGCATTTCACTCGGAATCCCTATCCTCCCGATCAACCATTTAAAAGGGCATATCTATTCTCTCTTTATAGAAAAAGAGGCAATCTTTCCTCTTACCGTATTGCTCGTTTCAGGCGGTCATACACAGCTGATTGAAGTAAAAGCATATACCGAGATGGAAACGGTTGCGACGACGATGGATGATAGTTATGGAGAGAGCTTCGATAAAGTAGCGAAGATGATGGCGTTAGGGTACCCGGGTGGCCCCTTAATCGAGAAACTGGCCAAGAGTGCTAATGCATCTCAATTTGCCTTTACGGTACCTCTATGGCAATCACCCCTGATTGCTTTTAGTTACTCCGGGCTAAAAAACCAAGTAAGGCTTGCCGTAGAAGCCAACGAACCATCGGCCTATTCCGATATTGCAGCGGCTTTTCAGAAAACGGCAACCGAGCATCTGATCCAAAAACTCAAAAAATATTTTAAATCACATCCTCCTGTTCGTTTTGCAATCGTCGGCGGAGCCAGTGCAAATCTCTATTTACGGGAACGGATGTTAGAACTTCTTCGTCCACACAAGGGGGAACTATTGCTTTCAGCGCTTGAATATTGTTCTGATAATGCCGCTATGATAGGGCGCGCAGCGATCGAAGCGTATCAGTTGGGACAGGGTAGTCATTATAAAAATATTAGCGTCAATCCCCGCTGTAAACTTTGAGATAGCTTAAAACCAAACATCTCTTCTATAATTCAGAGTTAAATTATCCGATTTAAGTACAATTTCCGTACCAACACAAATAATAGGAGCTTTTAATGGCAACGACTAAATTCAAAGGTACTGATGTAGAGCTTTTAGGAAACACTGTAAATGTAGGTGATAAAGCACCTTCAATCACGGTTGTAAACTCAGCGGGACTCGGGGATGTAACAGTAGGTGGCGCACAAGGTAAAAAACAACTTATCATTGTTGTTCCTTCATTAGATACAGGCGTATGTGCAACGGAAACACGTAATTTCAATGCAAAAGCTGCAGGGCTTAAAGACGTTATCACTACTATCGTATCTCTCGATCTTCCATTTGCTGCAGGCCGTTTTTGCCAAGCTGAAGGTATTGATAACTTGACAGTATGTTCAGACTTCCGTAATAAAGAGTTTGCAAACGCATACGGTGTATTGCTTGGCGGTTCAGTACTTGCGGGTGTAACCTGTCGTGCAATTTTTGCAGTAAACGAAGAAGGTGTCGTAACGTATAAAGAGATCGTTCCTGAAATCACAGAAGAGCCAAATTACGAAGCTGCATTGGCTGCCGTAAAATAATCCTCTTTCTCTCCTCTTGGAGAGAATCCTCATCTCCCCTATTCACCTAACATTATTTACACGTAATACTAATCAATCCATCAGTTTTTCGTAATGTATAGCTATAGTGCCCATCAAGTGTTATTGTGGCACGTGCAAATTTTTCGTGATTTCCTAGAGAAACATCAAGATAAGGTGCGGCATTGAGGGAGATTTTACTTGATTTGAAAGTGGCATCTCGTTTAAAATCAAGGACAATACGGTTTGGATCACTCAAAACAAAGTGGCGCACAAGGGTATCTTGAGTTTTAATACTTAGGTTTTGTCCTTTAGAATAAAACTGTATAAATCCGAAATTAGCCGTCGATGAACTTTTTGTAGCTACCGCATTTGTTGGGCTGCTCCCTTTTGTTTGTGAGAGTGAAATAGGACGGTGCCAATCAATAGTTTGATCAATTTGTACCTTTTTTTCTTCGATACTGCCATCTAAATTTTGAATCGTAAAGGTAACCTCTTTTAAAACACGTGCTTGATCGGGAAAAGTATAGGTTACGGTGCCCATTTTTGGTCTTGCATCGGAAAGGTTAGAAGTTACTTTTTGTTTTTTGGATTCTTCAACGGCGAAAAAAGGGTTTTCTCGAGCCATGAGAGGTGAGAGGAGTAACAAAGAGAGACAAAGTGAGTATTTCATAAATCCCCAATCACTATTGTGAATCAGCATCAAGCTCTTTTAGCTCGAAGTACTGTTTTTGTAAAGCGGCATTTTCAGCTTTAAGACGTTCAATGTCTTCGCTTAGGTAATTTTGATGCTCTTCGAGATCAAGGAGGACGCTTAGAGAATTATCCCCAAAAAAGATAAACCCCATATAAATACCTACCGCTAAAACAACACCGGCCGCGAGGAGAAATTTAGGGGTCGGCAAGCCAAAATAACGCTCGCTCAGGCTCTCTATCTCTTCATGGACAAATAGGTGTTGATCGTCTTGATGCATCAGTTAAAGAGCGAACTCCCAAGATATTCGCCGTACATTACTTCCGTTTCGATTTCGAGTAACCGGTTGTATTTAGCTGTACGTTCGCCGCGTGCGGTTGAACCGGTTTTGATTTCGCCGCAGTTGAGGGCAACGGCAAAATCAGCGATAAAGGCATCTTCGCTCTCTCCTGAGCGGTGGCTCATAACACATTTATAGCCGTTGCGTTGAGCAAGGCGTACGGTAAGCATTGTTTCCGACACAGAACCGATTTGGTTAGGTTTGATAAGAATCGAGTTGGCGATCCCTTTTGAAATTCCCTCCGCCAAGATATTTGCATTAGTTACAAACAAATCATCTCCAACCAATTGGATTTTTTCACCCAATCTCTCAGTGAGAATTTTCCATCCCTCCCAATCATCTTCACTTAATCCGTCTTCAATCGAAACAATAGGGTATTTAGAACAAAGGTCAGCATAATAATCCACTAATTGTGCGGAAGTAACGGTGCGATTTTCAGAATCGAGACGATAGCCTCCTTCGCTTACAAGTTCAGATGCCGCAACATCCAAAGCGATAGCGATTTGCTCACCTGCTTTATAGCCCGCTTTGGCAATGGCCTCCATAATCACTTGAATCGGTTCTTCGTTAGAACTCAAATCGGGTGCAAATCCCCCCTCATCACCGAGCGCTGTATTTGCACCGCGGTCTTTTAGGATTGTTTTAAGATTATGATACACCTCAGAAGAGGCGCGTAAACCTTCAGAAAAATCGCTGAATCCGATCGGCATAATCATGTACTCTTGAAAATCAACGCTGTTATCCGCATGGCTTCCGCCGTTGATGATGTTGAGCATCGGTACAGGAAGTACCATCGCATTCGCACCTCCTAAATAACGGTAGAGTGGTATACCTAAGCTTTTTGCCGCAGCACGCGCAACCGCCATAGAGACACCTAAAACGGCGTTAGCACCAAGGTTACCGTAGTTTTCCGTACCGTCAATCTCTTTCATAACTGCATCCACCATCGCTTGGTTAAACGGGCTTAGACCCATAACCGCATCGGCGATTTGAGTGTTGACGTTTTCCACTGCTTTGAGGACACCTTTTCCCATATAACGGCTATCATTGTCACGAAGTTCTAACGCTTCACGTTTACCGGTACTCGCCCCGCTTGGAACGATAGCACTTTCTCGCGTTCCGTCACTCAACTGCACGGTTGCTTTTACGGTTGGATTCCCGCGAGAGTCCATCACTTCGATTGCACTTACTTCATCAATAAAAATCATTCATCTACCTCACCTATATCAGATTCATCCATTGCGATGATGCCGTTGACACCCATCGCCGCTTTAATTTTTTCTTCTACTTTGCGAGCTAATTCCGGCTCGTCTTTAAACTTTTGCTTAACGTTTTCACGCCCTTGTCCGAGCTTTGTATCTTCGAAACTAAACCATGCACCGCTTTTATCGATGATATCAAGTTTAACGCCGTAATCGACGAGTTCACCCTCTTTCGAGATCCCCTCTCCGAACATGATATCAAATTCTGCTTGACGAAACGGCGGTGCTACTTTATTTTTAATAACTTTAGCCTTCACGCGATTACCGATTTGGCTCTCCCCTTGTTTGAGAGTAGCGATTTTTCGGACATCGATACGGACGGACGCGTAGAATTTTAACGCATTTCCCCCCGTTGTCGTTTCCGGTGAACCGTATCCCATCGTTCCGATTTTCATACGGATTTGGTTGATGAAGATAATCGTACAATTCATTTTGTGCATGATTCCGGTCAGTTTACGGAGCGCTTTGGACATCAAACGCGCTTGAACGCCCACTTGCTGATCGTTCATCTCCCCTTCGATCTCCACTTTAGGAGTCAACGCCGCGACTGAGTCGATAACGATCAAATCAACCGCACCGCTGCGAACGATGGTTTCCACGATATCGAGAGCCTGCTCACCGTAATCGGGTTGAGATACGAGGAGATTCTCGACATCCACACCGAGATTTTTAGCGTATCCGATATCAAGAGCGTGTTCCGCATCGATAAACGCACAAATTCCACCGTTTTTTTGACATTCGGCAGTAATCTGTAAGCTAAGGGTAGTTTTCCCTGAACTCTCAGGCCCGTAAATTTCGATAACACGCCCTTCGGGTACCCCTCCGATACCGAGGGCTAAATCCAGTCCGATAGAGCCGGTACTGATAGCGTTGATCGGTTCGATCTCTTTGTCTCCGAGACGCATAAGCGTCCCTTTACCAAACGTTTTATCGATTTGTTTCATCGCAAGTTCAAGCGATTTAAGTTTATTTGGATCCATCATGCGGTGCTCTCCTGAGACTATAAGTGTTTTAAAATTGCGTCATAATATGACAAATTGAAATATATTTTAAAAATATGACAAATTGAAATATTAATAATTCGCATTCTGGAATAGAGATATTTTAGCGTTATTTGGTTAAAATTTAATTGATTTGTGACCCAGAGCAGGAAATTAATGTGAAAAAAATGGTGATAGCCCACTCCCCCGATGCTGATGATATCTTTATGTATTACGCCATCAAGTTCGGATGGGTCGGAAAAGAGAATATTCAATTTGAAAATATTGCACTCGATATTGAAACACTCAACACCGAAGCATTGAAAGGGACGTATGATATCAGTGCGATTAGTTTCGGACTTTATCCCCATATTAGAGCTGATTATGCTCTATTGCGTACGGCTGTGAGTTTCGGTCAAGGGTACGGTCCTAAACTTATACGTAAAAAAGAGACCCTTCTGAAAAAACGATTTAAAGTGGCTCTCAGCGGTAAATATACGACCAATGCACTCCTCTTCCGAATAGCTTATCCCGATGCAAAAATTGTTTACATGAACTTTTTAGAGATTGAACAAGCCGTTTTAGACGGAGTGGTTGATGCGGGTGTTTTGATCCATGAATCAATCTTGGGGTACGACGATTCTCTGGAGGTTGAGCGTGAAATGTGGGATATTTGGTGCGAACTTAGCGGAGGAAATCTCCCTTTACCGCTCGGAGGAATGGCGATTCGACGATCTTTACCGCTCACTTCGGCAATTGAGTATGAAAATATTTTGACAAAAGCGGTACAGATTGCACGAGATCATAAGGAAAACCTCTCTAAAATGTTGATGGAGCGTAATCTTGTCCGTATTGACGGAGAGACTTTGGAGAAATATTTGGAACTTTACGCCAATGATGAGTCGATTACATTGAATGAAACGCAATATAAAGCGATTGAACTTTTGTTTGACCTAGGGCATAAGCACGGTTTCTTTGATGCTAAAATTGATCCGAGAGAATTTATGATTCCTCTCGAATACACTGAATTGAGGTACTCATAAATGATGCAGTCTGAACTGATCGGATTGGGCATTGAAACTTTTAAAATTGCACTGATATTGTCATTGCCCGCATTATTAGTCGGGATGTTTCTCGGGCTTGCGGTCAGCATCTTTCAGGCAACCACACAAATCAATGAGATGACGCTCAGTTTTATCCCGAAGATCATCGGAATTGTTGTCGTTATTATCCTTACGATGCCGTGGATGATGAATGAGATGCAGGACTTCACGATTCGCATGTTTAATATGATTCCGACCTTTATGCAATGAACACCAAACCCATCGATTTTTCCAAATTCAGCTCTATCCGAATCGGTCCCGTCGTCGATGTGGCATTGATCGAAAACGATATTGTCCCCAAGGAGCGCACAATCCTCGGTGCGGCGAACAACGTCCTTATCTCCCCCACACCGCCGCCGCTCATGATTCTCTCCAAAGAGTATGATTTTATTCGTCTCGAAGATGACGGTCTCCATATCGGTGCGGCGACACCAGGAGGTCGAGTTGTCTCTTTTTGCAAAAAAAATGACATCGCCCATTTTGAATACCTCTCCAAGCTCCCCGGAACCCTTGGTGGCATGCTAAAGATGAATGCGGGGCTCAAAGAGTATGAGATTTTCAATCATCTTATTGCTATCCGAACGATGAGCGGTTGGATACCAAAAGAGGATATAGAGTATGGATACCGAAAAACTTCTATTAATGAAGTGATTTTTGAAGCGCTCTTTGAAGCTGAAAAAGGGTATTCGACAGAGCGATACGAGATGTTTAATCAGATGCGTTCCAATCAGCCGCATGAGCCGAGTGCGGGAAGCTGTTTTAAAAATCCTAAGGGGGATTATGCCGGTCGTCTTATTGAAGCAGTAGGCTTGAGGGGTCATCGGATAGGAGCAATGGCATTCAGTGAAGTCCATGCTAATTTTCTCGTCAATATGGGTGGCGGAACGTATGAGGATGCGTTAACGCTTATCAATGAGGCGCAAGTACGCGTTAAAAGAGAATTCAATATTGATTTACAATGTGAAGTGATCCTTATTAAATAAGAGGATGTGACGTAAAAATAATCTTTTCTATTGACTTTAGTCGTCATGTTTGATAAAATGACGATGAAACTAAATATAGTAAAGGATTTAAGCATACAATGACAGTAAGTTATATCCGTCCTGATAAAGATTTTGACGGTGTCTATGAACAGCTTAAATTGATTAACGGTTATGCCGATCAAAAAGAGATTACGATCCACGAAGAGATGGTGGATCAAACGTCTCAAAATAAAAGGCTAAGTGAACGTCATGAAGTGGTACGATTTTTTCGTTCCTTGGAGAGTGACACGTTGATCATTTATGACACATGGACATTGAGCAACTGCATCGAAGATGTTGTCCAAATGTTTAGCTGCCTTCTTAAAAATAACAATACAATCCATTTTGTTAAGCCGGGTGTAATAATCGATCGTAAAAGTGATACAATGGTCGTCCTAGGTCTTATCGATCAGCTCCGACAGGTGCTTCAAGATGATGCAAAAAAAGGGATAGGGCGTCCGCGCGGATCCAAATCGTCGTCAAAATTCGATATACACTTGGAACAAATAATTGAGTTGTTGAAGAAAAGAAAAAGTGTCAGTGAGATTGCTCGTGTTTTAGGGGTAAGTCGAAGCTCCCTCAAAGATTATATCGAATCACGTGAACTCAAAGAGGTGGTAAGCGGCGTTATCGGCATTGGAAGCGATGTAGATGCGGAAGCAACGGTGATTGGGACAATTCGATGCCCAATCGATGAATCAAGCATATGATGGAGGTCGTAGAAATGAGTGAAGAAACAGTCTCCCCAAAAGGGAAAGAGTATTTGTCGGGGTGGACCCCTTGGCGTATTAAACGGTATTGGTTTTATGGGCTAGTAACCCTTTTTGCATTGGCGGTGCCATGGATTACGATAGAGGGAAATCATCTTTTCTTATTGAGCTTTGATAAATTAAAACTTCATTTGATGTTTATCCAATTTGATATGCAAGAACTTTATTTGATGCCGTTCTTACTTATGATTTTATTTATCGGAATTTTCGGTATTACCGTATTGGGCGGACGCGTATTTTGCGGATGGATGTGTCCACAAACTATTTTCCGTGTTGTCTACCGTGATTTGATCGAGACAAAGCTTTTAGGGCTTCGCAAGCGTATCAAAAATAAGCAACAAGAACCCGATTACTCGAAATTTGAAAACAAGGTCAAACGTCTCGTTGCTATTTTGCTTTGGACGGGGTTGGCATTTGTAGCTGCTGCCGATTTGATGTGGTATTTTGTGCCGCCGGAAGATTTCATGGCGTATATTCAAAATCCTGCCGAGCATCCTGTTCTAATCGGGTCTATTTTAGGGATTGTTGCCTTTTTGGTATACGACGTTATTTTCTTGCAAGAGAATTTTTGTGTCTATGTTTGCCCATACTCCCGTATCCAATCCGTTTTGTACGATGATGATACTGTTATGGCGGTTTATAATCCAAATCGCGGTGGTGATATTTACAATGATCAAAAAGAGAAACTATTTACAAAACAAAAAGATCTTCTAGCGGTAAATACCAATGCGGAGTGTACCACCTGTGAGAGTTGTGTGACGGTATGTCCAACCCATATCGACATTCGTAAAGGGCTTCAACTCGAGTGTATTAACTGTTTAGAGTGTGTTGATGCCTGTACGGAAGTGATGGGTAAACTCGGTAAACCGAGTCTTGTGGAGTGGTCTAGTGAGAAAGAGACTCTTTACATGAAAGGTAAAACGCACTATTTCCGTCCGAAAATTTTGGGCTACATCGCTATTTTGGTCATTGTTAGTGTAATCCTCGGCATGATGGGAAGTAAAAAAGAGTATATGCTCTTGAACATCAACAAAGAGAACCGTCTCTATTCTGTCCATACGAATGATGAGGGTAAGGTTCAAGTTGATAACGCCTATACGTTCTTGTTACAAAATACTCTTAACGAAGATCACGAGTATTATTTCGACATTGTCGCTCCGGCGGGGATGGAAGGTAAGATCAAAATTGATGAGCCTGAAAAACCGTTCAAAGTAAAACCGGGCGTTGTTAAGAAAAAAGTGGTTGTTTTGTATACCGATGAAATGTTAGTAAATGATGATCGTAAAGATACCGTTATCCCGATTACCATCAATGCGTATGCCGTAGATGCAAAAGATAAAGTGGCGGTCACCCGTCAATCAACCTTTACCTTCCCACGCTCGGACATGCTAAAATAAATTCTAGAGGGGGAGTTTCCCCCTCTTTCTCTGCCTCATTCTTCTTTTATAGTACAATACCTTTAATGAAAAAAACAGCAATTATCGGCGGTGGTGCGAGTGGATTGATGGCGGCCCTCTTTGCCGCACGTGCAGGTGCTAATGTCACCATTTACGAGCACAACAATAGCGTCGGCAAAAAGATACTCGCTTCGGGTAATGGACGATGCAACATCATTAACACCACCGCCACGTACGAGGATTATGCGGGAGCTGATCCGCAGTTTGTCACCTATGCACTTAAACAACTGAATTTTCACTATTTTGAAAAGTTCTGTCACTCTATCGGACTATTACTCGACATAAAAGACGACGGCAGATGCTATCCCCTCTCGAATGAAGCAAAATCGGTACTCATCGCCCTCAAAAGTGCCGTGAGCGAAGCAGGGGTAAAAATCATCACCGATTCAAAAGTGACCGCGATTACCAAAAATGACTCCCATTTCAATGTCCAAACTGATCAAGACAAACAGCGTTATAACAACGTTTTAATCGCTACGGGCTCACAAGCGGCTCCGCAGCTCGGTGCAACGGCAGATGGCTACACCTTTGCCCGCTCTTTCGGACATGAGATACTCCCCACCTACCCAAGCCTCGTTCAGCTCCATCTAAACTCCAGAAATCACCACAAAATGGCAGGTGTCAAAACGACAGCCGAAGTAACCCTCATTATCGACGGCAAATCCAAAGATAAAGTCCAAGGGGACATCTTGTTTGCTGCATACGGGATTTCAGGACTCGCTATCCTCGACATCAGCCAGAGAGCGTCTCATGCTTTGCTACACAAACAGCGCGTTAGTATCTCCCTCAATCTCCTCCCCCACTATGATCGAGGAGAGTTGGCGAGTATCATCGAAAAGGTGTTCGCTTCCGTCGCTCAACATGATGTTCATACCGCTCTTTGCGGTCTACTCTCTGCAAAAATCGTCACCTATCTCCTCGAAGATGCCGCTATCACACAAAACACAACCGTATCGACTCTAAGCCCAAAAGATGTAAAAAAACTAGCCCATTTGATCGGTGAATGGAAATTTGAAGTGACCGATACCCACGGTTTCAAACATGCGGAAGTGAGCGGCGGCGGTGTCTCTACGGCACAAGTCAATAACAAAACGATGGAATCAAAACTGGTAGAAGGGCTTTATTTTACAGGTGAAGTTTTAGACATAGTGGGTCGTCGCGGGGGATATAATTTTAACTTTGCATGGGCTAGTGGAATGATTGCGGGAAAAGAGATGGGGAAGTAAGAGCGCTTACGCGCTTACTTACTTTTTAGCGCCGTAACGTTTACGATCACTAGGATCTAACCAACGTTTACGGATACGGATAGTAAGAGGAGTAACTTCAAGAAGTTCATCGTCTTCGATCCACTCTAATGCACGCTCAAGGTTCATATCACGTGGTGGAACGAGTTTAATCGCTTCGTCTGCGCCAGAAGAACGGACGTTTGATTGTGCTTTACCTTTGATCGGGTTAACGTCAAGGTCGTTTGAACGACTGTGCTCACCGATGATCATCCCTTTGTACACTTTCGTTTGAGGCGCTGTGAAAAGGACACCGCGATCTTGAAGGTTGAACAATGAGTACGCTAACGCAACACCGTCTTCCATAGAGATCAACGCTCCGTATTGACGGCTCTCAACGTTACCGGTGTAAGGGCGGAATTCCAAGAAAGAGTGATTCATTACACCCTCACCTTTGGTATCCGTCAAGAACTGACCACGGAAACCGATCAAACCACGAGCAGGGATTTCGAACTCTACGCGAGTAAAGCCCTCACCCATCGGTACCATTGCTTTCATTTCCGCTTTACGACGACCGAGACGCTCGATGATCGTACCCGCATTGTCAGCCGGAAGGTCAACAACGAGATGCTCGAACGGTTCACATTTGACCCCTTCGATCTCTTTTACGATAACTTCAGGACGTCCGATACCGAACTCGAAACCTTCACGACGCATATTTTCTGCGAGAATCGTGATTTGAAGCTCACCACGACCGGAAACGATAAATTTACCTTCTCCAACCGTTTCGTAACGCATTGCTACGTTGGTGTTCATTTCAGAATCAAGACGCTCACGGATTTTGTTCGCGGTAACGTGTTTACCCTCTTGACCTGCAAGCGGAGAGTCATTAACCGAGAAAACAACGGTCAACGTAGGCTCTTCGATGTGCATAGGGTCAAGTGGCATAGGATTTTGTGGATCACAGATAGTATCCCCAACATCTACCGTTTCGATACCGGCAACAGCAACGATATCACCCGCTTCTGCTTCTTGGATCTCCATACGGTTAAGACCCATGAATCCGATAAGTTTAGAAATTTTACCTTTAACCATTTCACCGTCAGCTTTTGCAAGGAGGATGTTATCCCCTTTTGCAATTTTACCGTTGAAAATACGAGCGATACCGATTTTACCAACATAATTATCATAGTCCAATGTGAAAACTTGTAATTGTGTTGGGTTCTCAGGATCACCAGTAGGCTCAGGCACTTTTTCTAGGATAGTGTTGAACAAACAAGTGAAATCACCATCAGGGTCAGACATATTGAGTTTCGCCATACCATCACGAGCTGCAGCGTAAACGATCGGGAAATCGAGTTGATCTTCCGTCGCATCCATTGCTACGAAAAGGTCGAATACTTCATCTACTACGCGCTCAGGATCAGCCGATGGTTTATCGATTTTGTTGATAACAACGATTGGTTTGAGTCCAAGAGCCAACATTTTTTTAACAACGAATTTCGTTTGAGGCATAACACCCTCATACGCATCAACAAGGATCAAAGCCCCGTCAACCATTTTCAATACGCGTTCAACTTCTCCACCGAAATCGGCGTGGCCCGGAGTGTCGATAACGTTAATTTTATGATCACCAAAGCGAATCGCAGTATTTTTAGAAAGAATAGTAATTCCGCGCTCTTTTTCAAGGGCGTTAGAGTCCATAGCTCTTTCATTTACTTGCTCGTGGCTTCCATATGTACCAGATTGCTTAAGCAACCCGTCAACTAAAGTCGTTTTACCGTGGTCAACGTGCGCGATTACGGCGATGTTACGAATTTTTTGCATTGCTGTCCTTTGATAGGGCAAAGATTTTCGCGGATTATATCGTATATAAGGTTAAGGAAATGTTAAGCACATTATTGCAAGTTACCGTTTGGTTACTTTTCTTAAGTGGAATATTTTTTGCTTTGCTTTACTACTTTAACAAAAGGGTGCAGTATGTGCCCAAATAAGGATCACTCATGATCATTCAAAGTAACGAATCTAAAGTGAAGACATCGCTGGCCGATTTATTAGGGGGAAATTCAAAAAATTCTTCCACAAAATCGAGTGACCTGTTTTCTAAACTTTTGGGTTCATTCGGACAATCTAAAACGGATGAGAGTAAAATCGTCAAATCCAACGATTTCAAAGCGATCATCGATCCTAAAAACAGCTCGACAAAAAATTTAGAGATAAAATCTTCTTCTTTTAAAGAACTCCAGTCGCTTTTAACGGGGAGTGAAGAGAAAGAATCGGCGCTGGTCTCTAAAGAGCTGCTCGGAGGTCTTTCTGAAGATCAAGTTCGTACCCTTATGAATCGGGCAAAAGATTATCTAAAAAATGAGATTACCGCTAAAAAACCTGAATACAAACTGGACTCCGCATCCCTTCCGAAAACATTGGGAGGGCTTGTAGAATTGGCCAAAAAAATGGGGTTAGAACCTCAATCGATTAGCCTTTCAACTTTAGTAAATGATTCGGAAGAGAAAGTACCGTTTCCGAGCGAGCTCCTCTCAAAACCTCTATTGGAGACAAAAGCTCTTGCCGCGCTTCCGAGCGCATCACAAGAAGATGTTTCCATGGAGACGTTGGCGCAGCTTATTAATGAAATAAAAAATAAAGAGCAAAAAAGTACAAAAACAAGTACGTCGGAATCGGTGGAAAATGTTATTTCTGAAAAAGCTGAAACAGAGCCTTTGAAAACATTACTGCAAACGCTTGACAAACGCGAAAGCTCAGAATCGGTTGCGGAAACCTCTGAAGCTACTCAGGGGAGTGAAGTAAAAACGGCATCATCTGCACAACAAACGACAAAAACAGATACGTTAATCGCTTTATTGCAGGGGACGAATGAGAATAAAGAGACACAAGGGGAGAGCGGCAGCTCTTTAAAAGTTGAAGGGGAAGGGGCTAAAACCGCCCATCCGCTTAAAGCCGATTCTTTGGAAGTAAAATCGAAAGAAGCGCAGCAAAGTATGCGCCTGTTTGCAAGTGACCTTAAAGAAGCGGTACAAGAGTATAAACCCCCTTTTACACGTCTTACGATGAAGCTAAACCCTGAAAAGCTCGGTGAAGTCGAAGTAACGCTCGTACAGCGCGGCAATAACGTTCATGTCAATATCCAATCAACCAATGCTAACAGTGTCGCCTTTTTAGCCCACAATGCGACGGAGCTCAAAGCACAGTTAGCCCATCAGGGGATTACCAACGCTACGATGAATTTTATGTCCGGAGGTGAAAATGGACAACAAGCACAACAGCAACATCAACAAGAGCAACAACAAAACCGTTTTCGCTCCTATGAGTCGTTTGAAGAACTCGAACTAAATGAAGAGCAGATTTCAGCTCTTGAAATCGTAATCCCGAATTACGCGTAATCCAAGGAGGATATTATGGCTATTAATGCTTACGGTGCTTACACCACAGATGCCGCTTACAGCGGAGGAACGACCACAGCAACAACGGAAGACAAGAGCAGCTTAGGAAAAGATGATTTTCTAAAGCTCTTACTTTTGGAACTTAAATATCAAGACCCGACTGCTCCTATGGACAGTGAGAAGATTTTGTCTCAAACTTCACAGTTAGCGACATTAGAAGCCTCTGAAAATACCAATAAAGCACTTGAGACGTTGGCAACATCGCTTAATGCATCTTTGCAATACACCGGAATTTCCGCTATCGGTAAATTAGCGGATACCGGAAGTAATGCTATCGTCAGGGAAGAGGGTGAAGATGTTGATTTTGAACTCTATTTTCCGGATGCTGTTGCCAGTGGAAAGGTTCATATTCTCGACAGTAGCGGGAATATATTACGATCTATGGCTATCGGTGCAACCGATGCGGGAATCGCAGCGTATAACTGGGACGGTACGGATGACAGCGGAGTAGAGCTTGATGCCGGTATTTATTATGTCGAATCGACTTACACTAAAACGGATGGGACAACGGCTACTTCACGTGTCGGAGTCTATCCGATTGAAGCGATTAAATTTGACAGCGGTAAAACCTATGCCAAACTCGGATCCAACTATGTTGACTTCAGTACGATCTCCGAAGTGACCAACAACTAAGGAAAGTATTGTGAATCAAGCCTATTATTCTGGAATATCGGGGGTTATGACCCATCAGTACGGATTAGACGTTGTCTCCGATAATATTGCCAATGTAAATACAGTAGGGTTCAAAGGCTCGACGGCTGAATTCAATGAGTTATTTACGAATATTTTAGTGAGTGCGGGATCTACTCCGACCACGAACGATATTGGTATGGGTTCACGTTTACAGTCTACAACAACCCAAATGCAAAATGGAACACTTCTCGCGAGTGATCGTTTTAATGACCTTGCGATCGGCGGAAACGGCTGGTTTGGCGTTGTATCGGGAAATGATAAATATTACACCCGAGCTGGAAATTTTGTATTTGATGAGTACCAAAAAGTAGCAGGGGATGCGAACTCTTCGGTTGCGCGGCTTACGACGGCTGATGGTAAATACGTTACGGGGACGATGCTAAGCAATTTTGCCTACAACGGATCGTTTGATTACGGTGATTTTGATTTAAACGGCGTTACGGGTGCCTATGTGGTCAGCGATCCGACCGATGAGGTGGCTATGGGAACCGTCGGTTCGCAGGGAGTTTTAGAGTTTCCTACCCGTATCGCATATCCGGTTGAGCCGACAACCAGGGCGCAGTTTTTCGGTAATCTCGGAACGGATAATGAAAATCGTACCATCAGTGCCGACGTCGTCAGTGCCAATAATGAGCGAAACCGTTTAAGTCTCTCCTTTACTCTGAGTGCCGTCCAACCCAGCGGAAGTGTCGCATGGGATGTGGTTGCCACCGTCACTTCTAACGATGGGAGTGTTGTTTACGACACAAAAAACGGTCAAGCCATATTTGATGGAACGGGGGGGCTGAGCAGTTTTGATATTGCATCGATGGATAACGACGGTACTGCGGTTGAGGTTGATTTGGGTAGCGGTTTTAACGGGGTTATCTCTATTGACGGTGCTGCGATCACGGGATCATCACGATCGAACGGTATTTCAGGCGGGACGTTAACCAAATACGGGATCAACTCCAACGGTATTATTGTCGCCGATTTCTCGAACGGTCGACAAAGCGCTATCGGTCGTGTAGCGGTATACCATTTTCAAAATGATCAAGGATTAAACCGTGCCGGAGATACCTATTTTCAAGAAAGTAATGATAGCGGAAATCCGATTTTTTGGACGGATGCAAACGGTGAAGCGGTTACAGGGGCGTTAGTGTACAGTGGAAAGCTCGAAAATTCCAATGTGCGATTGGACGTAGGACTTACCGATATGATAATCATGCAGCGTGCGTATCAAGCCAGCGCGAAGAGTATCACTACCGGAGATGAATTAATCCAAAAAGCGTTGCAAATGCATCGTTAATTGGAATAATTTTTGCTTTTAAATTTTACTTTGTCATAAAAAGGACATATTATGTTACGATCACTCTTCGCAGGTGTTTCTGGTTTGCAATCGCATCAGATTGCAATGGACGTTGAATCCAACAATATCGCTAACGTTAACACGATCGGGTATAAGTATTCGCGTGCAAACTTTTCTGATTTGTTAGCCCAAACCAATCAAATCGCGACCGCTCCGCAAGGGCAAATCGGGGGGAAAAATGCCGTACAGATCGGGTTGGGGACAACCGTAAGTTCGGTAACCCGTATCCACTCTCAAGGCTCTATCCAAAACACCGATAAAAATACCGACGTTGCCATCCAAGGTGACGGTTTCTTTATCGTCAGTTCCGATGGAGGTAATACCTATAAGTATAGCCGTTCGGGAGACTTTAAATTTGATGCTGCCGGAAATTTTGTCGATAACAATGGATTTATCGTCCAAGGGTGGTTACGGGATAAAACGACCGGACTGGTAGACTCTTCTGCTCCTATCACCAATATACAAATCGCACCTGGGCTATCCACTCCGGCAAAAGCGACATCTGTAGTGACTATCAAAGCGAACCTGAGTTCAGGGGACATTGTTGATCAAATCAAGCCAATTTATAGCTTAGACTCAGTAAGCACTAATAACTACGGGGCAGATGGTCTTGCTAATACCTCGGATGATGATCGTGAAGAATTTTTTAATGTCTTATTTGATGCGAATGGACAAGCATTGAATCTTCAAAATGGTCAGGGGATGTGGACGAGCTATAAAGCTTCAGCCTATACCGATACCGTTGATGCACCGGCTGCCGGTACATTAGCCTTTACCGTAAATGGTGTTGCGATGTCGGTAGCATTTACGGGAACAGAGACTGCGGAGGCAGCTGCCACAGCTATTATGGCTAAAATCAATGCTAACACTACTACAACCGGTGTCAATGTTGAAAAAGATCCCACAAATCCGGCTAAATTGCTTTTTACTAATAATAATACGATAGGAACAACAGCCGCCAGTAAAAATATTAACTTAGTTGTAACCTCCGATACGGCGGCTACTGGGTTAACCAGTGGTGGGGACATTACAGCATTTCAATACACATACGTCAATGCAGGTGCCGCTTCAATCAGTGAAGTTGATGCGTCAACCGCACAACGTCAGTTTACAACGACCGAAGATTTGCGGGCTCAAATGCAGCATGATGCTCGTCTTGTGGGAGATGATCATAATAGAGTCGGTACTGTTGCTCAGGTCGATACCGTTGTATTCGCAGCTGATACAACAACGGCAGGTGATGTTATTACATGGTCAGACGGAGTCAATTCGGTAACCTTGAATGTTCCTGCAGATATTGCAGCCGGTGCTAACCAAAATGCAGTGGCTGCGGCTGTCGCAGCGGCCATAAATGCTAATCCAACTTTAGCACCACTCTATACCGCTGCAGCTGCCGGTGCTACCCTTACTATTACCTCCGATACATTGGGCACAGCTTTTAACGGAACCCTTACAACAACTGGTTTTGCTGCGCCGACATCGGATACGACGACAACACTTCCTGTTAGTGTTGATAATGATGTTTTTGATAGCGCTATTACTGTTGAGATAAATGAAAAAGGGCAATTTGAAGTAAAAAATGCTGGTAGTGCCGGAACCGATGAATACGACCTTCGTATCGCGGTAACGGGATTGACTTCAGCAGGTGTTACCGAAAATATCCGATTTACCGAGAATTTTCAAACCCTCTCGGGGACATTAACAACGGGTTCACCGACATCACGATTGAGCCAAGCCTTTAATGCCGCAACTCTCTCTACGAGTCTTGATATAGTCGACTCATTGGGAACCAAACATACGCTTCGGCTCGATTTTCGTAAAACTGCCCTCTCTGCTTCGGGAGGAACGGAGTGGATTTATGAAATCAGTGTCCCAGCCCCTGGAGACATCGGCGGAACGATCAATAAAAATGAGCTTACCAATTTAGATGCTGGACGTATTACGTTCACCAATACAGGGGCACTTGCCCTTGCGACGATCCCAAGTATTACTTATACGGCGAATAATGGTTCAGCACCGAATCAAACGATCAACTTTGATTTCGGTACCATCAACGGATTTGATGGAATGAGTAGCTTGGACAAAGATTCAGCTACGGGAGATATCCATGACGATGGTTACCCGGGTGGGGATTTAGTGGGTATTCGGATTGACCAAAGCGGTACGTTAGTAGGTTCTTTTTCCAATGGACGATCATTCGGACTTGCTCAAATCGGGATGGCAAAATTCTCGAATAACGAGGGGTTAGTCAGCGATGGCGGAAATGTCTATCTGCAATCTGCCAACTCAGGTGATCCTATCGTCGGTACGGCAGCAACGGCAGGACGCGGATTCATGCAATCAGCGGCACTTGAAGCATCAAATGTTGACTTGTCAAAATCCCTAACGCAACTTATTATTATTCAACGGGGATATCAAGCGAATGGTAAAACGATTACCACTTCGGATACGCTGTTGGAAACTCTTATCGGATTGAAACGTTAATTTAGTCAAAATTTTTAAAGGAGAACTCCGGCGAGAAGGATGAACGCCGGAACTTTGGAACTTAAGGAGTGAGTGATGAATGAGAAAACGTTACCCACGACTTGCTGCTGTCGTTTGGGATAAAAGAATTATGAATCAAATTAGTAAACGAACAGTAATAACGTTATACTTTCACTTATGAGATGGCGCACCGTAAAAAAAACACCTAAAACACAGCCTACCACAGTACCTAGAAGAGCATATGCCTCTTTTTGGCCCCGTGCAGCGGGGTTCGTCACCGATATTTTTATGATCGGATTGCCGATATCTCTACTAACACTCTTGATTTTCGGTTATGATCAAATGAATAGCGCAAGCGGTTTGGATGTGTTAGTCCATGATCCTAAAGCACAAACCAATCCTCCCAACCCTATTGCTTCAATCCTTCAAATCGGATTATTTTTCTTCACGTATGTATGGTTATGGCACCGTAACGGACAAACTCCGGGGAAAAAGCTCACCCGTATTCGGGTCGTCGATGCCGTAACGATGAAGCCGGCTTCCTATGGGAAGCTCTCCCTCCGTTTTATCGGTTATTTTTTCTCTTTTATCAGTGTAGTAGGGTTTTTTATCGGATTAGTTCGTAAAGATAACCGTTCCTTGCATGATCTTATCAGCGGTACTGCCGTTATTCGCGAAGCCTAACGTGGCTGCTTTAATCGCCTTTTTTTATTTTTTTTATTTTGCCCTTATCGGGGTACACATTATTTTTGTCCCGAAAATTCTCTCTGAGATAGGGTATGATCCGATTCAAATCGGAATTATTTTTGCCTCCGCTCCCCTTGTTCGGTTTGCTATACCGTTTTTATTCCTAAAAGGTTTTCAGCTAAGCCAAAAAACATTTTTTACCTCATTAGCCCTGATGGGGGCGAGTGCATGCGGATTTTATCTTGCGTTGGAATTCTTTTGGCCTCTGCTGATGGTCAATGTTTTTTTCGGTATCGGTATCGCCCTAATCCTCCCCTATATTGAAGTGATCGCTCTCGAGCAGATCGGGAGGGAGAAGTACGGGCGGATTCGTCTTTTCGGTTCACTCGGTTTTATCGCGGTTTCACTGCTATTGGTTCGGTATCTTACATCCCCTTATATCGGAATCGGATTTTTGATTGCGATGGCTATGCTTACCCTTATCTTTGGGGTATTGATCGGTATGAAGCATAACAAAGCCTCTTCCGGTGAATGCGGAGAGCATGATAAGCTTTGTTTTTTTTCAATACGGGATCATGTCCCTTTGTGGATCGGTTTTTTTCTTATGCAAGTGAGTTTCGGCCCTTTTTATAATTTTTTTACGATTTATACGACCGATCACGGTATCTCTTTGGATACGACAGTATGGTTGTGGAGTTTCGGGGTTATTGCTGAGATTTTGATGTTCTATTTTCAAGGGCCGTTATTGCGGGGAAATTTGTCGCGTCTTCTTCAATTTACAGCGTATATCACAGCCTTTCGTTGGCTAATCGTCGCTTTGTTTCCGGACTCTACGTCACTTTTATTCGCCTCCCAAAGTATTCATGCATTTAGTTTTGCTCTATTTCATACCGCCGCGATTGCAACGCTTTTTGAACTCTACAGCGCACGTCGTCTTTCACAGCAGTTTTTCTTCGGTATTTCATACGGTTTGGGAGGATTTGTCGGAGCTATAGGAGCCGGAGTTCTTTATCAATATTCACCGGAATTTTTATTTATCGGGGGTGCATTTGCAGCATTGGGTGCTGCAGTTGCCTTTAAAAAAAATAGCCGAAGTTAGAGATCTTCTTTTTTAAGATGTAAGTCCATCTGCGGGAAGGGGACCGTGATTTTGTGTTTATCAAACTCTAATTTGATCGATTCGGTGATTTCAAACATAACATCCCAATAATCATCTACCGCAACCCAGGGACGAACGATAAGTTGCACTCCATCTCGTTCTAATGCACCTACGGCAACGACTGCTTCAGGTTCTTTAAGTACCTTTTCATGCGATTGAAGAACATTCATCACCACCTCTTTTGCTACCCTCAAATCATCTTTATAGTCAATTTGAAATGTCATATCGATGCGACGCGTAAGATTTCCGGTGTAATTAATGATATTTCCGGCTATCAGTGCACCATTGGGGATAATAATGGAGCGGTTATCGGTTGTCGTAAGGGTTGTTGAAAATAGGTTAATGGATTTAACATTTCCCATAACCCCTGAGGCTTCAATAAAATCACCCACTTTAAAAGGTCGAAAGAAGATAATTAAAACGGCAGCGCCGACGTTGGCAAGGGTATCTTTGAGTGCAAGCCCGATAGCGAGTCCCGCTGCACCGAATACGGCAACAAAGGAGGTGGTTTCAACCCCTATATTACTGATAGCGGTTACGATAATGATAATAATCAATGCAACGTAAAGGGCATTACTCGCAAAGGAGATTAGCGTCGGATCGACACGGGTTCTCTCCATCCCTTTACGCATAAGCGCTACAATTTTACGCGCTATCCATTTGCCGATAAAGAAGATGAGGAGTGCCCCAAGAATTTTGAGTCCGTATTCGGTCGCATACCCCATTGCCAAATCAGTGTAGTAGGTCATTTTGTCTTCATAATGTTCGATTTTTTGTAACATACTGCCCTCTTTAACGATACTCGACGATCTGTTTCATCTCAAGCCGTTTTTGCTCGCTTTGAGCTTTTGTACGGTATCCGAATGCACAGATAACGGCGACACTATGGCCGTACTCGAGATCCAAAATTGCCTCTACCTCATCTTTATCAAACCCCTCTATCGGACAACTGTCGATTTTTAGTGTTGCGGCGTAAGTCATCATATTTGCCAAGGCAATATAACACTGTTTTGCCGTCCAATTCTCCAACAGCACTTCATCGCATTCGATCGGAGCCAAATAGTTTTTATAAACACCCATATAGGTATCGACTGCGTCTGAGGGGAGTCCTCGGCGTTCAAACATTTTGCGTACATACGGAGTACCGCTTCGCACGGTGTCATTATCCGTCGTAAATATCACCAGTTCGGAACATTCGGTAATCTGATTTTGATTCCAACAAGCGCTTTTTAGTGCTTTACGCAGAGCAGGTTTTCGGATAACGATTAACCGCCACGGCTCCATTCCAAACGATGAAGGGGAGGTACGGCCCACGTCCAAAATAGACTCAAAGGTCTCGGCGGGAATTTGTTTTTCGGCATCAAATACTTTACAGGCATGACGGAACGCCATCGCTTCTAAGAATTCTGACATTGCATTCTCCTCGTGTGAATAAGTGTATCTATTGTAACGTAGAGTTCTTTATGGGGAGTAATAAGAGTATCCAAAATTACCCGATATTTGAGATAAGTTTGCCAAGCAATTTCAGACGGTTTAGGGCGGCCTCGCTTTATCAGCTCCAAACTGACCGCCGCATTGATAAACCCTTTCCAGAGTTTGACTTCGTCGTTATCTTCAAATCGATGAGGATACCATAACGGTTCCAGATCTTCATGCGCATCATAATAACGTCCCTCAGTAAGCGAAAGGGTAAACGCATCAAACGCTTCGGTTATACCCGTAAATTCTTGCGCCAATACCCGCGTCCTCCTCGTAAACTTATGCACACATGGTTTGGAAATTTACTCCGAAACTCCCGTAATCGCTCTTTAGATGACTTTCCGCTGTCACAGTAGAATACAAAGACGCTCCCTTCGGGTTCATTGCGTAAGAGCGGTGGAGCGTAGAGAACGGTTTCTGCTCCGTCGATAGGGTTTAATATCGTATCGATCAACAAAACTTTAACCCCGTTAGATTCTAAGGTTTGTTTGTTTTTGAGATACTCTTCCTGCGTCCATTCATCGACGCCCAGATCGATCATTTCAGCCCCTTTGCTTATCGTTTTGCGAAAGTTTATCAAATCAATAAAGGCTTTAGCCTTAGGATTTTAGGCTACACTTACGCTATGGCAAAGAAAAAGAAAAAAATGATCAAACTCAACCAATCCATTCGCCATTTTTTCGGCGACGAAGGATTCGATGAAGGGATTGAGCGCTTACCCAGTGAAGTCCTCATCGCTCTCGCCCATACACTGGGAATATTTAACGGTACGACGGATAAAGCAACCCTGATTAAAACTTTTCGGAGAATTTGGTCGGAAGGGGAGACCGATAATCGAGAAATGATAGTTGCCTTTTTCAAAAATGAAGGGAAAATCTATCCCAATCCAAAGCCCAAAGAGAAGCCGCATGAGCGGGAAGAAAGAATCGATGAAATTTTGGAAGCTTTTGAGATTACACCGGATGAACGCCGCGCATTGCATGCCGCATTTATCGACATACGCACCCGTAAAATCACCCTTGAAAAAATTGCCGGCAAACTGGAACACATCCGTTATACCCACAAACGTGAGGCGCTTGAAAAAGCATTAGAGGGAAAATTCAATTTTGATGATACGTTAGAGTATTACGCTCCTATAACGTATCATGTTGAGGGTGAGAGTTTTAGCAAAATTCATGTCCTTAAAACGCCTCCGCTTAATGAAAAACGGCTCCATGAAGAGACGTTAGAAGTTTTGGTCCCAGAAATAACAGAACTTAAATCTGAACTAACACGCCAAAAACAAGAGCAAATCAATCTGTTTTTAGCTTCACTCAACTTTCGATCGCATCGGTATCTCACCCAAGAGCAGATTATTACCGCACTAAAAAGTGCCCCTCCTTCTGTGCAAACTTACGGGATATTAAACGGTGATATTTTGCGGGATGTATTGGCCCGTTATTTTCATACCGAGCTTGCTTCCAGTACCAATGATGATTTGATCATCGAGATTGATAAGGAGCTGAATCTTCCCCACCGTCTTGAACCGTTTGAATACTCTCTATCTCTTCATCTGGATGCCGCAGAGCTAAGCCGCCAGATATGGAATGAAGAGGAACTTAGTGTTAGCGCGATGATAGAGGAGCAAAGTTTACACGTTGAACGGGGATTTTTAGAGGAATTAGAACATTTGATTCATGAATGTCGTACTCGTGCAAAACTTCTGGAGATAGAGGATGAGCAGCTCTATACGATTGTTTATGAGTTACTTCTGCCCTATCTTATACATACTCCGCATATCAGTTCTAAAACAACCCGTAAGGTTTTGTTTGCCTTTGATCAGCGCAATGCGAATGAGCTTCTAAAGCGGCAGCGTCAAGCACTCCTTGCCAGAACCGTTCGTGATTTTAAAAACCTTTTTCCTTTAGCTCGATCCCTTCGACGCCGTCTTATTTTCCATACGGGGCCTACTAACAGTGGTAAAACGTATACGGCGTTTCAACAGCTCAAAAAAGCGGGGACGGGATATTATCTCGCACCGCTACGTTTGTTAGCGTTAGAGGGGTACGAGAGCCTTCGTGATGATGGGGTCAGTGCATCCCTTATTACCGGAGAAGAGCAACTCCTTGATGAAGATGCGACCCATATCAGCTCTACCATCGAGATGCTCAGTTTCGAAACAGAGGTCGATTGCTGTGTTATCGATGAGGTACAAATGATCGATGATCGTGATCGGGGATGGGCGTGGGCGAATGCTATTATCGGTGCCCCTGCCAAAACTGTCATTATGACCGGATCACCGAATGCCCGTGAAGCGATCATAGCCCTCGCCGAATATTTGGATGAACCGCTTGAAATTGTAGAATTTGAGCGAAAAAATCCCCTTGAACTTCTCAAATCTCCTACGCCGATTGATGCGATAGAACCTAAAACAGCGGTGATCGCATTTACCCGATCCAACGCCCTTCGACTCAAACAACAGCTCTCTAAAACCTATCGCACCAGTGTTATCTACGGTAATCTAAGCCCTGAGGTTCGTCGAGAAGAGGCACGCCGTTTTCGTGAAGGGGAGACCGATATTCTCGTTGCTACCGATGCAATCAGTATGGGATTGAACCTCCCGATCAAAACGCTCCTCTTTTCCAAAGCGGACAAATTCGACGGTCAAAACCAGCGCAATCTGACCGCAACCGAAGTACGACAGATTTCAGGACGGGCCGGGCGGTATGGGTTGAGTGAAAAAGGGTACGTTGGGGCACTTACAGGAGACGTTCTCAAAACCATTTCTTCTCTTTTTACAAAAGAGATAGAGCCGATTGCTTTACCGTTTAATGTCATGGCCAATTTTGATCACATTATGTTGGTTTCCAATATTTTGGAAGAAAAATCGCTTTCAGAAATTATCGATTTTTTTGTCTTAAATATGAAATTTGAGGGGCCGTTTCGCGCCGCTAATCTCGAATCGATGCAGGAAGCTTCCGCTATTGTTGATCGCTACGATCTGGATATGCGGACTAAATATACTCTGGCTACGGCACCGTTATCAACTTCTTCACCGCTTGTGATGGCGGCATTTGAACGATATGTCAGAGCATTGGAGCAGAAAAAACCGATTGCGTATATTCCACCGAGAGCGTTAGGGAATTATGCGTTATCGATGGAAGAGCTCCAAGAGGCCGAAGATCGGATTAAAGAGATTAGCCTTTATCTGTGGTTATCGTATCGGATGGGAGAATATTTCGTCGATGCCGAGAAAGCACGGATGTTTCGGGGAGAGCTGAACCGTTTTATTGAAAACTCTCTCCAACAAAGCCATTTTGTTCCGCGATGCAAAACATGCGGTAAACCGTTGGCACCGAATGCTGAATTCGCAATTTGCCAAAGTTGTTTTAATAATCTTAATCGAGCTAAAGCTCAGCAAACGCGTCCTGCAGGAGCCGAAAAACGGTATACATCAAAGCGACGTTAAAATAGCATCGTGTTGTTGCATCCGGATAAATGCATCGACCAACTCCATATCAAGATGGTGCTGCATCGATATTTTCATAAGGCGTAATGTTTCGTATGAGCTCATTTTGTCTTTATAGGAACGCTGTGTGGAAAGGGCGTCAAAGACGTCGCATACGCCGATAATTCGGGCAAAGAGAGTGATGCTTTTTCCCATAAGCCCATCGGGGTAGCCGTTTCCGTCAAGTTTTTCATGATGATGGCGTATTCCATCGAGAATACTACGATCACGAATACCTATTTTCAACGCAATCGTATATCCATAAAGGGGATGGTGTTTCATCTCTTCAAACTCGCTGTCGGTTAGTCTCCCTTTTTTATTGGTTATGTTCGGATTGACTCTGCTTTTGCCTAAATCATGCAGTAATGCCGACATTCCTAACTCTTCGAGGGTAACAGGTTCCAGCTTTAGATACGATCCCAAGCTCAGAGAATAGATACAGACATTAATCGAATGGGTATGGGTATAGTAATCGTAGGCTGTAATTTTGATCATAGATTCTATCGCATGGGTATCACTGAAAATTGTATTGACAAAGGTATTGACCACTTGTTTTGATTTCGGAACATTTTCAAGCTCTTCGGGATTTTCAAACATTTCATCAAGGATAACCGAAGCCTGTCGATAGATAACGGCAGCTTTTTTTGTAATCGGTATTTGTTCATTACGTGCAACGGCTTGCACCAGCTTATCTACAAAGCGGTTATAGGAGGGGAGATCACTTTGCCGTATGTAAAGGGATCGGATCTGTTCGATCTTTGTTTTGTCATTTGAGCTGATAGGGGTATTCTGAGCTAAAAAAAAGGATTTATCAGAGAACTTGTCGTCTGTTGAGAAGAGATCGAACGAGAGAATATCTCCAATGTCCAAAAGCCATTTTTCAATTTCGACATAGACTTCATGGGGAGTTTCATCATAGCGTCGGGAAATGCGTACCTGTTTCACATCCGTAGCCGCTTAGCGCAACAAATCCGAATAGTCATATTCTGAAGGATTTAAAAAGATTTTTCCCTCCCGAATACTGAGGCGTATATCGGTTTCACCTAAAGCTTCGAAACGTTTTTTTATTTTTTTATTTTCTTTCTCTTTGTAACGTTTGAGTTTTAAAAAGGATTTGAGGGATATCCATTCATCAATTTCACTATCAACAACATCTGCATTGATGGCATCCGGTGTTTCTGCTTCTTGCATTACCGTATCGGTATTAACGTGAGAGAGAAATTTTGTGGCAACAACATGTAAAACATTGCGCAATTGAGCGTCACGCTCTTTGTAAATCTGCTCTACTTTGATCCGTTCATCGATGAGCATCTGTTCTCGCTGATCACGTAGGCGAGAGGTCTCTTTTTCGAGAACATCCACTTTTTCGCGAAGACGATCATTCTCTTGTTCGATATAGAGGGTATAACGAGCGTCATTAACTGCGTTAGTAGCCGTATTGTTTTTAGCAGATTCAACCGCAACGTACTTTACCCCATTATCAACGATACAGTCCAAACTGCCGCGTCGTATCCGGTTGTGAATCGCTTCTTTGGAAACATTAAAATACTCTGCAGCATCGGCAATCGTCATTTTTTTCATCTAAACTCCCAAATTCTCAAGCCTCGTCGGATTTATTTTAGCATCATTTCACTTGCTCTGCAGCATTATGTAAAATCTGCGGATGTTATTCTTATCGGAAATTATCAAAAACGAGAGGAGCTTCCCACTCCATCGCTTTAATGTGCGCCATGATTTTTTGGAGCTCATCAATCTGTTTGGATTTAATACGGATATGTTCACCCTCGATTGCGACGGAAGCTTTTGTTTTTAGATTTTTGATTTCAGCTTGAATCTTTTTAGCCTCTTTGGCGTCGATGGTATCAACGATTTTATAGGTTGCTTTACGGCTTCCTCCGCTTGCGTCTTCGGTTTTGAGTTCATTGAGAGCTTTGGAAGAAAGCCCTCTTTTGATCAGTTTTCCGATAACAATATCTTTTAGCGCGTCAAGTTTACTATCACTGGATGCGAGAAGAATGAGCTGCTTCTCTTTTTCACGGTAATTAATCTCATAGGTGACCCCTTTGAAATCATAACGGCCGATTACCTCTTTTTCAGATTGGGCAATCGCATCTTTAAAGGCTTGAAGATCAATTTTTGCGGAGATGTCGAGAGAGTGTTCAGATGCCATACTACTGTCCTATACAAACGTTTATTTATAACAGTTAGTATAACACACCCAAACTATAATTTGAAAACGGATTAAAACATTGGGCTACCGAAATCAAGCCCTCCTCCAAATGCCATCCCAGCATTAGGGTCTTGATATCCCAACATGGAGGATTTCATCCGTAGCATCGTAATGTCTTGTTTAGGTGCAATGTTTTGAGGACAGACGGGGACACATTCACCGCAAAGGGTACAATCCCATATACCGTTGGTTTGTATGGCCGCTATTTTTATAGCACTGTTTGTTTCGCGCAGATCATTGACGTAACGCCAAACGCGGGTAAGCGCGAAAGGGCCGATAAAATCCGGATTCACCGCATAGACGGGGCAAGCGCTGTAACATGAAGCGCATAAAATACAATCGCTTTGCGTCTCGATGCGGTGTGCCTCTTCATCAGAGATATTACCCTCTAGTGAATCTTCACTCCACGCTTTAGCAGTAGCATTAAAACGTTCGATCGCTGAAGAATCAACGACTAAATCTCGAATAACGCGGGTATTTCGGATCGGTTCTACCGTATCGCCGTTTACGGGTTTGTATTCACACATCAATACTTCTCGCCCGTTGACCCGTACCGAGCAGCTTCCGCAAACTCCGCTGCGGCATCCGTGGGAATAGGTTAGTGAGGGGTCGATTTTAGTTTTGATATGATTTAAAACCGTAAGAAGGGTAACATTCTCTAACTCGACGTTATAACATTGTGCTGTAGAATCAGCACTGCGTACTACATTGATCTCCATCAGTCACACCATTCTCTTTCATTCTCTTCTTCATCGTCGTCAAAATCATCATCTATATCTTCATTCATTGTATAAAATCCGCGCATAGCACTCCATCCTCTTTCCATGTGATTGTGTGGGCTCCGAACATTTGATCATTTCGTTTAGGGGCGTCGATTCGGTAATGCGCCCCTCTGCTTTCAACTCGGCTGATCGCACTGACGACGATAATTTCTGAGAGCTCTATTTTGTTTCCGAATTCGATAAATTCGACCAGATTGGTATTGCATATTTTGGACTTATCACGTGGTCCCATAAACGGCAACTCTTTTTGCATTTGTCGAATCGCCCCCAATACCGCTTTAAGACCCATGTCATCCCGGATAAGTCCAACATTGTTATAGAAGATATTGGCTAACATCTCTTGTTTTTGATAGAAGTCAATTTGATTGGTAAAATACATTACCCCACGGACGAAGTTTGTATCTTTGGCTAACTGATGGTTATCGAGTGCAGGAGAAGGGTGTTTCGCCCCGTATTCAGAAGCATTGGCCCCGCAATGAAGACCAAATACCACTAGCTCCAATAACGAATTTCCTCCCAAACGGTTAGCGCCGTGCGTTTTATGATTAGCACACTCTCCGACGGCAAATAACCCCGCTATACTGCTCATACAGTGTGCATCGACTTCAATTCCCCCCATACTGTAATGGGCAGAGGGTTTGATCGGGATCAGTTCATGTACGGGATCGATTCCCTCGTAAATTTGTGCTAATTTACGCTCTTGAGGAAGTTCATGATTGATGAACTCTTCTCCCAAGTGACGAATATCCAGATAAACGGCACCGCTGGTTGCTATCTCCTCATGGATTGCACGGGCAACTATGTCACGAGGAGCGAGTTCATCGGTAAAACGTTCTTTATTTCCATTTAGCAAATAACCACCTGCTCCACGTGCACTCTCAGAAATTAATATCGAAGAGTTTTTCAATGCGGTCGGATGGAACTGAATAAACTCCATATCGGCAAGCTTTGCACCGGCACGTACTGCCGCCGCTAAACCGTCTCCCGTAGCCTGAACCGAGTTGGTGGAATGTTTGCCGTACAATCCGCCGTACCCGCCGGTAGAGAGAATAACCGCATCGGCTCGGATCTCTTCAACGTCACCGCTCTCAATATTCAAAAAGGTTGCCCCCAAGACACGGTTTGTCTCTTCATCAACAATCAGATTCAGTAAAAAGCGCTCATTTTTAAAGGTAATTCCTGCTTTAAGGCATTGATCGTAAAGGGTATGCAGAAGTTTTAGCCCGGTGTAGTCTTGTGCATAACAAGCTCGGGGTGCACTTGCTCCCCCCAATCGGCGTCTCGCAATCTCTCCTGATTCATTACGGCTAAACGGTAGTCCGATAGCATTGCACCAACGAATGGCTTCAGGGGCTTTTTCACACATAAAAGTAATTCGTGCTTCATCTCCCAATCCCGCAGATGAACGAAAGGTGTCATCAATATGATTTTGGATGGAGTCATCTGCCCCTAAAACAGCGTTTATTCCCCCTTGTGCCATTGAAGTTTGGGAACGTGTCGGTAGTGTTTTAGAAGCTATAATCACTTCCGCACCCGACTCATGTGCCGAGAGTGCGCTCACTAATCCGGCTCCGCCGCTGCCGATAATCAATACTTTTGCCATGCAATGACTCCTTGTTATCGCGATTGTATCCCATAGATTGTTAGCGCACACTCAAAAAGATCGACTAATTTTTAGGATAAAATAAACTATGCAAACTTTATTCTCTATTATGGGTATTTATCTTTTTATTGCTGTCGGTTTCGGTGCCAAATGGGTATTTAAAGAGAAAATCGATGAGCGTACTATTACTCTGCTCAGTGTCTATTTTTTACAAATCTTTCTCACCTTTTGGGGACTTCTAAAACGTCCGATCGATACGGAACTTCTCGTTGCACCTGCACTTTATCTTGGGATTACATTGGTATCTTTGCTCCTTATGATTCCGCTGGCACGTCTCCTTTTTAATGATTCTAAAGAGCGTTCCATCGCCACCGTTGCGGCACTGATCGGCAATACGGGTAATCTCGGTATTCCGTTGGGAATCGCACTGTTTGGAGAGATGAGCGTCCCCTATCTTACCCTCATCAATCTTGTCAACGTTTTCGTCGTCTATACCATCGGAGTGTTTTACTATTCACGGGGAGAATTCAGCGTGCGCGGTTCACTTTTCAATATTCTCAAACTTCCCGTTCTTTGGGTGGCTATGGTTGCTATTGCCCTTAACCTTGTTGGCTATGTGCCTAGCCCCGCCGTCGATAAAACACTGATGATGGGGGCGTATGCGTCGATGACGATGCAGTTGGTACTGTTTGGGATTTATCTCTACGGCATTAAACTCGGGGAGATCAATCTACGACTTACCGCATGGGTCAACGGAACAAAATTTATTTTGATACCCGTGATCGCATTTTTTGTATTGGGGATGGTGGAGATGGACAGTACCGTGAAGGGGATTTTGTTTTTGGAGTTGTTGGTTCCATTAGCCGTTGCCAATGTCAACCTTGCCTCACTCTATCATTGCGCCCCTCGCACCGTTACGGTACAAGTATTTGTAACGTCGGTATTGTTTTTGGGGATAGCGCTGATACTTCCTACGCTGTTAAAAATGTTTTGATATTCTCGATTGTAGAAGCGATAAGCCGTTCACGTGCTTCACGTGACGTCCATGCGATATGGGGAGTGATGTAGAGGCGTTCAGGATATTTTACGGCCAAAAGAGGATGCGGTGTTTTCATCGGCTCAGATGCTAACACATCGAGTCCGACAAAAATCGGCTTGACGTCAATGATCACCGAAAGAGCATCTTCATCCACAATCCCGCCGCGACCGAGATTGAGCAATACCGCACCGTCTTTCATCTGCAACAGTTCAGAGTGGGAGATCAGATTTTCGGTTGATTTGTTAAGAGGTGCATGGATAGAGAGGATATCACTGTTTTCGATCAAACGGCTCAGTGTCGTTTTCTCAAAATCGGTATTCTCATTTTTCCCTGAGGTTGAGTAATAACAGACGTTAGCACCAAATGTACGGGCAATATTTGCAACAGAGCGACCGATCTCGCCCAGTCCGATAATCCCCCATGTTTTCCCGCGCAGTTCACTGAATGAAGGGCCGATATGGGCAAATACCGCTTCCTTCTGCCATGATCCGCTTTTAACGTACTCATCGTAATAACGACTATGCCCCATCAGGTAAAACAACATTGAAAACGTGTGCTGAACTACCGCATCGGTCGAGTACCCCGCCACGTTTTTGACACGGATTCCACGACGTGCCGCCGCCTCATGGTCGATGTTATTCATCCCCGTCGCCGCAACACAGATGAGTTTTAGGTTCGGGGCGGCTTCCATTTCGGCATCGCTAATCACCACTTTGTTGGTCACGATCACTTCCGCATCACAGATACGCGCTTTCGTCTCATCCCCGCAAGTTGTCTGATAGATAGTCACATCACCTAAATTATCAAACCCTACTAACGACGTATCACCGTAGGTTAGTGCATCGAGAATGGTTATATTCATGCGTCTTGAATCTTTTTAATCAATTTTTTCGCTTTTTTGAGTGCTTTATTTACTTTGTCAAATACGAGGACAACCGCCATGCGTCGTCCCACGTGCGCTTCAGGTTTACCGAATACGCGGACAAAACTGTTATCATCGAATAGCTCATCGGCAACATCGATCACCGGTTCATGCGATTCAACGGTAGATTTGAACGCCGCACTTGCACCGTCACCGTAGAAGGTAAATCCTAACGGCAATCCAAGCACTGCTCTTACATGCAGAGCGAACTCACTTTGGCTTTGGGTGATGAGCGTCACCATCCCCGTATCATGCGGGCGCGGGCTCACTTCACTGAAATAGACCTCATCCCCTGCCACAAACAGCTCAACACCAAAGAGCCCTTTCCCACCCAAACCGTCGGTAATCGCTTTGGCGATCTTTTGAGAACGCTTGAGTGCTTTTTTGGACATCTCCATCGGTTGCCAGCTGTAAATATAATCGCCGTCTTTTTGGATGTGTCCGATCGGCTCACAAAACACGGTCTCTACTCCGTTACGTGCCGTGAGCAACGTGATTTCGTAATCGAAACGGATAAACTCTTCGACAATCAGTTCGCTCGCATCGCCGCGTGCTTCTTTGGCAATCTCCCATGAGTTTTCTAAATCAAACGGACTGTGCGCGATACTTTGCCCGTGACCTGAGCTACTCATAACCGGTTTAATCACACACGGGAATCCGACATCGTCAGCCGCACTGCACATATCCTCATAGGTACTCACGAAATGATAACGGCTTGTTTTAAGACCCAATTCCTCCGCAGCGAAACGGCGAATATTTTTGCGGTTCATTGTTTTGTTGACCGCTTCGGCATTGGGGATAACGCAAAACCCCTCCGCTTCAGCCGCAAATAGCGCATCGATGCTGATCGCTTCGATTTCAGGGAGAATGTAATCAGGTTTCTCTTTACGGATAATTTTTAAAACCGCTTCTTGATCTTGCATATTGATCACATGTGATCGGTTTGCAACCAGGTGTGCAGGAGCATGTTTATATCGATCTACCGCGATCACTTCGATCCCTAAACGCTGTGCTTCGATGGCGACTTCTTTGCCGAGTTCGCCGGAGCCTAAGAGCATGATTTTTTTGGAATTGGTTTTAAGGGGTGCGCTAAAGAGCATAATGTAGCCTTGTGCAGAAATTGTTACACGAAGTTTATCATAGGGTTAGTAAAGGTTTTGTTACAGAAGGGAAAATTGAGGGGAAGAGGTGTAACCCAAGCGCCGAAGCGCAAGGAATTACAGGCGAGATTCGTAACGTCGCATCATATACAAACGTTTTAACATCTTTTTGCGAGCGCTGATTTTGAACTGTTTACGCTTTTCAGTCTCTGTAATATGGTTACGACGAGCACGGGCTTCAGTAACAATCAGATTACGATCTGTTTGTTTCTTGAAACGGCGATAAGCAGCATCAAAGTTATCATCTTGTCTAAGAACGATACCAGGCATTCACATCACCTACTTTCTATTTAAAATTTTGAAAGCGAATTGTATCACAATTTTAAGTATATAAAGTACTTTTTATCCAAACCTTGGTTATGATTGTTTATTATACTTCGATCTGGAGTCTTGAAATGAGCCCTCGCAAAGTCTTAATGTGGCTAATTTTTATTGGAATGATGATCCCTCCGATAGTATGGGTTTTTTTACTTGCTTTTTCTCATCTTTTCACCATTGATGAACTAATATCGATACTTTTTTCACTCCCTATGGCATTTTATATGATAATAGCTACTTCGATTATGTTGTTAGGATTTCGTCATACGTTGCTTAAAATAGAAAACCTCATGAAGAATGATAGCAATCATGAAGAAGCCGCAAAAATAATTTCCAAATTGCCCTATCGGTTTTTAATTGGACAGCTCCTTTATACTTCACTGGGTCCTGCGGTTGTTCTCTCTGGAAAATCGTTTATATCGCTTGAACGATTCGGTCTTGCAGAATTTGCCGTACTCCCCTTATTGCTGCTCTTTATCATCCCTGTTTTTATTTTATTTGTTATCCGCCTCGAAGAGTGGGTAACAAAAGTCCCTCTTAGTGAACAGTACCCTTTTATCTCTTTTGGAAAAAAAATGGTTTTGGCTATTTTTACGACCATTTTGGGGAACATCGTTTTACTCGTTTTACTCAATACTATTTTATTTTATTCGGTACCGAATCTCGATTTATCCACATTATTGAGTAAAAACATTACTGTTGCCATCATCGGTATTACGATTTCAGCTCTAAATATCACCCTTCTTGTCGCCCAGGTTACTCGTCCGCTTAAAAGTCTAACCGATAACCTCAAAACCGATCTTTTTAATCTTACTAAATCATTTTGCGGTTTTACCCGTGACGAAACAGGGGTAATGATGAGTACCTTAAACCGTTTTGTGGCTGAGATAGAACATTCAGTTTCCCACTCCAAAGAGATATCAAGCGCTAATCTCAATACGGCACAGCAACTTGATAAGATTAATGAACAAATCAAACATCGAGTGCATGAAAGCCATAAAATCACTCATGCAACCTCAGAACAAGCGCATTCCATTCAAATTATCGTTGATGAGGGAGTTCAAAATTTTACGGTTACTTTAAATACCATGAATCATGCGTTAAGCCAACTGCATCACGGCAAAAATGAGCTCTCCAATCTTCTCGAAACTATCTCACATAGCACGCATCTCGAAGCGGAACTTGGAAATAAACTTGATCAGCTAAATAGCGAAGCTTCTCAAGTTAAACATATTCTCTCTGTTATCGGCGATATCGCCGATCAGACAAATCTCCTCGCCCTCAATGCGGCTATCGAGGCAGCACGTGCCGGAGAGCATGGAAGAGGGTTTGCCGTTGTCGCGGACGAAGTTCGAAAATTAGCCGAAAAAACACAGCATAGCCTCACAGAAATTAATGCAACCATCAATATTATCGTACAAAGTATCTCGGATGCTACTGATCAGATGCGCTACAATACCGATGCCATGAAAAATGTAACTACTATCTCGGAACAGGTAGATCAAGACATTAACGAAACGGTTGAGGCTATGGAGCAAACCAATACCCTGACACAGCAAAGCGTTGCTAATTCTCAAGTCATTGCACAACATAGTGCATCAATGCTTTCACATATGGAAAAACTTGAATTGATTACAACGAGCAACGATATTTCAATGGAAGAATTGTCCGATATCGTTCGAACAATCACAAAATCAGCAGATGCGCTAAACACTCAACTGGGGCAATTTAAGACACATTAATAAAGCCCCTTTTCGCTAAAATATCTTTATGATTACCCAAGACTCCATCGAGGCTTTAAAAGCCCGACTTGATATTGTCGATATCGTCGGCTCTTACATCGAGCTCAAACGAGCGGGAAGCAGCTTCAAAGCACCTTGCCCGTTTCATGATGAGAAATCCCCCAGCTTCGTGGTCAATCCTGCACGCCAAAGCTACCACTGTTTCGGATGCGGAGCGCACGGTGATGGCATCAAATTTGTTATGGAATATGAGAAGCTTAACTATCCCGAAGCGATTGAAAAACTGGCTGCTTCGAGTAATTTTACCCTTCATTACACCGATGACACAAAACAAAAAAAACGCTCTAATTTACTCGAAATACTTAACGATTGGTACCAAAAACTTTTAGAGCAAAATAAAACGGCAACGGATTACCTCCATGAGCGGGGGATTTACGCTTCCAGCATCGAGCGATTCGGGATCGGATACGCTCCGACCTCCCCTGAAACACTTCGGTTTTTAGAGCAGCGCAAGCTCTCTTCTGCCGAAGCGGTCGAACAAGGGGCTATCGGACGGGGGGATGATGGTCGTCTCTTCGCCCGTTTTATCGAACGGATCACCTTTCCGATTCACTCCACCAGCGGTGCTATCGTCGGATTCGGCGGGCGTACCATCACCGGACATCAGGCCAAATACGTCAATTCCTCCCAAAGTGCCATTTTTAATAAATCACGCCTCCTCTATGCCTATCATCTCGCCCGTGAAGCGATTTATCGTCGTCGAGAGATCATTGTAACTGAGGGATATCTCGATGTCGTGATGCTCCATCAAGCGGGATTTACCCATGCCGTTGCGACACTCGGAACGGCACTTACTTCTGAACATCTTCCGTTATTACGCAAGGGGGAACCAAAAGTTTTTGTGGCTTATGACGGGGATAAGGCAGGACGTGCCGCCGCTTTCAAAGCGGCAAAACTCCTCAGTATGTCAGGATTTGACGGAGGAGTAATATTGTTTGAGGGGGGGCTTGATCCTGCCGATATGATCAAAAGCGGACAAATCGAGCAACTTAATACGCTCCTTCATCGTCCTATCCCTTTCATCGAGTTTGCGCTAAATGAAATGATTGCACAATATGATTTGCAAAATTTTAAAGATAAAGAGACCGCGTTACATGAGGCAACCGGTTTTCTAAAAACGCTATCTCCTCTCATGCAAGAAGAGTATAGCCGATATCTCGGTTCAAAAATAAGTGGAGTAAGTTCTAAACTAGTTTCTCTTGGAACTTCGCACAAAACCCATTCAATTTTAAAAACTTTATCAGGACAGGATATCTGGGAATTAAGTCTGATTAAAACAATTATAGAACGACCGCAGATAACAAATTCCCTTCTTGATTTTATCGATTCCTCTATGCTCCAATATCACACGGTAGAGTTTAATGCCGCAATTAATGGTGAGATGAATCACCCGCGATTAAATGAGATCATTATGGATAAAGAAATTTTAGTTATGGAGGGTGATGACGGACTCAAAGCAGAACTTATTACCTTCTTGAGTTCTCATTATAATCGTGAATTGAAAAAACTCACCACCCAAAATACGGTATCATTCGATCAAAAATCGTATTTAATACGTCAATTTCGTGAGAAAATCGAACGCCTTAAACGGGGCGAGTTAGTGCCGCTCACATAAACAAGGAACTCCATGAAAGCAATAGCACTCTTTAGCGGCGGACTTGATTCGACTCTTGCCATGAAACTCATTCTCGATCAAGGAATCGAGGTCATTGCGTGTAACATCAATACAGGATTCGGTTCCACTAAAGATCGACTAAATCACATGAAAAATATGTGTGAACAAGTCGGTGCCGAATTTAAGAGTGTTGATATCCGTGATGAATACATTCGCGAAGTCCTCTTTACGCCGAAATACGGCTACGGTAAAAACTTCAATCCCTGTATTGATTGTCATGCTAAAATGTTTGAAGTGGCCAAACGTCTTATGGAAGAGTGGGGGGCAAGTTTTCTGATCAGCGGAGAAGTTTTGGGTCAGCGTCCGATGAGTCAAAACCGTGAGTCACTTGATAAAGTACTCAATCTTAGTAACTGCGACGGATTACTCTTGCGTCCTATGAGTGCCAAATCATTGGAACCGACGATTCCTGAAATCAACGGGTGGGTTGATCGTGAAAAACTTGAAAATATTGTTGGACGGAATCGTGAACGTCAGATAGAACTGGCAGAGGCATTCGGACTTAAAGATTATGAGGCTCCGGGAGGGGGGTGTTTGCTCACTGATGAAAAGTTCTCCAATAAAATTCGTGATTTTATTGCCCATGACACGCTGGAAGTAGCAGATATTCCGACATTGAAATACGGGCGTCAGCTTCGTCTTCCTGAGGGGGCAAAATTTATTATCGGACGCAATGCTGAAGATAACGCGATACTCGAAGGGATTGAAAACTCTAAATACATTCACATCCATACGGAGCTTTTTGGACCGCATTCATTGATCTCTTCTGCCGCGAGCAATAATGATAAAGTATTGGCGGCAAAACTGGTGTTAGCTTATTGTAAACCGGGATTTGAGGGGGAGCAAACGCTTGATTTCGGAGGGACACCGCTAACCACCGTTAGCGATTTAAGTCGTAACGATGCTCAGAAGTATTTTATTTGATATTATTTTGCGACTGAACAGCCGTAACCCGCTTTTTTAACGGCATCACACAATACTTCAGCCTTTGTGCCATCGGCAGTGGTTACTTCCGCTTTACCTTCTTTGAGATACACCGTAGTCTCTTTAACTCCTCCTACATCATTGAGGGTACCTTTGACATTTTTAACACATGCCGGGCACATCATACCGTTGACATTGAGTTTTACAAGTTGATCGGCACTCGCCATCGTGACTAATGCACATAGGGAAAGTAGAACTTTTTTCATTCACGCATCCTTTAAATAATTTCATGCTATTGTTTCATAGAACTGTTAAATTTGTGTTAAGTCTTAACACTGTTGTAACAAAAATTATTTAAACTATTGATATTCACTAAAAGGTTTGATTATGCACGGTATCGAATGGTGGCTCATAATTTCGATTGCATTCGCAGGAAGTTTCGGTCACTGTATCGGAATGTGCGGAGGCTTTATCGTCGCGTACAGCTCTACTAAAATTGATGATTCTATGAGTCGCAGTGCGCAGTTTATTCGACACGGTGCCTATAATATCGGACGGGTTAGCTCTTATATCATTTTGGGGATGATATTCGGCGCTATCGGCGCTTTATTCGCACTTTCAATGGAGATGCACGGTGCGCTCTTTATCTTCGCAGGAATTATTATGATTATCACTGCATTGGGGATGTTTGGCGTATCGTCCCTTATTCATGCACTGGAGCGTGGGTTTTCGAGTAATACATTATTTAAAACCCTTTTTTCCCGTCTTATTAAAAGTAAGAGTATCGGAAGTTTTTTTGCATTGGGAGTTATGAACGGATTTTTCCCTTGCGGATTTGTCTTTTTCTTTGCGGCAAAAGCGGCAGCGTCTGCTTCGATTATCGACGGAGGGCTCATTATGGCGGCATTTGGTTTAGCAACGGTTCCGACTCTTCTTGCACTTGGGCAATCGGTTAGCTTTTTCAAAGAGATTGCATTCCGTCAGACTATGAACCGTATTGCTGCTTTGGCTATTCTTATTTACGGTCTTTACAGTATTTATTACGGATTGGCCTATTTTTTCGATTTACCGTTGTAAGGATGCGATTGCCGCTTCAAAAGCCGTTCGATTCAGTCCGAATTTTTGTATAAGCTCTAATGCCGAGGAAATCCCTTCTTCGCTAAAAGTATTTTGCAGATTGAGTGTTTTCGTAACAACTCTTAGCACTTGAGCGTAAGGGTTTTGAGTGTCTTGGTTGGATATTTCTCGTAAAGCATCAATGAGAGCTTCATCAAAATTCCAATGTTCAAACATCGTTGCCGCAATTTCATAGCTGCATATTCCGAGATAATTTCGTTCAACTTCTTCAAGCGGTTTCCCTTGTGAAATTTCTTCTGCAAAAGCCTCTAAATTACCGGATGTGATAATCTTTAAGGAACCGACAAGCTTTCCAAGTTCCATTAAAAAAGCACTGCTTTGTAGTAATGGCAACATAGATTTATCTACGTTCCGATACCACTCTCTTGCTAGGGCCATTTGTAATGAAGATACTTTTGTTAACTCATCAATCGTTACGCCATAAGGGGTTAAATCAATAACTACTACTTTTTTAATGGCACTTGCCGCAGCAAAACCTCGGATCATTGAGATTCCAAACAACATGATTGCTTGAGGAATAGAAGATATCTCTTTACTCATGCCATAGAGAGGAGAATTGACCGATTTTAAGATATTGGCACTGAGCATCGGGTCATTTTCTATGACACGAGAAAGTTCATCTATATTGGTGTCATTGCTCATGCACAATTCTTGAATACGTACTACTGAAATCGGCAGAGGAGGAAGACTTTTTATCTCTTCAAGCATATGTATTTAATTCCTCGCAAGTTAATTTATCAAAAATATACTCTTCTGATAAGTGTTTATTAACGTGAGTGTACTCGTACTCCATTTAAACTATTATTAGTTTGGGTAAATTAACGCTATACTAATCCAACATTTTTTGAGGAGTCACTATGTCCGGAGTAATGTTTTCGTTTTACAATTTTGCATCGTTGATCGATCTCAATATCGGAATATCGGATCGGCTTGATGAAAATCGTTCAGAGAGTTTTTCGATTATGTTTTGCGATTTTTCAGGTATTTCACAATCATTGGTTGAAGCCAATCTAAAAACATTGCTTCGTACTTCTGATTCTATTGTCCATTATGAACATTATTACTTTTTTGTGATGCCTTATACGGATAAATACGGATGTGGAATGGTGGAGAAAATGATGGAAGAGCTTTTTGCAAAACCTATCTCCTCGGCAGCGGTTTGTTACCCCTCAAACGGAGAAAATCCGTCTGAATTATTTGAGTCGCTTCATGCTGAAGCAAAAAAAGTGACGGGGATTGACCTTGATTGCCTCTACAGCGCCGCAAATCGGGAGCCGTAAAAGTTTAGCGTTGGGATAATACTGGTTTGAAGGTATGATACGGGGACTTTTTATAGTACTCTATTGCTTCGTGAATATCGCTTTTTCGGGCAAGATTACGATCATACACATAGACTGAATTTGAAACGTTTTCACACGGTTGAACTTTACACGGTTCACTTTTTAATTCTTGAGTCACGGCGCTAACAGCATTGTTTGTAACCGGAGTAGTGCTCACTACCGAGACAGGCTTAGTTGCTTCATGCACGACCGCAACGGCTTCTTCTTTTTTCAAAATAGAAGGAGAGGTAGAAGCTTTTGCTTCTACCGTAGCCTTTGGCGTAGATGTTTTGGACTCACATACTTTCGGTGTCGTTCGGTTGATTGGACGGACAAAGGCATCTTTACTGATTGCTTTTGCTTTTTTAAGATCATGGTGTGCTGCTTTTGCGGAAGTATATTTTCCCACCGTCACTACATTGCACGCCCCCTCCTTTTTCTTTTCGGAATGGAGGGCACTTTTTTGCACCTTTTTTTCAAAAGCGGGAGTGATCGAAGCCTCTTTTTGGGCACTGATCGTTTGAATCGTATATTCCTCCGCACTCAACACTACATTTGTCATACTGAATATCATAATTAGGGCTAACTTTTTCATGTTATCTATATCGACAGAAGAAGAATAAAACTTTATAGAGGGATCTTTTTTTATTCACATTGACTTTTAAGAGCCCTAATCGTATAATGGCGCTCCAATATCTTTGGGCCCTTAGCTCAGCTGGGAGAGCGCGTCGCTGGCAGCGACGAGGTCAGCGGTTCGATCCCGCTAGGGTCCACCATCTTCATTTTATCCTCGTTATTAACATTTACGTAATCTAACCTCACTATAATAGCTTTAATACTTTTTCCAAAAGGAACCTTATGATGAAACTTACTTTAGCAATCGCATCCCTTGTTATAACCTCTTCGTTCGCCTTGGCTACTCCTACAACGCTCGCTACTGTGAACGGTAAAGCGATTACATCTGGAGATGCAAACACTTTTTTATCCAAAGCTGCACCGGGCATGAGCTATGAAAAACTCGATCCAAAAATGAAACGTCAGGTCGTCGATCAGCTAGTTAATCAGACACTTATTAAAGACCAAGTTCTCAAAAGCGGTATTCAAAATTCGGCTCAATTTAAAGCACAGTATGCTGCCATTAAAAATGATTTGGCGGTTGATATGTGGATGAAACAACAAATGAAAAAAATTTCTGTTAGTGATAAAGAAACAAAAACGTTTTACGATGCTAATAAAGACAAAATGAAACAAGGGGAAAAAGTGATTCCTTATGAGAAAGCTAAAGCTGAAATCACGCAGTTTTTGAAACTTGAAAAATTTAAAGCGCATATGGATAAAACAACCGATTCCCTTCGCTCCGCAGCCAAAGTCGAAATCAAGCTCTGATAATTTTTTGGAACACGTGCGTACGGCTAATCCTTTTATCCTTTCGGTAGGGATTCATCTTGCTTTGGCTGCTTTGTTGATCGGAGCACTTAGTGCAGTTCAAAAAATTGTTCCGGCTGTACCCGAAAAAACAATCTTAAAAATTTTGTTACAACCTTCTGATGCATCGGTTAGTATACCTCGAGTGCAACAGCCTAATATTGAACCGATCGAACCAAAAAAACCGTTATTTGAACAAACGCGAAAAGTAGATACGTTGAAGCCTCGTCTCCCCATCGAGACTAAACCGAATATTCCTGCACCGTCAATAGTTTCGAAAGTGGAGGCACCCGCTCCTGTGGTTTCTAAAATACCGGAAGCGGCGACGGTTGTTATCCCTAAAGCACCTCTTCCAAAAGTAGAAGAAAATTACGAAGAAGAGAATTTGGGGCGTATTCGCTCTATTTTAGCGGAACGGCTCAAATATCCTAAAAATGCTTTACGCTTAAAACAGCAAGGAGAGACGACAGTCACATTTACCCTTGGGAGCAATCGCGAAATAAGTCAAATCACAATCTCGCAAAGTTCCGGCTTTGAGCTTCTAGACGATGCGGCAAAGGAACTGATTGAAAGTTCTGCGACGGAATTCCCGAAACCGAAAAAATCGGTACGGATAAGTGTACCGATTGCCTACCGTTTGCGGTAAGACTATCCCCTAGCCGCAAGTCCTCGAGCAAGAGATTGTTCAATATCGTGTGAATAATTTGGATTATTTGTTCGAAGTGTTTTTTCAAAACGGAGTATGAGCTGAGAGTTGGTGTGGGGATGCACGCAGAGCGTTTCAAGCAAAGCTTTGTATTTGCCTATCGTATGTGAAGTCATTGTTCCAAAGCGATTTAGAATCACGTCAACAGCATGATGAAGCTCTCTGCTGCTTGAAGATCTATTTTTAATAATTTCGCTTAAAGACTCAAACGTTTCGATGTGTTTCGGATCATTAGAGGTGGGTTTGCTCTTACTACTCCAGACATAAAGTGCGACGAGTAAGATTAGAATAAACAATAATCCTACGATGGTGAGTATTAGATTTACAGGGATCATAATAGGGGTTCTCTTAGATTGATATGAGAAGTATTGTAGCTAAATTTTTTATTAAAATAATCTCTTTTTGAAAATGATGTAAGTCTAAAAAAGAATTGTTTACTTCAATAGGCGCTATAATAGAATCCAACTAGATGGAGAGGGTAGTGCAATGGAACCGTTATTTATTCAAAACAGTATTCTCTCTTTAGTCTTAGGATTTTTGATTGGATTGCAGCGTGAAATGCATACTATTTATTCACATAAAGTTCAAGATTTTGGAGGGGCACGGACTTTTTCCATGATTGCTCTTTTTGGGTATCTATCGGCATGGTTTAGCGCTTTCTCTCCCTATTTTTTTCTGATTGCATCCGTTATGATGGGACTTTTGCTTATTGCCGCATATGTCGTTAACAGTATTTCAATTCCCGAGAAAGGGGCGACGACAGAGTTTGCCGCCCTTGTGACTTTTGTTATCGGAGGAATGCTCAATTTTTCGCTCCCTATCTTTTCGGTATTTATTACGATTATTGTTTTGTTTGTGCTGAATATCAAAGATACCGTAAAAGAGTATGAGCAGACGATTACAAAAAAAGATCTTGCTGCCGCTATCTTGTTCATGATTATGACATTTGTGATCCTCCCAATTCTCCCCGATCATCCTATTGATCCGATGGGTCTTATCAATTTGTATCGTATTTGGATTATGGTTGTTTTGGTTGCGGGGATCTCTTTTTTCGGCTACATAGCCATTCGTATTTTAGGCGCCACTCACGGTATTGTGGTTGCCGGTATCTTTGGCGGGTTAGTCTCTTCAACCGCCGTCGCAATGAGTATGGCGAGGCGGGTTCACGAAAACGGATTTTTAGTAAAGAATCTCACACTTGGAATTATTTTGGCATCTTCTATGATGCTTATTCGTGCGGGAATAGAGATGTGGGTGATTAACCCCGTCCTCACAAAAGCGTTTATCCTCCCTATAGTGATAGGCTCACTTGCGGGATATGGGTATATCGGTATGCTGTATTTTTCCTCTAAACCCGAAGAGATACCTCAGAATATTGAGTTTAAAAATCCTTTTAGTATTAAAGAAGCTCTGATTATGGGACTGGTATTTGGGGCTACTCTCGCTCTAATAACTCTTTCTAACCGGTATGTAGGTGATATGGGGGTGTACGCAGTCGCTTTCGTTTCAGGGATTGCCGATGTCGATGCGATTATTCTTTCTCTCTCCTCTTTAGCCAAGAACGGTCTTAATGCGACCACGGCACAGTATGCTATACTTATTGCCATTATCAGTAACTCTTTTGCAAAAGCCGCATTGGTGCTTTTCTTTGGAAACATTGCCCTCTTTCGATTGGTATTGATCTATTACTTGATTTCGGTTGGGGTATTTACGGCAACGACATTGCTGATGCTGTAAGGATTAATTTTTTTTAGATACGATGTCATATCAAATCAGTAAGGAACAGTAATGTTTTTAGACTATTTTCTCTCGTTCGGCCTCTATTTTGTCACGGCAATGGCCGTTTTTGGAATTTTTCTTTTTCTTTACGCGAAAGTCACCCCTTATGATGACTATAAAATGATTTTTGAGGAGAATAACACTGCCTCAGCACTCGGACTCGGCGGAGCGGTTTTAGGATTGTCTATCCCTCTTTACAGCGCACTGGTTCACTCGGTTTCGTATGATGATTTTGCGATGTGGGCAGTTGTGGCTATGGCCATTCAGCTTATTTTTGCTTTTATCCTTACCCGTTTAGGCGGCAAGTTTTCGGTTAAAAACCATATCAATGCCGGAGATGTTTCCGTAGGTGTTTTAATGGCATTTCTCTCTATCTCCATCGGATTAATTAATGCAGGATCGATGAGTTATTGAAAATTTTAAAAGCATAAGCTTCAATTTGAGGGTTAGGTTTTTAAAGTACGGTAAAGAAGGGATTTGTATGGCGGACAGCTAGAGACAAGTCGCCAAATTCTTCCAAAACCCCAATAATAAGGCGTTTTAGGTCTTTGTCAGATAGTTGAACTGTCATAACAAAAACTTTCAAATGGATTAGTAAAAACTGGCAAAAATTATAGCATACGTGCTGTCTAATCAAAAGAATTTTGTGAGGATTTTGCGTTTCAGCTCGAATAGACCAAAGCGGGACAATATAATAGCAAATTGACTTTTTTATCAATATCAAGTAAACTCTCGCTCATCGTGAAAAAGGAGATATTAATGTTTGAGAATCTAAGTGTTAAACTAATTCTTTCACTTCTTACAGCTGTTGCTACAGCAATATTTAAACAGTTTCTCGAAAATGACTTATTTTTTGCAGTATGTTCAGGGATTCTTTTATTTATGATGTTAGCAGCTTACACTTATATAGAAAACAAGAAAAAAGGAGACAATAAATAATGAAAAAGCTCTGTTTATTTTTCATACTATGTTTTACTCATTTACAAGCGGATACATTCTGTTCAACGGGAATAATAAATCAAAACATTAGTGGTATTTGGAAAGGAACTGATAGCTATTATTACAAAATGACTATCGATAAGAAAAAACATTTATGTATCGAAGTTCAAGAAGATGGACAAGAAAGCTTACGAACAATCAGAGATATTTATATTGAAAATGGAGTATTAAAAGCATTCTTATTATTTAACCCAGCAATGGGAACTTTTGTACTGAATCACAGTATTACATTTCCTTTAAATCAACAAATGAACTCTAAATGGATAAGTTCTTACAATAATTTATATGGTGAAGACACATTAAAGAAACAATAAACTATTTCAAGTCCATCAAATTGCTTTCAAAATTAAACTAGAAACCAATTTGTGCAAACTTGACTCGTCCATTTAAATTCGGATTCGATATGCCGTTGGGCACAATCGGTCAAAAAAGAATTGATGAGCGTTTGATGCGGTAGCCCCATTTTGCCTGCCAGCTCCTTGAAATATTTAATAGTATCGATATTTACATTCAAAGAGATTTTCTTTTTGACCTTTTTAGCGTAAGGGTTTTGGTTTATCCTTACCGATGTTCTTACTTTCGTTTCTGTATTCGTCCAAATCGTCTTCGACTTTTTTTCTTTCCGCTCGTATCGCTTCTTTTCGCGCTTTTTCTGCTTAGATGCGATAAATCTTATTTCAAGGTCTTCAAATGTGATACCTCGCTGATATTCTTCCCCAGACATACTTCTTATATCATTCACAGGAACTTGCTGTCCCATAAATGAAGCACTACGAATTTCATTCATTAACGCCAGATTCTTAGCTATCGTATCCGAGTTTATATTTTCGCGTAATTTCTCATAAGTCTCTTGGGCTAATCTAACACCTTCATGGAACTCTTCCATAGTATCATATTCGAAAACGAACTTGTAATCACCTTTTTCAAATGTGAACATAAACGCCTCACATCCATTAAATTGAAGATATTTCGTTGCATTAGGGCGAGTTTTATATCTCGTGTTCTTAATGAAACTTTACAATCTTTACCTTTGATAGTTCGGCGGTAGTAGTAAATATCATTGACTGAAAGGAGTCTCAAACCGTATGATTTTTTGGCAGAGAGTGTATTAGTAGCCTGCTTGTTGCTTTTAATAGTGCCTAAAACACGGGAATATTGGGGGTTCTTTGTAGAATGGCGGACAGCTAGAGATTCGAACTCTAGGTAGGTTGCCCTACACACGCGTTCCAGGCGTGCGCCATCGACCACTCGGCCAGCTGTCCATTTTTGAGAGAGTGAAATTGTACCAAAGATAGCTTAAGTATGAGTATCGTTAGGTAAGAGAATAAATAAGAGTGATTATTCAACGGATGGAATTATAGAAAACCGAAACACGAAGGAGGAGCGTTTCGGTCAAACTATCGAAGGAGAATCGAAACACCATTGTAAAAGAGAAGTGTTAATTTAGTGTAAAAAAATATTATTTTTGAATGTATATTCCCTTGATATAATGGTGCCATACTATTTAAAAGGGTTTTCGTGCTCCCAAATCAACGTTTTCATTCTATAAGTGACGACTTTAGATCCCCTTATGCGCGAGATCGGGATCGTATCATCCATTCAGGAAGTTTTCGCCGTCTGGAGTATAAAACACAGGTTTTTTTAAATTCTCAAGGAGATTTTTTTCGTACTCGTCTCACTCACAGTATCGAGGTAAGTCAAATTGCCCGTTCCCTCGCGTCACATCTGGGGCTTGAAGAGTCGTTAGCTGAAAGTATTGCCCTTTCGCATGATTTGGGTCATACCCCTTTTGGACACATCGGCGGAGATACTCTTGATGTTTGTTTAAAAGAACGGGGCTTCGTAAGCGGATTTGAGCATAATTTTCAAAGCTTTCGGGTCGTAACCAAACTGGAACAGAGGTACAAAGCATTTTTGGGACTTAACCTCACCTATGCGACATTGGAAGGGATATTAAAGCATTCCTACCCTTATAATAAATCATTTTTACCCGAAGAGATAAAAGGATCTTTTGCTCTGGATACCCATCCGAGTATCGAAGCGATGATCGTCGATCGTGCCGATGAGATCGCCTATATTAGTCATGATATTGATGACGGGGTTGCCTCAGGGCTTATCACGTTTGAAACGCTCAAATCCAGTGAATTGATTCAGACCATTTTACAAAAGGTATATGATGAAGGAATTCATGAAGATGAGGATGAGATGTTTCGCTACCGTTTTAGTTCACATCTAATTAATCATTTGGTCTATTCTCTTCTCGAATACTCTCGTGATAAAATTGATAATGCCCGTGTGTTAGCTTCAGTTATACCGGCATCGGAACCGATTGTTATCGGGTTTGAACCAGCGTTAGAAACGCAGATCAAAAAACTCAAAAAGCTTTTGTTTCAAGAACTCTATCAACATAAACATATTATGCGAAAGATGTTTGCGGGGAAACAAGCAATTATCGGGTTGTTTAATGCTTTAATCGAAGAGCCTAAGATGCTGCCGCATTATTATTTGGAACAGTGTGAACGACGAAATACACACCGTGTTATCAGTGATTATATCGCCAGCATGTCAGATCGGTATGCGATGAAACTTTATAACGAGTTATACGGCAAGGAGGGGTAACCTATTTCCCCTCTTTTCCAAATGTTTTTTCCAAGCCGTTGATAAGCTCTTGTTTTTCACTACTGCTAAGTTTGGCTTCAGGATGAGGAAGTGTGTAGATCCACATTGGCATTTCATCTTCACGAACTTCTTTAGCGGCATCTTCACCTTCATTTTTTGATTGAGCCCCCCACATGGAAATATTAAAGTGTTCACGTCCCTCCTCGATATCATGCGCTACAAGCCATGATATAGGCGCAATATCACTGTACCACGGATATTTTGTTTCATTTGAGTGGCAATCGGCACAAGCGCGGTTAAAAAGTTCTTTGGTTCGGGGAGAATCCCATTGGGGTTCACTAACAATAGCGGGGTTTGTATGATCTTTGCCATAGGGGATAAACTGGATAGCAATGGCCGTTACGAGAATAATGACAGTAGTGACTTTCAGATTCATTCGAGCTCCTTGAGGAATATGGAATGAAAATGATAGTCTAAAAAAAGAACTAAAATGTTAATAGAATAATAAAAAGGCGGTTAAGCCAGTACTGCCTCACGTTTTCCCGCTTCGAGATAACCGATAACGTATCCGTCCGTCGAAGCTAATACCTCGGCAACGTCCGCCTCTTTGACGACGAGGATCATTCCAACCCCCATGTTAAAGGCACGGAACATCTCAGCGCGTTCAACGTGCTGGCCGATAAGTTCGAAGATAGGAAGAACACGGATAGACGATTCGGTGATAACGGCACGTAGCCCCTCAGGGAGGACACGAGGGAAGTTCTCTACGATTCCGCCACCCGTGATATGGGCAAGGGCTTGGATTTTATCTTTGAGTGCTTTAAACGTTTTCACGTAGATGCGGGTCGGTGTCAAAAGGGTTTCGATCAAAGGTTTTCCTTCGAATTCGTCTTCGAACTTCATCCCCATTTTTTCAAACAACACTTTACGTGCCAATGAAAATCCGTTAGAGTGGAGTCCTGAACTTGGCAATGCGATGAGGATATTACCTGCTTCTACCTTGTCAGAACGATCGAGTTCACTTTTTTCACCGATACCGACGGCAAATCCCGCCAAATCGTAATCATCGCTGTGATACATCCCCGGCATCTCTGCGGTTTCGCCGCCGATGAGGGCACATTCAGCTTGACGGCACCCTTCCGCGATTCCGCTGACAACAGCGGTTGCCGCAGTAACATCGAGTTTTCCGGTGGCGTAATAGTCGAGGAAAAAGGAGGGAGTTCCGAAGTTACAAATGAGATCATTTACGCACATCGCGACCAAATCGATTCCGACCGTATTATGAATACCTGAATCGATAGCAAGTTTGAGTTTTGTACCGACCCCATCCGTTGCGGCGAGCATGACCGGCTCACGGTACCCTTTCGGAAGCTCAAATGCTCCTGCGAATGAACCGATTCCACCGAGAACACCGGGAATAGCTGTCGATTTAACGAGTGGTTTGATGTTTTCGACAAAACTGTTACCCGCATCGATATCGACACCGGCATCTTTGTAGCTGATTTGGCTCATGAAGTCCCTCATCTGTTGTAATAATGGAATTATATCAGATGAGTTGTTAGGGGAAATTTAGGGGATCAATCTTTTTGGGGACATTTTCCAAAAACTTTTTTGAAAATCCACAGTGATGGGCAAAAATCGAATAAAGCCCATACGATAACCATCACGATAACCAAAGTTTGAAGAACCATAGCATAGAGCATTTGACCATCGGCAAATAAGAACATAGCGACCGTTAAAACGATTGCCATCAAAAAACGTTGAATTTTTTCAGCACACATTCGATTACTCCAGTTTGTGATATAAATTTGACTAAATTATAACGAATGTTTTTCTCCTTTTCTTTAATCTTTGCATACGAAATGGAATATTCAATGCGTTTTAATCTCTGCGTGTTACAATCGCTGAAAAATTCCCTATACAAATGAGAAGAGAAACACTTAATGAAAACATTTATTACAGCTGAAATGATGGTACACGTTGCGATGTGTACCCATAAAAATCCCCATAAAATAATGGTCGTAAGCGAGCAAAGTGATCTGTTAAAAGGTGAATTGGCTCGTTATCGTGATATAGAGGCGAGTTTTGCAGATGCGAAAGATCTTCTCGGTACTTTGCGTAACAGCACGGACAAAAGTATTGATGTGTTACTTTTGGATACGTTAAGTGAGGATAGTGCGGTATATGCTCATGTAAACCGCATCCTAAAAGAGGATGCTCTAATCGTTTGCAAACACCCCCATTTGGATGATGTGGCAGGCAATACGAAACTCATGCAGATTTTGGGTAACTATTTTAAAATTATTATGCCCTATCACCTCGAAGACGGCTCAACGTTATTGCTTTGTTCTAAAGAGTACCATCCGACTGCTGATTTAATTTTGCAACGCAGTGATTTATTGGAAGGACATCACTATTACAACTGCGACATTCATATCGCTGCATTTGCTATGCCTCAGTATGTTCGTAAAAATTATTTGGGCATTATCCGCAACTAATGGCATTTGAATATGCCATTGCACTCACAGGTGGGATTGCTACAGGGAAAAGTACGGTTGCATCCCTATTAGGCCTTAACGGTCTGCGTATTATCGATGCCGATACGATAGCTCACCGTATTTTGGATGAACACAGCTCTTGGGTTATTGAGCGATTCGGTGATGCGTTTGTCAAAAATGGAAAAGTGGATCGAAGCGCATTGGGGAAAATAATTTTTGCCGATCCTGAAGCGAAAAAAGAGTTGGAAACTTTTCTCCATCCGAAAATCCGTGTTGCTATTGAAGAGCAAAGCGAAAAACAAGATAAGCTCAAATATCCCTACCTGATTGATATTCCCCTGTTTTTTGAGACGTCGTCGTACCCGATCAAAAATTCTGTCGTCGTCTATACCCCCAAAGCATTGCAGTTGGAGCGGTTTATGAAACGTAACGGGTTTTCCCAAGAGGAGTCGTTACGCCGTATCGAGAGTCAGATGGATATCGATGAGAAAAAAGTGCGCGCGACGTGGGTGATCGATAACTCCTCCAATCTCAAACACCTACAGTGTGAGTGTGAGCAGTTTGTGGATACTATTAAATTACTCTATCCCGCTCCTAAGGTATAATTACCGCTATTATTAATCCAAAGGATTACCCCATGCTTCAAATCGCTAAATACTGTGCCAGCGGTAACGATTTTGTCATCTTTCATACTCTCCATGGAGCGGATCGTTCAGGCCTTGCCCGAACGCTCTGCGATCGTCAAAACGGTATTGGAGCCGATGGTCTGATTGTTCTGATCCCTCATGAGAGCCACGATTTTGAGTGGGAATTTTACAATGCCGACGGCTCTACCGCGTCGATGTGCGGAAACGGAAGCCGTGCGTGCGCCCATTATGCGCATCGTTTTGGATTAGCAGAGGAGAAAATGGAGTTCTTAACAGGCGCGGGGCTGATAAAAGCTTCCATCGAGGGAGATATGGTTCAAAGTGATTTAACCCCTCCGCTTGTTATTAACGATGCCATTTTAGAGCATGAGATGCGATGGTGGCTGATCGATACGGGGGTACCTCATCTCGTAACCTTTGATGCCGGTATGGAACATTTTGATATTTCTATGGCGCGGGAGCTTCGTCACAAATACAATGCCAATGTGAACATTGCAACGGTGAATGCGGATGGAAGTATGCGGGTACGAACTTATGAACGCGGTGTTGAAGATGAGACGTTAGCGTGCGGAACAGGGATGGCGGCATGTTTTTATCGTGCATCGATTGAAGGATTGGTCGCGGATAATGCTCGTGTCTATCCGAAAAGCGGAGAGACACTCTACTTGGGACTTGATGAGGGGACGATTACGTTCAAAGGGGAAGTGAAAGGGGTTTTTGAAACCTACTGGAGAGAATAAACCCCGTGATCCAAACCCTAGAGCCGCTCCGTTGGCAGTAGTGCCGAGAGGAACGAGCGTTCTTGGATTACGGTATGATCTTTTGGTACTTTTCTGACTAAACAGAAAAGAACATAGAAGAAATTATAATCCCGCTCTCTCCATAATCTTCGCTTGCGCATCGGCGATAAGGGGATCGATAATATCGTCCATTAATCCCCCCTGCATAATCTCTTCAAGACGATAGAGGGTGAGGGTGATGCGGTGATCGGAGATACGGTTTTGAGGGTAGTTGTAGGTTCGGATACGCCCTGAACGATCTCCCGTTCCCACTTGCTCTTTACGCTCATTCATCTCTTTCTCTTTGGCCTCTTGCATCTGCATCTCATACAAACGGGCTTTGAGGATTTTCATCGCTTTATCTTTATTTTTATGCTGTGATTTTTCATCTTGGTTGTTGACGACGATACCGCTTGGGATATGGGTAATCCGTACGGCGGAGTCGGTGGTATTGACACTTTGCCCGCCGCATCCGCTTGAGCGCATTACGTCGATTTTAAGATCGCTTTCATTGATATTGATCTCGACATCATCGACTTCCGGCATAACGGCGACAGTAATGGCAGAGGTATGAACACGTCCTTGAGATTCCGTTGCAGGGACACGCTGCACACGGTGGGTTCCCGCTTCGTATTTGAGCCGTGAATAGACCTGTTCTCCTTTAATGAGGGCAATAATTTCTTTGAATCCCCCTGCATCGGAGGGACTGGTACTCATTAGCTCGATTTTCCATCCTTTTAGATCCGCATAACGGACGTAAGCATTAAACAAGTCACCGACAAAAATTGCCGCTTCATCTCCACCCGTACCGGCACGTAGTTCGATATAAATGTTCCGTTTATCGTTCGGATCAGACGGAATAAGGAGTTTTTTGATCTCCTCTTCGAGCGGTTCAATCATCGGCTCAAGTGCTCTAAGCTCCTCTTTGGCAAGCTCACCGAGTTCGGCATCAAACGCGAGTGACTTATTCTCTTCGATATCGTCAAGAAGTTTTTTGTATTCGGTTGCTTTGGTGACAATCGCTTGGATGGAAGATTGCTCTTTGGAGAGGTCGGTCATTCGTTTGATGTCGCTTCCGATATCGGGGGAACTAAGCAGTTCGGTCAATTCGTTGTAACGGTTGATAAAAGGGGTAAGTTTATCGGATAACATAAGTGTGTCCTAAAGAGAGGCGTTTTGAGAAAATATTTAAAGAAGGAAAGCTACCCCGAGGGGTTAGGCTTAAGCTGCTATAGCGTTAACAGCGAGGTGAAGACGACTTACTTTACGCGCAGCAGTCTCTTTTTTCAAGACACCTTTGCTGACATATTTATGAAGGTTGGCGTTAGCAATAACAAGAGCAGCTTGCGCTTCTTCTTTGTTTCCTGCATCTACTGCAGTGCGGACTGCTTTAACAATGTTTTTAATACGTGTGCGATAGAATCGGTTGCGTTCTGTACGCTTTTCCGTCTGACGGATACGTTTCAATGCTGACTTATGGTTTGCCATGGCATTTATCCTTGTCGAATTTTTTTTAGGGTAGAATACTACCTTAAAGATAATTAAAATTAAGTTAAATTTTATAGAGTGTATCTAAAATATCGATTTTTAGGGAGAAAACGGAATGAAATTGTTTGGAACCGACGGAGTACGCGGAGAAGCAGGCTCCTTTTTAACAGCCGAATTGGCAATGCGAGTAGCGATGGCGGCAGGGATTTATTTTAGTGCCCATTCCCGAACCAAAAAGATTTTAGTGGGTAAAGATACGCGGCGCAGCGGCTATATGATTGAAAACGCGATTGTTACCGGACTCACCGCAGTGGGATATGATGTAGTACAAATCGGTCCAATGCCTACCCCTGCAATTGCTTTTTTAACGGAGAATATGCGATGTGATGCCGGGATTATGATTTCGGCGAGTCATAACCCTTATGAAGACAACGGAATAAAATTTTTTGATGCTCACGGCAATAAACTATCAGAAGATGTTGAAGCGCAGATTGAAGCGATAGCTCACAATAAATCCCGTCTGGAAGAGGGACAAGTGACGGGGAAAAAGATCGGCAGCGCAAAACGGATTGATGACGTGATCGGTCGCTATATCGTTCAGCTCAAAAATTCTTTTTCGCGTGATTTGACGTTGCAAGGATTACGTATCGTTTTAGATACGGCCAATGGTGCGGGGTACAAAGTAGGGCCGACCGTTCTCGAAGAACTCGGTGCCGAAGTGATTGTATTGCACGACAAACCCAACGGATTTAATATTAATGAGGGATGCGGAGCGCTTCATACTAAAGATTTGCGCGAAGCGGTAAAACAATATCGCGCCGATATAGGGCTCGCCCTTGATGGGGATGCCGACCGCCTTATCGTCGTCGATGAAAATGGCGAAGAGGTTGACGGGGATCAGATTCTAGGGGCTTTGGGACTCTTTTTGCACCAAAGTGGACAGCTCAAGGGGGGCGGAATCGTCGCTACCGTTATGAGTAATCAGGCGTTAGAGGATACGATGAGCGAGAATGGGTTAAAACTTTTCCGCTCAAACGTCGGCGATAAATACGTATTGGAAGTGATGCGTGAAAACAGTATTAACTTCGGGGGAGAGCAAAGCGGCCATATCATCATGCACGATTATGCGAAAACAGGTGATGGATTGGTCAGCGCACTCCAAATCTTGGCCTTGTTACTTACTTCAGGGAAAAAGGCGAGCAAAGTACTCAGACCGTTTAAGCTCTATCCTCAAAAGCTGGTCAATATTAAAGTTAAAGTGAAAAAACCGCTCGATCAAATTGAGGGGCTCTCAACTGAACTTAAAGCAGTCGAAGCTCAACACATGCGCCATTTGATCCGTTATTCGGGTACTGAAAATAAGCTTCGTATTTTACTTGAAGGAAAAGATGCAAAAGTGATGGAAAAGACAATGGATACACTTGTTGCTTTTTTCGAGAAAGCGCTCAATGCTTAAGTCTCTTTCTATTCTTGTTTTAGCGGCACTGGGGATTTTTATTATCGATCAAAATATTAAATGGCTTTTTGTCGAAGGATTTCGGTATTACACCGAGTGCATCGATCTTATTTTGGTTTATAACCGCGGCGTCGCCTTTTCCATGTTTGCTTTTTTAGAAGAGGGATTAAAATGGATTCAACTGATACTACTTTTCGGAGTTGTGGGGTATACACTCTGGTTGAAAAAAAGGTGTTATATTCTTCCTGTCGGGATTATGGTGGGTGCAGGTTTTTCTAATGTGTATGATCGTTTTATCCACGGTGGGGTGGTAGATTATGTTTATTGGCATTGCGGTTTTAACTTTGCAGTCTTTAATTTCGCCGATGTTATGATTGATATCGCCGTAGTGTGGCTATTAATTTTAAATTTTCGACCACAATCGTGTAAGAGTTAAGTGACATTTAACTTCTGCGCGGCTATAATTTCGCTCTTACATTATTTATGATGGTCTTATAGCTCAGTTGGTAGAGCACTACCTCGACAAGGTAGTGGTCACAGGTTCGAGTCCTGTTGGGACCACCATTTCTTTCAATATTTCTCCCAAAAATAGTATCACTTTTATTTTTTAATCGTAAAACAATCAACAATCCCGTATAATCCGCGATATTTTCTCATACGAGGCACCCCAATGGATATTATTGCATTCAAGCATGATGATCAAATTATCGATTTACAAACCGCTGGGGCACTTGGAATTACGGGCGAAGAGATTGTTTATGACAACTCTCCCGAGTCTCTCGAAGTACTTCGACATTCCTGTGCTCATTTGATGGCTGAGGCGATCAAAGCACTTTATACGGACGCTAAATTTTTCGTCGGACCGACGGTAAAAGAGGGGTTTTATTACGATTTTAAAGTAAATGAAACACTCAATGAAGAAGATCTGAAAACAATCGAGAAAAAAATGCTCGATATTGCCAAAGGCAAAGAGAAGATTGAACGTTACGAGATCACTAAAGACGAAGCACGCATTAAATTTGCAAACGATCATTTGAAACAAGCGGTTATGGATCGTATCCCATCCGAAACCGTGACGATTTATAAACAAGGTGAATTTGAAGATCTTTGCCGTGGACCGCATTTACCGAGTGTAGGACTCATCCGCTATTTTAAATTGACCAAAATTTCGGGTGCGTATCTCGGTGGAGACAGTAAAAATGAGATGCTAACCCGTATTTACGGTATTGCATTTGCCGATAAAGAATCGCTCAAAGCCTATCTTGATCAAATGGCGGAAGCGGAAAAGCGAGACCACCGCAAAATCGGTGCCGAGATGAAACTTTTCACATTCCGTGAAGAGGTAGGGGCAGGTTTTCCAATCTGGCTCCCAGCGGGTGCGCGTATGCGTTCACGTTTGGAGCAACTTCTTTTTAAAGCACACCGAAAGCGCGGCTATGAGCCTGTTCGCGGTCCTGAGATGCTACGAAGTGATTTGTGGAAAGTATCGGGGCATTACCAAAATTACGGTGAAAACATGTATTTCACTAACATTGATGAACTCGAATTTGGTGTTAAACCTATGAATTGTGTCGGTCATATTAAAGTGTACGAACACGATTTGCATTCGTATCGTGATCTTCCCCTTAAATATTTCGAATACGGGATTGTTCATCGCCATGAGATGACGGGTGCACTTCACGGATTATTCCGTGTACGTGAATTTACCCAAGACGATGCCCATATCTTTTGTACGACCGATCAGATTGAGCAACAAATCATCGAAGTTGTTGATTTTGTAGACAAGATCATGAAAACATTTGAGTTTAACTACAAAATGATGATCTCGACTAAGCCTGAAAAAGCTGTTGGAGATGACGCGGTATGGGAAATTTCGACCAATGCTCTTAAAACGGCAATGGATAAAAATAACCTTGCATACGAGATTGATGAGGGGGGTGGAGCATTCTATGGCCCTAAAATCGATATCAAAATTACCGATGCCATCGGACGTGAATGGCAGTGCGGAACAATCCAACTCGATTTCAATCTTCCGGCACGTTTTGAACTCGAATACAACGGCGAAGAGAACGCTAAAATCCAGCCGGTTATGATTCATCGCGCCATTTTAGGTTCGTTTGAGCGATTTGTTGGTATATTGACGGAGCATTACGCTGGGGAGTTCCCGATGTTTATCGCTCCGACACAGGTGGCTATCGTTCCGATTGCCCCTACACACGAAGCATACGCACGTGAATTGGGCTCTAAATTGATCGATATGGGTGCCGATTTTGAGATTTTCGATAAAAATGAAAGTCTCAATAAACGTATTCGTACAGCGGAAAAAGGACGTGTACCGATGATCATCGTTTTGGGCGATGAAGAGGTAAACAACAAAAGTATTGCCGTACGTGATCGCAGATCACGCGAGCAATACAACCTGAGCGAAGAGGATTTCCTTGCAATGGTAAAACAAAAAATTAATGAGGTACATTTTTGATTAAGAAACAAGACCGAGTCCAAATGAACGAGGATATCCGCGTTCCTGAGGTACGTTGTGTAGTAGATGGTGGTGAAGCATTAGGGATCATTACGATTCAAGAGGCTATGGCTAAAGCCAACGAACTGGGGCTTGACCTCGTATTGATCTCTCCGGATGCAAAACCTCCGGTTGCTAAGATCATGGACTACGGTAAGTTTCATTATCAAGAAGAGAAAAAGAAAAAAGAGGCACGTAAAAAGCAAACTAAAGTTGAAGTCAAAGAGATTAAGCTTTCGGTAAAAATTGCTGACAATGATGTAAGTTATAAAGTAAAACATGCACGTGAATTTCTCGAAGAGGGGAAACATGTCCATTTCCGCGTATTCTTGCGCGGACGTGAGATGGCACATCCTGAATCGGCAGTAGCGGTTTTGCAACGTGTCTGGCCCATGGTCGAAGATATCGGCAGTATGTACAAAGCACCCGCTATGGAAGGGCGCTATTGTAATATGATGGTTCATCCGAAAAAAGACGATAAAAAATAAAAAACTCTGCTCTTCCATAAGCTCCTCTTTCTCCTATTCTCCCGCAAATGTGGGAAGCTTTAGGGGATTGCAAAGGATAGATGTCTCCTTGCTGCTAAGAGGGGCTTTGTTCCTTTTAGCATTTACATAAAATCAAAAGCTTTTTTGTGGTATAATCCGCGTCTCGTTTAGAGAATTTTTGCGAAAGGATCAAGCCGATGCCAAAAATGAAATCAGTAAAAGGGGCGGTTAAACGCTTCAAAGTAAAGAAAAACGGCACCATCAAACGTGGTTCTGCATTCCGTAGTCATATTTTGACTAAACAAGATGCAGGAACTCGTCGCGGGCAAAATGCACCAAAAGTGGTTGCTGCTGTTGATGTTAAAAACATCAAGAAGATGATCGTAGGCTAAAACCTATTAACCCTCCAGCATAACGCTGGGCAAGTCCGCACAGCGGCACCCCGTCATTTATATTTGAAGTGAACCGGGTCAAGAAAGGAAAAAAATGCCAAGAGTAAAAACTGGTGTCGTAAGACGCAGACGTCATAAAAAAGTATTGAAACTCGCACGTGGTTTCTACAGTGCACGCCACAAACATTTCCGTAAAGCGAAAGAGCAACTCGAGCGCTCACTCGTATACGCGTTTCGTGACCGTAAACAGAAAAAACGTGAATTCCGTAAATTGTGGATTATCCGTATCAATGCGGCTTGTCGCTTAAACGGAATGAGCTATTCAGTATTCATGAACGGCCTTAAACGTGCCAACATCGAACTTGATCGCAAAATCCTTGCTGACTTGGCTATGAACGATGCAGCGGCATTTACTGCCCTCACCACTCAAGCGAAATCAGCGCTGTAATTCTAAACACTTCGGGGAGTTTCTCCTCGAAGACTTCTTCTATTCTTTTGTAAATCCCAATATAATTCAAAACGACAAACCGTTCAAAGAACGATTTATTGCTCGATTTTATACCCTTTGCTCTCTAAGCATTTTTGACACTCAACAGTGATAGGTGCTTTTGAAGCTTCTGTTGCGGCTTTTAAATCATAATAGCGGCACTCTTGAAAATCGGCTTTTATAAGATCTTCTGTTTTGCCTGCTGGGCAAATCATTCCGTTGAATGACATTTCTTTTTCAGCGCATCCGCTGATGAAGAGTGTTGCGGCAGTAAGGGTAAGAAATAGAATTTTTTTCATGAATGATGATCCTCTTTAAGTGAATTTTCGAATAGGTAACGGTGATCTTCGGGGAGTGATTCATAGATCATTTTAGCTAAATCACGAATTTCCCACAGAGCTGCTTTATCACTACGAAGAGAAATAAAGTTTTGTAAACTTCGGGCATTAATCGACCATGTAAGTTCCGTCTTATAACTCTCAGGAAGGCAGTATTTTGCACGGTCGTTGCTGATACCTGCAACTAATACACTGCGGAGGTTCTCAAGTGCCCTGATACTCATTTCATCCACCATTTCTACGCCGCTCATAACAAGATATTTTTCTGCACGTACATGATGATCAATGCTAAAGGGTGCTTCGTCTTTGAGTTCTTTGAGGGTATAGCGAGTGCTTTTGACACTTAAAGAGGCCATTCGATGGCGTGCAAGTTCTTGGAGCAATGCGCGGCTGATTCCCTCTACGTAGAAGTTATAGACGATATGTTCCAGTGTAGAGGCGTGTTTGAATTTATTTCCGACACGATCGATAAGGGCGCGGTCTACTTCACCGCCGTTATCACTTTTATCAAAACTTTGCCAGCACGTTCGGATAGCATCAGAACAGATTACAAGAGGGGTAAAATGGTGAAGTGTTACTTTCATGTGTAAGTCTTTATTAGAGTTTGAGAGAGTATAGCGAAGATGGGGTTAAATTTTCTATTTTATGCTAAGCCGTCGGCAGTCGCTTTGCGACATCGCCTTTGGTTTCGTTCAGTAAAATGACACGTAAGTGTCATTTTTTATGCTGAACTCACATAACAAATACGTGTGGAACGATAAGCGGATATTTTTTCATTTTACGGTAGATATGTTTACGGACGACTTGACGTAAATCATTCTCTAGCGCTTTGGGATTTTCGATAAGTCCCGGTTTGAGGTTGATCAAGAAGTGCTCTAAGACATCTTCCATCTCTTGGGCAAACGCTTTGTCGTGGCGGTCAGCAACGATCCCGAAGCTGGTGACAAGCGGTTTAGAGAGGAGGCGTGATTCTGCGGCGCTTACTTGAGCCACCAACATAACCATCCCCTCAGATGCCATTTTTTGGCGATCGATAACGATGTCGTCTTCGATTTGGTGGTTATTTTGGTTGTCAATATATGTTTTACCGGTCTTGACGGTTTTCGCTTTTCGCATCATTTTTGTGTTGACTTCGATACTATCACCATCGCTCATCAAGAGGATATTACGCTCAGGAACGCCGCATGTTATTGCGGTCTCTTTGTGTTTCATGATGTGATTGTATTCACCGTGTACCGGTAAGAAAAATTTAGGATTGGTAAGGCGAAGCATCAATTTTTGCTCCTCCATACTCGCATGTCCTGAAACGTGGATATCGCGATCATTTGCAACGCGGGCACCGGCACGTTGAAGATAGTTGAGCATCCCTGAAATAGATCCTTCATTCCCCGGAATTGCACGGGCAGAGAGGACGATCAAATCGGTTGGTTTGATTTTGATATGACGATGTTCGCCGATCGCCATACGGAAGAGGGCAGAACTCGGCTCCCCTTGGCTTCCGGTAGTGACGATGAGGACATCTTTGTCGCTCATGCGGTTTGCTTCTTCGGCATCGATGAAGATATTTTTCGGAAGTTTAATATAATCGTATTGCATACACACTTCAAGATTTCGTTCCATCGAGCGACCGATAACACACACTTTGCGGTTATATTTCATCCCTGTCAAAATCGCTTGATAGACACGGTGGATATTGGAGCTGAAGGTGGACATGATGACACGTCCTTCCGCTTTAGAGAAGATACGATCAAATCCAGGGGCAACAGTTAACTCACTCGGTGTCCACTCTTTATTATAAGAGTTAGTTGAGTCTGAGAGGAGACATAAAACCCCTTTTTCACCGTAGTAAGCAAGTCGGTGCAAGTCAGCGGTATAACCGTCAACCGGTGTGTGGTCGATTTTAAAATCACCCGTATGGATAACGGTTCCTGCTTTGGTGGTGATCGCCAATGATGACGAATCGATGATCGAGTGGGTCATATGCATCCATTCGATATCGAAATCATTTCCGATACGATAGACTTGACGTTTAACAATCGGATTAAAATAGCGGCGGAAATCACGCATATGGTGCTCGTCGAATTTGTTACCGATCATGGCAAGAGGCAACGGTGTTCCGTAGATAGGAAATTGCATCTCTTTGAAAAGGTACGGTACACCGCCGATGTGGTCTTCATGAGCATGGGTGATGATTACGGCAACGATTTTTTTGCGGATTTCTCGCAAATAAGTAAAATCAGGTACGAGGATATCAACGCCGTGCATCTCTTCATCCGGAAAACTCATTCCGATATCGATAATGATTGCTTCATGTTCTGTCTCAATAACGGTGATATTTCCACCGATTTCCCCTAACCCTCCGAGAGGAGTAATGCGAACTTTTTCATTATTTTCGAGATTCAGTTTGTAATGAGGATTAAGACGATTTTTATGCGCTTCTTGGTTTTGAAGAACAAAGTCACGTAGATTATTATCGATAGGTGTGCTTGGGCTTCCACGACGACCGCCGCGTCCGCGGTCTCTTCCGCTGCGAGTTGGTTCAGCATCGGTTGCGGTGTTGTTTTCAGCACCTTCCGGACGATCGGTACGTGGAGGACGGTTATCTTGGCGCGGTGGGCGATTGTCGGTACGTGGAGGACGGTTATCAGTTCGCGGAGGTCTGCTGTCGGTACGTGGAGGACGGTTGTCTTGACGCGGTGGACGATTGTCTTCACGACCTTCTGTGCTTGGACGTTCCGTTACAGTGCTTTCAGCACCTTCCGGACGAGGATTTCGGCTTCGAAACGGTCTTCGATTATTTCGACGCGGCGGTCGGTTTTCACCTTGTGGCTGTGTTTGCGGTTCAGTGTGTTCATCAGACATAAATTTTCCTTCTGGACGCCGTGTAAGCGTAATATATTGGTATATTTTGGATGCTCTAAATACCCTGAAAAGGTTATTTTATAAGGGTGTAGAGCCGGTGAAAGTCAGAGGTGTCAAGCTGATGAGGTCGGATAGAGCGTTCCAATTTCAGCGTTTCAAACGCTTCAATCAGAGAAGTTCCATCATAGCGTGAGGAGAGATTTTTGTGGAGGGTTTTACGAGGCTGTGTAAAGGCCGTTCGTAAAAAGTCTTCAAACCCTTCATCATTACGGTTCGTGCGTTTAGAAATGAGCAGTACGCACGAATCGACTTTGGGAGCAGGCTCAAATGCGGTAGGGGGAACGTGTATTACGATCTCCGCCTCAGCCACACTTTGCGTAATAACGCTGAGTGCTCCAAAAGCTCTCTCTCCGGGTGCGGCAGAGAATTTCTCCGCCACTTCACGCTGTATCATGACAAGCAAGTTTCGGCACGCCGGATCGGCGAGGGCTTTTAGGATGATATTGGTAGCGATATAATAGGGCAAATTCGCCACTAAATCGTACGGTTCATCCAAAAGCTCACTCTTCCAATGCTCTAGCACATCTCCACAACGGAGCTCCAGAGTATTGGTACTGATAGCATCGGCAAATTGGTGCTTCAAATGCTTGCACAAGTCGGTATCGACCTCAAAAGCGGTAACACTTTTGACATCAACTAAATACTTAGTTAAATCACCTAATCCAGGCCCGATTTCTGCGATACGGTAAGGCGTATCGGGCATCGATTGGATGATTTGAGCTAAAACAGCCTCATCTTTTAAAAAGTTTTGACCAAATTTTTTTTTGGCAATTGCGGCACGGTCTTTTTGCATTGCCTTGATTATACCTGATAAAGTGTTAATCCCCTATTAAATCACAAAAAACTCTGTTTTGGAACGGATTGAATGAAGTTTATCAATTTAGTTCCTTTATCGTTACTTTTGGTAATGAGATATATACTTCCGCAATGTATTGTATGCAAGGTGTCACATGAAGAATAACTATTTTGCCAAGCGGATTATCCCCTGTCTCGATGTTAAAGATGGGCGTGTCGTTAAAGGGGTCAATTTTGTGGGGCTAAAAGATGCCGGTGATCCTGTCGAAGTCGCAAAACGGTACAATGAAGAGGGGGCAGATGAGATAACCTTTCTCGATATTACCGCTTCCCACGAAGAACGCGATACGATCGTTCATATTGTCGAACAAGTAGCCCGTGAGGTTTTTATCCCTCTTACGGTTGGCGGGGGGATACGAGTCCTTGATGATATTTACAAACTTCTTGCCGTTGGATGTGACAAAGTGAGTGTCAACTCTGCAGCGATCAAGCGTCCTGAGTTTATCAATGAAGGGGCTAAACGGTTCGGTTCTCAGTGTATTGTAGTTGCCATTGATGTGAAACGTACGGGTGATCAGTATAACGTCTATCTTAACGGCGGTCGCGTCGATACGGGAATTAATGCATTAGAGTGGGCAAGAGAGGTCGTGGATCGTGGGGCTGGGGAGATTCTTCTCACCTCCATGGATGCCGACGGCACGAAAGCGGGATTTGATCTTTCGATCACCGAACAGATTAGTCGAGCCGTTAATGTCCCTGTTATTGCGAGCGGGGGTGCGGGGACGATGGAACATATTCGTGAAGCATTTGAGCACGGTGCCGATGCGGCGCTGGCGGCGAGTATTTTCCACTACAAAGAGATCGATATTATGGACCTAAAACGGTATCTATCCGAAAACGGGATTCCGGTACGGTTATGATACTTTGTGCAGGAAACAATGAGACTTTTGATTTTGCCATACCGATAGGGGTGGGCTTAGTGGACAGTGCCATTAATTTGACGCGGCACTGTTTGGTCCATAAACCTGAATTTCTCCTCTTCATCGGGAGTGCGGGAAGTTACGGCGAGCATAAAATCAATGATATCATAGAGTCTAAAACAGCGGCTAACATCGAGTTAGGATTTTTGGATAAAAGTGCCTATACTCCAATCGATAACGTCGTTTCGGCACAAACGGAATCGATCAAAGATGTTATCGTCAACTCCTCGAACTACATTACAACGAGTGAGCGTGCAATGGAACAGATGAGAGCGCTGGGGATGGGGATTGAAAATATGGAGTTTTTCACTGTGATGCGAGTGGCACAGGTTTTCGGTATCCCTGCGGGGGGCGTTTTTTGCATCACCAACTATTGCGATGCCAATGCCCATCGGGACTTTATTGCCAATCACGGGTTTGCCAAAGTGTTACTCCGGGAGCATCTCAAAGAAAAAGGGTTAATTCGTGGCTAAGAAGTGTATCCTCGACTATACCAAGACGGAACTCGCTAATTTGGTGAAACCTTCCTTTCGCGCCAAACAGATTTGGGGATGGATTTATCATCAGTATGCGACGGGCTTTGAGACAATGGCGAATCTCCCTAAAGCGATGCGCGAAGAGCTAAGTGCTGAGTATGAAATTATGCCTCTCAAAATCGCCCGTAAAGAGTGTTCCACCGATGGGACGATCAAATATCTTTTTGAACTGAGTGATGGCAAAACGGTTGAAACCGTATGGCTCAAGATGAAAGACGAGTCCATTGATGATGAAGGAAATATCGAGCATGAAGCCCGCTTTACCGTCTGTGTTTCAACTCAGGTGGGGTGCAAGGTAGGATGTTCGTTTTGTCTTACCGCTAAGGGAGGATTTACCCGTGATTTGAGTGCGGGGGAGATCGTGGCGCAGGTATTGGCGGTGAAGATGGATAACAATCTCGCTGCCCATCGACGTCTCAATATCGTCTACATGGGGATGGGTGAGCCTCTTGATAATTTGGAAAACCTAGCAAAAGCGATCATGATCCTCAAAGACGAAGAAGGGTTATCGATTTCGGGGAAACGGCAAACGGTTTCGACGAGCGGTTTGAGCACCAAGATCGATAAACTGGGGCAGATGGATTTGGGTGTACATATTGCTATTTCGCTTCATGCGGTGGATGATGAGCTTCGTAGTGAACTCATCCCGATGAACAAAGCGTATAACATCGCCTCGATCATTGAAGCGGTGAAGCGGTTCCCGATCGATACCCGTAAACGGGTGATGTTCGAGTATCTCGTGATTAAAAATAAAAACGACGATTTAGTATCAGCAAAAAAGCTCGTTAAATTGCTCCACGGGATCAAAGCAAAGGTCAATTTGATCTTTTTTAATCCTTATCCCGGAAGCGATTATCAACGTCCAACCCGCTCCGATATGGTGGCATTTCAGGAGTATCTGATCAAACACGGAGTATTGTGTACGATCCGTGATTCCAAAGGGCTTGATATTAGTGCTGCATGTGGTCAGTTAAAAGAAAAAGAATTAAGCGAGGTTGTGTAATGTCGGGTATGGATTGGGTTCAAGTCGGGTTTTTAGTGATCGTAGTCGGTATCGGTCTCGGCGGCTTTGTTTGGGCCGCTTTGAAAAAAGATTAAAAGGTGTATTTGATCATCGCCTGAAAGACACTATTATTGTGATGGGTAGGATTTTCATGATAATAATGCCACTCGACTCCTGCCTCTAATTTTCCTTCTTTTATCCTTGTAATCGGTGAAAGATCAAGCAACAATTGATTTTGACTCAAAAAATCTCTTCCAGTCCAGTCGGTGAACCCTTCAAAATGCCATTGACTTCCTATTGGTACATAATAGTTCAATGAGAGCTGATAGGTATGATCGCCGAGGTTTTGATGCTTGCGGTAGAGATTAACTCCAAAAACAGTGAATCCCGGAATATTTAAATCAACTCCTGCACCGTAGAGCCAAGCATGATACGTATCGGATCGGTTGTACTGAAACGCGGCATAGGTTTCACGAATCATTCCATTTGAAGTAGAAAAACCGCTTACTTTATCTAAGCTAAGGCGAGGAGAAAACTCTCCATAGAGGTCATTTTTTTTATCGCTAAACTGGAGCCCCTCATGGGTGTAAGCATAGTCGATAAACATAAACACATCACCATAGGCAAAGGTACGATAATGTTCCGCAGTTATGGTATGTTTGGCATCATTTTGCGTGTCAAGAAACGTTTGCCCCTCAAAATCTCCGTAGAGATATTGAATATTGGTAGTTGAAAAAGCACTTAAACTTGTGGCTAAAAGGGCACTAATGAACACTAATCGAGGCATGATTTTCCTTTGGAATTTCAAATAAAGCATTGAGTTTTGAAATCAGATCAAGTGGATCACTCTGTGTTCCATGCACCATCATTCCAAAATGCAAATGAGGACCGGTAATGCGTCCTGTAGCACCACTGAGGGCAATGTTCTGTCCTTGCATAACATAATCACCCACTTGAACGTCGTATCGGCTGAGATGAAAATAACAACTGTAAATTCCTTCGCCGTGATCGATAATAATAGTTCCTCCCGCATAATAGCGATCTTCGGCGAATACCACTATGCCGTTATTGGTCGCAACGACAGGGATGGGTGTACGGGCTCTGAAATCGACTCCTCCATGGTAGCTTTTAAGTGTCCCGTTATAGGTACGGGCGGAACCGTATTCACTGGTAATATAGGAATCAAGCGGTTGGATGAAAGGTTTATTCCAATAACGGATAGGGGTGAAATGTGTATATATCTCTTTTGCCTGCGCACTTTCACGTTCTATTCTCTCCAATGCTTCAGGCGGAGGGGTTACTTTTGAAGGGTCGACGCTAAGTGTTTCGGTAGGATAAGTAGCGTTTTGGATTGTGATTGGAAAGGAGAGCATTTTTCCAGGTGCGCTCCATGTAAGGTTCATATCACCTAAAGGGGAGTAATAGTCGATAGGAAGGATAACGATCCCTTGTTGAGGAATTGAGGGATGAGAGAGAACACTGATGTTACGATCTTGGGTAATAACTATACCTGATGGTGAGGGAAGGGTAATGATCAGACTTTTGCCATTGTATCCCTCCCCTCCCCACAGGGATAAAAAACCAATCCATAAAGCGAATAATAGACGCATAAAATTCTCTCTTTTTCTAAAGATAGTTATGATTTTAACATTAAGGGCTTTGAAATCGGATTATTAGAAATAAGTTGTCAGAGAAATAGTGCTTTAAAAGGGAGATTCATTTTTGAAGAAGTCTACCGATGCCCATATAAATAGGGGTTTATCGATTGATGGTGCGGATGAAAGGACTTGAACCTTCACACCTTGCGGCACCAGATCCTAAGTCTGGCGTGTCTACCAATTTCACCACATCCGCACATATAAAAAGTCTAAGGTGGTACGCCCTAGAGGATTCGAACCTCTGACCGATGCCTTAGAAGGGCATTGCTCTATCCAGCTGAGCTAAGGACGCGAGAGTATATATGGTGCGCCCGATAGGGTTCGAACCTATAACCTACGGATCCGAAGTCCGTTACTCTATCCAGTTGAGCTACGAACGCACATCCTTCTAAAACATCGCGTATCAGAAGAGTTTCAAACCAGAAACAAATGGGGTGGGTGATGGGGATCGAACCCACGACCCTCAGAACCACAACCTGATGCTCTAACCGACTGAGCTACACCCACCATCTGTAATAAAGAATCTGTTTGAAATGATACAAAAAAAGAAAAAAACATGGTCGGGGCGAGAGGACTCGAACCTCCGGCCCCTTGGTCCCAAACCAAGTACTCTAACCATACTGAGCTACGCCCCGACCTTCATCTAACTTGCCCTGAGTGAGCTAATTAGTGAGGCGAAATTATAGTCGAAAATCACTTGAATGTCAATACTTTCTTCGATTTTGCTATAATTCACAGAACAAGGAATCAATTTTGCTAATGATTTAATAAGAAGCAGGATATAAGGGATAGCATGAAAATAGCACATTTTAGCCGCTGGGGGTTTTTGATGGCCGCCGCAGGTTCGGCGGTAGGACTCGGCAATATTTGGAAATTTCCTTATATTACGGGTGAATACGGCGGGGGTGCATTTGTTTTAGTCTATTTATTGACGGTGGCATTGGTCGGATTTTCGGTAATGATCGCGGAAATGCTGATCGGATATCTAGGGCGGCGTGATGGTGTCGGAGCGTTTGAAGAGTTGGCTCCGCGTCACAAGGAAAGATGGAAATATGCGGGTTTTATGGGACTCTCAGGAACCCTCGTTATGTTTTATTACTCGGTGGTTATCGGATGGATTTTTTATTATATCACCCTCTCTTTTGGGACACTTCCTGCCTCCATTCCCGAAGCTGAGGGGATTTACACGTCGCTTATGACACAAGGGCTCGGGACGCAAATATTTTTTCATACGCTTTCCTTTATGATTATTACCGCCGTTTTGGTCCGAGGGATCAAGGGGGGGATTGAAAAATTCAATCTTATTTTAATGCCGGCATTGATGATGATTATTGCAGGGATGCTGATCTATGCGATGAATATGGAGAGTTTTACGAAAGCCCTCTCCTATATGTTTGTCCCCGATTGGAGCAAGCTCACCTCTGAAGCATTTGCCGTAGCGGTAGGGCATGCATTTTTTACCCTCTCTCTGGGGATGGGAGCGATTATGATCTATTCGGCATCGTTGGCGAAAGATAGCAATATCGTCCGTGCCTCTTTGTTTGTTATCGCGACCGATACGCTGATTGCTTTAGCGGCGGGGTTGGTTCTTTTTACCTTTTTATTCCAATACGGTGCGGAACCGGCTAAAGGACCTGGGCTCGTCTTTATCTCTCTTCCTTCGGTGTTTCATGCGATGGGGATGGTGGGGAATGTTTTAGCAGTTCTCTTTTTTGTAGCACTGGCATTTGCCGGACTCACCTCTTCGGTCTCGCTTGTTGAGCCGATGGTGCAGTATTTGATCGACCGTTGGAATATGAGCCGTGTCAAAGCGGCGGTGTCGATGGGGCTTTTCTTTTATCTGTTCGGGATAGTGGCGATATTGTCGCTTTATTCGGAGACAGCGGAGTATTTCACATGGGGTGGAAAAAGTTTCTTTGACTGGTCGGATTATATGACCTCAAATGTATTCTTGCCGCTTGCGGGGTTGGTGATGGCTATCTTTGTCGGTCATGTGGTCGAAAAAGAGCGTGTCGCATCGATTCTCAAAGTTCAGATGGGGTGGTTCTACCCCATCTGGAGATTTAGTGTCCGATTCATCGCTCCGGTCGCATTGTTGTTTGTCATGCTCAATCTTGTGGGCATCATATCATTTTAGGGGGAGGTATTCGTATGAGTGTATGGCGTCAAGTTTTAACTCTCCCTGTCATCGTTATTGCGATGGGGTATTTTGTTGATATTTACGATCTTATTTTATTCGGCGTAGTGCGGGTCGAGAGTTTGACCGAATTGGGGTTGGATAAAGATGGCATTACCTTGTGGGGATCGATTATCCTTAATACCCAAATGGGAGGGATGCTAATCGGCGGGATTCTTTGGGGTGTCCTCGGAGATAAAAGAGGGCGGCTCTCTGTGTTGTTTGCCTCGATTATCCTCTATTCGGTGGCGAATTTGCTCAATGCATTTGTCACCAACGTCGAGCAGTATGCACTTCTTCGTTTTATCGCCGGTATCGGTTTAGCGGGTGAATTAGGAGCTGGGGTAACACTGGTGGCTGAAATCCTCCCTAAAGAGCTGCGCGGATATGGGGTGATGAGTATTGCGGCATTTGGTGTCCTCGGAGTGGTTGCAGCCAATATCGTTGCCGAAAATTTTGCATGGCGAAACGCGTATATCATCGGTGGGGTACTCGGATTTTTGCTCTTAATTCTGAGATTTCGGGTTAGAGAATCGGAAATGTTTCAGCACCATGTGAGTGATGATATTAAGAGGGGACACTTCTTTGCCCTTTTTACCCATAAGAAGCTTTTCAGTAAATACATTAAAGCGATCGTGATCGGGATGCCGCTGTGGTATGTTGTCGGTGTTTTGGTGATGTTCTCCCCTGAGTTTGCCAAAGCACTTGATATCATAGGGGAAGTAACGGCGGGTCAAGCACTGATGTACACCTATATCGGGTTATCGGTTGGTGATTTGGCGAGCGGATATTTGTCACAACAGATGCAAAGCCGTAAACGTGCCTATACCATTTTTATGGTTCTCTCGGTTGTGAGTGTCCTGTACTATTTCACCCTATCGGGTGCAACGGCACAATCGTTTTATGTCGCGGTCTTTTTACTAGGTGTATTCTGTGGTTACTGGGCCCTCTTTATCACGATGGCGGCAGAGCAGTTTGGAACGAATATCCGTGCGACTGTCGCAACGACGGTTCCCAATTTCGTACGCGGTTCGGTGGTTCCGATTACGTCGAGTTTCATGCTTTTAAAAGAGAGTATGGGGGTTTTGGGTTCCGCCGCAGTAGTGGGGTCAGTTGTGTTTACGATTGCTTTGGTGGCACTCTATTTTACTCGTGAGACGTTTCATGAGGATTTGGACTATATAGAGGCTTGATGTACTTTTCTTTTTCATAAGAAAAGTACCAAAAGAAAATCGCCCTCACACCAAAACGCTGGCGGTACGCTTGTGCACTACTGCACGCGACCTTGCTCTTGGTGTGAGGGCAGTATTGTTTTTATTAAATCCCCGTGATCCAATCCCTAGAGCCGTTCCGAAGGCAGAAGTGCCGGGAGGAACGAGCGTTCTTGGATCACGGTATGTTCTTTTGTTACTTTTCTCACTAAAGAGAAAAGTAGAGAGAATGATTAAAACTGGATCATCCCATCAACTGGAGACGACGCGGTCGCATACGGACGCTTTGGGATACGTCCTGCCAAGTAGCTCAAACGCCCTGCAATTACCGCATTCTTCATCGCTTCCGCCATGAGCATTGGATTTTGGGCTTGCGCAATCGCGGTGTTAGTGAGAACTCCATCCGCTCCCAATTCCATCGCTAACGCCGCATCGCTGGCACATCCGATTCCCGCATCGACGATAATAGGCACTTTAACCGCTTCACGTACAAACACAATGTTATATTTGTTTTGAACTCCAAGCCCTGAACCGATCGGGGCGGCAAGAGGCATGATCGCGTGAGCTCCCGCATCTTCGAGACGGCGCGCCATGATCGGATCATCCGAGGTATAGGCCATGATCGTAAATCCGTCTTTGGCTAACACTTCACACGCTTTGATCGTCTCTAATACGTCAGGATAGAGAGTCTTTTGGGTATCGCCGATCACTTCGAGTTTGATCAAATCAATCCCTGTCGCTTCGCGGGTGAGGCGAAAGAGGGTGATCGCCTCTTCGGCAGTGGTACACCCTGCGGAGTTAGGCAAAAATTTCACGTTCGTCCCCGCAAAAGTATCGCGAAGATTTGGTTCGTTGGGATTGGTGATATTGAGACGACGCACGGCTACGGTAATAAGTTCCGAGCCTGACGCAAGGGTTGCCGCTTTGGTCGTTTCAAACGAATCGTATTTTCCGCTTCCGACGATGAGGCGGCTTCCTAATGTATATTTTCCGATTTGTAAGGTATGCATAGGTTAATCCTTTAAAATATTTATGACGCTTAGAGGCAAGATTTCATGCTCAATTTCGCGAATTTTAGCCGAAAATTCTTCTAAAGTATCCTTAGGATTTTTAGTAAAACTTTTTTGCAAGATTATTTCACCACCGTCGAGTTCATCGGTAACCCAATGAACGCTGACGCCGCAGATTTTTTCATCACTCTCGAAACTGCGTTCGATTGCCCGAGCACCTTTGAATGCGGGTAGAAGAGAAGGGTGAAGGTTGATGGAGTGAATTTGTTTCGTAAATATGGGTGTGAGTATTCGCATAAATCCGCAAAGTACGACAAGATCAGGGTCATAATCGTGAATCATTTCGACCAGTGCGGCATCATACTCCTCACGATTTTGGTACTCGGTGTGATCGCATACTTCAACCGGAATTCCGGCGGAACGAGCTTTAGCGATTCCCCCGGCATCGGGATTATTGGTGATGGCACAGGTGATGATGGCATGTTTGAGATGGATTTTTTCAATTAGATTTGCGAGGTTTGTCCCCTCGCCGCTGAAAAGGGCTACAATTTTTTTCATAAAGATGAAACTCTTTCTATAAGATCAAAAGGGGTGAGGGCATAGTTGTTTTTATCGAATCGGCGCGCCGCAATGGTATGGGCAAGTGAGCCTTGGAGTGCCGCATCGAGCGGAGCGTATTTTTGGGCTAATAGCGCACCGATAAGACCGCTAAGGACATCACCGCTTCCCCCTTTTGCCAGCGTAACCGTACCTAACGGATTGATAAAAAATTGTTCACCTGTTCCGATGATGACGTTGGAACCTTTAAGTACTAAAACTGCATTAGGATAGGCGGCGCAAAATTGCTGGACATAGCTAAAACGGTCGTTTTGGAGGGTAGTGACATCGATATCGGCAAGTCCCGTGACTCGTAGAACTTGGGTAAACTCTTTAGGATGAGGCGTGAGAATGATCGATTCCCGTTTTAGTAATTTAGTAAACATTGGATGGTAAAAGATATCGGCATCCAAAACAAGAGGAAGGGTGTTGTCAAGCAAAACACTTAGTTCATCATCGCAAAACTCTTTTCCAAGACCCATTCCCAACGCGATAGCAGTAGAAGAAGAGGGGAGAGAATGGCTTTGCATCAGTTCATACGGAACGGTGACGTTTTCATTACTGATGAGGCTTACTAATCCTATTCCGAAACGAAGTGCGGCAGAACCGGCTATGACGGATGCTCCGACTTTCTCACCGCATACAATGGCTAAGTGTCCATAGTTGCCTTTGTTGGTGGAGGTATGGATTCGGTGGGGAAGTGATAAATCATTTTCTTCTAGAATTTTCCATAAAGAGGGGGTTTCATAGTAACGGCGGTGTATCCCCAAATCGGTAACAATGATCTCTCCGACCACTTCTTTGGCCGCATCGCTGAACAGTCCTCGTTTGAGGGAACCCATCGTAACGGTGATATCGGCATTAAAAATATGTTTATCCAGAGTACCGTCGGCATAAAGACCGCTGGGGAGATCGCACGCAATTTTATACCCATTCGTCTGATTCATAAAGACCAAGGCTTCGATAGCGGTCGGCCCAAGGGACCGATTTAGTCCTGAGCCGAAAAGTGCATCAACAACAACATCATATTCCCCTTCGAGCGGGGCATGTTTGAGCCCTAATGCCTCTGTACGATTTCGCTGTAAATGGGCAAGGGGTGAGCTTGCGCCAAAGGGAATATGAAGAGAGATAAGATAATCTCCTTCCAATAGGCGTGCAAGGGCTAACCCATCCGCCCCGTTATTACCGCTTCCACATACAATGAGGATAGATGAATCGGAAGAAAAGCGTGCACGAATGACGTGTGCCATTGCGAGTGCGGCATGTTCCATCATCACCTCTTCGCTAAGGGCGAATTTGGTGACGCTACGTTGATCGAGAGGTGATACGTCAAGGTAAAGATTTTGCATAAACAAACACCAGCTTTAAAGGGTTATTGAGCTATAATAACTTTTATGAACAACGATTATATCGCAATAGCCAAAAACACACTTGAAATTGAAGCGCAGGCTCTTATAGAGGGGTCAGAACGTCTTGGAGAAGAGATGGTTCGTGCCGTGGAGATGATCTTAGCGTGTAAAGGTAAGCTAGTTATTACAGGTGTGGGCAAATCAGGGCTAATCGGGGCAAAAATTGCCGCGACGTTTGCCTCGACGGGGACGCCGAGTTTTTTCCTCCACCCTACCGAAGCGCTGCACGGTGATTTGGGGATGATCGGTCGTGAGGATGCGGTATTAGCCATCAGCTACAGCGGTGAGAGTCCGGAACTCAGCTCCATCCTCCCCCACATCAAACGATTCGATATCCCCCTCATCGGGATGACCCGAAATATAGATTCTACTCTCGGACGCTACAGTGATGAGGTCATAAATATCAATGTCACTCACGAAGCGTGTCCTCTCGATATTGCTCCGACCTCTTCAACGACTCTTACATTGGCGATGGGGGATGCGCTCGCGGTGTGTCTAATGAAAGCGCGAAATTTTCAAAAAGAGGATTTTGCCTCCTTTCATCCCGGAGGTGCTTTGGGTAAACGGTTGTTTGTAAAAGTATCCGATTTGATGCGAACGGAAAACTTGCCGATCGTGAATGAAAATACCCCGCTTAAAGAGGCGATACTCACCCTCAGTGAAGGGCGTTTAGGTACCGTTATGCTGACCGACAGTGAAGGAAAACTCTCCGGACTTTTGAGCGACGGTGATATCCGCCGCGCATTAATGAGCGAAGAGTTTTCACTCGAAGCTCCCGCCCAAGCATTCGCAACAAAAAATCCTCGTGTGATCGATGATGCAACGATGCTCGCTTCTGATGCGCTGGTATTGATCGAAGAGAAAAAAATTCAATTATTAGTTGTCACCGATAAAAACGGTACGATTCAAGGTGCATTGCACCTTCATACTCTTGTGGAAGCAGGTATCTCATGATGCGACTAAATAAATTTATTGCCCACTATTCGACTTATTCACGTCGTGAAGCCGATCAGGCAATTTTAGACGGATACGTTCGTATTGACGGTGAGATTGAAACCAATCCCGCGACACAAGTCGATGAGCGCCATGCTAACGTCATGATCAGCGGAAACAAAATCACCCCCACCGATCAATTTACCGTTATTGTTTATAACAAACCACGGGGTGAGCTCGTGACGAAAAAAGATCCTCAAGGACGTAAAACGATTTACGATTCGCTAGCAAAACAGTATCGCCATTATATCCCTGTCGGACGGCTCGACTTTGCTTCGGAAGGCTTATTGCTTCTCACTGATGCTTCACGCGTTGCGACGGCATTGATGACTTCCAAGATGGAACGGGTTTATAAAATAAAGATTAAAGGCCCCGTAACCGATGCGATGAAAGTAGCGATGGGCGAGGGGCTCGAACTCGAAGATGCAAGTGCCGGAGCCCATGATCAAGCTCCTGAAGGACCGATGAGTTTTGCTCCGTTTTATGCCTATCAAGTGCAAAAAGACCAGGGGGATTATTCGGTGCTCAAAGTAGCTATCGGAGAGGGGCAGAATCGCGAATTACGTCGTTTCTTTGCCCATTTCGGTGCCGAAGTGGTGGATTTAAAACGGCTCAGTTTCGGCGGGATTGAACTCAATAACCTCCCGACCGGAAAAGTGCGTTTCTTAGAGCGAAATGAGTATAGCTCATTGCGGGAATTTTTAGATGCAGTTGAAAAAGCAGAAAAACAGAAACAGAAAAACGAGAAAAAAGCCCCAAGAGCTGAGGGGAAACCGGAACATAAATCGACAAAAACATTCAGCAAAGATAAGACGAAAGCCAAAGCAAAGCCTAGCAACGAGCCCTTTAGTACTAATAAATATAAGCCTGAATCTAAATTTTCAAAAGGTGGTAAAAAATGAAAACACTCAAATTCCCAACCAGTCATAAAACACAACTGATGGATATTAGTGCGGAAGTAAAAGAGGCCGTTATTACCTCGGGGGTTAAAGAGGGGATTTGTGTTGTTTTTACACCGCATACGACAGGTAGCGTTTTTTTGTTTGAAAATGCCGATCAAAACCTCCGTCGCGATTTACTCTCCGCGCTTTCAAAAGTGATCCCGAGTGATGCTACTTACGCTCATGTCGGGAGCAATGCCGCGGCACATCTTAAATCATCCCGTATGGGGGCTTCGGTCTCGATTCCTGTACATGATGGTCGCCCGATGTTCGGAAAATGGCAGGGGGTTTTCTTCGGTGAATTTGACGGCCCGCGTCAAGAGCGTGAAGTAATTATCAAAGTTATTGCAGGCTAATAATGGCTGATTTTACCTATCTACTTCGTCCGAAAAAATTTGACGATGTGGTAGGTCAAAATCACCTTTGCTCATCTGATGCACCTTTGCGATCTCTTTGCGAGGGGGGCAATCTTACCCACTCTTTTTTCTACGGCCCTCCCGGATGCGGCAAGACGACACTGGCTCGGATTATCGCTGAGGTAATGGGGCTCCCCTTTTATGAATTTAATGCAACCTCTTTAAAAATCGAAAATTTACGAAAGATTTTCGATCAATACGAAGGCTCGCTCACTAAGCCTTTGATCTTTATCGATGAGGTGCACCGTCTGGCAAAAAACCAGCAAGAGGTGTTACTCCCCGTGATGGAAAAAAACAGTGTGTTAGTGATCGGGGCATCGACGGAAAATCCCTATTTTAGCCTTACTGCAGCGATGCGTTCACGCTCATTGCTGTTTGAACTCCATTCGATCACGCATGAAGCGTTAGAAGATTTGTTAGTCCGTACTTCCGTTGAAATGGATGAAGAGGCACGTGAATATTTGATTGCCAGCTCAGGTGGAGATGCACGCGCGATGCTTAAACTCCTCGAAGTCGCTTCTGCGTTGAATAAACCGACAACCCTCGCATTGCTCAAATCGCTTCGCCCTGCCGCCCAGTCTCTTGGGAGTTCGGAAGCGGGAGTGCATTATGACCTCGCTTCCGCCCTTATCAAAAGCATCCGAGGCTCCGATCCCGATGCGGCGATCTATTACCTCGCCCGCTTGATCGAGGGGGGTGAACCGCCTGAATTTATCGCACGACGTCTCGTGATCCTCTCCTCCGAAGATGTGGGTAATGCGAATCCACAGGCATTGACATTGGCCACCTCGGCGATGATGAGCGTCAAACAAATCGGCTATCCCGAAGCGCGTATAATCCTTGCTCAAGCGGTGATCTATCTGTGCGCTTCGCCCAAATCGAATACGGCATACAATGCGATCAATGCAGCGCAAAGTGCAGTAAAAAACGGAGTTATTCTCGATATTCCCGAGTCATTGCGCCAACAGCATAAAGGGTATCTCTATCCGCATGACTTCGGTGGTTGGGTAGAGCAAAAGTACCTCTCCAAACCCCTCAAATTTGTCGAGTTTAAAAACAGCGGTTATGAAGCGAAGATGGGGGAGTGGATAGAGAAGGTGTGGAGAAATAAAGATTGATAGAATTAGCCGTAAATATCAATTTTTGGATAATTCGCATCCAACATATCGAGCGTACCAATGCCACTTAAAAAGTAAGGATTTTGAGATATCTGTTCTTGTGTATGAAGTGCCTCTTTTTGGAAAGTCTCTTCCATTTGTTTCTCTTCGGCTTCGGAGAGGATTTCAAATAAACCGATGTTATAGTTCTGGAGGCGAGTACCGTCGTTTAAGTCGGGATGATCCTCCAGTAGGTCTTCGTGAAATTCTTGAGTATCATCGATAATTTGTTGGCGGAAATTTGTACCGAATTCATCCTGCAACCCCTCAGCTAATATAACGGTACCATCGAGGTTTGCGTCCATTTGGAGGGTGTGGTCGAGTTCTTTTTCGACGGTATTTTCAAATCTGGTGTATTGTGATGAAGAGATATCGCGTTTATAGGTGTAGCCTTGTGCTTTGTTTTCCGCTTTCTCTTTGTCTGTCTCAAACAGGTGGTGAGCATCGCCGGAACGCCCTAGACTCTGATAGTTATCTGCCCCCATCCCCGCATTGACCTGAACCAGTTTTTCCCCAATATAATCATAGTCTTTTTGACGTTCGAAAGCGATGGTAAGGGCTTGCGCTTCATCCCCCTCGATTCTCCCATTTCTATCGGCATCCGCTTTTTCGTAGCTGCGATCTTCACGAATATTTTGCATCCAGCCAGCGACAAAATTTTCCGCCTTGCCGTTTAATCGCAGCACTCCGTCATTCCGCTCAAAAAAGTTGTTGCTATCGCCGAATTTTTCTTTGAGATTGTCGATGGTCTTTTTGGAGAGGTCGAAGATGAGGATTTCACCGCTCCCCATCGGATCGCGAATAGCGACGAGTTGTGTCATATCATCCGTGGAACCGTCGGAGTGGGTGATGTATGTGTGTTTAGAGGTATCGACGGACAATTTTTCGCTCTGGAGTTCATTGAGCGTGAGTTTTTCAAAACTAGTAGCCGATGAGCGGTAGACATCTCCCTCAACCGTTACTTTCGTCGGCTCTTTTTTAAGCTGCTGTAACTCCTCAAATGTATGCACTTTAGGAGTCTTAGTTTGGTAAGGTATGTTATGAAATTGGGATGAAGAAACGGAAATCCCCATAGTCTACCCTTTACAGTTACTTTCATTATATATCGGATAATGGGAAAAAATCTAAAATAAAGGGGTGAGTGTATAGAGAAAGTATGGGGATCAAAGTAGGTTATTAATCAAGCCATAATATCCAAATCCCCGTAACCCCACATCTCTCTTAAATCCGCTGTTATTTTGTCATATAACGTTATGCTGTCTTTTATAGCTTGAGTGGTTGAGGCACTGGTCGTTCCAACATGTGCAGAAAGTATTTCTTTTAAGTCATTACTTACATTTGAAAAATAATCGATAGCTTCAGATTTTGAAAGCCCTTTACTGACAACCTGTGAGGTTATATACGCTTTTGAACCCACTGCATCATAAACGGGTTTAAGAGATTGCAATATCTCACTCTTTTGTTCGCCTAATTTGACATTATATTTATCGAAAAGCTCTTTAAATTTGTCCGTTTTAGAAAACTCATCGCTAAACGAATAAAGGTTTTTAAACCTTTCTAAGCTTAAGTTATATGATTCGTCTTTAGTATATGTATGATAATCATCGTTTACCAAAGTTGGATCTAGCGTCAGAGTTTTAAACGGTTCTCCCATTTCATGCGGAAATTGTTTTTGTCTTTCATTAAAATCAATTATAAATACCCCCATATTTTTAATGATAGTCTCAATATCAAGAGTGGTATTTTTGGCATAATCTTTACCAAGAAAATCTTTCATTTCTTCCATATTCATACCGCTTATAACCTCTCCGTCAATTCCATACACACTGTATGGTCTATCGAATGAAATAGGATATTGTTGCGAATTTGTTTGTTTTGACTCTGAGCCTGAGAAAAGTCTTGCATTAGTTTCTTTTATAAATTCATCAGTGAAAAAAACACCATATAACTGTGTGTCAAAAGCCTTTAAATTTTTTTTACCTTCTGCGGTACTATCGTTCATAATACCACTCAGATAGGCGACAAGCTCTTGGTTCGTTTTCTCTTGCACTGAGTTAGTTTGTGTGTACTGCCTTATATCTTCGCCTAAATCAAAATAGTTATAAGCATTTTTATTGATCGTGTTTACTTCTTGTTCACTCGTATCGGTTGAAACGGTCGGAGAAGTTTTTGATAACTCTACAATGGGTGCAGTGGTATATGTATTTTGTGTTGATGCTGAGATTTGCATGGTTATTTCCTAAAAACAATATGTAGTGGACTATCGATAATCACTAAAAAGAACTTACTATCAAGCCCTAACATCCAAATCCCCGTAACCCCACATCTCCTTTAAATCCGCTACAATCTTGTCATATAATTTTATACTGTCTTTCATATCTTGAAATACAGCTGTTTTATCGTATCCGCTCCAAGATAACCTATCTGTTAATTCCTTACTTACATTTGAATAATAATCGATAGCTTCGGATTTTGAAAAACCTTTATTGGCAACCTCTGAGGTTATATATGCTTTTGAACCCACTGCATCATAAATAGGTTTGAGGGATTGTAATATGTCACTCTTTTTTTCGCCTAATTGCACATTATATTTATCAAAAAGCTCTTGAAATTTGTCCGTTTTAGAAAACTCATCGCTAAACGAATAAAGGTTTTTAAACCTTTCGACGCTTAATTTATTTGATTCATCTTTGGTGAGTCTGTGATAATCATCGTTTACTAGGGTTGGATCTAATGTCAGAGTTCTAGCTCTATCGATTGAAATAGAATCTTGTTGTGAAGAAGTTTTATACTTTTCTGCCATTAGATCGCCTTCAAGTTTTTGAAATTCTTCTTTGGTCATATTATCAACACTCAAAATAGAGCCATAGAGATGTGTATCAAAAGCCTTTAAATTTTTCTTACCTTCTGCTGTTGAGTCATTCATAATACCGCTAAGATACGAGACAAGCTCTTGGTTCGTTTTCTCTTGTACTGGGTCTATCACTGCATACTGGCTTACATCTTCGCCTAAGTCAAAGTAAGTGTATGCGTTTTTATTGATAGTGTCCGTTACTTGTGTACTCGTATCGGTTGGAACTGTCGGAGCCATTGAAACACTTTTGGATAATTCTGCCGTTTGTGTCGTTGTATAAGTGTTTTGTGTTGATGTTGAGACTTGCATATTTGTACCTTTTAAAAGAATATACCGATAGGTATAATCGGCATTTAAAAGGATAGTTTTAATAATAATGTTTTGAAAGTAACAGGAAAAGGTTACAACCTCTCAACATACTTTGTTAAAACGGCAAAACTCTTTCGGAGTAATTCCAAGTCGTTATGTGCTTTTGCGACACCGATTGAGCCTTCTACCGATGAAATAATAAAAAGGGCTTGATCGTTAGTATCGAATGAGGTTTTAGTCTGCTTCAGCTCTTGTGCTTTTTGAAGTGCTTTATTGACTGATTCTTGCCACCTTGCATAGACGCTTTGGAGATAGGTAAAAAAGGCTTCGTCTTTGTCACTCATATCCAGTACGAAATTGATTAACGGACAACCGTGTTTGATGTCTAAAAAGCTTGTCGGGTCTGCATATATATCAAGATAGGCCTTGATTTGTTGTATTAATGTCTCGATGGGTTTATCGCTCTCTTTAAACGGGGCTATCCAATGTGACTGCAAAATATACTCTAAATAGTGTTGCATACTGGCGAGTACTAAGTCATTTTTGTTACTAAAGTGGTAATACATCGCCCCTTTAGTGATTTCCGCGATTTTTAAAATATCCATCAAACTGGTAGCGCAATACCCTTTTTTATACAAAAGGTCGAAGGTTATCTCTATAAGTAGTTTTTCTGTCTTTTTCATACTTTTGGCGTCCGATAAATTAACAAATAGTTATAAGATATTGTATAAGAATTTCTCTTTGATTAACCTCTACGATTTAAAATACAAACCAATCGGTATAAAATGGAATATATCTTGCTTGATTATATTTAATAAAGTTTATGGAGTATTTCATGATTGTCACATCAGCAACTCAAACTGGGTACATACCAGCGACAAACAAAACAACGGCGACTAATACCTCTTCAGCGTATGAGAGTGTAACGCCTGCAACTACACAGCAAACGGATCAAAAAGCTGAAATACAAAAGAAAGAAGAACCTACAAAAGCAACCACAGAGGTTCAAAATGAAACTCAAGAACCCATAATAACGACACAGCAAGAGATAGAAATAAAACAACAAGCAGCCCAGACAACGAGCGAGACAGAAGAGAGTCTACTTGCCACGGCTATACAAGAGAGTTCACAAATGCAAAGCGTTGAGCAGACAAAAGCAACGGGAAAATTGGCGGAGATGGAAGAGAAATATAAAGATATTTACACCCCTATTCCCGAAACTTACAGCGCCGAAGATGAAGCGTTTCAGCAACAAAAGATCCTTGAAGCATACCCGAACTATCCCTTCGGTTCTACATTTTTAGAACTTGTGAACAGTTTTTATGACGGCGAACCTATCATACCGGGCAATGGTATGACGCAAGAACAAAAAGAGCAACAAGAAATCGCCTTTCAAAAAGCATATGATCAATTTGGCGGTGAAGATGCATACAAGAAAATGCAAAAAGATGTTCAAGCAATAAAATACCAATACCCTATCAACGAGTGGGCGAAACAAGGATACGCGGATAATTCAAAAGAGCTTGCTCGGTTTACAAATGCGACGATCTATGAAGGGTTAGAGCGGGGGTTGAGCCTCGAAAGTGCTACAAAAGAGGCAAGGAGCGTTGAAAATATATTTATGGATGTGAGCTACGGTGCCAAGATGTTGGATGATAAGTTAATTAAGGCCGGTCGAATGTCACCAGCTCCAGAGGGAGGACGGGAAACCGTTAGAATGGAAGAGGACTTTAACGTCATCAAAAATGCTGCCATGAATTTACGGGCGTATGGCATTGACGGCGCATGGAATGGAAAGAAGGTCATCGAAAATCAAAAGGATATGCTACAGGAGATCACGACAAAAATTAGCCAGTTTAATTTCATGCTTGATAATAAAGAATTAGTTGATGATGCGCGAATGAAGTTGCCTGAATATTCTCGGGATCCGATAAATAATGAAAGCTATGAAAGTTGGGTAAGAGAAGAAGTGCTGCCGAGGATGCAAGTTGGATATGAAGTGTTTTCAAAATATCAAATTTATGACAATTAGGCTGAAGGATTCATTATGATTGTCACATCAGCCACTCAAACTGGGTACACACCAGCGACAAACAAAACAACGGCGACGAATGCCACGTCAGCATACGAGAATACAGCTCCCGTCCAAACACAGCAAACTGACAAAATGGCTGAGATGCAAGAGAAGTATAAAGATGTTTATACTCCTATCCCTGAGACTTATTCAAAAGCGGATGAAGACCTTCAAATTGCTAAAGTTAAAGAGGCATATCCGAATTATATATCTGGTCCAGAATTATTTGAATTAGTTAATAAAATATATACCGAAGAATTAGGTGGTGAGCCTATTAAGTTAGGACAAGCTATTACACAAGACCAGACAGATAAACAAAAACAAGCTTGGGATAAAGTTAACGCAATGTTTGGTGGGGAAGAAGCTTTAAACAAAATGATAGCAGGGGCGCAAGCGATTCAAATTCAGTATCCAATAAATGATTGGGCAAAAGAAGGTATGTCAAATGCAAAAGAGCTAGCACGCTTTCAAAATGCGGCTGTTTATGAAGGGTTGGAAAGTGGTAAAACTGTTGAAGAAGCTAAAAAATATGTGGGTTCCATTAGAGATTCGTATATGGATTTGAGCGGTATGTCGGATACATTTGTGGAAAAATTGATAAAAGCAGGACGAATAGATCCAATCGCCAAACAAATGGACCCTGATAGATTTAAACCAGACTTCAATTCTCCAATCAACACTACATGGGATCTAAGACAATATGGCATAGAGGGTGACTGGACAAAAAACAATATTTATAACAATGATAAAGCGATGATTTCAGAGCTTGAGAAAAAGGTAAATCAATTCAATTTTATGTTAAATAACGAAAATCTTATACAACAAGCCAACAGTAAGCTTGACCCATCAGATCAAAACCTTGCACAAGCAAGTCATTATAAAGAATGGATTAATGATCAATACTTACCTGAAGTACAAAAGGCACTCGATATTTTCAAAAACTATAAGATTTATGACTCTATAGATATAAAGGGGTAAGCAGTTCTTTCGTCATCCCGTACTCGATACGGGATCCACGCCTTTAGGTTTTTAGATTCCGTGTCGGAGCCCTAAAGGATTTCCTTCGGTCACACGGAATGACGAAGGTGTGGGACGAACGGCGTTAAACGCTGTAATACGATGCTTCTTTATGATGCACGACCAATGCCGTCGTACTCTGCTCTGGATGAATTTGGAATGTCTCAGAGAGGGTAATACCGAACTCTTCGGGTTTGAGCAAATCAAAAATAATCCGACTCGGTTCCAAATCAGGACACGCTGGATAGCCAAAACTGTATCGCGCCCCTGCATAACGGTTGAGACGGACATCGCGTAAGCTAAAGCCCTCATCGTCGTGCGCGATGTTAAGATCGAGGCGGATTTGTTTGTGTGCTACTTCGGCAAGCGCTTCGGCAAGTTCCACACCAAACCCGTGAACCAGATTGTATTCCAAGTACTCATTATTAGCGTATAGCTCTTTTTCGTACTCACTAAATTTGTCCCCGACGCTAACACACGTTAGCGGTAATACATCATCGCGCTTATGGGTGAAAAAATCACTCAGTGCACGGTGCGGTGCTTTACGCTGGCGTGGAAACTCAAAAACGTATTTAGCGTTTCCAATCACCTCTTCTAGCGGTTGTCGGTTAGCGTTTGCATCGATATTCCATCCGCAGCTCTCATCGAAAATGAGGATTTCTTGGTCACTGCTTCGGACAGGGTAGTATCCGTAGATCACGGTAGGATCAAACAACCCCCGCTTGATAATCTCAGATTTAATACGCTCATAGGCGGGGTAGACTTTGGTCTCTAAGAGTTTTTTGTACTCTTCTGCCGGCATTCCTGCGCGTTTGTATCCCCAGTGCATTTTAAAGAGGCTCCGTTTGTTAATCCATCCGCACACCATCTCAAAATCGAGTTGCTCTTTGCGCAGAACCCGTCGTCCCCAAAACGGAGGAGTCGGGATTTTCACTTCACACGGCATTTTTAGCTCATGATATGGAGGGATCACAATATCGATCACCTCTTTGGCAGGTTTTTCTATCATATCGCCGCCGAGACGGGTATCGAGCCCGACACTTGGATCGGCATTGTATTTCTCGATGCGGCTCATCGCGATAACGCCGTCAAACGCGTCGCGACAGTAAAAGATCGCTCCACCGTAGATCGGTCGGCAGAAGTCATCGACGAAACTTCGGGTGAGCGCCGCACCGCCGAGAAGTACGGGTGTGGTGATCCCACGGGAAGCCATAATTTCAAGATTGTCTTTCATCACTTGGGTCGATTTGACGAGTAATCCCGACATACCGATGGCGTGGATATCGTTCTCTTTCATAACGTCGAGATACTCTTCAAGCTCCGTTTTGATCCCGATATTGATCACCTTGAACCCGTTGTTGGAGAGGATAATATCGACGAGGTTTTTCCCCACGTCGTGAACATCCCCTTTGACGGTGCCGATCACGAGAGTGGTATCGGTATCTTTTTCCTGTTTGGAGAGATAAGGGTTGAGATAATCGACGGTCGTTTTCATCGTCTCGGCACTTTGCAATACAAACGGCAGTTGCATTTTCCCCGATCCGAAAAGCTCGCCGACCACTTTCATCGCATCGATGAGGATCTCATTGACGATACGGTCAGGATTAATGGTGTCGCGTGCTTTTTCCACCAAAGGGATCATCCGCTCTTTATCCCCATCAAGAAGAAGTTGGGCAATTTTTTCTTCATCACTCATTGCCTCATAGGCTTCATCGTTTTTGTCGTGATCAATGGTTTTATCACTGAAATGGCCGATAAACTTAAAGAGAGACTGATCATCGGGATGGAACAGTAGCTCTTCACAGATAGAACGATCTTCCTCTGACATTTTGGCAAGCGGTACGATGTGTTTGACATTGATGATGACCGAGGTCATCCCCGCTTCGAGGCAGTGGTGCAAAAAGACGCTGTTAAGATAGACACGGGCATTCATGCTAAGGCCGAATGAGATGTTCGAAAGTCCTAGTGTGGAACCGACATTCGGATACTTGGCGTGAAGTTGACGGATCGCTTCGAGGGTTTGGATCGCGGCGTCGCGGTACTCCAAATCGCCGCTTCCCACCGTAAAGGTGAGCATATCGAACATCAAGTTTCTAGGATCAATCCCGTGACGGTTGACACACAAATCATAGATGCGATCTGCGATTCGCATTTTATCCGCCGTGGTTTTCGCCATCCCTTTTTCATCGATCACGAGACATACCAGCGCCGTTCCAAATTTTTTGGCGAGGGAACAGATCGCATCGAGCCGCTCTTCTCCGTCTTCGAGGTTAACCGAGTTGATGATCGGTTTTCCGCCGATACATTTGAGTGCCTCTTCCATCGTGTTGACCCGCGTCGCATCGGGCATCAGCGGAAGGGGGATTTTTTGGTTGTAGAGTCTCATAACGTGCGCCATATCGACTGCACCGTCACGCCCCGCAAACTCGACGTTGACATCGAGGCAATGTGCACCGTCGCGCACTTGGGCTTGTCCAACGCTGAGGGTTCCCTCGTAGTCACTCGCGATGATGAGCTCTCGAAACGCTTTCGATCCCGTGGAGTTAGAGCGTTCTCCGATGAGGAGCGGTGCGGGTTCTTGGATCAGCTCGACGGTGTTGAAAAGCGAAGCGATAGAGGACTTCATCTCTCCGCTTGGCTTTTTTGGGGCGATAGTCGAGACTTTATTCACGAGAGCGCGGATATGCTGAGGGGTAGTTCCGCAGCAACCGCCGAGAAAACTTACTCCGTCATAGGTTAAAAAATCACATTGCAACTGGGCAAACTCATCGGGTCCCATCGGATAATACGAATACCCACCGCGATTTTGAGGGAGTCCCGCATTGGCGTGGACGGAGATAGGTTTTCCCCACACCTCGCTAAGCGTTCGAACATGTTTACCGTACTGCTCAGGTCCCGTTCCGCAGTTGAATCCGAGGCTGAGAATGTCGAATGGTTCCATAATGGTTGCAATGGTTGCCGCATCGGTTCCGATGAGCATACTTCCCGCCAATTCAATTGTAACGGAGACCATAATCGGTAGGGTCGTTCCACGCTCTTTATTTGCCGCTTCACACGCATGAAGTGCCGCTTTGATTTGGAGTGGGTCTTGACAGGTTTCTAAAAGGAAGATATCGCTCCCTCCATCGATAAGCCCAAGCGCGCACTCCAAATATCCCGTAAACATTTCATCATAGTGGATATGCCCAAGAGAGGGGAGTTTCGTTCCCGGTCCGATAGAACCAAGGACAAATCGGGGATGTTCAGGTGTGGAAAACTTCTTGCACTCCGCTTTGCACACTTCTGCCCCCGCACGGGAGAGCTCATAAGCGCGATGACCGATTCCGTATTCATCCAATACCCAGCTAAATGAGCCAAAGGTATTGGTGGTAATGAGATCCGCTCCGGCGGTGAGATAGGCGTGAAAAATATCGCTCATTACCTCAGGAGCGGTGACGTTGAGGAGCTCATTGCACCCTTCTAACCCCTCCCATGCACTTTCGGGGATATTGTCGGCACGTTCTTGAAGCTGTGTTCCCATCGCACCGTCGATAATAAGGGGGCGGATTTGAATCGTTTCAAGAAGCGTATTTTTAACCGACATAGTAAAAACCTTGTTAGAGATAAAAGTATAATGGACGGGATTTTATCGAAGTGTAGCCTAAAGGGTTCTAAGTATGAAAATATAATTCTTTCGATACACTCTTAGCTATGAAAAAATTGCTTTTTTTACTCCTTCTTTTTACTACCTTTTTATGGTCGAAAGAGTCCGTAACACTACAATTGCCGTGGCTACATCAGTTTCAATTCGCCGGATATTACATTGCCAAGCAAAAAGGGTATTACGCAGATACAGGACTGGAAGTGACCATTCTGGATGCGGACAAAAAAGAGACGGCATTAAAGAATGTCATGGATGGAAAAGCACAATACGGTGTTGGGCACTCATCCTTAATCGTCAATTATATTAACGGTGCTCCGCTTGTTTTAATGGCGGCAGTCTACCAATCTTCCCCAATCGTTTTATTAACGCGTAAAGATGCCCATATCCTTAGTGCTAAAGATCTTATGAACAAACGGGTAATGTTGACAGACGATATGGTGCAATGGGCTGAAATGCAGGCGATGCTGAGAAGTGTCGGTCTTAGTATTGATGATTTGAAGCTCCAGCCTCATTCATTTAATCCACTATCTTTGGCCCGAGGGGAAACCGATGCAATGCTGGCATATGTTTCCAATGAGCCGTTTATTTTAAATAAAATAGGGGTAGAAACCCATTCGATTAACCCAAAAGAGTACGGGTTTGATTATTACAGCGATATTTTGTTTACCACGAAAGATGAAACGTTAAAAAATCCAAAAAGGGTGGAGGCATTTCACGATGCGTCAATGCGGGGATGGATTTGGGCATTTGATCATATTGAAGAGACGGCGGAGCTTATTTATCGCAACTATAACCCGCAACATAAATCACTTGAAGCGCTTATTTATGAGGGAAAAGTCCTTAAAGAATTAGCATTCCGTCCTAATACCGCATTTGGTTCGATTGATCCGATGCGTTTAGAGATGATTGCACAGGGGTATCGACTTATGGGGGTAGTTAAATCCATCCCTTCGTTTGAACCGTTACTGTATAAAAACCATACCTTACATTTAAGCGATGAAGAAAAAGAGTGGCTCAGAGCGCATCCTGTCATTCGTGTCGGGATAGACCACAATTGGCCTCCGATCGAATCGTTGGATGAGAAAGGGAGGCATACAGGGATTAGTGCTTCGTATTTGAGTCTTCTTGAGAAACGGCTCGGTGTCCGTTTCGAAGTCGATTACAGTCGCCAACATTGGAGTGATTCGATTCGTGCGGTCAAAAATAAAGAGCTTGATATGCTCTCGGGTGCTGCAATTACCGATAAACGACGGGATAAGCTTTTGTTTAGCCGACCTTATTTAAAACAATCAATGGTCATAGTGACCGATTCAGGGGTTGGATATGTAAATGATCTAAACGATCTAAACGGGAAAAAAGTGGCAGTTGTCCGTTCGTATGCAAGTGAGGAATTTCTACGTTCCCATTATCCTAAAATCATTCCGGTTCTAACGGATACGTCGCTCGAGGCACTTCAGAGTGTTGCATCAGGCGATGTGTATGCCTGTGTTGAGGGATTAAGTGTCGTAAGTTATTTAATTGAACGACATAAGCTAAAAAATATTAAGGTTGCAGGAGAGACCCCGTTTCGTTATGAACTTGCATTTGCTTTTCGAAATGACTGGGGAATGTTAGCATCGATATCCGATAAGGTTCTAGCATCTATGACCCCTACGGAATATGAAGAGATACACGGTCATTGGTTGGCAAGAGATGATGGTGAACCGATCAATTATCGGATCGTATGGGGAATTATCGGGTTTATGGTGGTCTTATTTATTTTAGTTACGTACAAGAACCATCGTTTGGATGTTTTAGTACGCCAACGTACCGGTGAACTCGAAATTTTCAATCAACGGCTTCAAGAAGAGATTGAGAAAGCGGTTGAGAAGAATCGAAAGCAGGAGAAGCTGCTGATGCAACAAGCTAAAATGGCCGAGATTGGATCCATGCTTGAATCGATTGCCCATCAGTGGCGCCAGCCATTGAATATCTTGGGGCTCTCCATGACGCGATTGAATTTAAGTTGTGCTCTAGGTGGGAACGGGGAGTCGGCAAAGGTCATTGAAATTGCTGAAGCCCAAATTGAGTATATGTCACAAACCATCGATGATTTCCGTAATTTTTTCAAACAAGATCGTAGTCAAATCCCGGTTAATATTAACAGTATGGTTAATGATGTCGAAGCGTTGCTTGGTCCTTTACTCTTACGTAAAAAAATTAAAGTTGAGCGGGAAATTGATCCTGAGATAGAAGTTTTAGTCTATCCGAATGAGCTTAAACAGGTAATGATCAACTTGATTAATAATGCCAGAGAGTCGATTGAACAGCATCGAAGCAGTGAGCGATTTATCCGTATCCGCTGTATTACCGATAAGCGCTATTGTACGATTGCTATTGAAGATACGGGAGGAGGGATCCCCTCATCTATTATCGATAAAATTTTCGATCCCTATTTTACGACTAAATTTGAGTCTCAAGGGACAGGGATTGGTTTGTATATGGCCAAAACCATTATCGAAAAACACTTTTTAGGCAAACTTAGTGTTTATAATACGGGCAAAGGGGCATGTTTCGAGATTCGGCTTAATCGAGAGATAAAAGAGGGTTCCGACACACTACCTCAAAACAATGACTCCCCTCTTCATACCGGTAGTTAAAGGTAAAATTATGAGCGTTGAGAATCGATTTAATGATATAAAGTCCTAACCCAAAACTGTGCGGATCCTCATGCTGATGAAGAAACGGCTCGCATAAAGAGTCCAGAGTGCATCCCTTCGGCCACGGTTCCCCCAAATTATAAAAGAGAATCCTCTCTCCTATTTGTATAACGGTTACTTTACCATCAGAGCTGTATTTGATAGCATTATCGATAAGATTTTTAAAAACGGTAACCAAAACATCACAATCGGCAGAAACGGGGGATCCATCAACGATCGTTTCAACCACATTATCACCTAAAAAAAGTAGCCCTTTTGCCTTATCGATAAGCTGTTTCGGGTCACACGTCTGAATGTGGGGTGCCAATGCCCCTGAGGTTATTTGTTCGAGACGGACTAGCTCGGCGATTAAATGCTCCATTCGAAAAAAAGCGCGTTCCAAAATCGATTTTTCTTCACTGTTTTTTAGAAAAGGCAAAGAGAGTTTTCCCACCGTGATAGGGGTTTTGAGCTCATGCATAATGTTCCGTAAAAAGAGCCGCCGTGCTTCAAGGAGGGCTTGGTTCTTTTGCATGGCATTGTCCAATGCGGTGGCAACTAGAGAAATCTCATCTTTTTGGTAACGATTTAAGGGAGTATACGTCCCCTCTAAACCATATTGCGTGATTGAATGCTTCAGTGTTTTGAGAGGAAAGAGCGTTTTAATGATAAACCAATACAGAAGTAGGAGAAGCAGCATCAAAGAGATTAAAAGGGCTTCACCCCAAAGCGATTGTTTCGCCGCATCGGTTTTGATGACCAGCAGAGGCGGTGTGGCTTTTGTTAGGTAAATGTAAAGATGATTTTCATCTCTCAAAATTTGTATCCGCCCCTCATGAAGTGAGGATTTAATCTCTTCCGGATAGTTTTTAGGGACAACAGCAAGGGCTTTTTTAAGTGTTTTGATTAAATCAGGATGAGGTTCGGCAACACTGTAGCCGTGCTCTTGTAAATAAGATCTGCGCATAGGTGGAGCGAGCGGGACACTTTTGCGCAAAACCAAAAGCATGTTACCCGCTTCACTTTCTATCCTATGGGTGTACTCTTGGGCAAGTTTTTGTTGTAAAACAAAAAAACCTAATCCCATCGCGATAAAGGTGATAATAAAAAATAGAGTAATACGGAGAAAAATACTATGCGTCATTACTTATCCTGAGAATCGATAGCCGCTTCCCCGAATAGAGTGAATAAAGCGTGGATTTTTGGGATCTTTTTCAATTTTTTGTCGCAAACGGCTGATAATAACATCGATGGTGCGCGCCGAGCTTTCCCATGAGATTGCTTCAGAGTTATTTGAGAGAAAGTCGCGGCTAAGGGTTTGATTGGGATGAAGGATAAAAAGTGCGAGCAATTCATATTCAGCGCGTGTAAGAGAAAGGGATGCATCGTTATAGATAATGGTCTGCTCATTTTCATTGAGGGTAAATAATTTATTTTTTTTCTCAAGTGTGGGGCGATAACGGCGTAGAACACTTTTAATACGTGCGATAAGTTCACGCGGCTCGTAGGGTTTTGGGAGGTAATCGTCCGCTCCGTATTCCAAACCGATCACTTTATCATTGATATCGCTTCGTGCACTGGAAATGACAATAGGAATATCAGTTTTTTGACGGATCATTTTGCACAGTTCGAGTCCGTCCATTTGCGGCAAGGTTAAATCCAAAATAATAAGATCAAAGTGATCGTTATCTAATAGATTTAATCCGGCAGAAGGGGTGGAAACGGCATTAAGCGCTATCCCGTAGTTTTTGAGATAGTTGACTAATAATGTTGTAATATCCGGGTCATCTTCGACCATCAAAGCTTGGAGCATAAGTCCCTTTCTTAATTTAGATTACACAAATTTTTTTGTCGAGTACAAAAAAGTTTTCGTTGTTGAGGTGTCAGTATTTCGATCCGTTTTGCGTTCGAATGACGTTTCACCTGTTCTACTGATGCATCGATCCGTTGAAGCTGTTTGATTTGATTCGTAGTGAGATTCAAATCAGATGCCATGGCAATAGGGGTCTGGGTGGATGCCCATATGTAGGGATAACTCAAAATAATGAAAATGAGGGGACGAATCATAAGATACTCCTTGGGTACAAATATGACCTCATAATGAGGTGGACATTTGACAGTATGACGTAGCGATGTTAACGAAGGGCAAAAGAATGATAAACGAATGTAAAAAGAATTATAACGTTACTTTGAAGTGAAGAGGAATGAGAGTATAAGAATCTGTATTGCTCTTAAGAGCAAAAACGTAGTTAGTTGACCATCCAGCTGGCGCGTTTGGATCGACGTAGTTTTTTAAGCAACATTTTTTCTAACGGTGACATTTTTTCCATTGGGTTTCTCCTTATCAAATATAAACGACATCGTATCGGTAAAAGATTACCGTACGATAACGTGTTTTGACGAAACATTGACATTATAAACCTATAAAAATATAAATTATTCAAATAGTTGATTAAAAAATAATCAACTTAAGAAGTAGAATCAATGGATATTTTTCAAGCTCTATACAGTACTAACAGCCGATAATCGTGTTAATAATAAAAGGATGAATCAATGGAAAAGGCACTTTTGGGTGGTGGATGTTTTTGGTGTATCGAAGCGGTCTATAATCGTGTAACAGGGGTTCAGAGTGCACTTAGTGGATATGCCGGAGGTGCGCGTAAAAATCCGAGCTATGAGCAAGTGTGCAGCGGAGCAACGGGACATGCGGAGGTAGTTGAGATTACGTATGACCCCGAGATTATTTCGTATGAAGCAATTTTAGATATTTTTTGGGAAATTCATGACCCGACTACGCTTAATGCCCAAGGGGCGGATCGGGGGACGCAGTATCGTTCTGTTATTTATTACTACAATGCAGAGCAAAAAGAAAAAGCAGAAGAATCTATGGCAAAGGTGCAAAAATCGCTTAGTGCTCCTATCGTGACCGAGCTATCACCTGCTCCTGAATTTTATGAGGCAGAGGGGTATCATCAAAATTATTATAGTGAACATCCGACGCAGGGGTATTGTCACATCGTGATTGCACCAAAGATTGAAAAATTTATGAAAAATTTTGGGGATAAAGTAAAAAGAAGTTAAAGAGAGTGGCTCTCCCAGATACCTGCGGCACAAAAAATGAACGGGTGTGCTGCTGTATTCCTACCCTGACACGATGTCCGTCCATCCCCTTGCACAGGTCTAGAAGAGTTGGCGAATTATAGCCGTTTAAACCTGCAAATGCAAGATGGTGATATAATAAACCTATGATTTACCTTATCACTGCACTCGATGCCGAAGCGAGACCTTTATGGGAATATTATCGTCTAAAACGCGATACGTCACTCCCCTATACCCTCTATCGAAATGAGGAGATAGTGTTAGTGGTGAGCGGAATGGGGCGAACGAATGCGCTGATGGCTGTGAGTGCACTGCTGGGATGGCGGATTCCCGAAGAGAAGGATATTTTGATCAATATCGGAATCTGCGGAGCACCTTCAGATTTTAGAATCGGCGAAGCATTGCTGATTCATCAAATTTTGGATGGAGATCGACACTATTATCCCGATATTCTTTACTCTCATTCCCTCCGTGAAACCTCGATGAGGTGTGTCGATACCCCCCAATCACTATGCGGCGACTATCCGGTTGATATGGAGAGCGGTGCGATTTTTCAAGCGGCAGAGCGTTTTTTCAAGCTTCATCAAATGGCATTTCTTAAAATCGTTTCCGATCACTGTACTCCCGAGAGTGTGACAAAAGAGGGGGTTATTGAACTGCTCCGTTCTCACGTGGATACCGTAGATACTCTTATCTCAAGATTGCGCGCTATACAGAAAGAGCCGTCTTTGTTCTCCGCAGATGAACGGGATAGAATCGATGTTTTTAAGGTTCATTTTACGAAAAGCCAAGGGGGTGCTCTCGAAGATGCACTCACGTATTTTCGACTTAGAAACAAAGGGAAATTACCCCCCTTAAATCCTCTGCTTCCTAACTCCAAACGTGAAAGGAGCCAACTCCTTGAAGAACTCATTGCAACTCTCACCGCCTAAGCTCTTTTCTCATCTCTATATCGAACATGGAGTGTTGGATCATCCGCAGAGCCAAATGATTCGGACAAAATTTGCCGACTCGCAGGTTATACTAATTGATCATTACAAAGAGGTGTTTAACCGACCTTCACAAAGCTTTGCGGCGCAAAGTCATTCTAAAAAACTGATCCTCGCTCGAAAAGAGGGGAAATTTTTGCATGAGGGGAGCCAATACAGCGACGGTTTCGGCCATGAGCAGTTTTTTTACGCTTCCAGTGTGATGGGGTGTTTGTACGATTGCGATTACTGCTATTTACAGGGGCTTTATCCTTCGGCTAACACGGTGTTATTCGTCAACCTCGAAGATGCGTTTGAACAACTACACCCCTATTTAGGGATGGATACCCTCGTCGCGACGTCGTACGATACCGATACCCTTGCCATTGAATCGCTAACACACCAAACTTCGATGTGGTTAGATTTTGCAGATCAGTATGAAAATCTTTATCTTGAAATTCGTACGAAAAGTGCTAATATCAAGTCGCTTAAGTCGATCACCCCAAATCCGAGGGTAACACTGGCATGGACCCTCTCTCCGCAAGAGATCATCAACGCTTACGAACACGCTACCCCAAGTCTCGAAAAACGGCTGGGCGCGGTGGCGGAAGCGATCACGTTAGGATGGAAAGTACGACTTTGCATCGACCCTGTTATCTATACAGAGAAGTTTGCTATACTCTACACTGAACTGATTGAGCAGGTATTTAGAATCATCGATCCCGAAGCAATCGAACAGCTTACATTGGGGAGTTTTCGCATGAGCCAAAGCCATCTTCGCGCCCTCAAAAAACTCCGTCGCAGCGATGTAGCCTTTTATCCCTACGTTGTGCGTGATGAAATGGTTACCTATCCGGAAGGAATCGAAACGTATATTTTAGAAACACTGATGGCAAAAGCAACGCAGTATCTACCCAAAGAGAGGATCCGAACATGGCAACGGCAATCGTAACGGGAACAAGCTCTGGCATAGGTGAAGCGATAGCGCAGGTATTGCTCAAAAATGGATACGCTGTTATTGGACTCAGCCGCAGAAGAGGGGATATCCATCACCCTCTGTTTGAGCATTTGCCGTGTGATCTGAGTGATTTGGCAGTAGTCGATATCCTTCAAAAAAAACTGATAGAGATTGAGGATGTGGAAATTTTGGTAAATGCCGCCGGATTCGGGCGGTTTGAGCCTCATGAAGAGCTCAGTTCCAAAACAATCACCGATATGATCGCCCTAAATCTTACCACCCCGATTTTACTATCTAACGCATTGATGCGCCCTTTGAAAAAGTCCAAAGGGATGATCCTCAACATCACCAGTATCGAAGCAACCCGCCACTCCAAATTCTCTGCCCTCTACAGCGCAACGAAGGCGGGTTTAAGGGCGTTTGGACTGACACTGTTTGAAGAGACTCGTAACAGCGGGGTCAAAGTAGTCACGATTAATCCCGATATGACCGAAACACCGTTTTTTGACGGTTTCCGATTCGGTGTGGGAAAAGAGGATGATACCAAACTCCTCACCTCCGATATCGCTCAAGCTATCCAGTACCTGCTGGATACACGGGATGGGATTTGTGTGAGCGAAATGACAATTCGGTCTCAACGCTTCGGGATAACGAAAAAACAGTAAGCGGAACTTTTTTTGCTTAGGGGTAAGTGACTACATATTTAACCGTTATGGTCGATATAGATTACACTAAGTATAGAAAAGGATTTGTGATGGCAGGCACTGTTAGCTCTCTCGGTATCGGTTCAAGTGTTTTGACGGCGGATGTTATTGATAAACTAAAAGCCGCAGATACTGCCAATATCGTTACTCCAATCGATAATAAAATTACACTTCAAGCACAAAAAGATAGTGCGTTAGATTTGTTAAGCAGCTTACTGGGTTCATTCAAATCAAGTGTTAGCAGCTTATCTGATGATACTCTTTATCAGAAAAGAACGGTTTCAGGGAATACGGATGCGGTGAGTGTAAGCGCTTTATCCGGAAGCGCTATTCAGTCATTCTCGATTACCGATACGGTTATGGCTAAAAAAAGTATTCTTGAATCAGGGTCTTTTTCATCGACAACAGCAACGGTATCCAGTGGATCGGGGACTATGTCTCTAGCGATTGACGGTGAAACCTTTAATATGGATTATACAAGCAGTACCACTTTAACCGATCTCAAAGAGTCTATCAATACAAAGGCCGGAGCAAAAGTAACGGCATCTATTTTACAAACGGGAGCGAATGAGTATCATCTCGTCTTGACCTCCAAAGAGACGGGAGTAGATCAGACTATTTCTCTTTCAGATTCGTCAGGTGGAACTTTGAAGGATGAGTTGAAAACGTATGACGCATCAACTAACCCGACAGGGGTTCAAAGCATTCAAACAGCCAGCGATGCCTCATTTAAATACAATGGGATCAGCATTACGAGAGCTTCGAACAGTGTTAGCGATTTGGTTATAGGTGTGACGATTAATTTACTCAAAGATGGTGGAAGTACCAATATCGGGATTTCTCAAGATACTACGGCCATCAGTGATGAAATGAGCAATTTAGCGACGAGTTATAATACCCTTGCGAAACAACTTGATGAGATGACGTTAGCGGATCTTGATAATGAAAAGGTTGGGATATTTAACGGTGATAATACGATTAAATCCATTAAACGCGAAATAACAAAACTATTAACATCGATGAACTCAGATGGAAACTCGCTTGCACAATATGGTATCGGACTGGGTGAAGATGGTACGATGACGTTTACGAAAAGTGAATTTGATACCAAAATGAGTAGTGATGCCACAGGATTAGAAGCTTTTTTCAGCGGATCGACAAGTGAGTCGGGGGAATATACTGAAGGGGTCTTTGGATATCTTGATGAATTGCTTGATTCTTATACAAGTTCAAGCGGCTTGATGAGTACTCTTCTGGACGGATCAAAAACCGAGACGAAAGCTTTAAAAGAAGAGAGAACACGTGCTTCTGATCTTTTGACGGCACGCTATGATACGATGACGGCACGCTTTGCGATGTATGACTCAATAATCAGTAAACTCAATAACCAGTTTTCTGCCGTGCAAATGCAAATTGATGCAATGGCGAACAGCAGTAGTTGAGTGTAATTTTTCATTATTTTTATTGGCATTAAAATTGCTTTACAGTAGTAACTGTTTAGAGGGGTTAATGTCATGCTCAATGGAAAAAACATCCTGATTACCGGTGGAACCGGCAGTTTTGGAAAACAATTTGTCAAAACGATTTTAAAGCACTACAAACCTAATAAAATCATTATTTATTCACGTGATGAACTTAAACAATATGAAATGGCTCAACGCTTTAGCGATCCATGTATGCGCTATTTTATCGGTGATGTACGGGATTTAACCCGTCTGGAAAATGCGATGAACGGTGTCGATTATGTGGTTCATGCGGCGGCGCTCAAACATGTCCCTATCGCCGAGTACAATCCGATGGAGTGTATTAAAACCAATATCAACGGCGCACAAAACGTCATCGATGCGGCGTTGCATTGCGGCGTTAGCCGTGTTATTGCCCTATCCACCGATAAAGCCGCTAGCCCTATCAACCTCTACGGCGCTACCAAGCTCGCAAGCGATAAGCTCTTTGTCGCAGCTAATAATATCCGAGGGGGAAAAGATATTCGATTCGCCGTTGTCCGCTACGGGAATGTTTTAGGTTCCCGCGGTTCCGTTGTCCCGTTTTTCCAAAAATTGATTGCCGAGGGGGCGAGCGAACTCCCTATCACGGATGAGCGGATGACACGCTTTTGGATCACCCTTCAAGAGGGGGTTGATTTCGTGTTGAAAAACTTCGAACGTATGCACGGGGGAGAGACCTTTATCCCCAAAATTCCCTCAATGAAAGTGGTAGATGTCGCCCGAACTATTGCCCCAAATCTTCCGCATAAAAATGTCGGTATCCGCCCGGGTGAGAAAATGCACGAAGTGATGTGCCCACGGGATGATTCCCATCTCACATTGGAGTTTCATGACCATTATGTGATTAAACCGACGATCCAATTTACTGAAATCGCCGATTTTTCGAAAAATAATTGCGGGGAGATCGGAATACCCGTCGAATACGGATTCAAATACAGCTCCGAAACCAACACCGAGTGGCTCACTAGCGAAGCATTATTAGAGAAAATCGCATTGACCCAGAATGAGGAGAAATAACGGTGATTCCCTACTCAACGCAGTTTATCGAAGAAGATGATATTGCCGCCGTTGTGGATGTCTTAAAAAGCTCTCATCTAACACAGGGTGCAAAGGTGGAGGCGTTTGAAGAAGCAATAGCCCAGTATGTGGGTGCGCGCTATTGTGTCACGTTTAACTCCGCGACGTCGGCGTTGTTGGGTGCGTATGCCGTAGCGGAAATCTCGGAAAACGATGAGATTATCACCACCCCTATCAGTTTTGTCGCAACGTCGAATATGCTGGTTGCGCTCGGGGCTAAGCCTGTTTTCTGCGATATTAAGATGGATGGAAACATCGACGAATCGTTGATCGAATCGCTCATCACTCCCCAAACCCGCGCAATCATCCCCGTCGATTTTGCCGGAAAACCGGTTGCGATTGAAGCGATCAAAGAAATAGCCAAGAAGCACAATCTCCTCGTCATCGAAGATTCTTCCCACGCGTTGGGAAGCGGTATCGGTAACCAAAAAATCGGCTCCTTCTCCGACATGACGATTTTTAGTTTCCATGCGATCAAACCGATCACGACGGGAGAGGGGGGTGCGGTGGTAACGAACGACGAAGCATTCGCCAAGAAGTTAAAACTCTTTCGTTCACACGGCATCATCAAAAAACAGCTTTGGAACTCTGACATGGTGAGTTTAGGGCATAATTTCCGCCTCACCGAGTTTGCCGCCGCGTTGGGGCACTCTCAGCTGCATAAACTGGATCGATTTCTCCAAACGCGCAATGAAATCGCTCGCTATTACGATGAGCGTTTTGCAGGGCATAAACTATTCACTACGATTGCGATTAATTCGGATGAGCAGAGTGCTCGCCATCTTTATCCGCTACTTTTGAATCCTCAATTACATTGTGTTAAAGAAGAGATTTTTACGCAATTGCAAACACGGGGATTAGGGGTTCAAGTTCACTATAAACCCATTTATCAAAACAGTTTTTATAAAGAGCGTTTTGGTGAACAGCGCTTGGCGAATACGGAACATTTTTACAAAAGTGAACTCTCTATCCCGTGTCATCAGAAAATGACGTTAGAGGATGCCCGTATGGTTGCCGATACGGTTCTTGACGTGATTGAAAAATACGCCCATAGAGGGTGCAGTTTTTAAAGGAGCATTAATGCGTGTCGCCATTATCCCCGCCCGTGGCGGAAGCAAACGGATACCCCGAAAAAATATCAAACCTTTTGCCGGTCTTCCCATCATCGCCCACAGTATCAAAGCGGCGCAGGAATCGGGACTGTTTGATCGTATCGTGGTTACTACCGATGATGAAGAGATAGCCGATGTGGCACGCAGTTACGGTGCCGAGATCCCTTTTATGCGACCCAAAGAGCTGAGCGACGATCACACCGCGACGATCCCCGTTATCGCTCACGCCATCCAAACACTTCAAAACGATTCGGTTATCGATTATGCTTGCTGTATCTATGCCACAGCACCGTTTATTCGGGCAGAAGATATTCAAAATGCTTATAACGCCCTTATAACCCATAACAAACAGTATGCTTTTCCTGTTACGACGTTCCCGTTTCCGATTCAGCGTGGCGTGAAGCGTGACGAGCACGGAAATATCGAAATGTTTTATCCGGAACATTTTGCAACGCGCTCACAAGATCTCGAAGAGGCGTATCACGATGTGGGACAATTTTACTGGGGGACGCGGGACGCATGGCTGGAGGGGAGAGCGATCTTCTCCGATGCGGCGACAACGATCGTTTTGCCACGCCATTTGGTGCAGGACATTGATACGTTAGAGGACTGGACGCGCGCCGAGTTGATGCACAAAGTGCTCCAAGCGCTATGAACCTCCTTATCCGTGCCGACTCTTCGAGCGCTATCGGATTGGGACACATTATGCGCGATGTGGTGTTTGCCGCTCAACATCCGCAGGACACGGTACGGTTTGCTTGCCAAAATTTGAGCGGCAATATCATCGATCAGATTCCCTATCCCGTCGACCTTCTAACGTCGAATGATCCCGATGAACTGATCGCGCTTATACGAGAGCAAAATATCGATAGGGTGGTGTTCGATCACTACGGTATCGATGCCGTTTTCGAGAAAAAAATCAAAGATGTTTGCGGAGTTACTGTACTCTCGTTTGATGATACCTATGAGGCTCACTATTGCGACATTCTCCTCAACCACAATATCTCGGCGGATCCGACTCGATACCGTGGATTGGTTCCTGAACAGTGTGAACTTCACTGCGGTGCGGAGTACACGCTGATACGCGATGAGTTTAAAACCGAAAAACAGATCCATAGGGAAAAACTCTACGATCTTTTTATTGCGATGGGGGGGACTGACCCGAGCAATGCGACGATGAAGATACTCTCAACCCTAAGCGATGATTTGAGAGTCTGTGTCGTAACGACATCGGGGAACTCTCACTTGGGAGAACTCAAAACCTTTGTCCAAACGAAAAAGAATATGACGTTGGAGGTCGATTCTGCGCGGATCGCGCAACTCCTCCACCAAAGCCATCTAGCGATCATCACCCCGAGCGTCATGGTGCATGAGGTGTTGTTTATGGAGATCCCTTTTATCGCGGTACAAACGACGGCTAATCAAGAGGATATGTTTGTCTATTTAGAAAAAGAGGGGTATACCGTGCTAAAGGAGTGGGATGCAAGTGCGATTGCTCGATTTTACAACACTTGATACACAGCTACTAACAACGGTGTTAGCATGGCGTAACCATAGCAATATTCGGCGTTGGATGCTGAGTGACGATGAGATTTCGCTGGAAAATCATCTGCAATTTGTCGAATCACTTAAAAACAGAGCGGATAAACGCTATTTTTTGGTTCAGCGTGAGGGTGAATCGATCGGTGTGATCGATTTTACCGATATTACCCAAAACTCAGCCGAAATCGGGATTTATGCCAATCCCAAGATGCGCGGAATGGGCGAAGCATTGATGAATGGCCTGATCGAGTATGGCTTTTCAACGCTTGGGGTGAAGATGTTGATCGCGAGTGTTTTCGCCGACAACGAGCGGGCTAAACATTTGTACGAAAAATTCGATTTTACAGAGACAGTGCGAGCATTTTATAAGGGGAGAGAGATGATTATCATGGAGCGAAGAGCATGAAGATTGGACACCATAATATCGATGAAAAAGTATTTATCATCGCCGAACTCTCCGCCAACCACAACGGTTCGCTCGATACGGCTCTAAAAACGATTGATGCGATGAAAGCTTCGGGCGCCGATGCTATCAAACTGCAAACCTATACCCCCGATACGATTACCCTCGATTGTGACAGCGATATGTTCACGATTTCACAGGGGACGCTGTGGGACAAACGGAAATTTCACGATCTCTATGCCGAAGCGATGACCCCGTGGGAGTGGCATAGCATCCTCTTCGATCATGCCAAAAGTCTCGGGATGGAAGCATTTTCCTCTCCGTTTGATAACAGTGCCGTCGATTTTTTGTCTGAATTGGACGTTCCGGCATATAAGATCGCCAGTTTTGAGATCACCGATATACCTCTCATCGAATACACTGCCGCCAAAGGCAAGCCGATCATCATCTCCACCGGAATTGCTACCCTGAGTGATATTGAAGACGCATTGAACGCGTGCCATCGGATGGGAAACGACCAGATCACACTGCTCAAATGCACCTCCGCCTATCCTGCCGCGTTAGAGGAGATGAATCTCCTCACGATTAGCGATATGAAAACCCGCTTCGGGGTCAATGTAGGGCTCTCCGATCATACGATGAGTCTCGCCGCCCCTGTTGCCGCCGTTGCTTTGGGAGCACGGGTGATCGAGAAGCATTTTATTTTGGGTCGCGGCATGGGGGGTGCGGACAGTGCGTTTAGTCTTGAACCCAATGAGTTTAAAGCGATGGTCGATGCGGTGCGAGACAGTGAAAAACTTTTAGGGAAAGTGACCTACGAACTAAGTCCGAAGAGTTTGAAATCGCGGGAGTTTTCGCGCAGTCTATTTATTTCCGAAGATGTGAAAGCGGGCGAAACAATCAGTGCCTTAAACGTTCGCTCCGTTCGCCCCGGATTCGGGCTTTCTCCAAAATATCTCGCAGAAATTTTAGGTAAATCTTTTGCTTCGAATGCGTCCAAAGGGACACCGCTGACATGGGAACATATTAGATGAAAATCGCCGTTGTTTCTCACGATGCAGGGAGTTCAGAACTTATGTGTGCGTTTATACAAGAATACAGAACAAAGGCGGATTGGCATATTTTCGCAAAAACTTCCAGCCCGATGGCTGAGATCTGTAAACGCCATAATTTCTCCTATGCTCCGATGGAGGATGCGGTGGAACAGTTGGGAAGAGTACGTCCCGATCTTTTGCTTTTCGGCACCGGATGGCAAGACAAATGTGAACAACCTTATGTCCATTTTTGTAAAGAATACGCTATCCCTACTATCGCATTTCTCGATCATTGGAGCAACTATCGTGAGCGGTTCGGATTTCCCGATAACGGATGGAAAGAGAATTTAGGAGATTATACGGCGGTACATGATGAGAGGGCGTATTCGCTTGCCCTCTCGATGGATCTTCCAAATCCGTTAAAACTCCCTAATCATTATCTTATACGTCTTATTGAGGAAGCGGTACAACGGCAAGCTGAGGCAGGTAAGACACTATTATTTTTAAGCGAACCGACCGATGCAGTCGCACAAAAAACATACGGTGATCCACTTTACTGGGGATTTACCCAATATACGGCATTGGAAGATATATTAGAACATTTTGAAGATTTTCAATGCGAAGATTTAATTATTCGTCTCCATCCGAGTGAAAAGTCTTCAAACTATGATGCAATACTGGAGCGTTACTCAAATATATCGGTACAAATTCATGACATCCATTCTGTAGATTTGATGGATGAACTTTTGTATGCTAAAGCGATTATCGGATTTGACACGATGGCTCTTTATATCGCAGCACTTTTAGGTAAATCGGTTATTTCGTATCTCCCTACAAAAAAACGGGAGTTTCTTCTCCCTTTGCCAAAAAATCGTCAGTTAAATCATTTGAGCAACCTTTCTAATGAACTTTTACTTGGGTGTTCTCTACACATGGATAAATTCGGTATGGATTTTGCTACATTTATAAATACTGTTAAAAAGGTTGATTGAATGGGCAAGACCCAACTTAATGCACTCATAATCGGGGCCGGAAGTATCGGCGGCCTTATCGACTCTCCGGCATCGGATGCTATTGCCAGCCATGCTCATGCTTATGAACTTTGTCCCACAACACAATTGGGCGCTATATGCGAACCCGCAGAACTCAATGTTTTTGCATTTATGGAGCGATGGGGAGAGGTTCAACGCTATTTTTCGATCGATGATGTTCATGCAGACGAACACTACGATATCGTTTCTATTTCTTCATCAACCGCATCTCATTTTAGGGATCTCACAACGCTCCTAAAACGGACAGATTGTTCAATGATATTGTGTGAAAAGCCTGTGGTTGCTTCCAAAGAAGAGTTTCACTCTCTCATCAGTGCACTCCAAAATAGCGACAAAAAGATTCTGATTCATTTGATGCGTCGATACAATAAAGCTTTTATCTCCCTCTCCACACGAATAAAAAATGATGAGTTTGGAAAAGCTTTGGGTTTTCAAGGGGTATGTGCAAAAGGATTGCTTCATAATGGCTCGCATTTATTGGGTGTTTTGAGTCACTTTTTGGGATATTTAAGTGCAATCAAACCATTTAGAGCATCATATTGTAACGATGATGTATGTGGTGAATTCGGAATCTCACTAAAAAATGGAGACGGAAACATATCGGTTCTAAAATCTCCCGATTATTCGTTATTTGAACTTACGATTTGGTTTGAAAAAGGGGTGATTAAAGTACTTGAGGGGGGCGATAAAATCGAGATTTATTCACGTATCCCTTCCAGCACTTATGAGGGATATTTTACCCTTGCACTGCATGAGAGTATACCAACCAACCTCTCTCGTTATGCCCTTGACTCGGTAGAATTTTTGATTCGTGAGAGCGATCAAACGTGCAGTGAAATTTTTAAAGAACATCTTCACATTCATGAACTTATTTTTCAAGCGTTCATAAAAGTATATCCCTCATGAAGCTCGCAATTCAGGGAGGAGAGAAACTTCGTACGGCTCCCTTTCCCGCCTATAACACAATCGGAATCGAAGAAGAAGCAGCAGTTCTTCGGGTATTGCGCAGCGGTAAACTCTCTACCTTTTTAGGGACATGGCACGATGATTTTTTCGGAGGGCCTGAAGTCCGCGCATTAGAGTCTGAGTGGGCGACATATTTCGGTGTTAAACATGCGATCAGCGTCAACTCCGCGACGTCGGGGCTTTATGCCGCAGTCGGAGCGTGCGGAATCAGTCCGGGTGATGAGGTGATCGTCAGTGCTTACACGATGAGTGCATCGGCGACCGCCGCCCTTGTGTACGGTGCTATCCCCATCTTTGCCGACATCGAAGAGGATTTTTATTGTTTGGATGTCAAAAGCATCGAAGCCAAGATTACCGCGAAAACCAAAGCGATCCTTGTTGTTGATATTTTCGGTCAGCCTTATGATGCGGAAGCGATCAATGCACTTGCAAAAAAGTATAATCTTTTTGTGATAGAGGACACTGCGCAAGCCCCAGGAGCGATGTTGCATGAAAAATACGCGGGGACGCTTGGTGACATAGGGGTTTACTCACTCAATTACCATAAACACATTCACAGCGGTGAGGGGGGAATTATCGTCACCGATGATGATACCTTAGCCGATAAAATCCGCCTGATCCGTAACCATGCTGAAGCGGTTCTCTCCGCACGGGGGATCAAGGATAAATCAGAACTCATCAACATGGTCGGTTACAATTACCGAATGACCGAGATCGAGGCTGCAATTGCCCGCTGTCAGCTCAAAAAACTCCCTTCATTGCTCGCACAAAGGTTCGAAAATACTGCGTATCTCAATGAGCAGTTAGGACAAATCCCCTGTATCAAACCGACTAAAATTCGTGAGGGGGCAAAGCACGCTTTTTATGTCCATCCGTTGCAGTTTGATGCCGAGGTCGCGCAAATGCACCGTAACCGTTTTATCGATGCGGTCAAAGCGGAACTCCCTCCGACACTGTTACGCGAAGAATCGGTAGTACTACTCAGTTACGGGTATGTTAAACCGCTCTATCTCCAGCCTCTGTATCAAGAACGGATTGCATTCGGACGAGATGGATATCCGTTTACTCTCAGTGAGGTTACCTACGAAAAAGGGCTTTGTCCGATAACCGAAGAGATGCATTTTAATCGCCTCGTTACCCATGAATTTATGCGTCCGGGAATGATGAAAAATGATATGGATGATGTGGTACGTGCCTTTGTCAAAGTATGGGAAAACCGCTCGGAGCTTTTATGAGATTAGAGGGAGAACGAATTTATTTGCGGCCGATTGCACTCAGTGATGCAGACGGAGTCTATCCCTCATGGCTTAATGATCCAAAAGTATGCCGCTATAACTCACACGGTGAGCTTTTGTATACGACTGAAATGGCGCAGACGTATCTTGAAAATGTGCTTAATAACCCCTCTTACGCAGTTTTTGCAATTTGTTTACGAGAGGATGACCGTCATGTCGGCAATATCTCTCTCCAGCAGATTTCAGCAAAAAACAGCAGTGCCGAGTTTGCGATTTTGATTGGAGACCCTTTAGTATATGGGAGAGGGATCGGGTATGAAGCGGGAGTTCTTTTGCTGGAGTATGCTTTTAACGTCTTAAAGTTACACCGTCTTTATTGCGGCACTCACGCGGACAATGTTGCAATGCAGAAATTAGCTCTCAAACTTGGGATGAGTGAAGAGGGGCACAGACGTGATGCCTTTTTTAAAAACGGCCATTTTGCCGATATAGTGGAATATGGAATTTTAGCGGATGAATTTGCAGAGGGATTAAGATGAGACGGTGCAAAACGTGTGTCGAAACCGATACCCGTCCTACAACGGATTTTGATGAACATGGAGTGTGTCTCCCGTGCCGTTCTGTTTCGCTTACCAGTGTCGAAGCGATCGATTGGGATGAACGTAATGCGATCTTGAAAGAGATTATCGTATGGGGAAAAGCGCACAGCGGTCCCTCAGGATACGATTGCATCATCGGTGTCAGCGGCGGAAAAGACAGTACGCGCCAAGCCCTTTTTGCACGTGAAATGGGTTTGAACCCTTTGCTTGTTTCGTGCGTCTATCCCCCTGAGCAGCAAACAAAGCGAGGAGCCGCAAATCTAGCCAATCTCATTGAACTTGGATTTGATACGATTGTCGTTGCGCCGGCTCCGCAGATCTCTAAAAAACTGATGCGTAACTGTTTCAAGAGTTTAGGGAACCTTTTTAACGCATCGGAACTTGCTCTATATGCTTCCTTACCGATTACGGCGATTGCGTATAATATCCCTCTGATTTTACTTGGTGAAAATCCGGGACTTTCGTTCGGAACGGATGTCGGAAGCCGTGATTACAATGGCAATAAAATGAAAAACATGAACACGCTTCAAGGCGGTGATCCGAGACGTTTCGCTACGGATGATATGGCGGATAATCAACTCTACTGGTACCGTTATCCGAGTGATGACGCGATGGAGCAAGCCGATCTGAGGATCGTCTATCTGGGTTATTTTATGAGTGATTTTAACGATCATACGAATGCCCGTATCGCGATTGAGCACGGACTGCAAGTTCGCATCGGCGAAGATGCTAAACCCGAAAATATCGGGGGATTGGCGACGGAAGTAGCGCTGGATGATGATTTTGTTATCGTTAACCAGATGCTTAAATATATGAAATTCGGATTCGGAAAATGTACTCAGGAAGTGGGCGTTGCTGTTCGAAATCACCTGATGAGCCGAGAAGAAGGGCTTGAACTCATACGCCGTTATGATGGAAAATGTCATCCTAAATATATTAAAGCACTCACCGATTATCTTGAAATAAGTGAAGATGAATTTTGGGAAGTTGCCGAGCACTATCGCGGCGTAGAGTTTTTTGATCGCGATGATGCGGGAGTATGGCATTTGAAAGAAGAGCTTTACCGATGAAAAAAATCGCCATTATCGATTATGGGATGGGAAATGTCCAAAGCGTTGCCAATGCGCTCGAATTTTTGGGATATACCGCCACGATTACGGATGATCATGATCTCCTCACAGCGGCTGATGCGTATATTCTCCCCGGTGTCGGTGCATTTGCCGAAGCGATGAACAATCTTCGCGCACGTCATTTGATCCCTTTGCTTCATACGCAGGTGATTGAATCGGGCAAACCGATTTTGGGTATTTGCTTGGGAATGCAGCTGTTTTTGCAAAGCTCCGAAGAGATGGGATTGCATGAGGGGCTTGGCTGGATCGAGGGAAAAGTGATCGCCATGACGCCTGATAGTACTTTGCGGGTTCCTCATGTGGGGTGGAACAATATTGTAGCCAAAGAGGGTGCTTCCCTTTTTGCAGGGGTTGATCAAGACGCCCATTTTTATTTTGACCATTCGTATCATGTTGTGTGTGAAGAGCGTTATATCAGTGCAAAATGTCAGTACGGCTCTTATGGACTGACTGCTGCATTGCAGTATAAAAACGTGTTTGCTACACAGTTTCATCCTGAAAAAAGTCAAACCAAAGGTCTTAAACTTCTCCGCAACTTTCTCAATTTTGTCGAGGAGTATCCATGCTGAAAAAACGGCTGATTGCTTCATTGGTGATTAAAAACGGAATTGTTGTTCAAAGTATCGGATTTGAACGGTACCTCCCGATAGGAAAACCTGAAATCACGGTTGATTATTTGAATCAATGGGGAATTGATGAGATTATTATGGTGGATATCGATGCCACCCGAGAGGGGCGATGTATTGATCCCGAATTGGTCAAAAGGGTCGCGAAACGATGTTTCGTCCCTTTGAGTGTCGGGGGAGGAATCACGAGCGTGGATCAGATTTATACGTTGATCCACTCAGGAGCAGATAAAGTCTCACTTAATACCCAAGCGTTCACAAACCCTTCTTTGATAGAAGAGGGGGCACGTTTTTTCGGGAGTCAGTGTATGGTTGTCTCCATTGATGCTAAACGTAGTCCTGATGGTAGTTACAGAGCGTATACGCACGGAGGGAAAACAGATACTGCCTTGTCTCCTGCAGAGCTTGCAGAGCAAGCTCAAGCGTGCGGTGCGGGAGAAATTCTGATCAACTCGATTGATCGTGACGGACATAAAAACGGATACGATATCGATTTGATCCATAGTCTCTTACGTACTACCAACCTTCCCCTTATCGCTCTTGGGGGAGCAAAAGATCCCCTTTCTATGAAAGCTTTATTGGAAAGCTGTGACGTATCGGCAATCGCTGCAGGCAATTATTTTCATTTTGTCGAACACAGTGCGACGATAGCAAAAGCCTATCTTTCACGTTATTTTCCGGAACAGATTCGTCTTGATAGTTATAGCGATTATCGTGATTTTTCTTTTGACGAAATGGGGCGAATCGTAAAAAAAGAGGATAACTCCCTGCGGGATATGTTGTTTGAATTTCATCCGAAGGAAGTGATATGAAGCAATGCAAACGGTGTTTATATACGGAAAATCATCCGCTCAATATCACTTTTGATGACGAAGGTATTTGCAGCGGGTGCCGAGTACATGAAGAAAAATTTACCCTCGATTGGGCTGAGAGAGAACAAAAACTTCGTACTCTGCTAGAGAGCTACCGTAATACGGATGGAATGAGCTACGATTGTATTGTTCCTGTTAGCGGTGGGCGAGATTCATACTATATTGTCCATATACTGAAAAATGTTTACGGTATGAATCCGTTACTCGTAAGTTATAATAAACACTATAACACCCACGTAGGAATCCGAAATTTTCAGTATCTCAAGACGATTTTTGATTGCGATACCTTACAAATGGTCGTTCAACCTCAAAAGGTTAAAAAGATTACCAAATCGACGATCAAACACTTAGGAAGTATTTATTGGCATGTTCTTGCGGGGCAGAGTGTATTTCCGGTTCAGTGTGCAGTTCGTTTTAAAATACCTTTGATTGTCTGGGGTGTGCATCAGGGGATTGATCAGGTTGGAATGTACTCTCATGCTGATGAGGTGGAGATGACACGTCGTTATCGTAAAGAGCATGATTTGATGGGGTATGAGGCTGAGGATTTACTTACGCTTGACCCTGAACTCACCCAAAACGATCTGATCCAATACCTATATCCTCACGATAAAGAGATTGAAAAAGTAGGGGTTCGCGGTATCTATCTGGGTAATTATATCCCTTGGGATACGAAAAAACAGCATGAGGAAATGATCGAGAAATACGGATATGAAACGCTATTGCAACAGCGTACCTTTGACAGTTACAATGATGTCGATTGTGTCCATTACTCAGGGTTGCACGACTATATCAAATATCTAAAATTCGGATATGCTAAGGCAACCGACCATGCGTGCCGTGAAATACGATGGGGACGTTTGAGCCGTGATGAAGCCCGTGAGCTGGTTTCTGCGTATGAGGGTATCGTCCCCTCTGATACCCGCTATTTGCTCGAGTGGTTGGAGATGAGTGAAGAGGAACTATTGACTCTACTGGCACCGTTTCAAAAAACAGTACCGAAATCGTCATCGATCCACTATTCGGCAGAACGGCCGAAGGGGTGCCGATTTATCTTAACCCCTTCAAAAGTACCGAGTGTGAAAGAGGAGGGATATACCCTTTTAGAAAAAGGGTATATTGAGTCTCACTAACGTTTTTCTTTCCCCATGATCTCTTTAGGGGCTTCGATTTCAACAATCTCTAGTGAATTGTGAATAATACCACTGAGAGTAAATAACCAATAGCGATGCGCTAAAATCCATTGGATCGCTTTGATTTGATTATCACGAGGATTATCGACATAGCGCACTTTGATTTCAGCTAAATCAAGTTCTTGCTGATAAAGCATTGATTGTGCAAGGCTTGCGAAGAAGTCACGATAAACTCTACTCGTCATGATCGTTTCACGAATAGAAGAAATTTCATCCAACAGTTGGATTGTCGTATGGGTATCCATAGCTTCAATCGCTTCATCCATACCGATATTTTCAAATACTTTACATGCTTCGGTTATCAGAAGAAAACTTTTGTCAATTTTATTTTGGAGCTCTACCCCTTCTGTCATTAAAATCGTGAGCTTCTCTTTGATCTTTTTGAGATTCTTTTTGTGTTCTTTTACCGATATCCTATCAACGTGGATCTCTTTTTTTGGCGCCTCTAACGCGTATAATTTTAATACTTCCGCAAACGGTATTTCGGTTGAACCGTGAATTCTAGCACCTCCCTCCGTCGCGTTAATAGTTTCCATAACAGTACAAGATTGTTCTATTGTTTGCTCGATAAAACGTAAAAATACTTCCCAGAAGATCATGCTTTCTACCATACCGTCTCCACCGTATGCCGGGATGAGAATTGTTTCATAATGGGCATTATTATCAGCAGTATCTATACCGTCTTTAATTTGATCTTCCCCGTAAACATGCCCTTTGCTGTGACTTGCTCCGTCTTTTCCATAGGCCAAGTCTTGCCCGATAAAGGCACATTTCTCATATCCCATATGAAAAGCAACTTCATGAGCCATATTTGCGGCACTCATTCCACCGCCGACATATCCGTAATCTTGTAATTCAAAATAGAGACTTACGCCAAGCGGTCGCATTGCCAGCAGAGTGGTTCCCCCTTTAATGGCATCAAAAACTGCTTGATGCTGTAATGAAGCACATAGAAAAATAATCCCCTCTTGTTCCTCTTGGGTAGTCTCTTGGAAGAATTTAGCGGTAGGCTCATCTCTTTCCATGGAGACAACGATATCCGGTTTAATCCCATAACGAACGAGAATCGGGAATGAAGCATCAACACTGATAATCGTGATATACGGCGCTGCCTCTTTTAATAGCGGGAGTTGTTTAGCAAGACTCGGACCTGTTGAGACGATTACGGCGAGTTTACTGTTTTGATGTTTGATAAAATCACGGTATCTTGGATGCTCAACCATTCGGTACAAATTTTTTACGTGATGACGAAGCCCGAGCATTGCATCTTGTATGTTGTTACCAAAAGCAGTAATAACATGTTCAAAAGATTTTAGATAAATTTCCAACGCTCCACGATAAGATTCGAGATAATGCTCGAGATAATATTCAGCGGCACTGTGGAGATAAAATACTTTTGCATAAAAGCGGACATTCTCATTAATGACGATCTCTATACCTCTTTGAAAAGTTAAATCTTCAGGTTGCAAAATAACGAGTCGTTTACTTTTCATGACGTCGCTAATGTCGATGAGATGCAAAACAATGAAGATGAGTTCTATTTCAGGCTCAATGACAATGATTTGCTGATGCTTTGTGTTTTCAAGCAGTCGGGAAATGAGTTCTCCATCGGCGATACCGAATAAATAGAGGTATAAATATTCACGGTATTGTTTAAAATGTTCGAGGATCTTGACTTTCTCATCATGACCATATATATAAGCGCTCGACTGGATATCAAATATTTTGTATTGCCCATCCTCCATTTGATCAAGACGATAACGTTTGTTTTCATCGATCTTTTCTAATCGAGGATAGAGAGGAGAGTCGATCTCTTGTAAGATGGCGAGATTTTTACGATATTGATTTTCCATGATTTCCCCGTGTTAAGTGACTTAGTAAGCAGCTATGGCAGTGAGTAATAGATAAGATGTATTATGCTGCCAAAAGGCAGCAAAGCTATTTATTGGAGAAGTTTGAGGACGTTTTGTTGAACAGCGTTTGCTTGACTCATAGCGTATGAGCCAGATTGCGCAAGGATGTTATATTTAGAGAAGTTAGCACTTTCAGCTGCGAAGTCGACATCACGGATTTGTGATTCTGCCGCTCTAACGTTAACTTGTGTTACAGAGATATTATTAACCGTAACAACAAGTTGGTTTTGTACCGATCCAAGGTCTGCACGGATGGCATCCAAACGGGCAATTGCGGCTTCAGCAATATCCATCGCTTTTGCTGCCCCTTGACGGGTTAATAAAAGACCTACTTTATCAGTATTATTTATTAATCCATCATTGTTGTCATCAACTTGACCATAAATCAAATCACTGAGGACGCGGGTACTTCCGACTTCACCCATCGTTTTGGCTGTTGTGATTGATGTAGTTAAGCCTGAATTACTGTAGTGGGCTGAACTTACCGTGATGTCACCGCCGCCTTGTTTGATCAGTTCTAGTCGTCCGGCATAGACGCCGTCATTGATTCCCGCCGCTGCACTTAAACCACTTACATTAATGGCGCGTCCGTCGGATGAGATAGTTATCGTACCATCATTCTCTAAATTTGCTTTTACCCCTGTAACAGCAGACTGAGCATTAATGGCTCCAACCAGAATATTATTGGTGTCTCCACTCTCAATTGATGCTCCGGCACTAAGGATTGTTGTTCCGTTGATGGTGATGTTTGAGAGTAATGTCCCCCCTTGCACGGCAATGGTACTATTAATGTCGGTATTTGCAACCGCTTTAACACCGGTTTGTCCTGAGGATGCATTAATAAGATCGGCAATACGGCCAATACCGGTTTGTGCCACACCGTTACCGCTTGCATCGGTCATTTGTACTCCGTCAAGTTTAACGCCTTCTACTATGTATTGGGCGTAATCGGATGATGCAAAGGTCGTTCCCATGCTGGCCCGTGTATTCATCGATACGGTTGCATTTGAAATAACACCGGCTGTACCTGCAGCGGCAGCTGACCAGATAAGAACCCCTGAAGTTGTCCCTGTTGATGCTCCGGCAACGCTAACAAGAGTGTAAGTCATAGATGAACCATTACTAATCGTAACGCTCATTTGATCTCCAATTGCAAAGCCGGTTGTATTGGTAGTATTGAGTGTCATAGTAACACCGCCGGTAACTGCTGTCGCTGAGAAAGAACTCAAATTTTCAGCAGTCGTTTTTACCAAAGAGACACCAAAAGAAGAGCCGACGCTCAATGTTTTACCAAGTGCACGATCGAGTGTGATCGCGATTCCCGACATCGTTCCCGCAGTAGTCATTGTTCCGCTGATATGTTGGATTGTAAAATCGCCTACACCGTCAATACGGATCGTATCCCCTGCCGCCAAACCTTGTGCATTAATCCCATCGGCTCCAGTAAAAGTCAAGATAGTTGTGTTTTTATCAAGAGCATGAGTTAATGTACTGGTTGCAAAATTTCCTACTTGAACTTGATCTACCTTGCTCGTCGTATTCCCGATTGCCAAACTTTGGGTGTTAGAAATAGAGGTTTTGATAGTTTGGTTGCTGTACGCACCAATTTGGAACTCTTTATTCGAGAAATTTCCGGATAAGAGCTGTGTTCCGTTAAACGCCGTTGTTTTTGCAATGTTATCCAATTGTTCCAAGAGACGGTTAACGTCTTTTTGAATTGCAGTACGTGAAGAAGCACTTTGTGAATCTGATGCTGCTTGGATCGCTTTAGTTTTAATGGTATCGAGAATTTTTAATTGCTCATCCATCGCTTTATCGGCAACTTGGATAATACCAACCGCATCATTAGCATTGGCAATCGCTTGGCCCAATGAATTTGATTGCATACGCAAGGAATCGGCAATAGACATCCCAGACGCATCATCCGCCGCTTTATTAATACGAAGACCTGAACTCAACTTAGAGAGAGCATCATCCAAACTACGATTATTCACAGTGGCATTGGTGTGTGCATTCATTGCCGCTATGTTTGTGTTAATTCTGAAACCCATGATAAATCCTTGATGTGGTTTTGCGTCCATGCGCTTATCTAGTCAGGATTAAAGCAAAAAGAGTTCCAATATTTTAAAGTAACGATAATAAATAAAGAATAGATAAATGAAGAATTTAGTGAAGAGATAAAAATTTTCAGGCTAAGAAGAGATTGGATGAGAAAGATGACGCAGTCAAAAGACTGCAGTCATTAGAAATGTCCTCGCTATCTAAGGATAGCTTCTAGACTATTGGAGTAGTCTTAGGACGTTTTGTTGAACAGCGTTTGCTTGACTCATAGCGTATGAGCCAGATTGCGCAAGGATGTTATATTTAGAGAAGTTAGCACTTTCAGCTGCGAAGTCGACATCACGGATTTGTGATTCTGCCGCTCTAACGTTAACTTGTGTTACAGAGATATTATTAACCGTAACAACAAGTTGGTTTTGTACCGACCCGAGGTCTGCGCGGATAGCATCCAAACGGGCAATAGCCGATTCAGTAATATCCATCGCTTTTGTCGCACCCTCACGAGTTAACAAAAGACCTACTTTGTCATCGCTGTTAGTCAAACCATCATTATTATCATCAACTTGACCATAAATCAAGTCACTCAGTACGCTTGATTTTGTGACATCTGTTAATGCTTTTGCTGTAGTAATAGAAGCAGTTAAACCTGAATTACTAAAATGAGATGAACTCACTGTAATATCACCGCCGCCTTGTTTGACCAATTCCAAACGTCCGGCATAGACACCGTCGTTAAGTCCTGCTGTAGCACTCATGCCGTTTAAGTTAACCGCACGTCCATCAGAAGAGAGAGTTAATGTTCCGTCACTTTCCAAACTAGCGGTAACACCGGTCAATGAAGTTTTCTCATTGATAGCACTTACCAATGTATTGTCCGTATCACTGCTGAGAATAGATGCTCCGGCACTCAGGATCGTTGTTCCGTTGATGGTGATATCTGAAGTTAAACTTCCACCTTGAACAGGGATATTACTGTTAATTTCAGTATTTGCAACCGCTTTAACACCGGTTTGCCCTGAAGCAGCATTGATAAGATCGGCAATACGGCCAAGACCGGTTTGTGCCACACCGTTACCGCTTGCATCGGTCATTTGTACTCCGTCAAGTTTAACGCCTTCTACTGTGTATTGGGCGTAATCTGCTGACGTAAAATCGGTACCCATGCTAGCACGATCATTCATACTGATTGTAGCATTTGAAAGGACACCGGCTGTACCTGCAGCGGCAGCTGACCAGATAAGAACCCCTGAAGTTGTCCCTGTTGATGCTCCGGCAACGCTAACAAGAGTGTAAGTCATAGATGAACCGTCACTGATAGTAACGTTCATTTTATCCCCGATTGCAAACCCTTTTGTGTCAGATGAGTTTGTTGTCATTGTAACACCGCCGGTTACGGTTGTGCCTGAGAGAGTACCGAGGTTTTCAGCAGTCGTTTTTACCAAAGAGACACCAAAAGAAGAGCCGACGCTCAATGTTTTACCAAGTGCACGATCGAGTGTGATCGCGATTCCCGACATCGTTCCCGCAGTAGTCATTGTTCCGCTGATATGTTGGATTGTAAAATCGCCAATACCATCAATACGGATCGTATCCCCTGCCGCCAAACCTTGTGCATTAATCCCATCGGCTCCGGTAAAAGTCAATACCGTTGCATTTTTATCAAGAGCATGAGTCAATGTACTGGTTGCAAAATTTCCTACTTGAACTTGATCTACTTTTGTAGAGGTATTTCCGATTGCCAAACTTTGGGTGTTAGAAATAGAGGTTTTGATAGTTTGGTTGCTGTACGCACCGACTTGGAACTCTTTATTCGAGTAATTTCCGGATAAGAGCTGTGTTCCGTTGAACGCCGTTGTTTTTGCAATGTTATCCAATTGTTCCAAGAGACGATTAACGTCTTTTTGAATTGCAGTACGTGAAGAAGCACTTTGTGAATCTGATCCTGCTTGGATTGCTTTGGTTTTAATGGTATCGAGAATTTTTAATTGCTCATCCATCGCTTTATCGGCAACTTGGATAATACCGATTCCGTCATTTGCATTAGAGATTGCTTGACCCAATGAGTTTGCTTGTGCTCGTAGAGAGTCGGCAATAACCATTCCTGATGCATCATCTGATGCTTTATTAATACGAAGACCTGAGCTCAATTTAGAGAGAGAGTCATCCAAACTACGATTGTTAACCGTTGAATTTGTATGTGCGTTCATTGCCGCAATGTTTGTGTTAATTCTGAAACCCATGATAAATCCTTTTATCGCAAGAGCGTTTTGCTCTTAAGTTAGTTCAGCATCCTTGCTGTTACAGACTATATCGGCAGGGTAAAAAAAAGGTTTAATGTTTAGGGGGTAATTTGAGTCCAGTTGCCATCAGTGGTGTTATACATATATAAAGTAGAATTGCTCTCACTGTACCAGAGTGTTCCATGAATCGGCGATGCCGGTTCTGTTACGGAAACAATGGCACTATTGTACCCACGGGTTTGGGTCGTGACTTCAGAGCCGTTATAGAGTTTTAAATGGTTTGTTTCACCGATCCCTATTTCAAGCATAATATCATCGCCTTGCGCAATAGTATGGGTTGCATCCGTTTGTAAAATACCGTCTTCTCCTAAACTCACCAATCTTCCTAAAATATTGTTATTGGGTGAAATAGAGGTTGTGTTTTGAGCATAGGTAGCATTGCCGTTGGCATCCCCAAAATCATAGGTGGTATAAAAAAGGTTGCGTCCCCATGCATCTTTTCCTAGTCCTACGGCAACGGGAATGGTAGAGTTTACATCTTCTTGGAGCAGTTCAAAATAGGAATCACTATCTGGGTCTTCCGCTAATGCTACTAAACGGCTGCGAATGACTTCAAGCATTGTTTTACTATTTTGTTGTTTGAGCACATTCCCCTGAATAAGGGTGTAATACCCCATAGTGGCTAAAACAGCGGCTAGAATGCCGGCCATGATGATGGCAACCATTACTTCTACAAGCATAAATCCTTTTTTCATTATGCTCGACCCGCTTGGTTCATGATCTCTTGTTGAATCAGGACTTGTGTCAAGACGATGGTAAAGAATTCGACGAAAACGGCACAGGCCAAGAGTAAAATAGCCACAATAGTAATGATACGAAAAAATTTGGTTGCCGTGGTAAGGGCATTGAGTCGTGCACGATCTGCAAATTGCTCTAACATGTCTCCCAATTGAGTAATCGTTCCGGCACCTGTGAGAAGATGCTGTTCAATTTCCTCGAAAAAAGGGATGAGCCAAAAGTTTTTTTCACCTCGGCTGACTTGGGAGAGAATACCACTAAATTGTTTTGCGATACGGGGTACAAGCGTACTCGATGCGGCTGTTTGAAGAGCTATTTTAAGTGAGACCCCATTTTTTAGCATAGCACTCAATAGGCTTAATAAGATAAATTTTTCAAAGTATTCAATGATTTTTGATGACATTGGGAGTAATGCAGCATATCGTTTAGCTAGTCCTTGCAACATCCCCGTATAATTAAAAAGGGCAATCATTACAATGAAAAAATAGGCTGAAAATATGAGGAGCCCACCAAATAAGAGATTACTTAAAATAAGAGCAAGGTCCAAATGATTTGCGATAATAGCATAAATTTTAGGATCATAAGTTTTGGCTTCTTCTAAATGGAAAGGGACTGCAAAAAAACGGACAAAAACAACAATAATCGTTGTCAAAGAAAAATAAATTAAAGGTAGAGCAATTTTATCGTTTGATTCTTGGTGAAATTTATTCTTAATTTCAAGGTAGTTTACAACTGATTTAAGGGTTTTTACAAAGGAACCACCCTTTTCAGCCATTGATACAAATTGGATAATGTCAGGTGAGGGGGAAACATATTTCTCAATGGCTTTTGAAAAAGAGGTACCCTCTTGGACGGAGCGTGTAATATTGGCATAGGCTGCACGTTCAGCTTTATTTTTAGTTGTATTTTGTAATAAAGCAAGCGCATTGGTAAGACTTTTACCGTTTTCTAATGATAACTGAAGAGTTTTTAATAGGGTAAGCAGATCAGGTTTCATGGACGTATCCTAATGACAACAATTCACCCGAGAGGGTCTCATAGTCGCATATCCCCATTTCAAATAAATAGGAGGCAGATTGGAAATAGCTAAAAGTTATGAAATGTTCCCACGCTTTGAAAACTGTACTGTTTTTGAGTGCAAGGTAAAATTGATAACGTACTTTCATATCACCGGGGATAAAAACCATATCCATAAGTAATGCACGCCCATGATATCCTGTAAAATTACATTTTATACAACCATTCTTTTCATATCCAATGTCTGGAGAGGCAAAAAAGTCTTTTCCATCTTCTGAAGAGGCTTTATTTTTACAGCTACAAAGTTTAGGAACAAGTCGTTGCGCAACCACACCGCTGAGTGAATAGGCCAGGATAAAAAGATCTCCTCCCTCATCACGAATACGTTCCATTGCCATAAAGCTGTTTGGGGTATGGAGGGTAGAAAAAACCATATGTCCACTGTGTGCGGCTTTAAGTCCGGTAAGAATTGATTCACGATCACGCATCTCCCCGATAACAATAACATCAGGGTCTTGACGCATAATTGATTTCATCCCCTCGGCAAAGGTAAATCCGCTCGATTCATTAATCTGATATTGGGTAACGAAGTCAATTTTATACTCAATCGGATCCTCAATAGTGTAGATGATTTCATGCAGCCTATCACGCTGATTTAAGATAGCATTTAAAGTTGTTGTTTTTCCGCTTCCCGTCGGTCCTACTACCAGAAAAAAACCGCTTGATTGATTGACGAAATGGTGAACGTGTTCCGACATCGGATGGCTTTTTGGGAATAAGGTATTGAGTGATTTGATATTAGTGACTTTATCCAAAATACGTAAAACGATGTTTTCTCCATACTGAGAGGGGGCAATTTCGATACGAAAATCAATGGCGCGATTTTCAAACTCACGGGTAAAGCTACCCCCCTGAGGTGCATAAATATTGATCATATCAATATTACAACGTTCTTTGATGATTAAGGCAAAACGCTGAGCAAGTTCATGGTTTAATAGATAGCGGGCAAAAATTTTTCCGTCTATTCGATAGCGAAGCCAATAAAATGATTCGTAGGCATTGATATGTATGTCACTTGCGGAGCGTTGAATTCCATATTCAAGGAGCATTTCAAAGATATCGATGACTTCATCTTCTTCATAATCCATGGCATTAAATTGCTTGATTTTACGTTCAATCGTTTCTGGGTCAACGCGAAGAAGGGCTGTATATTTTTGTTGAAATTCACGTACAGGAATGTTTTTTTGTTCAACCTTCTTATGAACTTTTTGACTAAGTTCAGCAAGACGTTTTTCCCCTAAAAGCTCTTTGCGTACAATTTTAAGGAGATCATCACGCTCTTCAACGATGACCATCTCATACTCTTTCATGAGCTCGAGATTATACGTTTTAGAGGTCTCTTTTTTTTGAATGAAATGATGAGAGAGTGCAATATCAAGAAGATGTTTTTTAATACCGATTTGTTGATAGTAGTATTGCTCTTTTTGGCACACTTCAAGTTGCTTCGGTGTTAAGATTTTCTTAATATTCATAGGCACTTTTTGGTTTAATTATAACACAAAAAGGCAAGAATCAGCGCGATAGGTAAAATTTGAAAGTTGCCGAGGTGGCATTATGTTCCAAAGTGGCTTGTTGTGGAGTGTAATTTATAATAAGTCCTTGAAGGGCTTTATCTTCCGTTGAGTTATTATCTGCTGATGTAGATATAAAAAAAGTATTTCCGGATTCTGTAGCGGTATAAGGGCTAAACTCTCCCGGAGGAATAGGGACAAAACCATTCTTTCCCCCATTAAAAGAGTAGGGGGTAGAGGTATTGCATTCTAGTTCACTTAAAAGCGTATCGGATGCTAAAGTAGAAGTATTTAGTTCTTTTGGAAATTGTTCAGAGAGACTTTTACACTGAAAAACCATCGATTCAACTAAGTTTATTTGAGATTGAAGAGCACTTTTGTATTGTATTTTCCTCATTGTAGAGAGATTAAAATAATAATACGTTAGTGTCCCGATTATCCCTGCCAAAAAAATGGTTAAGGCAATCTCGATAAGTGTAAATGCTTTACGTTGCACGTTCTTCCTATTTAACAATCATAACCCAGTGTTTATATACACCGCCGCCAGTATCTTCAGAGAAGCAGAACTCATCACCATAGACAGCATAACTGGTATTCATATCACCGAAAAAAGTATTATTGCTAACATTTAACTCAATACTACTATTCATCTCATGATTAAAAATGGCACAATAAAGATCATCATCGGGTAAAATATCCCATCCCCCGGTACCGTTTAAGTCAATTGGAAATTGAAATGCAGGGCGTCCATTCACTGCAGAAATATTCAGTTCCCAACCTGTTGTGGTCATTTCCCGTATATCTCTTGGTAAACTTCTAAGGATAAGTACATTAGAAGCATTAAATTCAGTCAAATCAGCAAGACTAGGCGAGACTCCTTGCTGTGCGACGAATACATCGTAAGCACCTGAGAGCTGATATGCTTGGTCCATGAGGGCAGCTACACGAGCTTTTTTAGCAGTTAAATCGATGTTGAATAAACTTTTATAATATAACATCGCTATGGTTGATAAAACACCAAATAAGATAACAGCAATCGTCATCTCTACTAAAGAGATACCTTTTCTCTTTCCATTGTACGGATATGACATGTCAAACTCCTTTTATAACATGATAAATGCATATATAGATCGGCATATATATAAATAACTTTAACGAAAGAAAATAAAAAGAGGTTGAATCTCTCGCTCCCAAGAAGGGGCGAGAAAAGATTCATGACAAATGAGGCAGATTGATCGTAGTAGAAGTTACGGTACGATCACATAAATGGTAGCATTATCATCTGCAGCGAGTTGCATACAAAAGTAGTTACCGAATGCTGCTTGTGTAGTATTGAAATCGGTTGTACCGAATGTAGAAGCATCAGTAACATTGAGCTCAGTACTGGTGTTAAATTCACGATTGAACAATGCACAATACTCTTCGTCTGAATTTGTTCCTGATGTTGTACCGTTAAGGTCAATAACCAACTGGAATGCGACATGACCGTCTGCAGAAGTATTGAGTTCCCATCCTGTTGTAGACATTTCACTAATTCTGCCAGGAATAGCGGTTAGGATTCTTGAGCTTCCATTTAGATCATCGATTGTGGTCGGTTCTAAACCGGTTTCGGTTTTATAAACCACATACGCTTGAAGCAATTGATTTGCTTGATCCGTTGCCGCAGCAACACGTGCTTTTTTAGATTGCATGTCTGTATTTAAATAAGTTTTGGCATATTTAAGACCGATAGCAGCCAGTGCTGCAAACAAAACAATTGCAATTACCATCTCTACGAGAGAGATACCTTTTCTCATTCCTGTGTACTTCTGTGTCATTTTAAATCCTTTTGTATGACCTTGAATTTTCTTTTTACAAGATCGGTTTTTAATAATGAAATCTTTAATACAGAGCAATAATCAGTCCATTTTTGTGTAATATAAGAAAACTTTAGGAGTATATTCGATGAAATGGTAAGAAAAAGAGGTTGAATCTCTCGCTCCCAAGAAGGGGCGAGAAAAGATTCATGACAAATGAGGCAGATTGATCGTAGTAGAAGTTACGGTACGATCACATAAATGGTAGCATTATCATCTGCAGCGAGTTGCATACAAAAGTAGTTACCGAATGCTGCTTGTGTAGTATTGAAATCGGTTGTACCGAATGTAGAAGCATCAGTAACATTGAGCTCAGTACTGGTGTTAAATTCACGATTGAACAATGCACAATACTCTTCATCCGATTTAGTTCCTGATGTTGTACCGTTAAGGTCAATAACCAACTGGAATGCGACATGACCGTCTGCAGATGCATTGAGTTCCCATCCTGTTGTAGACATTTCACTAATTCTTGTAGGAATAGCGGTTAAGATCATAGATGAACCGTTTAAGTCTTCAATAGTAGTCGGCTCCAAACCGGTTTCGGTTTTATAGATAACATACGCTTGAAGCAATTGATTTGCTTGATCCGTTGCCGCAGCAACACGTGCTTTTTTAGATTGCATGTCTGTATTTAAATAGCTTTTAGCATATTTAAGACCGATAGCAGCCAGTGCTGCAAACAAAACAATTGCAATTACCATCTCTACGAGAGAGATACCTTTTCTCATTCCTGTGTACTTCTGTGTCATTTTACATCCTTTTTTGTGATCCACGGCTTTCTTTCCGTTAGATCTTTTGTTTTATTGTGGAATTTTTAATACATACGGATGAATGGTAATTGAAAATCCAAACTCATCCCCCGTGCATCCTTGTCCGATGCAGCTGCTGACTAATTCAACGTCATCATTTTTGACAACATCCAAGAGCCGTTTCAATAGTAAGTATGAATAGGTGTCATGAATGCCTCCTTGGATAATTAATTTTTTTTGGTCGATCGTTACTTCGGCTTCCATGCCCAATTCTTGGAGCATAGCTTCATATTGATCATTTTTAGTACGCAGAACATCATCTTCCGCGTACACAGCAACTGGTTGCTCAACGGCAGTTTTTAAAGCACTAAAGGTTTTAACCTCTTCGGCTACCGTTTTATTTTCGTACACAATATCGAGAAAATAAAAGTATGTTGCGACTAAGATTGTTAACAAAATAACAACAAAGAGACCAACAAGACTATATTTTTTCATTACAATATTGCACGATGCCCTGAGCAACGTCTTCCTTTATAATTTCTGCTTCTGGTGGTAACAACCTGACAAAAGCGTTGAGGTTTGGTGTCACCACCTCAGCACATAAGCTATCATCACGATAGCTTATCTGCTGAAGGGTGGACTCCGTAGATTTCGTCATTTCCTCTATTTTTTCAAGTTCATGGACAATGTCCACCTTTTTTGTCATAGCAAACGATGTCTGACAATTTTCACTCATCAGTTGCTTATACTCTTTGACCAATACATCTCGGTTGGTCATATTGATTTCAGTAGCATTGAGATAGCTGTATCCAGCATATAAAATACCTGAAATAACAACGACAGTACATGCAATCAGAAAGCTTCCAACCCACGTCTCTTTACGCTCCTTATCAAGATTAAGAGAGACAAGTTTGTCCCCTTTGCTATTGTCGGCATAGAGAGTTTCATAGCCGCGTTCTTTTGCAAACTCTTCAGGTTGATCAAGAATATAATCGGTAATTTTTTGTTCCTCAAGTACCACACCGACATTTTTATAATCAAGTTCAAAAATAATGACGCTTCTCCCTTGATTTTTCGAAGCTAGAGAGAGAATATTTTCATATTCAAGCTTCTCTTTAGGGAGAAATGCAATGTAGTTAATCCCCTCAGCATGCTTTCGTAGAGAGACTTTAACTGCAGTAGAGTCAAGATCACTGCGTGCATTACGGTAGACCTGTGTACGGATGTTGTCAATATCATTTGTAAGATCAAGAGAGCCAGCTGTAAAAATTGCCATGATTATCTCATCACATACTTGATTACACGAGGGGTAACAATGATTACCATTTCGCTTTTAGTGCTAGAAGCATGACGGGCTCCACCTACAACACCTGCGGCACTGTCACCCAAACCCGGGAGTCCGCTCCACCCTTTGTCGGTTTTATTACGGAAAAGACCGGAAATGACAATAGGAACCCCCGGTTGAACCCGCATGGTATTGTTGATTGCTTTGGTAACGGTTTGAGGTTGAGAAAACTTATTTCCATTCACTTCAAATGAGGTATAACCGACGATATCATTAATTCTAAGACCGATATCTGTAATAACGGTACCGTCAAGCATATTCGATTTAAGGTTGATCTCTAATCCGCTAAGTGCGGTTGCGCTTGTAGTTGAAACTTGAGAGGTACCATTGCCTACAGAGGTATTTTGTATTCCACTGATATAGGGTGCTTCGATACCGTCAGTGAGTTTGACATTGGTTCCTGCAAGTCCTAAAAGTTTCGGTTTTTGGATGCTTTCAACTTTTCCGAAATTTTCCAGTGCACTGACGAGAGCTTTTCCGTTATAAGTATCATTTTTTAGAATCATTCCAAAGGTAAGGGGAACGGCCGATGTACCGGCTGAACCTAATCCTCCTGCAGCAGAAGCAACAAAACTTAAGCCGTCTTTTGCGAGAGTCGGTACAAGACTCCAGTCGATTCCAAGGGCATAATTATCTTTCAATTCAACATCGTAAATCGATATCTCATATTCGATGACGTAGAGATTGTTACGGAGAATTTCGAGATATTTCATAATATCGCCGTACTCTTTTTCACGTGCCGAGAAACTGACCGAAGAAGTAATGGAATCGGTAGTGACATTGCTTGCACCCATGGAAGCAATACTTGTTTTTAATATTTCAGGGAGACCGCTGATAGAAGGGATTTTCAGGGTGACCGTTCGCATATTTCCTAAATAGAAGGTATCGTCACTATAGAGAATACTGAGTTTATCCCCGACAGTTTTTTGAAGCATTTTCCCAAACGGGATATTGGAAGCTGAAAGGTTGATGTTTGTTTCGTAAAGCAAATAGTCATTCTTACCTGCATAGTCATTATTTGTATTTCCGTTAGCTGATGAAACCGTGTTATATTTATTTGAATTGACTGATTCTGCTTGAAGTTGGAATACCACGTTTTCATTGGTTGCTTCGGTTAACAGGGCAATAACATCACTGAGATCTGCACCCATAATTTTGGCTCGCTTAATAATCTCTTTATCGGGAATGATTTGAGGCTCGATGTGAAAATTATCCGCATTCACTTCAACTACCTGCATTGCAGGTTCGGAACGTTGAATTTGAGTAAGGTTATTATCCAATTCATTGAGATGCATTTCCGGAGTAAGCGTCTCTTTTTTACTGGCGACACTGCATCCACTAAGCCCCAAAAGGACGACAGCGAGTATAATCGAACGCATTATTTGCCTCCTGTCGTAAAGTAGATAGTCTGGGTCCGTCCGGCGTCATCAATCGTAATGTAATTGCTGGTGATATTTCGGACAAAATATTTTGCATTATTGGCATAAAAAGGGTCGCCTTCTTTGAGAACCACCGTATTACTTCCAATTCTCAGGAGTATAAATTTCCCTTTTTCAGTTTCTAAAAAACAGTTATAGACTAGCTGAGAAAGATCAAAGGTCGCTTTTACAGCGGGTAAAGGGGTATTTAAGAGTGGTGGAAGAGGCATTGGACGGACATCAGATGTTGCTACCGGAACTTTCTTCACTTTTGCAGGTTCTCGAAAAAACGGGTTATAAGCCGCATTTAGCGAGAGTGCGAGGAAAAGAAATGACCAAATATAGTTCATGTCGCCACTTTCGTTTAGGATTATTTGAGGATAAAAAGCAAGAAGCGTACCAATTTTTAAAAATAGATAAATGGACTGTAAATTGCTTATCTTTGATATTCATGTATAAAAACAATAATAAAGAACCTGATGAAAATGCAAAGTAGTTTGATCGTATCTTCCCATTTTAATCCTGCGCGAAGAACATTTATAAAAGGTGCAATTGCTTTAACGGCATCCGTATCATTGTATGGAGCACAAAAATCAGAAAACGAGATACTCAATGTTATTCGAAACGGTACAGCCTATAAAATTCCTTTCATGCGTAACGGTAAGATAGAAGAGGACGGTTATAATGATTTATGCCGAATTTTTGCTGATATACGTGCAGGAGTAGCGGTACAAATGGATCCTAATTTGTTTATGGTTTTAGCCAAAGCGCAGAAATGGCTATCTGATAATCAAATTAATCGTCCCATTATTTTGACATCAGGATACCGGACAGAGCATACCAATGCGGCGATTGAAGGGGCTGCCTTTAATTCGATGCATTTATATGGTAAAGCTGCTGACATAAGAATGGAAGGTATTCCCGCTGATTATTTAGCTAGATTACTTCGTTTGTGCGGCGGAGCCGGAATTGGGATATATTCAAGTTTCGTTCATGTGGATACGTGGAAAGAACGTGCGTGGAGAGGTTAACCTTTTTACTTTAAAAATATAACTCTATTTTGACCTTTTTTTGTTACACTTTCGCAATTCATCCATATATATAGGATACGCCCCTTTGAAATTAATTATTGTAGAGTCTCCGGCAAAAGCCAAGACCATTAAAAACTTCCTCTCCAAAGACTATGAGGTAATCGCCTCCAAGGGGCATATTCGAGATCTCCCTAAAAACCGTTTTGGTATTAAAATCGACGATGAGAAGATCATTGCCGAGTATCGCATCAGTGAAGACAGTACCGCTACCGTCAAGCAAATTCAAGAGCTTGCCAAAAAAAGTGATGAAATCTTTATCGCGACCGACGAAGACCGCGAGGGAGAAGCCATCGGATGGCATATCGCTCATGCGATTGATAAAGATCCGGAATCTCTACCGCGTATCGTGTTTCACGAGATTACGAAAAATGCCATTATCCATGCATTAGAGACTCCTCGTACTATTGATATGGATCGTGTTAATGCCCAGCAGGCACGTCGATTGCTGGATCGTATTGTAGGGTATAAACTCTCTCCGCTTTTAGCGAGCAAAATCCAAAAAGGGTTATCGGCGGGACGCGTACAATCTTCAACTCTCAAAATTGTCATTGATCGTGAACGTGAAATCCGCGCCTTTATACCTGAAGAGTATTGGACAATTGATACCCTTTTCAAAAAAGACATTGAAGCAACTTTGGTCAGTTTTGAAAATGAGAAAATCGAGAAACTCACGATCAAAACGGGTGATGATGCCTCTCGTATCGTAGCAACACTCAAAGGTGAAAACTTCAAAGTCGGTGAGATTGAGACGAAAGAGCGCAAAAGCTCTACTCCGCCGCCGTTTATGACCTCGACACTCCAACAAACCGCCAGCTCCCAGCTTGGATTCTCTCCGAAGAAAACGATGATGGTTGCCCAAGCATTGTACGAAGGGGTTAAAACGCCTGATGGTACCAGCGGGGTTATCACCTATATGCGTACCGATTCACTTAACCTCGCAGCCGAAGCGGTTGACGCAGCGCGGGAACTCATCTTGAGCCGTTATGGAAAAGAGTATTTACCAAAAGAACTCAAAGTCTATACGAAAAAATCCAAAGGGGCACAAGAAGCGCATGAAGCGATCCGTCCGACGATGCTCACCTTTACCCCTGAGGTAGCGGCAACCTATCTCAAGCCCGATGAGATCAAACTCTATCGTCTGATTTATAACCGCTTTATCGCCTGTCAAATGAACGATGCACGATTTGAGCAACAAAGTATCACTTTTACATCGGCCAAAGCAGAATTCAGAGCCACGGGACGCAAACTCTTATTTGACGGATTTTACCGCGTTGTCGGAAGCGATGATAAAGATAAGCTCCTTCCATCTCTCACAACGGGTGATGCGATCGATATACAGAGCATTACCCCTGAGCAACACTTTACCGAGCCTCCATCCCGCTACTCCGAAGCGAGCCTAATCAAAAAACTCGAATCCGAAGGGATCGGTCGTCCATCAACGTATGCACCGACGATCAGTACCTTGCAAGCGCGCAATTACATCGAAATTGAGAAACGTGCAATCCAGCCGACCGAGATCGCCTTTACGGTAACGGAGATGCTAGAGACCCATTTTAACGAGATTGTCGATGCCAGCTTTACCGCGACGATGGAAGAGACTCTCGATGAGATCAGCGAGAGCGGAAAATCGTGGCACAAAATTTTGCTTGATTTTTACTACCCTTTTATCGAGAAAGTTGATGCTGGAAAAACCAACATTGTCAGCCTTAAAATGGCAAAACCGCTCGGACGTAACTGTCCGCAATGCGGAAGTGAACTATTGCTTCGTTCAGGGCGTTTCGGTGAGTTTATCGCCTGTAGCGGTTTTCCGAAATGTAAATACACCGAACAAACTGAAGAGAACCAAAAAGAGAATCCGACCACTCCGGATGAAGTGAGTGAAGAGGTATGTGACAAATGCGGCAGCGCGATGGTAATCAAAAACGGTCGTAATGGGAAGTTTTTGGCGTGCAGCGGCTATCCGAAATGTAAAAATACCAAAACGCTTAACCAAGAGACCAAGTTTTCTGAAATTCCGTGTCCTGAATGCGGCGGAAAACTGCTATGGCGTCAATCACGCAGAGGGGCTTTTTGGGGATGTGAACACTATCCAAAATGTAAATTTATTTCCAAATTTGAACCTAGTGATAAAAAATGTGAAGTCGAAGGGTGTGGCGGTGCATTGGCTCCACGAACTTACCGCAACAAAGAGGTATACGAGTGTGTCAAATGTAAAGACCGCACACCGCGAGAGGAAAGTGGTGAATGAAAATCGGATTATTTTCCGATACGCACTCTAAAAAAGGTCGATCACAGCGTGTAATTGACCACCTCAAAGCGCAAGGTGTTGAGTTTTTGATCCATGCAGGGGATATTGTCAAACCTGAGATCCTCGAACAGCTCAAAAACTGCGGCTTACGTTATGTGGCTGTTTATGGAAACAATGACGCAGCATTGGTGCAATATCACACCCAGTACAATCTCGTCCAAGAACCCCACTATTTTAAACTCGGCGGTGTCAATTTCAAATTGATGCATCTCCCTTTTTATATGAACGGGGATACTGAAGTGGTCATTTTCGGACATACCCACGTATTTGAGTGTGATTTTAAAAACCGTACCCTTTTTCTCAACCCGGGGGAAGCGTGCGCCAGAGATAAACCTTTTTCATCATGTGCGATGTTGGAGATTACCGATACCTCTTTGGTTGTTACCCATTTTTCCCGTGCCGTAGGAAGCGACAGCTTTGATGAACGTCACTACACTTTTGAAAGATCTTAAGATGTCCAAAAAAATATTTCTTTGTTCGATTTGTAACATCAACAGCGGAACCTGCAACGAAGACTGTAAATTTTGCTCCCAAAGCGTTAAATACAAAGCCGATATTGAGCGCTATAAACAAAAGCCTATGGAACAAATTTTAGAGGAAGCCCGCCGCCTTGAAGCACTCGGAGCACTTGGATTTTGTCTCGTAACCGCTCAGAAGGGGTTGGATGACAAAACACTCGATTTTGTCTGTAACGTCGCTTCCACCCTCAAACGTGAAGTGCCGCGTCTACGTCTTATCGCGTGTAACGGTACCGCTACGTTGGATCAACTGAATGAACTCAAACGCTCCGGAGTGAGTGCCTATAACCACAACCTCGAAACGAGCCGTGACTTTTACAGCCAAGTGTGTACGACGCACCCGTGGGAGGAGCGGTATGTGACGTGTGAAAATGTGAACCGCTCAGGGCTCAAACTCATTAGTGGAGGAATTTTCGGTATGGGGGAGACGCAGGATGATCGTCTCAGTATGCTTCATTCTCTAAAAGAGTTAAACCCTATCTCTGTGCCACTTAATTTCTACCATCACAATCCGGCCCTACCCCTCAACCCAAATCCTCTTAATGTGGATGAATCGTTGGAATTGATTGCCCTGGCACGTCGTATTTTAGATAAAGCGGATCGCATCATGATAGCAGGTGGACGTGAAATTACTTTTAAAGAACGCCAAGATGAGATTTTTAAAGCAGGTGCCAATAGTATCGTCATTGGAAATTATCTAACAACTGCAGGGCGGGAAGCGGATAGAGATTTAATGATGCTGAAAGAGTTGGGATTTGAAATTGCTATAACACCTGAGGATAAGTAAGCTATAATAACACCATCAAGATCGTTAAAAGGGGTTAATTGATATGTCACAATCCGTATTATTAACCATTGCAAGAGCTTCTATTGAAGAGGTACTGCAAGCCCAAACAACCATAAACCGCTCAGAACTTCTTGAACAATATCCGATTCTATCCGAGCCGATGGCAACACAGATTACCCTCTATTTGGGTAATAAAATTCGAGGGAATGCTAAAACAGAGAGAGCCGAGCGTTCATTGCTTGAAGATATTATTTATAATGCTAAGAGCGCGGCATTTCAAGACAAAAATTTTGATCCTATTGTCACTTCAGAGTATCTTCATACACTTATCGAATTAAAAGTATTTAGCCCTGAGGGAGAGTTAAGTCATCAGAGTGGACCTCTTTTAACAGATTGACGTATCGATTTTATAAAGATTTTATATAGTGGGCAATCGCATATCCATGATTAAGTCCTAATGCGATTGAACCGCCGGATTCTTGTGTAATATCACCGGCTACAAAAAGTCCGGGGACATTGGTTTGATAATTTTCATCATGTACCGGCTTTCCATCCTCTTCCCGAATACCGCTGCTTTGCAAAAAGCCACTAGGAGTCGTTCCTCCGATGGCATAAATAAGGCGGTCAAAAAGTTCAGAGGAGCCGTCACTAAAAAATACTTTTACTTTTCCACTTTCACTCTCTAGCTCAGTGATCTCAGTATTTAACATGGCTCTTACGCATCCATTTAAAACTGCTTTATCTATATCCGCTTGATTGGTTGGATTGGCTCGGCGAAAGGTTCCGCGGCGATAGCAGATAGCGACCTCGTTTTTATCGCACAGTTCAACCGCATATTCGATCGCTGAATCACCGCCGCCGATAACCATAATTTTTTCTTCTTTACTGCATGCATCTAATGTAAAATGAACTTGATTTTTAATGGACGGGGGGATTTTATAGTCCGGCTTATTTGGTTTACCCATCCGTCCGATAGTGACCACAACGTATTTTGCTTGGATAGATCCTCCTGCGATAAAGACTTCGAATCCTTCTTCGGTTTTAACGATTTTTTGAACCTCTGTATGGGTTCGAAGTTCTAATGACTCATGATCGAGTAGCTGATCGAAAAAATCAAGGGTGCTCTCTTTGGTACCGTCTACAAAATAGATACTACCGTCAAGTTCGACTTTTTGCCCCTTCCAGTCTTTATCAACCCGCTTATTGTCTTTGTAAAACTTTCGAATGGTCGCGTTATGGTTTTCATCTTTTTCAAGTAAAATAATATCTCTCATCCCCAAAGCATAACTCTCAATAGCCGTCGCTATTCCTGCCGGGCCTGCTCCGATGATTGCTAATTCGTATAGATGTTCCATATATGCTCCCTTGTAATCTTCCAATACTTTATCACAAAGAGCGATAAAATTCAATTTATGTTATAATCTTTGACATGTACTATGTAATCCAACGACATCATGGCGATCCAAAGAAGCATTATCTCGCGTATACGGTACCGAGGTATATTAGTTCTGAAAACTCTCAGAATATTATTTTTGAATTTCGCCATAATGACAGTGTTAAACGTAAATGGGCTCCAAAAGAGGAGATTGTATTACTGACGGATGATGAGCAACTTTTTCAAATAACTCTCCAAAAACTTGAACTTCTAAAGCGCTCTCATCTTGAGCGGATAGATGCTGCCGAAGCACAATTAAATCAAGAAATTTTTGCAATGCTCAATACGATGCAATCTGAATTTGAAACCATTAAAAAAAACAATTAAATACGTTTAATTTACATTCGTAATATCTTCATATGTTACAATCTCTTTATTCTAGATGTCTGAAGGAGACGTATACAATGAAAAAATTAGCATTTTCGGCAATACTTGCCGCAACTTTACTTACTGCGAGTGATTTTAATTATGAGATTACGCCGGTTGTCGGTTATCTTTGGAACAGTACTTCCGATGAAACTAACCCAAGCGCAACGGGGGATGTCAATAATCATGCTGTTTATGGTTTAGAGATGCAAATGAATAATGTTTGCGACGTTATTAAACCGGAACTTTCAATTCTCTACGGACGTGACCGAGTTGAGGGTGAAAACGGTAAAACAGGTGTGTTAACGACGATGCTGAACGGTGTTTATGAAATAGAAACGGGGACGGCCGTTACTCCATTTGCAAAAGCAGGGCTAGGATATGAATGGTATACTAATACTCATCCAACGGATTATGATGGATTGGTTGCGGATGCAGGATTTGGTTTAAAAGCAGATTTGACGAAATATATTGCACTCAAACTAGAGGGTCTTTATATGTATAAAATGAACAACAACGGAATTGACGGAAGCAACGGCGAAGTTCATAATGTTGCTGCACTTGCCGGATTGACATTTAGTTTTGACGAAAAGGTGGCTCCGGTAGTAGCTGCTGCTCCGGTTGTCGCTGCAGTGGTCGCACCTGAACCGAAACCTGAACCGAAGCCGGTGGTTGTCCCTGCCCCTGTAGTGCAACCTGCAAAAGCTGCTGCACCGATTGACAGTGATAAAGACGGTGTAATGGATGATCAAGATAAATGTCCCGGCACTCCCGCAGGATTTAAAGTGGATGCGGATGGATGTCCGCTTAAAGCGACATTGCATTTGAACTTTGCAACAAATTCAAATCAAGTAGATGCGCAAGGTGCTACAAAAGTTGCCACATTTGCGGATTTCTTAAAAGCGAGTCCGGGTTATAGCGCAAATATTATCGGACACACTGATAGTACGGCTTCAGACGCATACAATCAAAAACTCTCAGAAAAACGTGCGGAAAAAGTAAAATCGATGCTTGTGGAAAACGGTATTGATGCCTCTCGTTTAAGTGCTTCAGGTAAAGGTGAATCTATGCCGGTCGCATCGAATAAAACAAAATCAGGACGTGCTGAAAACCGTCGTATCGAAGTTGAGCTTACCCACTAAGGAGAGGCTCTATACGTCTTCTTTTCTATAACTTCCCACTTTGCAGCCGCTTGGGCTGCTGGGCGGATTGTCTCTCAAATAACATAAATCTTCATGCGCTTGTTTCAAAACTTTACTTTCTCTCAATAACGGTAACATCTTCTCGTCTTTTTCACTGAGTGAGAGGGATTGGTTATACAATAATGCTTTAACTTCAGCATCGACGGCAGCGAGTGCCGCTTCAATATGGGTTAGTGAAATCATAATATGCTCTTTTTTTAGTGATTATAGCGATGAGGCTCTAAAATAATGATGGCTGAAGCGATTTTAGTTTAAAACTTTTACGATGTATTTCACAATGTCCGTATTGTCGTATCGCTTCGATATGCTCTGCGCTACCGTATCCCTTGTGCCCTTCAAAACCGTATTGTGGATAGAGGGGTGCGAGTCTTACCATCTCACGATCCCGTGTCACCTTTGCTAAAATCGAGGCGGCACTCACTTCTGGGATCGTAGCATCGGCTTTTACCATCGTTCTCAGACCGCTCACTCCGAATGCTGAATTACCATCATACAGATAATCGGCTTCTCCTAAGGCAGCCATGATCTCACGCAACCCGGCGGCCAAACAAGCGGAGAGTCCGAGCTCGTCGATTTGTGCTGCACTAAATCGTGCGATATGATAATCGGAGTTCTGAATGATGATCTCAAACAGCTCTTCTCGTTTTTTTTCGGTCAGTTTTTTAGAGTCGTTTAAGCCTGAAATCGGCGTATGTAAAATTACCCCTGCGATAGTGAGGGGTCCTGCTAATGGTCCCCGTCCCGCTTCATCAATTCCACACAGTTTCATGTACACTCCTATTCATCTGATAACGCCCATCGCTCAAACGGGATCATTTCAATACGTGAGACCGGATGAGAGAGGGTACTCTCCAGATTCATGGTTACGGCTACGACTTCGCGTACGCGATTAGATACGATAAAACTCTCTAGACTTTCTACTTTTTTAAAAAGAGCATGTTCATTTGCAAATGCAGAGGCAATAATGATTTGTCCACGTTCAGGGAGATAAAAATCAATCCCCTCATCATAATAGCACTCCGTATGGTGCTTGTCCAGTTCCGAAAATACGAGATTCTCAAATAGCCGCCCAAAGTGTTTTTGGAGAACAAGGGCTTGCTTGATAGCAATATCACATAAATAGAGTTTCTTTACGGCACTGGGATGATTGAATTTATTCAAGCTTTTGAGATAGCCTCGTTCAAAGAGTGATTGCAGATGCAGATAAAGCTTATCTTTTGAAATTTTTCGTTCCCCTTTGAGACGCTCATAGAGATTAAATGCGGAAACTTTTTGGGTTACCATTTTAGAAGCCTGAGAGAGGATTGCAAATTCTATCGGTTCTAATGCACGATTGAGTGAGCTTTGGAGATAGAGAGTACGATCTTCACTGGCAATACGGTGCATTGCTGGAAATCCACCGAGCTGAAAAAAATGGTTGAGGGCAGTATTATCAAATTTGCTTTCAAAGGCTAAGAACTCTTCATAATCAAGTAGTTCAAGATGAATTTTTTCATAAGGCAGATCTAGATCAAGCTCAGTTGAGAGGATAATCTGATCGATCTCAATAAGATTAATGGTTTCTATGTAGTTGTCTAATACGAGAATGGAAATCTTATTATCACGGCAAAATGGGCTTAACACAGTGTTTAGCTCATCTATATTGAGACGAAGATCACGACAGTCAAGGTAAAGATAGGTCGATTTTTTATGCCCTAAAAGGTAATGCTTGATTAGAGAGGTCTTTCCTGACTGAGTTATTCCATGAATCAAGGTGTTTTTTTCACCGATTGAATACTTGCGTTCTATAAAACCGGCATTATGTAAATCGTAGCGATAGTATTCGTCTAATAAAGTATTCATACTTAAAATCATACCTTAAAAATAGTCCATCCTTATTAAAAGGAAGTAAAATTACTAAATCTTACATTTTTTACCCCTAAAATCCTTGACCATGAGAGGGTATGTCGATATAATTTCACCGCCTTATATAGTCAGCATTGACTGACGAGTTCTTTTATCTAAGGAAAACATTATGGAAAAAATTCGTTTAAAACTTAGAGCGTACGATCATCGTGTACTTGATCGTTCTGTTGCCTCTATTGTTGAAGCTGTAAAGCGAACGGGTGCGGAAATTCGCGGCCCAATCCCTTTGCCAACCAAGATTCGTAAATATACGGTTCTTAAATCTCCGCACGTCAATAAAGACTCTCGTGAGCAATTTGAGATTCGTATGCACGCACGTTTGATCGACATCGTGTCGGCTACGCCAGATACAGTTGATTCTTTGATGAAGCTTGACTTGGCTCCGGAAGTGGACGTAGAAGTTCGCTCTATGGACAAGTAAGGAGTAGGGTGTGGAATACATTGTAGAAAAAATCGGCATGAGCCGAACGATCGGCGTTCCTAGCAAAGTGGTAACTCTTTTAAAAGTAAAAGAGATCAAAGTTTGTGAAGTGAATGATGGCACTGCGCTTGTAGCGTATAGCCAAGGCAAATCGACAAATAAACCGGTTGAAGGTCAACAAAAGAAATATAATCTTTCTGCTGAATTCAACAAATTCGCTACATTAGAAGTCGCAAACACCGAAGCCGGTGATTTGGATATGGCTCCTTTAGCGGATGCAAAAACGGTTAAATCGTCTTTCAACACAAAAGGTCGCGGTTTTACCGGCGTTATGAAACGTTGGAATTTTGCCGGCGGACCTGGCGCACACGGACACCGTTTTCACCGTACAGGTGGATCTATCGGTAACCGCGAATGGCCTGGTAAAGTCCAAAAAGGGCGCAAAATGTCAGGTCAATACGGTAATGAGCAAGTTACTGTTAAAAATGAAGTAATGTCATACGACGCAGAAAACGGTGTGTTGGTAGTTGTGGGTTCAATCCCAGGCGCTAACGGTGCACTAGGTCGAGTAAAGGTAGTGAAATAATGAGCGCGATTGTACTGAACGAAAAATTCGAAAAAGCCTCTGAATTGGCATTGCCTGAGAGCTTTAGCGGTATCAATACCCACAACCTCTACTTGTACGTTAAATCGTATCAAGCAAGTATCCGTTCTAATACAGCGTCTGTAAAAAGTCGTTCAACTATTAGCGGTGGTGGTAAAAAACCATGGGCTCAAAAAGGTAAAGGTGGAGCACGTGCCGGTTCACGTCGTTCACCAATCTTTGTTGGCGGTGCGATTGCACATGGACCAAACACAGGTCGTAACTACGATCAAAAGATCAATAAAAAGCAAAAGAAACTAGCGCTTAAATGTGCGTTGGATGCTTTGGCAACAGCTGGGAAACTTTTCATCGTTGATTCGATTGAAGTTCCAACTGGTAAAACAAAAGACGCATTGGCGTTGTTCAATGCATTGAATGTTCGTGATGCGTTGTTGGTGAAAAAGATTCTCGATGAGAATACCTATCTTGCATTCCGTAACATTGCTTCTACATACGTTGTAGAAGAGAATGAACTCAACGCCTTTTTGGCTGCGACATACCGTTCGGTGGTTATCGAAAAAGCGGTATGGGAAAATCTGACTAAAGAGAGCTAAGATGGCAGATATTACTGATATCAAATCA